>ERZ773193.32-NODE-32-length-200457-cov-28.676810_pt1 | contig 200457 bp, 149 predicted proteins | sample MGYA00511110_ERZ773193 | MGnify/ENA primary metagenome ERZ773193 (study PRJEB29015, sample SAMEA2737784) | human gut metagenome | biome: human gut; feature: human-associated habitat; material: faeces | place: China | collected 2012 ... | reverse complement strand
AGGAGTGCTTTTACAAAAACATTTCGTAATTTTGCACTTGCTTGTTGAATTCGCGCAAAAAACGGTCTGCAGAGTTCTGTTAAACGGATTTAACATTTGTGGAGAATCCTGTTAATAAAAACAAGTCGTAATTTTTGAGATAAGAAAACTATATTCTGTAAATAGTTTCTCTATGTTTTGTACATCCCAACTCTACGTTTGTCCTTTGCGCCCTCTTCCCCGATTTTCCCCCAAAAGTGGTTACGGTTACAGAAGTTACAGTTTTTCATGAGTCAGTTTCCTTTCCCCTCTTTAGAAGAAGATAATAATAATATATATTATTATTATCTATTATTATTACTTACAATTTGTAAGTACTCAAAATCCCTTGTACCCCCTCCGCTGAAAACTGTAACTTCTGTAACCGTAACCACTATAACCGTCTTCGCCCACTTCCGAAAATGACGTAGAAATTTATTAATTATGACAAATTCAAAAAGTCAGAAGGTGGGGGGCAGCAAGGCTGCTTGCCCTGCCAAGTATGGTGCGCAGTCTTATCATAAAAAAAAGCTCAGGGCAAAACACCCTGAGCTTACTATTGTCATGATTTTTCTCAAATCATTTACTTCTGGCATTCCTTGCATGGAGTCCAAGGCTTCAACTGCTTGAAGAAGTCGTTGCCCTTGTCATCTACGAGGATGAATGCAGGGAAGTCCTCTACGGTAATCTTCCAGATAGCCTCCATACCGAGCTCTGGGTACTCTACGCACTCAATGCTCTTGATAGAACTCTTAGAGAGAACGGCAGCTACACCACCGATAGTACCGAGGTAGAAACCACCATGCTTCTTGCAAGCCTCTGTAACAACATCGCCACGGTTACCCTTGGCAATCATTACTAGGCTAGCGCCATGATCCTGGAACTCATCTACGTATGGGTCCATACGGTTGGCTGTGGTAGGTCCCATAGAGCCACATGGATAACCCTCTGGAGTCTTGGCTGGACCAGCATAGAGGATAGGGTGGTTCTTGAAGTACTCAGGCATCTCCTCGCCTGCATCCAGACGAGCCTTGAGCTTAGCGTGAGCGATGTCACGAGCCACGATGATGGTACCCTTCAAGTTAACACGGGTGCTTACAGGATACTTGGTCAACTCAGCACGAACTGCGTCGATACCCTTGTCGAGGTCAATCTCGATACCCTTGGTACCCTCACCAGGGTTACGGAGCTCCTCAGGAATCAACTCTGTTGGGTTCTCATCCATCTTCTCCAACCAGATACCGTCCTTGTTGATCTTAGCCTTGATGTTACGGTCGGCAGAGCAGCTTACACCCATACCGATAGGGCAGCTTGCACCGTGGCGAGGCAGACGGATGACACGGATATCGTGAGCCAGATACTTACCGCCGAACTGTGCACCCAAGCCAATCTTGTGAGCCTCTGCGAGAAGCTTGTTCTCCAGATCGATGTCACGGAAGGCACGGCCAGTCTCATCACCTGTTGTAGGCAACTCATCATAGTACTTGATAGAAGCCAACTTCACGGTGAGGAGGTTCTTCTCAGCAGAAGTACCGCCGATAACGAATGCGATGTGGTAAGGAGGACATGCAGCTGTACCCAGGCTCTTCATCTTCTCTACGAGGAATGGGAGGAGGGTGCCCTCATTCTGGATAGTAGCCTTGGTCATAGGGTAGAAGTAGGTCTTGTTGGCAGAGCCACCACCCTTAGCTACCATCACGAAGCGGTACTCGTCGCCCTCTGTAGCCTCGATATCAATCTGAGCAGGCAGGTTGCAACGGGTGTTTACCTCATCATACATGTTGAGAGGAGCGTTCTGAGAATAGCGGAGGTTGTCCTGTGTAAAGGTGTTGTATACACCCAGGCTCAAAGCCTCTTCGTCCTCGAAGTCAGTCCATACGCGCTGACCCTTCTCACCGTGGATGATAGCAGTACCTGTATCCTGGCAGAATGGGAGAATGCCCTTAACGGCAGTCTCTGCATTGCGGAGGAACTGGAGTGCTACGTACTTGTCGTTCTCTGAAGCCTCTGGGTCGCTGAGGATCTTAGCCACCTGGAGGTTGTGCTCACGACGGAGCTTGAACTCTACGTCGTGGAAACCCTGCTGTGCCAGCAAGGTAAGAGCTTCCTTAGAAACCTTGAGGATAGTCTTACCCTCGAACTCTGCTGTGCTTACGCCTTCCTTAGAGATAAGGCGATACTCTGTCTTGTCCTCTCCAATCTGGAACATTGGAGCATACTTAAAATCTGGAGTCATATTAATTTATAATTTATAATTTATAATGAATAATTATTTTTTTCTCTTGTTTTTAAAATACTTGTAAGTATTTTTAATAATTCTGTACAATCGGCATTGATGCTTTCGAATTGTTTGTCGTCAATATATTCACTTTCGTGAAGAGTCTCTAACCAAAATTCGGTTCTGCTGCTTCTTTAAGTGAGATACTTAATTTTGCGTAAAAATCAGCTTTGGATTGAGCTACGCTAGCTTCTTTCGCATTGGCACCGATACTGGTGCCGCTGCGAACTTAGGGCAAACTGCTTTGATTTATGAGAATTAAATTATACTCTTTCATAACTGCTGAATTTATACATTATTAATTGTACATTATTAATTATACATTATCAATATCCAAAGATTTCTTCCTGGCTCAATCTCTTGATAGGAGCAATCTTCTCCAGACTCTTCATGTCAAGATTCTTCTCATCACCGAGGATCACCATGCGGTATGGCTTGCCTACGATATTCTGCTTCTCGAAGTTCGTGATGTCCTGGAGAGTCAGAGAAGGGAGCTGCTCGTAGTAGAGCTTGGTTACATCATAGTCGATACCCATCAGCTTGGCATTGAAGTAGGCATTGATGACGCCAGCCTTGGTAACGCGACGGCTCTGGATAGACTTCATCAGGTTCTGTTTGGCAAGATTGAAGGAAGCCTCGTTCTGTGGGAGATTGTCGGTAATCTCATCGAAGACGTGGATGCAGTCCATCATCTTGTCATTCTGGGTGATGACGTGACGCATGAAGTAATCCTTCTCGTCCTTGCGAACTGGAGTGTAGTAGGCAGCACCGGCATTGTAAGCCAGACCGCGGGTCTCACGAAGCTCCTGGAAGACGATGGTATTCATGCCGCCACCATAATATTCATTGAAGAGAGAAATCAGGCCCCCGTCCTTCACATCGCTCTTCTTTCCGGTGTTCTGGTAAGAACGCAGATAGATGTTCTTGGCATCGTAAGGAGCGATATAAATCTCGTTCTGATTGATTTCCTCCATCTTGTACTCCTTGCCCTCAGGAACGGCAGCAAGCTTCTTGGCTGTCTTGTGCTCCTTGGCGAGCAGGGCGTTGAGCTGCTTCTCGCTGTAAGGACCGTAGTAAGCCACGGTGTGCTCGATGTTGTTCAGTCCACCCAGAAGATTGACGAGCTCCTGAGGATCCATCTTGCGCAGGTCTGCAGTCTTGATGGCGTTGCGGATTGGGTTGTAGGCACCGTAGGTGCTGTAGCTCCAGAGATGGCTGAAGTTTGACTGCTGGTTGGTCTTGGCATCCTGCTGTTGCTTCTCGATGAGGTCGATGAACTGGTTCCATGAGGTCTTGTCTGCCTTGGCATGGTGCAGGATTTCCTCCGTCAGCTGGAGAGCTGCAGGAAGGTTCTCGTTCAAACCGTTGAGGCTGATCTGCAGAGTCTTGGAACCCTGGGAGACGCTGAAGTTGCAAGCTAGCTTGTAGAAAGCCTGCTTGATGGCAGAAACGCTCTTCTTGTCGGTTCCGATATAGTCGAGATACTGGGCTGCATAGCTGTAGCGGATATCATCCTCATCGCCGAACTCGTAGCGGAATACGAGGTTGAAGAGGTCGTCCTGGGTGTTCTGCTTGTATACGAGAGGCAGCTTTCTGCTGGTCTTGCCTACGGTAAGATCCTTCTTGAAATCGAGGAACTGAGGCTGGATTTCAGGCACCTGGGCGTTCTTGATTTCCTTGACGAAAGCACTCTCATACTCGCGGTTTGCCGGAATAGGAGTGATGGCTGGCTTCTCAATCTTCTTCAAGGTTGTATCCTCGCCCATGCGCTTGTATACGCATACGAAGTTGTCGTCGCGCAGATATTTGTTGGCGAAATCCACGATGTCCTGCTTGGTCAGCTTGCTCTGACGCTCCAGCTTGCCGGCTACGTCTTCCCATTTCTCGTCGTTGATGAAGGCGTCTACCATGATGCTGGCACGGTTGTCGTTGCTGTCGAGACCTCTGTAGAAGTTCAGCTTCTTGTTGGCGATGACCGAAGGCAGGAGGTCGTTGTCGAATTCTCCACGGCGCAGCTTCGCCATCTCCTGGAGCATGAGACTGCGTACCTCTTCCAGCTTCTGACCCTTGTTAGGATTACCGGCAAGGATGAAGGCAGAATAGTCGTGCAGACCGTAGACGAAGGCTCCGGCAGAAGCCAGCTTCATCTGCTGCTCCAGGTCAACCTCCATCAGTCCAGCCTTACCGTTGGAAAGCATGTCTTCGATGACATCGAGCACATCGCTCTCCTTGTCGTTGGCGCCCTTGAATTTCCATGCGAGCATCACGTTCTCAGCCTCCTTGCCCACTACGGCTGTATCCTTGACGGCAGTAATGTCCGGCTGCAGGCTGAACTCAGGACGGGAGAGATTCTCGTTCTTCTTCCATGAACCGAAGTACTTGTCGATGATGGCGATGGTCTGGTCTGGGTCGAAATCACCTGCCAGGCAGATAGCCACATTGTTCGGTGCATAGTAGCGATGGAAATAGTTCTGGATATTGATGATGCTAGGGTTCTTGAGATGCTCCTGCTCACCGATGGTGGTCTGGGTACCGTATGGATGGGTAGGGGTGAGAAGCTTCCAGAGGGCAGCAAACTCCTTGGTGTTGTCGCTAGCCATGGAGATGTTCTTCTCCTCGTATACAGCCTCCAGTTCGGTATGGAAACCGCGGATCACCATGTTCTGGAATCGGTCGCTCTGTACCTTAGCCCAATTCTCTATCTCGTTGTTCGGGATGTTCTCTACATAGCAGGTCACATCGTTGGAAGTATAGGCGTTGGTGCCCTGGCTTCCGATGCTCGCCATCAGCTTGTCGTACTCGTTCGGGATGTTGTACTTGGCTGCCAGCTGCGAAACCGAGTCGATTTCGTGATAAGCCTGCTTGCGCTGTGCAGGGTCGGTCAGCTTGCGGTAGCTCTCATATCGGCGAGTGATTTCATCGAGATAAGGCTTTTCCTTGGCATGGTCTGTGGTTCCGAACTTCTGGGTTCCCTTGAACATCAGGTGCTCCAGATAGTGGGCAAGACCGGTTGTTTCGGCAGGGTCGTTTCTGGAACCTGTCTTCACTGCGATGTTTGCCTGCAGACGAGGCTTTTCCTTGTTGACTGACATATACACCGTCAGACCGTTGTCGAGGGTATAGATGCGTGTCTTCATCGCATCACCGGGGATGGTGGTGTAATGATAATCCTTAGCTGTGGCGCTGAGGCTGCCCATCAGGACAGCTGCCAGCAAAACGTGCTTGATCTTCATTTCTTAATTATAAATTGTTAATTCTTCATTATGAATTAATTCTCGTATTCCACTTCCTGGTCCAGACTGTTGACGAAGTTTCTGAAAACCTCTTCCTCCACATCGCCCATGGCATACTCCTTTTCGGCATCCTTCTTGATTTCCGCTATCCATGAGCGGCGTGCCTTGATATAGTCCTCGTGGATGCGGTTGGCATCCTCCAGGGTAATCTCGGAGATATGGTAGTAGTCGCAGATCATCTTGTAGGTCCATGCCCACTGGTATTCGCGATAGTTGGCATCAATCTCCTCGAAGCGGCTGATGAGCTCCTGGATGGTTTCGATGGTTCCATCCTTCAGGTCGGCGATGATGCGCTCTTCCTCGCTTACCGGCAGGAGGAGTCCGGAGAGGTCATCCCAGTCGCCCACGCCTGTCTGGGTAGATGGAGGGGTGATGGAAGGATCGCGCTTCAAAACTCGCTTCAGCACGGCACCCATGTAGATGCGCAGGGCGATATCGTAGTATTTGATGCCCTTGTGGAGCGATGTAGCCGGGATGATGTATTCGTGGTAGAGGTACTGCGAAACGTTGTCGCCCGTCACCTCGCGCAGGTTCTCCAATATCTTCTTGCCCTTCAGGATTTCGCCTACGGAGAACGGAGAGAGCCAGTCGAAGTTGACGATGCTCTTGCGGTTTTCCGGTGCACGGAGGTCGCGCTTAGGCCATTTCTTGATGTCGCGGTACAAGCCCACGGTGGTGATGTTTCTGCCCGGAATGAGGAACATCTTGTCGCCATCGGCTATCAGATAGGCGAATGGCAGGTTGCGGGTGTTAGGGTGGTGCATCAGCTTGCCGAAGCATACTGAGAACGAACCCAGGGTGGCTGGCATCAGCAGATAGGCACCGCTGGCTGTCTTCGAACCGCGCTCCAGGATGCCCCAGTGCATTGGCCCCATCTTGTAGGCATGGTTGGAGAAGTTGGTGGCTGAACCGGCATTATAGAATGAGAACATTCCGCCGATAAGCAGACTGCTCTTGTGATGCGATGCTGTGAATGGTCCACAGAAGGCGGCGCACGCCTCACCGTTGCTCATATAGCTGTTGGCAAAGAATACGGAGGCTGAGGCTGTGAAACCGTTGCTCAGCTGGCAGGCTTCTCCCACGAAGCAGTCCTGTATCTTCACGCTGTTGATAACGCTGGAACCCTCGGCGATGATTGAGTTCTCGATGATGACTCCCGTGCCGACATATACGTTGCCGTGAACCGAACCGAGCAGCGTACAGTCGCTGAGCCGGGAAGCTCCGTTTACCTCGCAGAGGTCGTAGATGACACAGTTGGTAATCTCCTTGGTGTTGACAATCTTCACGTTGTTGCCTATCTGTCCGCGTTCCGGCATCTTGTTGTCGATGTCGGTCTTGATGAGCTGTCTGATCTTCTCCTTCAGTTCCTTGTCGGAGAAATGCTTCACCATGAAGGCGGCAAGCTGACTGTTCAGATCGCTGAAGAGAATGACGTTGCCTTCTCCCACCTCGTTGAGCACGCTCACCAGGTTGCCCTCACCGTAGGTTGCTCCCTCGGTGGTTTCCATGGTAGAGATGTTCGAGATGTAGCAATCATCCCCGATGTTGTAGTTGTTGATGAAATTGCCTACGTTCTCGATGAGGCAGTCATCACCTATAGTTACATTGCGCAGGGTGGCATTGTTGATGCCAGAGTGCTTTACGAAGCCTTGGCTCACCTCTACATTCTTGTTGAAGGCGCCGATGTTCACTTCGCCGTAGAGCATCACGCGGTGCATGAAGTTCGGTTTGAAATCTTCTGAGACATTGATGGATGTCCAGTCTTCAGCCCAGCAGTCGTTGCTCTTGAGTACCTCGATTTCCTCGGAGGTTAGGGGTCTGTAGTCATTCATATTGTTGATACGTTTTTATAGTTTATTCATAATCCTGGTACAGGAAGTCGTTGTATGGATACTTCTGTACGTGGAGCTCTCTTACTTTCTTGTACAACACCTCACGGAACTCGTCGATGTTCTCCTTGTTCTTTGCCGAGATGAACAGGCAGTCATCGTTGAGCTTTGCCATCCAGGTCTTCTTGAGGTCTTCCAGCGGAATGTTTTCCTTCTCCATAGGGGTGAGGTCGTCTTCCTCCTTCTCAATCCAGGAATAGTTGTCTATCTTGTTGAAGACAATCATCGATGGCTTGTCGGCACAGTCCAGTTCCTTCAGCGTGTTCTCTACCACCTGTATCTGCTCTTCAAAGTCAGGGTGGGAGATGTCTACTACATGGAGCAGCAGGTCTGCCTCACGGGTCTCATCCAGGGTGCTCTTGAAGGAGTCTACCAGGTCGGTAGGCAGCTTTCGGATGAATCCTACGGTATCTGCGAGGAGGAACGGCAGGTTGTCTACCACCACCTTTCTCACGGTGGTATCGAGGGTAGCAAAGAGCTTGTTCTCGGCAAACACCTCGCTCTTCGAGAGCAGGTTCATGATGGTACTCTTGCCCACGTTGGTATAGCCTACGAGGGCCACACGGATCATTCTGCCGCGGTTCTTGCGCTGGGTGTTCTTCTGCTTGTCGATTTCAGCCAGTCGCTCCTTGAGCAGGCTCATTCTGCCCAGGATGATACGGCGGTCCATCTCGAGCTGGGTTTCACCCGGTCCACGCAATCCTACGGAACCCTTTCCGCCACCTGAGCCGGAACCACCACCCTGGCGTTCCAGGTGAGTCCAGAGTCTTTGCAGACGAGGCAGCATGTAGCGATACTGTGCCAGCTCTACCTGGGTCTTGGCAGCTGCCGTCTGTGCACGCATGGCGAAGATGTCGAGGATGAGCGAAGTACGGTCCAGAATCTTCACCTGCAGTTCCTGCTCGATGTTTCGGATTTGCTTGGCAGAGAGTTCATCATCAAAGATAACCATACCGATTTCTCTGTCTTCCTCCTCTTCTTCCTTGATATATTGCTTGATTTCCTCGAGCTTACCCTTGCCCACATAGGTAGTCTGGTTAGGCGAAACCACCTTCTGCGTGAATCGCTTCACGGTGACCGCGCCAGCCGTATCGGCAAGGAATTCCAACTCGTCGAGATATTCCTTGGTCTTGGCTTCGTCCTGTGTCTTGGTAATCAGACCCACGAGCACAGCGGTTTCCGCCTTGACTTCTGATATTACAAATTCTTTCATTTACGTATACGTGTCTATTATATATATAATTAGGTGCAAAGATACTGTAAAATGCAGACAATACAAAATAAAACCGAATGTTTTTTGATTTTTTATTGCTAATGGTCCCTTATCGGTAGAGCAAAACTTGCAAACGTTTACGTTCTTTTTTGCATAAAAAACAGTCTTTTTTTTGATTTGCATCAATTTTATTATTACTTTTGCACCCAGAAAGAAAAACTGATTTTCAAAGATATAAATCATAACTACATAAAAAATACAACTGCTGAAACATTCAAAAACTTCAAGAGCCTCGACGTGATGTCGGGGCTTTTGGTTTTCTTGCTTATCTTTGCAACCAAATGGTTTGCATCTGAGGAAGAAAACTGAAGCTGATTCGCTTTTCTTGGGTGTATTTCCGACAACTGACAGAATTATTAAATCTATAAATACAGACAAGATGAAGCAAAAAAATGGTATTACTGGTATTTATTTGCTCGGTGCTCTCGCAGCACAGGCGGGCAACTATACAGTCAAATCGCCTGATGGCAAATTGGCAGTGAATGTATCGTGTGAAGGGGGCAAGGGTTTGCTGTCAAGCATAAAAAAGGTTCCTTCGAAGGATGTTACTTCTTGAAGGAACCTTTCTTGTGTATATATTATAGAACCTATTGAATCTTATGGTTCTCTTGAGACTTCCGGAGGGAAGCTTTAGTCATTCTTGAAAACCAAACCGTGATCCTTGACGTAATCGATGGTGATTGGCTTCTCACGACTTACTTCCTCTGAAAGAATCTTCTTGCTCAAATCGTTCAAGACGTAATCCTGGATGGCACGCTTTACTGGACGGGCACCAAACTCTGGATCGTAACCTACCTCGGCAAGATAACCGATGGCAGCTGGAGTCCAGCGGAGATCGAAGCCCTGAGGCTCCAACATCTTCTTGGCTCTGTTCATCTGCAACTCAACAACCTTGGCGATCTGATCCTTGGTCAATGGCTGGAAGGTGATGATGTCGTCGATACGGTTCAGGAACTCCGGACGGAAGGTCTTTCGCAACATCTCACGGCTTGCGTTGGAAGTCATGATGATGATGGTGTTCTTGAAGTTTACCACACGGCCCTTGTTGTCGGTCAATCGGCCATCGTCCAATACCTGGAGCAGGGTGTTGAAGACATCAGGATGAGCCTTCTCAATCTCATCAAAGAGAACCACACTGTATGGCTTGCGGCGAACAGCCTCGGTCAACTGGCCACCCTCATCGTATCCTACATACCCCGGAGGCGCTCCAATCAAACGGGTGACACTGAACTTTTCCTGATACTCACTCATATCAATTCGCGTCATCATTGACTCGTCGTTGAAGAGATACTCAGCAAGTGCCTTGGCAAGCTCGGTCTTACCTACACCGGTGGTGCCGAGGAAGATGAAGCTGGCGATAGGACGTTTAGGGTCCTGCAAACCGGCACGGCTGCGGCGAACGGCATCGCTTACGGCTGTGATAGCCTCGTCCTGGCCGATGACTCTCTTGTGGAGCTCCTCCTCCAGATGGAGCAGTTTCTCGCGCTCACTCTGCATCATTCGGCTTACTGGTATTCCGGTCCAGCGGCTTACTACCTCTGCAATATCATCGGCAGTCACCTCTTCACGGATCATAGCCTCACCGCCCTGGGTGCTCTTCAGCTGCTCCTGAATCTTCTTGATATCCTCTTCAAGGGCTACCAGCTTAGAGTAGCGAATCTCGGCTACACGCTCGTAATTGCCTTCACGCTCCATGCGCTCAGCTTCGAACTTGAGATTCTCCATCTCCTGCTTGTCTTGCTGAATTTTGTTGACGAGAGCCTTTTCGCCTTCCCACTTTGCACGGAAGTCATGTTCCTTATCCTTCAACTCTGCAATCTCCTTGTCGAGCTGCTGAATCTTAGGCTGGTCGTTCTCACGCTTAATGGCCTCACGTTCAATCTCTAACTGCTTCAAGTGGCGGGTGATTTCATCCAGTTCCTCTGGCACGGAATCACGCTCCATACGGAGCTTGGCGGCGGCTTCATCCATCAGGTCGATGGCCTTATCCGGGAGGAATCTATCAGAAATATATCTCTCTGATAATTTGACTGCTGCGATACAGGCGTCATCCTGGATACGAACCTTGTGGTGGTTCTCGTAACGCTCCTTGATACCACGGAGAATGCTGATGGCATCTACCTCGTCTGGTTCATTCACCATCACGGTCTGGAATCGGCGCTCCAGAGCCTTATCCTTCTCGAAGTACTTCTGATACTCGTTGAGGGTTGTGGCACCGATGGCTCTCAATTCGCCACGAGCCAAGGCTGGCTTCAGGATGTTGGCTGCATCCATGGCACCCTCGCCACCGCCAGCACCTACCAGGGTATGAATCTCATCGATGAAGAGGATAATCTGACCATTGGCATTGGTTACCTCCTTGATGACGCTCTTCAAACGCTCCTCGAACTCACCCTTGTATTTGGCACCGGCAACCAGTGCACCCATATCGAGCGAATAGAGCTGCTTGTTCTTCAGGTTCTCCGGTACGTCGCCACGAACGATACGCTCTGCAAGTCCCTCTACGATAGCGGTTTTACCTGTACCAGGCTCACCGATGAGGATAGGGTTGTTCTTGGTGCGGCGAGAGAGAATCTGGAGCACACGGCGAATCTCTTCATCACGTCCGATAACCGGGTCGAGCTTGCCGCTGCGAGCCTGTTCTACCAGGTTCTTGGCGTACTTTTCAAGACTCTGATAGTTCTCATCGGCACTCTGGCTCTTCACGTTCTGACCCTGTCGCAAAGCCTGGATGGCTGCGGTAAGGTCCTTTTCGTTGGCACCCGCATCCTTGAGGATTCGGGCAGCGGTAGAGTTGCTCTTGAGGATAGCGAGGAGGATAGGTTCCACGCTTACGAATTCATCTCCCATCTTCTTGGCGATGTCCTCGGCGTTGATCAGTATCTGGTTGGTATCGCCCGAGAGGTATGGCTGACCGGCACCCTGCACGCGAGGCAGATGCTGCATCTCCTGCTGAAGGAGCATGGCAATCTGATTGCCGTTCATGCCCAGCTTCTGGAAGATATAGTTGGTTACATCAGGTGCTTTCTCGATGATACCGCTGAGAAGATGTACCGGTTCGATGGTCTGCTGACCATTTCTCTGCGCTATGTTCACAGCGGCCTGCACCGCTTCCTGCGCCTTGATTGTAAATTTGTCGAATGTCATATCTTAATCTCCTTTCTAATTGTTATTTTCTACTTATGTTATGGATGCTTCAGCCTTTGTGGGTTTTCTGCTTCGGGAAAGCTTCGGCCTTTAGGACTTTCAGCTTCTGAAACCTCAGCCCCGTCCGGCTTTCAGCATCGCAAACCCAGGAAGCGAATAGTGTGCCCTGTTGGGCTTTTTCTGTGTTTTTCTGACGTTTTGTCTGATTTTTCCAGAAACTCGTCTCTTTTTTCTCGGTTTCTCTGTCAAAATGTCTGAGCCATTTCTTGATTTACCGCAAATTATTAAATAATAGCTTTAAATTGTGATAATAGCTCTTAAATATTTGCGTATTTCAAATGTTTTTCGTAACTTTGCAGCGATTTAAAAAATAGATTGAAGTCTAATTCAAAATAGATAAATAGTTAATGGCTGAAACAAAGAAAATTAAGACAGCTTTGGTGTCTGTCTTCCACAAGGATGGCTTAGACGAGTTGCTCGCTAAGCTGAATGAAGAGGGTGTTAAGTTCTTGAGTACTGGTGGTACCCAGAAATTTATTGAATCTCTTGGTTATGAATGTCAGAAAGTAGAGGACGTTACCACATATCCATCTATCCTTGGTGGTCGTGTGAAGACTCTTCACCCAAAAATATTCGGTGGTATCTTGGCTCGTCGTGACAACGAGGGCGATCAGGAGCAGATGAAGGAGTATGAAATTCCTTCTATTGACCTCGTGATCGTTGACTTGTATCCATTCGAGCAGACTGTAGCTAGCGGTGCCAGCGATGCAGACATCATCGAGAAGATTGATATCGGCGGAATCTCTCTGATCCGTGCCGGTGCCAAGAACTTCAAGGATGTAGTCATCGTACCTAGCAAGGCAGAGTACAGCGTGCTTCTCGATATCTTGAAGAAGAAGGGTGCTGAGACTGACATTGAGGATCGTAAGATGTTTGCTGAGCGCGCATTCGGTGTAAGCTCTCACTACGATACTGCTATTCACGCTTGGTTTGCCAAGTAATCTCTCTCATGTAGAGACAAGGCTGAATCCGAGGTGTCTCTGAAAAATGCTTTCGGAGGCTTCTCGGATGTGTCTTTATATACGATGAAATTTTAAGCTTAGAATATTTTTAGTATTACATTACAACAAATGGGATTTTTTTCATTTATTCAGGAAATCGCAATGGACTTGGGTACTGCCAATACCATCATTATCAGTGATGATAAGATTGTAGTGGACGAACCTTCCGTTGTAGCCCTCGACCGCAGAACAGACAAGATGATTGCTGTGGGCGAGAAGGCTAAGATGATGTACGAGAAGACTCATGACAACATCCGTACCATCCGTCCTTTGCGAGATGGCGTTATCGCCGACTTTACTGCCTGCGAGCAGATGATGCGTGGACTCATCAAGATGGTTCACACAGGAAGCCGTCTGTTCTCACCTTCTCTCCGTATGGTTATCGGTGTACCTTCTGGTTCTACCGAGGTGGAGCTTCGTGCCGTGCGCGACTCTGCTGAGCATGCCGACGGTCGTGATGTTTATTTGATTTTTGAGCCTATGGCTGCTGCTATCGGTATCGGTATCGACGTAGAGGCACCAGAGGGTAATATGATAGTTGATATAGGTGGTGGTAGCACCGAGATTGCAGTAATCTCTCTGGGTGGTATCGTATCCAATAACTCTATCCGTACTGCAGGTGATGATCTTACTGCAGACATCCAGGAGTATATGAGCCGTCAGCACAACGTGAAGGTTTCTGAGCGTATGGCTGAGCGTATCAAGATTCATGTAGGTTCTGCATTGACCGACCTGGGTGATGAGGCTCCAGAGGACTTCATCGTTCACGGTCCAAACCGCATCACCGCTCTCCCTATGGAGGTACCTGTATGCTATCAGGAAATCGCACATTGTCTGGATAAGACAGTGGCAAAGATAGAGAACGCTGTGCTCTCAGCATTGGAGAACACACCTCCTGAGCTTTATGCTGATATCGTGAAGAACGGTATCTGGCTCTCTGGTGGTGGCGCTTTGCTCCGCGGTCTCGACAAGCGACTCCAGGACAAGATCAACATTCCATTCCATATTGCAGAGGATCCTTTGCACAGTGTGGCTAAGGGAGCAGGCATTGCATTGAAGAATGTGGATCGCTTCTCATTCTTGATGAGATAATAAGAATAAAATAAGGTAAGTTCCGCATTTGGACATTAATTCTATAGTGCCCATTTGCGGAATTTTAATCATATATAAGTAGTATATGCACAACCTTTTAGAGTTTTTACAGAAATACAACCATTGGTTTCTCTTCCTGATTCTTGAGGTGGTGAGCATGGTGCTCTTGTTTCAGTATAACAGCTATCAGGGTAGCGCATGGTTTTCTACAGCCAACGTCGTAACGGGCAAGCTCTACGAATGGAATTCGAACGTTGAGACTTTCTTCTCGCTTACCAAGGTGAACCAGGAACTGACACAGCGAAATGTGTATCTGGAACATCAGGTGAAGCAGCTTTCCGACAGTCTGGTCAGCCTGACCAAAGACAGCAGTTTCCTGAAACGTGACCAGTTTGCCATGCTGAAGAGCTATAGATTGATACCAGCCAAGGTGGTGGACAACAGTATCGATAAGCCAGGCAATCTCATGACCATCGACAAGGGACGTGCTGAGGGCATTCATAAGGATATGGGTGTGGTCAGCGGAACCGGTGTCGTGGGCATCGTTTATATCGTGGCTGAGCATTACAGCATCGTGATTCCTGTGCTCAATGTAAAATCGAATATCAGTTGTACCATCCAGGGCAGAGGATATTTCGGATATCTGAGATGGAAAGGCGGCTCTTCTGAGTTGGCTTATCTGGAAGATGTGCCTAGACATGCGCACTTTAAATTGGGCGACTATGTGGTGACCAGCGGATATTCGGCTGTGTTCCCTCCTGGCATAAGAGTGGGCAAGATTCTGCACGTTTTCAATTCTGCCGACGGACTCAGTTATCGTGTACAGTTGCGACTCTCTACCGATTTCGCCCGTCTTCGTGATGTCTGCGTCATCGATGATGCTGCCATGAAGGAGCGATTGGAGATTCTGCGTGCTGCCCAGGATAGCATCAAGCCAGATGGTAGTACTGGAGATAATAATTAATATAAAATATAGTAAGAGGAGAAAAACTCAGAATTTAGAGGAGATATATTGGCAATGAGTATAGATTTAATGAAACGACTCGGCATCTTCGTGGTGCTGGTGCTGGTGCAGGGATTGGTGTTTAATCACATTCACCTTTTCAACTGCGCTACCCCCTTGCTGTATATCATCATGGTGCTCCATTTCCGCAGAAACCACCCTCGCTGGGCGGTGCTGCTCTGGTGCTTCATGATGGGACTTTGTATTGACGTGTTCGCCAATACCCCTGGTGTTGCAGCTGCTTCCATGACTCTGGTAGGCCTGCTGCAACCGTATCTTTTCGAACTCTTCGTGCCTCGTGATAGTGCCGACGACCTGGAGCCGTCGGTGCGAACCATCGGTATGGGTTCGTATTTCCTGTATGTATTAATTATAGTACTCGTTTATAATCTCTTGTTTTTTACACTCGAAACATTCAATTTCTTCAATTGGATGCAGTGGCTCATGTGTATTGGTGGCAGTACGGTCATCACTATGGTGATGGTCATGGCCATCGAGGGCTTCAGAAAATAATATATTAAATAAGGTGTATGATAGATTACAATCTTGAAAAGCGTAGATTTGTTATTGGGGGAGTGGCCATAGCTATTGTGGTCATTTACTCCATTCGTCTGTTTACGCTTCAGATTATGAGCGACGACTATAAGAAGAATGCCGACAGTAATGCCTTCCTGAAACAGATTGAGTTCCCTTCCCGTGGAGCCATTTACGACCGTAACGGCAAGCTGATGGTGTATAACCAGCCTTCTTATGACATCATGGTTGTGATGAAGGAACAGGAAGGAAGACTCGATACCTTGGACTTCTGCAATTCCTTGGGAATTACAAGGGAACAGTTTGACAAGCGTATGGAAACCATCAAGGACCGTTCCAAGAATCCGGGCTATTCCAGATATACGCAGCAGCTCTTTATGAGCCAGCTGTCTGACAAGGATTTCTCGGTATTCCAGGAAAAGATGTTCCGTTTCCCTGGCTTCTATGTTCAGAAACGAAGCGTGAGAGAATATACCTATCCTTACGCAGCCCATGTGCTGGGTGATGTGGGAGAGGTCTCGGAAAGCGATATTGAGGAGGACGATTACTATCAGCCTGGTGACTATATCGGAAAGCTGGGACTGGAGAAACATTATGAAAAGCAGCTCAGAGGCCAGAAGGGCGTGAAGATTATGCTTCGAGATGCCCACGGACGAATACAGGGCAGTTATCAGAATGGTAAGCTTGACCAGAAGCCGATTGCAGGTAAAGACCTTACCCTGGGTATCGACATCAATCTGCAGGCACTCGGGGAACGGTTGCTCCAGGGCAAGATTGGAAGTATCGTGGCAATCGACCCTCGTACCGGTGAAGTCCTGGCGATGGTTTCTTCACCAACCTACGACCCTCGTAAGCTGGTGGGTAAGAACAGAGGAAAGATGCATAAGTGGCTCTCCAAGAATCCTTGGAAACCGCTCCTGAACCGTAGTATCATGGGACAGTATCCTCCGGGTTCTACCTTCAAGACCACGCAGGCGTTGACTTTCCTGACCGAAGGTATCATCACTCCAGGTACAGCCTTCCCATGTAATCACGGATTCTCTTACAGAGGATTGCACGTAGGATGTCACGGTCACCCATCGCCTATTGCGCTTGTGGATGCCATCAGTACTTCCTGTAACGGTTACTTCTGTTGGGGACTTTACTACATGATAGGTAATAAGAGTAAGTATGGTTCTGTTCAGAACGCCATGACAACCTGGAAAGACTATATGGTGAGTATGGGATTCGGCTATAAGCTGGGTATTGACTTGCCGGGTGAGAAGCGAGGACTGATCCCGAATGCACAGTTCTATGACAAGGCTTACAAGGGATCATGGAACGGACTTACCATCATCAGTATCTCTATCGGACAAGGTGAGGTGAACCTGACACCGTTGCAGATAGCCAACCTGGGTGCTACTATTGCCAACCGAGGTTATTACTATGTGCCTCATGTGGTGCGCAAGGTAAAGGGTGAACCGCTCGATACGCTCTACACCCGTAGGCACGTAACCAAGGCTTCGCGCAGAGCTTACAACTATGTAATTGCCGGTATGAGAAGTTCTGCCTTGAAGGGAACCTGTAAGATGCTTTCCCGTTACGATTTCGAGCCTTGCGGCAAGACGGGTACTGCCCAGAACCGTGGCCATGACCACTCTGTATTCATGGGTTTTGCACCAATGAACAACCCGAAGATTGCCATTGCGGTATACGTAGAAAATGGTGGATGGGGTGCCGACTATGGTGTGCCTATCGGAGGCTTGATGATGGAGCAATATCTGAAGGGTAAACTGTCGCCTGCTTCTGAAAGTCAGGCTGCCCAGATGCAGGCACGCAGAATTGCATACGGTTCTAGCAGTAGATAAGGGAACAATTGATAATGTATAATTAATAATGTATAAATTATATTATTATGAGCGATAATAAACAACCTAGTGTGCTGCGTTCGCTCGACTGGTGGACGATAGGCATCTATCTGGCACTTCTGGCTTTTGGCTGGATCAGTGTCTGTGGTGCCAGTTACACATACGGTGACAATGAAATCTTCAGCTTAGGTGCTCGTTCGGGTATGCAGATTGTATGGATTGGAACATCGATAGCATTGGGTTTGGTTCTTCTTTTGCTCGATGACCGGATTTACGATACATTCTCGTATGTGATCTATGCGGTACTGATATTGCTGCTTTTTGCCACGATATTCAATCCGCATAGCATCAAGGGTTCGCATTCGTGGCTCGTCCTGGGACCGCTCCGACTGCAACCTGCCGAGTTCGGTAAGTTTGCCACGGCTTTGGCTGTAGCGAAATTCATGTCGAGCTATGGATTCAATATCCACAACATGAAGCATTTCATGGCGGCAGTAGGTATCATCATGCTTCCTATGGTATGTATCGTGGGACAGCGTGAAACGGGTTCGGCGCTGGTTTATTCAGCCTTCTTCCTGATGCTCTATCGCGAAGGAATGCCGGGTGCCGTGCTCTTTACGGGAGTTTCGATGGTGGCTTATTTCGTGTTGGGAGTGAAGTATGAGAACGTGATGATGTGGGATACCTATACCTCGGTGGGCAAGTTTGTGGTGCTTTTGCTGGTACAGATCTTTACTTCGGGTATGGTCTATTCGTATACGGGCAATAAGAAACATGCGCTTATCATCCAGGGCTATTCCCTGGGTATTACGCTGATATTTGCCCTTTTCTCCACCTATGTCATTCCGTTCGATATCGTGTGGATACAGCTCCTGCTATGTGCGCTGATGATAGGATTCCTGGTTTACCATGGTTTGAGAACGAGATTCAGAAACTATTTCCTCATCTCGTTATTCTCTCTCGGTTCTATCGCCTTCTTCTATAGTGCCGACTACGTACTGAATAATGTGATGGAGCCTCACCAGCGAGTTCGTATCAACGTGCTTCTGGGTCTGGATGAAGACTTGGCGGGTGCCGGATATAATGTTCATCAGAGCGAGATTGCCATCGGTTCGGGAGGTTTGCAGGGTAAGGGATTCCTGAATGGAACCCAGACTAAGCTCAAGTTCGTGCCAGAGCAGGATACTGACTTCATCTTCTGTACGGTAGGAGAGGAGGAAGGATTCCTGGGTTCGGCAGGTGTTTTGCTGCTCTTCCTGGCGTTGATATTGAGACTGATACACCTGGCAGAGCGACAACCTTTCAAGTTCGGACGAATATACGGCTATTGCGTGCTGAGTGTTTTCCTGTTCCACCTGTTTATTAATGTAGGAATGGTGCTGGGACTGACGCCTGTAATCGGTATTCCGCTGCCGTTCTTCAGTTATGGCGGTAGTTCGCTTTGGGGCTTTACCATTCTGCTCTTCATCTTCCTGAGAATAGATGCAGGTAGAAATCTGGTAAGAAGCTAGAATCTGGTAAAGAGCTAGAATTCTGCTAAGAAACTGGGATAAAAGAAAAATGACCAATGGGAAATCCTCATTGGTCATTTTTTGTTATCTTCACTCCGATATCGCTTACGCCAGGCAGAATCTCGCGCTTCATGTCATGACGCACAGTGATATGGATAGAGTCTCCCTGATTCAACCTGTATACGTTGATAGGGAAGTTGTACTGATAGTAGCTGATGCCTTGCCCTTTGCTTACACCGTTCTTGTCTATCAGCTGACAGTTTACGGTGTCTGTCTTGCATGCGCTGGGCACATGCTTGTTGTTGTGGTAGATGTTCTGCTCCACGATGAGGGTAAGTCCCATGAAAGGATAATTACCCGTGATGCGGAGCCCCAGGCTCTCGTTGTAATAGCCGCCTTCCAGAAGAGGTGGAATCTCGAACGAGAGCGTGTCGTTCTTCTCCCATCCTGCAATCGGGGTATGCGCATAACTGTCGAATACGGTAGAATGCTTGCAGGAAGGGAGCGACATGGTTGCTACCATTACCAATATCAAATATATCAGTCGTTTCATTTCTTGTCTTCTGGTTTTTTATCACCACCATGCTGCTGGCGTGGCTGACGATTGCGATTGTCGCGACGGCGATTGTTGTTGCCGTTCTGATGACGGTTGCCCTGACGGTTCTCGCCTTGCTGCTGTTTCTCGCCCTGCTGACCGTTCTGCTGCTGTCGGTTCTCGCCCTGCTGGCCGTTCTGCTGCTGTCGGTTCTCGTTCTGCTGCTTGTTTGCCTTATTGTCTGCGTCCTGGCGGTTACGATTCTTGTTATTTTTCTTTTTCTTTTTCTTCGACTTGTCGAAGCGGCTCAAGTCTGATTCGTTGAGCAAATCGATAGGCTTGGAAGATTCCTTGATCTTTCCGTTCTCCAACAGGCTGAGAGGCTTTTCGCCATTCCGGTTCATCTCGATGATTTCCTTGGCACGTGCTGCGGTAATAGTTTCGAGGTTTGAAGCCAGATTCTTATCAGAAGAATAGGTGATGAGACCAGCCAGAATATCTACCTTGAACTGATGGAATTCGCCATCGGCAGTCTGCAGAACAGCATCCTTTTGAGGCATCTTGCGACTTGCTTCTACATAGTTGTCTACCTCATAGTTGAGACAACATTTCAGCTTGGCGCACATACCTGCCAACTTCTGAGGGTTGAGCGAGATGTCCTGATAGCGTGCGGCATTGGTGCTGACGCTCACAAAATTCTTCATCCATGTAGCGCAGCAGAGTTCGCGACCACAAGGACCGGTACCACCGATGCGGCCTGCTTCCTGACGGGCACCAATCTGCTTCATCTCGATGCGCACGTGGAAGGTATCAGCAAGCACCTTGATGAGCTGACGGAAGTCTACTCGCTCATCGGCGATATAGTAGAAAATAGCCTTGTTGCCATCACCCTGATACTCTACGTCTCCGATTTTCATCTTCAATCCCAGGTCCAGGGCAATCTGTCTGCTCTGAATCATGGTAGCATGCTCGCGGCTCTTTGCTTCCTTGCATTTGTCGAGGTCTACCTGCTTGGCAATGCGATAGATGCGCTTGATGTCGTCCTGCGACTTGAGATTTGCCTTCTTCAGCTGCAGTTTCACGAGTCTACCGGTGAGTGTAACCACACCGATGTCGTGACCAGGGTTGGCTTCCACAGCCACGATGTCGCCCTTTTTGAGGTCGAGGTTATTCACATTATGGTAATATCCCTTTCGGGTATTCTTGAATTGCACTTCTACGAGGTCGGTGCTCTCGGCGTTACCTGGCACGTCTGCGAGCCAGTCGTATGTGTTCAGCTGTCTGTCCTGTCGTCCCACCGCCTTGCAGCAGAGTCCTCGGTCGCAGCCGTTCCACAATCTGAATTTCATATTCTTGTAATCCACGATAAAATCTATTTTATAATATTATTAATGTATATTGATAGGCTTACGCCCTTTGTTTCTCTTCATTTTTCCGCTCTTCTTGATTCTTTCCTCACTTCCTGATGAGCAGTACGATAATCTTGAGTGCCAGGTCGAAGAATACAATCTTAGGATTGGCATTCTGCCCGATGAACCGTTTGCTCTCCTCGAAGAGGTTGGATATGTCGATGATGTTCGCCTCGTTGATGAAGCGGGCGAAGTTCCTGGCGAAGTTTTCCTCTTCCTGCGTCATGTAGCTCAGTTCTGCCTGTCGGAAGTTGTACATGAAGCTTTCCCTGAGCATGTGCATGAAGTAATCGAGCATTCTCTTCTGCTTCTCTCTTCCGAAGGTGGAAACCACTTCGCTCCATTTCTTCAGGTCGTGAATATTTCTCATGTAGGCGAGTCGCATCAGCATGATAAACATGTCGAGATGCTGTCTTTTCTCATTGCCGGCATTGAGTTCTTCCAGTGCTGCATTCCAGTTGCCGTTGGCGATGCGGGCTATCCGGTGTGCCATGTCGGGTTCCAAAGCCCTGCGTTCTATCAATGCCTGCTCAATGTCTTCTGTAGCAATCTTCTTGAAATCGATGCGCTGGGTTCGGCTTCTGATAGTTTCCAGAAGAAGTTCAGGCTGTTCGCTAACGAGCAGGAAGAGGGTTTGGCGAGGTGGTTCTTCCAGGAGTTTCAATATCTTGTTGGCACTCTGCTGGTTCATTCTTTCCGGCAGCCATATCAGGCTGATCTTGTAACCGCCCTGGCTCGACATCATGATGAGTTTCTTGGCAAGAGCATCACTTTCTTCGGCGGTGATGATGGCTTGCTTGTTTAAGTCGGCATCGCTTTTGCCCATCTTCTGCATCCATTCACCAATCAGCATGTAAGGTCCATCCTTGAGCAGCATCTCGCGCCATTCCTTGATGAAATCATCGCTAACCGGAGTATGGTCGCTGCCCATATCGGACGTCTTGATGGTTGGGTAGGTGAAGTGAAGGTCGGGATGTTCCCATTTGTTGAGCATCGGAGAATCTCCAAGCAGATAGCTGGCGAAAGCCAGTGCCATCGCCAGTTTACCGCAACCTTCCGGTCCGCAAAACATCAAAGCATGGGGGATGCGATTCTCCTGAACCATCTCCATCAGACGGTTCCATACTTCTTGCTGACCTATCACTTCCTTCTTTAACATTGAACTCTTTTTACTTTGAACTTTGAATTTTGAACATTGAACTTTATGATTAGTAGCCTGAAGTTTTTGCTCCAGGCACCTAACCTTTACCTTCCTGTAGCAGGTTCCTCTACCCTAAAACAGAGTTTTGGTAATCTGCTTTACGCTTTCCACAGCCGAAACGGTGAAGAAATGTATATTGTTGTAGCCGTGCTCGAACAGGTCTTTCACCTGGGCGGTTGTCCATTCGATGCCGAGAGCTTTGGCATCTTCATCCGTCTTGCACTTTAATACCTCCTGCGCCAAATCCTCAGGAATGTCGCAATGGAAGGTCTTTGGTACCACAGTGAGCTGGCTCAGCTTGGCAAATGGCTTCAGGGCAGGGATGATAGGAATGGTGATACCTATCTTCCGAGCCTTGTCTACAAAGTCATAGAATTTCTGGTTGTCGTAGAAGAGCTGGGTTACAGCGTATGCTGCGCCCAACTTCTGCTTCTCCAGCAAGTGCTGCATATCCATTTCCAGATTAGGAGCTTCTTCGTGCTTCTCCGGATAGCAAGCTACGCCGCAGCAGAATTTCTCGCCAGGATGCTTGATAGGAGTACCGTCGCAGAAGAAACCTTCGTTGAATTGGTTCACCTGCTTCAAGAGGTCGGTTGCATTCGCATGACCATTCAGGGTTGGGGTGAATACTCTATCATCCTTAGCCTTATCACCGCGAAGTACCAGAATATTGCTGATGCCCAGAAACTGGAGATCGAGCAGCTCGTACTCAATGTCTTCCTTGCTGACGCCACTGCAGATGACGTGCGGAATGACAGGAATATCGTACTTGTTCTGGATGGCAGCTGCAATGGCAACGGTACCCGGACGTCGGCGTACACGCTGGCGCGACAACAAACCGTTTTCCAATTCCTTGTAAACGTATTCGCTGTGATGTGTCGTAATGTTGATAAACCTAGGGGCATAATCCTTCAAGCTGTCGATGGTGCGGAACAAGGCTGCTGTTCCGTTACCCTTGAGTGGAGGCAGAACTTCGAAAGAAAAGCCTCGCTTATTGCCCTCATTTTGTAGAAAACCTGCTATATTCATATGACGTAATCTCTGTTGAAATTATAATTTGGTTGCAAATTTACAAAAAAAATAGGGGAAAAGTGCACTTTATACGTAATATTTTAAGAGAAGAGGCGTTAATATATAGAATATTTTCGCTGAACTACAAAAACAAAACAGATTCAAACCTAAAAAATAATGGAACAAAAACAAACGGGCTCTAAAGCCTATCTTATCTCAATTGTGATGGTCGCAGTATTAGGCGGCTTGCTTTTCGGTTACGATACCGCAGTGATATCAGGTGCCGAAAAGGGCTTACAGGCATTCTTCATGGGTGCAAGTGATTTCGTATATACAGATTTCTGGCATGGATTTACCAGTTCCAGTGCTTTGATTGGCTGTATCATAGGTTCGGCACTTTCCGGAGTGCTTGCTTCTAGCTGGGGACGTAAACGCTCGCTGATCTTTGCGGGTGTGATGTTCTTCATCTCTGCATGGGGTTCTATGTGTCCTGAAAGTTTAGTCTTGCCAAAGGGAGAACCAAATCTAACCTTGCTTATCGTCTTCAATCTTTATCGTGTTATTGGTGGTATTGGTGTAGGCTTGGCTTCTGCTGTTTGTCCTATGTATATTGGTGAGATTGCCCCAAGTAATATCCGTGGTATGTTGGTTAGCTGGAACCAGTTTGCCATCATCTTTGGTCAGCTGGTGGTTTATTTCGTCAACTTCTTTATCCTTGGCGATCATATAGCTCCTGCTATTCAGAGTGTGGGTAATGGTATGAATGAGATTCTCAATGGTGGCGAAGCTGCTTGGGCTATCGAGACTGGTTGGAGATACATGTTTGGTTCAGAGATGATTCCTGCAGGTTTGTTCGCCTTGTTTATCTGCTTTGTTCCTGAGACTCCACGTTATCTTGCTATGGTAGGTCAGGATGCGAAGGCAGAGCGTATTCTTGCCCGTATTAATGGTGCTGCAGAGGCAAAGAAGATTCTGGATGAAATCAAGAATACGGTAACCGAGACGACAGAAAAGCTGATGACTTACGGTTTTCTCTGTATTTTCGTAGGTGTGATGCTTTCTGTATTCCAGCAGGCTGTAGGTATCAATGCGGTGCTTTACTATGCACCACGTATTTATGAGGCAATGGGATTTGACAATCCTATGGTGCTTACCGTATTCAATGGTATTGTGAACCTCAGTTTCACTTGTGTTGCTATCTTTACTGTAGAGAAGTTGGGTCGCAAGCCTTTGCTCATTGCGGGCTCTCTGGGTATGGCTTTGGGTGCTATTGGTGTGGCAATAACCTTTGGAAATCCTAATATGCAGCTTTTCTGCATGGTTTCCATCATGGTTTATTCTGCATCGTTTATGTTCTCTTGGGGACCTATCTGCTGGGTACTTATTGCCGAGGTGTTCCCTAATACCATCCGTGGTGCAGCTGTAGCTATCGCTGTAGCTTTCCAGTGGATTTTCAACTGGATTGTTTCTACATCGTTCGTACCACTTGCCAATAGCATGGGTTATTGGTTCACATACGGTTTGTATGGCGTTATCTGTATCCTTGCTGCTGTCTTTGTATGGAAGTTGGTTCCTGAGACAAAGGGTAAGACTTTGGAGGATATGACCAAGCTTTGGAAGAAAGATTAATTGATAGTGGTATATTAATAAAAAAGTAGGCGCGATAGTCAATCCCGACTGTCGCGCCTTTTATTTAGTTTTCATACTGAGTGATTTCAGAACATATATTTGTAAGTTGTTTTATAAGAGAGTATTAACTATATTCTTTTTTACTTTTGATTCTTGTTTCTAATCTTATTTTTATTTCTTGAATGCATTGCGGCAAGCGAATTGTACATAGCTGTTGCCGGATACAGAGTTCTTGAGATAAGATGTCTGTGCTCCGTCAACCCAAAGCTGGGCAAGATAGAACTGGAATCCTAACTGTCTTGGCTCGTTCAGTGTGCAGTAGCCATAATACATCTGGTTAGGCGCAAAGGCAAACTGTACCTTGTGGCTCTTGTTGTCCGTACCGTAAGTCAGGTTCAGCTCGATTACGCTAGGACATGCCAGGAAGTAAGCCATAGCTGATGTACTGTTTGGTGCAACCTGATACTTGCATGTAATGGTTCTTGGCGCTTCCTTTGCGAGAGCTTCAGCCAGATTTTTGTTAGAGATGTGCTCTGCGAGCTGAGCGATAGGGAAGTTGGTCATAGTGATTGTACTGTCACCGTACATGCTTACTCTGCAAGATACTGCAACAGAGTCAATCTGCTTGTTTACATTGGCTTCATTCTTCTTCTCAAAGAGAAGCATCATGTTGTTGTATGAACCTACAGCCATTGCTGTCTGAAAAGACTTCTGCTGTTCGAGAGTCAATGGTGTGTAGCTGTCGCCATCAGTGTTACAGGAAGTGAAAGAGAATGCAGCAACGAAAGCTGCCAAAACAGTGAGTAATCTAAATTTCTTCATTTTGTTTTCTAATTTATTTTGCTATAATATTGTTTATTATCAGTATTTCCGTATAATAAAACGAGACTTTACATGAATCTTGCATCTGTGTTTGTTAAGAAATATTAAAAGGCTCTGTTTTTTATTCTTTTTATTCCTTCTGATGTGCAATGGTTGTCTTGCAGGATATTCCAGCTTTGTCTGGGCGTCTCAGTTAAATGTATACGAAAAAAGGACTTGCCATAACGGAAAGTCCTTTTTCTGAGATCTGTGACTCGCATGGGGCTCGAACCCATGACCCCAACATTAAAAGTGTTGTGCTCTACCAGCTGAGCTAGCGAGTCAATCTCCAACCTTTGGTTTCAAAAGCGAGTGCAAAGGTACGACATATTTTTCAAATAACCAAATATTTAGTCGTTTTTTTGCTGTTTTTCTTCATTTTCGCTCTCTGGGATAGCTTTTTCAGCCAATTTTCCACTCATTTTGAGGGAATGAGCTATCTCTTCCGCATTTTGCTGAATCTCATCAGGCGGAGTGTCTGGAGTTTGGTATTGCGGCTTTTCTCTCGTCACATACCGCTGCCAATAAGCTATGAGCAGGGTGGTGAGAGGTAGTGCGATAATCAGACCGATGAAGCCCAGCAGGGCACCCCAGATGGAAAGACTTAATAGCAGAATTGCTGGGTTCAAGCCCATCGCCTTGCCCATAATCTTTGGTGTAACCACCATATCCGTAATCACCTGAACCACGCAGAATACCAGGAAGGCAAGTCCGAAGACCATCCAGAAGTTTTGACCGGTATCTGCCGCCTTGAGCATGGCAAGGAAGGCGGTAGGGATGAGGGCGAAGGTATGAAGGTAAGGTACCAGGTCCATGATACCTATCAGAATGCCCAGACCGATAGCCATCGGGAAGCCGATGATGGTAAAGCCAATACAGAACATGATACCCATGCAGAGGGCCACCATTCCCTGGCCGCGGATGTAGTTGTTGAGCTCTCGTTCTACATCTTTCATCAGCTCTTGCCAGAAAGGGCGGTTCTTCTTAGGGAAAATGCGAACCCAGTTGGCGGTTAATGTCTCATAGTCGAGCAGGATAAAGAACATATATAATAAGGTAATCATGGATGCCACGATGCTGATGATGATGTTTGCCGTTTGTCCTACAACGGAGAACAGCTTGGGCATCGTTGTCTTGAGGGCATCGCTGAAGTCCTTGCTCTTCAGGAAATGTTCTATCTGTGCCTGATTTTCCTGCAGCCACTCCTTGATCATCGCCGTCAGGTTGTTGGTGTGGGTGGTTTGGTGCAGCCAGCGGGTCAAGACTTCCCCTAGTTTGTCAAACTGGTCGATCATCGGTGGAATGATGAGCCACAGTACGCCACCGATGACTGCGATGGCAGCTCCCATTGCCAGTATGATGGACAGGGCACGAACCTTGATGTGGAGTTTGTTCTCGATAAACTTCACGACCGGATAGAGCAGGTAGGCAAAAAACCATGCTATGACGAATGGTAAAAGTACCTCGCTCAAGTAATTGGTGATATATAACACCGCAAAGACGATGAGCGTAACGCCTGCCCATCGTATAAACTTATCGAATGTAATCTCCTTTGGCATATTACTTTGAATTTTGAACTTTGAGCTTTGAACTTTATGATTAGCAAAGGCTTTTGAATTCTTCACTCTTCACTTTTCACTCCTCCTTGTGGAGGGCTTTCTGATAGCAGTCGCGGCAGAGCGGCTCGTATTCATCCTTTTCACCCAAAAGCACCCGCTTTTCGTTATGCACCAGTCGATGGCTCACGTAAGCCAGGGCTCCGCATTTCACGCAGATTGCATGAACCTTGGTCACTTCGTCTGCAATGGCGCAGAGGGCAGGGATTGGTCCGAAGGGAACGCCCTTGAAGTCCATGTCGAGACCGGCAACGATCACACGGACGCCACGGTTGGCAAGCTGGTTGCATACATCTACCAGGCCATTGTCTAGGAACTGGGCTTCATCAATACCGACCACGTCGATATCAGAGGCCAAAAGGAGTATAGATCCTGAGGACTCGATAGGAGTAGATCGAATAGAGTTCAGATCATGGCTCACTACGTCTTCCTCGGAGTAACGAGTGTCAAGCGCAGGTTTGAAGATTTCTACCTTCTGCTTGGCGAACTTCGCACGCTTCATTCTTCGAATCAATTCCTCTGTTTTTCCAGAGAACATTGATCCGCACACCACTTCAATTCTTCCGGGGCGATGTGCCTCCCCAATTAGATTTTCTGTCATTTCGGGGACAAAATTACTAATAAGGTTTTAAAAAATGCAAAGAAAACGCATTTTTTTTTGCTTAGAAAGATTAATTAACTACATTTGTACCCTATATGAGCATATTGTATATCGTACCTACTCCTGTTGGTAACATGGAGGACATGACAATGCGAGCTATCAGGGTCTTGAAAGAAGCTGATTTGGTACTCGCTGAGGACACTCGGACATCGAGTGTCCTACTGAAGCATTTCGATATTCGAAATCGATTAGTTGCGCATCACAAGTTTAATGAGCATGGCACTTCGGCTTCCATCGTTGAGCGGTTGAAGGCTGGTGAGACCATCGCTCTTATCAGTGATGCAGGAACACCAGGCATCAGCGATCCGGGTTTCTATCTGGCTCGCGAGGCGGCAAAGGCGGGCATCACCGTTCAGACCCTTCCGGGACCTACGGCTTGCATTCCAGCCATCGTGTCGTCGGGATTGCCTTGTGATAGATTCTGCTTCGAGGGTTTCATTCCTCAGAAAAAGGGCAGACAAACCTATTTGGAATCTCTCAAGGACGAAGTGCGGACCATGATATTCTATGAGTCGCCTTATCGTGTGGTGAAAACCTTGCAGCAGTTTGCCGAGAATTTCGGTGAAGACAGGCAGGTGAGTTGTTGTCGGGAAATCTCCAAGATACACGAGGAGAGCGTAAGAGGAACCCTCGCTGAGGTCATCGCCCATTTTGAGGAGGTGGAGCCTAGAGGTGAGTTCGTCATCGTGCTGGCTGGTAAGGATCCTAAACAATTAAAAGAGGAATTGAAGGAAAAAAAGCGTGAAGAACGTAGAAAAAACATGAATCAGTAAATAAATTCGTGTTTAAATATAATAAATGCGGGTTTATCACGTAATAATAATGAAGCGACAGCGTATTTACTATGTATGGAAGGCGTATACACGCATTCTTTCATGTAGTATAAATACGAATTATTAAATCATATTAAGGAGACAGATTATGAAAAAGCTTTTTTTAGTAGCATGCGTAGCAGCATTTTGTTTGACTGGTTGTAACAACGGCAAGAATGATTCTGCTGCTCAAAACACTGCTCAGGCAGATTCTCTTAATGGCATTATTGCACAGAAAGACAGTGAAATTAACGATTTGCTGGGTACCTTGAACGAAATCGAGGAAGGTTTCCGGCAGATTAGTGAGGCTGAGCATCGCGTTAGTCTTGCTAAGGATGGCGAGGGTGTCAACAAGAAGCAGAAGCTCAAGGAAGACATCCAGTTCATTGCTGACCGTATGAAGCAGAACCGTGAACTCATTGCCAAGCTCCAGAAGCAGCTTGCCAACGGTACCTTGAAGGGTGCTCAGCTGCAGAAGACCATCGAGGGCTTGCAGAAGCAGTTGGAGGAGAAGGATGCACAGCTCCAGACTCTGCGTGAGGAACTTGACAAGAAAGATATTCATATTGCTGCACTCGATGAGACAGTAAATAACCTCAATACCAAGACCAACCGTCTTACTGCTGAGAGCAATCAGAAGACTGAGACTATCAATGCTCAGGATAAGCAGATCCATACCGCATGGTATGTATTCGGTACCAAGAAGGAGCTGAAGGAGCAGAGTATCATTCAGGACGGTAAGGTCATGACTGGCAACTTCAACAAGAATTACTTCACCAAGGTGGATATCCGCAACCTCTCAGAGATTAAGTTGTACTCTAAGTCAGCTAAGTTGCTTACTATCCACCCATCAAGCAGCTATTCTCTGGTTCGTGATGCCAACAAGCAGTATACTCTCCACATCACCAACTCACAGCTCTTCTGGAGCACCAGCAAGTACCTGGTTGTTTTGGTTAAGTAATCAGTAGAAATAAGGTAATCATCCGGAGATTGAATTATCATCCGGATTTTACAATCAAGTGATAAGCCGGGAAGAGATAGAGAAAAAGATTCCTATCTCTTTCTGGCGAAGAATTCCTGCATGAGTGCCCGGCACTCATCTTCCAGTACGCCCGATGTAACTGTAGTCTTAGGATGCAGTGCATCGGGCGCATATTTTGTATACCCCCTCTTCTCATCTCCTGCTCCGTATACTACCCGGCTTATCTGTGCCCATCCCAATGCTCCGGCGCACATGACGCAAGGTTCTACGGTGACATAGAGCGTGCAGTCCTTCAGATATTTCCCGCCCAGCATGTTGGCGCCCGATGTGATGGCCTGCATTTCGGCATGGGCTGTGACATCGGTCAGCATCTCGGTAAGATTGTGGGCACGGGATATAATCCGGTCCTTGCATACGATGATGGCGCCCACCGGTATTTCGTCTTCATCAAATGCCGCTTGTGCCTCTATCAGGGCACGGCGCATGTAGGCTTCGTCTTTTTTCTTGATATCTTCCATTGTTTTTAGTGCAAAATTACATAAAAAAGTTTGAAGTGTGAACTATTTTTATTATTTTTGCAAGGTAAAAGTATCTTTTGATGCAAAATAAAGGAAATAGACTATGGCAGAGCATAATGAATTAGGTGCATGGGGAGAAGACGAGGCGGCTCTTTACCTTGAAGGCGAAGGCTATGTTATCATCGACCGGGACTGGAAGATAGGTAAGAGAGACCTGGATATCCTGGCTCTTTCGCCAGATGGAAAGACCTTGGTGGTGGTAGAGGTGAAGACCCGTTCCGGTGATGATTACCAGCGGCCGGAGGAAGCCGTTGATGGCAGAAAGATGCGCAATCTGGCGATAGCTGCCAATGCTTATGTCAAGGAGCATCAGGTGGAGAAGGAACTGCGCTTCGATATCATCTCTGTGGTAGGTGTAGGCCATCAGGTGAAGTGCCTCGAACATCTCAAGGATGCCTTCAATCCGATGCTGATACTGTAATCATGTCATGAGGGGTGTACCTATGTATATAAGTACGGTCTATACATTATCTATATTAGGAAAAAGATAAAATGGAAAAGAAGATAATAAGATTGAAGGAAGTGGATTCTACCAATCACTTCCTGAAGGAATTAAGTTCATACGATGAGACTGCACTCACCATTGCCGTGGCTGATTTCCAGACAGCCGGCAGGGGACAGGGCACGCATACCTGGGAGAGCGAGGAGGGCAAGAACCTCCTGTTCAGTATGTTGGCTTGCCCTGTGTGGGTGCCGGTTCGTCAGCAGTTCCTGCTTTCCGAGGTGGGAGCCCTTGCCATCAAGGATGCCCTGGATTCCTATGCTGACGGGTTTACGCTGAAATGGCCTAACGATGTGTATTGGAACGACAGGAAAATCAGTGGTACGCTGATAGAGACGTCTATCGATTCCAGGGGCATCAAGCGCTGCATCTTCGGCATCGGCATCAATATCAATCAGATGGAGTTCAGGAGCGACGCGCCTAACCCTGTATCTCTGGCTCAGATCCTGGGGCATGAGGTGGATAGGGAAGAGGTGCTGCAGAAGGTGATTGAGGCTTTCTGCAGATACTACGAACTCCTGCGCCGTGCCGACTATATGGATGTGTCGGGCATCTACCATCTTTCGCTCTACCGTCGCAAGGGCTATCATTGGTATGAGGACAAGGATGGCAAGTTCGAGGGAGCCTTCGTTGAGGTTGAGGACGATGGTCATCTTATCCTTCACGACAAGAAGGGAGTGATCCGTTCGTATGCATTCGGCGAAATCAAGTTTCTGATAAATACTTAATCCCTGAAGTAAACATTAAACAATAAACATTTAACAAAATATTTATGGCAAAGTTTAAAAGAATTCTTTTGAAGTTGAGCGGTGAGAGCCTGATGGGCAAGCAGAGCTTCGGTATCGACCCTGAGCGCTTGAGTGATTATGCTAAGCAGATCAAGGAAGTTCACGAGATGGGTGTGCAGATTGGCATCGTTATCGGCGGTGGAAATATCTTCCGTGGATTGAGTGGTAGCCAGAAGGGCTTCGACCGTGTGAAGGGCGACCAGATGGGCATGTGTGCTACAGTTATCAATTCTCTTGCTTTGAGTAGTGCGCTCGGAGCTTTGGGCGTCAAGAACAAGGTGCTCACAGCCATCCGCATGGAACCAATCGGTGAGTTCTATACCAAGTGGAAGGCTATCGAGGCAATGGAGGATGGCTATATCTGCATCTTCTCTGCCGGTACAGGCAGTCCTTACTTCACTACTGATACCGGCTCTTCTCTCCGTGGTATCGAGATTGAGGCTGATGTCATGTTGAAGGGTACCCGTGTGGACGGTATCTATACTGCCGACCCGGAGAAGGATCCTACCGCAACCAAGTTTAGCGACATTACATACGATGAGATTTATACAAAGGGCTTGAAGGTTATGGACCTGACAGCTACTACCATGTGTAAGGAGAACAACCTTCCTATCTACGTATTCAATATGGATGTTGTAGGTAACCTGAAGAAGGTGATGGACGGTGAGGAGATTGGTACGCTTGTGCACAATTAATCTGCCAGTCCCGGCAAACGATAAAAGGCTTACTTCCCTGTCTGGGGAGTAAGCCTTTTGTTTTATCTGATTAAATCCTTTATTTCTTTCTCATGAATAGGATGGCAGAGAGGAGAACATACATCAGGATGATGATCCACCAGCCCTGCAGGAATCCTCTTGCGCCCTCGTCTGCTACCGAGAGGGCAAGAATTGCCACGGCAAAGCCTGCGAAACCATATTTCACCTCATTGCCCTTGAACGACCACTGCTTGAACTTCAGGGCAAACAATGGCATCTCGCATACCAGCAGGTAGCTGGTGATGAGGATGAGAGCCAGGACGAGATATACCGACCAGCTCAGGTTTGTAAGCCAGGCAGGATTGAATACTACCAGCGACCCCCAGAACAGGGCGTTGGCTGGAGTAGGCATCCCGATGAAAGAGGTGGTCTGGCGCTCATCAAGATTGAACTTTGCCAGTCGCAATGCCGAGAAGGCTGCGATGATGAAGGCTGCATAAGGCAGCCATGGGCGCATCGGCTCCAGAAACTCAGGGTATTCCATCACCTGTAGATGAGAGAATACGATGGTGGCAGGCGCCACGCCGAAGGTTACGTCGTCAGCCAGCGAATCCAGCTCCTTGCCGATAGGTGATGAAACGTGCAGCAGGCGTGCGCTCATACCGTCGAAGAAGTCGAAGGTGGCTCCAATGATTATCCACAACAAAGCCATCTCTGGATTTCCACCGAAGGCAAACGATGTAGCAATGCAGCCTGATATCAGGTTGCAGCATGTTATCGTGTTAGGGATATGTTTCTTCATGCTCATTTTTTATTTCAATTTTGCAATGATGGTTTGGTCACCCGTGGTAGACTGTCCCATCTTCACACATACTTCTGTTCCGAGAGGCAAGTAAACATCCACACGTGAACCTAGTTTGATAAAGCCAAGGTGCTCGTCGATATAGCACTCTTCGCCTTCCTTTGCATAAGTTACGATACGGCGCGCTACGGCACCGGCAATCTGACGGCACAATACATCTACGCCCTCAGGGGTAGTGATCATGACGTCTGCATGCTCGTTTTCCTCGCTTGCCTTAGGCAGCCAAGCCTTGTGGTAGTTGCCATCCACATGCTTTACGAATTTCACCTTTCCGTCTACCGGGAACCAGTTGGCATGTACGTTCCAAAGGCTCATGAAGATGGAAATCATCAATCGCTTGTCATTAAAATATGGCGCATTATCTACTTCTTCTATTACCACAATCTTGCCATCGGCAGGAGCTACGACGAGCTTCTCTGTATCCTCTACGTTCAGGTAGCGGATAGGGCAGCGATAGAAATTGAGCACGATGCAGTAAACCACACCGAAGACAACCAAGAAAATCCAGAATGGAATTTTGGTGTCAAAAGCTCCCCATAATATCGCCGCAATGGCTACTAACGCTATCGCTCCGCCCACCAGCTGATCAGTGCCTTCGCGATGCAGTCTTATCTTTTTCAGTTTCTTTATTTTTTGTCCCATAAGGTAGGATTAAGTTTTTATTGGTGCAAAGGTACTGTATTTTTGTCGTTTTAGCAAATTTTTTGGGCGTTTCTTTTATGTTTTTCAATTTTTTCTCTTTTTTCTTTTGGAATATCAACTTTTAGCCGTAACTTTGGACTCAAATTTTGAAATTTAGAACGTATAATGGAAGATTTTGTTCATTTACATGTGCATACGCAGTATTCCATCCTCGACGGTCAGTCTAAGATTCCGCATCTCGTTGACAAGGCCATCAAGGACGGCATGAAGGGTATGGCTGTTACCGACCATGGTGTGATGTTCGGTATTAAGGAACTCACGGATTATTGCGCCAAGGTGAACAAGGATCGCAAGAAAGAGGGACTGGAGCCCTTCAAGCCTATCATTGGCTGTGAGATGTACGTGGCCCGCCGAAGAAAGGAAGACCGTGAGAAGGACAAGGGCGATATGAGTGGTTACCACCTCATCGTGCTTGCCAAAAACTATAATGGATACAAGAACCTCATCCAGCTGGTCAGTAATGCCTGGGTGGATGGATACTATATGCGTCCGCGAACCGACCGTGCCGACCTGGAGAAATACCACGAGGATCTGATAGTCTGTTCGGCATGTATTGCCGGTGAGGTTCCGTCTAAGATATTGCATGGCGACATCGAGGGAGCCCGCGAGGCTTGCGAGTGGTATCATAATCTCTTTGGCGACGACTACTATCTGGAGCTTCAGCGCCACGAGGTGAAGGAACCGCTTCCTTTCCTGGCCAACCGCGAGGCTTTCCAGCTGCAGCAGAAGGCCAACAAGGTGCTCATAGAGATGGCTAGGGAATACGGCATCAAGCTCGTATGCACCAACGACTGCCACTTCGAGGACAAGGAGACGGCTGAGGCCCACGACCACCTGCTCTGTATAGCTACCGGCAAGGACCTGGACGATCCTAACCGTATGCGATATTCCAAGCAGGAGTGGTTCAAGACCCGTCAGGAGATGAATGATGTCTTCTCGGATATTCCCGAGGCACTGTCTAACACGCTGGAGGTGCTTGACAAGGTGGAAATCTATGGCATCGACCACGGACCAATCATGCCTTTCTTCCCCATTCCGGAGAGTTTCGGTACCGAGGAGCAACTGCGCCAGAAGGTATCAGAGGAAGACCTCTACAAGGAATTCACCAGCGATGAGAACGGCGAGAATCAGCTGCCGCCGGAGGAAGGACAGAAGGTGATCGACCGTCTGGGCGGCTACGACAAGATATACCGCATCAAGTTTGAGGCCGAGTATCTGCGCCATCTTGCCTACGAGGGAGCCAGGCAGCTCTATGGAGATCCGCTGCCGGCGAACGTGGACGAGCATGTGAACTTCGAGCTCCATGTGATGAAGACCATGGGTTTCCCTGGCTACTTCCTCATCGTGAGCGACTTCATCAGGGCGGCTCGCGAGGAGCTGGGCGTGATGGTGGGTCCGGGCCGTGGTTCTGCGGCTGGTTCCGTGGTGGCCTATTGCCTGGGCATTACCAAGATTGACCCTTTGAAGTACGACCTCCTGTTTGAGCGTTTCCTGAACCCAGACCGTGTCAACCTGCCTGATATCGATACCGACTTTGATGATGATGGACGAGGCAAGGTCTTGCGCTGGGTAATGGATAAGTACGGTCATGAGAACTGTGCCCACATTATTACATACGGTTCGATGGCAACGAAGAACTCCATCAAGGACGTGGCCCGAGTAGAGAAGCTGCCGCTCGACAAGGCGAATGCGCTCTGCAAGGCGATTCCAGACCGACTGCCTGACGGCGCGAAGATGAATCTTCCCAATGCCATCAAGTATACGCCGGAGCTGAGAGAGGCAGAATACTCCACCGACCCCCGCGAGAGCAATACCATCAAATATGCCAAGATGCTGGAGGGCACCATCCGTGGCACGGGTATCCATGCCTGCGGATTCATCATCTGCCGAGACCCTATCAGCAACTGGGTGCCTGTATCTACTGCCGATGACCCTGATTTTCCGGGACTGAAGACGGCAGTAACCCAATACGACGGTCACGTCATCGAGACCACCGGACTCATCAAGATGGACTTCCTGGGCTTGAAGACCCTCTCCGAGATGAAGGAGGCATGCAAGGTCATCAAGCAGACCACGGGCGACGTGGTAGACCTCGATGCCATCCCTATCGATGATGAGCTGACCTATCAGCTCTACCAGCGCGGACAGACCATCGGAACCTTCCAGTTTGAGTCGCCTGGCATGCAGAAGTATCTCCGCGAGCTGAAGCCTACGGTGTTTGAGGACCTCATCGCCATGAATGCCCTCTACCGTCCGGGTCCTATGGACTATATCCCTGACTTCATCGCCCGCAAGAACGGTAAGCAGGCGATTACCTACGATATCCCGTGCATGGAGAAGTATCTGAAGGATACCTACGGCATCACGGTCTATCAGGAGCAGGTGATGCTCCTTTCCCGTCAGCTTGCCAGCTTCACCCGAGGTGAGTCTGATGCCCTCCGTAAGGCGATGGGTAAGAAGAAGAAGGCAATCGTAGATGCAATGAAGCCTAAATTCATCAAGCAGGGACAGGAGAACGGACACGATCCGAAGGTGTTGGAGAAGATATGGAGCGACTGGGAGAAGTTTGCTTCCTACGCCTTCAACAAGTCGCATGCCACCTGCTATTCGTGGGTAGCCTATCAGACGGCTTATCTCAAGGCTCACTATCCTGCCGAATACATGGCAGCGCTGATGACCCGCCGCTTTGCCCAGATTACCGAAATCACCAAGCTGATGGAGGAGTGCCAGTCGATGGATATCAAGACGCTGGGACCTGACGTGAACGAGAGTTACCGTGCCTTCGGTGTGAACGAACATGGCGAAATCCGATTCGGTCTTTCTGCTATCAAGGGTATGGGAGCTCCGGCTGCCGATGCCATCGTGGCAGAAAGGGAGAAGAACGGTCCCTATAAGACCATCTTCGATTTTGCAGAACGTGTAGACTTCTCCTGCGTTAACCGCAAGGCTTTCGAGACCCTGGCGCTGAGTGGCGGTTTCGACAGCTTCGGCATCCGCCGTGAGCAGTTCTTCGGCAAGAACAGCAAGGGTGAGACCTTCCTCGATACCTTGGTGCGCTATGGCCAGCTCTATCAGCGCGAGCAGCAGGAGGCGGCTACATCGCTCTTCGGAGGAACCGAAGCAGTAGAGATAGCCACTCCGCCTATTCCTGAGGTGGAAGGCTGGAGCACCATCGAGCGACTGAACAGGGAGCGCGAGCTGGTGGGCATCTATCTCTCGGCTCATCCGCTGGATGATTATGAGATTATCCTCAAGAACCTCTGCAATACCCATTGTGCGGAGCTGGGCGACAAGGTTGCGCTTGCCAAGAAGGAAGACATCGTCTTCGGCGGCATCATCACCGAGGTGAAATCCAAGTTTACCAAGACCGGAAAGCCTTGTGGATTCGTTACCCTCGAAGACTTTGAGGGGTCGGGCGAACTGGCACTTTTCGGTGAGGACTGGGGCACCTGGCGAGGCGTCATGGTGGAGGGAAGTACCATCTTTGTTACGGCAAAGTGCGTAGCCCGCTATGGCAACAGCAACTATCTCGACTTCAAGATCAGTACGGTGGAATATCTGCAGACCGTGAAGGAGAACAGATTGGAGAAGTTTACGATTTCCATCGACAGCTCTATCGTTGATGATACGCTGGTGAACGACCTCAAGACGCTGGTTGAGAACGATGAGGGCCATGCGCAGCTCTTCATACAGATTCATGACTCTGAGACCAACACCAACTTTACGATGCGTGCACAGGACAGGGCGATAGGAGTGAGCCGGGAACTGATTCAGTTCGTGAACGACAACCCGAAGATGTCTTATCAGATTAACTAGTTAATATACTCAGATAATATTAATCATAAATAAAATAAAAAGTACAGAAAATGGAAGTAACAATTACAACAGAGAATTTCGAGAGTTACAAGAATGGCGAGTTGCCATTGGTAGTAGATTTGTGGGCTACATGGTGTGGTCCTTGCCGTCAGATTGCTCCTATCGTGTCAGAATTGGCTGAGGAGTTTGATGGTAAAATCGTTGTTGGCAAGTGTGATGTAGAGGAGAATGACGACATCGCTATGGAGTTTGGTGTTCGCAATATCCCTACTATCCTCTTCTTCAAGGGTGGTCAGCTGGTAGACAAGTTCGTAGGTGCTACATCAAAGGCAACCCTGACTGAGAAGTTCCAGGCTCTCTTGTAAAATCCTGAAAGCAAAATGGTTAAAGGCATCTGGCTGGAGATTTTCCGTCTCTGGTCAGGTGCTTTTTTGTTGGCAGAAGGTGACGAGTGACTTTGTCACTTTTTGCATGCCCGCTGGGTAGCGTTACGAGGGGGCTGTAGCTGCACGGCGAGGGGCGGGCAACTGCATCACGAGGGGTATGAAAATACGTCCCGACGCAGACCGTGCTACGTCGGGACGTACTGAGAACTGCGTCGGGACGTAGTAAAGTCTGCGTCGGGACGTATTTTTCTTACCATTCTACGCTTCTGCTGCCATCCTCCTCGGCGGTGATAGTCACCTTGGTGCAGTCTTCTGGCAGGAGGTCTTCTATCAGCTCCGGCCACTCCAGGAAGCAGAGGTTTCCGCTGTAGAAATAGTCCTCATAGCCCATATCGTATACCTCGTCCAGCTTCTTGATGCGATAGAAATCGAAGTGATAGACAGGGTCGCCATTACCAGCGGTATATTCGTTGACGATGGCAAAGGTAGGAGAGGTGATGACGTCATCTACTCCCAACTCTTCGCAGATAGCTTTGACAAATGTTGTTTTTCCGGCACCCATCTTGCCATAGAAGGCAAAGACCTTGCCGTCGCCCATGTTATCCAGAAATTCTCTGGCAGCTACATGGATGTTGTCTAATGAATCAATCTTAATCTTCATATATTTACTTTGAACTTTGAATTTTGAACATTGAACTTTATGATTAGCTAAGGCTGCTGGAGTCTTTGCTTATCTCTTTCTCGGTGTCAGCGTGATGAGTGGAATGAGCATTTCCTCCATCGAGATGCCACCATGCTGGAAGGTGTCCTTGTAGTAAGACACATAATAATTATAGTTGTTCGGATAGGCGAAGAAGGCATCACCGTAGGCGAAGACATACGCAGTGCTCAGATTAGGAGCAGGCAGCTGTGCTTTGTGGGGCTCCTTGATGGTGAATACTTCCTTGGCATTATACGCCAGGTTCTTGCCCAGCTTGTAGCGCAGGTTGGTGTTCGTATTGCGGTCGCCTACAATCTTGATGGGCTTCGATGCGCGGATACTGCCATGGTCGGTGGTGATGATTACCTTGAAATCGCTCTGGGCAAGCCGCTTGAACAGCTCTGCCAGTACCGAGTGGCGCAGCCAGCTCCGGGTGATGCTGCGGTAGGCTGATTCCGTATTCGCCAGCTCCCTTACCATCTTGGATTCGGTTCGTGCATGCGAGAGCATGTCGATGAAGTTGATGACGAGCACATTCAGGTCGTTGCCCTTGCATTCATTGTAATGCTGCAGGAACTTGTCGGCTCCAGCCGAATCGTTCACCTTGTGATAGCTGAAGCTGTAGTGCTTGCGATATCTGTCCAGCTGCGTCTGGATGAGCGGCTTCTCGTTGAGGTTCTTGCCTTCCTCTTCGTCTTCGTCCACCCACAGTTCCGGAAACATTTCGGCTATCTTGTTGGGCATCAGTCCGCTGAAGATGGCATTCCGGGCATACTGGGTGGCTGTGGGCAGGATGCTCATATACATGTCTTCCTCGATGTCGTACATGTCGCCGATGTCTTTCGCCAGCATCTTCCACTGGTCGTAGCGGAAGTTGTCTATCACGATGAGGAACACCTTTTCGTCCTTGTCGAGCATCGGGAAGAGCTTGGTCTTGAAGATGTCCGGACTCATCACGGGTCTGCCTTCCACCACCTTGCCCAGATTCTTCGGGTCTACCCAGTCCATATAGTTCCTGGCGATGTATTTGGCAAAGCCGATGTTCGCCTCCTCCTTCTGCATGGAGAGCATCTCGGTCATCGAACTGTCGGTATCGCTCAGTTCCAGCTCCCATTTCACCAGCCGGCGGTATACTTCCATCCAGTCTTGAAAGTTGCGGCAGTCCATCATCTGCATGGCTATCTGCTGGTAGTCCTGCTGGTATCCGCTCTGCGTTACCTCCGTCACGATGTCCTTGCGGTGTATATTCTTCTTGAGCGACAGGAGAATCTGGTTCGGGTTTACGGGCTTGATGAGATAGTCGGCTATCTTGGAACCGATAGCCTGGTCCATGATGTTTTCTTCTTCACTTTTTGTACACATCACAACGGGTGTGGCTGGCTGGATGTCCTTGATATGCTGCAAGGTCTCCAGTCCGCTCAGTCCCGGCATCATCTCGTCGAGGAGGATGAGGTCGAAGGTCTGCTGCCTGCATTGGTCGATGGCATCGGCCCCGTTGCTCACCGTCACCACCTCGTATCCTTTCTTTTCCAGAAAGATGATATGGGCTTTGAGAAGCTCTATCTCGTCGTCTACCCAAAGTAATAATCCGTTGCTCATAAATGTATCTTTTTTTAAGATGCTAAAGTACAAAGAATTCTTGAATGGAGAACGATTCTTGCTATTAAAGTATGTTAATAGGGCTGAAAGTGTTGTATTCTTGGGTTAGGATATAATATAAAGACCGGGAATCCGTTATTATTATTTAGTAATGAATAAACGAAAAATAAACGAAGAAAGAAGAAAACAATGCTCAAGATTGTAATGATTATGTTGTGCGGAATAGGTACGGGATATCTGCTTCGCAACAGGAAAATGAGTTTTATTGGCCGGGTTATCACGGCGCTGATATGGGTGCTGCTGTTCCTGCTCGGTATCGAGGTGGGGGCTAACCCGCATATCGTCAATGGTCTGCAGACTCTGGGTCTTGAGGCCATCGTGCTGACGATAGCCGGAAGTCTGGGTAGTGCAATCTTTGCCTGGGCATTGTGGAGATACGTCTGCAGAAAGGAGGCTGGGAAATGAAAGGTAGTCTGATTATCGTGGGTTTCTTCGTGCTGGGCATCATCGTGGGCTTGTGTGATGTGATTCCGTCCAGCTTCCCGGCGAGCGACGTGAGCTATTATGCGCTCTGCTGCCTGATGTTCTGTGTGGGTATCAGCATCGGTTGCGATACCTCTATATTGAAGAGTTTCAGAAAGGTGAACCCCCGGCTGATGATGCTGCCGGTGATGACCATTCTGGGAACTTTTGCCGGATGTGCTGCTGCCTCCCTGGTATTGGGGCATCGCCAGCTCAGCGACTGTCTTGCCATCGGTTCGGGCTTCGGATACTACTCGCTGTCGAGTATCTTTATCACCCAGTATCGTGGTGCAGAACTGGGTACCATCGCCCTTCTAGCCAACATCTGCCGCGAGATTCTCACCCTGCTGTGTGCTCCGCTGCTGGCTAGGTATTTCGGCAAACTGGCACCTATCAGCGTAGGTGGCGCCACCACGATGGATACCACGTTGCCCATCATCACCCGCAGTTCGGGCGAGAGCTTCATCGTCGTTTCCATCTTCCATGGTTTCTGTGTGGATTTCTCCGTACCGTTCCTGGTGACATTCTTCTGTTCTCTGTAAACGAAACTTGCCCATAGCGCTGTGCATTGGTTATGCATCAGGCGCTATGGGCAATTCATTAGAACCCTTCCAGTTCGAAATATTCATCTTCCAGTTCGATGCTTTCTGAAGAGTTGCTGTCATCAAAATAGATGCCGGTATCTTCTTCCTTCTTCTCTTTCTTCTGGTTTGGAATCACGAGGGTTCCGTCGTCTTTCTTTTCCTTCTGGTTTGGAATCACGAGGATTCCGTCGTCTTTCTTTTCCGGAATCTCTTCCTTCTTGCCTTCTACTTCGAGTTCTCCGCTGCTTAGCGGTTCGTCCTGTGGGGTTATTGGAACTGTCAGCGTGTTATCTTCTTGTGATTGTTCCGCTTTGGGCGATTCTTCAGAAGTAGCCTCTTCTGAAGAAGGCTCTTCTTCTGCTGCTGGAGCTGTTTCGGCAGGTTCGAGAAGCAATGGAAGCTTGCTGACAGGGAGAGGGGCGAAATGCTTGCTGTAGAACTTCTCATACTCCTCGTAGGTATGGCTGGTACCCAGGAGCTTCAGGTTCGGCTCGCTGATGACGTAGGCACGTACATTGCCCAGCAGACGCTTGATGGCGGGCTGCTGGTATACGGCGTTGGCGTACTGGCGGGCTTCGTCATAACTGTTGAAACCACTAATCTGCATGCGATGCAGTCCCTCCAAGTCCTCGATATTGATATCGAAATAGCGTGCCATGTAGGAGGTAAAGTTGTACTTCGCCATCTCGAAGAGCAGCTGGTTCTCGTTGGTCTTGTCCGGATCGTAGGCAAGGAGGAACACGAAGCTGGCATTGCGTTCCGGGCTATATCCCTTCTGCCTGGTGGAATCCCGGTCGTTGAGCTCTATGCTTCTGCGGGTCCATACGTCGTTGAGGTCGAATTTGCCCCCATAGAGTCGTCTGCCGGCATCCACGCCGTTGATGATCATACCTGCCATCTCGCTCAGACGGCTGTCGGGATACTTGCTGACCACTTCCTTGAGGTCTGCCAGGCAGCTCTTGATATCGCCGTCGTTCAGCTTGCTGAGGCCGCCGATGAAGAGGAATTTATCACGGTTTGCCCCATCAGGGAAGCGGTTCCGGGATATCTGGGCGTTCCTTTCCACCTTGTCATATTCCCCGTCCCTGAAAGCCTGATAGGTGAGCGTGTAGAGAGAATCTTCTATCTGCACCCCCCGCTTGGCATTCTCTGCATAGTATGGGTCGGAAAGGAGGGTAGTCCACTGGCTTTCCGGGTATTCTGCCTTCAGTTTCTGCAGATAGGTCTGTGCCATCTCTGGTTTCCGTTCTCTGGAATAGAGCAGATATAGATGGTAGTAGGCGTCATCCAGATGTGCATAGTCTGGATGGTTGTTGACCAGTCTCAGCAGGGATTTCCGGCTCAGTGGCAGGTTGTTGAGCTTGTCCTTGAAGATGACTCCGGCATGATACAGACCGTCTTCCAGCAACTTGTTGCTCTCAGCCAATTGTTCTGGGGTGAACGGAATCTGTGCCAGGTAATACTCGCGTCTGTGCGGATCGTTGACGGCACTGTCTGAAGTCTGCTTGAGTAATTCTTCCAGTTCGGCAGCCTGTGCCAGCGAGTCTCTCTGTTCATCTGTTATCTCTTCAGCTCCGGCAGCGTTGGCAACAACGGTCTTGTTGATGCGTTGCCAGTTGTCCACGTTATCTCGTTTGCCCCAGAGTTTCTGGAATTGCGCCTTTCCCTGGCTTACGGTCAGCGGAGAGTAGAAATACCATTGCCCGTTGGCAGGGGTGTTGGCGCTATTCTCATTGTTTTTCTGCGGGCTGTTGCTGGAGGCAAAGTTGTTGTTGTTGGCAAGGTTGCCGCCGTCCTGCCGGAGGGTTGATTCCGCTTCTTCCTCCGCCTTTCTGTTTCTTTCTTCCTTTTCCTTCTTTTTCAGGGCGTCAATAACCCTGTCGATGGCAGCATTGCGTTCTTTCTCGCTCATCCTGGCAAGTTGCTGCAATGAGTCTTGCAACTGCACGGCATCGGTATAGGGCACCAGTTCATCGAGCACCTTGGATCGGTTGGCGAGTTGCTGGTAGTCCTTTCTGTCCTTATCCAGCAGTCCGATGGCTTCTCCGTAGCATCTGCGTGCATCGGAGAATTTCTCCTTGGTCCAGTACAAATCGCCCAGATGCAGCAGCAAGACGCCTTTTTCTATGCCGTTGCGGGTAGATTTCTGATTGCCTTTCTCGTATGCCGTTATGGCTTGCAGGGTATCTTTCCTGCTGAGGTGTATATTGCCGATGGCATAGTATATCTGGTCCTGATATTCTTTGTTGTTGTCGGAGGCAGCCATTCGTTTCAGCCTGCTGATCATCTTGCCGGCATTGTCTTTCGCCATCACTTCGGTCATGGCAATGCGGGCGTTGAAGGCGAGTTCGTAAGGTGGATTCTGGCGAATCACGTGCCTGAAGGCTTTATAGGCTTCTTTCTTGTTGCCGATGGATGCCTGAAGCTGTCCCATCAGATACCATTCGCGTGCTTTCTGCTTGCGGCGCATCTCGTGGCTGATTACTTTCCTGAGGTAAGGAATGGCCTGCTCGGCATTGCCGGTGTGGATATAGTAATCGGCAAAGGTATAATCCCATTCTTTCTGGGCACGCCAGTGGATGGAATCGCGAAGTATGTTGCGAATCACGTCTTCGGCATCGTAATTCCAGTTCTGCTCGATATAGCATTTGGCGAGCCAGGCCCGGGCTTTGCCGTAGATGGCGGGCTGGGTGGCGTAGAGGCGACTCATATAGGAAAAGGTGGCGGCTGCCGACTCGAAATCTCCCTGATAGAACTGCGAACGGCCCATCAGCATCCATGCCTTCCAGAGGAACGGGTTGTATTCCCGGCGACTCAGCCATTCGATGTCTTTGGCTGTCTTGCGGCGGTTTTTGGTCCATTCCGGTCTTCGCTTGATGCTGTGCTGATGGATGGCCTTCTCGCATTTCTCGATGGCGCGGTCGAAGTTGGCCTTGCCGATTTCCCGGCTGTTCTTGTTGCTCACGGTATAGAGCGGAATCTGCTCGGTATAGTTATCCTTGTTTCCCGTCTCTTTCTCCAGCGAACCATCGATATAGGCGAGTGTACCATTATAATAGGTGTTGTACTTTGCATTAAAGGCGTGCCACCATCTGCTCTGCGCTGTATTCTTCTGCGTAGAGCATCCGGTAAGAATCAGGGCTGTCGTCAGGAAGACAAAGCCTAGGGCGTAATGAAAAGTATTCTGTTGTTTCACCTTATTATATTATCTTTATGAATGTCGGAGCATCTTATATCCCTTGGCGAGGGCAAAGAGGATGATGCTGACGAATATGATGGTGGCGCCTGAAGGCACGTTGAGCAGATAGCTGGCATATAATCCCACCAGGCAGTCTATCCATCCCAGCAGGATGCTGACGGCAATCATGTTCCTGTAATTGTTGGTAAAGAGATTGGCGCTCATCTGCGGAATGGTAAGCAGGCTGATGGCGAGTACGATGCCCACCATCTTCAGCGTGGCTACAATGGTCATGGCGATGAGCGTCATCATCAAATATTCTATGGCTGTGACGGGCAGGTGCTGCGACCTGGCAAACGTGCAGTCGAAAGCAATGTTCTGAATGGGGCGCAGCAGGAATGTGAAGAGCAGCGCAACGATGAGGGTGAGACCGCCCAGCAGCCACAAGTCAGCACTATCGATGGCTAGGATGCTGCCAAAGAGGAAGGAGGGAAGATCGGGCATGAATCCGGGTGTAAGGAAACAGCAGATGATGCCCACGCTCATTCCCAGTGTCCAGAACATGGCGATGGCAGAGTCTTTGCGCACGTCTTTCTTCCTTGAAATCCATTGTACGCCAAAAGCACTCAGTATGGCAAAAGCCATGGCTGAGAAAATGGGGTTGAGCCCCGCATATACACCGATTCCGATGCCACCGAAAGAGGCATGGGTGATGCCGCCGCTGATGAAAACCAGTCGGCGTGTAACTATATAGGTTCCGATGAATCCGCATAGGATGCTGGATAGGAAAGCTCCTATGAGCGCATTCTGGAAAAATGTATACTGCAGTATATCCATTACTTTGAACTTTGAGCTTTGAACTTTATAATTAGCGGAGCTGCTGAATATTTAAGTTTGAACTGTAAAATTCTAGCTTAAAAAGTTGATGACTTCATCTTTCAGCTGGTTAGGAAGGTTGATGCCCCGCAGAATGAGGCTTCTGTTCCAGCCGGCTACTTCTTCTGGTTGCATCGTATAGAGCACCTCTGAGAATTCCTCCACCTCTTCGTCGGTATAGGAATCGGCTTCGCGACCAGCAAACCGGTCGAGGTCTTCGTCATCGTAATATTCTATTTCCTTGATGGCTGCTTCCATCATGCAGTCCTGTTCGCATTTAGAGTTTTCCCCATTGCAGGTGTTGCACGATACTCCTTCCTGCAAAGGTTCCTCTTCCTCTCCCTTGCGATGAGAGAAGATACCGAACAGGGCGCTTATCAGGCCTAATACCACCAAGGCTAAAACTAAATATAGCATTTACTTTGAACTTTGAACTTTGAACTTTGAGCTTTGAACTTTATGATTAGCAAAGGCTGTAGAATTCTTCACTTTTTATTCTTCACTCTTCACTTATTTCAAACCCTACTTTCTTGAGGTCCTCCCAGTATTGTGGGTAAGACTTGCTCACAACTTCCGGGTTGTTGATTTCTATCTGTGGAAACTTGAATGCGAGAGGAGCGAAAGCCATAGCCATGCGATGGTCTTCGTAGGTGTCGATAGGAGCGAACGTAGGCTCGCAGGTTTCACCATCCCAGATGAGCGTATTGTCATTCTCATCGCGAATCACATAACCCACCTTCTTCAGTTCCGTCTTCAATGCTTCGATACGGTCGGTTTCCTTGATCTTCAAACTGGCAAGACCGGTAAACTTGAACTTGACACCAAGGGCGCAGCAGGCTACGACGATGGTCTGAGCCAAATCTGGTGAGCCCGTGAAATCATATTCGAATTTCGGCAACAGGCAGCGATTCGCCTTCAAGGTAACAGTGCTCAGGGTGTCGCGACTTTCGAATTCGCTCTTTACACCCAGCAGACTGAAGATGTATTTCACAACCGAATCGCCCTGCTTGGAGCTGTCCATTAGACCTTCGAGCTTGATGAGGGAATTGGAATTGCTGTTGAGGGCCATCATCTCATACCAGTAAGAAGAGGCGCTCCAGTCGTTTTCTATCTGATAAGGAGTGCTTTTATATGGCTGCGGTTTGACGGTGATGGTATCCATATCAGTCCATTCTGCTTCAGCACCATATTCCCTCATCGTCCAGAGCGTCAGGTCGATGTATGGTCGGGATGCAATTTCGCCTGTCAGTTTCAGTTCCAATCCGTTCTTGAGGATAGGACCAATCATGAGGAGGGCTGAGATGTATTGCGAACTGATGTTGCCCACAATTTCCAGATGGCCTCCTTCCAGCGGCTTGCCCTTGATATGGAGTGGGGGATAGCCTTCCTTCTTTTCATAGGTGATGTCTGCGCCCAGATAGCGAAGGGCATCTACCAGAATGCCTATAGGGCGGCTCTGCATGCGCTCGGTACCCGTGATGGTGTGTTCACCTTCTGTAGAAGCCAGGTAAGCAGTCATGAATCGCATGGCAGTACCTGCAGCTTTGATGTTGATGACCTCTGGCATATCCTTGAGGGCTACAATAATCACCTCTGTATCATCACAGTCGCTCAGGTTGTCGGGCTGGATGTTGCTTCCTGCCATCGCACTGATGACGAGCGCTCTGTTGCTGATACTTTTGGATGCAGGCAAGTTGATGCTTGCGTTGAGTTGGCTTGGAGCCTTGATTGTATATTTCATATTCTATATTCTGCTGTTTGATGATATTGAATCTGTTTATTTGTCATGGAAGGTGCGGGTCTGAATGTCTTTCAGCCTGATGGTTCTTCCCTTGGCCAAGACATTCGGAAGGTCGAATTCTTCTTCTGGCATCTCATTCCATGCTCTTGTGGTGGTTCTTGCCTTCTTCGGACCCGGAATGAGCGGCGAATAGTACAATACCTGTCTTATTCGATAGGCTTGATCTGGAGTGAACCGCATGCTGTAGCAGATGCTGTAATCCATCAGATTGTCTGCCTGCCATTCTTTTCCCTGATTGTTGGAGCGTTTGGCAAGTTGTTTCACCGTGAATGTCGTATCTGGCTTGATCTTTTTGGCTTCTGCCATGTAGCTGACGAGCCATTTGTTATACGCTATTCTGTTGTAGCTAGGTGTATCTTGACAATAGTCTGAATCATCATCGTCATCAGCCGGCTCTGATTTGTCTTTCTTGTCTGGCTTTTCGGAGAATGTGTGGAAAAGTCCCAGATAATGCCCCAGTTCGTGGGCCAGCGTGGCATTCGGATCTGCTGTATTATACTGATAATTCTTCTGCTTCTTGTCGGTCGTATATCGGGTACCCTCGTATTTCTTATCCACATAGATGGCATTGAGGGATACGCAGTATGGGAAACTGTTTGGCTTGCTGAGCGGATAATTCTTGCCGTTGGTCAAGCCTTCCAAATCAGGATAACCGGCTACCTTGTAGGGTACATTGCTGATGCCAAGAGTTGTCGACGTTGCATCGGTATTCTTGAAGGTATAGACCATCACATTGATGTAGTCGTTTTGGTTCCAGGAGTATTTGGCGTTCGACTTGCTGCGCATGAACTCTTCACAGTCTAGGGAGTCTTCTGCTATCTTGATGTATTCTACGCCTGGCGTCTTCAGTTTCTTTCCATTGAGGTCGTATTCGGCAAGTTCGAACTGTATATGGAGGTTCTCACTCTCGATGGTGTCGAGACTGATATTATATACATTGCCTTGATATAGCTCGTTGACATTGTCTAGCAGCTCCTTGAGTCGGGCATTGGATATATACTGTTTCGGGTTTTTGCTGTCTTTGTAGAATACATGGAATATGACGGGGAGATGGTAGATGTAGTCATCTCCCGTAATGATGTCACTATCCCTATCCTGTCCGTTGGCAGTGATGGGTGAATCTCCGATGGTTCCCTCTGAGTCTTTGCAAGACCAAAGCCCAAGTGTGGCCAATATGATGATGAAAATTGTAAAATGTTTCATGCGTATACCTTATTATATGATATAATTTATGATATATTTTCTGCAAAAGTACAAAATAAAATGAACATAAGCTAGCAAACGGGCGAAAAAGTTTATGTTTCTGATGAAAAAAAGTTTCTTTTATACGACATGAAATGATAAATGAGTTTACAATATGTAAAGAGATGATAGGTAAAATAGGGTATTATTTCTTGTAGCTACTTTCAAAGTGCGTAATTGGAGGTGCAAAAATAACAAATTGTAATTCTGTGTACGTTTTCACGGAAAAAGTAAAACTGGGGCAAAAAATAAAATAAAATTGCGTTAAGAGAATATACAACATTGAGAATTTCATTGTATCTTTGCACCAGAAAAAAGAAATAAACAACAACAAATTCAATCTAAAAAATTAAGAATATGAAACGAGTTATATTATTCTCATTGATGGCTTTGATGACTGTAGCAGCTTTCGGTCGTAAGCACGTAGAGAATGCAACAGTAGTAGCTGACACTATTTTCTATGCAGAAAATATGAGTAACGTAGCAAGTGCAGAGCAGGCTAGTTATTACAGACTGCTGATGACTACTGGCACAGGCGTCAATAAGAAGGATGTGTTCCAAGACTTCTATATGAATGGTAATCTCCGTGCTGAGGGTGGCTACAGCTTTGTAGATCTCGGTAACGATCGCAATACTATCTTCAATGGTGAGGTTACTACCTACTATAAGAATGGTAAGGAGAAGTGGCATGGCAAGTATGTCAATGGCAAGCGTGAGGGTTACTTCACTCTCCAGCTCCGTGAAGGCGGTGCGGCTGTCGTTCAGTTCAAGAATGGTAAGTCTGTTCACGATTACTTCATGGTAACTTACAAGGATGGTACTACAGAGAAGAGAAATCTCTCTGAAATCCAACAGTTCATGTAAGATTTAAAACCTTGGAAACGGTTTCTTCATTGGAATTAAAGAAAATCTCTCTTATATAAATTAAAATTTTATGTTGATATGACCAATATGGGGATGGCTTCCGTGAGGAAGGTACATCCCCATCTTTTTTCTGATATGTGCGTAACTGAAAAGGGCTGGCGAAATCTCGCCAGCCCTTCTTTTGCCTTTGTATTTGATATCTGAATCTTTTGTCTCTCTAGGGATATCTGATTAGATGTCTAAATCAACTTCTACAGGACAGTGGTCGCTGCCCATGATTTCTGTATGAATCCTGGCTTCTGTTATCCTGTCTTTGATGCTGTCGGATACCAGGAAGTAGTCGATACGCCAACCTGCATTCTTCTCACGGGCCTTGAAGCGGTAAGACCACCACGAATAGGTTACTTCTTCCGGATGAAGATAACGGAAACTGTCGGTAAAGCCGTCGCTGAGGAGGATGGTCATCTTTTCTCGTTCCTCGTCGGTGAAACCTGCATTGCGACGGTTGGTCTTCGGATTCTTGATATCGATTTCTTCGTGAGCTACATTCAGGTCACCACAGATTACAACAGGCTTCTTGGCGTCAAGAGCCTTCAGAAACTTGTGAAAATCGTCTTCCCAAGTCATTCGATAATCCAGACGCTTTAATTCTGTCTGAGAGTTTGGGGTATAGCATGTAACGAGATAGAACTGCTCATATTCCAGAGTGATGATGCGGCCTTCGTGGTCGTGTTCTTCCACACCCATACCGTAGCTTACGCTCAAAGGTTTGTGCTTGGTATAGATGGCCGTACCTGAGTATCCTTTCTTTTCTGCATAGTTCCAATAACTCTCGTAGCCTTCAAAGGTCAGATCGAGCTGTCCTTCCTGCATTTTTGTTTCCTGCAGGCAGAAAAAATCTGCATCGAGCGCCTTAAACTGGTTCTCGAAGTCCTTGCCAACGCAAGCGCGAAGGCCATTTACATTCCAGGATATAAACCTTAACATCGTGTTTATTGATTATTTTATAGTGATTAGTGATTACTAATAGACTCTCATGCCAATCAATAATCACTAATAACTAATCATTATAATAATTAAATTCTCTTTGTTTCTCCTCTCAACAGGTTCATGAACTCCTGACGGGTATTCAGGGAATTGAATACGCCACTATAATCACTTGTTGTTGTAATGGAATTCTGCTTCTCCACACCTCTCATCTGCATGCACATGTGCTTGGCTTCAATCACAACCATCACTCCCTGTGGATTCAAAGTCTCTTGGATGCAGTCCTTAATCTGTTGTGTAAGGCGTTCCTGCACCTGCAGACGATGGCTGTAGATATCTACCACACGTGCTATCTTGCTGAGACCGGTAATCTTTCCGTTTGGGATATAGGCTACATGAACCTTTCCGTAGAAAGGCAAGATGTGGTGCTCGCACATCGAGAAGAAGTCGATGTCCTTTACAATTACCATCTGGTTGTACTTTTCATCAAACAAGGCATCTGTCAATACCTTATGAGCATCCTGGGTGTAGCCGCGGGTCAATATCTGCATAGCCTTAGCCACACGCATGGGAGTATTTGCAAGACCTTCACGCTCAGGATCTTCACCCAAGAGTTTCAATACTTCTTTATAGTGGCCTGCGAGTTCGTCTAATCCCTCGCGAAATTCTGTTTCTGGATTCATATCTTATTTACTTTGAACTTTGAGCTTTGAACATTGAACTTTATTATTAGTAAAGCTGTTGAATTCTTCATTCTTCACTCTTCACTTTTTAATACTGCACTGTAATCTGTCCCTTTACGAGGCAGGCTTGCTTGTATCCAAGTGCTTTTACCTTAATCAATACCTTCCGGGCATCGTTAAGGTTGCGGAAGTTGCCCATGCGGCAAATCCATCTTGGTGAGTAGAAATGAACATATACTGGCTGTTCCGGGAATTTCATCTTGAGTGTATTGCCAGTCTGTTCTGCTTTCAGACGGTCGTTGCGTGAATTGCCTCCGGCATAAACCTGTACTCTATATCCTGTAACCTTATAGCTCTTGCGCATCACTTTCTTGCGCATGTCTACAACAGTGTTGTCTGTTTCGTCTTTTGGGGTTTCTGATTTTTGCGCGTTACTTGTATGGACACCTTCTTTGGCTGTCTCATGGCGCTGAGGTTCAGTCTTCTTTAATGAGTCTGGACCCTGTTTGTGCTGAGTAGTAGGAGTTACTCCCTTCTGCTGAGTATCTGTTCCGTTCTTTTGTGGTTGTGGTGTAGTCTTGGTCTTGTCGTCTTGGGGCGTAATCTTCTTTCCGTTAACCAATTCATCTATTGCCTTGCTTTGGTGAACGGTCACAACACCCTGTCCCTGATTCTTCTCTTTCAGATGATCCAGGTAAGTTTGAGCATGAGCGGTCATGCTAGTACTGAGGATGATAATCAATAATGTGACGAATTGTTTCATGACTATTCCTTTTATTATTAATATCGTAGTTTTGATGAAGAAGGGATGCTTCTTCACTTAGAAAACATCCCTTCAATTTTTTATTAAGTCTGTAGACTTATTAATTACTTCTTCCAAGCGTCGATGATACCCTTGAAATCAGCAGCCTTCAAAGAAGCACCACCAATCAAGCCACCGTCGATGTTTGGCTTAGCGAAGAGCTCAGGTGCGTTGCTAGCCTTGCAGCTACCACCGTAGAGGATTGATGTCTCCTCAGCAGCCTCGTTGCCATACTTCTCAGCTACGATAGAGCGGATGTATGCCAACATCTCCTCAGCCTGGTCAGAAGTAGCAGTCTTACCTGTACCGATAGCCCAGATTGGCTCGTAAGCAAGGATGATGTTCTTCCAAGCCTCAGCGCTCAAGTGGAATACTGAACCCTCCAACTCTGCCTTAACAACCTCGTTCTGCTTCTCTGCCTCACGCTCCTCGAGAGTCTCACCGCAGCAGAAGATGACCTTCAAACCGTTAGCCAAAGCCAACTCTACCTTCTCCTTCAAGATCTCTGCTGTCTCGCCATAATACTGACGACGCTCTGAGTGGCCGAGGATAACGTACTGAGCACCTGTGCTCTTTACCATCTCAGCTGAAACTTCACCTGTGAAAGCACCCTTAGCCTTGTCTGCGCAGTTCTCTGCACCGAGACCTACAATCTCTGAATCCAAAACCTGAGCTACAGAAGCCAAGTGGATGAATGGAGTACAGATTACTACGTCGCAGTTTGGTTTGTCTGCTACCAATGCCTCGTTGATCTCCTTAGCGAGAGCAACACCGTCCTGCAGGTTCATGTTCATTTTCCAGTTACCTGCTACAATTTTCTTTCTCATTTTTCTTTTCTTTTTAAAAGTTGATAATATTCTGTTTGAATTCTCTTTCTTTCTAATCCATGCGCCCCATGCCCAGAGCCTATCGGCGATGGTGAGTAATACCAATGGTATGACGAACCATGAAACCATGCCTGCTATCTTCTTGGCTGCACTTACTTCCGGCATCTTACCTATCTCTGTCTGCTCCAGCGGCTTGCCTGCTATCTCCGTCATGTTTGGGAGATCATTGTGGCTCCATTTCTGGATAATGGTTCCGTCTTTCAGCAAGAGCAGACCCGGATTGCTGCGGATCACAGTCTTCAGCGTGGTCTCGTCAGTGAGATAGAACGGATACTCTGCGCCTGTGATGTCTTGCCAGTGCTTGATCCCTTTTTCGGTACTTGCCGTAAGGCAGATGAACTTGTAGCCATGATCATTGGCGTATTCATAGATCTCATCGATGTTCCCAAAGTTGGCATCATCGGCAAATTCCAGATGGGGAGAAACCAAGATGAAGGTGTATCCCTTACGATGGATCACCTCTTGGGTGATGTCTAGCCCCGTCTGAGTGTCTTCGATACTGAAATCGTGGATAGGAGGCACATATCCCTCTTCTGTCTGTACCGTCTTACTGTCGATGAATGTCCAGGTAGAGTCTGGGTAGTTGTCTATCGTGAACTCCTTTCGCTCTCCGTTCTTTTCCAGAATGAAGGTCGTATCAAACTTAGGCTGTTTGGCTCCCTTTGGTATTTCCATCCCTTTAGCGATGTTGGCACCGATATGATATGGGCGGAAGTCGAATTGTGGAAGTGTCCACAGACTCCATAAGCTTACGCAGATAGAGAAGATGAACGTATAATTGATTACGATCCATTGAGTCGGCTTGGATATCAGTCGTTTCATTTCGAACGGCTTTCTCCACAATAAGAGAGCTATCGCTAGGAGGATGATGTTCTTGATGAAAGTCTCTGTATTCGATAGGATAATGGCATCACCGAAGCATCCGCAGTCTTTTACAGGGTCTGCGATGACTATCCATAAAGTAATCAGCGTCATCACGCTCATGATGAATAGAGTAATCCGGCTTACCTGCCTCCTATGGATGGCAAACAGCAGGAAAATACCGATGGCAAACTCTATCATTCCTAGCAGAACCGACATGCCAAGTGTACTCCATGAGGGGAATATCCAGTCAATATGCAGTGCTTCCAGATAGTCGGTTATCTTGTATTGCGTACCCAATGGGTCCATTCCCTTCACGAATCCTGAGAATATGAAGGTTGTCGCCATGAGCAATCGCCCGATATTCACCGCAATCTTGGTTAAGATATGAGTAGCCTTATTCTCCATTTGAATTATTCATTTACCCTTATTCGCTCATCTTGATGGCTCCAAACACGGCATAGTTGATGATGTCCATATAGTTGGCATCAATGCCTTCTGACACGAGCGTGGCACCAGCGATATCTTCTATTTCCTTTACGCGCTGAATCTTGGTAAGGATGAAATCAGTATAGCTGCTGACTCTCATCGAACGCCAAGCCTCGTCATAGTCATGGTTCTTCCTGAGCATCAGTTCCAGTGCTTCCTGTGCATGGAGGTCATATAACTTCATTGCCTCTTCTGGCGTCATGTCTACTTCATCCACGAATGGCTTTTCCAGCTGGATGAGTCCCACAATACCATAATTAATAAGGGCGATGAATTCCGGACGTATGCCTTCGCCAACCAAAGATTCTTTCTTGATTTCGAGCGAGCGGATACGCTTAGCCTTGATATAGAGCTGGTCTGTCAGAGAAGAAGGGCGCAAGATTCTCCAAGAGGCTCCATAATCATGAAGCTTCTTCTCAAATAATGCCCTGCATTCACCCATGACAGCCTTAAACTGCTGTTCTGTTTTTAATAAATCTGCCATAATAATTTCGAAATTCGGTGCAAATTTACGCATTTATTATGAAATAGCCAAATAATTATTTTGTATTTTACATAATTTGCAGTAACTTTGGATAAGTTACGCTGCATTCGGAAGAAAAAATAAATCGCAATTTATTTTGTTTTTCGCTCATTTTGCAGTAACTTTTGATAAGTTACGCTGCATCTCAACAATAAAAACAAAAAAAATCTTTTTTTATTTTGTATTGTCTTCGATTTGCAGTAACTTTGCACCCCGAAAGAAAAAAGAGTATGAGAAATTTGACCAATGCCGAACTGGCACAAATACTGGATAAGGATATATTTCATAAGATTTCAGAGGTAGCGGATTCGTTGGCTGTGGAATGTTATGTGGTTGGTGGATATGTGCGTGATCTTTTCTTGGAGCGACCTTCCAATGATATAGATGTCGTTGTGGTGGGTAGTGGTATTGAGGTAGCTTCTGCCTTGAAAACATTGCTCGGAAAGAATGCATATCTCTCTGTGTTCCGGAATTTCGGAACTGCTCAGGTGAAGTATCATGATATGGAAGTGGAGTTTGTGGGAGCCCGTAAGGAGAGCTATAACCATGATTCCAGAAAGCCTATTGTAGAAGATGGAACTCTGGAGGATGATCAGAACCGCCGGGATTTCACTATCAATGCAATGGCTATCTGCTTGAATAAAAAGCGATTCGGCGAACTTGTAGATCCGTTCGATGGCGTTTATGATATGGAAGATGGTATTATTGCCACTCCTCTCGACCCAGATATTACCTTCTCTGATGACCCGCTCCGTATGATGCGTTGTGTGCGTTTTGCCACTCAGCTCAATTTCCAGATAGAAGATGAGACCTATGATGCTCTCTCCCGTAATGCCGAGCGCCTGAAGATCATCAGTGCCGAGCGCATCTGTGATGAGATGAACAAGATTATGCTCTCTAAGCATCCTAGCAGTGGATTTTATTATTTGAAGGATACAGGTCTGCTTGACCTTATCCTGCCGGAACTGGTAGTGATGGATAAGGTGGAAACACGGAACGGCAGAGCGCATAAGAACAATTATGACCATACGATGGAGGTGCTTGAGAATGTATGCAAGCATTCTGATAATCTCTGGCTTCGTTGGGCGGCACTCTTCCATGATATCGGCAAACCGAAAAGCAAGCGATGGGATAACAGCATCGGTTGGACCTTCCATAGCCATAATATCATAGGCGCCAAGATGATTCCGAACATCTTCCGCCGTATGAAACTGCCGATGGATGCAAAGATGAAGTATGTACAGAAGCTGGTGGAACTCCACATGCGTCCGATTGTGATTGCTGATGAAGAGGTAACGGATAGTGCCGTTCGCCGTCTGTTGAATGATGCAGGCGATGATATCAACGATCTGATGACCCTCTGCGAAGCAGATATAACCAGCAAGAACCAGGTTCGCAAGCAGCGTTTCCTGGATAATTTCAAGATGGTGCGTGAGAAACTTGTTGATTTGCAGGAACGTGATTACAAACGTCTGCTCCAGCCATGTATCGATGGCAATGAGATTATGGAGATGTTCCACCTTACTCCATGTCGCGAGGTTGGTACCTTGAAGCAGTATCTTAAGGATGCTGTACTGGACAATAAAGTGGCTAACGAGCGGGAACCATTGATGGAGCTTTTGATGAAGAAGGCACAGGAGATGGGACTTGTAAATGCAGAAAACTTAAAATAGAGAATAATTTTTGTTAAATAACGGCTCCATGCGAGCCGTTATTCGTTTATTATTAGTAATTTTGCAGCGCCTTTAAAACTTAGAGGTGTTTCTTAGTTTTCGCCGGAGGGCGGAAAAGCGTTGTAACTTAAGGAAGTAAAAAGATTAAATAATAAATTATAATATAAAATAGGTATGAAAATTAAAAGCGTTTTGTTTGTTGCAGCAGTTTGTGTTCTTGCTGCGTTGACATCATGTGGTGGAAGTAAGAAGGGCGGTCTGCCTGACTTCAGCGATGATGAGTTCGCTGTGGCTACTATCGGTACTTCCAGCGCCGCATTGCAGACTACCTATCCTGCTACCATCAAGGGTATCCAGGATGTAGAGGTACGCCCTAAGGTTTCTGGTTTTATCACTAAGGTTTTTGTACACGAGGGACAGACTGTATCAGCAGGTCAGGCTTTGTTCTCTATTGATAGCGAGACCTATCAGGCTGCTGTCCGTTCTGCAGCTGCCGCTGTAAATACAGCTAAGGCACAGGCAAATACAGCTAAGTTGACTTATCAGAATAACAAGAAGTTGTATGATAGCAAGATTATCGGTGAATATGAACTTTCTACAGCAGCTAACAGCTATGCAACAGCTAAGGCTCAGGTAGCTCAGGCAGAGGCAGCTTTGGCTTCAGCCCGCGAGCAGTTGGCTTGGTGTACCGTTACCAGTCCTTCTGCTGGTGTAGTAGGTAGTCTTCCTTTCAAGGTAGGTGCTTTGGTAAGCGCTTCTGGTCAGGCTTTGACCACTGTTTCCAATATCAGCACCATGGAAGTGTTCTTCTCACTTTCTGAGTCTCAGATCTTGAGCATGTCTAAGACCAATGGTAGTGTTCAGGCTGCTATCGCCGCATTCCCAGCAGTTAAGCTGCAGTTGGCAGACGGTTCTATCTATAATCATCCAGGTAAGGTGGTTAAGATGAGTGGTGTCATCGATGCTACTTCCGGTTCTATCTCTCTCATCGCTCACTTCCCTAACCCAGAGAAGTTGCTGAAGAGTGGTGGTGCAGGTTCTATCGTTGTTCCTAATGATCAGAACAGTGCTATCGTCATTCCTCAGGAGGCTTGCTCTCAGGTGCAGGATAAGATCTTCGTTTACATTGTAACCAAGGATAACAAGGTGAAGTATTCTGAGATCAAGGTAAATCCACAGGATGATGGCAAGAACTATATCGTAACTGCAGGTCTTCATGTAGGCGACCGCATCGTATTGAAGGGTATTACTAAGTTGACCGATGGTCAGCAGATCAAGCCTATCACTCTGGAGCGCTACAATCAGAAGATTGCTGAGGCTGCCAAGTTGGCTGAGTCTCAGGATAACGCTCATGCATTCGCTACTGCTATGGGCGGAAAGAAGTAATATATAATAAGGTATAAAGAAAAATAGTAAATTATGTCATTTACAAACTTTATAAAGCGCCCGGTACTTTCGACGGTGGTTTCCATCTTCTTCGTCTTGCTGGGTATTATCGGCTTGGTATCGCTGCCTATCGAGCAGTATCCGAATATCGCGCCGCCTACCATCACGGTACATGCTACCTATACGGGTGCAGATGCCCAGACGGTGTTGAACTCAGTCGTTGCTCCGCTGGAGGAAAGTATCAACGGTGTGGAGAACATGACTTACATGACCTCTTCTGCGTCTAACTCTGGTATGGAAATCACCGTTTACTTCAAGCAGGGTTCTGACCCTGATATGGCTGCGGTGAATGTACAGAACCGTGTGTCTCAGGCACAGTCTCTGTTGCCTGCTGAGGTTACCAAGGTGGGTGTCACCGTTACCAAACGTCAGAGTTCCAACGTTATCATGTTTGCTCTGACCACAGACGATGGCCGTTACGACGACCAGTTTGTTACCAACTACGCCCTGATCAACGTGATTCCACAGTTGAAGCGTATCAATGGTGTGGGTGATGTGCAGAGCCCTTCTCCCCGTAACTACTCTATGCGTATCTGGTTGAAGCCAGAGAAGATGAAGGAGTTCGGACTGGTTCCTTCTGATGTTTCTCAGGCTTTGGCAGAGCAGAATATCGAGGCTGCCCCTGGTAGCTTTGGTGAAAGCTCTGATATGCAGTATGAATATACCTTGCGTTACAAGGGTCGTTTGAAGACTCCATTGGAGTATGAGAATATCCTCATCAAGAGCAATACTTCAGGTCAGACGCTCCGTCTGGGCGAAGTTGCCAAGATTGAGTTGGGTGGTTTGCAGTATAACGTAAACCTGCTCAATGATGGTCAGCCTGCCGTGCTGGGTATGGTTCAGCAGATTGCCGGTTCCAACGCTACCCAGATTGCCAGCGACGTAAAGAAAACGCTTGATGAACTGGAGAAGAGTTATCCTCCTGGGTTGAAGAATGTCATCCTGATGGATGTTACTGAGTTCTTGTTCGCATCTATCGAGGAGGTTATCTTCACCTTGATTATCACCCTGGTACTGGTGTTTATCGTAGTGTATGTCTTCTTGCAGGACTTCCGTTCTACGCTGATTCCTATGATTGCCGTGCCTGTGGCTCTGGTCGGTACGTTCCTCTTCCTTTGGATCTTCGGATTCTCCATCAACCTGCTTACGCTGTCAGCCCTGCTGCTGGCTATTGCGATTGTGGTCGATGATGCCATTGTGGTGGTCGAGGCGGTTCACGCCAAGCTCGACCAGGGTTACAAGAGTGCCCTTACTGCAGCTATCGATGCGATGAACGAAATTTCCAGCGCCATCATCTCTATTACATTGGTGATGTCTGCCGTGTTCGTTCCTGTATCGTTCATCGGTGGTACTTCCGGTTACTTCTACCGTGAGTTCGGTGTAACCATGGCGGTATCTATCGTTATTTCGGCTATCAATGCGTTGACTTTGTCTCCTGCACTCTGTGCCGTGTTGCTGAAGCCACACGAGGAGGGTCACGAGAAGAAGATGTCTTTCGTAGACCGTTTCCACGCTGGATTCAACTATCAGTTTGATAAGATTACCAATAAATATAAAGGTGGTGTCAAGTGGGTTATCAATCATGGCATCATCGCTGGTAGCCTCGTGGCTGTCAGCATCGTAGGTCTGGTTGCCCTGATGGGTACAACCAAGACGGGTCTGGTGCCTGATGAGGATACCGGTACTATCTTCGCTTGTATCTCTACAGCTCCTGGTACTTCTCAGGAACGTACAGCAGAGGTGGTTAAGCAGGTAGATAAGATGCTGGCTAGCAACCCAGCCATCGCAACCCGTAACGCCATCATGGGTTATAGCTTTATCGGTGATGCCGGTTCTAACCAGGGTACCATCATCGTGAAGCTGAAGCCATTCGAGGAGCGTCCGGGTGGATTCTTCCACCGTATCAAGGAGGCTTGTACCGGTGGCGGTATCGAGGCGCTGTTTGTCAACCCTATGGAGTATACCTCTGTATTGGGTATGATCTACAAGCAGACTGCTACAATCAAGGATGCACAGGTGCTTGCCTTTGCTCCACCTATGATTTCCGGTTTCTCTATGCAGAATGGTATTACCATGACTATGCAGGATAAGACCGGTGGTGACTTGAATAAGTTCTTTGATAATGTGAAGAAGTTCCTGGCTGAGTTGAACAAGCGTCCTGAGATTCAGACCGCCCAGACTCAGTACAACCCTAACTATCCACAGTATATGGTAGATGTAGATGTTGCCAAGACCAAGCAGGCTGGCATCTCTCCATCAACAGTATTGTCTGTCATGCAGGGTTATCTTGGTGGTCTCTACGCATCTAACTTCAATGCCTACGGTAAGCTCTACCGTGTCATGATTCAGGCTGGACCTGAGAGTCGTATGCGTCCAGACGATCTGAGCAAGATTTATGTACGTTGTGCTGATGGCACCATGTCTCCTGTAAGCGAGTTCGTGAACTTGAAGAAGGTTTATGGTCCAGCAAACATTACCCGATTCAACCTGTTTACCTCTATGGATGTATCTGTAACTCCTAACAGCGGTTACTCTACCGGTGACGGTATGAAGGCGATTGCTGAGGTTGCCAAGGAGACATTGCCAGAGGGTTACGGCTATGAGTACTCTGGTTTGACCCGTTCTGAGGCTGAGTCCAGCAACTCTACAGGTTTGATTTTCGCACTCTGTATCGTATTCGTTTACCTCATCTTGAGTGCCCAGTACGAGAGTTACATCTTGCCTCTGTCAGTAGTATTGTCTATCCCATTCGGTTTGGCAGGTGCGTTCATCTTCACCAACCTCTTCGGTCACTCTAACGATATCTACATGCAGATTTCGTTGATTATGTTGATCGGTCTGTTGGCAAAGAACGCCATCCTTATCGTACAGTTCGCCCTCGAGCGTCGTCGTACGGGTATGGCTATCAAGTACTCAGCTATCCTGGGTGCCGGTGCCCGTCTCCGTCCTATCCTGATGACCTCTCTGGCGATGGTTATCGGTCTGTTGCCTCTGATGTTCGCATCAGGTGTAGGTAAGAATAGTAACCAGACCCTGGGTGCTGCCGCTGTAGGTGGTATGTTGCTCGGTACAATCTGCCAGATCTTCGTGGTTCCTGCTCTCTTCGCAGTCTTCCAGTGGTTGCAGGAGAAGTTGACCCCAATGAAGTTCGAGGATGAGTTGAACGAGGAGGTAGCTGCCGAGTTGGAGCAGTATGCCAATGCAGCTCATCAGAAGAAGGGTATCGAGAAGAAGTAATAACGCAATGTAACTTCAAAGGAAACAATGAAAAAGAATTTAAATATCATCATATTGGGTCTCGCAGCGCTCTCTCTGAGCAGCTGCAAGACTCTCTACGGAAAGTATGAGCGTCCGGATGTGAAGACCAGCGGTATCGTTCGCGATGTAGCTTCTGATACAGATACTTTGGCTGTAAAGGATACTACTACCTTCGCCAATATCCCTTGGCGCAGTGTCTTTACCGACCCTCAGCTTCAGTCGCTCATCGAGAAGGGATTGAACAACAATGTCAACCTCCTCAATGCGGCTTTGAACGTGAAGATGGCAGAAGAGCAGCTGAAGTGTGCTAAGTTGGCATTCGTGCCAGCCTTGTCTTTCACTCCTCAGGGAACCATCGCTTCCTGGGATGGTCAGGCTGCCACCAAGACTTACACGATGCCTGTTACTGCCAGCTGGATGGTAGACCTCTTCGGCAATCTGCTCTCTCAGAAGCGCAGTGCCCAGATGGCTCTGCTCCAGTTGCAGGACTATCAGGTATCTGTAAAGACCAACCTCATCGCCAACATCGCCAACATGTATTATACCTTGTTGATGCTCGATAAGCAGGTGGAGCTGGTTAACAATATGGAAGGTTTGACCAAGAATACCTGGGAGACCATGAAGGTGCTGAAGGATACCAAGATTGGTTATCGCGGAACTTCTGTTCAGGCTGCCGAGAGCAACTACTATGCAGTGTTGACTCAGAAGACTGACCTGATGCGTCAGATTCGTGAGACAGAGAACTCCCTGAGTCTTCTCATCGGTGACCAGGCTCATTCTATAGCCCGTGGCAAGTTGGAGAATCAGAGTCTTCCTGCAACATTCTCTACCGGTGTAGGCATCCAGTTGCTCAACAACCGTGCCGATGTTCATGCAGCCGAGATGAATCTGGCTCAGTGCTTCTATGGCATTGAGACTGCCCGCAGCAAGTTCTATCCATCTATCACCATTTCTGGTACAGGTGCATTCACCAATTCTGCTGGTGCAGGCATCGTGAATCCAGGCAAGTGGTTGCTTTCTGCTGTTGGTTCATTGGTTCAGCCAATCTTCCAGAATGGTAGAATCATTGCCGGCTTGAAGGTGGCTAAGATACAGTACGAGCAGGCTTACAATACTTGGCAGGATGCCGTGTTGAAGGCTGGTAGCGAGGTGAGCAATGCCCTCGTGCTCTACAACTATTCTGACGAGAAGGGTAAGGTGGAGGCTAAGCGGATCGCCGTACTCGAGAAGAATGTGGAGGATACACGTAAGTTGATGTCAGAGGCTGGCGGTTCTTATCTGGAAGTAATCCAGGCACAGTCTTCACTGCTCAACGTACAACTCTCAAAGGTAGCTGATGACTTCTACAAGATGCAGGCAGTGGTAAACCTCTACTATGCATTGGGTGGAGGAGCTAAGTAATTGATAATTAATAATTAATAATTGATAATTAATAATTATGGCTAGTATAATAAGTCCAAAGGCAGAGGTTTCTCCAAAAGCTAAGATTGGAGACAACTGCAAGATCTATCCATTCGCCTATATCGAGGACGATGTGGTCATCGGCGACAACTGTACCATCTATCCCTTTGCGAGCATCATGAACGGTACTCGCATGGGTAATAATAATAAGGTGTTCCAGGCAGCCGTTATTGCTGCCCTCCCACAGGATTTCAACTTTACCGGTGAGGAGAGTGAGGTAGTGATTGGCGACAACAATACCATCCGTGAGAACGTGGTTATCAACCGTGGTACTCACAAGGGTGGCAAGACCGTTCTGGGCAACAACAACTTCTTGATGGAAGGTGCCCATATCTCTCACGATACTGTAATCGGCAACGGTTGCGTATTCGGTTATGGTACCAAGATTGCGGGCGACTGCGTGATTGGTAACGGTGTCATCTACTCAACATCTGTAGTAGAGAACGCCAAGACTAGAGTAGGCGACTTGGCGATGATTCAGGCAGGTACTACCTTCTCTAAGGATATTCCTCCTTATATCATTGCCGGTGGAAAGCCTGTGAAGTATGCAGGTCCTAACACCATCATCATGGAAGCAGCCGAGCTTACCGAGAAGGTTCGCAAGCATATTGCTAATGCCTACCGATTGGTATTCCATGGCCAGACATCCCTCTTCGATGCCATTAACCAGATCAAGGATCAGGTGCCAGATGGACCGGAGATTCAGAACATCATCCAGTTCCTGGAGAGTTCAGAGAAGGGTGTCATCACCAAGTTGTAAGATTTGTTAGGGATTAGCAAGTCCCATAAAAGCAAATTGATTAAATTAAGTAAAAGTTCAAGTCATACCTATTTGAATTTTACTCTGTATAGGAAGGGCTGGCCGTGAGGTCGGCCCTTTTTCTCGTTTCTGTTATTCTTATTTTTCCGAATAAATGTAAATAAATGCAATTTTATTTTGTTATCTCTTCGTTTATATGTACCTTTGCAGACAATTTGGGTAATTACGCTCTTTTCAGTCAGAAATAAATAGAATTGATAATGAGAAAGAAACAATATAAACCTCGCAATCATCGTGGATTGCAGGTTGTTACTTTATGCATCAGCACCGCTATGGTGCTTGTATTGTTGGGTTTGGTCATCTTCTCTGTCCTCATGGGGCGGAACCTCTCGTCGTATGTGAAGGAGAACCTGGTGGTACAGGTGATGCTGGAGCAGGATATGACCAATCCGGAAGGTTTGCAGATGTGTAAACGCTTGAATGCCCGTCCTTACGTAAAGGATTTGACTTATATTACGAAAGAACAGGCGTTGAAGGAAGCTACCAAGGAATTGGGTACCAATCCTAGTGAGTTTGCCGGTGTAAACCCATTCCAGCCTTCTATTGAAATTACGACTCAGGCAGATTATGCCAATAATGATTCCCTGACATGGATTGCCAAGGAATTGAAGGCTTATCCGCGTGTAACTGAGGTCAGTTATCAGCATGATTTGATAGAGCAGGTCAACAATACGCTCGCTAAGATTAGTATTGGTTTGTTGATTGTGGCAGTCTTGCTTACTTTCATATCCTTCTCGCTTATCAACAATACGGTACGCTTAGGTATTTATGCCCGTCGATTCTCTATTCATACGATGAAACTGGTAGGAGCTTCATGGGGCTTTATCCGTAAGCCATTCCTGAAAAAAGCGATGGTGATAGGCGTGGTGGCAGCTTTGCTGGCAGATGGATTCCTGGGTGGCTGTCTTTATGCCTGGTCGTTGCATGAGCCTGAGTTGCTCAACGTGTTGGGTTGGCAGGAACTGGCTATTACCGGCGGATCGGTGTTCCTCTTCGGTATCATCATCACGGCTTTGTGCGCAAGCATCTCTGTAAATAAGTTCCTGAAGATGAAGGCAGGCGACCTGTATAAAATATAAGGGAAGAGTGAAGAACGAAGAGTGAAGAATTCTCTTGCTTTATTAAACATTGAACATTACACATTAAACATTAAAATAATGGATAAGAAGAATTTAGCATTTGACAAGATGAACTTCATCTTGTTGGCAATTGGCATGGCAATTGTCATCATCGGTTTCCTCTTGATGAGCGGAGCTGGCTCTAATGAGCATACTTTCGATACTGATATCTTCAGTACTCGTCGTATCGTTGTGGCACCAACCGTTACATTGATTGGTTTCCTCTCTATCATCTATGCTGTAATACGCAAGCCGAAAGACAATTAATAATTTATAATTTATAATTAATATACATATTATTATTAGATGGATTTTATTCAGACAATCATTATCGCTATTGTAGAGGGATTGACCGAGTTCTTGCCTGTGTCAAGTACAGGTCACATGATTATCACCGAAAACTTGTTGGGCGTAGATATTCAGGATCAGTTTGTTAACGCTTTTACTGTCATCATTCAGTTTGGTGCTATTCTCTCTGTTATCTGTTTGTATTGGAAGAGATTTTTCTATCCGGATTCAGTGAAAACAGGCGAGAAGACCTATTGGAAGGCAATGTTCGATTTCTATGCACGATTGGTAGTGGGTACTGTACCTGCGGTGGTGTTGGGTCTTGCCTTTAATGATTTTATTGAGTCTAACCTTGGCAATGTGCAGTTGGTAGGTTGGATGCTTGTCATTGGTGGTGTCTTCATGCTCTTCTGCGATAAGATATTCAATAAAGGTAGTGAGCAGACTAAGTTTACTTACAAGCGCGCCTTGACCATCGGTTTTATCCAGTGTATTGCGATGATTCCTGGTGTGTCTCGTTCTATGTCAACCATCGTGGGTGGTATGTCTCAGCGTCTTACTCGTAAGGCTGCTGCAGAGTTCTCATTCTTCTTGGCGGTTCCAACTATGTTTGGTGCCACTTGTCTGGAGGTTTATAAGCTCATCAGCCATGGTGGCGGTTCGTTGCTCACCCAGGGTAATAATCTGGTAACATTGATTTTAGGTTCAGTGGTAGCATTCGTCGTTGCCATCCTCGCCATCAAGTTTTTCATCAATTATGTCACCAAGTACGGTTTCGCAGCCTTCGGCTGGTATCGTATCGTTGTAGGACTCATCATCATCATCTGCGGCCTTTGTGGTGTAGACATGCAGATGGTGGATTAAATATTTCATAATGGATTTCAGAAAAGGAGAAATTATTGCCATCGACAAGCCTTATCGCATGTCGAGTTTCGGAGCCTTGGCGCATGTTCGCTATCTGCTCAGCAAGAAGCTCGGCTTTAAGGTGAAGATAGGACATGCCGGTACGCTCGATCCCCTTGCCACTGGCGTGTTGGTGCTCTGTACAGGAAAATGTACCAAGCAGATAGAAGAGTTGCAGACGCATACCAAGGAGTATACGGCAACTCTACAGCTGGGTGCTACTACGGCTAGCTATGATAAGGAGCACAGTGTGAATCATACATTCCCTACCAAGCACATCACCCGTGAACTGGTAGAGGAAACACTCAAGCAGTTTGTGGGCGAAATCCAGCAGGTTCCACCTACCTACAGTGCCGTGAAGGTGAATGGTGACCGCTCTTATGCCCTTCGTCGTGCGGGAGAAGACGTGCAGTTGAAGCCAAAGACCGTACGTGTGGACGAGATTGAACTCACCGACTACAACGACGAGGAGAAGACGGCAAGCATTCGTGTAGTTTGCGGTAAGGGAACCTACATCCGTTCTCTGGCACGTGACATCGGTCGTGCTCTGGATAGTGGAGCATTCCTTACAGCCCTTCGCCGTACCAAGGCAGGAAGTTTTGCCGTTGAGAACTGTATCGATTTCGATCATTTCCAGGAATGGTTGGATGTCCAGACTTTAGAAGACAGCACCCAGGCCGCAAAGTAAGTGTTGTCTTTTGAGAATAATAAAATAGAAATTAGTAATCATTTAGAAAGGAGAAAAATATATAACATGAAACTATCACAATTCAATTTCAAGTTGCCAAAAGAGCAGGTGGCACTTTATCCACATAAAGCAAGACGTGTGGTAAAGACAGCAAGTGGAGAACGTGTATTCGAGGTGACTCGCCGTGACGAGTCTCGTCTCATGGTGCTCCATAAGAAGTCTGAAACCATTGAGATGTATAAGAAGGATGAGGAAGGCAAGGATATGGTGGATGCCGACGGCAATCCTGTATACTTGCAGTTCAAGGATATTGTCAACTACTTTACCGAGGGTGATACCTTTGTATTCAATGACACCAAGGTTTTCCCAGCCCGTCTTTATGGTACCAAGGAGAAGACTGATGCCAAGATTGAGGTGTTCCTGCTCCGTGAGTTGAATCCGGAGATGCGTCTTTGGGATGTACTCGTAGAGCCTGCCCGCAAGATTCGTATTGGCAACAAGTTGTTCTTTGACGATGTGAACGAAATGGTAGCTGAGGTTATCGATAATACCACCAGCCGTGGTCGTACTCTTCGTTTCCTCTATGATGAAGAAGGTAAGCATGATGTCTTCAAGAAGTCTCTCTTTGCATTGGGTGAGGCTCCATTGCCTCGTTATGTGATTGATAACCGTGAGGTGCATCACGCTACAGAGGATGATATGGACGACTTCCAGTGCGTGTTTGCAGAAAAGGAAGGTGCTGTAACTGCTCCTGCTACTGGTCTCCACTTCTCCAGAGAGTTGATGAAGCGTATGGAGATTGATGGCATTAACAAGGCTTTCATTACTTTGCATTGCGGACTTGGCAACTTCCACGAGATTGAGGTGGAGGATCTTACCAAGCACAAGATGGATTCAGAGCAGATGATTATCACCAAGGATGCATGTGAATTGGTGAATAACACCAAGTTGTCGGGTCATCATGTCTGTGCCATTGGAACAAGTGTGCTCAAGGCTACAGAGACAGCTGTGGGTACAGATGGTATGATGAAAGCATTTGATGGCTGGACCAACAAGTTTATCTTCCCTCCATACGATTTCGGATTGGCAGACTCTATGGTAGCCAATTTCTATCAGCCTGAGTCTACACTCCTGATGAATACTGCTGCCTTTGGCGGTTACGACATGGTTATGGAGTGCTATAAGAAGGCTGTGAAAAATGGTTATATGTTCGGTTGTTACGGCGATTCATTGTTGATACTTCCTGATTAATTGCGAAACAAACGCTTTTTGTGTATAATTAAGTCGTTGATATACAGGTCTTAGACTGAGTTATCCACAGTTTTTGCAAAAGTGTGAATAAGTATGTATAAAGTATATTTAGGTCTCGGAACGAATTTGGGCAATAGAAAGCGCAATATTCGTGAGGCAATAGATAAAATAGGAGAGCAGATTGGCGTGGTTAAGCGCCAGTCTGCTCTTTACGAAACAGAGCCTTGGGGCTATTCGTCGCCTAATCATTACATCAATTCCTGTGTGTTGGTGCTGACCGAGATGGCTCCTCGCCAGGTATTGGAAGCCACTCAGAAGATAGAGCGAGAGATGGGGCGTACGATGAAGTCGGTGGATGGAGAGTATTTCGACCGTATCATCGACATCGACATCCTGCTCATTGATGATTTGAAAATCGATGAGCCTGATTTCAAGGTTCCTCATCCGTTGATGGAGGAGCGTGACTTCGTGATGAAACCCTTGAAGGAAATATTATAAAGAATGAGAAAAAAAGAAAAATCCCATCGTTCTTGTGAGCGATGGGATTTTTAATTCTGTTAAGCAATGTGTCTGCTTTCGCTGATTACTTACGAAGACCGAGGGCCTTGATGATAGCACGATAGCGATTGATGTCGCGATCATACAAGTAATCGAGCAATGCACGACGCTTTCCTACAAGCTGTGTCAACGCACGTGTTGTAGTATAATCTTTACGGTTCTTCTTAACGTGCTCCGTCAAATGAGCAATACGGTATGAGAACAATGCTATCTGGCTCTCAGCTGAACCAGTATCAGAGTTAGACTTTCCGTACTTGCTAAAGATCTCTTCTTTTTTTGCTTTGTCTAAATACATAGCTGTGATACTTAAAATTTAATTATTATGAATGAATGTTATGCATCTTTTGGACCTTCCTCACGGTGGTTTCCGTTAAAATGCGGTGCAAAGGTACAACTTTTCAGTGAATTATGCAAATTTTTCGGGAATTTTTTGTAATTTTGCACCCAAATTCATAAAGTATTTAAGGTAAAGGAAATGCAAGACATTAGAAACATTGCAGTTATTGCACACGTTGACCATGGTAAGACTACCTTGGTTGACAAGATGATGCTCGCTGGTAAGCTGTTCCGTGACGGCCAGGATAACAGCGGCGAGGTGCTCGATTCCAACGACTTGGAGCGCGAGCGTGGTATAACCATTCTCTCAAAGAATGTGTCTATCAATTGGAAAGGTACTAAGATTAATATTCTCGATACTCCAGGACACTCTGACTTCGGTGGTGAGGTTGAGCGCGTGCTCAACATGGCAGACGGTTGCCTCCTCCTCGTCGATGCTTTCGAGGGTCCTATGCCTCAGACCCGTTTCGTGCTGCAGAAGGCTTTGCAGCTCGGACTGAAGCCTATCGTTGTCGTTAATAAGGTAGATAAGCCTAACTGTCGCCCTGAAGAGGTGTACGAGATGGTGTTCGACCTGATGTGCGACCTCGATGCTACTGAGGATCAGCTTGACTTTACTGTAGTTTACGGTTCTGCCAAGAATGGCTGGATGAGCGATGACTACAACAAGCCAACAGACAACATCGATTATCTGCTCGACAAGATTGTGGAGATTATCCCTGCTCCTAAGCAGCTGGAGGGTACTCCTCAGCTCTTGATCACATCTCTTGACTATAGCTCTTACACCGGTCGTATCGCCGTAGGTCGTGTACACCGTGGTACTTTGAAGGATGGCATGAACATCACTATCTGCCATCGTGACGGTACCCAGGAGAAGACTAAGATCAAGGAACTCCATACCTTCGAGGGTATGGGTCATAAGAAGACAGACCATGTGGATTCTGGCGACATCTGTGCCGTTGTCGGTCTGGAGAAGTTCGAGATTGGTGATACCATCTGCGACTTCGAGAACCCAGAACCACTTCCTCCAATCGCTGTTGATGAGCCTACCATGAGTATGCTCTTCACCATCAACGATTCTCCTTTCTTCGGTAAGGAGGGTAAGTTCTGTACATCTCGTCATATCCAGGAGCGCTTGAACAAGGAGTTGGAGAAGAACCTCGCTCTTCGTGTTCAGCCTTACGAGGATACCTCTGATAAGTGGATTGTTTCGGGCCGTGGTGTGCTCCATCTCTCTGTGCTCATCGAGACCATGCGTCGTGAGGGCTATGAACTTCAGGTAGGCCAGCCACAGGTTATCTACAAGGAGATTGACGGTGTGAAGTGTGAGCCTATCGAGGAGTTGACCATCAACGTACCAGAGGAGTTCGCTTCTAAGATGATTGATATGGTTACCCGTCGTAAGGGTGATATGACCTCTATGTTGAACATGGGCGACCGTGTGGATATCGAGTTCGATATTCCTTCACGTGGTATCATCGGTCTTCGTACCAATGTGCTCACTGCTTCTCAGGGTGAGGCTATCATGGCCCACCGTTTCAAGGAGTATCAGCCATACAAGGGCGAGATTACCCGCCGTTCTAACGGTAGCATGATTGCGCTGGAGACAGGTACTGCCTATGCTTACGCCATCGATAAGCTGCAGGATCGCGGTAAGTTCTTCATCGACCCAGGTGAGGAGGTTTACGGCGGCGAGGTTGTTGGTGAGCATGTTCACGACAACGACCTGGTGGTTAACGTAACTAAGGCAAAGCAGCTGACCAACGTGCGTGCTTCCGGTTCTGATGATAAGGCTCGCGTGATTCCAAAGACCGTGATGAGCCTTGAGGAGTGTCTGGAGTACATCCGCGAGGATGAGTACGTAGAGGTAACTCCTAAGAGTATGCGTATGCGCAAGGTGATTCTCGATCACTTGGAGCGCAAGCGTAGTAATAAGGATTAAGCTATAGCTTATATATAAATGGATCCGTGAGAAATCCCCTCTTGCCGATTGCCCTGGGCAGTCTGCTTGCAGGGGATTCTTTTTTAATGTATGCGTATGTGGTTGTGGAAATTCTTTAGAAAGTTTTCTTTGCCCTGTTCCCTGGTATTGGGAGCCGTGGGCTATCTGATTTTCGCCAATGTTCCTTTTCTGGAACCTTTGGGCGATGCGGTGGGACCGAAGCTGGTGGATATGATGCCGGTGGTGCTCTTTGCCTTGCTCTATGTTACCTTCTGTAAGATTGAGATCAAGGAGATGAAACCGAAGGCTTGGCATTTTATCCTGCAGCTCATCCGAACCAGTCTGGCACTGATGATGGTGGTGCTTATCTTCGAATTCGGAGATAATTATGAAACCAAGCTGGTGCTCGAAGGTGCTTTCATCTGTTTTATCTGTCCTACGGCGGCTGCCGTGGCTGTGGTGACGGAGAAGTTGGGTGGAAGCATCGGCTCGTTGACAACTTATACGGTGATAGCCAATGTCTTTACGATGGTTATCATTCCTAGTCTTTTCCCGATGGTGGAGAAGGGGGCAGATGTTTCCTTTCTTTTTATGAGTGCGATGGTGTTCCGAAACGTAACCACGGTACTGGTGGTTCCTTTGCTTCTGGCTTTGCTGAGCCGCAGGTTTCTGCCTAAATGGGTGGATAAGGTGAAGAGCGTGAAGGATCTGGGCTTCTATATGTGGTGCTTCAACCTTACTATCCTGATGGGCGAAACGGTTCGCAATATCCTCCATGCCGAGGTTTCGGGATGGATTCTTGCCTTGCTGCTCATTGTTCCGCTCTTTGTTTGTATTGTCCAGTTCGCCATCGGTAAGGCGGTGGGCAGACATTATGATGCGAGCATCAGTGCCGGTCAGGCTCTGGGACAGAAGAATACCATTGTGGGTATCTGGCTAACCCTTACTTTTCTGAATCCGCTTGCTGCCGTAGCACCGGGTGCTTATGTGGTTTGGCAGAACCTGGTGAATGGCTGGCAACTGTGGTATAAGGAGAAATACGGAAAACTGAAATGGTAGGACGCTAAGTTATAATGATGCGGTAATACTGTGAATTATAGAAATCGGACTGAGTAATATTATATTCGTACTGGGTAATATTATATTCTGCCCGTACTTTGGCAGAATATAATACGATGTTTCTGAATGTGCCTCGGCATGGCAATTTATTGCCCCCTTCTAGGGCAATAAAGTGCCGTACCGAGATATTTTTTTATATCTCGGGATGAAAAAAAAGAGTAGGGCGTGGTATACTGAAAAACAGTATATCGGGTGTTTAAGAGCCAGTTTCGATTTTACTCTTCACTCTTCACGTTTTGTATATAACCTACTGTGTTACTGATGGTTGAAATGGTGAAGAGTAGATGGTCACTCTTCACCACTCTTCACCACTCTTCACTTTAGTGGGAAAATGGCTTCTATTGAGGCTTGTCTTTGCCATCTATTGAGGCTTGCTTCAGCCATCTATTAAGGCTCGCTTTAAGTCTCATTTGCTTCTGGAATAAGCCTTTTTCCAATTTGATTTAAGCCTTCTTTGAATTTGGTTTAAGCCTTAGATAAAGTTTACGTGGGGCTTTGTTAAAGTTTACTTGAGTCTTATTCCGATTCCAGGAGACTCTGAAAGCCCTTTCTGAGCTGCTCAAAATCACTTGATGTGAAGAGTGGTGAAGAGTTGTGAAGAGATAAAATAACTCTTCACCCTTCCAACTTGCAGTAACACAGAAGGTTATCTGTAAAATGTGAAGAGTGAAGAGTAAAAACGTATTTGGGTTGTATTCCTTGTTTATTTGCTTGTAGAGATAAATATGCACTCGATGGTTACGTTGCCATCCATCCATTTGGCTGGAATGGTGTAGGTGCCATCCGTGGCGATATCTGTCTTCTTGAGCGATTCTATCTGGTCACCATGGGTAATGGTGAAGTCACCGTAGGTGAATCCTGGAGCAGGAACCATCTTCACCTTGAATGGCTTGCCGTATGCCACCTTGTAGTTATTGAGGGTTGTTCCGTCTGCTGCGGTCACCATACCGTTGCGGTTAGCCTCGGTTACAGAAACAAACTCGCTGTGAGCCTTCTTCTTGGCTGTACCTTCACTCTTCAGCAAGGTGATGCGGGGAGCGTTGGTCAGGTGGATATTGATGTCGTCAATATATACTACTTCATCCTGCTTCATCTCGTGAGGTGACTCAGCATGAGGAACCACAACCAGGCTATAGATGTCTACACCTTCTGCACTCTTGATTGGGAAAACGGCATCAGCCCACTGTCCTGCAGGAACAGGAGTGGTTGACTTGATCCAGAACTGCTCCACTTCGTTAGACTGTCCGGCTCTGTCTCTACGCTTTCCAAGTCCTACCAGCATCACTCTGCCTTCCATCGGACGGTTGATAAGTACATGAACTACTTTTCCTGAAGGCCCCAGTGCAATCGGTTTCTTCAGATCTATTCTTGCACCGAAGATGTTGGATGCCAGGCGTGAACGCTGGAAGGCAAGCACCTTCTTGTTGGGATTGTTGGTGAGGTCAGGATTATCCACAACCTCGCAGTTGCCCGCCAGTTCTCCTGTGCGGAATGGGGAATGCTCCCATCTGTCGTAAACTCCCACGGATTTGTAATCCTGGGTGTCGAACTTAATTTCTTGTCCCATTGCAGCCAATGGTAACAAACACAATGCTATGAGTAATTTCTTCATATTCTTAGTGTAGAGTCAAAGTTTAAAATACTTTTATGGAATGTAACAATGGGCAAGCCTTGCTGTCGTCGATGACAACCTTCAGGCCTTTCACCTGATAACCCTTGCCGTAACTGTCGGATGTGCTGCCGTTCAACGGGATGATGCGCTTGTATCCGATGGTTGTGGTGGTGCACTTCTCTGCGATAGGTTTCCATGTCTTTCCGTCTTCAGAGATTTCGATATGGAACTTTCTTACTCGCTGCCCCTTGCGGATATATTCCATCATGTCTACATAGCGAACGGTCTGTGGCTTGTCCCAGTTGAAGGTGATGGTAGCCTGCTTCACGCCATCATCAGTAGCCCAATAGGTATTCTTGTTGTTATCGGTCAGGTTCTTGGCTGCATAGTTGCGGTTGGCACCAGCCTTTCGGGTGTTGCTTACAGTAACCTTTGCCTTCTGTGCCAGGTCCTTGCCCAGACGGGTACGAATCATGTTGCCCATATCCTTGAGGACACGGACGTCAATCTCTGGCAACTGACCACTCTTGTCTGGAGGGCAGTTGAGAATCAAGGTAGCATTTCTACCTACAGTCTCCAGATACATCTGGAAGAGTCGCTCTACAGAGAGAGGCTTCTCGCCCTCGTGCCAGAACCATCCCTTGTCAGTAAGTTTGGCATCGCTCTCTCCCGGGTCCCACTGCCATCCGTCTTCGGTACCATACATACCATTGCTTTCAGGAGCATAACCTCTTTCGTCGGTGAGCCAGTTTGTTTCGCCAGCCCATCCTGCCTCGTTACCAATCCATCTTGATTCAGCGCCCACACCCCAGAGGATGATGTCTGGGCAAACCTTGTGGATAGAATCTCTGAGGTTAGGAATGTCATAATAGGTAGAACGGTCTACATTGACGGTGGTATTGCGTCCGCCGTAGTATCCGTCGCCACCGTTGGCACCGTCGAACCACATTTCGAACTGGTCTTTACCATATTGAGCCAATTCAGCGCACTGGCGGAGGAAAACGTCGTTGACATATTTCTCTGTGCCGTAGTATTTGCTGTTTCTGTCCCATGGAGAAACATAGAAACCATACTTCATTCCCAAGCTTCGGGCAGCCTTGGCAAAGTCGCGTGGAATGTTGGTGGTCTTACCGTTCTCATTGCCGGCATTGACGATGGAATGGTCAGTAGTAGATGTAGGCCAGAGGCAGAAACCGTCATGATGCTTGACTACAGCTATACCGCCCTTCATGCCAGCAGCCTTTACAGCCTTGAGCCATTGAGTAGGGTTAGGCTTCTTGGTAGGTGCAAAAAGGGTTACGTCTTCACTTCCCAAGCCCCATTCTCTGTTGGTATAGGTGTTCATTCCGTAATGGAAGAAGGCATAGAATTCTGTCTCCTGCCATTTCATCTGGCGATCGCTAGGAACAGGGAACACAGCTGTAGGCTCGTTGTCCGGATTAGGCAACGACTGCTGCTTAACTTGGAATACACTCTGAGAGTGGCCAGCCATGGTAGACATGATGAAGGTCACTCCAAACAAAACTTTTTTGATGTTCATGGTTGTTGTATTAAAATCGATACACTTTATTCTTGCCACAAAAAGAAGTTGATAATTGTTGGTTATTGTCGTTATTGGTTATTGTCGTTAATATATATATTATCTTATGCAAAGATAATGCAAACGAGCGCAATGAAAGCTAGCTTCCAAATTGCCGAGTGTAGCTTATCTTATGCAAAGATATGAGTTTTCGGAAAAGTTTCAAAACTTTTCTGGTTAATTAAATATAAACGCCCGCAATTTGTGGTTGCGGGCGTTCATATATGATTAATCCTGTGTAGGATAAATCAAGTTAGCTTCTGTGATACAGTTGAGCACCTCTTCGAGATATTTCTTCGATTCGTACTTAGCCATAGGCAGGTCGTGGAGCAGATAGTTGCCGCAATCCTTGGCTGCCTGTCCAGGAATTTCGCCTTCGAAATCGGCAATGAACTGGAAGGTACGCTTCATCAGTTCTACGATGTCCTTGCTCTCCAGATCGCCACGGATGAGGAGGTAGTTGCCGGTAAGGCATCCCATTGGTCCCCAATAGATGATGCGGTCTTTCCACTCCTCGTCGTTACGCAGGTAAGTGGCAGCCAGGTGCTCGATGGTATGGATGGCACCGTTGTGGAGGCATGGCTCCTGGTTAGGTACCTTCATGCGGATATCGAAAGTGGTGACTACTTCTCCGCCTACCTCGTCCTTGCGGCTTACGTAGATGCCGCGGAGCAACTTGTTATGATTGATTGTGAAACTTGGAATCTTATTCATATAGTTTATAATTTACAATTTATAGTTTACAGACTTTCCAGGAAAGCCTTGGTGACATTGAATGAGCCTTCTGCCATCTTAGCCCAGAAGTCGAAGTACTGCTGTGCCTTGGTATCCTTCAGAGGAACATCGCTGATGATGCGGAAGGAGATGAAAGGAGTCTTGTAGATGTGGCAGGTCTGTGCAATGGAGCAGCTTTCCATATCCACAGCCATGGCATGAGGGAAATGTTCCAGGATGGAGCGCATCTTCTCCTTGCTGTCTACAAACCATTCGCCGCTAACAATCTGTCCGGCATGAATCTTCGGATGCTGGTTGGCGGGCAGTTCATTGATGGCAAGTGCTTTCTCCACATACTCCTTTGGAGTCTTGAAGGTGGCTGGCATACCGAGAATCTGTCCAAACTCGCATTCATCACCGCAGTAGGCATCGTGATAAACACAGTTGGTTGCCACTACTACTTCAGTAACATTGAGGTTGATGTCTGCACCGCCAGCCACTCCCGAAGAAATCACGAGGTCCGGGTGATAATTATCAATCATTTCCACCGCTCCGATGGCGCTGTTCACCTTTCCAATGCCACACTGCTGCATCACCACCTCGTTCTCGCCGATTTTTCCGATGACGAAGTCCTTATGATTCTTTCGCTCTGTCTGCGATTCTGTCAATAATGTCTTGAGCTGCGTGAACTCCTTGTCCATCGCAACGATAATTCCTATTCTCATACTGATTTATTTCAAATTTGGGTGCAAAGTTACAAAATAAATCCCATAAAAGAACAATTCCCCACCTATATTTTATAACAGGCAGGGAAATGTATATCAAGTTTTAACTACAAAACGTATGGTTGTTTTCTTCTGTTAGAAATTTACGCCAAAATTGAGCATGACGGCTCTGTTGCGTGCCTTGTCAAATGTATCGTGGCAGATGTTGGCAAGACCGAGGTCGTAGGTGAGGTCGGCATAGAACATGTCGTAGCCGATACCGCAACCGATGCGGAGACCGCCATCCAGGCGACGGAAGTTGTTGCTTCGGAATGAACTCTGAGCCTCGCGCTCAGCAAAGTTCTTGATCTTGCCACCCACGCCTGCTGCAAAATATCCACCGGCAAACGGCTCTATGGTTAAGTCATCATCTATCTCATATTTATATTTTACTACTACCGGAATCTCCAGATAGTTGAGGTCGTAGGTCATCTTCTTGCCTCCGCCTAAGGATTTCTTTCCACCTTTTTCTATATAATAGAGACCGGTCTCCAGATAGAGTGGGTCAGAATAGGTAAGCGGGAAGCCGGCTACAACACCTACGTTGAGACCTGTCTGCCAGTCGCCACCATCGAGACGGCTGTCGTCAGAAGTGATGTATGAGAATCCGGGTCCGATGCGGATGCCGTAATAGGTATCGACGCCCTTATTGTTGAATCCATAGTCGAGATGCCCCGTCTTCTGGTTATAATATTTACTGTGCTTGTAATTCTGTGCAGTAGATGGGATGACTGCCATCAGCATCGCCATCAAGATAAATACGATTTTTTTCATAATCTTACTCATTTTATGTTTATGGGTGCAAAGGTATGGCTTATCGGCAGATAAACCAAGATAGTTTCCCTAAAAGTTAGGGGGAAACCCCTATTGTGACTTTTCTACGATAAAAAAAGTAAAAAGTTTCTTCTTTTATTTTGTAGTGTCTTCGATTTGTGCTAACTTTGTCCCCAAAATTATAAACGTTTATAGAAAATATGAAATTTTTGAAGAAGTATCTACTGGATATTCTGGTAGTAATTATTTTTGCGGTAATCTCCTTCGCCTACTTCATGCCAGCAGACATGGACGGACGAATCCTGTTCCGTCATGACTCTGCGGCAAGCAAGGGACTGGGACATGAGAAGGAACTTTACCAGCAGCAGACTGGCGAGACTACTCGCTGGACCAACTCTGTATTCGGCGGAATGCCAACTTATCAGATGTCGCCTTCGTATGGCAGTACCAAGGTGCTCGACCAGGTAACTAAGGCTTATCACCTGTGGCTGCCAGATTATGTATGGTATGTATTCGTATATCTTCTGGGCTTCTACATCATGTTGCGTGCTTTCGATTTCCGACAATCGCTGGCGGCATTGGGTAGTATCATCTGGGCATTCTCGTCCTACTTCTTTATCATTATCGCAGCCGGTCATATCTGGAAGGTATGGGCACTGGCTTATCTGCCTCCTATGATTGCGGGAGTGGTGCTGGCTTATCGCGGCAAGTATCTGAAAGGCTTGCTCCTGACAGCCATCTTCTCGGCTTTCGAGGTGAATGCCAACCACGTGCAGATGACTTATTACTATCTCTTCATCATCCTCTTCATGGTGATTGCCTTCCTGGTAGAAGCCATTCAGAAGAAGCAGCTGGCTCGTTTTGGCAAGGCTACAGCGGTATGCGCAGTGGGTGCCCTCATCGGTATCTCGCTCAACCTGTCCAACCTTTATCATACCTGGCAGTATGGTCAGGAAACCATGCGCGGAAAGAGTGAACTGGTCAAGAAAAACTCTGCTAATCAGACCAGTAGCGGTCTGGATAGAGACTATATCACTCAGTGGAGTTATGGTATTGACGAGACTTGGACGCTCCTGGTTCCAGATGCCAAGGGCGGTGCTTCCGTGCCTCTTGCCCAAAACGAGAAGGCAATGGAGAAGGCAGACCCTAACTTTGTTCAGATTTATCAGCAGCTGGGTCAGTATTGGGGTAATCAGCCTGGTACCAGCGGTCCGGTATATGTTGGAGCATTCGTATGTATGCTCTTTATCCTTGGGCTGTTTATCGTAAAGGGTCCGATGAAGTGGGCTTTGCTCGCTGCCACCATTCTGAGCATCCTGCTCTCATGGGGTAGAAACTTCATGCCGTTCACCAATTTCTTCCTGGATTATATTCCGATGTATGCCAAGTTCCGAACGGTGGCTTCCATCCTCGTTATCGCCGAGTTTACCATTCCGCTGCTGGCGATGATGGCGTTGAAGAAGATTGTGGATGAACCGGAAGTGCTGACTTCTAAAATTAAATATGTATACGCCAGCTTTGGTCTGACTGCAGGTTTCTGCTTGCTCTTTGCCATCATGCCGAGCGTATTCTTCCCTGATTTCGTCTCAGCCCAGGAGACTCAGGCGCTGCAGCAGTTGCCTGCTGAATATCAGGGTCCTATTATCAGCAATCTGGTAGAGATTCGCAAGAGTATCTTTACTTCTGATTGCTGGCGTTCGTTCTGGATTATCGTTATCGGTTCAGCCTTCCTGCTGCTTTATAAGATGAAGAAGCTCGGTGCAGAATTCATGATTGCGGGTATCGCTGTGCTCTGTCTCGTGGACATGTGGATGGTGAACAAGCGTTATCTCTATGACGATATGTTCGTGGACAAGGTAGAGCGTGATGCTCCTCAGCAGATGACAGAGACCGATAAGATCATCTGTCGCGATAAGGCACTCGACTATCGTGTGCTCAATCTCGCATCGAATACCTTCAATGAGAACGAGACTTCTTATTATCATAAGAGTATCGGTGGATATCATCCAGCTAAGTTGCGCCGTTATCAGGAGATGATTGATGCTCACATCGCTCCTGAGATGCAGAAGACAATGAAGGCTGTGGCTGAGGCTGGCGGTGATATGACCAAGGTGAATGGAGATAGTATCTTCCCTGTATTGAATATGCTGAATGCCAAGTACTTCATCATGCCTTTGCAGGGCGGTCAGACTGTTCCTGTTCAGAATCCATACGCCTACGGCAATGCCTGGTTTGTTGACGAGGTGAAGTATGTGAACAATGCCAACGAGGAAATCGAGGGCGTGGGCAAGGTGAACCTCCGTCATGTAGCCGTGGCTGATGCCAAGTTCAAGGAGCAGCTGAATCAGAGTGTAAAGCAGGATGATACTTCGGTTGTGAAGATGACTGCCTATAAGCCAAACAACTTGACTTACGAGGTGAAATCGACCAAGGGTGGTGTTATCGTATTCTCTGAAATCTACTATCCGGGTTGGGCTGCTACCGTAGATGGAGAGCCTGTAGAACTCGGTAGAGTAGACTATATTCTCCGTGCGCTCAATGTGAAACCGGGTAACCATAAGGTGGTACTCGATTTCCATCCACAGTCGCTCAAGAATACAGAGACTGTAGCATACGTAGGTTATGGCGTTCTTGTACTCCTTATTATAATAGGTATAGGAGTGGAAGTCAAGAAACGCAAGAAGAATACTGAAGTAGTTAAGGAATAAAGGAGTAGAAGGGATGCTGTTTCGGACAGAAATCGATATTCCTAAGGCTGACTTTGAGATACAGCCGGCAGAGCAAATGCTCTTTGTGGGCAGTTGCTTTGCCGATAATCTGGGGCGCAGATTTGTAGAGAATCGCTTCCGGGCTACGGTGAATCCTTTCGGAGTGATGTATAATCCGGCTAGTATTCTTCATACGGTGGAGAAGAGCCTGGATGTTCATCCACGGGTTGCGGTCTTTACGTTGGGGACAAACCATGTGTATATATTGAAGGAGACGGGCGAAATAGTGGACAACTGCCAGAAACGCCCACAGCGTCTTTTCGAAGAAAGGGAACTGAGCGTGGATGAATGTGCGGACTATCTGCAAAAGGCGATAGATTTGCTGAAGGCAGAAAGAAAGCAAACTTCATCAGCAGACGGTGGCTTGAAGGTTATCATCACGGTGAGTCCTATCCGATATGCCAAGTATGGCTATCATGGAAGTCAGCTTTCCAAGGCTACGCTTCTGTTGGCTGCCGATAAGCTGGTAAAGGCGAATCCGGGAGTGGTGAGCTATTTCCCGGCTTACGAAATCATGAACGATGAACTTCGTGATTATCGCTTCTACAAGGAAGACATGCTGCATCCGAGCGACCAGGCTGTGGAGTATATCTGGGAGAAATTCCGGACAGTATACTTCGGAAAAGCAGCCGAGCAGTTTCTGGAAGACTGGAGACCCATCCGGGAAGCGCTAGGGCATAAACCCTTCAATCCTGATAGCGAGGAACACAAAAAGTTCATCGCCAGGACGGAAGAAAGGAAAAGAGAATTTGAGGAGAAGTATCTTCTCTTATAAAATATAGAATCATTAAAGTATTAAGACAATGACATATACTATTGAAAAGGTAACCACACTGATAGGTGCGCGTCGCTATGGAGACAATGATACCAACATCGGTTTTATCCTGACCGATAGTCGTTCACTTTGTTTCCCAGAGGAAACTCTATTCTTTGCGCTCAAGTCGGAGCGTAATGATGGTCACAACTACATACCTGAGCTGTATCGCAGAGGTGTGAAAAACTTTGTGGTGACTGATGTTCCTAAGGGGTACGCTTCTGATTATCCGGAGGCAAACTTCCTGAAGGTTGTCAATACGCTGGAGGCTTTGCAGCGTCTGGCAGAGCGTCATCGTGATGAATTCAATATCCCTATCGTGGGGATTACGGGTTCCAACGGCAAGACCATGGTCAAGGAGTGGCTCTATCAGCTGCTCTCACCAAGTATGTTCGTTACCCGCAGTCCTAGAAGTTACAATTCCCAGATAGGTGTGCCATTGTCTGTCTGGTTAATGAACGAACAGACTCAGGTGGGCGTGTTCGAGGCTGGTATCAGTCAGCCAGGTGAGATGCTTGCCCTCCGCGACATCATCCAGCCTACCATTGCTGTTCTTACCAATCTAGGTTCTGCCCATCAGGAAAACTTCTCTTCCCTGGAGGAGAAGTGCCGTGAGAAGCTCATCCTCTTCCATGATGCTGATACCGTGGTTTATGATGGAGATAATGAGGTGATTACCAAGGTGGTGTCAGAATATCCTGATTATAAAGGTGAAAAACTCTTCTGGTCGCTCAAGAATCCTGAGGCTCCTTTCTTTGTCAAGAGCATCGAGAAGCAGCAGAGCGTGAGCGTCATCACCTATATATATAAAGGTGAGGTGGATAGTTTCTCCATCCCATTCATCGATGATGCTTCTATCCAGAACTCTATCATCAGCGCTGTGGTGGCTTCTAAGCTCGGAATCTCTGCTGAGGATATTGATAAGCGTATGGCGAAACTCGAACCAGTGGCTATGAGACTGGAAGTGAAGGTGGGACAGCACGGATGTACTCTTATCAACGACAGTTACAACAGCGACATCAATTCGCTTGACATTGCTCTCGACTTCATGAATCGTCGTCCGGATCATCGTGGACGCCGTCATACCTTGATATTGAGCGATATCTATCAGAGCGGCCAGACTCCGGAGGCGCTATATAAAGAAGTGAGCGATCTCGCCCGCAAGCGTGGAGTTGTGAAATTCATCGGTATTGGTCCTGAACTCTGCAAGCAGCATGATATTATTCAGATTTCTGAAAAGTTCTTCTTCCAGGATGTAGAGGAATTCATAGCCAGTGAGGTCTTTGCTTCCTTGCGTGATGAGGTCATTCTGCTGAAGGGCGCTCGCCAGTTCGGTTTTGACCAATTGACCGAGTTGCTGGTTCAGAAGGTGCATGAAACCACTCTTGAGGTGAATTTGAATGCAGTGGTAGCCAACTTGAATTACTATCGTGCCTTTATGAAGCCTGAGACAAAGCTTGTCTGCATGATTAAGGCTGACGGTTATGGAGCTGGAGCTGTTGAAATCGCAAAGACTTTGCAGGATCACCGTGTAGATTATCTGGCTGTGGCTGTTGCCGATGAAGGTGTAACCCTGCGCAAGAACGGAATCACCAGCAATATTATGATTATGAATCCGGAGATGACCGCCTTCAAGACCATGTTCGATTATGACTTGGAACCAGAGGTTTACTCATTCCGTTTGCTCGATGCACTGATTAAGGCTGCAGAGAAGGAGGGAGTAACAGGATTCCCTGTTCATATCAAGCTGGATACAGGAATGCACCGCATGGGCTTTGATCCGGAAAACGATATGGAGGAATTGATCGGCAAGCTGAAGCATCAGAATGCCATTATCCCTCGTTCTGTGTTCTCTCACTTCGTGGGTAGTGATGATGACAGCTTCGATGACTTCTCTGCACATCAGTTTGAACTCTTCGATAAGGGAAGCAAACAGTTGCAGGCTGCCTTCGACCATAAAATTCTGCGTCATATCTGTAATTCTGCAGGTATCGAGCACTTCCCTGAACGTCAGTTGGACATGTGCCGCCTAGGTCTTGGACTTTATGGAATCAACTCCCGCAACAATAAGACAATCAACTGCGTGAGTACCCTGAAGACTACCATCCTGCAGATGCACCATGTGAAGGCGGGAGATAGTGTAGGTTACAGTCGCAAGACCATTCTTGATAAGGATAGTGTGATTGCAGCCATTCCTATCGGTTATGCCGATGGCTTGAACCGCCGACTCGGCAATCGACATGCTTATTGCCTTGTCAACGGTCAGAAAGCTGATTATGTAGGCAACATCTGTATGGATGTGGCGATGATAGATGTGACAGGCATCGACTGCAAGGAAGGTGATTCTGTGGAAATCTTCGGAGAGCATCTTCCTGTTCAGACGCTGAGCGATATTCTGGAAACTATTCCTTACGAAGTTCTGACTACCATCAGCAACCGAGTGAAGAGAGTTTATTATCAGGACTAGGAAGTGAAGAACGACGTTCAATTCGTCAATAAATCGTGCAAAAACGGATAAAAATCGATAAATCCCATCCGAAAAGCTCGGATGGGATTTTTTTTTAAGTAATATTTTCCATCAAAACGTATTGAATATGAAGAAAAAAGTGTATCTTTGCAGCCAACAAATCATCTAAAAACAGGTGGAGGTGCACTTTTGGTGTATTTTCTTAACTATTTAACAAATTCAAAAAGTAATAATGGAACAGGTATTTAGCTATATCATCAGTCTGGGTGCAAGCGTGATGATGCCTATCATCTTCACGGTTATAGGACTATGTATTGGCATGAAATTCGGAAAAGCGTTGAAATCGGGACTCTTCGTAGGTGTGGGTTTCGTGGGTTTGGGTGTGGTCACTGCTTTGTTGACTACTAACTTCAATGACCCGCTGAAGGCTATCTCCGACATCTATCACCTACAGTTGAACGTGTTTGACATGGGTTGGCCTGCAGCAGCTGCCGTAGCTTATAATACAGCAGTGGGTGCTCTGATTATCCCAATCTGCTTGGGTGTCAACTTCCTGATGTTGATAACCAAAACCACCCGTACGGTGAACATCGATCTTTGGAACTACTGGCACTTTGCATTTATCGGTGCCGTGGCTTACTTCGTAATGGGTGAAAGTTTGCTTTGGGGATATTTTGCAGCCATCGTCTGCTATATGATAACATTGGTATGTGCAGACTTCACTGCAGAAAAGTTCCAGAAGTATTACGATTTGGATGGTATCTCTATTCCGCAGCCATTCTGCCAGAGTTTCATGCCATTCGCCATCATCTTCAATAAACTCCTGGATATGATTCCTGGTTTCTCTAAGCTCGATGTTGATGCAGAGGGATTGAAGAAGAAGTTTGGCGTGCTCGGCGAACCATTGGTTCTCGGTGTCATCGTAGGTGCCTTGATTGGTTGGGCTGCACAGCTCGATATCAAGAAGATTCTCTTCCTCGGTGTAACCATGGGAGCAGTGATGGAGCTGATTCCTCGTATCACCTCTTTGTTTATCGATGGTTTGAAGCCAATTTCTGAGAAGACTCAGGAGTTGGTAAAGACCAAGTTCAACGGTAAGAAGGTTCACATCGGTATGAGTCCTGCCTTGGTGATTGGTCATCCTACGACCCTGGTAGTATCAGTCATTCTGATTCCTGTCATCCTGGCTATCGCTGTATTCTTGCCAGGCAACCAGTTCTTGCCATTGGCATCATTGGCAGGTATGTTCTACCTCTTTCCAATGATATTACCATTCACCAAGGGAAATGTGGTGAAGACTCTTATCATTGGTTTGATAGCCCTCATCATCGGTCTCTACTTTGTAACCGATATGGCTCCAGACTTTACAATGGCAGCCAATCAGGTTTATGCAGCTACTGGTGATAATGCCGCTCATATTCCTAACGGATTTTCGGGTGGTGCACTCGATTTTGCTTCATCTCTCTTTGGATGGGTCATCTATCGTGGCGTGAAGCTTTCATACATCGGTATGGGTGTGCTTACCATCATCACTATCGCCTTGTTGGTTCTCAACCGTCAGCGCATCGTGAAGGAAGAGAGAAAGGTAAAAAGGTAAAAGGGTAAAAAGAACCTTAACCCCTTCCTCCCTCTTTGCACCCCCGTTCCCAGCGATTCCATCGCTGGTCCCCTAAAGATAAAATATCAATAATAAACAAGATAATTATGAAGAAATTAACATTAATATTAGCAGCAATGGTATTAACAGCAAGTCAGGCTTTTGGCCAGTGTGGTAAGTGTGGATACGAGGTAAAGGCAGAAAATGCCTACACCAACTACAACGTTCGTTATGCTAGCAACCCAATGGATGCCAAGCATTACACAACAGACCGCCTTCGCAGCGAGTTCGCTATCGAGAAGGTATTCGCTCCAGGTGAGGTAAACTGGACATACACTATGTTCGACCGTTTCCTTATTGGTGGTGCAGAGCCAACAACTGCTCCTTTGAAGCTGACTTCTATCGCTCCTCTTTATACAGATAAGCCAAACGATCAGAAGAATCTGCTCGACAACCGTGAACTGGGTATCATCAACATCGGTGGTGAGGGTACTGTTACCGTAGATGGCAAGAAATATACTCTTGGTTTCCAGGAGGCTCTCTATGTAGGTCGTGGTGCCAAGAACATCGAGGTAAGCAGCAAGGATGCAGCTAAGCCAGCAAAGTTCTATATGAACAGTGCTTGCGCTCATCAGACATTCCCAAACAAGAAGGTTACTTTGAAGGATGCCAACAACATCAAGGCTGGTAGCTTGAAGGAGAGCAATGACCGTGTTATCCATCAGTTGATTATCGATGGTGTGGCTGGCGTTCGTACTTGTCAGCTGCAGATGGGTGTAACAGAGTTGAAGGAGGGTTCTGTATGGAATACCATGCCTGCTCATACTCATCTCCGTCGTATGGAGACTTATCTTTATTATAATGTACCAGAGGGACAGAAGATTCTCCACGTCATGGGTGAACCACAGGAGACACGTCCAATCTGGTTGAACAACGAGCAGGCAGTTATTGCTCCTGAGTGGTCTATCCACTGTGCAGCAGGTACCAGCAACTATACCTTTATATGGGGTATGGCAGGTGAAAACCTTATCTATAACGATATGCAGGTAGTGAAGATTCCTACATTGGAATAATAGAGTGAGAAATATTGGCATAACCTGGCTTGAAGATACAAGCCAGGCTTTGCCGTCTAATAACTGGAATAAATAATAAATATAAAAATAACGCTTAAAAACTTAGACAAATGAGTCCTATTTCAACGAGTAAAATGTCCAACTTCCGTTGGGTTATCTGTGCATTGCTTTTCATTGCTACCACAGTCAATTACATGGACCGTCAGGTTCTGTCATTAACATGGAAAGACTTCATCGCTCCAGAATTCCACTGGACTGATGACGACTACGGTACGATTACTGGTCTTTTCTCTATCTTCTATGCCATCGCTAACCTCTTTGCTGGTAAGTTCGTGGATTGGATGGGAACAAAGAAAGGTTATCTCATTGCCATCTTCGTATGGTCAACAGGTGCCGTGATGCATGCAGGTTGCGGTTGGGTAGCTATGCAGATAGAGGGTTACGATTCTATCGAGGCACTCCGCATGGTACAGGCTGGTAGCGATGCAGCTGTTGCAATTGCTACCATCAGCGTATGGTTGTTCCTCTCTTGCCGTTTAATCCTTGCTGTGGGTGAGGCTGGAAACTTCCCTGCTGCTATCAAGGTAACGGCAGAGTACTTCCCAAAGAAGGACCGTGCTTTCTCTACTGCCATCTTCAATAGTGGTGCATCTGTAGGTGCCTTGGCAGCTCCAGCTACTATTCCATTGTTGGCTCGCAGCATGGGCTGGGAGTGGGCTTTCATCATCATCGGTGTGCTCGGTTATGTATGGATGGGTCTCTGGATATGGCTTTATGAGAAGCCATCAAAGAGTAAGCATGTGAACAAGGCTGAGCTTGCTTACATTGAACAGGATGAAGATCTCGATAAGGTTGAGACTGAGAATGCTGAGACTACTGAAGAGGAGAAGACCATCGGCTTCCTCAAGTGTTTCAGCTATCGTCAGACATGGTCATTCATCGTTGGTAAGTTGATGACTGATGGTGTTTGGTGGTTCTTCCTCTTCTGGGCTCCAGCTTACTTCTCAGATCAGTATGGTTACTCTTCTGACTCTGGTATGGGTATTGCCCTTATCTTCACTCTCTATGCGATTGTAACCGTATTGAGTATCGGTGGTGGTTACTTGCCAACCTACTTTGTTGACAAGAAGGGTATGAATCCATATATCGGTAGAATGCGTGCGATGTTGATCTTCGCTTGCTTCCCATTGCTTGGTTTGATTGCTCAGCCTATGGGTGAGTACAGTGCATGGTGGCCAGCTATTATCATTGGTTTGCTCGGTGCTGGTCATCAGGCTTGGTCAGCTAACCTCTATTCTACCATCGGTGATATGTTCCCTAAGTCAACTGTTGCTACAATCACTGGTATTGGTGCAATGGCGGGTGGTATCGGTTCTTTCCTTATCAACAAGGGTTCTGGTATGCTCTTCACCTACGCAGAGGGGCAGGGTTCTGCCTTCAGCTTCATGGGATTTGACGGCAAGCCTGGTGCTTACATGATTGTATTCTGCATCTGTAGTGTTGCTTACCTCGTTGGTTGGTGCATCATGAAGGCACTGGTTCCTAAGTACAAGCCAATCGTTGTAGAATAATGAAAAGGTAAAAAAGTAAAAGGGTAAAAAGGTAAAAAAAGCACCTCGCTGGCTAACATTCCGCTAGGCTTTTTTACCTTTTTACTTTTTTACTTTTAAATAAATCCTTGCTGTTTGAGGGCATCCAGGAATCCTACGCTCATCGCTTCACAGTCTTTCTTGGTATAGCGGATGTCTGTGAAAACTTGGGCGAGAGTCTCTACATTGTTGATGCGGACAAATTCCTTGTTCTCTTCCAGAGATTCCTTTTCTGAATAGAAATCATCTATTTTTTCTGGAGTGTAATCTTCAAAGGTCTCATTGTGAACGATGCTGCGTACTGGCAGACGGTCGGTTTGTGCAGGATTTTCATCTGGCCAGCCGATGGCTAATGTAGCTACAGGCATTACGAGCTTAGGAAGCTTCAAGGTATCAATAATCATCTTTGGCATATAGACCGTTGTACCTAGAAAGCAAGTACCCAATCCAGCCTCTTCTGCCAGATTGGTAAATGTCTGGGTGAAGAGGAGAGCATCTGTGGCTGCATTCATGAAGGAGAGAATGTTGTCGTAGCCAGGAGTTCCCTTGCGGTTTTCTGCCCATAGGGTGGTGCGACGATAATCGGCACAGATGGTGAGTACAACGGGAGCACCTGTCACCATCGGCTGGTTGAAATGAGCTGGAGCCAATGCCTTCTTGCCTTCCTCGCTACGGGTAATGACAACGCTGTAAAGCTGAAGATTACCCATGGTTGGGGTACGCATTGCATCTTCCAGCAATTGATTCAGAAGTTCGTCAGAAACTTCCTTCGTTGAATATTTTCTAATGCTTGTTCTGTTCTTGATTGATGTCATAACTTTCCTATTTATGTTATTCTACCTTATTATATATAGTAGCTCCGTGTTGTTTTAGAGCCCTATTTTGATGCAAAGTTAGTGAAAGTTTTCCTAAATGGTACATATCTTTTATATTTTTAGTGAAATATATGGTAAAACGTTTCATATTTTAGAAATAAAATCTTAATTTTGCACCATAATATTAAACGTTTGATAGAATGAATAAAGAAAATACAAATTTTGAAGAGGCTACAAAGGTCTTGCTAGATGAGTTGAAAAACAATTTAGCTGCTCTTCATAAACAATATGAAGTGCGTCCGGCTGAATGGAGCAAGATGCATGATCAGCTGTTGAAAGTTGTTTCTGAGGAAACTCAAATTCCTTATGTACCTGAAGAGGTGGTAGAAGTGCGTCCTAGAGAATTGGAATGTGATGTCGTAAGATATCAGAATAATAAGGAAAAGTGGGTGGCTCTTGTTGGATTGCTCAATGGACATCCTTATGAAATCTTCACCGGCTTGCAGGATGAGGATGAAGGAATCATGCTCCCTAAGTCTGTTACTAAGGGTAAAATCGTGAAAACCGTTCTTGAGGATGGTGTGAAGCGTTATGATTTCCAGTTTGTCAACAAGCGCGGTTATAAGATGATTATTGAAGGTCTTAGTGAGAAGTTCAACCCTGAATACTGGAATTATGCTAAGTTGATTTCTGGTGTATTGCGTTATCGAATGCCTATTGAGCATGTAATCAAGCTTGTGAATCAGCTTCAGCTTACCTCGGATAGTATCAATACCTGGAAGAAAGGTGTAGAGAAAGCCCTCAAGAGATATCTCAATGATGGGAGTGCCTTTGATAGGGGGGACGACGACATGGAGGAAGAGGCTTAATGCTGAGGTCTATTGAATCAGAAGACTAAACTATTTATGAAATAAAACTATGTCTGTTAGTAGTAGGATTTATTTGAAGAATGCTCGTTTTCATGCTTATCATGGCGTGTTGCCGCAGGAGAGAACTGTCGGCAACAACTATGTGGTGAATCTAGTCGTAGATTATGATTTCACTGATGCTATGGAAACGGATGAACTGTCTGCTACCATTAATTATGCAGAATTGTATGAAATCATCAAAGAGGAGATGGCTATACCAAGTAAGCTGCTGGAACATGTAGCGGGAAGAATCGGTAAAAGACTCTTTTCTGAATTTTCCGCTATTCGTCAAATACAACTGGCTATTACTAAAGAGAATCCTCCTTTTGGAGCTGATTGTGACGGTGCAGGAGTTGAAGTTGTATTAACAAATGATAAAACTTACTAGTTAGTTTAGGTTTTCTGATAATAAAGTAGTAATTTTGCAAAGTCATCAGAAAGTATGTATAAAAAAATAACACTGATATGGGTGGTATTGTGGATGTTGGCAATGACTTCGTTTGCTGCCAATAGAAACTTTACACTTGTGATAGATGCAGGACATGGTGGTCATGATGCGGGTGCGCGTGGAGCTATTTCCATGGAAAAGAATGTCAATCTGTCTGTGGCGTTACAATTCGGCAGATATGTAGAGAAGTATATGCCAGAGGTAAGAGTGATTTATACACGTAAAACAGATAAGTTTGTCTCTTTGATAGAACGTGCCAATATAGCTAATCGTGCCAATGCAGACCTTTTCATCTCTGTGCATACCAATGCTTTGCCTGCAGGTAAGATAGCACGTGGATTTGAAACCTATACGCTCGGTATGCACCGTGCCAAGGATAATCTTGATGTGGCTATGCGGGAGAACTCTGTAATTTCGATGGAGAAGGACTATAAGCAGACTTATCAGGGATTCGACCCGAAATCTTCGGAGAGTTATATCATCTTCGAATTCATTCAGGGCAAGAATATGGAGCGCAGTGTAGAGTTGGCAAGAATGATTCAGCGTAAGGTTTGCGATAATGCCAATCGTCCTGATAAGGGGGTGCATCAGGCAGGTTTCCTGGTGTTGCGTGAAACATCTATGCCAAGTTGCTTGATTGAGTTGGGATTCATCACAACGCCTGATGAGGAAAGAATTCTCAATAATTCTGATCGTGTTAATGATATAGCGAAATCTATTTATGATGGTTTTGCTCAATATCGAAATAAATATGATAAGAGGGTCACTGTACCTTATCGCCCATTACAATCTGGTGATGTAAAGGAATTGAAGGAGCAAGAATCTCAACATCAAGTTGAACCTCAGAGAAAAAATGAAGCTCAGAAGAAGGTAGAAGTTCTGAAAAAAACAGAAGCTCTAAAGAGAACTGAACCTCAGAAAAAGGCTGAAGTTCAGAAAAAAGTAGTAGCTCAGAAAAAGCCAGAGCCAAAGGATGCTCCTGTTTTCAAGCTTCAAATCTTCGTGAGTGACCGAATCCTGCGCAAGGGAGATGCCCATTTCAAGGGCGAGACTGATTATGAATCATTCAGGGAAGGTAATCTGGTGAAGTATACCATGGGGGCCTCTTCTAATTATAATGAGATATATCGTTTGCGTAAGAGTTTGCAGGAAAAATTCCCTGAGGCTTTCATCATCGCTTTCAAAAATGGACAAAAGTATGATGTAAATCAGGCGATACGTGAATTTAAGCAGAATAAAAATAGATAAAAATGAAACTGACAAAGGAAATAAAGATAGCGCTGGTTGCTGTTGTAGGTATTTTGATTATGTATTTCGGAATTAATTTTCTGAAAGGTATCAATCTGTTTTCTACCAACAATGCCTATTATATGACGTTTGATAACATTCAGGGATTGGGCGCTTCTACGCCTATCTATGCGGATGGTTACAAGGTGGGTACTGTGGATGCCATCAGTTACGACTACAAGGAAAACGGACCTATCAGAGTGACGGCTGATATTGTCAAGGATCTGAGGATTCCGGCTGGTAGTCAGGCTGAGATTTCTAAAGATATGATGGGCAACCTTCAGGTGAACCTGCTCCTGGCTAATAATCCACGTGAGCGTATTGAACCTGGTGGAACTATTCCAGGCTCTATCAATGCAGGTATCATGGGAAAGGCTGAGCAGCTTATTCCTGTTATGGAAAAGATGTTGCCTAAGCTCGATTCAATCTTGACTAGTGTGAATGCTCTCCTGGCAGACCCTGCTTTGGCAGCTACACTTCATAACGCTGAGACCATTACCAGCAACTTGACAGTTTCTACTCGAGAGTTGAATACCTTGATGGCAGGTTTGAACAAGCAGATACCAGGTATGATTGGTAAGGCGAATGGCGTGCTCGATAATACCCATAAATTGACAGCCAATTTGGCTGCTTTGGATGTACAGGGGACATTGAACAAGGTGAATGCTACTTTGGAAAATGCACAGCAGTTTACTGAGAAGCTGAATAGCAATAAGGGAACTCTCGGTTTGTTGATGAATGATACCCAACTCTATGAGAATTTGAACTCAACCATGGGGCATGCAGATTCATTGATGATAGATCTGAAGGCGCATCCTAAGCGCTATGTGCATTTCTCAATATTTGGAAAAAAAGATAAGTAAACTTGATTTTACTTATATAAATATTATCTAAATAACAAAATAGATGTTTCACGCCCCGATATAACTGCCAAACTGTTTGTTTGTTAGCTATTTCGGGGGTGTTACATAAATGTTTCACTGCAAGAATATTAACGATTGTGGATAACTCTGTAAAATGCAGAGCATCAACTGGTTACATTTAATGTATTAAAATTAATTAAATGGGGAGATTTGCTGTTCTCCTTTTTTTTTCTTAATTTTGCAACTGATTTCGCATCTTTAGTGGTGTGAACACAATCAATATCTAAAAAATAATTAATATAAAATAGTCAATGTTAGCAAGTCCGAAAGCGCTTTGGGATAATAGTCTTTTGCTTATAAAGGATAATGTGTCAGAGCAGCAATATAATACATGGTTTAAGCCAATAGTCTTTGAGTCGTACAAGCCATCGACAAAGACTTTGTTGGTGCAAGTTCCAAGTCCGTTTGTTTACGAATACTTGGAACAGAACTATGTTGGCTTGTTGAGTAAGGTGCTACATCGCAATTTTGGTGATGGAATCCGACTCACTTATCGTGTTGTTACCGATAAGGAACATAAGATTGCACAAGATTTAGAGGCTGATCCTGCTGACGAAGAGGTTGCTGAGCGCAACAGAAAAGCGAAGCAGGCTCAAGCCCAAGGTGTCGTTCCTGAGGCTCTTCAGCAGGATGACATTGATACCCAGCTCGATCCTAAGCTTACATTCAATAATTATGTCGAGGGTGAGAGCAATAAGTTGCCTCGTTCTGTGGGATTGTCTATTGCTGAGCATCCTAATACCACTCAGTTCAACCCTATGTTCATTTATGGTCCATCGGGAAGTGGTAAGACGCATTTGGTGAATGCTATCGGTTTGAAGGCAAAGCAGATATATCCTCAGAAGCGTGTGCTTTATGTCAGTGCCCGTCTTTTCCAGACTCAGTATACGGATGCTATCTTGCATAATTCCAGCAATGATTTCATCAATTTCTATCAGTCTATTGATATTCTGATAGTGGATGATATTCAGGATTGGGCAGGAAAGGCTAAGACATTGAACACTTTCTTCCATATATTCAATCATCTCTTCCGTAATGGCAAACGCATTATCTTGGCGAGCGACCGTCCACCGGTGGAGTTGAAGGATATGCCAGACCGCTTGATTACCCGTTTCTCTTGTGGCTTGGTATGTGAGCTTGAAAAGCCAAATGTGGAGTTGTGTGAAGATATTGTCAGCAACAAGGTTCGTCGCGAAGGTTTGAAGATTCCTAATGATGTTGTGGCCTTTATTGCTCAGACCTGCAATGGCAGTGTGCGTGATTTGCAGGGTGCTATCAATGGTCTGTTGGCTTATAGCATCGTGTACAACAGTCATATTGATATCCGATTAGCTGAGCGTGTTATCAAGCGTGCTGTGAAGGTAGATGATAAACCACTTACAATTGATGACATCGTCGAGACCGTATGTAACCATTATAATGTAACTGTTACGGCTGTGAACAGTAAGAGCCGTAAGCGTGATTATGTGGTGGCACGACAGGTAACTATGTATTTGGCGCAGAAATTTACCAAGATGCCTGCTTCACGCATCGGCAAACTCGTTGGTAATCGCGATCATAGCACAGTTATCCACAGTTGTTCCAAGGTTGAAGAACGATTGAAGGTTGATGCTGCATTCAATGATGAAATCAATAGTATTGAGAACGGATTGAAGATAAAAAAAGGTTAGAAATGCACGGAACCTTGGTATAGTGGTTCTGTTTATATAAATGAAATAAAAGGAAGTCGAGCTTTTTGTATATGCTCAGGCTTCCTTTTCCTGTTTATTTACTTTGAACTTTAAGCTTTATGATTAGTTTTCTTTTTGCTCTTTTTTCATCATCTTTTTCCATTTGAAATATCCGGCTACGGCGATGATGACGTAGAGACCATAGAGCCCAGCCTTGAATGGGATACCTTTTACTATATAGAGATAGCAGCAAACGGCATCTACAAGAATCCAGAAGAACCATTGTTCTATGTATTTCCGTGCCAAGGCCCACAGACCCACAAAGCTCAGGGCATTGGTGAAGCTATCCTGCAATGGTACCGTGGAGTTGGTAAAGGTAATCAGAATATAATAGGTGATTCCCCATGCTGCCAGAAAGAAAATAGCGGTAGGGAGATAGAGCGATTTTTTCATATAAGTGATCGGAAGCTCTTCTTTTTCTGTCTGGTTGTGTTTCTTGCCGAATTTCCAAACAGCATAGCCATAGACGGCTGCCACCGTATAATATACTGCCATACCTGCATCGCCATAAAGACCATGGCTCCAGTATAGCCAGACATCCAGAGCCGGCATGATGATGCCCACTGCCCAAAGCCAGATGCTGGCACGGTACTCCAGCAAGATGTAAATCAAGCCGAGTACCGTGGTAAAGATGTCTAAACCATGTGATGCAATATAATCCATCATGATGTTTTAGTTTTTGAATCTACTTTCTAGAAACCGTGATAATTAGAACTTCAATGTTACATGTCCCATTACAGTGGTGCCTGCCATAGGAATATAGCTGATGGCACTGAGGCGGTGATCCTTAGTGTAACCGGCACTCTGACTTACCGCATTGTACCATACGGAACCGCTCGCTGCGTAATGACGGTTGAAGATATTGTTGATATCAAAACCGAAAATCATCTGCTTGATTCCCAGCTTCTTAGCTACATTTGTCTGATAGTTGAGGCTCAGGTCGCTCTGTGAATAGCAAGGCAATGAACGGTCTTTGCTCTCAGAATTGTCGAGATACTGACTGCTTACGAAGTTGGTGTGCCAGGTTGCTGAGAATCCGGCATAGTGCAGGTCGATGAAACCATTCAGAATAGCTGATGGAGAATATGACAAGGTTGAATTGTCGTAGTGTATCTTCAAAGCATCACCATCCCAATTATCTACATACTCATCGAAATCCTTGATTTTGTTCTTGCTCAAAGCAGCATTTCCCTCCAAGGACAACCATGACAATGGTGCCCAACCTGCTGTCAACTCAACGCCCATGCGATAAGAATCTTTGATATTGGTAGTCAATGGCTCACCGATTTCGCTCAACTGTCCGGTTTGAGCAAGCTGGTTGTCGTAATCCATGTAGTAGAAGTTGGCACCTGCATGCCAGTTGCTTCCCTCATACTGATAACCGAATTCCACATCGAGTAACTTCTCCTGTTTAGGGAAAGGATAGTTGAGGTTGTCGGTATAGTTGTTGCGCTCCGGCTCACGGTTGCTGTAAGCTACGGAAGCGTAAGCCTTATGACCGTCCTTGTTGAAGCTGATACCTGCCTTAGGATTGAAGAAATTGAATTTCTCGTCGATGTTTAACTCCTGATTCTTGTAGCTGCCGTCTTTCTGAGCGATAAACTTATCGTTGATACCATCAGTCTTGTATTCCACACGGCGGTATTGCAGGTCTGCGAATGCATTCCAGTAGTCTGCAAAGCGATAGCTTGCCTTGATGAAGGTGCTGTAGTCGTATTTGTGGGCATCAGAATCATAGTACTTATACTTGCCGTTGCTGCCGAGGAACTGCTTCTCTGCATCCTGATTGGCGATATAAGTAAGATATCCCCAGTGGTTGCCATGGAACTGCTGGAGGTTCAAGCCTCCGATTACGTCCCAGTGTTCATCCTTGTAGTTGGTGTTATATACCATGCCGTAGGTGTTCTGGGTCAATCCCTTCTTGCGGATAAAGTCAGACAGCTTTACCTTGTTGCCCTCTGCATCCTTGTAAACTAGTCCGAACTTGGCAAACTTATACTGATTCTTGAACTCCTTGTAGTAGCCGTAACCATAGGTATAGTGCAGGGCGATGTTGTGGCTCCAGTGGCTGTTAGGAGTCCAGGCTGCAGAGAGAATATTGTGGTTCTGATAGAAATTATCTGTAGTTTTCTCCCATTTGTTGCCGTTTCTGAGGGTATATGGCTTGATGGTATAATCGCCCTTTCCATTGCGCACCAAATCGCCAGTCAGGACATTGAATTTCCCCAGTCCAGCCTCGTACATATCCTTGTATGTGCGTATTCCATCATCCATCAATGTGAAGTTGGTATTGTAGTCGCCTCCCAACACGCCATTCCATGCCTGTCCGGTCTTCTCGAAGTTGCCGATGTTCTTATAGCTGATCTTGAAGTTATCTCCTAACCAGGTCAGTCCACCATAGTAAGAGCCGGATCTGCCGTCTGTTCCGTCGATATAGCCATCTGTGGCAGTCTCATGATAAGCACCGTCAAAAACCAGGTGGTTGCCCATCAGTCCGGTAGAGAAGCTGACGCCCGTATTGTAAGTGTTGTAAGTGCCGTAAGAACCAGTTACTTCTGCCATAGGAGTGAGCGAAGGAGCAGCTGTAGCCATAGAGATGCTGCCGCCGAAAGCACCATCGCCGTTGGTAGAAGAACCTACGCCACGCTGCACCTGAACACTGCCCAGGAGCGAAGCATAACTGTTCATGTTAGCCCAGAAAACGGTCTGGTCTTCAGGAGAATTGAGAGCCACGCCATCGAGTGTCACGTTGATGCGGCTTCCTGCAGCACCACGGATACGCATGTAGGTAGTACCCGTACCGATACCATTTTCGCCCCACGCCAGGATACCTGGTGTGCGTGAAAGGAGAAAAGGCAATTCCTTACCTGTAGAGGAAAATTGTTGGAGTTCTGATTTCTTGATGTTGGCAATGGCGTATGGAGCTTCTTTTGTGGCACGTACGCCTTTTACGATTACTTCATTCAAATGTTGCACCTTCAAGGTGTCGATTTTTGTCTGTGCCAGTGCAGCTTGGCTTGCCAAAGAGCAAAATGCTACACCGAGTGTGATCCCGTTGAATCTTTTCATTTATTTAAATTAAAACCTTTATATAAGGGGCATTCGTGTAAAGCTACCCCTTCGTCAGCGCTCTGCTAACTGGATGCAAAGTTAGCAATAATAACCGAAAGCGCAAAATTTTCGTAAGTTTTTTCAAGGTTTCAGTCTTTATATCATTCTTTTTTATTATATTTGCAGCTGTAATTGTATTGAACCTAAATAAAACGAAGATATGGTCAAGAATATTTGTCGTCTAAACCTTTGGGTCTTCTTTTTGGGGACTATGCTAGCATTCTCTTCGTGTCAGAATGAGCAGCAGAAGAATCTGCTCAGCGAGGATGCTATCAATGGTTCTGTGTCCGAAATTTATTCCAATGCCGTAGCGCCCCTATATGATTATATGGACAAGGATAGCCAGGAAACTTCTTATGCCGACCCGCTTTACCATGTCTGGGAATATATCTATCAGGGTATTTCTCTTGCCAATCATTCCCTTGATTTTATTGATGACAACGCCTCGCTGATTACTGCCGACCAGAAAGACCGGTTGAAGGCTGAGGTGCGAGCCATCAGAGCCTTGCTTTATTATGAGGCGATGGATAAGTTTGGGCGTATTCCGGTGGTTTTGTCTTCGGAAGAATCTGCTATTTATACCTCTGCAAAGTCCGATTCCACTGCTTCCTTTACTGATGTCTATCTTTCTTCCCAAAGTAAGAGAAGTGAGGTCTTTCAGTTTATTTTCAGTGAGTTACAGCAGGTTTTGCCTTATCTCTCCGCTCAGCATAGCGGTAAGGAGGGCAGTTTTTTCGGTCGCATTACGAAACCGGTGGTCAACTATCTGCTGGCAAAGATGGCTTTGAATGCAGAAATTTATACTTTTGATGATTGGACCAAGGGTTATAAGAAGCGTCCAAGGGGCCGTAATATTGATTTTATGGTTCAGACAGCCGATGGTGCCTCCCTGCTGAATGACCTCAAGGCGAGCGAGAATCGCAGCAAGAAGCTGAATGCGTGGGAAACCTGTATTTACTATTGTGATGCTCTGGCTGCTGAGGGATATTCCTTGGACGAGGATGTGATATTCTGCAGTACCGACAGCCGTACAGAGCTTCCTAGCCGTACCGGCACCCCAGTTGCGCGTTTCCTGTTCCGTTATACGGATGTTTTGCTGATGAAGTCAGAGGCAAATATCCGTAATGGTGAGGATGGCAGAACCGAACTGAATATGGTTCGCGCCCGCCAAGGCAAGCCTGCCCATAGGGCTACGCTCAATCGTATTCTCGAAGAGCGTCTTGCCGTATTGTCAAGAGAAGATATTCATCGTCAGGACCTTATCCGCTTTGGTATGTTTACTGATGCCTTCAATCTCTATCCATATCTGAAAGGCAAATCGTCCGGTTATATCACCGTTTTCCCGATTCCTCAGAAATGTATCGATTTAAATCCTAAGTTGGTACAGAACAAGGGATATGAAGAAGAAGGTTCATCTGCTTATAAAACAATGCGTTATGACTAATGGTGAGTGAAACGCCGTGTGGTTGGAATAGCATTTTTTATAAATCCAGCAACGCAGCGTTTCACAGCGTCGCTAGATTTATTTTTTTATTTCCTTTGGATAGCAAATTGGTTTACAACTGAATTTCCTGTAGGAATTACAGCTGATAGAACTCGGTGAAAGCCTTCACGCAATATTCGTGGTCGATAACGCTACCGGTTTCGCGGCAACTGTGCATAGCGAGGATGGCATTGCCCATATCCACACCCTTCAATGGGATGGAAGAGGCGAGGATATTGCCCAATGTGCTGCCACCTGCTACATCGCTGTGGTTTACGAAGCGCTGGCATGGTACACCTGCTGCATCGCAGATGTTGGCGAAGATGGCTGCTGATACAGCATCGCTCGCATACTTCTGGGCTGCATTGAACTTGATGACCGGACCACCGCCCAACTTAGGATGATTCGTAGGGTCGAATTTTTCGCTATAGTTAGGATGCCAGGCATGCGCATTATCGGCTGAAATCATGAAGGCACGCTCTACTGCCTGATAATAAGCCTCTTCTGTATGGCTCTGTGCCAGGGCGATGCGCTGGAGCATATATGAAAGGAATGGACTTCCGGCTCCCTGTTTGGTCTGAGACCCCGTTTCTTCATTATCGAAGATGGCGAGAACCTGGGTGGTATCATTGGCATCAGATGCAATCATCGCCTCTACACCAGCCCAGCACATAGACAGGTCATCGAGTCTGCCTGAAGAGATAAACTCATCGTGTACACCGAAGGTGCAGGCTGGAGTGGCATCAGCCAGATAGAGATCGAAATCAAGAACATCCTCTTTCTGGATATTCAGTTCGTCGGTTATCACATTCATCAGGAGGTTACCCTTCTCCAGTTCATCATTGATGATGCCGAGGATAGGAAGTACATCCTTCTGCTTGCTCAACTTCACACCATCATTCACCTGGCGGTTGAAGTGGATAGCGAGATTGCTGATCTGCAGCAATGGGCGCTTCACATGAAGAAGGAGCGTCTGGGGATTCATCGCATTCTCGCCCTTCACGATAACTCTACCAGCCAAAGTGAGCGGACGGTCGAACCAGGTTGACATGATAGGACCACCATAAACCTCGGTATTCAGTTTTACGATACCGCCCTCGCAAAGCATCTCAGCATTTGGCTTGATGCGGAAGGTAGGCGAGTCGCAGTGGGCGCAGATCATGTGGAAACCGGCATCTGCCAAAGGCTTCTTTCCGATTTGGAAGGCGTAGATGGAAGAGTCGTTCTTGGTAACGAAGAACTTTTCACCCGCTTCAATCTTGCCCAAAGGCTCCTGTGGGTTCATACGGCGGACCCCGTTCTTCTCCAATTCCTTGGAGATATTCTTTACTGCCAGGAAATTCACTGGCGATGCGTCTAGAAAGGATAATAATCTTTTGATCATAGTCTATATCTTTATATTAATATGTTGCAAAGATAATAGATTTTTTTCATTTTATCTCATTATTCTATTTGTTTTTCATTTTTTTGTATTATCTTTGTCCCCAAGTAATATCAATGAAAGAATTATGAAACGACATAAATCCTGTACTCTAATTATATTGCTGCTGTTGGCATCGGCTCTTCAGGTATATGCGCATATTTCCAGAAATATGTTCATGCTTTCCAATCTCAATGCAGACAATGGTCTTTCCAGCCCTCGTGTTTATTCTATTGTCGAGGCAGAGGATGGTGCCATGTGGATAAGTACTAAGCGTGGAGTTGACCGATATAATGGGCAACAAGTAACCAATTATACTTTATACACAGAGATGCCGTATAGTGATGCTAGTGGTAGAAGTATTAAACTGACTAAGGATGCGCAACATCTGATTTACGCCTACGACAACAAGGGAAAGGTGTATATATATGATAAGAGGAAAGATGCATTTGTTTTGAAATGTAATCTTCAGAATATTTTAGGTGGAAGTATCGTGTTGAACGAACTGTTGGTAGACGAAAAGGGCAATTTCTGGTTAGCTATGGATAGAGGCATTTATTGCTTATCAGCAGCTACTGATGGAAAGGAGATAGTTCGGGAGACAGCTAAGGGTAGGTTTGTATTGAAAAATACCTATATTAATCATATCCAATTTATAGGTGAGAAACTCTTGATAGGAACATTTAAAGATGTTTATTGCTATTCGATGCCTGCCCGGAAGTTAGAAAAGAAGATTAGTGGCAGTTCTGTAGTATCCTCTTATCATGATATTGTGGGACATCGTATCTGGCTGGGTACTTTTCACGAAGGAGTTAAAGTGATGGATGATAGTACTTGGAAGCAGATAAAATCTGCTGATTTCCAATCTTTGCAAAACATTCCTAAAATTCCCGTACGTTCAATCATTTTATATGATAAGCAGACTCTTCTGATGGCTGTAGATGGAGCTGGAATATATGCTTATGACAGTTCGAATAAACAAACCAAACTCTTGCTTGATACAGATGGACGTCCTGGTAACGTGTTGAATGGTAATGGATTATACACCTTGTGCTGCGATCGTTTTGGCGATTTATGGACTGGCTCTTACTCGGGAGGAGTAGATTTGGCAATACCGATGAAACATACTTTGGAATATATCACACATGAATATCTCAACAATCAATCACTGATAGATAATTGTGTGAACGATGTTTTCCAAAGCCGTGATGGGAAAATATGGTATGCCACAGATAAAGGAGTAAGTGTTTATGATGCGCAGACTCATCTTTGGCATCATGGATTATATAATAAAGTGGCGCTTACGATTTGTCAGACTGTAGACGGCAGAATTCTGGTTGGTACCTATGGTAATGGCGTATATCAGGTTAATGCTGATGGCACTAGTATGCCTGCTTATTCTGTGGATACAGGAATGTTGAAGAGTGATTACGTATTCAGTCTTTTAACTGATAGCGATGGTAATATTTGGGTGGGATGTTTGGATGGCGATATGGCTTGTTTCCCTTCAAATAAATATAATTTGAATGGAACGGGAAAGTCGGTATTCTATCTGCCTGTCAACGAAGTGCAATGCATCACGGAATCATTGGATAAGCGTTTTATTGCTGTAGGAACTTCGCATGGAGGCTATTTGATTGATAAGCGCGAACCTTTGCATCCTCGTCGTTTCTTTTATCCTGAACAGTATCCCGATAAAGACATTAATTTGTTTGTCAACAGTATGGCTTTTCAGGATTCCCGTCATATCTGGATTGGAACGGATGGAGGAGGACTCTATGATTATGATTTCCTGACAAAGAAGTTTAAGCGTTATACTAATCAGGACGCTTTGCCTTCTAATACTGTTTATGGACTTATAAAAGGTATTAATGGCAATTTGTGGATAAGTACGGATAAAGGATTGGCGTTCATGAAACAGGGTAAGATAGTAAACCTCAACATCTTTAAGGGAATGGAACGTGAGTATAACCGAATGTCTGTTGCGTGTACTTCAGATGGCAGGGTGCTTTTTGGCAGCAACGATGGAGTTGTCACTTTGGCTCCTATGTTTGCCAAAGGTTTGAATTATGCCGCTCCACTTCGTATTCATAGTGTTGAGGTTGAAGGTGTCGAACGTTCCGATCACTGGAATGAATGTCTCTTTGAAATGTTGAAGGAAGGCAAATTGAAACTTAGCCATAACGAGAATACGCTGGTTGTTTCTTTCGAGAGTATCAATTATCAATACCAGTATGATATTCAATATCAATATTATTTGGAAGGATACGACCGTAATTGGAGTAAATCATCTTCTAATCAGTTGGCACGATTTGTAAATTTGCCTTCGGGCAGCTATGTGCTTCATGTAAAGGCTATCTGCAGAAGTAATGGTAGAGAATTGGGAGAAACAACCTTGGAAATTCATATAGCCCAACCTTGGTGGAATACCTGGTGGGCATGGATTATCTATCTCTGTATTTTTGCTGCCATCTTATATTTTGTCTGGCAGTATTACAAAGAGCGCTTACAGCGAAAGTATTATGATGAAAAAATCAATTTCTTCGTTAATACTGCCCATAACATACGTACTCCTTTGAGTCTCGTGTTGGCTCCTCTTGATAATCTGGCTAATGATTCCAACTTGAGTGAGAAAAGTCGTGGATTCTTGGATATGGCGCATCGCAACGGCAACAAACTATTGAAGATGGTTACAGAATTGCTTGACTTCCAAAAGGCAGAGCAGTCTGCCGAACAGGTTCGCCTGCAAGATATAGAATTGCCGATGCTTTTACGTGTGCAGTTGGAAAAGTTTGTATTGGCAGCTCAGGAGAAGCATATTCAACTGTGTATTGAAACGTGTCCGCAGCAACAGATTCATTCTGATGTCAAAATGATGGATTTGATATTGGAAAATCTTCTCTCGAATGCTATCAAATATACACCTCAAGGTGGAAAGGTTACGTTGTCGGCTTCTATTGAAGGTAAGATGGCTATGATTCATGTATGTGATACAGGTATAGGTATCCCAAAGGCCGAAATTAAGAGTATCTTCAAGACCTTCTTCAGGGCTTCTAATGCGATAAATTCTCAGGAAATGGGAAGTGGATTAGGACTGATGCTTACACGAAAGCTTGTAGAGAAATTAGGAGGAAAGCTTAGTTTCGTAAGTGAGGAAGGAAAGGGTACTACTTTCTGTGTGAAGATGCCATTAGGTAATGTAACAGATTCTTCTGTTCGGCTTGTAGGAGAAAAGAAAAATGTTGCAACTGAATCTTCTTTAGCTGAAGATAAGCATGATGAAACTTGCCAGACTGTTTCTTCTGCGGTTCTGCAGGATGCTGATGTTTCAACGGATACACTTCTTTTTGTCGATGACAATGAAGATCTTCGCAAATATATCAGAATGACTTTTGGTGATTCTTATCAAGTAGTTGATGTGGAGAGTGCAGAGGCTGCCTTGAAATATTTGAAAGAGGGCGGGGTATGTGATATCGTTGTTTCTGATGTCATGATGCCGGGAATGCACGGAGATGAGTTCTGTCGCAGCATCAAGGAAAATAAGGAAACATCATGGCTGCCTGTTATCCTGCTGACAGCTAAGGCTGGTCGTGACTTTATGATAGAGGGACTCGGACTTGGTGCTGATGACTATATAGCCAAGCCATTCGATACTGCTATTCTTGCGAGTAAGGTTGCTAGTATTTTGAAGAATCGTCGCCGGTTGAGTCAGTATTATATGGACAGAAGCCTTGCTCTTGTTAGAGGAGAGGTTGCTTCTGAGTCTGCTTCTTCCGAGCAGATTGTGGGTTCTGATTCTTCCTATGAACTCTTGGAACCTACTGGAGCTTCTGAAAAGAAAAAAGATGATACTGTCTTGAATAAGCAAGGCCAGACATTCGATAATGTGGCAGAAGCTGTTCTGAATCCACAAGACCAGGCTTTTGTAGACAAAGCTACCCGTTTGGTGTTGGCTCATCTGAGCGATACAAACTTTAATATCGACCGACTCTGTAGAGAGATGGCGATGAGCAGAACGCTTTTCTATGGTAGGCTGAAGACTCTTACGGGTCAAAGTCCGCAGGATTTTATGCGTTTGATACGTCTGGAGCAGGCTGCAATCTTCCTGAAACAGGGGGATAGTGTGCTGGAGGTCTCAGTGAAAGCCGGTTTTGTAAATGTGAAGTACTTTAGTACTGTATTTAAAAAGCACTTTGGAGTTTCTCCAAGTAAGTATCTGTAAATTAGAGTTTTAAATTCAAAGAAAAGGTTTCTGTTTAGACGATATGTCTGAATTGAAACCTTTTTATGTTTGTTATCTAACCCTCTGAAAGTTCCTTTTCTTTATCTTTGCAGCCAAATTCTGTTACGTAAGTCAAACAGTTATTAAAAAAACGAAACAATAACAATATAAACATAAAAATGAAAAGGAACTTTTTGAAATTTAGCCTCTTTTTAATAGGCATCTTCACATGTCTCTCATGCGAAGCAAGTACGTTGCACTCATCATCCAGCAGTTCTGATGGCGTAGGCGAATCCATACCTACTGCCCAGCAATGGAATAAAGACGTTGTGGGGTGGAATCTTGGCAACGAATTCGAGTGCTCAGCTCCTGGACAGGATGGTGAGTCGATGCAGATTGGCAACCCAGATGGTTCTATCCATGCAGAGACAGCCTGGGGCAATCCCGTTGTTACCAAGAAGATGATACAAGCCGTGAAGAAGGCAGGTTTTAATGCCATCCGTATTCCAATCCGTTGGCAGTGCCACATTACCAACGCTCAGGCGATGAGCATCGACAAGGCTTGGATTGCTCGCATCAAGGAGGTGGTGGGCTGGTGCCTTGATAACGGTTTGAAGGTTATCATCAATGTGCATCATGAAAAATGGCTCGAAGGTCGTCCTACCTATCAATATAAGGAAGAAAACTGCCAGAAGCTTGCGCTCCTCTGGATGAATATCGCCTCTGAGTTTGCCAATTATGACAGTCGCTTGGCTTTTGCCGGTACCAATGAGGTTCACATCAGGGACAACTGGGGCAAGCCTACTGCCGAAAACCTCGAAGTGCAGAATGCTTACAATCAGATATTCGTGGATATGGTTCGTGCCACAGGCGGCAACAATGCCAAGCGCCACCTCATCTTACAGACTTACGTTTGCAACCCTTGGTTTGGCATCGAGAATGGAGATTTCATCATTCCAAAGGATGCCGAAGGCAATGGCAACAACTATATGAGTGTGGAATTCCACTACTATCAGCCATGGAGCTACGCCGGCGATTGCACCTACGATTACTGGGGTGATGCTTACAAGGATGCTGGCAAGATACCTGCTGAAAACGAGAAGACGATGACGGATTTCTTCGACAAGGCGGTGAATACCTGGAGCAACAAAGGACTGGGTATCGTAATAGGAGAGTGGGGAGTAACCGATCATTATAAGTCAAACTCAGAGAAAGTGCATGAAAACATGACCTACTACTGTAAGTTCTTGACTACGGAGGCTCGCAAACGAGGCTTCTCTACTTTCGTTTGGGACAACAACCACTTCGGCAACGGCTCTGAGAAGTATGGCATCTTCGACCGTTTCAAGAGTATGAAGGTGAATGCTCCTTGGATTCTCGAAGGAATCTTTGGGAAAGAATAATGTTAAACTAAAAACAAAATATCAATTATGAGAAAGAAAACTATGTTTCTCGGCCTGCTCGGTGCAGGTTTGATGTGGATGCCTGCTTCTGCCATTCTCGCTGCCCAGATGAACAATGCTGCGATGAGCGTGCAGCAGAACCAGGGCATCAAGGGTACAGTGGTGGATGCCACTGGCGAAACCTTGATTGGCGCTAGCGTGAAGGTGGCTGGTACAACCAACGGTGCCGTTACCGATATAGATGGTAACTTTACGTTGAACTGCAAGCCTGGAGTAACGCTCGAAGTGAGCTACATCGGTTACAAGACGATGACCGTGAAAGCTGCTAATGGCATGAAAATCACGATGCAAGAGGATGGTAAAGCCTTGAATGAGGTAGTTGTCACCGCCCTCGGTATCAAACGAGACCGCAAGGCCCTCGGCTATGGCTTGGAGGAAGTGAAGGGTGAGGAACTCACCAAGGCGAAGGAAACCAACGTCATCAACTCTCTTTCAGGTAAGGTGGCTGGTCTTGTTGTGCAGAACACCGCTGGCGGTGCTTCTGGTTCTACCCGCGTGCTCCTTCGTGGTAATACAGAAATGGCAGGCAATAACCAGCCTCTCTATGTGGTGGATGGTGTGCCTTTGGATAATACCAACTTTGGCAGTGCTGGTGAAGCTGGTGGTTATGACCTCGGTGATGGTATCTCTGCCATCAACCCTGACGACATCGAGACGATGACCGTATTGAAAGGTCCTGCTGCCTCTGCCCTCTATGGTAGCCGTGCTTCCCACGGTGTTATCTTGATTACAACCAAGAAGGCGGAGAAGGATAAGATTTCCGTGGAGTACAATGGTTCTTATACTATCGATACCCAGTTGGCTAAATGGGACGACATCCAGGAGATATATGGCGCTGGCTACAATGGCGAGCTTCCTAATTCGAGCACTTCTGGTACGAACTCAAGTTGGGGACCTAAGGCCGATGACTTCATGTTCAAGTATTTCGATGGCGAGGAGCGTCCTTTCCTGATGCACCCTAACAATGCCTCCGATTTCTTCCGCACAGGTTTCACCGCCCAGAACTCTGCCATCCTCTCAGTTAATTCCGGTAAGACGGGTATGCGTTTCTCTGTTACCGATATGCGCAACAAGGATATCTTGCCAAATACTAATATGAGTCGTGACAACTTCAACCTCCGTGTGAATACCTCAGCAGGTCCTATTGACTTCGACTTCACCGCCAACTATACTCGTGAGAAGGTGAAGAACCGTCCTGCCCTTGGTGACTCTCAGAGCAACGTGGGTAAGAACCTCATGACCCTGGCGGGTACCTACGACCAGGCTTGGTTGAAGCACTATGAGGATGCCGACGGCAACTACTCCAACTGGAATGGTAACGACCAGTATAACAAGAACCCATACTGGGATCTCTATAAGAACAGCAATACATCCGACAAGGACGTGTTCCGTTTTACGGGTAAGGCCATCTGGAACATCGACAAGCACCTCAAGTTGCAGGGTACCATCGGTACCGATATCAACAGCATGAACTTCGAGGACTTCATCGCTAAGACAACTCCAGGAACTCCTGCCGGAAAGCTTACCGACCAAATCTTCAACAACCGCACATTCAACGCCGAGATACTCGCCCTCTACAACAACTCATGGGGCGACTTCGATGTCAACGCTACCGCTGGTGGTAACATCTTCAAGGTGAACAACAAGACCATTACCAACGTCGGTCTCAACCAGCAGATGAATGGCATCAAGAACATCATGAACTATCAGGAGCAGAATACTCGCGAGAGCATGTATAAGAAGCAGATCAGCTCTCTCTATGCCAGCGCGAGCCTCGGCTACAAGCATACTTACTATCTGGAGGGAACTCTCCGTGGAGATAAGTCTTCTACGCTCCCTTCGGGCAATAATACATATATATATCCTTCTGTATCTGGTAGCTTGGTATTCTCTGAGTTTATCAAGAACAAGAAGTTCATCAATTACGGTAAGATTCGCGCATCTTGGGCAAAGGTAGGTAGCGATACCGATCCATACCTGTTGGCACTCAACTATACCACGGGCAAGTACAGCTACTCGGGTTATACCATCGGTATGATAGCCAACTCAACACAGCCAAACAAGGATTTGAAGCCTACTATGACAGGTTCTTACGAGGTAGGTTTGGAGATGAAGTTCCTTAACGGACGCTTGGACTTGGATGCCACCTATTACAACCAGAACTCCAAGGACCAGATTTTGAGTTTGGCTTCAACCACCACCTCTGGCTATGCTTACCGCCTCATCAATGCCGGTGAGATTCAGAACCAGGGTATCGAGATTGCCCTCAATGCCCGTGCCTTGCAGATCAAGGACTTCGCTTGGGACTTGGGTGTCAACTTCTCGAAGAATACCAACAAGGTGAAGTCGCTCACCGATGGCATGGACTACTTCGAGTTGGCGAAGGCATACTGGTGCGGTGTTTCTGTAGGTGCCAAGGTAGGTGAGAACTATGGAGCTATCCGTGGACACGACTTCCTCTACAACGACAAGGGTCAGGTGGTTGTCGATGCAGCTACTGGTCTTCCAAAGGTTGACCAGAAAATCAAGACCATCGGCAATTCTACTTGGGACTGGACAGGTGGTTTCTACTCAACCTTCAGCTACAAGAACTTCCGCCTCTCTGCTGCATTCGATGTGAAGGTAGGTGCCGACATCTACTCTATGTCTATGCGTTCTGCATACCAGACTGGTAAGGCAAAGGGAACATTGGCAGGTCGTGAGGAGTGGTACACTTCTGAGGAGGCTCGCAAGGCTTCGGGTATGGACCTTGCCGCATGGCGTGAGTCTGGCAACTGCAAGGGACTCGTAGTGGATGGTGTTATCGACAATGGTGATGGTACTTATCGCAAGAACGACATCGCCGTGAACCCTGAAGATTACTGGAAGCATGTGGCAAATGGCGTGCAGAGTGCCTTCGTTTACGACAACTCTTACGTGAAGTGTCGTGAGATTACTTTCGGCTATACCTTCCCGGAGAGCATCCTGGGCAAGTATGTCAAGGGCTTGACCGTATCCTTCGTGGCTCGTAACCCATTCATTGTTTGGAAGAACATTCCTAACATCGACCCAGACTCCAGCTACAATACTTCAGGTCTCGGTCTGGAATATGGTTCCCTGCCATCTCGCAAGAGTTATGGTTTGAACGTGAACGTGAAGTTCTAATCTCGAAAAAATAGAATCAATTTCTTTAGAAGAGTTCTAATATATAATAAGGTAAGAAAATGAACAATATAATCAAGAAATATATAGGTAAGAGCAGCCTGATGATGGCTTTCGCCCTGATGGCAACCGGCACTGCGATGACTTCTTGCTCAGATGATACCTTGAGCAATATCAATACCGACAAGACCAAAGTGAACGAGCTCGACCCTAACGCACAGTTGACAACAGCTTTGTTGCAGACTTACGGTGACTTCAGTCTGATGGATACCTACCGTAACTATATAACTGGTTTTCCACAGTATTTCGCTGGTGGTTGGAATGTAACCAATTACGCTGGTTCTAATTTCAGAGAAGATGATATGACCCGTCGTGTCTGGGACCGCTATTATGAAATCAGTATCAAGAACCTTGTGGATGCCATCCACAATTCTGCTGACAAGGCAAACTTGAATGCGGCACTTCGTATCCATCGTGTCTATCTCACGGCAGTTTTGGCAGATACCTACGGTGACGTGCCTTGTTCGGAGGCAGGTCTGGGTTATATCTCAGGTATCTCCACCCCTAAGTATGATACCGTAGAGGAACTCTACAGCTGGTTCTTCGAGGAACTTGACGCTTGCGAGAAGCAGCTTGGCACAGGTACCGACCACATTTCTGGTGATGTTACCAGCATGGGTGGTGATGTAGTTCAGTGGAAGAAGTATGCCAATGCACTCCGTATGCGCTATGCCATGCGCATTTCCGATGTTAATCCACAGAAGGCAAAGGAGGAGTTTGAGAAGGCTGTAGCTGCCGGTGCCATCGCCAGTGCAGCCGATGATGCTTATATCAAGTATGCTGATGCTCCATTTACCTATTATGATGGAGCCAACGACTACGATTTCCGTGCCAATGCATTGAGCGAGACTCTCTATGGTCAGGATGCCACATCGCCTACCATGGTATGCTCTACCTTGTTCTATCAGTTGCAGAATACCAATGACCCTCGTCTCTATCGCATCTGCCGTCACTACTACAATATCAAGCGTAGTCAGGTGAAGCCAGATAAGGAACAGAATATCGACTTGACCGATGATTTCCTGGCTTACTTCCAGAACAAGGGTCTCGGTGAGGAGCCTTGCAACCCTGGTGCAGCCTGGTACACAGACTGGATGAATCCAGCAACGTTGGATGACCTTCCTACTTTGAAGAAGTATGCAGAGATAGACGAGAACACTTATGCCAACTCTGATTATATAGCCCGAGCTAGTCGTCCTTGCCTGAACATCGACTTCGAGATGCCTTCTTGTCCTGGCGACTTGATGAGCTATGCAGAGGTAGAGTTCCTCAAGGCTGAGGCTGCAACCAAGGGTTGGAATGTAGGTGGTGGTGATGCAGAGAGTCACTACGAGGCTGGTGTTCGTGCCAGCATGGAGTTGCTCAACAACTACTATCTTACATCCAACAAGATTTCCAAGGAAGAGATAGATGCGTTCATTGCTAACAATCCGTTGGGTGACAATCCTAAGGAGACCATCAACACCCAGGCTTGGATTCTCCACATGATGAACCCTTCTGAGGGTTGGGCTAACATGCGCCGCTCTGACTATCCTGCCATCTTGAATCGTGATCTCTTGACCAAGAATGGTTTCACTTATACGGATTCCGATTGGTCAATGCCTGTCCGCTTGCAGTATCCTGAGTTGGAAGCTCAGTACAACAATGCCAACTACAAGGCTGCCATCGACCGCATGGGTGGTACAGACGATTGGCACAAGCACCTCTGGTGGGACAAGGCTGATGTAAACCTTCAGCCAGACTTCAATCCTCCATTCGGAAAGGGATATAGCAAGTAGTGTTTAATGTTAAGTGTTAAATGTTAAGTCTTATAGGACAATAGAATAGAATAATTAATTATGAATAAGACAATGAAACAATATAAGGGAAAAGTTTTGAAGGCTATGATGATGCTCTTAGCCGTGGGTTTCGCACTGGCTGGTACATCTACCTTGTCTTCTTGCTCTTCTGACGATGAACCATACTTCACTGTCAGCGAAGATGACGATCCACGTATCTTGAACACCGACTTGGCTGATTCCAAGATAGACCGCAAGACTAATTATAAGTTGGAAATCAAGGTGACTCCTGTTCACTACACCACTGTGACATGGTTGCTCGATGGCACTCAGATTTATGAAGGTACCACTATCGACCAGACTTTGCCTGTAGGTAATCATGAACTGAAGATTGTGGCAACCACCACCAAGGGCAAGAGCACATCCCGCACCTTGAACGTTACCGTGACTCCTGCTGCCGATGACCCAGCCCTGGGTACCAATGCCATCGAGCTTTGGGTAGCTCCAGGTGCTGAGACCACTATCCATAAGTGCAAGAATCTCGGTACAGTTACTAAAGTAATGGTAGGTGGCAAGGAAGTAGCCTTCGAGGTTCTCGAAGAGGGCACAGCCTTGAAGCTCACTGCTCCTACAGGTTTGGAGAATGGTGACTATGATATCACTTTGGTAGATGGTGAGGGCAACCAGTTCCCTGGCGGTACCATCAAGGTAACCACCGAGGCTCGCCCATCTATGGAGAATACCCTCTGGGAAGGTGAGTTTGCCGTGACATGGGGCACTCCTTTCGATGCCTTGAAGGATACCTTCCTCTCAAAGGTGAAGGCGGGTACTATCCTCCGTGTTTATGTGGATGGAAACGGTCAGGGTACCGCTGCCACAGCTTGGTGGAACAACATCCTTACTGGTAAGGGCGACCCAGAGCGTGGCGACATTATGGTGAATGGACCTGCTAAATGGGAGTTTGAACTGACCGACCTCTCTATCCAACTCTTGACAGAGCAGAATGGTCTCCTCCTCGTGGGTGACGGTTACACCGTAAAAAAAGTAACTATTGAATAATATATTGGAAAGATTTCCGTTTTTATCATAAAACGTCAAACCTTTACGACTTATGAAGAAAATATTATTTTCTATTTCAATGTTGGCATTGGCTTATACAGCCAGTGCCAATGTTCCAGTTATCAAGAGCGACCCTAAGATTGAGGCTCAGGTAGAACAAACCCTGAAGAAACTCACCTTGGAGGAAAAGATAGGTCAGATGATGGAATTGGTGACCGACCTCTTTGGTGCCAACGACAAGAACGGTGTGTTCTATATCGACGAGCACAAGACCGATTCTATCCTTTCCCGCTATAAGATTGGCTCTATCCTCAACGCTCCAAATACCTGCGCACCAACCGCCAAGCAGTGGGAGAAGTACATCGCGCAAATCCAGAAGATCTCGATGAAGCGCATCGGCATCCCTTGTGTCTTCGGTCTCGACCAGAACCATGGTTCTACTTATACACAGGGCGGAACCCTCTTCCCGCAGAACATCAATGTGGCTGCCACCTTCAATCGTGAGATAGCTCGCCGTTCGGCTGAGGCTACCGCTTATGAGACTCGTGCGGTGAGCGTGCCTTGGACTTACAGTCCTACCGTTGATCTCGGTCGTGATGCCCGTTGGCCTCGCATCTGGGAGAACTTTGGCGAGGATTGCTACCTCAGTTCAGAGATGGGCAAGGCGATGGTCTATGGTTTCCAGGGCGAGGACCCAAACAACATCGACCAGTATCACATTGCCACTTCAATGAAGCACTTCATGGGCTATGGTGTGCCTTGGACCGGTAAAGACCGTACGCCAGCCTATATCTCTCCTGCCGACTTGCGAGAGAAGCACTTCGCTCCTTTCCTGGCGGGTCTGCAGGCTGGAGCCTTGACCGTGATGGTGAATTCCGCTTCCGTCAATGGTATGCCGATGCACGCCAACAAGGACATCCTGACAGGATGGCTGAAGGAAGAGACAGGATGGGATGGTGTGCTCATCACCGACTGGGCAGACATCAACAATCTCTATACTCGTGAGATGGTGGCAAAGGACAAGAAGGATGCGCTCCGCATTGCCATCAATGCTGGTATCGATATGATTATGGAACCTTATTCTTGCGATGCTTGTGGCTACCTTGTAGAACTGGTGAAGGAAGGTAAGATTCCGATGAGTCGCATCGACGATGCCTGTCGCCGTGTGCTTCGCATGAAGTACCGTCTCGACCTCTTCAAGAACCCAACCCAGAAACTGAAGAATTATCCTAAGTTTGGTGGCGAGGAGTTTGCCAAGCTCGCCTTGGAGGGAGCTACCGAGAGTATGGTGCTCCTGAAGAACGAGGGTAATATCCTTCCTTTGCAGCATGGCAAGAAGATTCTACTTACGGGTCCTAATGCCAATCAGATGCGCTGCCTGGACGGTGGATGGAGCTATACCTGGCAGGGGCATCGTGCTGATGAGTTTGCCGGCAAGTACAATACCATCTATGAGGCATTCTGTAATGAGTATGGCAAGGAGAATGTTATCTTGAACCAGGGTGTTACCTATAATGAGAAGGGAAAATACTGGGAGGAGAACGAACCTCAGATTCAGGGCGCAGTTGATGCTGCAAAGAATGTTGATGTCATCGTTGCCTGCATCGGTGAGAACTCTTACACAGAGACTCCGGGCAATCTGACCGACCTTTGGCTTTCAGAGAACCAGCGCAATCTCGTGAAGGAACTCGCCAAGACCGGTAAGCCTGTCGTTCTGGTATTGAATGAAGGTCGTCCTCGTCTCATTGCTGACATCGAACCATTGGCACAGGGCATCATCGACATCCTTATCCCTGGCAACATGGGCGGCGATGCCTTGGTAAACTTGGTATCGGGCAAGTCAAACTTCAGTGGCAAGATGCCTTACACCTATCCTAAGGAAATCAATTCGCTCGCCAACTATGACTTCAAGAAGAGTGAGGAGGTGGGTACGATGGAAGGTGCTTACGACTACAATGCGAAGATTACCCAGCAGTGGGGCTTCGGATATGGTTTGAGTTATACCTCTTACAAATATAGCAACCTGAAGGTTTCTCAGTCTGATTTCCGCCACGGCGACATCATCAAGGTGAGCGTGGATGTGAAGAATACGGGAAAGGTGGCAGGCAAGGAGAGTGTCCTCTTGTTCAGCAGCGATCTCATCGCCAGTATGGTTCCTGATGGTCGTCGCCTCCGTGCCTTCAACAAGATAGAGCTTCAGCCTGGTGAGACCAAGACCGTGACCTTTGAATTAAAGGCAGACGATTTGGCCTTCGTTGGTTGGGATGGCAAATGGAGATTGGAGGAAGGTGACTTCAAGTTGATGATTGCTGACCAGAGTGCTGATATCCATTGTACTGATACTTATCTATGGAAATCAGCCAACCGATAAAGTATATTTAAAAGATGAGTTAAAGAAAAGAGCGTGCCAATAGCGGTGCGCTCTTTTTGTTTGCATAGTAAAATGCGAAGAGTTAAATATCTACAAGAATCCCCCATGATGTTTGGTGTTATGTCTTGAAATGATTACTTTTGCAAATCATAATTTTTGCAGATTTACAGAATCATTCAAAACAAGGATAAATGGAAATAGTAATTGGAATCATCATAGGGCTTGCCATCGGATTCTTCGTGGGAAAACTGATGGAAGCAAAAAGTGCGGGTGAGGAGAAAACGCAGCTTGTTGCGAAGGCGCAGGTGCTGCAGGCTAACATTGAACAGAGCAATCTGCATCATGCTTCTGAGGTTCAATCCTTGAAGCAATCTCATGCTGTAGAAGTTCAAGGTCTGAAGGATTCTCATGCTTCTGAAGTTCAATCCTTAAAAGTTCAGATGGAGAACGAACGACAGTATGCCGCCAGACTCAGGGCGGAAAGCGACCAGCAGTGGGCACAGAAACTCGAGAGCCTGAAGCAGGAAATGCAGCGAATGGCGATAGAACAGCAGAAGGTGGCGGCTGAGCAGTTGGCTGCCAAGCAGTCGGCTCTGCAGGAAAACAACCGTCTGCAGATGGATGAACTCCTGAAACCTATCAAGGAACAGTTTGCTGATTTCAAGAAATCGGTAGAGGAGAGCAAAACCCAGAACGAGGTGAACAAGAAGGAACTGCAGAACACCTTCGAAGCCACGATGAAACTCTTCCAGCAGGAACAGCAGCAGGCTGTACTGAACCTGAAGGAGCAGACCGAGAAGATTGGCTCCGATGCTGCCAACCTGACCAAGGCATTGAAGGGCGACAGCAAGATGCAGGGCGACTGGGGCGAGATGGTGCTGGAAACCATCCTGGAGAACAGCGGACTTCGTAAAGATGAGGAATTCTTCATTCAGGAGAATACGAAAGATGAAGAGGGAAAGAACTATCGTCCGGATGTCATCGTCAGATTCCCGGAAGGCAGAAGTGTGGTCATCGATTCCAAGGTTTCGCTTACCGCCTATTCCGATGCTCTGGCAGCTGAAGATGAGGCTGAACAGGAACGCCTGATGAAGGCACATGCGCTGAGCGTACGAAAGCACATCGATGAACTGGCAGCCAAAGACTATTCTAAACTGGTGGATGATGCCATTGGCTTCGTACTGATGTTCATTCCTAACGAGACCAGCTATATCGCAGCGATGAAGCAGCAGCCGGATCTCAGCCGTTATGCTTATCAGAAGAAGATTATCATCATCTCACCAAGCAATCTGCTCATGGCACTCCAGCTTGCCTATAATCTCTGGCAGTATGACCGGCAGAACAAGAATGTGGAGAAAATCGTGAAGACGGCAGCTGACCTGTATGATAAGGTGGCTGGCTTCGAAGATACCTTTATGAGTGTGGGGGATCTGATAACCCGCCTTTCGGGTACTTTTGATAAGGCTAAGAAGCAACTCTATGACGGCACCGGCAATGTGATGAGAAGGGTAGAGAGCCTGAAGGGACTTGGAGTGACACCGAAAAAGCAGATCAAGGAACTGGATAATCTGTAAAGTGTATACAAATAGTCTGCTGTTGGTTAAAAGGGAAACAGGGCGAAAAGCATTTTTTGTTACCGAAACATTTCTAATTGTTCAATTTAAGTTTCTAATTGTTCAATATTTTGAAATAATCTCTAAAAAGGAGCGGTATTTCAGATTAAATTCGTAATTTTGCCCTGACTCAACAGAAGAGGAATCATTGTATTGCTTATAAAAAGGCAAAAATTTACATAAAACAACATCAATAATTATTAATTATGAAACTGAATGACATTCTTTCTAACAACTTTCAAACTACAGAATGGGAAGCCAAAGGTTATGAGCTCCCTAAGTATGATATTGCTGCTGTAGCTAAGAAGACGCATGATGAACCTACTTGGGTTCACTTTGGTGCTGGTAACATCTTCCGTGCGTTCCCTGCTGCTATTCTTAACGATGCACTTAACACCGGCAAGTACGATCGTGGTGTTATTGTTGCTGAAAGCTTCGACTACGAAATTATCGATAAGGCTTATCGTCCTTACAATAATCTCTCTCTTCTCGTAGGCCTCCAGTCTAATGGTACTATCGAAAAGAAGGTTATCGCATCTATTACCGAAAGTATCAAGGCTGACAAGCAGTTTGCTGACGACTGGGCGCGTTTGGTTCAGATTTTCCAGGCTCCATCTTTGCAGATGGTTACTTTTACCATCACCGAGAAGGGATATTCTTATAATGATGCAGATTTGGCACGTGGTCTTGATGCAGTATTTGCTATGGGTAAGCTTACCGCTCTTCTCTATGAGCGTTATAAGGCAGGCAAGTTGCCACTTACTCTTCAGTCTACCGACAACTGTTCTCACAACGGCGACCATGTTAAGGCTGGCGTAAAGGCTTATGCTGAGCGTTGGGCACAGGATGGTGTCGTAGAGGCTGGTTTCGTAGATTATATCAATGACAGCAGCAAGATTACCTATCCTTGGTCTATGATTGATAAGATTACTCCTCGTCCACACGAGAAGGTACAGGCGATGCTCGCTGAGGATGGTTTCGAGGATAACAATACGATTATCACCGAGAAGCATACTTTCACCGCTCCTTTCGTAAATGCCGAGGAAGTGCAGTATCTTGTTTGCGAGGATACTTATACCAACGGTCGTCCGCCATTGGAGTTGGGCGGTGCGCTCTATACATCCCGCAAGACTGTGGATGAGGTTGAGACCATGAAGGTAACCACCTGTCTGAACCCTCTCCATACAGCGATGTCAATCTATGGTTGCATTCTCGACTATACCTTGATTTCTGCAGAGATGGCTGATGATGATCTTCGTGCCTTCATCCAGAAGATAGGTTATATCGAGGCAATGCCAGTAGTAACAGATCCAGGTGTGTTGAATCCATACGAGTTTATCGGCACCGTTATCAACAAGCGTCTGCCTAACCCATTCATGCCAGATGCTCCTCAGCGTATCGCTACCGATACCAGCCAGAAACTCTCTATCCGTTTCGGTGAGACTATCAAGAAGTATATCGACCGTGGTCTCGACAAGAGCAACCTTGTGTTGATTCCTCTGGTATTGGCAGGTTATGCCCGTTATCTCAAGGCATTGGATGATAATCTGAAGCCATTCGAGCCATCTTCCGACCCATTGTTGGCAGAACTGCAGGCCATCGTGGCTCCTCTGGAGGTAGGCAAGGCTGATCAGGACTACTCTTGCCTCAAGAACCTCTATTCTCGCAAGGATGTATTCGGACTCGATCTCTACGAGGCTGGCTTCGGCGAGCAGATAGAAGGCATGGTGAAGGAACTCTTCGCCGGCAAGGGTGCCGTAAGACAGACATTGCACAAGTACGTTGCTGCAAGATAATTCATTTTTTTGATTTAACCAATACATTATATATAAAGATATATGGAAAGAACATGGCGCTGGTTTGGCAAGAAGGATAAGATTACGCTTGCCCAGCTGAAACAGATAGGTGTGGAGGGTATCGTGACAGCATTGCACGATGTGCCTCTGGGTGAAGTTTGGACACGCGAGAAGATTCATGAACTCAAGGAGTACATCGAGTCTTATGGCATGAAATGGAGCGTGGTTGAGTCTTTGCCTGTGGTTGAAACCCTGAAATATGGCGGTCCTGACCGCGACCATCAGATTGAGGTTTACAAGGAAAGTCTCCGCAACCTGGGTGAGGAAGGCATCAAGTGCATCTGCTACAACTTCATGCCGGTTTTGGACTGGGCACGTACCGATTTGTCTCACGACAATCCTAACGGAGCCAACAACCTCTATATGAACTGGGGCGAGTTTGCCTACTTCGACATCTATATCCTCCAGCGTGAAGGCGCCCGTGAGGATTGGGCTGAGTTCTCTAAGGAGCACAAGTGGGGCAGAGACCTCGTGGCTGAGGCTGATGAAATCAAGAAGACTTCTACACCAGAGCAGGATCATGCCCTGGTAGAGAATATCATCATCAAGACCCAGGGTTTCGTATCGGGTAACTTCAGTGAGGGCGATTCTGCTCCTGTCCAGAAGTTCCGCGACCTGTTGAAGCTTTACGATGGCATCGACAAGAAGAAGTTGCAGGAGAACATGAAGTACTGGCTGGAGGCTATCATGCCTATTTGCGATGAATACGATATCAACATGTGTGTTCACCCAGACGATCCTCCTTATCCTGTATTCTGCTTGCCAAGAATCATCGGTCGTGCCGAGGATATCCAGTGGATGCTCGATGCTGTGCCAAACAAGCACAATGGTCTGACTTTCTGTGCAGGTTCATTCTCTGCCGGCGAGCACAACGACTGTGTGGCAATGGCTAAGCAGTTTGCTGACCGCACTCATTTTGTTCATCTGCGTTCTTGCTACATCTTCCCTAACGGGAACTTTACAGAGGCTTCTCACTTGGGTGGTCGCGGCCATCTCATTGAACTTTGCCGCATCTTCGAGAAGGCTGAGCAGGAAGGCAAGTGCAATTCCGGTCGTCGATTGCCAATGCGAGTAGACCACGGTATGACCTTCACTGATGAGCCAGGTGGCGTATTCGATGAGAGCAATCATGGTCACAATGCCGGTTACACTCTCCTCGGCCGTATGTTTGCCATGGGTCAGATTCAGGGTGTCATCGCAACAGTAGATGATGAACTGGGCATTGAGTATAAGCAGCCGGGATTCTATGATTAGTGATTAGTTATTAGTGATTAATTCTGATGAAATATAAAAAGGGCTAGCATGCACAAGCGCACGCTAGCCTTTTTGTTTTTACACCCTCTTGGACCGCATGTGGCCATGGGGCAATTTCTGGGTGTCATCGCCACAGTTGATGATGAACTCGGCATCAAGTATAAGCAGCCGGAATGATCTTATTTTAAATAGGAATGTAGGTTTTTTGTTCGCCCAATGATACAAATCATTCAAATGTAGCAGAATTGACGAATTTTGCTGTTTTTTATACGAATTTTAGGTGTTCTCTTCCAATTATTCGTATTAATTTTGCAGCAGAAAACAAAAGATATAGTCGGTTATAGTGACAGAAAATATAAATTATTAAGAATATCATATATGGCATATAAGTATATTATAACTCAGAGTTTGGCGATGCTGATGAGTCTTGCTTCGAATGCTTTCGAAGTGAAGAGCGGGCAGATGGTGGTGGTTTCTGCTGATACTGCCCGGATGGAACCCGTGGCTAAGACAGCTTTGAAGATGTTGAAGGGCGATATCCGAAAAGTGCTGGGCTCGGAAATGAAACTTGTTAATACTTCTGTTAATAGTTCCATCATCCTGCAGAGGGATGCCGCTGCCTTCGCCTACAAGAAGGAAGCTTTCCTGCTAAAGTCAGCCAATGGCTGCCTATATATAAAAGGTAGCGATGATCATGGATTGGCTTACGGCATCCTCGAGGTGTCTCGCCTCTTGGGCGTTTCACCGTGGAAATGGTGGGCAGATGCCGAGCCTAAGCAGCTCAAGGCATTCTCCCTGAAGGAAGGATATCACAATGAGCAGTCACCATCGGTGGAGTATAGAGGCATCTTCATCAATGATGAGGATTGGGGACTGATGCCATGGTCGGGAAAGACCTATGAACCATCGGATATTCCAGGTCATATAGGTCCGAAGACCAATGCCCGCATCTTCGAACTCCTGCTCCGCCTTCGTGCCAATACCTACTGGCCGGCGATGCACGAATGCACCCGTCCTTTCTTCCTGACAGAAGGCAACAGAGAGGTAGCCCTGCAGTATGGCATCTACATCGGAGGTTCCCATTGTGAGCCGATGGCTTCGAGTACGGCTGGCGAATGGAAGATGAGAGGAGTAGGAGAATATGATTTTCTGAACAACAGGGAGAATGTGCTCCAGTTCTGGGAAGATCGTGTGAAGGAGGTGGCTGGTCAGCCTATCCTCTATACCATCGGAATGCGTGGCGTTCATGATGGAGCCATGCAGGGAGCCAAGACAACTGAGGAACAGAAAACAGTATTAGATAGCGTCTTGAAGGCGCAGAGAGAGTTATTGGGAAAATATGTGAATAAGGATGTGGCGCAGGTACCTCAGCTGTTCGTGCCTTACAAGGAGGTGCTCGATGTGTATCATGCAGGCCTGCAGGTGCCTGAGGATGTATGCCTCGTATGGTGCGACGACAATTATGGTATGGTGCGCCACTTTCCTACAGCCGAAGAGCGTGCCCGCAAGGGTGGTAACGGCATCTACTATCACGTGAGTTATTGGGGCCGTCCTCATGATTATCTCTGGCTCGGCACCTTCTCGCCAGCTTTACTCTACCAGCAGATGTCTGAAGCCTGGCACAAAGGCATTCAGAAGTTCTGGATTCTCAATGTGGGCGATATCAAGCCTGCTGAGTATCAGATAGAGCTCTTCCTGGATATGGCGTGGAATATGAACCGCATCTATCCAAGCGATACCCCAGAGAAGGAGCTGCAACCTAACAATGAATGGCTGGCAGAGCATGAATGGAACTTCTGGACACGAGAATTCGGCAGGAAACTGGCTGCCGGGATGTTGCCGGTGATGCAGGAGAGCTATCGGCTGGCGTATATCCGCAAGCCGGAGTTCATGGCGAATACGCGATGCGAGGAAAGAAATCCGAAATATAAGGTAATCACCGACCTGCCATGGAGCGAAGCCTATATCCGGGCAAGATTGGCTGATTACAAGTCGATTTCTGACAAGGCAGAGAAGATAGGGGGAATGCTCGATAAGGCGATAGCCAAGGGCGAATTGCCTAAGGAACGCAAGGATGAGTTCTATCAGCTATTCAAATATCCCGTGCAGGCTGCTGCCCAGATGAACAATAAACTCCTTTATGGGCAGCTGGCTCGCCACGGAAAGGAAATTTCTGGTTCTTCCCGTGATGTTTCTGCCGAGTATTGGAAGAAGAGCGAGGCGGCTTACGACAGCATAATCAGTCTCACCAAGATATACAACGAGGGTTATTACAATCAGGGCAAGTGGAACCGCATGATGGATTTCCAGCCACGCAGGCTGCCGGTATTCAACCGTGTGCCTCATACCGTGGCTACCCAGCCTTTGGCAAAAGATCCTGAATATATAGCATGTTTGAGCGCCAACGATTGCATTTCAGCCAGTCCTCTTTACTTGTGGAAGGGATTGGGTTATGAAGGTAAGGCGATTGGTATAGTCCGAAATCAAGAGATAGGTTTTGTTTTCGACGGAAAGAAGGTGAAGGGTGATTCGGTTACCATCGAAGTTCGCTGGGTTCCGACTCATCCTATGGATGACAAACTTCGTTTCTCTCTGTCGCTGGACGCAGGAAATCCGGTTGAAAGGGAGGTTCAGACCAGAGGCAGAAGTGAGCTATGGAAGGTGAACACCCTGCAATGTCAGGCTCGCGTATCCTTTACATTGCCAGTAGCCCGAATGAAGAAGCATCGCATTCTCATCAAGGCATTGGACGAAGGCTTGGTCCTTGACCAGGTTTGTGTGTATTGAGAGGGCGTGTTTTACGGGAATTATTTCTTCGCATCGAGTTTCACCTCCTCTACATATTTCACCAGCGAATCCTTGCCGTTCAGCAGATAGTAGTCTACTCTTACCACGTGGTTGATGTCGGCATTACCCTTCACCTTGATATGTAGGGTCTTGCTATATATAAAGGTGTCGCGGCGTGAAGGGTAGGATACCAGCTGGATGATATCCTTGGTAGAACCGCTGCCTATATAAAATATGTCGGTACTGTCCACGATGGCAGCCTGCTCAGCTGTCTTTTTCGCCATCTTTTTGGCGTGGGCAGACGATGTGTCTTCCGGATAGAACTCGCTGGCAGCCACGGTGTCACCATCCTGCTGTTCGGGTGCGAACTTGCAGCTGGTACCGGTTGTCGTAATAAGGGTTGTGGCGGCAATGGCAGCCACGAAGTATAAAATCTTCTTCATGATTATCTGTTTTTTGCCTGCAAAATTACAAAAAATCCTCTGAAAAACCAATTTCTTTTTCGTCTGATAGTCTTTTGAGCGAATAATTTTCGTTCATTTGATACTATAAATCGTTCTTGATGCGTAAAAATGCCAAAAATTGCTGTTTTTTGAACGATTTTTTCACCTATTATATACAGAAAAACCTTATCTTTGCACCAGAATTCAGAAAGGTTTGGTTTACTTACGGTGAATAGATTCGTTTCGGGATGATATGGTTTACGATTATAAGTTTAGGTTTAGTTGTTTTAGGTTAAGTTTAAGGTAAAAGTTTTTAAGTTTAGGTTAGTTAGGTTTTTAGGTTTATAGGTTTAGTTTTTTAGGTTTATAGAATTGTATTCTAGAAGTCCACGGCCCGCTGTTGAAGCTCGCTGTGGATTTTTTTATCCCCAAAATACAAAAAAAATATGAGATTGTTTTTCCTAGTTTTTACTTGGTAAAAATCTGTGACGTTTGCGAATTGAAAATAGGTGGCAGAAGGGAAAGCTAAAGTTGCGGGAGTTATTTCTTGTCCCACAGAGTCCACAGATTTTCACAGATACAAGAGAAAAAAAGGTCTATATGCCACGATAATCGGGTTGCGTATAGACCCTTTTGGTAGTATCAGGGATGCCGAAGGATGACGCCATGCGGTCTGATGGAGCGCTGCATGACTAGAGTTTCATCTGCTTGATTTCCTCTGCCGTCAGCCCCGTCATATCCATGACCATTGCTTCATCCATACCCTGTGCCAGCATCTTTCTGGCAATCTCAAGGCTTCGCTGGTTCATGCCTTCTTCTTTACCTTCAGCTCTGCCTTTTTCCATGCCTTCTTCCATGCCCTCTTCCTTACCTTTCTGGTATCTGTCATCCAGGAGGGTTCTTTCAACGCTTACGGAATCCCAGAACTTGTCGTAGGCCCAGAGTTCGGCATCTGTGAATCCGGAAATCTCCAGTTCTTCTACGGCTTTTCCTATCTCCGGGTCGTTAAGCAGGTCGGCTGGTACTTCCTTCGTATTGGAATTGATTTCCGTGAGGAAACGCAGCCACAGCACCATCATGCGCTTGTCGGCGATGGAATGAGGAGTGAACTTAGGGAGTTCTATGAAGGTGAAATGCAAGCCTTCAATGACCTTATTGCTGTCCTTATCATGTACGATGCGATAGTTGTGGATGAAATCTGGAGTATCATGCGCAAAGATATCATTCACAAGATTCAGGGAATATACAGGTTGGAGTTCACTGTATTTTCCTCCCTTTTTAGCCTGGCTCACATAGAGTTTGGATGCATTGAACAATACTCGCTGCTGGAATGCGTTAGACCATTCCATCTGCATTTCCACACAGAACTTCCTGCCTCTGATGTCGGTGCAGAGAACATCCACAATGGTATTCTTGCCCCCTTCAAGCTGGGGCACAAGTTCTGTAGGCAGATACTTGATTTCGTGTATCTGCTCCTCGTCGCTGAGTGGCAGGAGGGCGTTCAGGAGACTGATCAGTCTTGTGGGATGATTGCCGAATATCTTCTTGAACGTGAGGTCTGCCTTAGGATCTAAGTACTTCATAACCATCTGTTTTTAAATCTATAGCGCAAAGTTACGACTTTATTTTCAAACCTGCAAGCTTTTCGGGGACTTTTAAAGGTAAAAAAGGCTATTTAAAGGTAAAAAAGTAAAAAGGTAAAAAAGTAAAAAATCTGCGTGACTCCACATAAAAACGCATAAGGGTGTGGTATAAAGTTTCCTCCATATTTATTTCCTGCACAAAAAAAGTTTTTTGCGTGAAAAAGTCTCAAAGTATCATTATTTTGTGAAATATTCTTATAAACAACTGATATTCTGCAATATACACGAATGAGACTTTTCTGATTATTTTACAAGAAGTATCATTAAAGTATCATAAATCCGGAAGAAGTATCATGAAATTCGGCTTTGAGTCGATTTAAAAGACTAAAAAAGAAGTGTCTACTATTCCAGTTTTACAAAAATGAAAGTGTCTATTTTTCCAAGATATAAAGAATGTAAACACAAAATAGGAATAAGAGAAAAGATTGACAAGCAGGATTAGGAATAACAGCACATAAGGTGGTCTGTTAGAGATCATTAAGCGGTCTGTCCCTGCCCGTCAAGTGGTCACTCAGGGACCAAGTGTCGGGCATTGGGAGAACAAGTAACGGGCAGTCGTTGCCCGTATGGCGGGCACTAAGTGCCCAAAGTGTCGGACGATTTTTGGGCACTTTTTGCGGGTCGGCAGCTTCGCTATTATGCATGATGCTTTATGGCGATTTTGTGATGCTTCAATGACGGTTTTTATGATACTTCTATCAAATTTATGATACTTCTATGATACTTTTTGTAAAGTAATCCAAAAAGTATCATTCTTTTATCTTATTGTATATCAGATGTTTATATCGGAATTTAGTCGAAAAGATGATACTTTGAGACTTTTTTCACGAAAAAACTTTTTTCGTGTGCGTATAAGAAAGGTGGTAAATTTATAAAGTATCTGATCTAATTCCTTATAGATACCTCAAAATTATGTCCCGACGTAGCCACTTCTACATGGCGACGTAATCTTTCCTACGTCCCGACGCAGAGATTCCTGCGTCGTCATGTAATCTTCGATCCACCCCGTCAGGTTTTTCGATCCACCCCGTCCCTCCTTTGACAAAGAGGTGTTTTTTTGCCCCACCTGTCCCTCCCCTGCGGGAGGGTCCTTAATCCCTGACCAAGCCTTTCCCTTAACCATTAAGGGAAAGGATGTAACCGCCCTCCGGTGCTCAGAACCGCTTCGCTCTAAGGTTGGCGGGGCATCAAAGCCCTCGCCATATTTTGCGGGATGGGACCGCCTGGGGACAAGGACTTTTAAAGGTAAAAAAGTAAAAAATCTGCGTGACTTTTAAAGGTAAAAAATCCGTGGGAATCAGTGAGATCGGCGGGAGACAACTCTGCTGGGGGGACTTTTTTATGCTTTTTCCTCTTATTTTTGCATTATTTACTCCTAAACTTTCTCATTTCTCGCATTTTTGGCGTAATTTTGTTCTTCATTCAAAAATAACGCAAAAATATGACACTTAGAATAGAATTACCAGACGATTTTGAGATGAAAAAAGATGATGAGATTATCATCAGGTTTAATAGTAAGGCTGGACAACACGGATATTCTGTGATAACAAAAACACAGGATGAAATGGAAAAGATGGAAAAATCGAACCCGAATAGGGGAGTAAAACTGGGTGACTATGCTGAAAAAATCAGACAGAGACTGAAGGATAACTACCAATATCGTACGGCTGATATCAACCAGTGTACAATGAAGAGCTTTATGAAGTTCAGAAAACAGAAGGATATCCTGCTGTGCGAACTCGACGAACTGGTGGTGGGTGCCTACGAGAGCTATCTGAAGCATCAGGGACTGACGCTGAATACCATCTCCTTCTATATGCGACGGCTCCGCGCCATCTACAACAGTGCCGTGAAGGAACTGGAGATTCCCGATCGCAAACCCTTTGCCGGTGCCTTTACCCGAACCACGAAGACGAGTAAGCGAGCCATCTCGCAAAAGGCTATCCGACAGCTGGCACAACTGAAACTGGAAACTTATAACCAGCAGTTTGCCAGAGACTTATTCCTGTTCAGCTACTATACAAGAGGCATGTCGTTCGTGGATATCGCCTGTCTGGAGAAGTCGAATATCCGCAACGGATACCTTATCTATAAAAGAAGGAAGACGGGGCAGGAACTGAGGATAGCCTGGCGACAGAGCATGCAGGACATCGTGGACCGTTATCCTTCACTCGACGGGAAACATCTGCTGGGCATCCTTGACAACTATGCCGAGAAAAGTCTCCGGCACCAGCGGCATTACCGGCAATGTCTGATTAACAAGACCCTGAAAAAGCTATCCAAACTGATAGATATCGACATCACACTGACGATGTATGTTGCCCGGCATTCGTGGGCTACCAACGCCAAGGAGAAGAATGTTCCCGTGAGCGTAATCAGTGACAGTATGGGACATAATTCGGAAAAAACAACACAAATTTATCTCAAGAGTATTAACGCCGACCAGATAGACCAGACCAATGATATCCTGATTGATGCCATCACCAAATAGGGGATATGGCTTAATTTTTCAGTATTTTTGGTATTTTCTCGATATTTTGTTGTACCTTTGCAATGTATAAAAAATAAGCGATTATGGCTATAAAACAATATCCTTTGGGAATACAGACCTTTGAGCGTATCCGTAAGGAAGACAAGCTCTATATTGATAAGACGGAATATATCTACCACATGACCCATTCTGATGGTACATATTTCTTCGTGGGGAGACCACGCCGTTTTGGAAAGTCGCTTTTGGTTTCTACCATGCAGAGTTATTTTGAAGGTAAGAAAGACTTGTTTAAAGGACTTGCCATGGAACAGCTTGAAAAAGAATGGATAGAATATCCTGTAATCCATCTGGATATGAGTGGAGGTAAGTATATGTCTGACGACCAGCTGCAACGATATCTGATAGATCTGGTGGAGGAACAGGAAAGGAAATTTGGCTTTCATAATAACAAGATAGATGTTAATCTTCGATTGAAAGATCTCATCATGGCTTTGTTTCAGACTACAGGCAAGAAAGTTGTTGTGCTGATTGACGAGTATGATGCCCCTTTGCTGGATGTGGCTCATGAAAAAGAACAGTTGGTTAAACTTCGCAACATCATGCGTAATTTCTTCAGTCCGCTGAAGGCGCGTGAAGCCTATCTTCGTTTTGTCTTTTTTACGGGTATTACTAAGTTTTCACAAGTGAGTATATTCAGTGAGTTGAATAACGTTACCAATGTATCTATGTATGATGAGTATGCTGGTATGTTGGGGATTACTAAGGAAGAACTTAGCGGGCAATTGTCAGAAGATATAGAAGTGCTGGCTACAAAAATGCATCTTACCAAGGAGCAGACCTTAGATAAGTTGACTGAGAATTATGATGGATATCATTTTTCTGCTTATTCACCTGATGTCTTCAACCCTTACAGCCTGTTCAATTGCTTCGCTCAGGGTAAGTTGGGCTCTTATTGGTTTGGCTCAGGTACGCCAACCTATCTTATCAATATGATGCGTAAATATGATGTCCTTCCTACAGGCATTACGCGTGTCGAGGCTGATGAGAGTGAATTTGATGCACCTACAGAGGACATGACAACATTGATGCCGCAGCTTTACCAGAGTGGTTATTTGACCATCAAGGATTATAACAGAGAGTATAACTATTATACGCTTGATATTCCTAACAAGGAAGTGAAGATAGGGTTGACTAAGGTATTCAACTTCGACTCTTCAAAGGGAAATATAGAGGATTGGGTGATAGAGTAAATGAAAAAAGATAGAAAAAATTTTGTTTTTTGATTAAATAACCGTACCTTTGCAGCTAAAATAATAATAAATTGCAAGAAAATGGGAAAGATTATATTGACGGGCGACCGTCCTACAGGCAAACTTCACCTGGGTCACTACATCGGCTCATTGCAGCGCCGAGTACAGCTTCAGAATGCTGGTGACTTTGACAGAATGTTCGTATTCATGGCTGACGTTCAGGCTTTGACAGACAATGCTGACAATCCTGAGAAGATTCGCCAGAACATCACAGAGGTGGCACTCGACTATCTTTCTGCGGGTCTCGACCCACAGAAGTGTACTCTCTATATCCAGAGTATGATACCGGAGTTGGCAGAGTTGACTACCTATTTGATGAACCTTATCTCAGTATCTCGTGTTCAGCGTAACCCAACCGTGAAGACAGAGATCAAGATGCGTAACTTTGAGGCAAACATTCCGCTCGGTTTCTTCTGCTATCCTGTGAGCCAGGCTGCCGACATTACCGCTTTCAAGGCTACAACCGTACCTGCCGGTGAGGACCAGGAGCCTATGCTGGAGGTGACCCGTGAGTTGGTTCGCCGCTTCAACCAGACTTATGCGCCAGTATTGGTAGAGCCGGAAATCCTGCTTCCAGAGATTGCCTGCTGCCGTCGCCTTCCAGGAACTGACGGTAAGGAGAAGATGAGCAAGAGTCTCGGCAACTGCATCTACATGAGCGATGACGAGAAGACCGTCTGGAAGAAGGTGAAGAAGATGTCTAACGGTGAGCCACGCATGAGCATGGAAGAGCCTGGACATCTGGAGGGAAATGCCGTGTTCACTTATCTGGAGGCATTCTCTACTCCTGAGGATTTCGCTGAGTTCTGGCCAGAGTTCAAGACTTTGGATGAATTGAAGGAGCAGTATGTGAAGGGTGGTATCGGTGACGGTACCTGCAAGAAGTTCCTGAACAGCGTGATCAACAAGATGCTCGATCCAATCCGTGCCCGCCGTCATGAGTTTGAGCAGGATATCCCAGAGGTATTCAACATCCTGAAGAAGGGTAGTGAGGATGCCCGCGAGTTTGCAGCCCAGACCATGGACGAAGTTCGCAAGGCTATGCGCATCGACTACTTCAGCGATGCTGCCTATATTGAGGAACAGGCGGCGAAATTTAAGATTTAATTTATAATTAATAATTTATAATTAATAATTAGGCTTTCGCCATTTTCAGAATGTACATTCTTAATTATTAATTCTTAATTATGAATTCGCGAATATTACAATTAGCGGTACCGTCGATAATATCCAATATCACGGTACCGCTTTTGGGTTTGGTGGATGTCGCCATCGTGGGGCATATCGGCGATGCGGCTTATATAGGAGCCATTGCCGTGGGCTCGATGCTCTTCAATGTCATCTACTGGCTCTTCGGATTCCTGCGGATGGGAACCAGCGGAATGACTTCGCAGGCTTTGGGCAGGAGAGACTTGCCTGAGGTGATGAGACTCCTGATTCGTTCCCTGGGCATTGGCGTAGGGATAGGATTCCTGTTCTTTATCCTTCAGAGATGGCTCATCGGATGCGGACTGTGGGCGATGTCGCCGGAAGCGGATGTGGTGGAGCTGGCTCGCAGATACTGCTATGTCTGTATCTGGGGAGCACCTGCCGTGCTCGGACTCTATGGATTCACCGGCTGGTTTATCGGTATGCAGAATACCCGTATTCCGATGGTGGTGTCTTTGACGCAGAATGTGGTGAACATCGTTGCCTCCCTGGTGCTCGTCTTTGTTTGCAGGATGACGGTAGAGGGCGTGGCACTCGGAACGGTCATCGCCCAATGGTGGGGATTTCTGATGGCATGCGTGCTCTATCGGCTTTACTATCGCCGGTTGGGCAAGTATGATTATCGCCAGCATCTCTTCGACTCTGAACCGCTGAAGCGATTCTTCTCTTTAAACAGAGACATCTTCCTCCGCACCGTATGTCTGGTGGCGGTGAACCTCTTCTTTACGGCAGCAGGTTCGAGGGAGAGTACCCTGGTGCTGGCTGTCAACACGCTGCTGATGACGCTCTTCACCATCTTCTCCTATTTCATGGATGGCTTTGCTTATGCGGCAGAGGCCTTGAGCGGCAAGTATTACGGAGCCGGCAACAAGGTGGCATTCCGGGAGGTGGTCAGGCGGACAATGGGGTTCGGCGTGGTTGTCGCCATCCTTTTCACCTTATTATATATAATAGGTGGCGAGAACTTCCTGGCTTTGCTTACCAGCGATGAGCGGGTAGTTGCAGCATCGGGCGAATATCTGGGGTGGGCAGTACTCATTCCTTTGGCAGGCATGTCGGCGTTTGTCTTTGACGGCATCTTCATCGGCATCACCCAGTCGAAGTCTATGCTCTGTTCTACTGCCATTGCCTCAGCTTCGTTCTTCGGAATGTACTTCGGTCTGCATCCTCTGCTGGGCAATCATGCCCTGTGGCTAGCCTTTATTCTCTACCTTGTTTTGCGGGGTATCGTATTATTCGTCATTTACCATAAGAAACTGCGGTAAATGGCGAATTGTGTTTTAATAGGATATAATATTAGAAATAACGCACATCGTTCTCGAAAAATTGCACACTTGAAATATAGTGTGCGCATTTTTTAGAAAAACTACATTAATATAGTTTAAAACTTAGGCTTTTATTCTTTTTCTTAGCATAATTTTCGTACTTTCGCAGAGCAAAATTAAAAATAGTACAGAGTAAAATGACAGCAGAAGAATATTATCAGCAAGGTAACGCCTGGCGGAAGAAAGGCGACTTTAAGCGTGCTCTTGACTCCTATATGGAGGCGATAGCGCTGGATCCGGAGAGTCCGGCTGTAGCGGCAAAGGAGATGCTGGATGATATCATGAACTTCTATTGCAAAGACTACTACAATCCATAACAACTGGCATGTGGACAGCGGCAGTTTGATTACTCTTTGAGTAAAGATAATTAGAAAAAGATTAGAATATGAGTAAGATTAAAGGGGCTATTGTAGTCGACACCGGGCGTTGCAAGGGATGCTTGCTCTGCGTGGAGGCTTGTCCTCATCATGTCATCGCATTGGCTGAGAAGAAGGTCAATGTGCATGGTTATCGCTATGTAGAGGCGGCTGTGCCTGAAGCATGCGTTGGCTGTACCTCGTGCGCCATCGTCTGCCCAGACGGTTGCATCACTGTTTATCGAAAGAAGGAGGACTAAACAATGGCAAATCAAGAAGTAACATTAATGAAAGGCAATGAGGCGATAGCCCATGCCTGCATCAGATGTGGTGCGGATGGCTTCTTCGGCTATCCTATCACACCTCAGAGTGAGATTATAGAGACGCTGGCTCTGCTCAAGCCTTGGGAGACATCAGGTATGGTGGTTCTGCAGGCTGAGAGTGAAGTAGCAGCTATCAACATGGTTTATGGTGGAGCCGGCGCAGGCAAGCGTGTGATTACCACTTCGTCAAGTCCGGGTGTGGCTTTGATGCAGGAGGGTATCTCTTACATGGCAGGCGCTGAGATTCCGGGCGTCATCGTCAACGTGCAGCGTGGCGGTCCGGGACTGGGTACCATCCAGCCTTCGCAGAGTGATTATTTCCAGGCAACCCGCGGCGGTGGTAACGGTGACTACAACGTCATCGTTCTGGCTCCGGCTTCGGTTCAGGAGATGGCAGACTTCGTGGATCTTGCCTTCAACCTTGCCTTCAAGTACCGTAACCCGGCGATGATCCTGAGCGATGGCGTCATCGGACAGATGATGGAGAAGGTGGTGCTGCCACCTATGAAACCTCGCCGTACCGAGGAGGAGATTGCAAAGGAATGTCCTTGGGCTACCATCGGCCGTCCTAAGAGTCGCCCTGTCAACATCATGACCTCTCTGGAACTCAAGCCAGAGGTGATGGAGCAGCGCAATATCGCCCTTCAGGAGAAATACAGGAAGATTCGTGAAACGGAGGTTCGATATGAAACCGAGCAGATGGAGGATGCCGACTATGTGATCGTAGCCTTCGGAAGTGCGGCACGTATCGCCGAGAAGAGTATCGAGAGTGCACGAGAGCAGGGCATCAAGGTGGGACTGTTCCGTCCTATCACCCTCTGGCCTTTCCCTGAGAAGGAGATTCATGAACTCGCCAAGACCAAGAAGGGAATCCTGGTTGCCGAGGTCAATGCAGGGCAGATGGTTCAGGATGTGCGCCTGGCTGTGAATGGACAGACTCCTGTTGAGCACTTTGGCCGTCTGGGCGGTATCGTACCAGAGCCAGAGGAAATCGTTGAAGCGCTGAAACAATTAATAATTTATAATGAATAATGTACAATTAATAATGTACAAATAATAATGAATGATAAGCCTTCGGGCAAAGGCGTATGCCTAATTATACATTATAAATTATAAATTAAACATTAAATAAAATGAATGATATAATTTCACCAGAGAATCTGGTATATAAGAAGCCTACGCTGATGAACGATACCCCGATGCATTACTGTCCGGGCTGTTCGCATGGCGTAGTTCATAAGCTCGTTGCCGAGGTCATCGAGGAGATGGGCATGGAGGATAAGGCGGTGGGTGTTTGTCCGGTGGGCTGTGCCGTATTCGCTTATCGCTATTTGGATATCGACTGGCAGGAAGCTGCGCATGGCCGTGCTCCTGCTGTGGCTACGGGTATCAAGCGTCTGTGGCCAGACCGTCTCGTCTTCACCTATCAGGGTGATGGCGACCTGGCGTGCATCGGTACCTGCGAGACCATCCACGCCCTGAACCGTGGCGAGCACATCGCCATCATCTTCATCAACAATGCCATCTATGGTATGACCGGTGGACAGATGGCTCCAACCACCCTGCTGGGTCAGAAAACCGCTACCTGTCCTTACGGACGAGATGCAGACCTTCATGGTTATCCACTGAACATCACCGAACTGGCCAGCCATCTGCAGGGCACCTGCTACGTAACCCGCCAGAGTGTGGAGACCGTGGCAAGCATCCGCAAGGCAAAGAAGGCCATCCGCAAGGCGTTCGAGGCAAGTATGCAGGGCAAGGGCTCCAGCCTGGTAGAAATCGTTTCTACCTGCAACAGCGGTTGGAAGCTCTCACCTGTTGAGGCAAACAAGTGGATGGAGGAGAATATGTTTAAGCAGTATCCTAAGGGCGACCTGAAGGATACAACAAATTTGTAAGAACAATGAAGACAGAAATCATTATATCCGGTTTTGGTGGTCAGGGTGTCCTTTCGATGGGAAAGATCCTGGCCTACTCAGGACTGATGGAAGACAAGGAGGTGACCTGGATGCCGGCTTACGGACCAGAGCAGCGTGGCGGTACAGCCAACGTGACGGTCATTGTGAGCGACAGCCGCATCTCTTCGCCTATCCTGAGCCATTATGATGTAGCCATCGTGCTCAACCAGCCATCGCTCGATAAGTTTGAGCCAAAGATCAAGCCCGGCGGCATCCTGATTTACGATGGTTATGGAGTGATGAATCCTCCACAGCGCAAGGACATCACCATCTATCGCATTGATGCGATGGACAAGGCTGCCGAGATGAAGAATTCAAAGGTGTTCAATATGATTGTATTGGGCGGACTGCTGAAGGTTTGCCCAGTGGTGAGCACCGACGGTTTGAACAAGGCACTCTACAAGTCGTTGCCAGAGCGCTATTACAACCTGATTCCATTGAACATGAAGGCCGTGGAAGAGGGTATGAAAATCATCGAGAAAGTAGACTAATAATTATAGATAAGCCGTATGACTAAAAAATCCAACTATCTATTGTCCCTCTTCGGGGCACTCTTACTAACCTCATCCCTTCAGGCTCAGAGCCTGTTGCCGAAACCGCAGCAGGTTACGATGGGCAAGGGCGTATTCAACACCAGCAACGGTGTGAAAGTAGAAAACCAAGTAGGCGCTGATGCCGAGAATATCTATACCAAGGCATGGAATGTCAAGGTGAATGATGCGGCCAAGAGAGTGGTGAAGTTTACCAAGCTCGCCAATGCATCTTCGCCAGAGGCATACAAGCTTCATGTGGCACCTGATGCCATTGAAATCAGTGCCGCCAGCAGCGAAGGCTTCCTCCGTGCCTGGCAGACCATGGAGCAGCTTACCACCAAGAAGGGCATTGCATGCTGCGACATCGTGGATGCACCAGCCTATAAGTGGCGTGGATTGATGCTCGATGTTTCCCGTCATTACTTCCCTATCTCCTTCCTCAAGAAACAGATAGATGTGATGTCGGAATATAAGTTCAACCGTCTCCATATCCATCTGACCGATGCTGCCGGATGGCGCATCGAAATCAAGCGCTATCCTCGACTTAACAACTTTGCAGCCTGGCGTTCGGGTAAGTTGTGGAAAGACTGGAATGCCAATGGCAACAAGTATCTGGAGCAGGGCAGCGAGGGTGCCGAGGGTGGTTACTATACCCAGGATGAACTCCGCGACCTGGTGAAATATGCTGCCGAGCGTGGCATCACCATTGTTCCGGAAATCGAGATGCCGGGTCATTCTGAGGAAGTGCTTACTGCCTATCCAGAGTTATCCTGTACCCATGAGCCTTACAAGCAGGCAGATTTCTGTCCGGGCAACATCGGAACCTACGATTTTCTGGAGAATGTCTTGAAGGAGGTGATGGATATCTTCCCTTCTCATTACATTCATGTGGGTGGCGATGAGGCTGCGAAGAAGTCATGGGGCAGTTGTGCCCTCTGTCAGAAGAAGATGAAGGAGCTGGGCATCGACAACGTGGATGGATTGCAGGCTCATCTCATTTCCCACATGGGCAAGTTCCTGAACGAGCATGGCAGACAGCTCGTGGGTTGGGATGAGGTGATTGCCGGAAATCTCTCCAAGAATACTACCGTGATGGTTTGGCGTGGCACCGAACTGGCACACGAGGCGATCAAGCATGGCTACGACGTGGTGATGTCGCCAGGAGCTTACTGCTACTTCGATATGTATCAGGATGCGCCGGGCACCCAGCCAGTGGCAAATGGCGGTTTCATTCCTACCGAGAAGGTGTATAGCTACGTGCCGGGAAGCGATCTTCCTGAGGCTGAACGCAATATGATTACGGGTGTGCAGGCGAATCTCTGGACAGAGCATATTCCTACTCCAGAGTATGCTGAGTACATGCTTTATCCTCGTGCTTTGGCTCTGGCTGAGATTGGCTGGAACGGAACCAAGACCAAGAACTATCCTGAGTTCAAGACCCGTGCACTGGCGCAGGTGGAACATCTGAAGGCTGAAGGCGTGAACCCATTCAATCTGAAGAAGGAGATTGGTGAACGCAAGGAGAAGATGAAACCGGTGCAGCACAAGGCAGTGGGTGCCAAGGTTACCTATAACCATGCTTACAACCGCTACTATCCGGCAGCTGGTGAACAGACGCTGGTGGATGGCAACATGGGCGGTTGGGCTCATGGCGATGGTCGCTGGCAGGGCTTTATCGGCAAGGATTGCTTCGATGTTACCATCGACTTGGGTAAATCTACCAAGGTCAGCAGAGTAGGCACCGATTTCATGCAGAGCAGCGGTCCTGAGATTTTCTATCCTTCTCAATATACCGTATCTGTAAGTGAGGATGGTAAGAACTTCACCCAGGTATTCGATAAGAAGTATGAGTCGAGCAAGGAGCCGATTCTGAATTTCAAGACGCTAACCTGGAAGGGCAGCAAGACAGCCCGCTACATCCGTGTTCAGGCGAAGCCAAGCAGCTTCGGCGGCTGGCTGTTTGTTGATGAGATTATCGTGAAATAATACGCCCTGAACCAACGGTCACCGGTCGAAGGGAAAGTCATCATGTGTGTAGGTCAGGGAGCCTGGGAGGAAGAACTGCTCTACAGTACCCGTCAGATGGATGCCTTGCTCAAGGAGTTGTAGGACAACGTCTACGAATGTTGCCTCTTTAAATCACAACTGCAAAATAGAATCTCCAGAGAGAAATCGAGTAGCTTATGCTCCTTGGTTTCTCTCTTTTTGTGGATGTGAAGAGTATGTCTTTTAAGAAAAAACAGATTTAAAACGGTCAGAATCGGAAATATTTCTCCAAAATAGATATTTTATTCGAATTTTATTCGTACTTTTGCGTCTGACATTCAGAATTTAGCTTGTTTTCTAACTGCAGCACTTAGGTGAGTGAAAGTTCTTGGATGGAAAAATCCTGAGTCATTTTTGTAGCTTGGGTGCTTATGGAATAAATGAGTGTTGCGGAATTTGGGTGTGCAAAATATAAAATTAAAATATGAACTCTGATGAACAAATTCTCTACGAACTGCTGAAAGCCGGTGATGAGAAAGCATATGGCATTCTTTACAGGAACCATTATGCCATATTGTGTCATTTTGCCAATTTCTATCTACATGATAGATTTTCTGCAGAATCTGTTGTGGAAGATGTTATCTACCACTTATGGGAAAATCGTGAAAGTTTGAATATCACCAAATCCATCAGAAGCTATTTAGTAATGGCTGTAAGGAATAAGTGTCTTGACACGCTCAAGCTTAAGAGAAACCAAAATGAAAAGCCCATATCTAGCTTGTCGGATAAAGCTGGCTATTATATGGATAGCCAAACTGCCGGTGATTCTCCTTATGGAACTCTTCTCTCCAAAGAGCTAGAGGAAAAAGTAATCCAGGCTATTGAAGCTCTTCCCGCCGAATGCAGGCAGGTGTTCCTAAAAAGCAGGATGGAAAACAAGAAAAACAAGGAAATTGCAGAAGAATTAGGCATTTCTGTCAATACAGTAAAGTATCATCTCAAGAATGCACTCAAGATATTGCGAGAGAAACTGGAGCACTATCTTATAGCTTTATCCTTATTTTTGTTAATGAACTGAAAAAGATATATTTTTCACAACACTTCTTTACCACAACATCGTCAATAAGTAAAACGTATCAAGAATATGAACAAAATACAATTTGAAGAATTAGCTATAAGATATTTTACCGGTGATCTCGATTCAGAAGGAATCCTTCTTCTTGAAGACGAAATCCGTCAGTCTAAGGAAGCTAAAAAAACATTTGATGAACTGAAGGAAATCTGGGCAGCCAGTACTACCCATGATGAGCTGGACAGCTACGACTACAAGGCTGCCTACCAGCGTTTCTTGCATAAGATTTCAGAAGGCTCAGATGAAACAGATGAGGATCAGAAGGAAGAGAATCCTCGTTTCTACCATATATATAGGTGGATTGGCGGTATAGCAGCCTCTCTCCTTATATTGTTTGGTGCCACCTATCTGTCTTATCAGCAAGGACAGAAGAATCTGCAGAGCACCTTTGCTGATATCGTTGTTGCCACTCCTAATGGCTCCAGTACCAGTGTTAACTTGCCGGACGGCTCCATTGTGACGCTTAATGGAGGTTCCAGTATTTCATATTCGCAAGGATATGGAGTGGATAGCCGTATCGTCAATATAGAAGGTGAAGGATATTTTGAGGTCAAGAAGGATAGTACCAAGCCATTTATCGTCAACTCTGCCAACATCATCGTCAAGGTGTTGGGTACAAAGTTCAACTTCTGTGATTACCCACAGGAGGAACAGGCTCTTGTAGCTCTTGATGAAGGCAAGGTGAACATGACAAGCGTTGCATCGAAGCAGGAAATCACCTTGCTTCCGAACCAGCATGTGGTGCTTGACAAGAAAACCGGTACCATGACATTGCAGGATACAAAAACTCTGGTTAACAAAGGTCAGTGGACCAAAGGTGTCATTGCCTTTAATGGCGAGTCTCTCAAGGACATAGCAGCTGTATTGGAAAGATGCTATTCTATCAAATTCAAGATATCTCCATCTAAGCAGAACTCACTCCATTTTTATGGTGTTTTTTACAGAAACAGTCAAAATGTGTATGATATCATGGAGGCGCTTGCTGCAACAGGAAAGTTCACCTATAAAATAAGTGGTAAGACTATCATTATTCTGTAGGAAATTGAGGAAAAAAAGTTTTTTTAGAAAAAATATGCTTTTTCACTACCACTTTTGCAAAATACATCGTCTATAAGCCAAATTTAGCAACAACATTAACAACTTAAACGAAATTTGTTATGGATAAAAAACAAATCTTTCTAACTGCTGCTGCCTTGTGCTTGAACATGAGCATTTCGGCTCAGAGCGTGAATTTGCAGAATGTCACGGTAAAGCAGGCACTTAACAAGTTGCAGCAGACTTGCGGCTATTCTTTTGTTTATGAAGCAAAAGACCTAAACACCAGCAAACGTGTTTCTGTCAATGCATCCAATTGCGCAGAAGCTATTGGACAAGTCCTTAAAGGTCAGGGGGTAACCTATACCATGAAAGGAAAAAATGTCATTATTTCAAAGGCTTCTGTCAAGCACGAAGGTACTCAGCAGGTGGGAAACCAGCGACGTGTAAAAGGTGTCATCAAGGACGGAAACGGTGAACCTATCATCGGTGCTACCGTTAGAGTAAAGGGACATGAGAGCAATGGAACCATTTCTGATCTTGATGGTAATTTCTCGCTTGAGGTATCTCCTGGTGATGAGCTGGAAGTTTCTTATGTAGGTTACAGCACAAAGCTCATCAAAACAGGCAACTCATCATCACTTAGTGTGATCATGAAGGAAGACAAAAAGTCTCTTGAGGAGATTGTTGTGGTGGGCTATGGTACGCAGAAGAAAGTTTCCGTAACAGGTTCCATGGCATCTACCAAGGGTGATGACCTGGCAGCTGTTCCTACTCCTAACATTACCAATACATTGGCTGGCCGTCTCCCAGGTCTTATCTCTTACAACCGTAGTGGTGAGCCTGGTTACGATGACGCTGGTCTTCTGATTCGTGGTGCAAGCACCATCGGCAATGCATCTCCTTTGCTGGTTGTGGATGGCGTGGCTGACCGTGCCGGTTCTTTGGGACGTCTGGATCCTAACGATATTGAGAGTATCACCATCTTGAAGGATGCATCGGCTGCCATCTACGGTTCCCGAGCTGCCAATGGTGTCATTTTGGTAACCACCAAACGTGGTTCAAAGGGTGATTTCAAGGTTCAATATACAGGTAATGTAGGTGTCAGCTCTCCTACTGTATTACCTGAGATGTGTAACTCATGGCAGTATGCAGAGTTGCTGAACGAAATCACTCCAGGTAAGTATTCTGCAGAAGAAATTCAGAAGTTCAAGGATGGAAGTGATCCTTTGAACTATCCTAATATTGATGCATTTGACCTGATGCTCAAGCCTGCTGTTCAAACCCAGCACAATGTTTCTGCCAGTGGCGGCGGCAAGACCGTATCGTATTATGTTTCTCTTGGTTATCAGTATCAGGATAACTATTACAAGAATAGTGCCAGCAACTATAACCAGTATAACTTAAGATCAAATATTGACATCACTCCTTCGGATCTCTTGAAGTTCAGCGTGAATGTAGCCTTCCGTCAGGAAGACCGCAACTCTCCTGTTACCGGTTCAGAAGATATCTGGCGCTATCTTATCAAATATAATCCGATGGTGAATGTCTGGTATCCTGGTACCAACTATGGTACGGTATCTTCCAAGCAGGATAACTTCGCACCTGCCACCGGTATGGATGATACAATGGGGTATCAGCGGGACCGTCGTTCTTATCTGAACGCTGACCTCACCATGCATCTGGAGATGCCTTGGTTGGCAAAGGGGCTCTCTGCCGATGCAGGATTCTATGTGGACCGTTCTGATGTATTCTATAAGAATTTCCAGAAGAAGTTCTATCTCTATTCGTATGAGAACAATGACTATGTTCCTGTACAGCAGGGGCAGAATGTCTTGTCGGAGAACATGCACCAGACTTTGGGTATCACCATGAATGCCCGAATCAATTACAAGCGTACATTCAATTTGGTTCACAATGTGAGTGCGTTTGTTGCGTGGGAGCAATACAAGAGCCGCTACGACTATCTCTCTGGTCGTCGCCAGGACTTTGTTTCTACTTCCATTGATGAGCTTTTTGCCGGTGATTCCAATTCTGCAACCAATGACGGTACTGCATCCGAAACCGCCCGTCTCAACTACTTTGGTCGTGTAGATTATGACTATGCAGGCAAGTATCTCTTCCAGTTCAACTGGCGCTATGACGGTTCAGAGAATTTCCCTAAGGGTAACCGCTTCGGTTTCTTCCCTGGAGTTTCTATGGGTTGGCGTATTTCTGAGGAAAAGTTCTGGAAAGAACATGTCAAGTGGATGGACTACTTCAAATTGCGTGCTTCATGGGGCCAGATGGGTAATGACAAGGTTTCTGCATTCCAGTATGTAACTGCCTATACATTCAGCAATCCTGGTGTGTTTGGTGCCAATGGTGGAAAAGCAAATACAGGTTTGCGTCTCAACCGTACCGCCAATCCTAACATCACATGGGAGGTGGCTGATACATGGAACGTTGGTATCGAGTCTAAATTCCTGGATTACTTCAACTTTGAGGGTGACTTCTTCGTAACCAAGCGTAGCAATATCCTCACAGCTCGCAATGCTGCGATTCCAGAGTATGCCGGTCTTTCGCTTCCTGATGAGAACATCGGTAAGTGCAAGAGCATCGGTACAGAACTTACCCTTGGTTACAATCGTCAGCTCAACAAGGACTGGGGACTTCACCTGAGTGGTAACTTCAGTTACAGCCATGGTACGATAGATTATATAGACGAGCCTGCTGAAACCTTGGAATGGCAGCGCCGTACAGGCAAGACCATCGGTACACAGGGCAGCAACTATCTGATGTATGAGTCTATCGGTATTTTCCGTACCCAGGATGATCTTGATTCCTATCCACATCTTTCTGATGCACGTGTAGGTGATGTCAAGTTCAGAGATGTGAACGGTGATAAGAAGATTGACGGCGATGACAAGGTTAGAATGGACAAGCCTGCTGTACCTGAAATCATGTATGGCATCAACATCGGTACCACCTACAAGAACTGGAGTCTTAACATGTTGTGGCAGGGTGCGGCCCGAGTATGGCAATATACCTTCATGGAGGCTGGTATCATTGGTAACTTTACCAAGGATTTCTATGACAACCGTTGGACGGAGGACAATCCTAATGCCAAATATCCTCGTACCTATAACCGTGATGCAACAGTTACCGGTGGTGGTAACTACCGTAACTCATTCTGGCTCAACAATGCATCCTATCTGCGTTTGAAGAGCATTGAATTGGCATACAACTGTCCTAAGAGCTGGTTCAAGGGCACTCCAATATCAGGTGTCCGCCTCTGCTTGACGGGTTATAACCTTCTTACCTTTACTGGTATCAAGAATATCGACCCTGAGACACAGGAGAACAGTCAGGGATGGGCTGCATGGAACACTCCACAGTCTAAAGTGTACAATTTCGGAATTAACGTCACATTTTAATTAGAAGAATTATGAAACTATATATTAAGTACCTTACTATAGGATTGATGGCTACCACGATGTTGGCTTCATGTGCTGATATTTTGGACAAAAAGCCTTTGACTGAAATCTCTGACAATGACCTCTGGTCGGATCCTGCTCTCTTGAAGGCATTCGTCAATTCAAGATACAATCAGGTGGGAGTTAATGGTGCAGAATCCATGCAAAGTTCTATTGTGGATGAAACGGAACTTACCTGGTTGCGCGGTTGCGAGACTCATAACTTTGCCCGTTTGAGTCCTACTGACCTAGGTAGAATGAACGGTGCCTGGTGGGGATGGGACAATCGTTCCTGGAGTACCAAGTGGACCAATATTTCCAACTGCAACATCTTCTTTGAGCGTGTGGACAATGTAGGTTTCACTGACGAGACTGAAAAGACGAAGTTGGTGGGACAGGTACGATTCATCCGTGCCTTTGAGTATTGGGATCTTATTGCCAGATGGGGTGCCATGCCTATCATTACCAAGAGCTTTTCTATCAACGATCGTGAAGAAATCGTAGGACAGAAGCGCAATACGTATAAGGAATGTATTGATTTCCTGGTTAGAGAATTGGATCAGGCTGCCAAGGAATTGCCGGCTAACTGGAGTGGAGATGACTATGGACGAGCAACCAGCGTTGCCGCTTTGGCCCTCAAGTCGCGTATCCTGCTTTATGCAGCAAGTCCTCTTATGAATGAGGACGTCAAGATTCCTGAGGTGGGATATACCACCCCGGAACCTGACAGATGGCAAAAGGCTGCCAAGGCTGCAACAGAAGCACTGGATGCAGCACAGGCCGCTGGATATGAGCTTTACAACCTGGATGGTGATCCTTCTAAGAATTATCAGATGATATTCATGGACAATACCGCAGCAAACAAGGAAACCTTATTTGCCCGCATGGGTACCAACAGTGCTGGCGGTGAGAGTATTTCCAGCTGTGACCAGTATAACAATCCTAACGGATATGGTGGATGGGGTGGCAACTGTCCTCTTCAGGAGCTGGTGGATGCCTATGAAGTGGTAAAGGATGGTGTTGCCAGCAAGTTCGACTGGAACAATCCGGAAGAAAAGGCAAATCCATATGCCAACCGTGATCCTAGATTCTATGCCACTATCTTATATGATGGAGCCAAGTGGATGACCAGAAATGTGGAAACCTACTTCGATGTTGACAGCAATGGCAATATCACTGGTGGTGGAAAAGACACCAAGTTTGGCAATGACAGTTGGAATGCTTCACCAACGGGCTACAATATGAAGAAGTTTATGGATGAGGGATATGCCTTGAACTCATGGAACTTCTGTGCCCGCAACTGGATCCACCTCCGTATGGCAGAGTTATATCTCAATAAGGCTGAAGCGCTGTTTCACACATGTGACGAAGAAGGTGCTAGAGAAGCATTGAAGCCAGTAAGACAGCGTGCAGGAATGCCTGCTGTCACAGCTACAGGTGCTGATCTGCTGGAGGCTATCAAGAACGAGCGTCGCATTGAATTTGCTTTTGAGGAACATCGTTACTTTGATGTACGTCGCTGGAAGGAAGCTCCTAAATACTTCGGTTCTACCGTTCATGCCATCACTATCAAGAAATATCCTGATGGAAAGAAGACATATGAGGTGGATAAGTTGAGAAGTGATGTGGGTGGTGACCGTAAATGGGATGACAAGATGTACTGGTTGCCTATCTCGAAGTCTGAGATGGATAAGAATCCAAATCTCGTACAGAATCCTGGATATAACAAGTAAATATATATCAGTATGAAGAAAACAGTCATAACTTTAGTTAGTTTGTTCATGGTTTTGGTTAATAGCGTCTGTGCTCAGGAGAAGCAAAGCTTCCGCGAGTGGGCACAGACCCCACCTATGGGTTGGAATAGTTGGGATTGCTATGGACCTACAGTTACAGAGAAAGAGACAAAGGCCAATGCCGATTTCATGGCTGAGAACCTGAAGCAGCATGGATGGGAATATGTCGTGGTGGATATCCGCTGGTTTATTGCCAACGACAAGGCTGGAGGATACAATGAGAGCAATCCAGTTTATGTCATTGATAATTATGGTAGATATCAGCCTGCCGAGAACCGTTTCCCATCTTCTTCCAATGGAAAAGGATTCAAGGCACTGGCAGACTATGTGCATGGCAAGGGCTTAAAGTTCGGTATCCATATCATGCGCGGTATTCCTAAGGTGGCTGTGATGCGTCATCTCCCGATTAAGGGAACGAACGGCATTACTGCTGACCAGATTTACAGTGAGGAAGGTAGATGCAAGTGGTTGAAGGACAATTATACAGTGGATGCTTCCAAGCCTGGAGCACAGGAATACTACAACTCCATATTTGAGATGTATGCAGAGTGGGGAGTGGATTTCATCAAGATTGACGACCTGTCTGCACCAGACTATCATCAGCCTGAAATCGACATGATCAGAAAGGCTATCGACAAAACTGGCAGGCCTATCGTGCTCAGTACCTCTCCAGGTGAGACTCCTGTAGCAGCAGCCAAGCATGTGGACAGCCATGCCAACATGTGGAGAATGGTAAACGATGTATGGGATGTATGGAAGGACTTTACACATCTTGTAAAGGTTGCCCATGATTGGTATCCATATATCGGTGAGGGAACCTGGCCTGATTGTGACATGATTCCGCTCGGTCATATTGCCATTCGTGGTGAAAGAGGAGAAGACAGAATGACTCGTCTTACCAAAGATGAGCAATACTCACTGATGACATTCTTTAGTATTTTCCGCTCCCCTTTGATGTATGGTGGTGACTTGCCTTCTATTGATCCTTTCACATTGTCATTGCTTACCAACAAGGGAGTATTGAAGATGCACAGAGATGGTACTAGTGTCAAGGAATTGTTTAATGATGAGCAGAAGCTTGCCGTTACTTCTAAGGACAAAAACAGTGGTGCAACCTATCTGGCTATCTTCAATCTTTCTAATAAGACACAAAAGATCCAGGTTCCAATGAGCTCTATTGGTATCAAGGATACCAAGCGTGCAACCTTGCTATGGTCTAACAAGCAGGTAGGAAAGGTAAAGGGAAAAGTTAGTGTAACTCTCAATCCTCATGCATGTACATTATACAAGCTTGATTAAGGTTGAGAATTTAAAAAATAATTTAGTATTATAATACATGCCTGAACAATAGCTTGTTGTTCAGGCATGTTCGTAGAAAAAACTCTAACGAATATGAAGAAAATCTTTATTTTAATTCTCGCATCCATATTTATGGAAGCTCCATTGTATGCACAAAAGTATTCTATGCAATCTCCTGATGGACATATTGCCTTGACGATCTCAAACCAAGAGCAGTTAACCTATTAGGTACAGCTGGATGGGAAAACACTTATCGCACCATCTCCTATGGGATTTCTGTTGAAAGACGAAAAAGAAATGAAAGGCAACTTTATCGTAGAAAATGATGCTAAAGTTAAGAGTGGCATAGAGTCCTGGATACCTGTTGTACGAAATAAGCATGCAGAATGCAAAGTTCCTTGCCAAGAGCTCACATTGAATCTGAAGGAAAATGGTGACCAATATCGTCGCATGGATGTTGTATTCCGTGTAATGAATGATGGCGTAGCTTTCCGCTATACTCTTTATGGTATCTCCAGATTGGGAAATCGGCAAATCACGAAAGAACTAACAGGATATTCTCTGCCTGAGTCTTCAATTCTCTGGATACCTGGTTTTGCCTATGAGAACCAAGGCAAAAGCTACAAGTCCTCCCAGGAAGGTATATTTGTCAAAACTCCTGTAAAGAGCATTAAAACAGATATTCATGCGGGATTACCTGGTTTGATAAAAGTAGATGAGAATAACTGGATGGCTATTACAGAGGCCAATCTAGACAATTATCCAGCATTCTATCTGGGCAGGAGTAAGGAAGCCAAGGAAGGATATCAGATGTTGGACACCAAACTGCGCAAGTTCAGCATAGAACTGCAATTTCTGGTAGATGAGAATAAATAATCTAATACCAGAAAACACCGAGGGGTTTGGGGGAGAGAAGCCCCCATCAGAAGAAATTTCAGCTAGCAATGCAAGATAAAGTACAATATGGCATTCTTATTTATAATATATTATACTTTTATTGAACTTTTCTTTGAGTTTTGTCATATTTTCATTAGCTTTGCCAGCAAAACTATCATTAATAATTACCCTTTAAAATAAACGTATTATGCAGATATTATTGGCAAATGCCAAAATCATGTTTGATAAGGCTGATAGGGCAGCTGTTTCAAAGCCACTTTTCCAGTCTGTGGCAGAAATGTTGGCTGCAGAAATGGCTAAGCTGGACGTAGAGGAATTGGCTAGGCAACTTGATTGCAGCCACAAGATAGCTTTGGAAAACTGGAAACGCTATCGTAATTTTATGGCTGCAGAGAAGATGCCTGCCATACTTTCCTACAATGGACAGGCGTATAAGCATCTACGTGCTAACACTTTGGGAGAAGAATCCCTGCAGTATGCCCAGCAACATCTCTGGATTACCTGCTTTCTCTATGGATTGCTTCGGCCGATGGATGGCATCGTGCCTTATCGTATGGAGCATTGCGTGACGCTTGAAGCTACAAACGACAAGCCGGTCAATCAATTTTGGAAAGATAAACTTACCGATGTTCTTATCCACAGTGTGAAAGCAGACGATGGCATACTTATCCATCTCTCTACAGCAGAATATGAACATCTGTTTGATTGGAAGAGAATTTGCAGGGAAGTGAAAGTCATCCAGCCCCTCTTTTATGTTCGCCAGAAGGATGGTAGGCTGAAAATGCAGGCTGTGTGGGCCAAATCCTGCCGTGGAGCTATGGTGAGATACATTCTAAGCAACCAACTTGCTACTCCAGAAGAATTGGCAGCCTTCAGTTACGAAGGTTTTGAATACACACCAGAATTAGGAGAAGTGGCTTTTCCGCATTTCGTTCGTAATATAACAAAATAGTACTTTTTTACTTTTCCTACATCAAAGATGATATCTTGGAAGACAAGGGAGCGGACTAGGCAATGCTTTCGTCCGCTCCCTTGTTTAATTTAGTTTAAATCCTGAAAAATTCTTGTTTATCTCTAGGTAAAATTGTATTTTTGCCGTGGAGAAAGTTATGTTCAGCAGTGCCGAACTTATATTCAACACTGCTGAACTTAAGTTCAACACTGCTGAACATAGATTCAACACTGCTGAACATAGATTCAACACTGCTGAACATAGATTTCTTCTAATAATAAAGACTATTATCCTTAAGAGTATAGATAAATGCATTTAAGGATGCAAACCATCTCTTCCAGGATTACGGTCTCTCTTTATAAATGATGATGTAGAACTTAATAAGGAAAGGAATCGATATGGTAAAGTACAAGTTGCAGGAGATGTCGGATGTTCATCATACCGGCAAGCGTAAGGTTTATCCCAAGATGGTAGTCAACCGGACTCTATCTCGCAAGGAATTCATCGAAAGGATGCAGGGTTATCATCGTGGTATTTCGGCAAGCACCACGGAGGCTGTGCTGATGGATGTGGAAGATATGCTTGTTGAGATGCTCTCCATGGGCTATAATGTGAATCTGGAGGGTCTCGGTACCTTCTCTCTATCCTTGGGCTTCGAGGATGACAAACCTACGGAGATGCAGGGCGATGATGACAAGATGACCCATCGCAAGGTAGGCGTAAGAGATGTGAACTTCAAGGCATCTCCCGATTTCATCAAGTCTGTGAAGCTGGCAGCCGACCGTGATCTGGAGCGGGATATGGGTGGTGTAAAACTGATATTGAAAAAGAAATATACCCGAGAGGAGCGTATCGCCCGAGCCCTGGATGTCATCGATGAGAATGGCTTCATCGGGCTTACCGACTATGCCTACATCAACAACTTGAGCCGCACAGCCGCCTCATTGGAGCTGAAGGAGATAGACCATGACGAGACTGTTCCTATCCGCTCTGTGGGTCGGCACAGCCATAAGGTTTGGGTGAGGAGAAAAAAATAAGATAAAGTATGATTTCTCATCATTTTCTTTGGTAGTTAGGAAATATTATTGTAGTTTTGCACAAAGAAAGAAAAAGTCTAAAAAGTAGTAGATATGGAACAGAAGAAGAAACGCGTATATCGCAAGCGCATCCCTTATGGCATGATGAATTTTGAGGATGTTAGAAAGGATGATTGCTATTATGTGGATAAGACTCCGTTCATAGAAGAAATAGAGGCAGCAAATAAGTTTTTCTTTTATATTCGCCCTCGTCGTTTCGGCAAGAGCCTTACCCTTTCTATGCTCCAGAATTACTATGATGTGAACAAGAAGGATAAGTTTGAACAGCTCTTTGGTGATCTTTACATAGGTAAGAATCCAACCCCTGAGCGTAATTCCTATTTGGTGCTGAATCTGAATTTCTCTGTAGTTGCAGCTGGTATCGACGATTATAAGGATGGTTTGGATGCTACCTGTAACATGTCTTATAATTTTTTCTGTGATGTTTATCAGCAGTATCTTCCAGAAAATATCAAGGAGGAAATGAATAAGCAGGAAGGGTGTATCGACCAATTGCAATATATCTGTCAGGAGTGTGATAAAGTTGGTCAGCAAATCTATCTCTTCATTGATGAGTACGACCATTTTACCAATAAGATTCTTGCTGAGCCGCAATATATGACCGGTTATCGCAAGCAGACGCATGGCGAAGGCTATCTGCGTCTCTTCTTCGATGCGGTAAAGGCGGCTACAAGTACATCCCTGAAGCGTGTTTTCGTAACAGGTGTCAGTCCTGTGACGATGGATGATTTGACCAGTGGTTTCAACATAGGCACCAACTATTCCTTGAGCGCCGAGTTTAACAAGATGACGGGATTTACGGAGGAAGAAGTGCGTGAGATGTTGACCTACTATTCTTCGGTTTGTCCTTTCCGTCATTCCGTGGATGAACTTATCCAGGTGATGAAGCCATGGTATGATAACTATTGCTTTGCTATCAACAGATATGGTCAGGTAACGATGTATAACTCTGTGATGGTGCTGTATTTCATCGACCAGTATATTCACAATAATTGTGATATTCCTCGTGATATGATAGAGGATAACATCCGTGTAGATTATAACAAGCTTCGTATGCTCATCCGCCACGACAAGGAGTTTGCTCATGATGCCAGCATTATCCAGCATCTGGTTACGGATGGATTTGTTACGGGAAACTTGAAAAGGGGATTTCCTGCCGAGAGCATCAACGATCCGGACAATTTCGTCAGTTTGCTCTTTTACTTTGGCATGTTGACCATTGATGGAACCTATCGTGGCAAGACCAAGTTTGTGATTCCTAATGAGGTGGTTAGAGAGCAGATTTATGCTTATTTGCTGAGCACCTATAAGGAGAACGAACTGGCTTACGATACCTATCAGAAGAGTGATTTGGAGAGTGGCTTTGCTTATGATGGTGATTATAAATCTTATTTCGGCTTTATAGCTGATGCCATCAAGCGCTTTTCTTCTCAGCGTGACCGACAGAAGGGTGAGTCGTATGTGCATGGCTTTACCTTGGCGATGACCTGTCAGAATATGTTCTATCGTCCAATCTCAGAACTGGATAACCAGGCTGGTTATGCCGACATCTTCCTGCGTCCGCTCCTGGAGAATTATCCGGATATGGAGCATTCATATATTGTGGAGTTGAAATATTGCAAGTCGGATGCTACCGATGAGCAGGTGGCGAAGCTGAGAGAGGCAGCCATCGCTCAGGTTAATCGCTATGCAGATAGTGATGTGGTGAAGACTGAGGTAAAGACCACCCGCCTTCACAAGATAGTTGTGATATTCAGGAGCGTGGATATGGTGGTGTGTGAGGAGATAGAATAAAGTTACTGAGATATAAATGTATATGAATTATGCAGATTACATTTGTGGCGTTAATTTAAAAGAAAGGAATAAGATGGAAACGATTAATATTCAGTTTCAAGTACCTTCTACAGGTCAATATACGCTTGACGAATTTGTCGCTAAGCTCAAAGACTATGCTGAAAAATTAGCCAGTTCTATCTCCAAGTCTGGAAATAGTTACCAGGAAAGATTCATGAGCCAGGCAGAGCAGGAAGCCTATGTGGCAGAAAGCCTCAACCGTGCTCTTGATGAAATGGAAGCTCATAAGAAGAATGGGACGAAGCCGATGGATGCTCGTGATTTGTTGAGAAGACTTCGCTAGGAATTTATTTGGGGGAAGAAATTTATAAGATTCCTCTGATTTACAATAAAGAAGTTGGGGGCTTAGTCTCAGAATTTAAAAAAGGCCAATAATAATTGTTGGAATATAGCAGGAGATAGAAGAAATGATTATGAGTAAAAATATTGATATATTTAATATCCTTTCTGGAGGTGAGCGTGTTACTTTAGAATGTAAAAAAGCAACTAAGGGAGTTCCTGCTTCTTTGTGGGAAACCTATTCAGCTTTCGCCAATACGTATGGTGGAATAATTCTGTTGGGCGTGGTTGAGCATATGGAAGAAATGGACAATTCCAAGCGTTTTGAAATCATAGGTGTTGAGGATGCAGACAAAATTCGTAAAGATTTGTGGAATACAGTCAATAGCCGAGAAAAAGTGAATATCAATCTTCTATACGATGATGATATTCAGACGATAGATATTGATGGAAAGAAAATTGTTGCTATCAATATTCCTCGTGCAGACTACACCGTTCGGCCTGTCTATATTAACAACAATTTGTCAAGAGGCACTTTTAAGCGTAACCATGAAGGTGACTACCATTGTACTGAGCAAGAATTGAAAATGATGCTTCGTGATGCAAATGAAGCTGGCAACGATGGATTGTTGCTTGAATACTATACAATGGATGATATTGATATTCCAACTTTAGAACGTTTCAGACAGATGTTCCAAACTTTGCATCCTGAACACCAATGGAACTCATCTGACCATAAGGAGTTTTTGATAAATTTTGGCGGTTATACAAAAAATCGAAGGACAGGAAAGGAAGGTTTGACTATGGCAGGACTTTTGATGTTCGGAAAGGGGCTTCCTGTTCGTGAGCGTTTTGATAATTTGCGTATGGATTATATCGATAAATCTAATTTGGTAGGAGACCAACGTTATAGCGACCGACTAACATACGATGGTACATGGGAGAATAACTTGTTTAATTTCATTAGGATGATCATTCCAAAACTGACACGTGATTTGCCGCATCCTTTCAGTATGAATGGTGTAATTCGGATAGACGATACTCTTCAAGCCAAAGCTGTACGTGAAGCTGTTACGAATATGGTTATCCACTCTGATTTTATGATTAATGGAGTATTGAAGGTCGAAAAAAATGACGATTGCTTTGTATTGACTAATCCTGGACTTCTGAAACTGCCCGTTGAGCAGATTTACAAGGGAGGTGAGTCTAAAGCACGTAATCAGCGTATGCAGAATATGTTCCGAATGATAGGCTATGGCGAAAACCTAGGCTCAGGTTTCCCTCTTATTCTAAATGCTTGGAATGATAAGCATTGGATCAAGCCGGAATTATTAGAACAGCCTGAATTATTGCAGGTCAAATTGACTTTGCATATTCAAAATGAGCCGATAAATGAGCCGATAAATGAGCCGATAAATGAGCCGATAAATGAGCATCTATCAAATCGGCAAATTGCTATAATTATGGCAATAAAGGAACAACCATTCTTTACAAGAGATGATTTAGCGAAAGAAGTTGGAGTGTCGCTTGCGACTTTAAAAAGAGAAATTTCCATTTTGCGTAAGAATGGCTATATAGGTCGTGGAGGTAGCAATAAAAATGGTCAATGGTTACTTCTTAAAAAGATTTGTAAATAGATTTAATAAAATGTCGAATGTAAAATCGAAATAGAATAGTATAAGCCTTTCAGCATTTATATCGCTGAAAGGCTTTTTTGTATCTTAAACTAAAGAAAGTCGTTCTTTTCTTTGGCATTTCCAATTCTTTTCGTTAATTTTGTAGCGTCATTTCCGAGATGGCTGGCAAAGGGTTGCTGGCTGGAAAGTCTGGGGATTGGCTATATCTTTTAGAATTAGACGTTTACTACGTTTCGCTTCTGATAAACTGGAAATTAGGAACTTCAAGTGACTTATCGGAGAGAGATGGCAGTGGATGCCTACATAACGTGTATATATACACGGCACAAGTGCGCCCTTTCGTATAGAAAGGGTGTGCCTTGTGCTACATACATATATACTATGTTGGCGTAGGTGTGTCCTCTTGCTTCTTGTTCTTGTTAAGTCACGGGTCTCCTAAACCTCCAGTTTTGCAAGAACGTTAAAGGAGTAATGACACCCCTGCGCCAATTTCTTTTAAGATATTCTCTCTGTCTGCTTATGGGGATGGTTTTAGGTTTGCGGAGAGATGAAAATAGAACAAAATCATTATGTATTTGCTTATAGGGGTGAGCATACAAAATTATGTAGCCATCTTTATGAACAAATACGAACTCGCAAAGAAGATAAATGAATTGGAGGGTCTTACGAATGATGAGAAATCGGAGTTAATCAAACTACTTCGTTCACAAAAGAAGTATGGTTTGGTTTGGGAAGACAAGCCTGAGGATGCTGAGCAAAGAATGGTCAACGAACAGCCTGTGCTTGTTGAAGTGCCTGAACGTGCCATCCTCAGCGATGATGCTGAGGCACCAAACCATATTCTTATCGAGGGCGATAACCTCGAAGCCCTTACAGCTCTTAGTTATACACATACAGGAAAGATTGATGTCATTTACATTGATCCTCCTTACAATACAGGTAACAAAGACTTTGTCTATAACGATTCATTTGTTGATAAGGAGAATGGCTATAGACATTCCATGTGGTTGTCATTTATGAATAAGCGATTGAAGATAGCTAAGAACCTACTTTCTGAAAAGGGAGTCATTTTTATCTCTATTGATGACAATGAGCAAGCACAGTTGAAGATGTTGTGCGATGAGATATTTGGAGAAGGTAATTATGTCGGTAGCTTGCCTAGAGTAACCAAGAAATCAGGTAAAGCTCACAGTGATGACATTGCACGAAATCATGATTATGTTCTTGTCTTTTCAAAATGTAGTGGTCTTGAATTTAATGGTATTCCTTCAGACGCTAAAGGTTTTGATAATCAAGACGAGTTTGTGACAATACGTGGAAAATATAAGGTGAATCAAACTTTGGATTATGATTCTTTATGGTATAATCCGACTATGGATTTTCCGTTGGTTGTTGATGGTATTGAGTACTATCCAGGAGGAAGTAAAGAGAAACATATAGCTCGACACAGCGGTGAACATACTCCAAAAGATTGGGTTTGGAGATGGAGTCAAGCAAAATTTGAATTTGGTCTGGCTAATGGCTTTGTTGTATTTAAAAAGGGGCGCAATGGAGTACGTATATATACAAAAACTTACTTAAATGCTTCCATAGAAAAGAATGATAAAGGAGAATATTATGTGGAGTATAAAGATCGTTCTACCAAAATGAGTTCATTGATATTTGTTGAAAACGAGTATTCTAATGACAATGCTAAAAAGGAATTGGGGCAATGTTTGAATGCAAATGCTTTTGATTTTCCAAAGCCAACATCTTTGATTAAGAAGTTAATGTCGTTGTCTATGGTTAAAAATTCGACCATCCTCGACTTCTTCGCTGGCTCAGGTACAACCCTTCACGCTACTATGCAGCTCAATGCCGAAGATGGCGGTCATCGCCGTTGTATCTTGGCGACCAACAATGAGAATGGTATTTGCGAGAATGTCACTTACGAGCGCAATCGTCGAGTTATCCAAGGCTATACCACTTCAAAGGGTGAGGAAGTTCCTGGCTTAACCCATAACAACCTCCGTTATTACAGGACGAAGTTCGTGCCTCGTGACAAGACTACGAAGAACTTGCGAGACTTGATGACGCTCTCCACTGATATGCTTTGCATTCGCAATGACGCTTATACCGAGAAGCCATTTGCAGGCAAGAACATCAACAAGAATATCGCCCGATATTTCGAGAGCAGCAATGGGCAGAAGCGAATGCTTGTCATCTATCGTGAGGAAGCCATCGCTGCCATCGTGGAACTTATCAAGCAAGTTTGCGAGGCTGAAGCAGAAAAAGCACGTGGAGTAGGAGAGGCAAAGAATGAGGATTGTTCAAATGGTGCCAAGAAGAAGCTCTTGGTCTATGTCTTTTCGCCAAACGGCTATGCTTATGATGATGAGTTTGAGGATGTGGCAGAATATATCTCGCTTTGCGCCATGCCTGATGCCGTATTGAATGCTTATCGCAGAGTTTTGCCAAAGAAGCATCAAGTACAACTCCTGGATGATGTTGCAGAAGAAACGGATTCAGAAGCGAGAACAGTCGAAGAATCGGATTTATTTCAAAATCAAACATATACAATGGCAGCAAGTGAAATCAAAGATAACAGGGAAGGAGGCGACGAATGAAACAGATACAATATCAGCAGAAAGCAGTCAAGGAATTGGTAGATAAGACTATTGACCTGCTTACCTATTCAGGTATGCGCCACACACTCGTATTCAAAGCTCCAACAGGTGCCGGCAAGACGGTGATGGCATCAGAAATGTTGCTCCGACTGAATGCTGAGTTGAGGGATCGTACGGATGTTCCTTATAAAGAGTTGGCATATATTTGGATTGCTCCCAACAAGCTTCATGAACAGAGCTACTTTAAGATGAAATCCTTTTTTACGGAAGGACAGGAGTTGCATCCGGTCATCTATGACGACCTCGACCATTCTGCCGAAGGCTACATCCATCCGGGAGAAATCCTTTTCGTCAATTGGGAGAGTATCAATAAGGATAATGCCGTGATGATACGTGATACGGAGCAGAGTGCTTCGCTCTATGATCTTACTCGCAGAACCCAGGAAGAACAGAATATTCCTATCGTCGTTATCATCGACGAAGAGCACATGTTTGCCAGCAAACTCGCCAACAAGACAGAGAAGGTGTTGAAGAACATCAATCCAAAAGTTGAGCTCCGTATCTCGGCAACCCCTGAGACAAAAGGTGATTTGGATGTGAAGATACCTAGAGAGGCTGTTGTTAGAGAAGGTATGATAAAACAGGGCGTGGTATTGAATCCTGCCTTGAACTTCACGGATCCGAATGGCTCTTTGAACCAGCATCTGGTGAGCCTTGCCTTGAAGAAGCGGGAAGAGTTGGCTGAGGCTTATCGCAAGATAGGTGTTCATATCAATCCTCTGCTGCTTATTCAGTTGCCTAATGATAAAGATAAGATGGATAAGGATGATGAAAGTATCAAGGAAGAGGTGATGCAATATCTGGACACCATCAAGAATATCAATGTTGACAATGGCAAGTTGGCGATATGGCTCAGCAACGAAAAGGAGAATCTGGATGGTATAGAGAAACCGGATAATCTGACCGAGGTGTTACTCTTCAAGCAGGCCATCGCTCTGGGATGGGACTGCCCTCGTGCCGCTGTGCTCCTCATCTTCCGAAAGATAGAGAGTTTTACTTTCACCGCTCAGACCGTGGGACGCATTCTTCGTATGCCTGAGCAGCATTTCTATGAGGACGACCGACTGAATTGGGGCTATGTATATACCAATCTCAGCAAAGACATCATCAAGATTGTGCAAGATGATATGGACTATATGTCGAATATTCATGCTGTTCGTCGAGAGAATCTATGCAATGTGGTGCTGCGTTCTGAATATTGTGAGCGTCCTGCCATTGCACGTAAGCGACTGGGACCAGATTTCAAGAAGGTACTTGCAAAAGTCTTTGAAGATATTCTTCTGGTTAAGAACCGCCAGTTGTCTCTTTTCACGATAGATGACTTGGAGGGCAATGTGGATGAAGGAGATTCCGAAGATGTTGAGGCTGCAGAGAGCATTTATGCCAAAAACCGAAAGGCATGTGAGGATAAGATTACCTTTAAGGTAAGAAGCATTGGAATCGATTTGATAGAGGATGTCAGTATCACGGGCGAGACTGGTGAGACTCATGTGGATAAGAAGGCAAGATATGTCCGCACGATACAGGAATTGAACAATTCATTCAATGCTTTCTGTGCCAAGTGTATTGGTTCGAAGTTTGAGAAAGTGAGTGTCACGACATTGGCTTTTGCCTTGAAGGAACTGATGGAAGACCTGTTTGAACTCTTTGAGACGGATGCCGTGAAGGTGATTCTTTATCATGGTAATAAGGTGGTATTTGCAGATTTGATAGACCGTGCCTTGAATCGTTATCAGAAAATACTTGAGGAGCGGCAGAATCTGCAGAATGCAAAGTTTTATAAAACTTATGACTGGGAGGTTCCAGTGGAACGACTCTATAAGGAAGAAAGTCATCACATCAAGGATGAGGTACGAGATCATGCTCTTCTGCCATTTGTAGAATTAAAGAATGCCTCTAAGCCTGAAGAGCGTTTCGAAGCTTTCCTGGAATCCAACAAGGAGTATATTGACTGGTGGTATAAGAATGGTGATGCCGGCAGGCAGCATTATGCCATCAGTTATGAGAACAAGGAGGGGCACAAAGCCCTCTTCTATGTAGATTTCGTGATTCGCATGAAGAATGGTCAGGTCTTCCTCTTCGATACCAAGAGTGCTGGAAGTGATGTGGATGCCGTAGAAAAGCATAATGCCCTCATCGACTATATGGCGAGCGAAGAGAACAAGGACAAGCATCTGAAAGGTGGTATCATCATCGAGAGAAATAACAACTGGAAGTATTGTCCGCTGAAGATAGAAAACACTACAGACATCGTGGAGTGGGATAGCTTCTATCCGAAAGAATATAAATAAGTCATAAACACTATATATATAATAAGGTGTAATAACGATGGCAAAGGGACTAGATGGAAAATTCTTGCACTATGGCATCCGAAAGGAAGACCTCGACCTGATCAGGACGCTATGCGAGAAGCATGAGATTGACTTCGACTGGATGAGCGAGGAAATCCTCCGCAAATATCATGCAGCCAAGGTGGATAAGATAGAAATGAATGACGAGGATACTGAGAAGATTATCGCCGAGGCGATTTCTCAGATCAAGTAAAGAACCAAGAATGAAGAACGAAGAGTGAAGAATAGATTATGATTATCAAAAGAATCAAAATCAAGAACTATAAGACTTATCTGAGTCTTGACTTGGATTTGTCGGTGAACCCCGATCAGCCCATCATCCTGATAGGTGGTATGAACGGTGGTGGTAAGACCACGCTGTTCGAGGCTATCTGTGGGGCTCTTTATGGACTGAAGATTCAGAACAAGGCGCATTTTCAGGAACTCCTGAACAATGGTGCCTTGGGAAAGGTGGAGCCTACCATCGTACTTGAACTCTCTTTCGAAGGTATGGTGCTCGGACGTAAGCAGCAGTATCTGCTGCGTCGCACCTATAAGCTTAATCCTGCCAACAAGCCTGTGGAGAATGTGCTGCTCAATATGGATGGCACTCCTTTCTCCTATGGTACGGCTACGCCTCCGCAGCAGCGTGCCATCAACGAGCAGCAGGTGAACAAAATCATCAAGGCAAACCTGCCGCAGGAACTCAGCAAGTATTTCCTCTTTGATGCCATGCAGTCGAGCGAGCTCTTGAAGGAGAATGTCTTTGCCCAAATCATCAAGGATAATATCCAGAATGTGATGGGATTCAACAAGTACCTGCAATTAAAGAATGCTGCCGAGCATCAGCAGCAGGAATGGGCGGCAAGGAGACTGGAGGCGCAGAAGGAGGCAGAAGAATATAATGGGCTTTGCGAACAGCGCAACCAACTGGTGGCTTTGCAGGAGGAGAATACCAAGCACCAGGATGATAAGTACAAATATCTGGTTTCCATTCAGGCTGAATATGATGCCGCCAAGGACGGTGCCAAGGATTCTGCCGAGACTGCACGAAAGATTCAGGATCTGGAGGCCAGCGTGAAGGATACGCAGGAGTTGTCAAAGCGGTATAATGCCCAATTGAAGCAGGTGGTGGAGACTTTGGAAATCAACGTGTTCTTTCCGAAACTTGCACAGGGAATCACAAACGAGGTGAATGACATTATCCGACAGAAAGAAGCCTTGAAGCAGGAACGTGAAGGGGTGCTCTCCCTGGAGCAGATGCGTGAGGTAACTACCAAGATTCTTGGTTATCTGAAATCAAAGTGCCTCTGTCCGGATTCCGTGGAGGATGACGAAGTGGTGGCTTACCTGAAGAGTCAGCAGGAAGCTTTGCAGCGCAAGGACGACTATGCTTTCCTGGATGAAAGCGAGTTTGATGCGCTCAAGAATCTGCTGGGTGCCAATGCTGTGAATGAGTTTATCGCCCTTAATGACAGTCGTTATGATTTGGAAAAGCGGTTGGAGAACTATGATAATCAGCAGAGTCAGATTGCTCTGCTCCGTCGTAGCATGGTAAGCGGCAATACCGAAATCATCAAGGCATACGAGGAGGCTAGCCGTGAACTCGAAATCTTGAAGAAGGAGGCGGATGACAGAAAGATGAGCATTGAGAAACTGGAGCGGAAGATTCACCAGTTTGATGTGCAGATACAGCAGGAACCAGATGTGAAATATGACATGTTGGTGAAACTGAAGCCTTTCTTTGAGGATGTTGCCGACACTCTGCTTAAGCGCAAGAAGGAAAAGATAGAGGAGGATATGAAGGAGCAACTCAACAAACTCCTCATTTCCTACAAGGGATGCATCGCCAAGGTAGAGCTATCAGACAGTATGGAGAATTTCACCATCCGTCTCTATCACAAGGCAGGAAATGAAATCTCACTCAACCAATTGAATGCGGCATCCAAGCAAATCTTTATCCAGGTGTTGCTGAAGGTGCTTCGAAATCTGGGCGACTATAATCCACCTGTGATGATAGACACGGTGATGGGCGTATTGGATGAGGAGAGCCGTGATGTGCTGATGGAAGAATACTTCCCGGGACTTGCCGATCAAACCATCCTGCTCTGCACCACTTCGGAAATCAGAAAGGATAAGGATTACATGAAGCTGGAACCATTCCTTTCCCGTTCTTATACACTGGTAAGAGATGTGGAAAGTCAGAGCACCCACGTGGAGGAAGGATACTTTGGAGTAATGTGTAATGAATAATGTTTCATATTGACGGAGCAATATAAATATGGAAGTAGCATTAGAGAATATACGACAGGCAGAAGGTATGGTAGAAGCCATCATGCCTTTGAAGGAGAAACTGGAGAAGCGTTTGAACCTTTCGCGGCAAGTGGAAGGGGAGAGGGATGCCATGCTAACCCTGAATAAGGTGATGCGAATCTGCCTGATAGCCAGTTTGAGCTTAACGGAGAAGAGAAGTGTGGATGGTTTGGGAGATATCGTATTGTCGAAATCTTCTCAGCGCATCATGCCTAGTTTCTTTACCAAGGACAATAAGAAGTCGCTTTTTTCGGCTTTGTTGAAGTTGAGATATAGAGATTGTGAGGTGGATTGGCAGAATGCCAGTATCGTGGGTCGCATCGTGGCGAAGGAAATCTATCGGGGTATCGCTTATCTTTCGGAAGATGAGAATCTGAATGCTTTCCTCTTTGCTGCCAGCGACAGGCGACATGGCGGAAGTGGCATTCCTGCCCTGGAGTTGCTGATAGGCGAGTATGCAGAGGATATGGAAGCGAAACTGAATATCAACGGGCGTTCGGTATCGAATGCACAGATTCTGGTGGCTGGTACCACGGGGTCGGGTAAGACCAATCTGCTGGCTGTGTTGATTCAGCAGTTTCGTAATCTCTCCACGGAAACGCCTTATCCCGTCAACTTCCTTTTGTTCGATTATAAGGGTGAATTCTCAGACCCGTCGAATGCTAGTTGGCTTGTTCACTTCGATGTAGATAGGAGTTGCATTCTCGATCCTGTGGTTGCGCCATTGCCTTTCACGCCGTTCAAGGATTTTACGGGCAGGACCATCAACGAAATCAATCTCTATTCCACGGAGATGGCTGGTGCACTCTGCGCTGTAGATCGTGCAACGGTGAGTGCATCTATGAGTAATCGACTGAGTGAAGCCATTGTTGAGGCTTATAAGCAGACGGCAGGCAAGCCTATCACTTTTGAGCTGATGCTGATGAAGTATCAGCAGAGAATGCAGAATCCGGATAAGGATGACAGTATCACTTCGGTTTTGAAGCAGTTGATTCGCAATCATCTGTTTGCATCGGAAGATAAGGTGAATCTGATAGATGAGTGTTTTGTCGTGAAGATGGATGCTTTCCCGAAAGATGGTCCGATAGCCAGGGCTATCGTGTATTTCATCATTTCTAAGCTCAATAATATCTATGAGCTGTTGCCGAAGCAGGCGGTTAATGAGGATTATGTACAGATTCGCCACTTCACGATTATCGATGAGGCTCACTATATGCTGGACTTCGATAATCAGCCGCTTCGCAATCTGATAGCAGTGGGTAGAAACAAGGGATTGAGCATCATCTTTGCCACTCAAAACATGGATAGTTACAAGAGTAAGTTTTTCGATTTCTATGCCAATGCACAGTATCCGCTCATTATGAAGCAGCAGACGATTTCTGACAGTATCATCAAGGATCTCTTTGGTGTGTCGGGTAAAGACTTCCAGGAAATCAAGTCGGCGATAGCTGGTTTGCAGAAAGGCGAGTTGATTATCAAGGATCATACGATGGCTGCCCTTGGTTTGGGTGGTAAACCGTATAAGAAAATAAAGGTGACGCATCTCATTTGATGCGCCACCTTTTTAAATGATATGCCTAGTTGTCCCTGATTTACAACAAACTTTAACGCTGTTGCCGCTGATTTGCGACAAAAAAGTAGTATCTTTGCCCCTGATTTGAAACAAATGCGTATGTTTAGACGAAATATCATCAGTAAACTGGAGGCTTGGAAGCAAGACAAAAAGCATAAGCCTCTTATCCTGAGAGGAGCTCGACAGGTTGGCAAGACAACTGTGGTCAATGAGTTTGGCTCTCAGTTTGATAATTATCTATATTTCAATCTGGAAAGAAATGAGAATGCCAAGTTGTTCGAGATGGAGATTCCTTTAGACGACCTGGTGAATATGCTGTATGCCAGTGCCGGTAAGGTTAAGAAAGAAGGAACTACACTTGTTTTTATCGACGAGATACAGAATTCTCCTAAAACCATAGCACTTCTCAGGTATTTCTATGAACTGAGACCTGATTTGTATGTTATTGCAGCAGGCAGTCTGTTGGAGAATCTGGTGGATGTTAAAGTCAGTTTCCCTGTAGGAAGAGTACAATATCTGGCTTTGCGACCTTGTTCGTTTTCGGAATTCCTGGGAGCTATCGGCAAGAATAATCTGCTTGCCGTACTCTCGCAGAAGGCAGAATATACGGTTGCCTTCCATGAACAGTTGATGCATCTTTTTAATCAATATACCATTGTGGGAGGTATGCCTGAAGCTGTGCAGCAGTATGCTGAAACCCAGGATGTCATTGGTATCGAAGATGTTTATGAAACTCTGGTGCAAGCCTATAAGGATGATTCTGAAAAATACGTCAGAGGTAATAAGTTGACAGACGTAGTGAGATTCATCCTCTCCTATGGTTGGGCTTTTTCGGGTGAGACCATTACGTTAGGTAACTTTGCCAATTCTGGCTATAAGTCAAGAGAGGTGGGCGAGGCATTTAGATTGTTGGAGAAGGCTATGCTTCTGGAGCTAGTTTACCCTGTATCTTCTACCCAGTTGCCGATTATTCCTGAGACCAAACGAATGCCAAAACTCATCTGGTTTGATACGGGATTAGTGAACTATCAGGCGGGGATCAGAAAGGAAATCATTGGCTCTACCGATATGGTGGACAGTTGGCGTGGGCATATTGCAGAACAAATTACGGCTCAGGAGTTATTGGCTTTGGAAGATAGGGTGGGACAGCATCGCTCGTTTTGGGCAAAGCCGAATAATGGTGCAGAGGTTGATTTCATTTTTACTCATAACTCCAAGCTTTATCCGATAGAGGTAAAGAGTGGAACCAATGCCCATCTCCGTTCTCTCCAGGTATTTATGGATAGTTCTGATGTAAACATAGCCATCCGTATCTGGTCAAAGCCTTATTCTATAGATAAGGTCAAGACCATTCATGGCAAGGAGTTTACGTTGATCAATCTTCCGTTTTATCTGATAGGTAATTTGCGGAACGTATTGGATGCTGTTGTAGATGAATGAGTGGTAGATATATCGTCGATAGTCCATACATTCACCTTCATGCCCAGGTCGTGACTCTCTTTAATCCAATTCGGATTCTTGAGAAGGGCACCATCATAATAGTCAATGCCGGCTGCCTTTACCAAATCAAGGCAAGCCTTTACGCATCTGTCTTCTCTTTGGGGGTAGTCGCCCACCTTCACACGCAGCTGCTTGATGGTTCCGCCCATCGAGAAGCTGAGGCTTATGCCAAGACATAAGCAGGTTGGCAGCTCGTTACCTTGGCTTTTACCAAGAAGATGTAAGTTTTCCGTTAAATATTCTATTTTCTGATAGGTATTTCGGAAAAATTGCCTATTTTTGCAATATGAATTCAAAACGAAGCAATTATGGCATTGAAATTATATCCTGTAGGAATCCAAACATTTGAGCGTATTCGAAAGGAAAACAAGCTCTATATCGACAAGACGGAATATGTCTATCGAATGACACATTCTGGTGGATGTTATTTCTTCTTAAGTCGTCCACGCCGTTTCGGTAAGTCACTTTTGGTGTCCACTTTTGAGAGTTATTTCTCTGGAAAGAAAGAACTGTTTGAGGGGCTTGCCATCGAAAAGTTAGAGCAGAAATGGATGGAATATCCTGTACTGCACTTCGACATGAGTGGAGGTAAGCACATGGAGAAGGAGCAGTTGGAGGATTATCTCTCAAATCGTTTGGAGGCAGAAGAGAGAAAATGGGGGATTACCCATTCTAAAAGAGGTGCAAATGATCGTTTGACAGAATTAATTACCACCGCTTATGAAATTAGTGGCAAGCAGGTGGTCGTGCTCATCGACGAGTATGATGCGCCTATGCTCGATGTAGCTCATGAGAGAAAAACTTTGGATGAGCTTCGCAATGTGATGCGCAATTTCTATAGCCCACTCAAGATGTGTGAGTCCATGCTTCGTTTTGTCTTCCTGACTGGCATCACCAAGTTCTCGCAAGTGAGCATTTTTAGCGAGTTGAATAACATCAAAAATATTTCGTTGGATGATGAATATGCCGGAGTTTGCGGAATCACCAAGGAAGAATTGCTTACCCAGATGAGTGAGGATATAGATGTGTTGGCAGAGGCACTGGAGATGACAAGAGAGGAAACTATTGCTAAACTCAAGGAGAATTATGATGGCTATCACTTCTCGCCAGCATCCCCTGATGTGTTTAATCCTTATAGCTTGCTCAACTGTTTTGATGATAAGAACTTCGGTGCTTATTGGTCCAGCTCAGGCACACCTACCTATCTTATCAACATGCTTCGCAAGTTTAAGGTCTTGCCAGCCAAGATAGGCAGGTCATTGGCTCGTTCCTCAGCTTTCGATGCACCTACGGAGAACTTGAAGACCATCACGCCTTTGCTCTATCAGAGCGGCTACATCACCATCAAGGGCTATGACAAGATGAGCCAACTCTTCACGCTCGACTTGCCTAACAAGGAAATCAAGGTGGGCTTATTTGAGAGCCTTCTGCCTTATTATTTGGAAGGCATGTATGCCGAGGAGGGAGATGTGGCAATCGCCCAGATGTCTGTCTTGATTCGCCAAGGCGACATGGATGGAGCCTTGCGCTTGCTCCAGGAGTTCTTGGGCACGGTGCCGTATTGTAACAATACCAATTACGAGGGGCATTACCAGCAGGTGCTTTTCATCATCTTCACCCTCTTGACTCACTTTGTGGTGGATGTGGAGGTTCACACACCGAATGGAAGGGTGGATGTAGTGATGGAGACTGAGGATACTCTCTATCTCATCGAACTGAAATTCAACAAGAGTGCACAGGCCGCCATGCAGCAAATCAACCTCAAGCAATATGACCAGCGTTTTGCAAGATGTGGCAAGCCGATAGTAAAAGTTGGTGTAAACTTTGATGCCAAGAAAGGGAATATTGAGGATTGGACCATAGAACCATAAATAAGAGTCCACTTTCAAAGTGGTAGCAACCCATAATAAAAAAAAGACCGAGTAACTTTTCTATTGGAAGTTGCTCGGTCTTTTTGGGTTGAAGTAGAATTAAAACTGCCTTATTCTGCCAATCGGATGCTCATAGGGCTTACGGTGATGAGGCGCTTCTTGTAGAGGTCGCCAATGGCACGCTTGTAAACCTTCTTGCTCACGTGGAAACGCTCGTAGATGTCATCGGCCTCGCTCTTGTCGCCAAGGTTGCACTCGCCGTCGTTGTCCAGAAGATACTGGTAGAGGGTTTCGGCGAAATCGGCTGTCTGCTGGATGCCGGTCTTCTGCAGGGTGACATCTATCTTTCCGTCAGGGCGAACTCTTCCGATGTATCCCTTCATCTTGTCACCCGTGTGGATGTACTGGAAAATCTGGTCCTGATAGAGGAGACCCGGATACTGGTTGTCGATGATAACCTTGAAGCCGAGGTCGGTCTTCTGCCAGATGAGGAGATCCACCTCATCACCATGCTTGTAGTGAGGATGGTCTTCGTTGAGATAGCGCTCAATCTTGGCAGAGGCAACGATGCGATAGCTCTCCTCGTCGATGTGGATATGCACGATGTAGGAGTTGCCGAGCACCATGCGCTTCTTCTGCTCGCGGAATGGACAGAAGATGTCCTTCATCAGTCCCCAGCCCAGGAAGGCTCCGTATTCGTTGACCCATTTTACTTCGAGATAGGCGAAGTCGCCCACCTTTGCCAAAGGGGTTTCGGTGGTTGCAATGAGACGCTCTTCCTGGTCGAGATATAGGAAGACATCCAGCTCGTCGCCGATGCCAGCGTCTTCAGGAACGTAGCGGGATGGAAGGAGGATTTCTCCCTCGTCACCACCATCGAGATACAGACCGAAATCTACTTTCTTTACGATGCGAAGGCGATTGAAATCGCCGAGTTTTATCTTTTTTGCCATATAATATTACTTTCGAGAATATAAAATGCTTTTGCCCTTACAGGGCGACAGGTTTGCGTCCGTAATTACCCAGGGTGTTGCCTTGGGCTAGGAGCTTCTGCCCTTTCAGGGCGTTTAGATGCAATCTATGGATGAGTCTGGTTCTTCTGCAGAAACTACTTTATTGTTATCAGCAGATTCTTCCTGGCTATCAGCAGCTCCAGCCTCCACCGTCTTCTCTATCATTCCATCCTTGAGATGGATGGTGCGGTCGGTGATGGACGCAAGACCCTCATCGTGGGTAACGATGACGAAAGTCTGACCGAACTTGTCTCTCAGGTCGAAGAAGAGCTGGTGAAGCTCAGCCTTGTTCTTAGTGTCGAGACTTCCTGATGGCTCATCGGCAAGGATGACGGCAGGATTATTGACCAAGGCTCTCGCCACGGCTACACGCTGCTTCTCACCACCAGATAACTCGGCAGGCTTGTGGTTGGCTCTGTCGCTCAAGCCCATGAATTCCAATAACTCCTCGGCACGTTCCTTGGCTTCCTTTCTGCCCTTTCCGGCGATGAAGGCAGGAATCATGATGTTCTCCAGGGCGGTGAACTCCGGTAGAAGCTGATGGAACTGGAAGACGAAACCGAGATGCTGGTTGCGGAAATCGCTCAGTTTCTTGGTGCTGAGGCTGCGCACATCAATGCCGTCCACCTCTATGCTGCCACTATCTGGCTTGTCGAGGGTACCGATAATCTGGAGAAGAGTGGTCTTACCGGCACCACTAGGTCCGACGATACTAACCACTTCGCCCTTGTCAATATGCAGGTCGATGCCCTTGAGTACCTGCAGGGAGCCGAAGCTCTTTGTTATACCTTTTATATCAATCATTTTCTTATTCAAAATTATTTTGCAGGCAAAATTAAGCAAAATAATTGGAACAGCCTAATTTTAAGAGGTAAAAAGAAATAAGGAATGATATAAAAAAGCAAAACGAGCCTTATTCCTAGGAATAAAGCCCGTTTCTGTGTTGTTTTCTATAAATAGATGCTTTATTTCAACCCGTCGGCATCGCCGGTGGTCTTCAATCCGTTGCTCTTTTCGCGAGGAGTGATATTCACTTTCTTCGCTATGGTGTTCTCGATGAGATTGGCATCGAATGCCATCTTCTTGTCGGTGCAGGTGATGTTCTCGAAGGTGAAATCTACCAGACGGTATTTATCGCTTGTTCCTACATCGAAGAAGTTGTCACAATCCATCTGGATATTCTTCATCGTGATGTTGTTGCACTGGCTCAACGGCATGTCCTTGCGATCGCCTGGCTTGAAGAACTGGGTCCATGGACGGATGACGAGGAAACTGCCGGTCTTGCCCTGGATATTATCCACCGTTACATACTCGTAATGCTGAGGAGTATCAGGACGCATCTTCAACCAAAGCACGCGCTGCGCATTGCCTACCTTGATGTTGCGCAATACGATGTTGCGGTCTTTTATGCTTTCGCTGCCAAGGGTTAAGCATCCGTGCACTCTACCATAGGTGCAGTTCTGGATGAGTACATTATATACAGGACCGTTCTCCGGTGCCTGGTCTGCCCAGGTTCCCTTTCCGCCCTTGATGGCGATGGCATCATCGTTTACGCTCATGTAGCAGCCTTCCACCAGTACATCGTGACAGACATCAATGTCGATGGCGTCGCTGCTTGGTGCCCGCATGCCACTGGTAGGGGCGAAGATGGTGCAGCCCAGGAAGCGGACATGGTCGCAACGGTAGATGTGGTTGGTCCAGAACGGACTGTTCTGGATATGCACATCCTGCAAGGTTACGTTGCTGGAGTTGCTGATATAGATGAGGCGAGGGCGCTGTGCATCCTTGTTGGTGCACTGTCGGTTCCAGGTGCGGCGAATCCAGAACTCCTCCCAGTAGTGATAACCATTTCCATCGATGGTACCCGGACCGGCGATGGTGAAGCCGTTGCATTTATCGGCATTGATGAAGGCGGAGAAGTATTTGCAGGTCTCGCCTTCGATGCGGGTTTCTACCACAGGGAAGTTGGCGATGCGATTGCTACCTTTCAGTTTTCCGCCTTCTGAAACATAGAGATGGGTCTTTGGCTTGAAGAAGAGGGCACCGCTCTGATAGGTTCCGGCAGGCACCACGATAACACCACCGCCATCTTGGGCAGCACGATCGATGACCGCCTGGATAGCCTTGGTCTGAATCAGGGTACTATCCGTCTTTACGCCATAGTCGGTGAGGACGTATTTCTTGCCCAGGGTATCCACGTTCACCTTCTGGGCGTTGCTGAACCAGGCATCCATCTTTGTGCCATCAGGCCAAAGCTCGGTTTGTGCCTTCTTTGCTTTCTTCTGTTTCTTTGCGGCGTTGGCGCTTAGTGGCGAAAACGCCACCAGGCAAGCCATCAGCCAGATATATTTCTTCATGATTTGTTCTTTTTTAAAGATCTAGACTTGGGGGACCAGCGATGGAATAGCTGGGAACGGGGGCGTAAAGGGGGAAGGGGAGCTTTTTAGCTTTTGGGCTTTTACCTTTTTACCCTTTTACCTTTAAAAAGCCTTTTTACTTTTTTCCCTTTACAAGCTTGTAATACTCTGCGGCGCCTAGCAGGAGGCAACCGGTGCCGTAATCCTCAAAGTCTGGGACTGAGGTGAAGGTGACTGGCTGACCGGCTGATGGCTCCTTTCCTGTGCCCTGGTTGTAGCCGATGAAACCATCCTCGTGAACAGATGCGGCAAGCGCCTTCCATGCCTTGTCCATCGCCTTCTGGTAGGTGGCTCTAGGAAGAATGCCCTGCTGAACGCCCCATGCCATACCATAGAGGAAGAGGCCTGTACCCGTCATTTCAGGACCGCCATAGTTGGCTGGACAAACCAGGCTCACGTTCCAATAGCCATCTTCGCGCTGGCACTTCAGGATAGCCTTACTCATCAAGATAAAGTCTTTCTTCAGATACTGATAGTACTTGTCTGTCTTTGGCAGAGTCTCCATCACGCGTACCAGGGCTGCATATACCCAACCGTTGCCACGGCTCCAATAGCAGTTGCTGCCATCCTTCTCCTTGTAAGGTGGCACATAGTCCTTGTCTCTCCACCAGAGCCCCTCTTTCTTGTTGAAGAGTCCGTTAGCCAGGGTATCACGGCTCCATTTATAGGAATTCATCGCATAATCCAGGTATTTGCGCTCACCGGTAATCTTGGCATACTTGGCATAGGCTGGCATCGCCATCTGGATTGCATCAATCCAGGTCCAGTAGTTTACCCGGTTGGTGGACATCTGATGGTCGAGGTTCTCCTTTACCTTGCTTAAGTCCTTCTTACCGCCTGTCTGAACGTAGCGGTCCATGTAGGTTTGCTGGCAGCACTGGTTGTCGGCATCGGTATCGTTCACGCTACCACGGGCTGTCCATTTGTGGTAATCCGCCCATTTATCGGTGTAGTCAAGATAGCGCTGCTGAGGGTCAATCTCGTAAAGCGCCATCAATCCCTCGTAATATACGGCACGGGTCCAGAGGTTGCTGGTGCGGACTTTCTTTACGAATGTGTCGAGAGTAGGGTCGCTGTACTTCGTCATGAAGTAGTTGTTGGTGCGATGAGCTACTTCCAGAATTTCATTTTGCAATGCGTTCTGGGCAGACATTGAGGTCAAGCCTATGAGCATGCAGAGCGATGATAAGATCAGTTTCTTCATTTGTCTTGTTATTAATGTTAGTTTATTATTTTTTTTATCAAGAATTTAGAGAATACGAGAATTTTTTCTTCTTTCCTGATGATATGGAATGAAAATTCTTAAATTCTATAATTCTTGACTTGTGATATTTACTTGATTTCCACGAGTTTCACGGTGCTGTTCAGGCCGCTTGGCACAGGAGTCCATTTCTCGTAGGTGGTCTTCTTGTAGTTGATGTCCACCACGTTGATTTCCTTCATCTTGCGCCACTTTACGCCCTGGCGGTCCATTTCTGCGATGCGGTTGGCAGGCAGATTGGTAACCTCGATGCGGATGGTGTTCTTGCCCTTTACCAGCTTGTCCTGGCAGTTGAGGATGTAAGGCACAGCCCAGGCGCAACCCACGTACTCGCCGTTGATATAGACACGAGCACTCTCGCGAACATCACCCAGGTCGATGGCCCACTGCTTGTTGGCATCATCCTTCGATAGCTTGATGGTAGTTTCATAGACACCCGTTCCCATCATCACCTTCGCCTTGTCGCTGAGGCCTTCCCAAGACTTCAAGCCCTTCAGGTTGAAGTTTTCTCCTACCTTAGGCGCATCCTCAGTGAACGACAGCTTCCAGGTATTGGCAGTCAGGTCGATGGTCTTGCTATCCGCAGCCGCAAACTTCTCCTTTTCGTTCACCTTCACCTTAGAACCGAGTTTCCATTCGCTTACAGGCTTATTTGATGTGATGAGGATGCGGCTCTCGCCACTCTTCAGGTTCAGTTCGATGCCCTTGTCGCCGATGCTTGCCTCATGATATTCGCCCGTCATAGGGTTGTACCAGATGCCATGCTTCTCGTTCACGGCCAGAGCCACACTGGAAGCGATGTCCTTGCTGGTGAGGTTGGCGATGAAGTAATGATGGCCGATGCTGTTGGCACGGCGAATCATCTTTAAGCCCAGGTTCTTTCTCATCAGTTCCGGTTTTGCCGCCTGTTCCATTGCCTTGATATTATCGCCCTTGATAATCTTGGCTCCCTGTGATTTCAATTCAGATATGTGCTCAATCACGTCGCTTGGCATGATGTTGTTGCCAGGAATGATGATGCCCTTGTATCGGGTTCCGGCAGCTGTTTCAATCATACCATTCTTAAAGGTACACGTGCGGAGGTACTTGTCGCTGATGTAATCGCAGTCGAATCCAGCCTTGTCGATATCGAGAATCACCTTGATAAACTCCGGTGCCTTCTTCGCCATACTGTGGATGTCGAATTGCATCAGCCAGTTCTTGGTATCCTTGCGCCACATATCTCTTACCGGCAGATAAACCAGGAAGTCATTGTCTGGCTGTCCCCACTGCAGATAGGTCTGGCAGTTGGTGATGTACTTCATCAGTTCCGGAGCGTCGCGCCAGATACTGTTGGTAGGACTCATATCCACCGAAGCATAGAACTTCCAGCCTGGCCATGGATCGTTCTTAGGTGAATAGGCGGTGCCATGGAAGAACATGTGGTTTACGCCGGCGCAGAACATCAGGTCCATATCCGGTTTCATCTGGCTCAGGGATGTGCGGAAGTGCTCGGTGAGCCAGGTGAAGGTTTCGCTGGATGTATATTTCTTTCCGGTGATGTGTGCTGCTGATGGGGCATATTTCAGCATACTCAGGTCGCTGAAGTTAGGACGGGTCTTTCCCGGATCCTTGCGCAGTCCCTTGATGCCGAAGTCGGTCAGTCCAAAGCCTTCAATCTCCGGGATGTCAACAGCAGCATAGCAGTCGATGAGGTTGGCTGGTGAACCGTGTGCCTGATTGCGGGTGATGGCACCACGCTTGTTTGCCCATTTGGTCCACTGTTCGGTGAAGTTATGGAGCAGCATGTCGCCCAGGGTTTCACGGTAATCGCTTACCACCACAGCATCGCCATCGAGGAACTCTGGGAACTTATCCTGCAGTTTATATCCGTGAAATTTCTCGAATTCCGTCAGGAGGGTAGGCGTCCAGTTGGCACCATATACCTCGTAGCTGTCGTTGAAGAAGGTATGAGGATATGGAGTCTTCGATGCCACGAAGGCGCTGTCGATGTGCTGCAGATAATTGGCTACGGCAGTAGAGTCGAAGTGGTCGATAACGTATCCTTCTCCTCCAGGTGCGGCACGCTTCACCTTCTGTCGGGTACGGCTTTCGTAGAGAGCGATGACGCGTTTCTTGTTCTTTGCTCCTTCTACCGGGAACGCCTTGATGACCTTCAGTTTGGCAAAATCACGTTCTTTCTGAGGCACGTTGAATTCTATCTCCATCAGTTTCTGCTTTACATCCACGATGGTATCCACGAACACCGCTTTGCATGCCGCCTCGCTGATAGGTACCCAAGGACCACCGAAAGGCCATCCTGTGCCGGTAGACATATCGGTCTCGATGCCCACCTGCTTGTTTTCCTTCTCAACAAATTTGAGCATATCCATCCATTTAGGCGAGAGATAAGGGATATCGTTCTTGTCGTTGCCCTGTACGCCATAGAGCGGTGTTATTTCCACGGCACCGATACCTGCCTTGGCGTATTCGTCAAGGTTCCATTTCAGGTTTTCCTGATCCACGGCAGATCCCATCCACCACCATCTTACGCCCGGTTTGGCTTCCTGCGTAGGGGTAGGAAGCAACTGAGCCTGGCTGTTGAGTGAAGACAACAATGCCAAAGCAAAGGATAATCCTATGAATTTATGATTTCTTTTATTGTTCATCATATTGGGTTTTATTAAGTTGATCTTAATTGTTTATTCTTCGTTTGCAAAGATAGCGAAAAATACCCAATAATAGCCGTATTATGATTCTTAAAAATGTAAAATCGTACAAATATGCTAGGTGTTTTGCCAAAAAGTCAAGGAATTGCATAAAAAAGATGATCTGGCAAAGCGCAAGGTCATCTTATTTATGAATTAGTACAATTTTAATAGAAAAAATCTAGCGACACCGTGAAATGCGGTGTCGCTAGAATGCTGCAATATTTACTTGAGAAGTTTCTTCTTCTCGATGAACTGGAACATCTTGTTGCCTAACTCCTGAGCACCATTGGCATCGAAGTGGAGAACATCGCTGCGCAGACTGGCGTTCGGCACATCTACCACATAGATGCTCTTGTCTTCCTGGGTGAGTCGATGCTGGGCATCTTCCACGCCTTGGCTCCATTGTTGGCTTTTATGCGAGATTCCACCAATTCTACATATTTCTCTGCTACTTGTTCTTCAGAAAATCAATCTCTACGATTCTCAATACCGGTTTGCCTTTCTTGATTCCTATGAAATCGAGGGTGCTTGCCTTGCCGCCCGCCAGCTCCTTGGTGTCGCTGAGCTGGGTCTTGCTCTTGGCATCGCCCATCATCGTGATGGTGATATCCTTCGCCTTCACCGGCTTGTCTATCTTGACATGAACATAGCCGAGGCAGGCGTAGGTGTAACCCTCCCAAACCTTCTTCTTGCCGGCAAAGATGGCGAGCGGATACATCTTGTCTCTCCAGCCCGTAAGTTTCACGGTGATTTCGTCTACTTTCTCTTTCTTGGCAAACTGATAGGTAATCCAGGCATTCTCAGGTTTGCCATCGCTCTTCCATTCGGTGGTCTCATCGTCATCGAAAGTTTTCTTGGCATCTTCCTGGCTTACGCTAGCCACGGCACCGATGATGTCGATGGTCTCCTTGATATCGGTATAGGATGGGGTAGATGGAGTTTCTCCACGAGAAAGGTCGCCCTTCAAGCTGAACTGAGGCAGGTAGTGCTCGATATCGACCTTCTCGGTCTTCAAGTCGATGCTTGCCACGCCCTTGATGCCATCAGCACCAGCACAGATTGTGATGTTTCCTGGGTTCACGGTACTGCGGATCAAGACTCTGTTTACACCGCATTCTACAGGCAAATCAATCTTTTCGATGTAATTATCGAAGGTATTGTCGCTATCTGTTGAATCGAGAATATCAGCTGCCTTGCGGGCTGCCTTCTGTTCTGCTGTCTCGTTCTTATCTACCACGAGGCTCTGCTTCTTGGCTGCAAGTTCCTTTTGGGTTTCCTCGTTGGGAGTAGCCAATCCGCCAATCCATTCCATTTCGCCCTGATAGTTGAAGTGGATGGTTCGGTTGTCGAGTGGACAGCGTCTGCCCTGCTTATCTACCACCTCTACCTGGATGAGCGCCATGTCGGCACCGTCAGCCTTGAAACCTTCCGGATTCTGGATGCTGGTGAGCTTGATGTGATGAGGCTCGCCCGCAGTTTCGATCGCATAACGGCTTGTTTCTTTCTTGGTCTTGGCATCTTTTGATTTCTTATCAGACTTATCGTATGTATAAGCAACAGCTTCAATCTTTCCAGCCTCGAAAGGTACATTCTTCCAGGTGAAGAGCCACTGGTTGCTGCGTTCGCCCATGCCCAGACTCTTGCCGTTGACAAAGAGTTCTACCTCGTCGCCGGTACTTACCACATATTCTGTCTGCTTGATGGTTCCTGGCTTGTAGTTCCAGTGGCCTACGATATAGGTGGCGTCTTTTTCAGGAGATACCCAGCCATTCCACATTACCTGATGAGCAAAGAAGGCATCCTTCGGAATGCGCATCGCATCGGTTACACCGCTCGAACGGTAGTTTGCCTCACCACGATGATGGGTGTTGGTATCCGAGAAGATGATCTTGGTACCGCCATCGCTTACTCGTTTTCCGGTGCCCGGACGCTCCTGCCAGTATTCAAACCATCGCTCTACCATGCTTGCTGCAAAGGTATCCATGTTGTGGTTGTATTCGAAGGCAGGTTTTCCGCGATACAAGGGACCGTCGCCTTCCTTGTGGTAAGGATAGCTCTGTTCATCCCAGTATTTGCGCAAACCCTCGTCGCGATGATACTCCATCGACCACATCGGATGCTTCTTGCTCTTGTTGATGTAAAGCATTTCACCGCCGTATTCAGCCTCGTTGATGTTGAGCATCTCTCGGCTGCCGCTGGCTCTGCCGCCGTGAGGGTCGAATTCGTCGCGGATGGCTTTCATCTGCAACATGTGTTCGCGGCTCACACCCTTATTACCGCTTTCGTAGAAGATGATGCTAGGGTTGTTGCGGTTGTAGATGATGGCTTCCTTCATCAGTTCCAGGCGCTGTTCCCATCTGCGGTCGAAGACATCCTTCTCTGCATCACCTGCTGGCATTGCCTGAATCAGTCCCACACGGTCGCAGCTCTCGATGTCCTGCTTCCAAGGGCATACGTGCATCCAGCGAACCAGGTTGCCGCCCGATTCCACCATCAGCTTGTTGCTGTAGTCGCTCAGCCAGGCAGGAACGCTCATGCCCACGTCAGGCCACTCGTTGGAGGTGCGCTGCGCATAGCCGTGCATCATGATGGCACGATCGTTGAGATAGAACTTGCCTTCGCCAAACTGGGTCTTGCGGAAACCGGTCTTGGTGATGACATCGTCTATCTTGCTGCCGTCGTCTGCCTTCAATAGGGTCTTCACGGTGTAGAGATATCCATATCCCCAACTCCAGAAATGAGCGTTGTCCAGGAGTCCGCTCACCTTCACGGTCTTGGTTTCGCCAGGCTTCAATGTGTATCTTTCGCCATCAAAATGACCCACTTCCTTGCCGTCTGCATCCAGAATCTTGGCGAAGAAGCGGAAAGAGCGAGACTTGGAATCCTCATTCCTTACCTGCGATTCAGCGTTCACCGTTACCTTCTTACCTGCAATATCATAGTTACTGCCATAGATATAGATACCTGTGGTCTTGAGATTATTGTAGAGCGGAAGAGTCTGGTAGAGTTTGTCGGTGATGTGGAGGAACACATTCTTCGGAATACCGCCATAGTTGGCATTGAAGTTTTTGTCGTTCCACTGATAGCGCTGGCCTGTGGCTCGTTCACGATAGCTCCAGGAGTTATCCACACGTACGGCGATGACGTTCTCACCTTTTATAATATAAGGTGTCAGATCGAATCCGCTTGCCATCACACCATTCTCGGTATATCCCACTTTCTTACCATTGAGCCAGATGTCGGCACCGAAGCGCACGCCCTCGAACTCGATGAAATACTTGCGGTCGCCCACTTCCTGGATATGGAAGTGCTTGCGATACCACATGATGGTGTCGCTGAGTTGTTCGATGGAAACCTTGAACGCTTCTTTCTCGTTGAAGGCACGAGGCAGCGTAATCTGTTTCCAACCGGCATCCTTGTAGTTTGCCAGTTCTGCTCCCTGGAAGTCGCCCACCTTGAGCAACCATCCCCCATTAAAATTGAGCTTTGTCCTTTCTACTGCATACATCTGGCATAGCGAGATGAAAGCGAGTAGAAGCAGAAATAGTCTTTTTCTCATTCGATTTTGTTTTGATTGTTTTGTTGCGTTATTATTCTAATTTTGTTGCAAAGTTACGAAAAGAATGTATATTTCTTATGGATTTTTGTACGATTTCATGTTCTTTTGTTCGAGTTTCTACTATTTCCGTTTTATAAAATTGAAAGTGTCTACTGAAATCAGAAAAACAGAAAATGTTATGCCAAATGTCATAGCTCAAATATCAAAAGCATAGGTTGGGTATGGAGCGAAATGAGTATTTTTGCAGCAGAAATTTTAAACAAGCTAATAACAAGAATAATATGAATAGTGTTTTAGAAGGTCGTCCTGCCTTGAAAAAGGAGGTCGAGAAGATTGCAGAAGTTGCCGGATACCTCTGGCAGAATGGTTGGGCTGAGCGTAATGGTGGTAATATCACCGTAAACGTAACAGACTTGGTTGATGACGAGATCAAGGCTTTGCCAGCTATCAGCGAAGTGAAGCAGATTGGTACAGCTTTGCCTGCATTGAAGGGTTGTTACTTCTTCTGCAAGGGTACAGGCAAGCGTATGCGCGACTTGGCTCGCTGGCCTATGGAGAACGGTTCTATCATCCGTATCCTCGACGATTGCGCCAGCTATGTCATCATCGCCGATAATCCTGTGATGCCAACCTCAGAGTTGCCTAGTCACCTGAGCGTTCATGCCCGTCTCATCGAGAAGGGTTCCAACTATAAGGCTACCGTTCATACTCACCCTATCGAGCTTATCGCCATGAGCCACAATAAGAAGTTCATGGGCAAGGACGTTTTGAGCAACCTGCTCTGGAGCATGATTCCAGAGACCAAGGCTTTCTGTCCGCTCGGTCTGGGCATTGTTCCTTATCAGTTGCCTGGCAGCTTGAAGCTGGCTGAGGAGACTTTGAAGGAGCTGGAGGATTACGATGTAGTGATGTGGGAGAAGCACGGTGTCTTTGCCAAGGGCCTGGACGTGATGGATGCCTTCGACCAGATTGACGTGCTCTCAAAGAGCGCAAAGATCTATATCGATTCAAAATGCATGGGATTCGAGCCTGATGGCATGAGCCAGGAAGAGATGGCTGAGATGACCAAGGCTTTTAATTTGCCAAGATAAAATATAGGTTAGTTCATCAGATACATAAAGAATGTCAGATATTGATTCAATATCTGATATTCTATGAATAGTAGATATAGTGTTGTTGGTAATATTTTGATATAAATAGGTTTACTGAATATACATTTTATAGGTAATAGGTTTATTAGGTTTTAGTGTTATTAGGTAAAAGTTTTTGGGTTTAGTGAAACAAAGCCCCCGAACATCGTGAGATGCTCGGGGGCTTTTTCTGTTTCTAAGTTAACTAAATTCTTTATATCAATCCATGTGGAAAAGTTCTTCCAGCGGAATGCTGACAGGCGAATTATCAGGATTCACCTCCATGATGTCTGCCATCATATCCCACCATTTCTGGGTGATAGGATCCACGTTGGTGGTGTCCTGGCTGTTGGTATCGCTATCGCATTTCTGAACGGCAAAGAGCAGGTTGGTGTCCTTGTCCCAGAAGATGCTGTAGTCGCTCACACCCTGGTCCTTGATCATCTGTTTCAACTCAGGCCAAATCGCAGCATGGCGCTTGGCATATTCCTTTTCGCATCCCTTCTTGAGATACATCTTAAATGCAAATCTTTTCATTTTCCTTTGAACTTTTTTTCCTTTGAACTTTATGATTAATTTATCTGTATAAAACTTATCTTCAATAATAAGGCATATCATAAAGTTCCAAGTTCTAAGTTTAATGTTAAACTAGCTGTGGCAGGAAGCTTGAGATAATCAAGACTATGATGCCAACGATTAATACGCCGATGGTCTTTTTAGAGCAGCCTTTCCATTCCTTCAGGATGATGCCCCATACATTCGAGAACACCACGTTGAGTGCCATCAGGATGCAGAAAGACAGGGTCATGAGGGTAGGGGATTCGGTGAGGAAACCCTTTCCTAAGGACAAGCCGAAGAACTGACTGTACCACAAGGCTCCCGCCAGGGCGCAATATAGGATATTGTTGCTCCAAACCTCCTCGTTCTTATAGTCGCTCCAAGTATGATTCTTGGTGTTCTGATAGAAACAGTAGATGGCGTTGGTGATGAAACCACCCACGGTTACGAGGAAGGTGGCAGGCAGGGTCTTGAACATATCCGGAGTGAAGGTGCCGAAGTGGATATCCTCTCCGAAGGCAAGACCTACATTGAAGCATCCGCTCATAAAACCAGCCAGCAGGGCGATAGCGAGACCTTTAGGGAAGTTGAAGTCCTTCACAGCCGCCTTCTTCTCTTCTTCAGAGAGAGAGGAAGCCTTCATGCTTCCAGCCACACCGATGATGGCGATACCGATAAGAGTGACTACCACACCGAGAATTACGCTGAAGGTGAGCGATGAGAGGGCATCCAGCTCGGGGAAGAAGATGTTGAGCAGTACCGGACCCATGATGGTTCCGAGACCCGCACAGGTTCCCAGGGCGATGCTCTGACCCAAAGCTACTCCCAGATAGCGCATGGAAAGGCCGAAGGTCAGTCCGCCTACGCCCCAGAGCACACCAAAGAGCATGGTCATCGCTACATTGAAGCCATAACCGTCGAATAATTCAAAGAAAGAATGTCCGCTAGGAACAGCGAGCATAGCGCCTAAAAAAGGCAAAATAAGCCATGCAAACACACCCTGAACTACCCAGTATGATTCCCAACTCCAATCTTTGATCTTGTTGATAGGGACGTAACAGCTGGACTGGCAGAATGCGCCGATGGCTATGATTAAAAGTCCTATTAATATTTCCATATTTGCTTGGTTTTAGGGTACAGAACTTTCGCATATAAAGAAGTTAAAGGAGTTAAGGAAGTTAAGGAGTTAAGACGTATGTCTTGTTGCTTAAAAACTGCGTGCAAAGACTGTTGTCTTAACTCCTTTAACTCCTTAACTTCTTTAACTCCTGAACATACAAATGTTCAACATCTTAGTTTCTCTTAGTGAGAACTTCTGCTTCATACTTCTCGATGTCAGCGATATACTCCTCGCCAACAGGGATATTGTTCTTCAGGTTGAAGTAATCGTATACAGCACCGAATGGCAATGTCTTCTCTTCCTCGAGGAGAGCCAGGCGCTGGAAGAGCTTGCCCTCGTCCTCGTACTTGCGGAGGGTATCCAATGGCTCAAGGAATGCCTGCAACAATGACTTCTGAGCGGCACGGACACCGATGATGTAAGCACCGATACGGTTGATGGAACCGTCGAAGTAGTCGAGACCGATGTGAGCACGGTCGAGTGCGTTGACACGAACCAGCTCAGAGAAGAGGTTGCGTGTATTGTCGTCGAAGAGAGTTACGTGGTCTGAATCCCAGTGCATTGGACGGGATACGTGGAGCATCAGCTCAGGAACGAAGAGCAGGAGTGCAGAAACTGCATCTGATACGTTCTCTGTTGGCTCGTAGTGACCTGTATCGAGGGTGTACATCACGTTGTTCTTAGCGCAGTAGCCAGCGTAGAAGTCGTGAGAACCTACGGTGTAAGCCTCCAAGCCGATACCGAAGAGCTTAGCCTCCAGGCAAGACTTCATGTTTGGCAATTCCTCTGCCAGGATCTCATCGAGAGAGTTCTTCAGAATCTCGCGATAGCGGCCCTTCTCTACGGTGATATCCTTGGAACCATCGTGTACCCAGATGTTCATGATACATGGGTCGTTCTGGAACTTACCCATGGCGTCTGCGATACGGCGGCAACGCTTGGTGTGCTCAATCCAGAACTCGCGGATAGCTGGGTCAGGATTTGACAATGTGAGGCTTCCGCTCAATGGGTGAGAGAAAGAAGTTGAGTTGAAGTCGAGCTTCATGTTCTGCTCCTTAGCCCACTGCATCCAGCCTGTAAACTGGTCAACGGTTACTTCGTTGCGGTCGATCTGCTTGCCGCCGAACTCACCGTAAATCTCGTGGAGATTGAGACGGAAAGTACCAGCGAGGAGAGAGTTCACCTTCTCGATGTCCTGACGGAGTTCGTCGATGTTGCGAGCCTTGCCTGGATAGTTACCTGTACTCTGGATACCGCCAGAAGCTGCCTCGCCACGCTCGAAGCCAACCACGTCGTCAGCCTGCCAGCAATGCAGAGAGATTGGAGTCTTCTCCAAAGTCTCAATAGCCTTGTCAGTATCTACACCCAGAGCGGCATAGCGCTCCTTTGCAATCTCGTAATTCTTTAAAATCAAATCTGCTTTCATTGTTTTTATGTATTTTGTTTGTTGTTTTTTTGCTTATGACTGGGGAGACCCAGCGATGGAATCGCAGGGAACGGAGGCGACCAGGGGGGAAGGTTCTTTTTTCCTTTTTACCCTTTTACCTTTTTACCCTTTTATCTTTAAAAACTTCTCGTATGCCTCATCCCATGCTTCCTTGTTCTTTGGCTCGAATTTCTTGAGCTCAAGCGAGTTGGCGATGATCTGACGCATTTTCCAGATGTCCTTGACCAAGCCTGATGCCTTCGCCTGGAGCATGATGTTGCCGATGGCTGTGCCTTCCTGAGGACCCGCCAATACGGTGACACCGCAGCTGTCGGCAGTGAACTGGTTGAGATATTGGTTGAGCGAACCGCCACCGATGATGTGGAGCACGTTGAGGTCGAAGTCGGCAAAATCCTTCAGCCAGGTAAAAATCTGACGATAACGGAGCGCAAGACTCTCGAAGATGCAACGGCAGAATTCGCCATAGTTCTGAGGAACGTGCTGTCCTGTCTTTTTGCAATACTGCCTGATAGCCTCTACCATGCTCGATGGGTTGGCAAAGCAGGCATCGTCCGGGTTGATGATGCTCTGGAAGGCAGGCTGCTTCATCGCTTCCGCAATCAGCTCTGCATGTCCCAGGCTCTTCATATCCTTCTGGCTGGCAGCCGCTTCGTCCTTCCATTCCTTGCGGCAGCGCTCGTAGATCCACATGCCGCAGATGTTCTTCAGGAATCGGGTAGTGCCCTCGATGCCACCCTCGTTGGTGAAGTTGAGCTCGTAGCTCTTCTTGTTGATGATGGCATTCTTGGTCTCGATACCCATCAGACTCCAGGTACCGGAGCTAAGATAGGCAAACTCCTCGTTCTTGGCAGGAACGGCAGCTACGGCGCTGGCTGTATCGTGACCCGCTACGGCGATGACCGGAACGGCATTCAAGCCCGTCATCTTCTGCACCTCTTTGGTCAGCGTACCGATGATAGAAGCAGGGTTGGTCATCTTGCCAAACTGCTCTCTCTTCAGTCCGAGACTCTCCACGAGATCGTTGTCCAGGTCGCCTGTCATCGGGTTGAGAATCTGGGAAGTAGATGCCACGGTATATTCGCAGATAGCGTTGCCGGTGAGCATATAGCTCAGCGCATCAGGGATAAAGAGAATCTTGTCTGCATTCTCCAAAGCCACGTTTCCCGCCTTTCTCATGGCGTATATCTGGAAGAGCGAGTTGAAGTTCATGAATTGGATTCCGGTCTTCTCGTATACCTTTTCCTTGCTGATTTTCTCGTCGAAGTATTTCTCCATCATGCCGAAGGTATGAGGGTCGCGGTAGGCGAGAGGATTGCGGAGGATATCCCCGTTTTTGTCCACATATACGAAGTCACATCCCCAGGTATCGATACCGATGCTTTCGATATGGATGCCGCGCTGCGCCACGAGTTTCAATCCGGCGATAATCTCATAGAAGAGGGCGAAGATGTCCCAATAGAAGTGATTGCCGGTCTCGATGAGTCGGTTGTCGAAGCGGGTGAGTTCTTCCAGTTCGAACTTGCCCTCAGCCAGACTTCCCAGGATGGTTCTGCCACTGGTAGCACCCAGGTCTACGGCAAAGAAGTATTTCTTCTGTTCCATTTTTATAGCGTGTATTTTAAGTTATTGTTATTTGTTTACGGTTGCAAAGATAGGATGAAAACGCAAGAAGGAACAATAGAAAATGATATTAGAGCCTAGTTTTTTGGCGTCTTGTCAAGAATCTAAAAGAAATATCAAAAATTTAAGTTTTTGGGTGGAGCAGTTTTTGGCACGGATTACACGGATTCTTTATGCAATTATAATCGCTTTGCCCACATTAGCGCCATAAAATCCGTGTAATCCGTGCCTTATCTATACCCTAGGCAAGAAGCTTATGACACATCCTCATCTGTTTGTGAGATTTTTTTTATCGGGTGGTGTTTCTGAAATCGGATGGCTTCATGCCGGTCTGATTCTTGAATTTGGCCGAGAAATAATCAGGGGATTCGAAATTGAGGCGGTAGGCTATTTCCTTGATGCTCTCATTGGTGGTAGACAGCAGTTCCTTGGCTCTCTGCAGTTTCAAAGTCTGCTGATAGAGTGCAGGAGCGAAGCCGGTATATTCCTTGAAGAGCTTGCGGAACGAAGAATAGCTGACGCCCAGTTCCTGTGCTAAATCCTGGATGGTGAGCGTATCCTCCAGGCTCTCACGGATGCGCAGACGAGCCCTGTTGATGATATCCACATGCTTGGAATCCTTGCCCAGGATGATGTTTCTCTCCAAGGAATACATCTTTCCGATGAGGTGGTTCACGATGCCCGCCAGTGTCTGCTGTACGAATGCAGCCTCCTCCTGTGCCGTCTTGTACGCCTCCTCATACAGGGCGATGATTTCGTTGCTGTAGCCCACGTGATAGATCGGCTTTTCCGGCGATAGGAATCCCGCCTTCACACGGTCGTTGATATTCTTTCCCTTGAATCCGATCCAGTAGCTCTTCCATCCCTTTGTGCTCGATGGATGATAGCTGTGCCATTCACCGGGAAAGAGCAGGAAAATGTCTCCTGCCTTGATTTTGGTTTCCGGAAGATGGGCAGAGCTGAACACACCTTCTCCTTCCGGCTGATAGAGGAGCTGGTATTCATCGAGGGTTCTTCCCTTCTTAATATCGAAATAATATCCATCGGCATGTCCCTTGGTAGGATATTCTTCCCCTGGTACGATTTCCTCTCGTCCCACGGTGCTGATGGTGAGACCCCATTCGGCGTCTCTTTCTGTTGCTAAAAGGTATTTGCTGGTTTGCATATTGCTTATTTTGTTTCAGTATAATCGCTTAGAGGCGTTTTTATGTCCAAATCCGCCTTTTCGCTAATTTTTCGGCAAAAATACACAAAAAAATCCACTATACCTTATTATATATGTAAAAAAGTATTTAAAATTATACTGAAATGTATAAAAATGTATGGTTTTGGATGATAATAATGATAGTTGAACAATTTTATTCTATGAAAAACAAGGTTTTTTAATAGCTTTGCAGCAGAAATCTTTTTCAAGAGGATTGCGACTAACAAAGCGAAATTGTCAAACCGGAATAGAAAGTAAAATCTTAACGTCATAATAAACAAAATGAATAACAAGCTATTTATGAAAAGTTCAGCATTGCCTGCAACTTTGTTTTGCACGGCATTGATGCTTGCCCCTCTTTGCGGAGGCGCAGGTTCTGCTAAAGCGACTACGGCTATAGCTCAACAGACAGGTATCCTCAAGGGTACTGTTGTTGATGCCAATGGTGAAGCCGTTATTGGAGCTAGTGTTATCATCGAGGGACAGAAAGTTACCCAGGGTACGGTTACAGACTTTGATGGTAACTTCTCTCTCAACGTGAAGCCAGGAGCCAAGTTAAAGATCAGTTACATTGGATTCGTATCACAGACCGTGGTTGCCAAAAACGGCATGCAGGTGGTCTTGAAGGAAGAGGCTACTTCCCTCAAGGCTGTAGAAGTGGTTGCCTATGGTGTGCAGAAGAAGGTAACCGTTACCGGTGCCCTCTCCAGCGTGAAGAGTGAAGACCTGGTCCGTACCCCTGTAGGTAATGTCAACAATGTGCTCGGTGGTCAGCTTTCGGGTGTTACCACCGTACAGTATTCCGGTGAGCCGGGTTCTGATGCTGCGAGCGTATTTGTTCGTGGTAAGGCTTCTTTCAATGGTGCCGACCCTTTGGTTCAGGTGGATGGTGTAGAGCGAAGCATGAGCGATGTGGATCCTGAGGAAATCGAGAGCATCACCGTTTTGAAGGATGCTTCTGCCACAGCCGTATTCGGTGTGCGTGGTGCCAACGGTGTTATCCTGATTACTACCAAGCGTGGTCAGGAGGGTAAGACCAAGATCAGCGGTTCTACTTCATGGGGTATCCTGACTCCTACCAAGATGGTAGAGCAGGCAAACAGCTACGAGTATGCTACCTTCCATAATATGATGCGCCAGAATTCGCATGGTAAGAATGGCGAACTGTTGAGTCCTCAGTTCTCTGATGCCGTTATCCAGAAGTTCAAGGATGGAAGTGATCCTATCCGTTTCCCTAGCACCTTATGGGCTGAATACATCATGAAGGATGCTACCATGCAGAGTAAGCACAACCTGAACATCAGCGGCGGTACCAAGACGGCACGCTACTTCATCAATGTAGGTTACTATACCCAGGGAGGTCTGTTCAAGGAGTTTGGACAGGATTACGACTTCGGTTATCAGTATAACAGTTTCAACTACCGTGCCAACCTCGACCTGGATGTCACCAAGACAACCACCATTTCCTTCAATCTGGCAGGTAAGGTAGATAATGCCAACAAGCCATATTCCGGTCAGGGATCATCCGGCTTGATCAATGAGGCTTATCAGGCCACTCCATTTTCCAGTCCGGGTATCATCAACGGCAGATACATCGCTACCGAGACCCAGTATGAGGATTGCGGTACCGACCAGCTTCCTTTCGTGGGTGGCAGCGGCATCACCTATTTCGGCAATAATGATGTGAATGGCGGCTTCATGAAGACTACCAACAACAAGCTGCAGTTTGACCTCCAGTTGAAGCAGAAGCTTGATATGATTACCAAGGGTCTCTCTTTCAAGATGAAGGCTTCCTACAATGGTGCCTACGCTATCAATAAGAATGCATACGCCAAGAAGGCTACCTATACCCCTGTACTCCAGGACGACGGTACCTATAAATATAAGAAATATGGTAACGAGGAACAGTTGAAATATGATGAGAAGACCGGTCGCAGCCGTTACTGGTATTTCGAGGCAGGTCTTAACTACAACCGTTCGTTCGGATTGAACAATGTGGGTGCCATCCTGCTCTACAATCAGGACAGTAGCTATTATCCGAGCACCTATACCAATGTGCCTCACCGCCAGGTAGGTCTGGTAGGTCGTGTTACCTACGACTGGAACAACCGCTATATGGCAGAGTTCAATGTGGGTTACAATGGTTCCGAGAACTTTGCTCCGGGCAAGCGTTACGGTACCTTCCCGGCTATGTCTGTGGGTTGGGTAGTGAGCGATGAGCCATTCTTCAAGCCGCTTACCAAGGTAGTAAGCTTCCTGAAGCTCCGTGCCAGCTACGGTCTGGTAGGTAATGCCAATCTGAACGGCAACCGCTTTATGTACACCGCCGATCCTTTTGCCATCAACAATAATGGTGTTGCTACCCGTGATGGATACGGATACATCTTCGGTGTCAACAACACCACCATATGGAAGGGAGCCTACGAGATGGCGCGCCACAATGCCGACATCACCTGGGAGCACGCCTACAAGCAGGACTATGGTTTCGACATCAACTTCCTGAAGGATAAGCTCCGTGGTAACTTCGATTACTACTACGAGCACCGTACCGACATCATGATGATTGACAACAATGTACCTACCATCATCGGTTTCAAGATGCCTTACACCAACGATGGTGAGGTGAACAGCTGGGGATGGGAAGCATCCCTGAAGTGGCAGGACAAGATAGGCAAGAACTTCAGATATTGGGCAGGTGTCAACCTCTCTTACAACCAGAATGAGCTGATCAACAATGGTGAGGCTCTGCAGCCAGAGGCTTATCAGATGGCAAAGAACCATCGTCTGGGTGCCCGCAGCATGTATCAGTTCTGGCGTTATTACGACGAGCAGACACCGGCACTCTATGAGCAGACCTTCGGCGAGAAATTCCCTACCCAGCTGGTAGAGAACATCCAGCCTGGTGATGCCGTGTATGTGGATTTGAACCACGATGGAAAGATAGACCAGAACGATATGACCCGCGACCTGGGCTATACCGATGATCCTGAGTATATGATTGGTCTGAACCTCGGATTCAGCTACAAGGGATGGTCTGTCAATACCCAGTGGACGGGCGCCTGGAACGTAAGCCGTATGCTGGATGGTGTGTTCCGCATGCCATTCTACAACAAGACCTCTCACGAGATGGGCGGTCTCCTGAAGTATGTGGTGGAGAACAGCTGGACAGCCGATAATCCATCCCAGAGTGCGAAGTATCCACGTGCATCATGGGATGCCTGGGACAACAACTACGCCACTTCTACCCTCTATGAGAAAGATGCGAAGTATCTGCGCCTGAAGACCCTGCAGATTTCCTACGATTTCAACGCTCCGCTCATGAAGCGCATGGGTATGAATCAGTTGCAGCTGGCATTCAGCGGTTACAACCTCCTTACCTTCACTCCTTATATCTGGGGTGATCCTGAGGCACGTGCTACCACTGCACCATCCTATCCATTGCAGCGTACCTACATGCTGTCTTTGAAGGTGGGCTTCTAATATATTACACATTAATATATATATAAATAAGGTAAATACAATGAAACTTAACAATATATTCAGAGGAATCGTTCTTACAGCCGTTATCGGTTCTGCGGTGACGGGTTGTACAGAGCAGATCAAGTTTGGAGATTCCTTCATAGAAAAGACTCCGGGTGGCGATGTTACTATTGATACCATCTTCAATAGTGCAGAATATACCCAGCAGTTCTTGACCAGTATTTATAAGAACCAGTACTACGGTCTGCCTTTCAAGGCGGGTGACGGCAACTCCCACAGTTACTTCAGTGGTCAGATTGAGGCGATGTCAGACTGCTGGCACAATCCTACGACGTCAGTTGCTATCTATAATCTGGTGTATGAGGATTACATGACAGCAGCCAGCAGCAATTCCATCTATGGTTTTGACAAGGAGAATATCTGGGAGATGGTGCATGCCTGCTACCTCCTGATGGAGAATATCGACCGTGTGCCTGATATGGATGAGGCTACCAAAAAGCAGTATGTGGCTGAGGCAAAGTGCCTGATAGCATCTTCCTACTTCAACCTCTTCCGCATGTACGGCGGTCTGCCTCTGGTTACTCACTCATACGATGTAAACGGAGATAAGCTGGATGCGCCACGTGCTTCGGTAGAGAAGACACTCAATTTCATTCTCAAGCTTTATGATGAGGCTATCAATTCCGGAGCCCTTCCTTTTGCTTATTCTGATGATGATGTCACTACCATGAAGGCACACTGGACCAAGGCGGCTGCCATGGCAATGAAGTGCCGTGTACTGCAGTTTGCTGCTTCTCCATTGTTCAACGACGACCAGCCATATTACAGCGGCAAGTATTCCATGGAGAATGCGAGTCAGGACAGTCTGGCTTGGATGGGTGGCAGGAAGCCTGAGTTGTGGCAGCAGTGCAAGAAGGCATGTGAAGACTTCTTCAATGAGAATGCCAACAACGGCAATCCTTACCATCTTGTAGAGCCTACAGCCCAGACTACTGAGGCTTATCGCTTTGCCTATCGCTTTGCGTATATCAGCCAGGCTAGTCCGGAGGTCATCTTCGAGACCCGTGTTACCGACAACAACCACAACTCCAAGTATTGCTGGGCGGCACGTCAGTATATGCGTACCCTCGACCGCCAGGCTTATTGCCCTACCCAGGAGTTCGTAGAGATGTTCCCTTGGGCTGATGGCAAGCCATTCAACTGGGAGGAGACCGAGAAGGCTGGCGAATTGGACCACATGTTCATCAAGGGTGACAGAAAGGTAGGCAAGCAGGAACTGCAGAACGTGAAATATACCCGCGACCCTCGTCTTTACGAAACAGTAAGTGTGAACGGACAGCGCGACAAGGTGAACGTGGGCGACGGCAAGTCAACCGGTCAGAATGTTGAGTTGTATGTGGGTGGTACCAATGCCGGTACAGGTCCAGACAAGTGTGTGGGCGTTTATGCTACAGGCTATTTCCACAATAAGTACATTGCCGACGGAATCACCGGTTCAGCCTACGAGCGCGAGAAGCCACACTGGGTAGAGATGCGTCTTTCCGATCTCTATCTCATCTATGCCGAGGCTCTGCTTCAGGCTGACGGCAACAATGTCAAGGCTTTGAAATATATCGACAAGATCCGTGCCCGTGTAGGTTTGAAGGGACTTGCGGAATGCAACCCATCAGAGAATCTTACCACCAACAAGGATAATCTTCTGGAAGAGTTGCTGCGCGAGCGTGCCTGCGAGCTGGGATTCGAGAACACCCGCTTCTTCGATATGAAACGCTATAAGAGAGCCGACCTCTTCAGCCGTACTCTCCATCGTCTGGTCATCTATCGCCAGGTGAAGGATGATGCTACGGGCGAGTGGAAGACCTCTACCAACAAGTGGTATAATGGCGACAGAACCAACAAGAAGCTGAACAAGGACAATGATGCCTGGTATGAGCCATCTCATTTTGAGTATAAGCGCCTGCCTATCACCACGGGAGCCCGTGCATGGTGGAATGGATTCGATGTAAAGTGGTATCTGTTCCCATTCCCACAGACCGAGGTATTGAAGGGTTATCTCGTTCAGAACCCAGGCTGGTAATCCCGCCGGAGGTTATCTCTAGAGTAAAGGTTACTTGATTAAAGTTACAGATTAAAAAAGTAAATTCGATGAAAAATAATAAGAATGCTGTACTGATGGCGATGGCTCTCCTGAGCCTGCCAGCTTCAGCACAAGTCAAAATAGATTCCATTGCTCCTCATCGCTATGCGGCTCAGAGCATCGATGTGGGTGCCAATGTGAACTTCTCCCGCGAGCAGTCAACTTCAGCAGTGTCTGTCATCACCAGCGAGAGTACCAACAAGCGCAGCGCCAAGAATATCGGCAACTCTATCCTGGGACAGGGTTCCGGCCTGATTTCGCTGCAGAATTCCGGCAATTATGCCGGCATCAATCCTACCTTCTACATCCGCGGCATGCAGAGCCTGGATGGCAATACCCCGCTTTTCGTGGTAGATGGTATCGAGCGTGATATCCAGTATATCTCTGCCGAGGAAGTAGAGAGCGTATCCGTATTGAAGGATGCTGCTGCCACCGCACTCTATGGCTACAAGGGTGCCAACGGCGTGGTGCTCATCACTACCAAGCGCGGTAAGTTCAATTCCAAGGAAATCAAGGTGAATCTGGACCATGCCATCAATTTCATGGCTCACAAGCCTAAGTTCGTGGATGCGCAGACCTATGCCAAGGCGATGAACGAGGCTTATGCCAACGATGGCTTTGAGAACCCTAGATATACCCAGGAAGAGGTGGATGCCTTCGGAACAGGCAAATATCCTTATCTCTATCCTAACGTAAACTGGGTGGATGAAACCTTCCGCAACCACAGCGTTACCAATATGCTCAACGCTTCGTTTACGGGCGGTGGCGAGAAGTTCAAGTACTATGCCTTGCTCGACCTGCAGTATGACAATGGTTTCGTGAAGAATCCGGATACCCACGAGGGATATTCTACCAATAATAAATATGTGAAGGGTAACCTGCGCATGAATATGGATATGATTCTCTCTAAGAATACTACCATGAAGGTGAACCTCCTGGGTGTGCTCGCAGAGTCGAATGCTCCGGGCAATTCTGCCAGTTTGTGGGATATGGTCTATAGCCTGCCTTCTGCTGCCTTCGCCGTGAAGGGCGAGGATGGCAAGTGGGGTGGTAACTCTACCTGGGCTGGTACCGTTAACCCTGTGGCACAGTCGCAGGATGCCGGTTACTCCAGAAATCACAACCGTGGTATCTATACCGACCTCACTATCCGCCAGGAACTTCCTGCGGTATTGAAGGGACTGGCTGTTCAGGGCCGCATCGCCTACGACCATTTCTCCAACATCTACGAGAATTACAGCAAGACATACGTATATGGAAGTCCTACGGTAGCCGACTGGCTGGATGGCGAACCTCAGTTGGGCAAGGCATTCACGGGTGGTTCTGAGAGCGATCTCGGTGCCTCTATCTCCACCAACAGCTTCACCCGCCGTTTCCATGCCGATGCCAGTGCCGACTATCAGAATACCTTCGGAGCCCACAGCATCTACAGCCAGTTGAAGTACGATTACGAGTTCAGCGATGAGTTTGCCATCAACAGTACGCTCTATCGCCAGAACATCAGCTGGTACACCCACTATGGTCTGCTCGACCGTTACTTCCTCGACCTTGCCCTGGTAGAATCCGGTTCCAACCGTCTGGCTCCTGGCAGCAAGTGGGCATTGTCGCCTACGGTATCAGCAGCCTGGGTACTCTCCAAGGAGAACTTCATGAAGAATCTCAACTGGGTGGATTTCCTCAAGCTCCGTGCATCCTACGGCATTATCCAGACCGACATCCTGCCTGAGAGCGGATGGATGTACTATATGCAGCAGTATCAGACTACCGGTGGTTCCTATCCGTTCAACAGCGGTTTCCAGAGCGACTTCGGCCGTACCTATCTTGATGCCATTGCCACTTCCGGTCTGACCCATGAGAAGGCAGCCAAGTTCAATGCCGGTGTAGATGCCACCCTCGTCGGTGGTCTCGATTTCAGCTTCGATGGTTTCTACCAGCGCCGTTCCAACATCTGGGTATCTACCGCAGGTAAGTATTCTTCAGAGTTGGGTGTGGATGCTCCATACGAGGGCGATGGTATCGTGGACAGCTGGGGTTGGGAGGCAAGTCTCGACTACAACAAGCAGATTGGCGACGTGAAGTTCAACATCGGTGCCAACATCGATTACTATCGCAGCCAGATCAAGGAGCAGGATGAGGCTCCTAAGCTCTATCCTAACCTGGTAAGCACCGGCCATCGCGTAAGCCAGCTCTTCGGCTACAAGGCTATCGGCTTCTTCAAGGACCAGGCAGACATCGATGCTTCCAAGCCACAGCTTCTGGGCAGCACTCCTCGTCCTGGCGACATCAAGTATGAGGATGTGAACGGTGACGGACAGATTGATACCAACGACAAGACTGCCATCGGATATTCTACCGTGGCTCCAGAAATCTACTACAATATCCATTTGGGAGTAGAGTGGAAGGGACTGGGCGTAGATGCGATGTTCCAGGGCACAGGCCGTTATAGCGGCGTGCTTTCTACCAAGAGTATGTACAAGCCGCTGGTGGGCAACACCACCATCTCTCAGTACTACTACGACAACCGCTGGACTCCAGAGACAGCCGGCACAGCGAAGTTCCCGGCGCTGAGCTCAACCAGCAATGCCAACAACTACAATACAAACACCCTCTGGATGTTTGACCGCTCATTCTTCAAGCTTCGCAACATCGAGGTTTATTACAACTTCCCTAAGGCGATGCTCGCCAAGACCAAGCTCCTGAATGCAGCCAAGTTGTATGTACGTGGTGTAGATTTGTTTAGCTTCGACCATCTCGATGAGTCAGATCCTGAGGTATTCGGTGCAACCAATCCTCTGAATCGCAGCATCGTGGCTGGTTTGTCAGTAACATTCTAATTATCTTAAAGTAGAACAATAATGAAAACAAATAAATTAGTATATGGTCTGTTCGGACTCATGGCGCTGGCATCTTGCAGCGATAAGATGGATTACAGCGAGACGGTAGTCAAGGATAAGGATTATGTGATTCAGACCTTCGAGAAGGTGGGTGGTTTCATGACCGATATCTACAATTATGCAGACTATGATTATGGTCAGAACTTTGGCGGAGGCATGCTTGCCTCTGCCACCGACGAGAGTGTTTACTCCGTGAGCGGTACCAGCATCGAGACCTTCTATAACGGCAGCTGGAGCCCATCCAACGCCCAGGGCTCGCTCTGGAGCAATATGTATAAGGGCATCAAGACCTGCAATGTAGTGTTGAAGGATTTCCAGGACTTGAAGTTCGAGGATTTCGAGCTCAATGCCGACTATCAGCAGCAGATGTACCGTTACGAGAACTACAAGTGGGAGGCCCGCTTCTGGCGTGCTTACTTCTATTTCAATCTCGTTCGCCAGTATGGTGGTGTGCCTGTCATCGATCCTGAGATGGCGGCAGCTGATGTCAACAATCAGCCTCGCAAGTCATCTGACGAGGTGTTCCAGTACATCTTCGATGAATGTGACGCCGTGAAGGACAGCATCATCAAGGATTACTCCGACCTGGGAAGCATGGCTCTGAGTACAGCTGAGGATGGACGTGCCAACAACCTGACCGTTCTTGCCCTCAAGGCTCGTGCAGCGCTCTATTGGGCAAGTCCGCTCTTCAATCCTTCTGGCGATAAGGAGCGTTACCACAAGGCTGCTCTCTATACCAAGGAATTGCTGGATGCCTGCGAGGCAAGGGGCATGAAGCTCGCAGCCAAGTATGCTGACCTCTGGTCAACCAATAATTACAAGGATGCCGACAAGAAGTGTGAGATTATCTTCGGTCGCCGTATCTATGGTACCAAGATTTCATCTACCGATCCATCAGATAATGTGGTAGAGAGCTACAACTATCCGTTCGGTATCGATATGGCAAAGGCTAGTTATTCAGCTTCCGGTAGAAACTGCCCATCCCAGAACCTGGTGGATGCCTACGAGATGAAGGATACGGGTAAGGGTATCAACGAGGCTGGCAGCGGCTATGATGAGCAGAATCCTTACGCTGGCCGTGACCCTCGCTTCGAGTTGACCATCGCCAAGAACGGTGATCTGTGGCCTACTGCAGCCAACTATAAGAAGGCTGCTCTCCAGACCTATTATGGCGGCGTGAATGCCGAGCCATTGGTGGGTGCTACTCCTACGGGTTACTATCTGAAGAAGTTGCTGCATGGTGATATCGACCTTACTTCAAAGACCAAGAAGCAGGGCGACTATCATACCTGGGTTACCTATCGTCTGGGTGAGTTCTATCTCAACTATGCTGAGGCGGTATTCAAGTATCTGGGCAGCGCCACTGCTACGAGTGCCGATCTCCCTATGTCGGCAGACCAGGCTGTGGACAAGATTCGCCAGCGTGCCGGAATGCCTGATTTCCCTACTTCGTTGAGCAATGAGGAGTGGTGGAGCAAGTATCAGAACGAGCGCATGGTAGAGCTTGCCTTCGAGGGGCATCGCTTCTGGGATGTGCGCCGCTGGAAGGAGGCTGACAAGTTCTTCAAGAACATTCAGGAGATGAAGATTACCAGGAACGATGATGGTTCCTTCACCTATACCCGTGAAACCGTACAGCGCCAGTGGGATGACAAGATGTATCTCTTCCCGATCCCTAACGACGTGATGCTGAAGCACGAGAAGTATGGACAGAAGTGGGAACAGAATCCTGGCTGGTAATAGGATGATTATAAGAATAAAAAAACTCGTTGGTAAAGAAGCCAACGAGCTTTTTTTGTAATCTATTTGGCAGGCAATCTTTACTTGCTCTTTGCAAAAATATAAAAAAGATTGAGACAGACAAGGCAGCAGGCAAAATTTTGAGGCTTTTACAAAGAAAAAGGCTCCCTTGCATGGAAGCAAGAGAGCCTTTGTCTATTGTTTTTTCGTTTTTACATTCCGAATCCCGCTTGAGAATGTAGGATGGGGGGATTTCTGTATTTTATACTGCTATTCCATTACGCATTATATCTTCATATAAGGGTGATGGGTTGCATTCTTCAATCAAAACCGGTTCTATAGATGTATCTATATTAAGGGTGGCAAGCCATAATGAAGATGTGGTATCTAACCAGTCGCCATTAAGTTTAGGTATAACTACTGCTACATCGATATCACTATCTTTTCTTGCTTCATTTCTGCTACAAGAACCATACAGATATACTTTCGCATTAGCAAGCAATGGAAGTATTGCTTCCTTGTAGCATTTTACTATCATCAAAGCATGTTCTCTATCCATTGTTTTAATTCTTTTGTTTTATTAATTAATGTTCTGCAATATTCTGGAATCAATTTCTTCGCTAACTCATCTTTGTAGGAAGGGTATCTTGCCTCAATATTCATTGGCATTAATTCCGCAAGAAACTTTAGCTGTTCTGGCGTCATTTTTGATACTAACCCGCAGCTTTGTGCCAACTTCAAGAGGTTATGGATGTATGGAACCTCGTCTGGTTTTATTGCACTCCAATACGACTTTATTGTTTTTTCTATAACCAAATGGCACATAAAGCCAACATATAGCCATCTTCCACCGTTGTACATAACCTCAGCGGTTTCGATGTCATAGTCAGCAAGTTCTTTCCAATATTTAACTTTATCTATTGCCATACGTTTTGTTTTTATGCAAAAATATACCAAATAATTGAGATTGCCAAATTTTTAGTGTTAAAAAGATTTTTTAGAATTAAAAAACTCGTTGGTAAAGAAGCCAACGAGTTTTTTTTGTAATCTATTTGGCAGGCAATCTTTACTTGCCATACTTGCTAGGCGCTATTCCATACTTGTTCTTGAAGCATTTATAGAAATAGGTGGAATCGGAGAAACCAACCTTCTCGCTGATTTCTGATACCGTGTATTCGCCTTCCAGCAGGAGCTTGGCGGCAATGCGCAGGCGCTCGTTCTGGATATAGATGTTTGGCGAAACACCCATGATGCTCTTCGTGCGGTTATATACCGTGGTTCTGCCCAGGCAGAGCAGCTCGGCAAGGCGGTCTACATTGAAGTTGTTGTCGCCGATATGCTGTGCAACGATTGCCTCCAGCTTGTCCTTGAACTTCTTGTCCAGGGTTGACATCAGGAGGGTTGGCTCATTCTTCTTGAGCTCCTTCACAGGCTTGATCAGGATGGCTTCTCCGCCTGACGTCTGCTCTGGGTTCTCTTGCGGAGCATTCTCCTGCAGGGTCTCTTCCTGAAGCTTCGCCTTCTCTTCAGCCTGCTGCTTCGCCTTCAGGTCCATAGCCACAAACTGCAGGGCTCGGGCGATGAGAAGCTTGAAGTTGCAAGGCTTCACCATATAGTCATCTACGAAGTTCTTGTATGCCTTCAGTATATGGCTGGTATCATCAAAGGCGGTCAGCATGATGACCGGGATGTTCTGCGTCTCCGGATCCGCCTTCATGTTGCTTACAATCTCGTAGCCGCTCATTCCCGGCAGCTGGATGTCGCTGATGAGCAGGGCTGGCTTAATCTTCCGGATGTTCTCGTAACCCGTCTTTCCGTTCATGAATGTTTCTACATGGAAATAGACCGACAGCTCCGACTTGATCTGCTCCAGCATGTCCGGATCGTCTTCTATCACCATCACGGTAACGTTGTTGATGGCTTTCGGAGTCATCTCCTTCACGATTATGTCTATCTCGTCCTTGTCGATGCTGTGGGCGTCCAGCGCCTTCTTCTCGATGATATCCTCCGGCTGATACTTGCCGGCATCGTCTGGCAGGGCAAGGCAGAAGCGGCTGCCTCCTAGATTCCGGGAACGCTGATAGGTGAGCGAACCCTTGTGGATTTCTGCCATCTGATGCGCCGTAAAGAGACCGATGCCCATACCGCCCTTGGAAGCATAGCCGTGCATGAATGGCTTGAAGAGGTCAGTCTCTCTTTCCGGCTTGATGCCCGGACCGTTGTCTTCTACCGAGAAGAATACGATGTCGTTCTCCAGATAGAGTCTTACGCTGATGATGCCCCTGTCCGGGGTATATTTCACGGCGTTGCTCAGCAGGTTATAGACGATGGTTTCCACCTTTTCCTGGTCGAAGAGCATCTCATGCCTGCTGGTCCACGGAGTGAAACTCATGCTGACGTCCTTCTGCTTGGCTACGGTATAGAGATCATTGTAGATGCTTCGCACGAAACCGATGATTTCGCCCTTTTCTACATTCAGCTTCATATTGCCCGTATTGATCTTGCGGAACTCCATCAGCTGGTTGATGAGTCGCTGCAGTCGCCTGGTACCCCTGTTGAGGGTATAGATGGTGTTCTTGGAAGCATAGCCTTCTCCCTTGGTCATCATCTTTTCCACGGCACTCTGGATGATGGCGAGCGGGGTGCGGAACTCATGAGAGATATGGGTGAAGAAGTTGATTCGGAAGTCAGACATCTGTTTCTCCAAAGCAATCTGCTGGTTCAGTTCGAAGTTTCTTCTCCATGAACGGTAGTAGAGCACTCCGGCTCCGCAGATGATGAGCAGATAGATGCACCACGCCCATACCGTATTGTACCAAGGCTGGCAGATGGTGATATGCAGCAGGGTTTCCTCGCTCCACTGGTTGCTGCCTATACGGGTACGGATATGCAGGGTGTAGCTGCCAGGGTTCAGGTCGCTGAACTCGGCATGATTGATGCTGGTCATCGGGCGCCAGGTCTTGTCTATTCCCTCCAGATAGTACTGGTACATCGCATTCTTGATGTGCGGATAATCGAAGTTGGAGAAGTGGATGTTGAGCGAATTTTTGTCGTGTGGCAGGCTGATTTCCCGTGTATAGTTCAGCGCCTTGGTCAGGAATTGCTCGTTTTCTGCTTCGTATATCGAGATGCCGTTGATGGTGAGGTCGGTGATGACTGCCTTCATCTTAGCTGGTGGCATGCTGATGGTGCGGGATGGCTGGATGAAGATCATGCCGTCGGATACTCCGAATACCAGTCTGCCATCCTTCAGCCTGATGGCGCAGTTCTCCGTAAAGTTGTTGCCGAAGATGGTGCGTCCTATCTGGAACGAGCGGATATCGTTGGTCTTGGCGTTGAGACGGGAGATTCCTTCCTCTGTACCAATCCAGATATTGCCGTAGTTGTCTTCCTCCAGCGAGCGGGTATTGTTGTCGGTGAGTCCCTTGCTGGTATCAAACAGCTCGTACTCCAGGTCCCCGGTCTTCTCGTCGTAGCTGCATTTCAGAACGCCTCCGGTTGCTGCAAACCACAGTTTGCCGTCGTGTGCCTCGATGCCGCAATTGATTTCGCTTACGGGCAGCTTTCCGTTTTCGTCGCTGAAGCGGAGGAACTTCTGGGCTGTAATCTTCCTCTCAGCGGTATTCACCATGGTGATACCGTTGTTGCTGCATACCCAGAGTCTGCCCTTGCGGTCCAGGATCAGGTCGTGGATCTGTGCTTCCTTTCCGTCAGCATTCAGAAACTGCTCGAACTTCCGTGGCTGCAGCCCTGTAGTCTGTGGGGTGATGAGCAGACCTTCTCCCCAGGTGGCTATCCAGGCTCTTCCCTGCCTGTCGAAGATGGTCTTGTAGAAGGATGCGCCCGGAGCATAATGTTCCTTCTCATATTTGGAATATCTCACATTGTCAATGTAGATGCCGTCGCCCTTGGTAGATATCCATTTCCTACCCTGCGGGTCGATGGCATAATCGTAGACGCAGGCATCGGTCTGCCTTTCCAACGTTCGCTGTTGGGTCCGGGCATCATAGATATAAGTCCTGTTGGCACGGGTGCTGACGGCGAGTTTGTCATTGCCTATGTTGCTGATGTGTCGCACGTAGTTGCTCCATTCCCGGTTGGTATTTGGTTCAATCTTGACATGCTCTGTGTAGAGATCCTTCAGTTCACGGCAGCAATATACGCCATCTCCGGTACAGATCCAGATGCATCCGCTGCGGTCGATGAATACGTTCAGCAGGAAGTCGGAATGGAAGAGCGGGTCCTTGTCTGCTGCAGAGAAGTGCTGGAGTTCATCTTCCTTCGGGTTGTAGATGAAGAGTCCGTTGCCATAAGATACGATGTATACATTTCCGTGGGCGTCTTCGGCAGCCACGAAGTTCTTGTCTCTACCGTTGATGTAAGCCTTGTCGTCCAGCAGATGGAATTTCCTGAAGAGGTTTCCCTTCTTGCTGAACAGGTAGGCGTTTCCCTTCTTGTCGTAAAGAAACTCATAGGATTTGAGAAAGGTTTTCGACATGGCATTCGGTATCTGGATGGCTGGCTTGTGGAAGATGCCGGTCTTCAGGTTCATGGCGAAAGTTTCTTCCTGGGTAAAGATATACCATTCTCCCTGACAGAAGAAGGAGGCGCGCGATTTCCCCACATATCCCACCATGGATGGAAGATGGGATTTCCTGACGGGCTTGCCCGAGTTGTCATAAAGGAAGGCATCGCCCTTGTCGGTCAGCACGGCGATATGATTGCCGTCTGTGGTCAGGGTGATGATGTGCTGGTTCTTGAGCATCAGATGGCTCTTGCCGTCTGGGGTGATGCGGTTGAGTCCTTTATCGGATGCTATCCAGATATTGTGTTTGAAATCTTCCTGCATCTGTAGCTGATGGTCGCCTATCAGCTTGCCGTTCTTTGTAGTATAGTCTGTGGCGTGAAACTTCCCGTTGCTATAGGTCAGGTATCTGGCTCCGAAATCTCCTGAAAAGAGCCACATGCCATTCTGGCTCTTGAATCGGTTTCTCAAGAGCGCAGCATTTTCCTTATCGAAATAATCGGAGAAATGAGCTGTTTCCAGGTCGAAGCAGCAGAGGATGTTGGATGGATTGTAGCCCCAGATGAGTCCATGTTTCTCGTCGTTGATGAGCTGTGAGATGGAGTGGTAGGTCTTTTGTCCGGAGTTCTTGCTGAGATTGGTGAAGTTGATAAACTGATAGCCGTCATATCTGCTCACTCCGTTCGGTGTTCCGAGCCAGATGAATCCGTCTCTGTCCTGGATGATGTCGTTCACGGTATTGCACGACAGGCCGTCCTTAGCCGAGAGTCGTTCCCCGTCCAGTTTGATGCTGCCGGATGCCTGTAGAGGCATCAGCCAAAAACAGATGAATCCTACTAAATATAATAAGGTGTAGAATGTCTTTATGTTTCTTTTCATTGATAGGTCTTTTATTTTTCTGCAAAAATACAAAAAAATAACCATTATACCTTATTATATATGCAAAAAAGTATTTATCCCTGGCAGAAAAATAGGAATAGAGGGAAGATGTTGCGCGGTGTAGTTTCAACATCGGTAATGAAGAACCCCGTTTTGACAAAGACCGAAAAGCAGCAGGCTTATGTCAAGGAATCTTTGACAAGAGCGATGCAAGAGGTAAGGATGGCAAAATTGAATGGTCAGAAGTTGCCCGATGCTCGTGACCTGTTAAAGGTAAAAAAGTAAAAAAAAGTGCCGATAGGATTTACTCCTACCGGCACTTTCTGTTTGTTGTTTCTGATGCCGTTTAAGGCATACAGCTGGTCACACCCAAGGTGGTGGCAATCGCAGTCAAGATTGATATCGCAATCTGAATGATAGTTTTCCAAGTGTCCTTCTTCATCTTTTTAGTGATTAATTGTTAGTGATTAGTGATTAATTCTTTTGCTGCTTAAACACAGCCCCCGAAGGGGCTCTGCTTTTAGAAGCCTACGTCACTACCTCCTCCCTGGGTGCCGCCGCCACCTTCCTGGGTACCGCCGCCACCTTCCTGAGTTCCGCCACCGCCCTGGGTGGTATCACCGGTGTTGGAGTCGCCGCCTGGCTTGCCGGTTCCTCCGGTGTCCTCGCTGATGTTATACTCGTCGTAGGCAACAATCTTGGTGAGCTTCTTGAGCTCAGCATTGCTCCACGACTTCGTATTTCTCACAATCAGGTGCACGCCCTGCACGCTTGCAGCAGACACCTTGTCCTTGCTCACCTCGCCACGCGAAGTCATGCCGATGGAGAACAGACCGAGGTCGGAGATACGCACGCTCTTGCCGTCGAGGATCAGGTGCTTCAGACAGTCCAAAGTGTCCATCAGCACACCGTGGATAGTACCACGACTGTATGGCGAGTTGTGCTCAGAGATATGAGTCACGAAGTCCTCAAAACTCATCTCACGGTCGCTCACTGCGGTAGCATACCAGAGTTTCTTACCAGCGTTCTCTCCACTCTGTGGAGTACGCGTTACTTTACGATACTTACAAGTTCCTTGTCCCATAGTCAATCAGTTTTTTAAAGGGTTAATAATTATTTTTAGACAGTGCAAAGGTACTGCAAATATCTGATACTGCCAAAAATCACCCCGTAGAGTTCTGTTAAACGCCGTTAACATTTGCGCCGTTTTCCGTTAATAAAAACAAGTCTATCAGTTAGCTATGAGAAAACTATGAGTAGCCGAGAGTTTTCCTATGTTTTTCGGTAGAAGTGGTTACGGTTACAGAAGTTACAGTTTTTCATGAGTCAGTTTCCTTTCCCTTCTTTAGAAGAAGATAATAATATATATAAATGTATATATATTATTATCTATTATTATTACTTACAATCTGAAAGTACTCCAAAAACCCTTGTACCCCCTCCGCTGAAAACTGTAACTTCTGTAACCGTAACCACTGTAACCACCTTCGTCAGGTCTTACTGCCAGACCCTGCATTTTGATTGTCAACTAAAAAGATAAGATTATGCTATCCCCAATGCTATCAGATCACTTTTTCTAAAACTTTTCTATGAATTCCTTGCGTGTTTCAAAATAAAGTCGTAAATTTGCTCGCATAAACGAAACAATAATATCATAGGGATTATGAAGCAGGTAGAAGAAAGATATATCAGTTTGCTGACCGATTTCGGTTTCAAGCGAATTTTCGGATCAGCTCCCAATAAGGATTTGCTGATCTGTTTCCTCAACAGCTTGTTTAATGGTAGACAGGTTGTTAAGGACGTGAAGTATCTGAACCCGGAGCACGTGGGAGATGTATATACCGACCGCAGGGCCATCTTTGACGTATATTGTGAAGGAGAAAACGGCGAGAAGTTTATCGTGGAAATGCAGAATGCCTACCAGGCGCATTTCAAGGACCGTTCCCTCTTCTACTCAACCTTTCCTATCCGTGAACAGGCACCAAAGGGGAATGACTGGGATTTCAAGCTCAATCATGTCTATACCGTAGCCCTGCTCAACTTCAGCATGAACGAGGATGCATTCGACAAGGAGAAAATCCGCCATCATGTGCAGTTGTGTGATACTGCCACGCACAAGATATTCTACGATAAGCAGGAATTTATCTGCGTGGAAATCGCCAAGTTCAACAAATCGCTGGACGAGTTGGAAACGCTCTACGACAAGTGGCTCTATGCCCTGAAGAATCTCTACAAGCTCACCCAGCGCCCTAAGGCGTTATGCGACAAGGCCTTCGACCGCCTCTTCGAAGAAGCCGAGATTGCAAGATTCACTCCACAGGAGCAGCGGGAGTATGAAGCCAGTAAGATGGCATATCGCGACATCAAGAATTCGATAGATACCGCTAAGCGAGAAGGGAAAGAAGAAGGACTTGCTGAAGGCATGGAAAAAGGCTTGGCTGAAGGCATGGAAAAAGGCTTGGCTGAAGGCATGGAGAAAGGCTTGGCTGAAGGCATGGAGAAAGGCATGGAGAAAGGCATGAACCAGCGAAGCTTTGAGATTGCCAGAAAGATGCTGGCAAATGGTATGGATGCTGCGACGGTGATGGAAATTACGGGATTGTCGGAGAGGCAGTTGAAGCAACTGAAAGGATAAGTGTTATAAACCTGAAACCAATCCGTGGCTTTCAATTTTTGAAAAGCCACGGATTGGTTTTTTGTGTTATCAAATTCCATTTGCTATTAAGCGGTATTTATATTAATATTAATGCGCTTTTTTTTATTAATACAACCAATTTTAGTTAAAATGTTCTAAAATACGGTTTATAGTTGGTTTTCTTTACAATAGTTTTGGGATTTTTTCTATAACTTTGCAACTGGATTGTTTAAGCCAGACCATAATTGTCTTTGTTAGACGAGTTCTTACATGACAAAAGGGTCGGCAGCCTACGCCGTGCTGAGTGTAGTGTAGTCACCATGACTTATCTACACGAAAGCGGGTTTTGGGTGGGAATGACAGTCCAGACATAGAAGGCGTTTATCTACGCTGTGTTTAAGACAGTCTGTAATCTAGCAAATTCACAGTTAATTGTTGTCTTGGACGTAGTCAACGGTAGATGTCCCGGGTGTGATTATTTCAATCCATAGAGATTTTGTAGGGGTGGATTGTATCCTGTTGGGTACAGCGTCCACGTTTTTATAAAGTTTCTTTATGGATATGATTTTCATATCGGCGTGGGCTCTGACGTTGTCTGTTCAACAACAATAGGCAATTGCTAGAGCCTCAGACTGTGGAATGGGCAACAGGACGATTCCACGCTTTTTTTGTGTCGCAAATTAATGATTTTTCTGTCTAGAAAAAAAGTTTGCACCGATATGAAAGTCGATGTATGGTCATCTGAAGATGGTCACCCTGTAAGAGATGGTGAATTTTCTCATTGCGCTGGACTTGCCTCCAACGCCCTCCCCGAGTCTCAAAGCTCTGTTCCAGCAGAGGTTTCACGGAAAGGGGTGTCCACCCAATGCACCCTTTTGGCAACAAGGTTAAAAGCACAAAAGGAAAGAAATACTCCTCATTGGTATGCCTTGCGTACCACTTATGGAAGAGAGAAAAAAGCATACGACTTTTTAACAGCCAATGGCATCACGGCTTTCTATCCAACCATTAATGTAGTAAAAATTGTAAATGGTAAGCGCAAAAATGTTACCGAATCCCGTTTGCCGAATATTTTCTTCGCCTATGGTACCGAAGAGCAAATTAAATCTTTTGTTTACGACAACGTAAATCTCCCATTCCTCCGTTTTTATTATCGTCATACTTATGTTGGACTCAGTGTTTCCAGAACTCCATTGATCGTTCCCGACAATCAGATGAATAGTCTAAAAATCATTTGTGAAGCTGAGGCTGATGATACCATTGTGTCTTTAGAGGAAGTTCCTAAGTTTGAGAAAGGACAATTGGTGAAAATTATTGATGGGGCATTTAAGGGTGTGATTGGAAGAGTTGCTAGGTGGAAGGGGCAACAGAGAGTTGGAGTTGTTGTTGATGAATTGATGATGGTAATGACGGCTTATGTGCCAAGTGCATTTCTAAAGCCTGTTTAATGATTACTGATACTAATATCTATATAAAAACAATATAAAAAAAGCTTATGAAAGATCGTCTGACACTATTATTGGTTTCCGTACTCTGCTCCGGTGTGTCTTATGCACAGGCTCCAGAACAGAAGGACTCCATCGACGTTCGGATATATTTCAAGCAAGGCAGCTCTGTCATTGATATGAAATTCAAAGATAATCAAAATCGTCTTGGATTATTTGCCGACAGAATTGCTGAATTGGAAAGGGATTCTCTATCCCGAATATTGTCCATATACGTCTCGGGAACCGCATCGCCAGAAGGAAACTCTCGGCAAAACAAGTTGTTATCCCGTAAGAGAGCCGCATCAGCCGCAGGCTATGTTTACAAATTCCTGCCAGACCATATAGAAACATCTGGTAAGGGAATTGGCTGGGAAGGACTCGCCAAGGTTGTGGAAGGAACGGATTATCAGTACAACCTAAAATCCGCAACTATCATCCAATACACGATTAAGGGTAGATTTATGAGTCGT
>ERZ773193.30-NODE-30-length-203610-cov-8.080460_pt1 | contig 203610 bp, 193 predicted proteins | sample MGYA00511110_ERZ773193 | MGnify/ENA primary metagenome ERZ773193 (study PRJEB29015, sample SAMEA2737784) | human gut metagenome | biome: human gut; feature: human-associated habitat; material: faeces | place: China | collected 2012 ... | reverse complement strand
GTTGTCATGATTGCAGGGAATCAGCCTGTTCTGCCCGACAGCATTTTCAGCGGTGTCCGCACCATGACGGCGAATATCGTTATGGAAATGGGCTATGCAACGGATTTGCACAGAGAAGCCCTGCTTGGTACGGCGGTGGTGCTGTTCGTATTCATCCTGATTATCAATCTGAGCTTCTCGCTTTTGAAAAGGAGGGCTGACTGATGCAGGCAATCAATCAACAAAGCAGGAGAGAAAGGCTGGCTGCCTATCGCAGAAACCCGTTTTCGCTTTTTCTGGCGGCACTGGTAACGCTTTCTGCGGTGATTACACTGGCAGTGCTGATTTCTCTGATTATCTATATTTTATATAAGGGGATTCCGAATTTAAAGCCATCCCTGTTTGCATGGAATTACAATACCGAAAATGTTTCCATGATGCCCGCGATTATCAATACACTGAGCATTACGGCAATGACGCTGCTGTTCTCGGTGCCTGCCGGTATCTTCGCCGCGATTTATCTGGTGGAATATGCAAAGCGCGGCAACAAATTTGTTTCCGTCGTGCGCATGACAACAGAAACGCTTGCAGGGATTCCATCTATCGTGTTTGGTCTGTTCGGGTATCTGTTTTTTAATATCTATCTGAAATGGGGCTACTCCATTTTGGGCGGCGCGCTGACGCTTTCCATCATGGTGCTGCCGCTGATTTTAAGAACAACGGAGGAAGCACTCCGTTCCGTTTCGGATACCTACCGCGAGGGCAGCTTCGGGCTTGGCGCGGGCAGACTGCGCACGGTGTTCCGCATTGTGCTGCCGTCCGCGATGCCGGGCATTCTGGCAGGCATCATTCTGGCCATCGGGCGCATCGTTGGCGAAACGGCGGCGTTGTTGTATACCGCCGGCACCGTTGCCAACTATCCGCGCGCGGTTGCACCGGCAGGCAGCAACTGGCTGCAACAGGGCTTGTCGGTGTTTATGTCCTCCGGACGCACACTGTCGCTGCATATGTATGTGCTGTCCGGCGAAGCGTTGTATATTGACCAAGCCTATGCAACAGCAGTTGTACTGCTGGTCGTGGTGATTGGGATCAATGCGCTGTCCAGCCTGATCGCCAAGAAGATAACAAAGGGATGATGGTATGAATAAAATCACAATACAAGATTTGAACCTGTATTACGGCAATTTTCACGCGCTGAAAGATGTGAACCTGGATTTGGAAGCTAATCGCATTACAGCGTTTATCGGCCCATCCGGGTGCGGCAAGTCGACGCTACTTAAATCGCTCAACCGCATGAACGATCTTGTCGAGGGCTGCCGCATTACCGGCAAGGTGCAATTGGATGGACAGGATATTTACGGCAAAATGGACATCAACCAGCTGCGCAAGCGGGTGGGCATGGTGTTCCAAAAGCCCAATCCGTTTCCGATGAGTGTTTATGATAACATAGCGTTCGGTCCGCGCACACACGGTATCCGCAGCAAACAGAAGCTGGACGAGCTGGTTGAAAAATCGCTGCGCGATGCCGCCATCTGGGATGAACTAAAAGATCGGCTGAAGAAAAGCGCCCTCGGCCTGTCCGGCGGTCAACAGCAGCGGTTATGCATTGCCCGCGCGCTCGCAGTGCAGCCGGAGGTGCTGTTGATGGACGAGCCCACCAGCGCGCTAGATCCTATCTCTACCTCGAAAATCGAGGATTTGGCGGTGGAGCTGAAAAACGACTACACCATCATCATGGTGACGCACAATATGCAGCAAGCGGCGCGTATTTCGGATAAAACAGCGTTTTTCCTGTTGGGCGAAATGGTGGAATACGGCGACACCGAAAAGGTGTTCTCGTTCCCGCAGGATAAACGTACCGAAGACTACATCACGGGGAGGTTTGGATAATGCGCAACCGGTTTGATCATCAGCTGGAACGGCTGAATGCAGAATTGACCGAGATGGGGGAGTTGATCGAAGATGCGATCGATGGCGCCATCTCCACTTTAACCGATCGGTCGGAGGAACAGAAAAAGCAGACCGACCAATTCGAAAAAGAGATCAACCAAAAAGAAAGCGACATCGAAAGTTTGTGCCTGAAGCTGCTGCTGCAGCAGCAGCCGGTGGCCAGCGATCTGCGGTTGATTTCGGCGGCGTTGAAAATGATCACCGATATGGAACGTATCGGCGACCAGGCGGCGGATATCGCCGATTTAAGCCTGTTTATGCCGAACGATCCGCCGAGTGATCGTATGGAGCGCTTGATGCTGATGGCGAACGCCACCACGCGTATGGTGAAAAAGAGCGTGCAAGCCTTTGTGGATCGCGACATGGAGCTGGCGCAAAAGGTTTGCGCTGCCGACGACACGGTGGATGAGCTGTTCGCACAGGTCAAATCCGATTTGATTGCTTGGATTCGCCAAGATGTGGACAACGGCGAATTGGCTCTGGATCTGCTGATGGTAGCGAAGTACTTTGAACGCATCGGTGACCACGCGGTCAATTTGGCAGAATGGGTGATTTTTTCTATTACCGGCCAGCATCGATTGAATGCCACTGTATAATTTTGATACGCAAAACAGCCCCTCACATTGGTGAGGGGCTGTTGCCATTTTCCATACCTATCCGGATTAGTGTTTCTGACCTTTTTCCTGCAACCGGCGGTTTTCGGTGAGCAGTTGATCCGCGACAATATCCAGCTGGCGGTTTTCGTCCACACGGTCAGCCAGCGCGCTTTCCTCCAAGTCGGCATAATTGTCGGCGTGGCCTTTTTTCTTAAAGGACAGCTTGAGCAGCACCGGCGTGAGCACCGCGCAGCATACAACGGTAATGATCACCGGGCCAAAGAAAGCATCCGGCATCAGTCCAAGACTCAAGCCCTTGTTGGCGACGATCAGCGCCACTTCGCCGCGGCAAGCCATGCCAACACCGATTTGGATGCATTCCCGCTGGTCAAAACCGCACATTTTGGCTCCCAGCCCGCAACCGATCAGCTTGGACAGAATAGCGACCACCACCATGCAGATGGCGAACAGCACAATCGACAGCGACATCGCCGGCAGCGTGACCTTCAAACCGATGTTGGCAAAAAAGATGGGGGTCAAGAACAGGTACTGCACCGGCTGAAATTTGCTGGAGATATAATTGCCTTTGGTGGTATTGGCAACGATCAGACCGGCCGCGAAAGCGCCGATGATGTCTGCCACGCCGAATACACGCTCTGCCAGAAAAGACAGCAGCAAACACAGCACAAACGCCGCCACCGGATAGCGGTGCAGATACGGTCGATTTTCGCGACGGGCAGCATACCAGTTGAACCCTTTGACTACTACAAAGCCGACGGCACCCACAAACACGAAGAACAGCAGGATTTTCAAAATCACCAGCAGCACATTGACATTATCTCCAGCAAAGCTGGTGACGATCGTCAGCGCGATCAAACCCAGAATATCGTCGATGATCGCGGCCGCCAGAATGGTGTTGCCCACCTTGGTGTGCAGCTTGCCAAGCTCTTGCAGCGTTTCCACCGTGATGCTTACCGAGGTCGCGGTCAAAATGGTACCGATAAAGATGTTTTGCAGCAACCGATTACCCTCGGTAGCCAAATCACCGCGGTTAAAGATAAATGCCAGCAGTGTGCCCATCACGATAGGAGCCAGCACACCGATCAACGCCACCATAAAGCCGGATTTGCCGGAACGACCCAAATCGCGCAAACTGGTGCCCATACCGGCGGAAAACATAATCACGATCACGCCGAGTTCGGCGAGCTGGGTCAACATTTCGGTGGGCTTCAAAATTCCGAACACCGCCGGACCCAGCAGCAGCCCGGCCAGCAGTGCCCCCACCACCTGCGGCATTTGGAATCGCCGGGTGATCATACCGAGAATTTTTGTGCTGATCAAAATCAGCGCAATGTGCCAAAGATAATCATAAGACATGGTGAAACCTTCTTTTATAATAATTTCTGTTTATTTCAATTCAACAATGGTCACGCCGTTTTCGCCCTCGCCGTACACACCCAACCGATAGCTCTTGACCGATGGATGCGAACGCAGGAAATTGTGAACTGCCTGTCGCATGGCGCCGGTGCCTTTGCCGTGGATCACCGTGATGCGATCCACATTGGTCATCACCGCGTCATCAATAAAACGATCCAGCTCCAAAATGCCCTCGTCAGTCATTTTGCCGCGCAAATCAATTTCAGATGTAATCTCCCGGTCAATGGTGGAGGGGAGGGTGCGGGTGCGTTTTCCGCCGACCGTGGTTTTGGGCTTAGCGGTCTTTTCGTTCAGCAGCCGCAGGTTATCCAGTTTTACGCGGGTGCGAATGATACCGGCCTGCACTTCCACATATCCGGAGGCATCCGCCGGTGCCAGCACCGTTCCGGTTTTGTCGATATCCACGATGCGCACCCCGTCGCCCGTTTTCAACGGACGGGGAAGACGATAATTGTCTTTTTGGCGATGATCTACCGGATCCACCGCGTTGTCCATATCCTTGAGCTTGGAGCGCAGGCGGCTTTTGGCATCCGATGCCGCGGCTGCAGTCTTGGATTGCTTGCGCAGCGCATCCAGCTCTTGCATAAACTGGTCGGCTTGCCACCGGGCGCGTTCCACGATGCGTTGTGCCTCGGCATGGGCTTTTTCCAGTTCCTGCTGCTGTCGTCGCTTCGCCTGCTCCATCTGCTCGCGTGCCTTTTGCCCGGCGTTTTGTGCCGCAATACGCGCGTTTTGGGCGTCCGCCAATTCCTGCTCCAGTTGTTGGCGGCGATCCTCCAGCCGCGATACCACATCTTCCATTCGGCGGTTTTCCGCCGATACCAGTTCGCGTGCGCGGTTCACCACGTCATCCGCCATGCCCAAGCGACTGGAAATAGCAAACGCGTTGGAGCGCCCGGGCACACCCACCAGCAACCGGTAGGTGGGGCGCAGCGTAGCAACATCAAATTCGCAGCTGCCGTTTTCCACACCGGCGGTGTGAATGGCGTATTCTTTTAGCTCCGCATAGTGGGTGGTCGCCGCAATGTGTGCCCCTTGTGCACGCAGCTTTTCCAAAATAGCGATCGCCAGCGCCGCGCCCTCGACCGGATCAGTTCCGGCACCAAGCTCGTCCAGCAGCACCAGGCTGCCGGCATCCGCTTCTTCCAAAATGTGGATTTGATTGGTAACGTGGGCGGAAAAGGTGGATAGCGATTGTTCGATCGACTGCTCGTCGCCGATATCCGCCAGCACGGTTTGGAAAATAGACAGCGAGCTGCCGTCGCTGACCGGCGGCATCAACCCGCACATGGTCATGAGAGTGAGCAAGCCCAGCGTTTTCAGAGTGACGGTTTTGCCGCCGGTGTTGGGACCGGTGATCACCAGCGTGTCAAATGCGGTGCCCAGCTCCACATCAATAGGCACCACTTTTTTTGGATCGATCAGCGGATGGCGCGCTTGCTTTAAGCGGATCACACCGTCATCGGTGATGTCTGGCATGCCGCCTTTCATCTGGTAGCCCAACCGCGCTTTGGCAAAAATCAGGTTTAGTTCCACCAGAATGGTGTAATCTTCGGCAATAGCGTCCGCAAACTGACCGGTTTCCGCCGACAGCGCCGCCAGAATACGATCAATTTCCTCTGCTTCCTGTCCGGTCAGCAGTTTAATGTCGTTGTTGGCGTTGACCACGCCCATCGGTTCCACAAACAGCGTGGCACCGGAAGCGGACGAATCGTGCACCAATCCCGGTACATCCGCGCGATGTTCCGCCTTGACCGGTACTACAAACCGCCCATCCCGAATGGTAACGATCGGATCCTGCAAAAACTTTTGATAGGTGGGGGAGTGGATCATGTGATCCATCTGTTCCCGTACCCGTTGGGAAGCCGAGCGGATTTTACGGCGAATATCCCGCAGCGTGGGCGAAGCGTTGTCCGCCATTTGTTCCTCGGACAAAATGGAGGTGGTGATTTTTTCTTCGAGATATTTGTTGGGCGCCAGCACCGAAAAGCGATCATCCAAACAGCAGCTGATCCCTTCGCAATGATTGCGCCATTCCACCACCGAGCGGATGTTGCGCAGCGTTTCAGCGATGTCCAGCAGCTCCCGCATCGACAGCGAGGCACCGGCCTGTGCCCGGCGCAGCGATGACGCGTTATTCTTCAGTGTGCCAAACGAAGGGCTGCCAAACCGCGCCATCAGCGTAAAGGCGGCGTTGGTTTCCTGCTGCATACGCTTCACTTCGGTCAGCACCGGCACCGGACGAAGATCACGCGCGGCTTGTGCCGCGTCCGGCCCGTTGGTCTGCCCGGCAAGCAATTCTAATATCTTATCCAATTCCAATGTCTGGTAATGGCGATTCATACAATCCTCCTGTAAAAATACACGAACGAGGGATACACATATAAAATAAGTATACCATAAACAGGGGATGTATGCAATGCCTGTCGCTTGTCCGGAGAGCGTTTTTAGCCGATTTGGAAAGTTGTTCGGACGAATATTTTTGAATTTTCTGCGAACCGGGCGCGAAACGCTTGTAATTCGCGCCGATTTTTACTATAATGATTCAATAGGAATTTTGTAACTGCATCAAAAAGGAGTTTAACGCCATGCTACAAACCGTAATCCGTATGCTCCGCTCGGGTGGCGAAATCGATTTTGCATCGCTGGTATTTTTGTTTTTTGGCTATATGGTGCTGATTTTGGTGCTGATGCCGGTGCACGAATGTGCTCACGCCTTTGTTGCCGATCGTTTGGGCGACAAAACGCCGCGGTGGAACGGACGGCTTACCCTGAATCCGATGGCGCATATCGACTGGCTGGGCGCTGCGATGATTTTGCTGTTTGGCATCGGTTATGCGCGGCCGGTTCCGGTGTCGCCCCGTCATTTCAAAAATGCGCGGCGGGATATGGCACTCACGGCGTTGGCCGGGCCGGTATCCAATTTGTTGATGGCGATTGTGTCGGTGGGCATTTTTCGGGTGCTGCTGTTGTTTGGTGGCGGTGTGGAGAACGGCATGCTGTACGCCAACTCTGACGCGCAATGGCTGTATTATGCATATGTTGTCCTGATCCAGGTGTTTGCCAGTGTCAACATCGGGTTGGCCGTGTTCAATCTGCTGCCCATTCCGCCGCTGGATGGATCGCGCATTTTCAGTGCGATCCTGCCCCGCAAATGGAGTTATGTGCTGGACAAATACGAACAATATATCATGATTGGGCTGTTTGTGCTACTGTTTACCGGCGTGCTGGATACCCCGTTGTATCTGCTGCGCCGCGGAGCGGGCGGGCTGATTTGCGCTCTGTTCGGTATGCCCAATCAATTTTAAGGCAGGGGCTTTATGGAAACGATCTCCTATAAGCTGCCCGCGTTTGAAGGGCCGCTGGATCTGCTCCTGTTTTTGGTGCAGAAAAACAAGCTGAATATTTACGATATTCCCATCGCCGAGGTGCTGGCGCAGTATATGGATACCATCCGCCAGATGCAGGAAACCGATCTGGATGTGGCAACCGAGTTTTTGGAGATGGCGGCGCGGCTGGTGCAAATCAAATCCGCCATGCTGCTGCCTCGCCACGAAGAGGCGGAGGAGCTGAAACGCGAACTGACCGGCGAGCTGATCGAATACCGGTTGTGCCAGCTGATGGCGGGGAAAATGGCCAAAATGTACATCGGTGGACAGCTTTTCGTGCGCGCACCGGAGGATGTATCCCCCGACCTGACCTACCGCCGGGTGCATCCGCCCGAAGTGATGCGAGAAGCATATCTGGCAGCGGCCGGGCGGGGCAAACGCCGTTTGCCGCCACCGGCGCAGGCATTCAGCGGTATTGTATCCCGCAAAATCGTGTCGGTATCCTCCAAAATTATGTTTGTGCTGCGGCGGCTGTATAAAAACGAGCGCAAACAAACCTCCTATAACGCTTTGTTCCAATCGGCGCAAAGCAAATCCGAACTGGTAGCAACCTTTCTGGCACTGTTGGAGCTGATAAAAGGGCACCGGATTCGGGTCGACGGCGAGGGCGAGGAGCAAACGGTATCCATGCTGGGGCGGGAACAAACGCCCCCACAGGAGGGATAAAGGATGGAAACAAGAGAATACCAAGCAGCGATTGAAGCCATCCTGTTCGCCAGCGGTGAACCTGTGCCGTTGGCGCGGCTGGCGCAGGCGCTGGAAGTGAACGAAGACGAAGCACGCTTTTTGACCGAAGGGTTGATGGAGCGTTACGCCCGGCAGGAGGGCGGTATCTTGCTGCGGCGACTGGACGATGCGTATCAGCTTTGCAGCGATCCGGCGTATGCCTCTTATGTGCGCACCGCTATGGATTTGCGCCGCAACACACCACTGTCGCAAGCGGCGATGGAGGTGCTGGCGGTGGTGGCGTATAACCAGCCGGTTACCAAAGCCTTTGTGGAGCAGGTGCGCGGTGTGGATTGCAGCGCCGTTATGCAGGGATTGGTTGCCAAAGGATTGGTGGAAGAAAAAGGACGGCTGGAACTGCCCGGGCGTCCGCTGTTATACGGTACCACACCCCATTTTCTGCTCAGCTTTGGGCTGACTACGCTGGAAGATCTGCCGCCGCTGCCTGAAAAAGAGGACGCGCTCGCGCAGGATGAGGCTCCGGATGCGGATGACGCTGATACAGAAGAAAGCGCCGCGCAGGCGGAAGAGCAGCCGGTACCACCGGAAGAGGAAACCCCATGATCGTGTTGTACATTTTGCTGGGGATTCTTGCGCTTTTGCTGATCCTGCTGCTGATTCCGGTGCAGGTAGGGGTCGGGTATCAAAATGACCTGACCGCGTGGGTGCGCTATGGGCTTATCAAGATCCGGTTGTATCCGGTGAAAGAAAAACCAAAAACAAAAAAGCCGTCGGGTGCCAAAAAGCAAACCACAAAAAAAGCGGAACCCAAGAAAAAGAAATCCTCCACTTCGGATAAATTATCCGAAATTGCCGAAAATATGAAACGAGATAGTCTGTCCGAAACGCTGGAGGAAGTGCAGCAGCTGATGCAGCTGATCCAACGCACCACCAAAAAGCTGTTGCGGGCACTGACGATCGATCGGCTGTATTTATCGCTGATTGTGGCTGCCGGTGAAGCGGATACCACCGCAATACGGTACGGACAAGCGTGTGCGGTGATAGCCCCGGCGGCAACTATGCTGCACGAAACCATGCGGGTGAAAAAACAGTACATTGAGGTCACGCCGGGATTTGGCATGGATAAAAGCCGCGTGACGGCGGATATTCGCGTGCATGTGGTGCCACTGCGTATTGTCATAATAGCGCTGGCGGCGCTGATGGGATTTATTCAATGGACGAACACGGCTCAAACGCCGGAGAAAGGATGATATAGCATGGAAAAGAAGGTACAGGAACTGTTGGGCGTTTCGATGGAAAAGGTCAAAAACATGGTGGATGTGGACACCGTTGTGGGCACACCCATTACCGTAGCGAACGACATTACGCTGATCCCTGTTTCCAAAGTGAGCTGCGGGTTTGCCGGCGGCGGTTCGGATCTGCCGACCAAAAATCCGAATAAAGAGCTGTTTGGCGGCGGTACCGGCGTAGGCATGAACATTACACCGATCGCGTTTATTGTGGTGAACAACGGCAATGTGCAAATGCTGCCGGTGGTCGCCAAGCCGGATTCCAACGATCGTTTGGTGAATATGATCCCCGAAATGGTGGACAAAGTCAGCGGGATATTTAAGAAAGATAAAGAATCCGCAGAAACGACGGAAACCACTGAGGAATAACGACTATTGCGCCCCCGCCCTGCATACGCTTTAGAGATACGGCGTATGGAAAGGGGCGGTCTATCGGTGAGATGGCGCAAATGGATGCTGTGGCTTATGATCGGTGGGATTGTGCTGGGCGGCGTTCCGGTCAATGCAGAAGACGCATCGGAGGTGTCTGCGGCATCGGCTGTGATGATGCAGGCGGACAGCGGTCGCATTTTGTATCAGAAGGATGCCCACACGCCGCGGGCGATGGCGAGCACCACTAAGATCATGACCGCGCTGCTGGCGGCCGAGCGTTTGCCGTTGGATCGTGATGTGTCGGTGTCGGCACAGGCTGTGCGGGTCGAAGGAACCGCATTGGGGTTGCGCGGCGGAGATGCGATCAGCGTACGGGATTTGATTACCGGTCTGCTGCTGGCCTCCGGCAACGACGCCGCTAATGTGCTGGCGCAAGAAGTTGCCGGCAGCCAGGAAGCGTTTGCGGTGCTGATGAATCAGCGCGCTGTCGAGATTGGTATGAAACACACCCATTTTGTGACACCGTCCGGGCTGGATGCGGAGGGTCACGCTTCCACAGCATATGATATGGCGTTGTTGGCGCGCGAGGCGTTGAAAAACGGTACGATAGCAGCGATTGTGCAGCAAAAGTCCGCGACAATACGCTTGGGATCACCCAAACGCGCGATAACCATCGCCAACCACAACCGCCTGTTGCAGCTGTATCCGGACGCGATCGGGATGAAAACCGGTTTCACCAAAAAGGCCGGGCGATGTCTGGTATCGGCTGCCAAACGCGATGGCATGACCCTGATCGTGGTCACGCTGCATTGCCCCAACGATTGGGATGACCATATGCATTTGTACGATGCGGCGTTTGCCAAGGTGAAAACGGTGCCTTTGCCGATGGTAAAACTGCCCACCTTGCGGGTAGCGGGTGGAGACAGAGCGGGGGTTAGGCTGACCATCGCTGACTCTTCGCCGGTGGCGGTGATGCAGGATGAGGCGGAGCGTATCCGCACACGCTTGGAGTTGCCCGCTTTTGTGTGGGGCGGCGTAAAAAAAGGCGCGCGTGTCGGGTGGGCGATTTACGCCCTTGACGGACAGGAGCTGGCGCGTGTGCCGGTGCTGGCGACCGAGGACGCCGCAACACTTCCGGTCGCGGGATACGCCGAACAATGCGCGCGGTTGTTTTGCCGAATGCTGCAAGGATTATTGACATGGTAAGGAAAGGAAAACATACATGGCATTGGAACGATTGCAAAAAATATTGTCCGAGCGGGGAGTTGCCTCGCGACGCGGGGCGGAAGAGCTGATCGCGCAGGGCAAGGTAAAAGTGAATGGACGCACCGCGTCGCTGGGCGACAAAGCGGATGCACGCCGCGATTTAATCACGGTGGCTGGCAAACGTTTGGCGGCTGCCGAAGAAAAGCGCTACATTTTGCTGCATAAACCGCGTGGTTACATCACCACTATGAAAGATGAACGTGGACGGAAATGTGTGGAAGAGTTAACGCGCGATGTCGGTGTACGGGTGTTTCCGGTGGGACGGCTGGATCGCGAATCCGAGGGAATGCTGTTGCTGACCAACGACGGCGACTTTGCCAACGCCATCATGCACCCCTCCGCACATGTAGAAAAGCATTATCGCGTCACGCTGCGCTCGGCGGTGACTGACGAACAGCGCTTGGCGTTTCAGGAAGGCATCGTGCTGGACGGTCGCCGCACCGCACCCGCTGATATGACCGTACTGCAGGAGGAACCCGGCCGCACGGTGGTCAGCATCACACTGAAAGAAGGACGCAACCGCCAGATCCGTCGCATGTGTGAGCAACTGGGTTTGGATGTGATCCGACTGAAACGCACCGCCATCGGCAGCGTAAAACTCGGTATGCTGCCGCCCGGAAAATGGCGCGATCTCACCCCGCAGGAAGTAAAAGCGCTGGTGATGGCGTCGCGTGTGGAGCAAAAGGTGGCGGCGGATTACATTAAAAATGGTCGTCGCCCTCATCAAGGAGGCGGTTCACGTGCTGACCATCGCTCCCGCCGCTGAACCGCGTCGCCAAGAACTGGCTGCCGTGTATGGTGTGCCGGATGCGCGGGTGATGCTTGCTTGCAGCGTCGTCAGGGAAGAGGGCGGTTGCGCGTATGCCATCGAGAGGAATACGGTGCATTTGTTCCGGCTGTGGACAAACGATAGCGCGCTGCAGGACGGAATTTTGCGGGCGGTATTAAATGCCGGCTATCTGGCCGGAGCTATCCGAGCGGTTTGTGAATATGAGCCGCTGGAGCCGTTGCTTCGTTTCGAAGGTTTTGTGGTGTCCGAAGAGGGGATGACGGTCGATTTGGCAGAATTTTTCTCTCGTCCCTGTCACGGTATAAAATAAAGCAAAAACAGCCTGCTCTTTGGTTGACAAAGGGCGGGCTGTTCTGGTAAAATAATAGGTACTTGTATAGACAGGAGGCATCCTTTTATGATACGCAGCATGACCGGCTACGGTCGGCACCAAGCGTCCGTCAACGGTATGGACATCACCGTCGAAATCAAGTCGGTGAACCACCGGTATTACGAATATTCGTCCCGTTTGCCGCGCACCTACGGCTTTTTGGACGATAAGCTGAAATCTTATTTGCAAGGGCGCATTGCCCGCGGTAAAGTCGAGGTATATGTATCCATCGATACGGTGGATGCTCCCGGCAGCGATGTGGTGGTCAACTATTCGTTGGCTGACAGCTATGTGAAAGCTCTGAAAGATCTCAGCGCGCGGTATGGACTCAAAGACGATGTGTCGGCGATGTCGTTGACGCGTTTCCCGGATATTTTAACGGTGCGTAAAGCGCCGGAGGATGAGGACGCGGTTTGGGATGCTGTGCGCAGCGTTGCGGAAAAAGCGCTGGATGCATTCGTCACTATGCGGGAAAGGGAAGGCGCGCGACTGAAAGAAGACGTGCTTTCCCGCGCTGCCACGATCCTGCAGCTGGTGGAACAGGTAGAGGAACGCTCGCCCCAAACGGTGCAGGCGCACATGGAAAAGGTACAGGCGCGTATGCGGGAATTGCTGGACGGTGCCGCGGTGGACGAACAACGACTGCTCACCGAAGCGGCGCTGTATGCCGATAAAATTGCTGTTGCCGAAGAAACGGTTCGACTGCGCAGCCATATTGCTCAGCTGGAACAGATGATGGAAAGCAGCGAAGCGATCGGCCGCAAACTGGATTTCCTTGTACAAGAGATCAATCGCGAGGCCAACACCACCGGCTCCAAATGCCAGGATGTGGAATTGGCACGGATTGTGGTGGAAATCAAGGCGGAAGTGGAAAAAATCCGCGAGCAAATTCAAAATATTGAATAAAAGAGGAGCCGAACATGAAATTGATCAACATCGGTTTTGGCAACATGGTGCTGGCGCAGCGCGTGATCGCCATCGTCAGCCCCGAATCGGCCCCGATCAAGCGTATTGTGCAGGAAGCCAAGGAGCGCGGATCATTGATCGACGCAACCCACGGTCGCCGCACCCGCGCTGTTTTGATTACTGACAGCGACCATGTTCTTTTGTCTGCGCTGCAGCCGGAAACGGTGGGCGGGCGCTTGAACGGTCACGAGAATGAAGAGGAGGCGGACGAGGATGTCTAAACGCGGACTTTTGGTGATTTTTTCCGGTCCGTCCGGCAGCGGAAAAGGCACCGTGCTGCAATCGTTGCTGACAGAGCGGCCGGATGTAGCAGTTTCGATTTCCGCCACCACCCGTCAGCCGCGTCCCGGCGAGCAGGATGGGGTGCACTATTTCTTCCGCCAGCGCGAAGAATTCGAGCAAATGATCCGTGAGGATCAGCTGCTCGAATATGCCGAATATAGCGGCAACTACTATGGCACGCCGCTGTCCTTTATTGAGCAGCAGCGGCAGCAAGGTCGCCATGTGGTGCTGGAAATCGAGGTGCAAGGTGCGCTGCAGGTGATGCAGCGGTGCCCGGATGCGGTATCCATCTTCTTGGCACCTCCGTCGCTGGCAGTGTTGGAAGAGCGCCTGCGCGGACGCGGCACCGAAACTGAAGAGGTAATTTTGCGCCGCCTTGGCGAGGCGCACCGCGAACTCGCCAGCATGGATAAATACCAATACATTGTTGTCAACCGCGAGGTGGCACAAGCCGCCGCGGATGTCGATCATATTTTATGTGCCGAAGCTATGCGGAGCGACCGCATGCAAGAGTTTAAGGAGGAATTTTTACAATGCTGAATCCGAATGATATTGAAAAAATCCAAGGCGACAACAGCCGCTATGCTGTCGTGATCGGTATCGCCAAACGCGCCCGCGAAATCGCCGAACAGGCGGAGCAGGAGCAAACCATTCTGCTGGAAAAACCGGTCAGCATGGCGATCGAAGATTTTGAATCCGGCGATTATAAGCTGGTGGAAGAAGATCATCCCGAAGACGAAGAAGAGGAAGAGTAACTCTTGCGCGAACGCATCCACAAGGAGGGAACGCCGTGATTCTGCCGAAAATTGCCAGAATTGCCGTGGAGCAAACGGCGTTTCATTTTGATAAACTGTACGATTACACGATCCCGGACCGCATGGGCGACGTTCCTTGCGGAAGCCGGGTTCTTGTGCCATTTGGCGGGGGAAATCGCCGCCGCCAAGGGATCGTATTGGCGTATGCCGAAAGCGGCGAGGTGGCCAAGCTAAAGCCCATCAGCGCGGTCTTGGATGCTCAGCCGCTGCTGAACGATGAGATGCTTGCTATGGTCCACTGGCTGAAAGAGCGCACTTTTTGTACCTATTTCGATGCGGTGCGCGCTATGCTGCCCAGCGGGCTGTATATGCGGATTCGTCCCATATACCGCGTTGTGGAGGAACTGCCGGGCGAAGCGTTGTCGGTGCTGTCGCCGGAGGAAAAGCAAGCGTGGGATATTGTGGCGGCGCGCGCCCAAGGGATCGAGCAGGAAAAGCTGCTCTCGCTGCTGGGGATGAAAGGACGCGCCGATCTACCGGAAAAGCTGGTCAAAAAAGGCTTTTTCCGCCGGGATGACGATGCTTATCGCCATGTGGGCGATGCCACCCTGCGGATGGTGCGCCTCAACTTCCCGCCGGAGGAACTGGCCGATACCATCACACGATTCCGCTGCACCGATAAACAACAGGCCGTGTTAAATCTGTTGTGCGATGTCGGCTGTGCCTCGGTGAAAGAGTTGTGCTACTTTTGCTCGGTTACCACGGCGGTGGTGCAAGCCCTTGTCAAGAAGGGCCTGCTGGAATGTTATGATGCCGAAGTGCTGCGCTCGCCCCACAAGCGACCGGTAACAGCCCAAACGGCCAAGCCGGCCACCCTAAATGAAGAGCAACAAAAAGCATTTTGCGATCTTTTGGCACGATATCGTATGGGAAAACCCGCCGGCGCACTGCTGTACGGTGTGACCGGCAGCGGCAAGACACAAGTGTACATGAGCCTGATCGATCAGGTGATTGCCGATGGACGCGGTGTGTTGGTGTTGGTACCGGAAATATCGCTGACGCCGCAAATGATGAACCTGTTTTTGAACAAATACGGTCAACAGGTGGCGGTACTGCACAGTGGTTTGGCCATCGGCGAGCGGATGGACGAGTGGAAACGCATTAAACGAGGCGACGCCCGCATTGTGGTGGGCACGCGCTCGGCGGTGTTTGCGCCGTTGGCGCATATCGGGTTAATTATATTGGATGAGGAACAGGAACACACGTATAAATCCGAATCCACACCGCGCTATCATGCGCGCGATGTGGCACGCTTTCGGTGTGCCAAGCACAACGCGTTGATGCTGCTATGCTCGGCGACACCGTCTATTGAAAGCTACCACGCGGCCTTATCCGGTCGCTATTCGCTGCATACGCTGAAAAACCGCTATGGCAATGCCGGGTTGCCGGTTGTGACCGTAGCAGATGAGCGCGTGGAAAATTTGGATGACAGCGCTATTGGCGAAACGCTGCGCACAGAGATGACGGCTTGTTTGGAGCAGGGAAAACAGGTGATTTTGCTGCTGAACCGGCGGGGATACCACACTCATGTATCCTGCCGCAGCTGCGGTCATGTGTTTACCTGTCCATCGTGCAGCATTTCTATGACCTACCACCGGGCGAACGGCCAAATGGTGTGCCATTATTGCGGGCATATGCAGCCCCCACCCACGACGTGCCCCGAATGTGGGTCTAATAAATTGCAGTTTGCGGGGCTGGGGACGCAGCGCGTGGAACAGGAGTTGTCTCAGCTGTTTCCGGATGCCTCTGTGTTGCGTATGGATACTGATACCACCATGTCGCGTTTCGCGTATGAAGAAAAGTTTGCAGCATTTGGCGAGGGAAAATACGCCATTATGATCGGTACCCAAATGGTTGCCAAGGGGCTGGATTTTCCCAATGTCGGGCTGGTCGGAGTATTGTCTGCCGACCAATCGCTGTATACCGATGATTTTCGGGCATTTGAAACCACCTTTTCTTTGCTGACACAGGTGATTGGTCGTGCCGGTCGTCGGGGTAGCGAGGGAAAAGCAGTGGTGCAAACCTACACGCCGGACAATTATGTGATCGATCTGGCAGCAAAGCAGGATTACGACTCTTTTTACACAGCAGAAATCGCATCGCGGCGGCTGATGAAGTATCCGCCGTATTCCGATTTGCTGCAATTCGGCTTTGTGGGGGTACGCGAAGGGCAGGTGCGCGAAGCCGCCTTTCGGTTTTTGCAGGATTTGCGCACCGCTCTTACAGGCGAATATGCCGATATTCCGGTGATCGCGTTGGATCCCACACCGGCATCGGTTGCGCGCACGGCGGGCAAATATCGCTATAAAATACTGATAAAAACTATCAACAGCGCTCGTTGCCGTCAAATGACAGCTAATTTGTTGACGAGGGCAGGGCGCGATCATCATTATAAGGGTGTAACGGTTTTTGCGGATATGAATCCGGCAGGCACCCTGTAACGGTTTTGGGAAAGGAGAATGTCATTATGGCTATTCGCAATATTCTTGTTGAGGGAGATCCGGCACTGCATAAAGTCTGCCGTCCGGTAACAGAATTTAATGAACGCCTTTGGCAGCTGCTGGACGATATGGCGGAGACGCTGCACGAATCGGGCGGTGTAGGACTGGCCGGCCCCCAGATAGGGGTTTTGCGGCGTGTGTTTATCATGGATATGGGTGATGGTGCCGGTGTGATCGAATGCATCAACCCCAAGATTATTGCTCGAAAAGGACAGCACGAGGTGGAAGAAGGTTGCCTGTCCTGCCCCGGTGAATGGGGAATCGTCGTGCGCCCGAAAGAAGCCATTATGCAGGCGCAAAACCGTAAAGGAGAAACCTTTACACTAAAAGGCGACGGTATGCTGGCGCAATGTATGTGCCATGAAAACGATCATCTGGATGGAATTTTGTTCAAACAAAAAGTGGTGCGTATGCTGACTCCGGAAGATATGCAATCTCACCGGAAAAAGAGGTGATCCCATGCGTGTGGTATTTATGGGAACACCGGATTTTGCGGTACCCAGCTTAAAGCGATTAGAGGCGGACGGTCATACGGTCGCACTAGTTGTTACCCAAGCAGATAAACCCAAAGGGCGGGGGAGAACGCTTACGCCACCCCCCGTAAAGGAATACGCCCTTACAAAAAATTGGCCGGTATTTCAGCCCGCTCGCATGAAAGCAGAAGAAACGCTTCAAACCATTCGCGATGCCCGGCCGGATGTTATTGTGGTCGTGGCGTTTGGACGCATTTTGCCGCCGTCTATTTTATCCTTGCCGCGTTATGGATGCATCAATGTGCACGGTTCACTGCTGCCGCGCTACCGCGGCGCCGCACCGATTCAGTGGGCGGTGTTGAATGGTGACCGCGAGGCCGGTGTCACCACCATGCAGATGAACGAAGGCCTGGATACAGGCGATATGTTGCTGACAAGCTCCAGAACCTTACAGGACGACACAACGGCGGGAGAGCTGTTCGACTTGCTTTGCGAAGACGGCGCGGAGCTGCTTTCGCAAACATTGCGATCATTGGAGGCGGGAACGCTGCACCCGATCCCTCAAGATGACACCAAAGCGTCTTATGCACCGATGCTTGACAAATCCATGAGCCGGATTGATTGGAACCGAAGCGCGTGGGAGGTTCACAATCAGGTGCGGGGGCTTAATCCATGGCCGTCAGCCAGCACGTTGTATCACGGAAAAACGCTGAAAGTGCACACTTCGCATGTAGGGGATGATACCGATGCAGCGGCTGGTTCTGTTGTATCAGTATCGCCGCTGCAAATCGCCTGCGGCGATGGCAAAGCCATCGTGCTGGACGAGGTGCAGATAGAAGGCTCCAAGCGCATGGCGGCATCTGATTTTCTGCGGGGACATCCGCTGGAAATCGGCGACCAGCTTCCCGGTCGCGAACAATAATCATATATCATCGGAAAGGGGCGTTGGCGTATGCTGACTGCGTATATTCCCGGATATTATTACATGGACTACTGGTATCTGATTTTGGTGGTTCCGGCGCTGATCATCACCGTATGGGCACAAATCAAAGTGTCCACTACTTTCAAAAAGTACAGTAAATATGCGGTGGGTTCCGGGCTGACGGGTGTCCAGGCATCTGAGCTGATCCAGCAGCGGCACGGATTGCAGGTTCCCTGTTCGCAGATTGCCGGATCTATGACCGATCACTATGACCCGCGCTCCAACTCGATTCGCTTGTCCGAAACGGTTTACGGTGTGTCCAGCGTGGCGGCGGTGGGCGTGGCTGCTCATGAAACCGGTCACGCGCTGCAGTATGCCGAAGGGTATTGGCCGATCAAGCTGCGCATGCGTTTGGTGCCTATTACCAACTTTGCATCGGCGGCTTCACCGTGGCTGCTGATGCTGGGGCTGGTGTTGTCTTTCCTGCCGTTGGCATATTTGGGCGTGGCATTCTTTGGATTTGCCGTAATTTTCCAGCTGGTAACACTGCCGGTAGAATTTAATGCCAGCGCCCGTGCTTTGTCGGCGTTGGTCGAAGGGCAGATGCTGACGCAAGACGAGCTGAAAGCGGCTAAAAAAGTGCTATCCGCGGCGGCGATGACCTATGTAGCGGCGCTGCTGGTATCGCTCATGCAGTTTTTGCGGTTGTTGCTGATTGTGATGGGACGCGGACGGAGGAACGACTGATGCCCGATAATGCCCGTAGCTGGGCGGTGAAAGCGCTGACGCGTTTTTACCGCGATAAGAGCTATTCCAACATTTTGCTGGAGGAAGAACTGCAAAAATGTGCACTGCCACAGCAAGATAAAGCACTGGCAACTACCTTGTTTTACGGAGTGATCGAGCGCCAACTCACGCTGGACTATCTGATCTCCTGCTTTTGTAAGATGAATATCAAGCGACTCCATCCCACCGTGTTGAATATTTTGCGGGTGGGGGCGTACCAGTTGATCGCCATGGATAAGATCCCTGCTTCTGCCGCGGTCAACGAAATGGTGACGCTCGCCAAACGGATGGGACAAGCCCGCGCCAGCGGCATGATAAATGCCGTACTGCGTGCGATGGATAGGGAAGGCCGGCAACGGCTGGACGCACTGCCCGATACGCCTACGGGATGGGAGAAGCGCTATTCCTGTCCGCAAGCGCTGCTGAGCATTTGGGAAAGCGGCTACGGACGAGAACGCACCCGCGCTTTGGCTAAGCAGTGCAACAGTCATCCCGCTGTTTACTTACGCGTTAATACATTGGTAACAACGACCGAAAAACTGGCGGAGGAACTTGACAAAATTGGTGTTTCTTACCGCAAGGTGGAGGGGCTGCCCAATTGTTTGGAGATTTTGCAAAATTCTTACCGGAAAAAGCTTGAAAAATTACCCAAAAACTGGTACTATCATCAAGATATAGCCTCGCAATGGTCCTGCTTGGCGCTGGGCGCACAACCTGGTGAAAAGATTGCGGATGTGTGTGCGGCGCCGGGCGGAAAAAGCTTCACTGTGGCGCAGTATATGCAAAACCAAGGTGAGCTGTATTCCTGCGACATATACGCCGCCAAATGCGATGTTATTCGCCGGCGGGCGGCAGAGTTGACCGCCACGGTGATTGAGGTTCATGAGCGGGATGCGTCGCAGCCATGCGCGCCGCAGGAAAAGGGTGCATTTGACCGCGTGCTGTGCGATGTGCCTTGCTCCGGTTTAGGTGTCATTCGGCGCAAGCCGGAGATTCGGTACAAAGATACGACCGCGTGGGAGCAGCTTCCAGCCATACAGTGGCGTATACTGGAGGCCAGCGCGGCTATGGTACGGTCGGGCGGCGTGCTGCAATATTCCACCTGCACTCTGCGGCCGGAGGAGAACGAGCAAATCGCTTCCCGCTTTCTGGCGGAACACCCGGACTTTTCTCCGCGGGTTCTGCCGCTGGATGTATGCTTCGGGCGAGCAGGGCTTGAGCCTTCTCATATGATTACATTGTTCCCTGACGAGCAGGGGAGCGACGGATTTTTTATTGCCGGTTTTGTTAGAGAATGAGGTGACATATTGGAACGTCTGGATATTCGTGCACTGCCGGAGGATGTGTGGCAAGCACAACTGAAGGAATGGGGGCAGCCCGCTTTTCGGGCGCGCCAGGTGCGCGACTGGCTGGATCGTGGTGTCACCGATTTTGAACAAATGACCAATTTGCCACAGGCGCTGCGTGCGCAGCTGGCGGCTCATTACTCGATCGCTCATGTGGAGATTCGCCGGCGGCTGGTATCCCAAATTGACGGCACGGTAAAATATCTGTACGCCATGCCGGATGGCGAAACCGTCGAGTCGGTGCTGATGCAGTATAAGCATGGATGGTCGCAATGCCTGTCGACCCAAGCCGGATGCCGTATGGGCTGCGCTTTTTGCGCCACCGGCATGGGCGGTTTGCATCGCAATTTGACCGCCAGCGAAATGTTATCGCAAATTGAGGTAGCGCAGCAGGATCGCGATGTGCGCGTATCTTCTCTGGTACTCATGGGCATGGGCGAGCCGTTGGATAATTTTGATGAGGTGGTTCGTTTTTTGCAGCTTCTTTCGGAAGAAGGTGGCGTGCATATCGGCATGCGCCATATTTCACTGTCCACTTGCGGACTGGTAGACAAAATTTATCAATTGATGGAATACCGCTTTCCGCTGACTCTGTCCATCTCGCTGCATGCGCCCAACAATGAATTGCGCTCGCAGTTGATGCCGGTGAACCGACGCTGGCCGGTGGAGGAGCTGCTGAAAGCCTGTCGCACCTATATCGACACGGTGGGACGGCGAATTTCTTTTGAATATGCGATGATGGATGGTGTAAACGACAGCGACGCCTGTGCGCGGGAGCTGGTATCCCGCTTAAAAGGGATGCTCTGCCATGTGAACCTGATCCCCGCCAATGCGGTGGAGGGAAAAGGGCACCATCGCAGCAGCGCCGCACGACTTGCGGCGTTTCAAGGCATCATTGAGCAAAGCGGTATCCCGGTAACGGTGCGCCGTACGCTGGGTGCGGATATAAACGCCTCCTGCGGACAGCTCCGCCGGGAGGAAGAACAAACCCGATCATAAGAAAGGAGGGCCTGTTGTGAACTTATATGGACAAACAGACACCGGTTGTGTACGACCCAATAACCAAGACGCGTATCGCGTTGGCGAGCTTTCACAAGAGGCCTGTTTTGCGGTTGTGTGCGATGGTATGGGCGGTGCCGCCGGCGGCAGCGTGGCCAGCACACTGGCAGCCGACACCATTGAGCAACGCCTGCGCAGCGGGTATCGCGACGAGATGAATGAATCCTCGCTGCTGCATTTGCTGGAAACCGCTGTTTCTGCCGCCAACGCGCTGGTATATGATGAGGCGATGGCAGATGTTGATCTGCGCGGTATGGGCACAACGGTGGTGGTGGCTATTGTACGGGGCGACCAGGCGTACACCGCCCATGTGGGTGACAGCCGCATATATCTGATTACCGACACCTTGGAACAGCTGACCCGTGACCATTCCATTGTGCAGGAGATGGTCGAAAAAGGACAGCTGACGCCGGAAGAAGCCAAATATCACCCGCGTAAGCATCTGATAACCCGCGCTGTCGGCGTAGACAGTCGGGTATCCTGTGACCTGCAGGTGACCGATCTGCCGTCCGGCGCGCAGTTGCTGCTGTGCAGTGACGGATTGACCAATATGTTGGATCAGGATGAGCTGCTTCCGATTTTGAAAGATGCAGACGATGCCGCCTCCATTCCGGAGCGGCTGATCGAATCCGCCAAACAGGCGGGCGGGCACGACAACATCACGGCTGTGGTTATGATTCCGTAAGCGTATCCGTGTTCAAAGAATAGAAAGCGAATTGCAGGAGTGAGATCGAATGGATAAATACTTGGGAAAGCGGCTGGATGGCCGGTATGAGATCAAAGAAATCATCGGCGTGGGCGGTATGGCTTGCGTATACAAAGCATATGACACGATCGACGACCGTATTGTATCGGTCAAAATATTGAAAGACGAGTATATGGCGAACGAGGAGTTTACCCGTCGCTTCAAAAACGAATCCAAAGCCATCGCCATTTTGTCGCACCCCAACATCGTGAAGGTGTACGATGTGAGTTTTGGCGAGCGGTTTCAATATATTGTCATGGAGTACATCGATGGCATCACGTTGAAAGAATACATCGATCAGCAAAAAGAGATCAAATGGAAAGAAGCGGTCCATTTCACCGTTCAGATTCTGCGCGCTTTGCAGCATGCACATGATAAGGGGATTATCCATCGTGATATCAAGCCGCAAAATATTATGTTGCTGCCGGACGGCACCATCAAGGTAACGGACTTTGGCATTGCCCAATTCTCGCGCCAGGAAACCCGAATGAACACCAACGGCGAAAACAAAGCCATTGGTTCGGTGCATTACATCAGCCCGGAGCAGGCGCGCGGTGAGATCACCGATGAAAAAGCCGATATCTATTCGGTTGGCGTGATGCTGTATGAAATGCTGACCGGATGCCTGCCATTTGAGGCGGATAACGCTGTGTCGGTGGCGATCATGCAGCTGCAATCGGAGCCTAAAAAGCCCAGCGAGATCAACCCTCAGATTCCGGAGGGATTGGAAGAGATCACGCTGAAAGCGATGCAAAAGGATCCGCAGGCGCGGTATCAATCGGCGGCAGAGATGCTGTACGATATTGATGAGTTCAAACGCAATCCCAGTATTCACTTTGAGTACAAATATTATCACGATAATGCCTCCGCCAATTTTGTGGAAACCGTGTCCCGCGTTAAAAACGAGCCGACCGAAGAGGCGTACGCCGAGGATGATGAAGACGAAGGCAAAAAATCCATGTTGCCGGTGCTGGCGGCGATTGCCGGCGCGCTGGTACTGATTGCCATGATCTTTGTCGGTATTTGGGCAGTGAATCGTTTGCTGAACGAGCCCGGCAAAGAGAATGTGATTGTACCGAATTTGGTGGGACAAAACTATTCGGCAGTTACCGCTAACCCGGATTATAGCTCACTGAAGTTTGTGGTGAACGAAAAATGGGATGACACCGTTCCGGCGGGCGAGATCATCGATCAAAAACCGTCTGACGGTATTGAAGTGAAGATCGGCAGTGAAATCAAGGTTACGGTCAGCAAGGGTCCGCAGACTATTGAAGTACCGCAGATCAAAGAAGGACGCGAAAAATCCACTGCCATTTCCGAGATCGAGGGCGCCGGATTTAAGGTGCAGGAAGTCAGCGAAAGCAGCAGCACGGTTGCATCGGGTCTGGTGATCCGTACCGAACCGGCGTATCCGGAAAAGGCGCCGAAGGGCAGCACCATTGTGCTGTATATCAGCAATGGACCGGAACCGGTTCCGGAAGAGGACATTCCGGATGTCACCAAGATGGCGCAGGAGGATGCAATCTCCAAGCTGAAAGAAAAAGGCTTCCTGGTGGATGAGCAAAAAATCGAAGTAGTAAACCAGGCGGGATATGAAAAAGGATTTGTGGTTAACCAAACGCCCAGCAGCGGAAAAGCACAGCCCGGCACCAAAATTCAGCTAACAGTCAGCTCCGGTTATCAGGATGTGAATCTGAAAGTGGATCTGCCGGATACCACCACGGCGGTGGATCTGCAGGTGTATGTGAACGGTGAGCTCAAATCCGGCAGCGAGATGGGAACCAACTTGAAAAACCTGCTGCCGAGCGATAAAAAGAGCGTTTCGCTTACCTTGACGGCGCAAAAAGAAAGCTATCCGGTTACCATCCGTATCGCCGCGGCAGGCACCGAAAACTTCCAGGTGTATAAGAGCTTTACCGCCAACGGTTTGGATGGAACGGCTGTTGAAAACGAGTCTATTCCGTTCGACGATCCGTATAAGATCAATTGATCGCGGTGGGTGAGATAACCATGGAACAAACAGAAGGACGAATTATCCGTTGCATTGGCGGCTTCTATTATGTAGAAGCCGCCAATGCGGTATACGAGTGTCGCGCGCGGGGCATTTTTCGCAAAGAGCGTATGACCCCGTTGGCTGGCGATCGGGTTATGATCGAGCTGTTGGGCGAGGGGAAAGGCGTGCTGTCGCAAATATTGGACAGACGCAACCAATTGGTGCGCCCTCCGGTCGCTAATTTGGATTGCTTGGTGATCGTGGTATCCATCGCTGATCCGGCACCGGTGCCACTGTTGGTAGATCAAATGGTCGCCATTGCTGAAAAGAACCATATCGAACCGGTGATCGTTATCAATAAATCTGATTTGGGTGACACCCGCCAGTGGGAGGAAACCTACCGTTTGGCAGGATTGCCGGTGTTCGCGCTATCCGCGCTGGATGCGGAGGCAACTGCCCTGTTGCGGCAGGCTCTGGCCGGAAAGCTATCGGCATTCACCGGCAATTCCGGTGTAGGCAAATCCAGCTTGCTCAATGCGATGTATCCGACATTGTCGCTGGAAACCGGTGAGATCAGTCAAAAGCTGGGGCGTGGACGGCATACGACCCGCGCCGTAACGCTCTATCCGCTGCCGGAGGGCGGGTATATCGCCGATACACCCGGCTTTTCATCGCTGGATATGGAGCGTGCCCAACCCATTTTGAAAAATGAGCTGGCCGATTGCTTTCGGGAATTTGCACCTTTTTGGGGTCAGTGCCGCTTCACTTCCTGCGCGCATATCAAAGAAAAAGATTGTGCCATCCGCCAAGCGGTGGAGGACGGCAAAATTGCCCGTTCGCGCTACGACAGCTATGTGGCGATGTATGAACAGGTAAAGGATAAAGAGGAGTGGTCGTTGCGATGAATCGCTGCGTGATCGTGGGCGCTGCGCCGGTGGCAGATCCCGCTTATTTGAAGCAACTGCTGCGTCCGGATGATTTTTTAGTAGCAGCCGACGGCGGACAGGATACCATGCATGCCATGGGCTGTGCGCCAGCACTGCTGGTGGCGGATTTTGATTCCAGCTGTTCGGCAGCCTCTTTGTCCGATGCGACCGAAGTGGTGCAGCTGCCGGTTTGCAAGGATGATACCGACACACTCGCAGCAGTAAAACTGGCTCGACAGCGCGGGTATCGGGATTTTTTGCTGCTCGGTTGTTTGGGCGGACGGCTGGATCACACCATTGCCAACCTTCAAGTGCTCGCGTCGTTGACGGCGGATGGCTGCAGCGTTGTTTTGGCGGACGAACACAACGAGGTTCGGTTGTGGGAGCCGGGGGAGCACCAACTTCCGTATCGGGCGGACAGAGGGTTTTCGCTGCTTGCATTTGATCCGGTTGTCGTCGGAATCACCATTCGTCAGGCAGCCTATACGCTGGAAAACGGCACCCTCACCTCGAATTTTCCGCTGGGTATCAGCAACGAATTTGTTCCGGAGATACCGGCGCTCGTTTCCTTCACCTCCGGTCGTTTGCTTGTTGTTTGTTCAAAAGATTGACACCATCGCCTCCGTTTGGGAATATGCTGTGAATGATAGAGCACTACACAGCGATAAGCCGAAACGGAGGCGATGATGGGTTGAAAAGCCGTTGCCAAAGCTGCGCCGGATGCGGTGCGGCTGCTTTTGGAGCAGGATTACTGGTAGCCACCTTGTTTCCGATAAAGCTGATCCTGATCGTGGTTGCCGCTATACTGATGCTGGCGGGGTTCTCCGCTTGCAAAAAATAGGGGAGGCGAGGGCGTATGAAAATCGTGATCGTGAAAAGCCCCAAGGTGTTTGGCGGGCTTTTGCGCAAGCTGTTTGGCATCCAAAAAGACCGGATGGATACATAAAACATTGAATACCGGCATAATCTATAGGGAGTTTGCAAGGCGGGCGATTTGTATCGTCCGCCTTGCGTCAATTTTCATACAAAAGCATTTGTTGATACAGATGCTTTCACCAAATTAAATTGTCCGATTTCACAAAGTGTTTACAAAATCTTTCTTGACAAACGATCCCCCGCTCTATATACTTAACCAAGTTAACTAATTGATGATGAGATGGAGGTGTGATTTTCTTTTGGATGGAATGATGATGATGGATGTCATTCGTCGCTTTCGTCAGCTGCATCACCAAATGAGCACCAAGCTGTGCTTGCTGTCATACAGCGAAACCGCCATTTTGCAGATCACACGAAAAAGCGGAAACTATATCAGCGTAAGCGAAATTGCGCGCGCCAGTTCCTCGTCACTACCGTCTATTTCGCGCACTCTGCGGCAGCTTCGCGAAAAAGGCTACATCGACAGCTGCACCGATGAAAATGACCGACGAAACACCTATGTGGCGCTCACGCCGGCCGGTCAGGATATCTTGGCCAAGGATATGGAGCAGCGCAAGCGGTTCCATGCGGCTGTGGTACAGCGTATGGGCGAAGATGAATGGAATACCATGTGCCGGTTGGTTCTTACGATGCACGACTGTATGCAGCAGGAGTTGGAGAACTGGCCGGATAACCAACCGGTAGGAAAGGAATGAGCATATGCTGAAAATGCTGCGTTATATGAAAACCCAATGGAAAACCGTGATAGCCATTATCGTGCTGCTGTTTGTGCAAGCTATCTGTGACTTGTCATTGCCCACCTATACCTCGAATCTGATCGACGTGGGTATTCAAAACAGCGGTGTAGAATTTGCCACCCCCACGGTGATTCGTGCACAAGAGTATCAGAAAGTGCAGCTGTTTATGACAGAGGACGAAAAGACGCTGTGGAACGCGGCTTACGAGCAAGGCAGCGACGGCAATTTTCATATTAAGGATGAGTCGCGCAAGAATATGCAGCAGCTGGATGATACCTTTACACACCCGATTTTGATCACCTATATGCTCTCGCATATGTCGACCGACCAGCAGGTCGCTGCCGCCTCCACAACGGAGGCGGGTGGAACCCCTGATTATGCAGCGATTCGCTCATCGGTGGAAGACAAGATGCAGTCGATGGGCGAAACCATGCTGCATTCTTCGGCGGTGGCATATGCGAAAGAAGAGTATACGGCGGTGGGAAAAGACTTAAACCAAATGCAGACGGCGTATCTGTGGAAGATCGGCGGCGTGATGATCGGTATGGCGCTGCTGATGGCCGTTTCGGCTGTATTGGTGGGTTTGTTGGCATCACGAGTCGGCGCCGGCGTGGGACGCGATTTGCGCGAACAGGTATTCAACCGCGTAGTCGGTTTTTCGCATGCGGAGATCAACCATTTCTCCACCGCATCGCTGATTACCCGAAGCACCAACGATATTCAGCAAATGCAGCTGGTGTCCACCATGCTGCTGCGCATGGTGTTCTATGCGCCTATATTGGCCATCGGTGGGCTCATCATGGTGGTGCGTACCGGTGCCGGCATGACCTGGATCATCGCGCTGGCGGTACTCACGATCCTGTGTGTGGTGGGTGTGTTGATGGTGGTGGCAATGCCCAAGTTTAAGTTGATGCAAAAACTGGTGGATAAAGTCAACTTGGTGTCGCGCGAAATTCTAACCGGTCTGTCTGTAATTCGGGCGTTCGGTCGGGAAGAACAGGAAGAAAAGCGTTTTGACGAAGCCAACCGCGACCTGACTCGCACCATGCTGTTCACCAACCGCGCCATGACCTTTATGATGCCGCTCATGATGATCATCATGAATCTGATTTCGGTGCTGATCGTTTGGGTTTCCGCCAACCATATCGATGCCGGCACATTGGAAGTCGGCACCATGACCGCATTCATCACCTATACCATGCAGATTGTGATGTCCTTTCTGATGATCTGTATGATGTCGGTTATGATCCCGCGAGCGGCGGTGGCGGCGGATCGTATCAACGAAGTGCTGAACACCGAACCGGTGATCAATGACCGTGCAGATGCCATGGCGATTGACCAATGCCACGGCGTGGTAGCGTTTCACCATGTCAGCTTCCGCTATCCCGGTGCAGATGGAAATGCCTTGACCGATATCGACTTTGAAGCGCGTCCGGGACAAACAACCGCGATTATCGGCAGCACCGGCAGTGGCAAATCCACGCTGGTACAGCTGATTCCGCGGCTATATGATGTAACGGACGGCTCGGTCACGATCGACGGCATGGATGTGCGGGATGTTACCCAAGCCAGCTTGCGTGATCAAATTGGCATGGTGCCGCAAAAAGGCGTGCTATTCTCCGGCACGATCGCGTCCAACATCGGTTACGGTGCGGAGCAGCTGTCGGATGAGCAGATGCAAGAGGCAGCCAATATTGCGCAGGCGACCGAATTTATTGAAGAAAAATCCGAAGGTTACCAAAGCCCGATTGCCCAAGGCGGCAGCAACGTGTCTGGCGGGCAAAAACAACGCCTGTCTATTGCGCGTGCGATCGCCAAAAATCCGCGCATCTACATTTTTGACGACAGTTTTTCCGCACTCGACTTCAAAACAGATGCGGCGCTGCGTCAGGCACTGGCGCCGAAAATCAAAGACAGCACCGTGTTTATCGTGGCACAGCGTATCAGCACCATTTTGTATGCCGATCAGATTTTGGTTTTGGACGATGGACATCTGGTGGGGAAGGGTACCCATGCCGAACTGATGAAATCCTGCCCGACCTATCAGCAGATAGCGCGTTCGCAGTTGTCGGAAGAGGAACTGGCACAAAACAGCGGAAAGGAGGATACCGATCATGAGTGAACAACGCAAACCGGCTATGCGCGGCCCGATGGGCGGGCACGGCATGGGACGCGGTGAAAAAGCCAAAGATTTCAAAGGCACCCTGCGTCAATTGATCCGGTATATCGGGCAATACAAAATCGGCATCATCGTCGTGATGGTGGTGGCGGTGGCCAGCACCATTTTCAATGTTATCAGTCCGAAAGTGATGGGCGAAGCCACCACCAGCCTTGCCAGCGGATTGATGGCAAAGGTGCAAGGCACCGGCGGCATCGATTTTGATTATATTGGCCGTATTTTGCTGATCGTGTTGGGGATGTATGCCGTCAGTGCATGCTTTAGCTTGGTGCAGGGGTTTATCATGACCGGCATCACGCAAAAAATCTGCTATCGTATGCGGCGGGATATCTCCCGAAAGATCAACCGCATGCCGATGAAGTATTTTGAAACCCGCACCTATGGCGAAGTGCTGTCGCGCATCACCAACGATGTGGATACGCTGGGGAACGGCTTGAACCAGAGTGTCACCCAGTTGATCGTGTCCACCACCACGCTGATCGGTGTGGTGATTATGATGCTGAGCATCAGCCCGCTGATGACTTTGATCACGCTGGTGATTCTGCCGGTCAGTGTGTCACTGATCAGCATTGTCGTCAAAAAGTCGCAAAAATACTTCCGCACGCAACAGGATTATCTGGGACACATCAACGGCCAGGTGGAAGAAGTTTACAGCGGTCACATGGTGGTTAAGGTGTTCCATCGCGAACAAGCGGTATGTGATGAGTTTCACAAAGTCAATGAGGTGCTGTACGATTCCGCATGGAAATCGCAATTCCTGTCTGGTATGATGCAGCCGATCATGATGTTTGTGGGCAACCTTGGCTATGTAGCGGTGGCGGTTTCCGGTGCATTCTTGGCGATTCAAAATGTCATCACCATCGGTGATATCCAAGCGTTTATTCAATATGTGCGCAACTTTACCAATCCCATTCAACAAATTGCGCAGGTGACCAATATGCTGCAATCCATGGCAGCTGCCGCCGAGCGGGTGTTTGAATTTCTTGCTGAAGAAGAGGAAGAACCCTCTGTGACCGATCCGGTATCCGCCGAACACATTTGCGGCGATGTACGGTTCGATCATGTCCAGTTCGGTTATCGCGACGATCAGACCGTGATCCGTAATTTCAGCACTGATATCCACGCCGGACAAAAAGTTGCAATTGTCGGACCCACCGGTGCCGGAAAGACCACCATGGTGAAATTGCTGATGCGATACTATGATGTTCGCGGGGGCGCTATTTTACTGGATGGCCACGATATCCGAGAATATGATCGCCACGACCTGCGCTCGGTATTCGGCATGGTTCTGCAAGACACCTGGCTTTTCCAAGGCACGATCATGGAAAACATCCGCTACGGTCGCATGGATGCAACCGACGAAGAGGTGATCGCCGCCGCCAAAGCGGCACATGCCGACCATTTTATAGAGACTCTTCCCGGCGGGTACCAGATGGAGCTGAACGAGGAAGGCACCAACATTTCGCAAGGACAAAAACAGCTGCTCACCATTGCACGTTCTATTCTGGCGGATCGCCCGATCATGATTTTGGACGAAGCTACCAGCTCGGTGGATACGCGCACCGAAGTGCAGATTCAAAAAGCCATGGATACACTGATCCAGGGTCGCACCAGCTTTATCATTGCGCATCGGCTGTCCACCATTCGCAACGCCGACTTGATTTTGTGTATGAAGGACGGCGACATTGTGGAGCAGGGTACTCATGACGAATTGATGGCGCAAGGTGGTTTCTATGCCAATTTGTATAACAGCCAATTTGAAAAAGCCTCGTAAAAAAATACTTGCTATTTTTGCAAAACAGCTGTATAATAAAATTAGCAAATATGAACAGGAGGCACGGTCATGAAGTATGACATTATTACCATCGAGCGCGAATATGCCAGTGGCGGCCGAGAGATCGGTCAAAAGCTGGCGGAGCGTTTGCATATCCCATATTATGGGCGTGAAATCTTACAAATGGCGGCCGAGCGCATCGGCGCGCAACCGGAGTATGTTGAGCATATGGACGAAACGGCGCCCAGCAGCTTACTTTTTTCGCTGTACGCTATGTCGTCGGCGGCACCGTTTGACAGCACAAAGGTTTCGCCGGAAAATGCCCTGCAGCAGGCGGAGAGCCAAATCATCAAAGAACTGGCAGCTAAAGGTCCCTGCGTGATCATCGGGCGGTGCGCGGGCGCCATCTTAAAAGAGCGTCCCAATGTGTTGCGTGTGTTTATTCATGCCGATATGGAGTCGCGCCGCAAACGTGCCACCGAAGTGTACGGACAAAAGAAGAATCCTGTGGATCCGATTTTGAAGAAGTACGACCGCCGTCGTGCCAACTACTACAACTTCTATTCGGCGCAAAAATGGGATAGCCGGCTGGAATATCAAATGATGCTGGATAGCGGGCAGCTGGGCATTGACCGCTGCGTTGATATTTTGGAAGCCGCTGTATCCTGCGAGAAATAAGCCTAAAAAGGACCTGTGCCCACGGCACAGGTCCTTTTTCTACGCCAAACCAGCCCGGCATCTTCAAGCAGAAGATGCCGGGCTGGTCAGATTGTTATTATGAGGGAATGTTCACTGCTTCCACTGTGCTGTACAATACCATGATTTGTCCGCTGGCATCACGAACAATAGCGTAGGCGCGCGTAAACCGGGTGGAGTCGGGCGGAATCTGTCGCAGATGGATCAAATACCGCCGGTTGGGAGTGGCGGACGATGCCGCTATCGCTTGTGTCGGGAATGCAAAACTTCCCAGCGTCAAAGCATTCGATGTATCGGCAAAAGCACTATCTGCACCGAACAATACCCCATATTCGAGGACCGTGACATTTTCCGGTGCACAGATTTGTCCGATGGCAGACAATGTGTAGTTTCCGTTCGAGGAGCTTTGAACCGTTGTTTGCTGCAGCGAAACAACCGGCTTTGAAGAGCCGCCATTGTTGTATACCGCCTGTACCGTATCGTTCCCAGCCACATACAGAGTATAATTTGGCGAATAACTGGCCACGGCACCATTGACCAACCAATAGGAGAAGGTAGCACCCTCTTTGGCAACTGGCTGCACATCCACACGCGTGTCAAAAGCCAGCGGTTGATCGATTGTCTGCTGCGTTGTAGCATCAATTAACGTGACGGTATAGCCGGTTTCTTCTGTTGCCGTGTACACAGCATCCACGCTGATTTGACCCGCCGAGAGATCCAGTTCTTTGAGATCGGTGCTCCATCCAGAGAACGCGTATCCGCGCAAATTTTCAGCAGTCGGGGGCGTGAGGTCATCGACAGAGGTAACGGTTTGCACGCTGAGCACCTTACCGTATTTCCCGCGAAATACAACGGTACACGCATTTTTCGGGCGGAAATAGGCGGTAATGTGTTCGTTTCCGTTGACCAAAACATCTGTTTCGTTGTCCGTATACCAGACATCGCGAATCACAAAGCCGGCAAATTGCTGCTCCGAACTGGCTGTTGCCGATAATGTAACGGTAGAGCCTAAGGTATTCTCACCAGTGATCTTCACATGCCCATCGCCTTGGACAGCATATTCCAGAGATTTTTTCACTAACCCGCTGTTGGCGTTGTCCAAAGCTTTTAAGGCATCGCTATACGCATAAACTGTATCATTATCAGTCAGCGCTTTTGCATCCTGCACGGCTTTTCCCAAAGCATTCCAAGAGGCATCCGTATACCATATGCTATCCTGGGTGGACAGGCGTTGTATCATCTCTTCAAGGCTGCGGCGCATATAGCTGCGCACGATTGACTGGGGCAGGGGATAGGCGACACCCGCTTCCAGCCCGATACACCAATCCGAAGCAAAATCCCAATTTTCAAAAGCCTCCGCTTTGTTCAGCTGCGCGGCGGTCAGTCCGGTAGCACCATCCACCGCCGGAATCTCTTTGTCTACAAAGGCATCCAGCGCAAAATAACATTGCAGCACTGTTCCGGTGCCGCCGCTGCTGCCCACTCCGCAAATGCCGCCGTAGTTATCGTGCTTCAACACTTTTCGCGTTTGTTTACCGGTAGCAAGCGATGCGGCAATCGTCGACTGGTTCCAACCGGCGATCCCGCCCACATCACAATCGGATTGGGACATGATGTGCAAATCGGCATCTGCCACCGTGGATTTGATAGAACCCTCATTTACACCGGTGATTCCTCCGGCATAGCTGTCGCTGCTGCTTTGCATCACAATAGAGGCTTTGCAGTAAGACTCTTCAATTGCAGCATGACTCTGGCCAACCAGACCGCCGACAGACGGAGCCACGCCTTGAGCTTCGATGCTTCCGGACATACGGCACATACGGATAGCTCCGCTGAACATCCGACCGGCAATCCCGCCGGCTTTGCCGGTCAGTGCCGTTTCTGTGAGCACAATGCGACTGTTTTCGATTTTGCACGCGCGGATGGTTCCCATACCGGCCGCTACAAGAGAACCGGCGTATACATATTGCCCGCCGGTTACGGAAATCGTTGTGTTGGTCATCCGCAAATTTTCAATACGGCCGCCTGCATAACCAAACAAACCGGCATATACTGAACTGTCAGAGGTTGGAGCGTTCAACGTGACGGTCAGTCCATCAATCGTGTACCCGTTGCCATCCAATTCGCCGGTAAAGCGCGTGTTATACGAATTGCCGATCGGCTGCCATCCGGATCCGTTGTTGTAAAATGCACCGCCGGGAGCAAAATCCTCCGGCAAAAACTCAATGTTGGCTGTCAGACGATATTTGCCCGATGAATTTTGCCGAATTTGGGTCAGTTCTTCTTTGGTCGAGATGGTTTGAACCGTATCCTCTTCGGCAGATGCGCCGACAGGCGCAGTTACAACCAGCAGCGTACCACACAGCAGCAGGGATGTGATCGAACGAAACAGTCGCGTCATGATGATCCTCTCCTTTTATCTGGGTAGAGTGTAGGTTCCGTTTTGCGTCACTTCGCCGGTTTTTCCGTTTACCGTATACGAAGCGTATGCCTGAAATTGCTTGGTGCCGCTCGGAGACATGCGGATATCCACTTTATAAGAATTCTTTTGTACGCGAGTGGTAAATGAAAACGACTGCAGATCCATCATCAGCAGATTGGTAAGCGATACGCCCAGATCGCTGGCGGCCTGCTTTTTGCCATCAACATACACTTCCAAATCCACCGTACGCTCTTCTTGCGGAAAATACACCGATACCGTCGCATTCACATATCCGGACGATACCGTCAGCACTACTTCGGTGCCGGTCAGCGCATATTTGCCGTTTTCCGGCTCCTGCGACAGCACAACGCCCCGCTCGTATTCGCTGTTGTTGACATAGACAACATTGTCTTCGTTAAAAACAAATCCCTTTTGTTTTAATTCGTCCGCCGCCTCTTCCACACTTTGACCGGTGACCCGCGGCACCCGTTTATTCAGTGCCTGAGTGGTAGCCGTGGTCGCATAGCGCGGGCCTTTGCTGACTACTACACGGATCACATTGGAACGCATCGACTGTCCCGGACGGGGACTTTGGTCGGTAATAATCCCCGCTTCCACCGTGTCGCTGTATTGCTCGGATTTTTCAATTGTGTACTTTTCGGTATAAATCGGCGTGTTGATAACATCATCATACGTCATACCGATAAAAGACGGCGCGCCATCCGCAGTGTCGTCGGATGCATCGGGTGACTGACTGTTGTTACAAGCCACCAGAGACAGGCATAAAACCGCAATCATCAATAAACATAAAACTTTTTTCATCAAAATTTCCCATTTCTATTAAAGAATTATAGGCTTATTATATAACACCCAGCAAGGCTTGTCAAACTAAAAGAACGCCTCTCTGCCGCAGCAGAGAGGCGTTCTTTTAGTTACCCGATTCAATACTGATTTCGTTAAACACAGCCAACAGGTCATCCACCTTGGCTTTCTTTTTTTCTTCTGCCTTGAGGTCGAGCTTGCAGCCGCCCTCGTGCATCATCACCAAACGGTTGCCGTATTCAATCGCAAATCGCAAATTGTGCGTTACCATAATAGCGGTGAGTTGTTTTTCGCGTACCACCTTGTCGGTCAATGCCATAATGATATCGGCTGTTTTGGGATCCAGCGCCGCCGTGTGCTCATCCAAAATCAAAATATCCACCGGCGTCATGGTGGCCATCACCAGTGACACGGCTTGGCGTTGGCCGCCGGACAGTGCGCCCACACGAATATCCATTTTGTTTTCCAGTCCCAAACCGATCGGCTCCAGCAGCTCCTGGTAATAGCCGATCCGCTTTTTGGAAAGTCCGCGTGTCAAATTGAACGGTTTGCCTTTGTTATCCGCAAGGCTCATATTTTCAGCAATCGTCATATTGCTGGCAACTCCGCTGGAGGGATCCTGAAACACGCGCCCCATGCGGCGCGCACGCACATGCTGCCGCTGGGCGGTAATATCTACATCATCCAGCAGAATGCGTCCGCGGTCGGGGAGAATGGAGCCGGCGATCAGATTAAGCAGAGTTGTTTTGCCGGAGCCGTTGGAGCCAACGATGGAAACAAATTCGCCCGTTTCAACCCGAAAATTGAAATCGGTATATAGGACGGTTTCGTTGATGGTACCAACATTAAAGCTCTTATCAATATGCTGTAATTCGATCATGACCCGCTCACCTCGCTTTGTTTGCTTGCTTTACCGCCGCGCGGGCGAACGGCTTTAATCTGGTTGTTGGCGATCAGAATCACCGCAAAGCAGACAGCGTTCATGATCTTAAGATAAGTGCCGTTCGGATCCACCAGCGTGAAATAGTTCAGGCACAGCGAATAGATCAGTGCCCCCACGATCACGGCAGTGGTCGGTTTTACATGCTTTGCTTTTGAGAAAACCGCTAACCCAATGATGACCGATGCCAGCGTTAATACCACTTTGCCGGAACCGCTGGTGTTGTCGTAGTTCATGGTTAGTTGCGTATACAATCCGCCGGAAAAAGCCACCAGTCCGTTGGCAATCGCCAAACCGAGCACCTTGTAGCTGCCGCAGTTTTTGCCAAGCGAGGTAACCAGCGTTTCGTTGTTGCCGGTCGCGGTCAGCATAAAGCCCATCTTGGTTTGGAAAAACAGATCCAGCAAAATCTTGGCAACCACCGCCACTACCAGCAGTACCAGCAGCACCATACCATCGCTCATCATGGCGTTTCCACCATTAAACAGTCCGTGTAAATCGTGCGCGACATACGAGAAATTGGTAACGGTAAATCCATCATCGGTCAACAAAATGGTGAGGGCGAGTGTGACGGATAGCAGTCCTGTCATCACGATGATACCGGACAGCAGCTTGGATATTCTGAATTTTACATGCAGCACACCGGTCAGTGCTCCCATCAGTGCACCGACGATAAAGGCAACCGCCAATGCCAGCAGGGGAGGGAACCCCAGCCGATACAGCACGACCGTGCTGATGACGCCGCCGAGTGGGAAAGACCCATCGGTCGTCAGATCGGGAAAATCCAAAATGGAATAGGCGATATACATGCCCAGCGCAGCAACAGCATAACACAATCCCAGCTTTAGTCCGTATATGGTGGTATTCAAAAATAGCATGACAAGCCTCCGCTTTTCGTCGTAATTACTCCGCTTTCACATCTTTCAGTCCATCGATACCGGTGGGCAGAGTCAGTTTGGGGAATTTCGCCAACACTTCAGAATTGTAATAAGGATAGGTTTCGTTCTCCATGGTTTTGGGCTCCACTTCCGAAACGGTTTTGCCGTTCAGAATATCCGCCGCCTGACGACCGGACAATTTGCCGACCGTCACATAATCGATAGAGGCAGATGCCAGGCATCCGGCTTTGACCTGTTCGATTTCACTGCCGAACACCGGGATACCGGCGGCGTTGGTTTTGGTCAGAATGTTCTGCAGCTTACCAACAATGGTGTTGTCCAGCAGGTTCACGATGCAATCCACGTTTTTGGCGAGAATCGCATCGGTTTTCGCATCGATCGTGGTGATATCGGCTACGGTTTCGGTTTCGATCGTCATACCGGTGTACGCTTTGGCCGCTTCCTGCAGCGAAGCGATCTGCGCCGCGTCGCTGGATTCCTCGGTCGACATCAGCACACCGATTTTCACATCTTTTTTACCCATAAACTCGGTCACCAGTTTCAGCTGAGCGGTGAAATCCGGAATATCCGAGGTGCCGGTCAAGTTGCTGAAGTTGGCAACCTGAGTGGCGTCGGTCACAGCGCAGTACACGACCGGCAGATTTTTGCTGGACGCCGCTGTGGCCGCCTGAATGGCGGACGGGGTAGCGATGGCGATAATGACCTTCGCATTGCTGTTGACCATTTTGTTGGCTTGGGACAGCGAGGTTTCAGCGGTGAAGTTGCTGTTGACATACTGCACATCGTATTTATCCAAATCCACCGATTCCTTGAGCCCCTCCATAATGCCGGTGTAGCAGTTGTTCAGCGAATCGTGCGAACCGAACTGGATAATACCGATCACCGGTTTGCTGCCACTGCAAGCAGAAAAGGACACAGCCATCAAAGTCAAAGCCATCACCGTGGCAACCAAACGCATAACTTTTTTCATGAGAAATCCTTCTTTCTAAATTTTAATAAGAATGAATTTTGTTTTATACAGCATTGACGCACAAAATGCAGCATCGCCATCGTTTCGTTAACAAAATCATTCGGATCCCTCCACATACATCAGAATAAAAAAATAAAGCCCTTATCCCATCATATGGGACAAGAACTCTTCCTGCGGTACCACCCAAATTCATCCGTCATAAACGAATGCACTCAACGCGCACAACCATGCGCTGTCCGATGTAACGGTCGGCTGCCGTCGCCCCTAACCCGGAATACCGGTTCGGTTTGCCCTCACAGGTCCATTCTTCACCAAAACGCTGCCACTTTTCCACCAACCAGCGGCTCTCTGAAACGCTTTCACCGGTGAATACTACTCCTGCTCATCGGTTTTTCTGCTTTTCAATATATCACAACCGTCATCGTCTGTCAACAGCTTTTTTAAAAATGTTAAAAACTGCATTAAGCAGTCTTGGAAACTGTATCCAGTGGTTTTTTATACTATATCCAAAAATCGTTGACAAGAATGGCGTTTATTGGTATATTATGGTGTATATATTTGTTAAGGAACTAGGAATGTGGCGGGGGATAAAAGGAGGAACCATCCTGTGAAACAGAAAATCGCTGTGGTGACCGACAGCAACAGCGGCATCACACAGGCGCAGGGAAAAGAACTGGGGGTTACTGTTCTTCCCATGCCGTTTGTGATCGACGGAGATACCTATTTTGAGGATATTAACCTCTCTCAAGAGGAATTTTACCAGCATTTGCATGATGATGTGGCTATATCGACATCGCAGCCGGCGGCCGGTGATGTGATGGATTTGTGGGATCGTTTATTGCAGGAATACGACGCGATCGTCCATATTCCGATGTCCAGTGGGCTGAGCGGTTCCTGTGCTACCGCCAAAATGCTGGCGCTGGACTACGAGGATCGTGTGTATGTGGTGGACAACCAGCGCATTTCTGTAACCCAGCGCCAATCGGTGCTGGATGCACTGCATATGATCGAGCAGGGGATGGCAGCCGCTGATATTGCTGCCAAGCTGGAAGAAACCCGCCGCGAATCCAGTATATATATTATGCTGGATACGTTATACTATTTGAAAAAAGGCGGTCGGGTCACACCTGCGGCGGCGGCAGTCGCCACTGTACTCAAACTGAAACCGGTTTTGCAGATTCAAGGCGATAAGCTGGACGCATATTCCAAAGCCCGTTCGGAAAAATTGGCGCGCGGGGTTATGATCGATGCAATGAAAAAGGACTTCGAAACGCGCTTTGGCGGCATGAATGTGGCATGCGAGCGTATGGCCTTGCAAATTGCTCATACACAGAATTTGGAAGGTGCACTGGCGTTTCGCGATCAAGTGTCAGAGGTGTTTCCCGGCATGGACATTTATGTTGACCATTTGTCGCTGAGCGTATCCTGCCATATCGGACCCGGTTCACTGGCGCTAGCTACGGCGGTGAAGCTATAATACATATACATATCGTAGATATGCAAAAGGGCACGACCATTTGGTCGTGCCCTTTTGGCGTAGAAGATGTTAGCAGCCGCAACCGCAGCCACCGCTGCGGTCATCGCCGCAGTCCTCGTCGATGAGCAGCAGAACGATGATGATGAACAGGATCCAGGTGCAATCGTTGCCGCCAAACAGGTTTCTCAGACACATACTCTTTGTCGCCTCCTTTCGTCGCTTACAGTCCATACTATGTCGCACCCTACAAGGCGGTTACAACGATTGATCGCATTATTGAAAAAGAAAGAAAACAAGAGATTTCATTAGAATTATAGAGCTATTTTGAAATAATCAAATTTATCGACTCATTAATTTGAAAAAATTGACTTTAACTGACTTTGACTTTAACTGACTTTGTGATATACTATAGTCAAAGGTCAGGAAAGGTCAATGGAGTGGAGATGAGCCATGTGCGTATAAGTGATTCGATAACGGCCTATATTTTACAGAGAATGGAACAGGCCGACAGTGGCGTTGCGGAGCTAAAGCGCAACGAACTGGCTGAAAAGCTGGGCTGTGTGCCCAGTCAGATCAATTATGTTTTGACCTCGCGATTTACTCCTGAGAGAGGATACATTGTCGAGAGCCGTCGCGGAGGCGGCGGCTACATCCGCGTGTACCGTGTACAACAGCAGCCGACTGTATCGCCGCTGATGCATACGGTCAATGCGATTGGCGACAGTTTGTCACTGGGAACCGCGCGCGTGATTTTGGAAAACCTGGTATACGAAGATTATTTGTCAAAGGCAGCCGCCAATTTAATTGCTGCCGCCTTGTCTGACCGATCCTTAAAAGCCATATCATCTGAGCAGCGAGCCGCTGTGCGGGCGGATATGATGAAGCAAATGCTGACAACTCTGATTTTGTAATACAGAAAATGATCACCTTAAGGAGGATGATGATTATGCTATGCCAAAACTGTGGGAAGAACAATGCCACTACCTTTATTCAAAAGACGGTCAACGGAAAGACGACCACCATGCACCTGTGCGCTGATTGCGCTGCCAACCAAGGGATTTCCCTTTGGAACGACTTTGGGCTGGAAGACTTTTGGGGCAGCTTGTTTGCTGAACCGGCTGCGCGTGCCATCGCCGACACCGTTCGCTGTGAGGGCTGCGGACATAGCTTCCGTGAGATTGCTTCGTCTGGTCGAGCCGGTTGCCCCACCTGTTATACCACCTTTTACGATCGGCTGCTGCCCTCTGTGGAACGCATCCACGGCAAAGCCAAGCATGTTGGTAAAACGCCGTCCGGTGCCGGTGTGCAGGCGCGCAAGGAAAGCGAACTGGCACAGCTGAAGCAACAGCTGAACGACAGTGTTGCTAAACAAGAATACGAAAAATGCGCACAGCTGCGTGATCGCATTCGTGAACTGGAAAGCAAGGAAGGAGACGAGAAATAATGGCTGCCAATACTGAACGCAAATGGTACCAATTGAACGGTCGCGAAGGCGATGTGGTCATCAGCACGCGTATCCGCTTGGCGCGAAATTTGGCTGGTCATCCGTTTCCCGCCAGCATGACCGACGACCAACGCCGCGAGGTCTGTGCGCTGGTTAAAGATGCTGTGCAATCGCGCTGCGCCCATGCCGGTGAGTTTTCATATATGGATATGGATCAGATGCCGCAGCGGGAAGCGCTGTCGATGGTGGAGCGCCATCTGATCAGTCCGGATTTTGCCAAAGGGCAGGCCGGCAGCGCATTGCTGTTGACCAAGGACGAAAGCATCAGCTTGATGGTGTGCGAGGAAGACCATGTGCGGCTGCAGGTAATGCGCCCCGGCTTGATGCTGGACGAAGCGTATGCCCAGGCGGATATGCTGGATACAGCGCTGGATGAGCAGCTGCACTTTGCCTTTGATGACCGACTGGGGTATCTGACCCAATGCCCAACCAACCTCGGCACCGGTATGCGTGCATCGCTGATGCTGCATCTGCCGGCGTTGGAGGAAAAAGGCGTGCTGAACCAACTGGCGAAGACGGTATCTAAGCTGGGGCTGACCATCCGCGGTATGTACGGGGAGGGGAGTGGTTCCAAAGGAGCCATTTACCAGCTGTCCAACCAGGTCACGCTGGGCATCTCTGAGCAAGCGGCGTTGGATAATTTGAAAGGCATTGCGGATCAGATCATCCGTGAAGAGCGTAACGCGCGCAAAACACTGTGCGAGGATATACGCTTTCAAGATCGTGTGTGGCGCTCGTTTGGCATTTTGTCCAATGCCCGCACGCTGTCTAACGATGAAGCCATGGCGTTGATTTCCAACGTGCTGGTAGGGGTATCCTCCGGACTAATGTCTTCGCCGACATTGGAAGATATCCACACCCTGATCAACGATATGCAGCCGGCAACCTTAATGGTGGCGGCCGGCGAAAATTTAGATCCCGATAAGCGGGACGTTTTACGCGCAAACTTGGCGCGATCCGTTTTTAGAAAGGGAGAATGATGTATGTATAGATTCAAAGGATTTACCGAAAAAGCCAATACGGCGCTGAATTTGGCGCTGCAATCGGCCGAAGAATTCGGCCATACCTACATCGGATCCGAGCACATTGTGCTGGGATTGCTGAAGGAAGGTACCGGTGTTGCCGCATCGGTACTGGAAGAGCGAGGTATCACCGCGGATGATTATCAAGCAAAGTTGCTGGAAGCGGAATCCAGTGGGTCTTATTGCCATCTGACCCCCGATGATTTCACTCCGCGTGCCTGTCAGATTATGCAGACGGCATTGGTAGAGGCCTCGTCCATGCAGCATGGCTATGTCGGCACAGAACATCTGTTGCTGGCGGCGTTGCGCGATACCGGCAGTGTGGCTGTGCGGCTGCTGGTGGCTATGGGCATCAACCCGGAGGACATCTACAACGATATTATTAAGGCATTGGGCAAAGTCGAGGAGTCCGGCTCGTCCGCTGGTCGTAGTGCGGCGGGCGGTAATGCGACGGCTGCCGGTGGTAAAGGTGGTAAAACGCCGGTTTTGGATCAATTCGGCAAGGATTTGACCGAAGTGGCGAAATCCGGCAAGCTGGATCCGGTAATCGGTCGTTCCAAAGAGATCGAGCGGGTGATCCAGATTCTGTCTCGGCGCACTAAAAACAATCCCTGCCTGATTGGTGAACCCGGTGTTGGTAAAACCGCTATTGCCGAGGGCTTGGCGCAAAAGATTGCAGCCAACGAAGTGCCGGAGCTGCTGAAAAACAAGCGCGTAATTGCGCTGGATATGGGCGGTATGGTGGCCGGTACCAAATACCGCGGTGACTTTGAAGAGCGTATCAAAAACGCCATTGATGAAGTCGTTGCCGCCAAAGACATCATCCTCTTTATTGATGAGATTCATACGTTGGTGGGTGCCGGTGCGGCGGAGGGCTCTGTCGATGCTGCCAACATTCTGAAACCTTTTTTGGCGCGTGGCGAGTTACAGGTCATTGGTGCCACAACGCTGGAAGAATACCGCAAATACATTGAAAAGGATGCAGCGTTGGAGCGTCGGTTCCATCCGGTAACGGTAGGGGAGCCGACTCCGGAAGAGGCACTGCAAATTCTGCGCGGACTGCGTCCGAAATATGCAGCGCACCACAATGTGGAAATCACCGATGAAGCATTGGAAGCCGCGGTATCCATGTCGTCGCGCTATATTGCCGACCGGTATCTGCCGGATAAAGCCATCGACTTGATGGATGAAGCGGCGTCTAAGGTGCGCCTGAAAGCGTACACGCCGCCGACAGATCTGAAAGAGCTGGAGGACGAAATCAAACGGTTGGCGGAGGAAAAAGAATCCGCTGTCAACGAGCAGGATTTTGAACGCGCCGCCCGTCTGCGTGACCAGGAAAAAGAAGAGCAAAAGAAACTGGAAGAGCAGAAAGCGGAATGGCAAAGCAAGAACGCCGGTGTCAGCGGTAAAGTGACCAAGCAGGAAATTGCTGAGGTTGTTTCCAGCTGGACGGGTGTGCCGGTGGTACAGTTGACCGAGGAAGAAAGCCAGCGTCTGCTGAAGATGGAAGATGTGCTGCATAAACGCATCGTCGGTCAGGATGAAGCGGTGTCGGCGGTTGCCAAAGCTATTCGCCGCGGTCGTGTGGGCTTGAAAGATCCCAAGCGCCCCATCGGTTCCTTTATCTTCCTGGGACCGACAGGCGTTGGTAAAACCGAGCTGTGCAAGGCGTTAGCCGAAGCCATGTTCGGCGATGAAAACGCGATGATCCGTTTGGATATGTCCGAATATATGGAGAAGCACACGGTTTCTCGTTTGGTTGGTTCGCCTCCCGGATATGTCGGTTACGACGAGGGCGGTCAGTTGACCGAAAAGATTCGCCGTAAACCGTATTCGGTGCTGTTGTTCGATGAAATTGAGAAAGCACACCCGGATGTGTTCAACCTGTTGCTGCAAATTTTGGATGATGGCGTTTTGACCGATGCACAGGGGAGAAAGGTGGACTTTAAGAACACCGTTATCATTATGACTTCCAACATCGGCGCACGGCTGATCACCACCGATAAACCCAAGCTGGGATTTGCTGGAGCGGCACAGGATACCGATACGCCGGAAAGCTATGAGCAGATTCGCGAAAGCGTGTTGGGCGAGCTGAAAAAATCGTTCCGTCCGGAATTTCTAAACCGTGTGGATGACATCGTGGTGTTCCATCAGTTGACGCAGACGGATATTGAAAATATCGCTCGTCGGATGGTCGCTTCTCTGGATAAGCGTATGACTGGTATGGATATGCATCTGCAGGTTACCGATGCCGCTATCGCGGAACTGGCCAAGGATGGCTTCGATCCGGTATACGGTGCGCGTCCGCTGCGCCGTACCATCCAGTCGCGTGTGGAGGATCCGCTGGCAGAGGCTATGCTGGAAGGTCGTTTCCATGCCAACGACACGATCGTTGTGGATTGGCAGGATAACGCTTTCGCGTTTAACAAAGCCGGCGAACCGGACAACAAACCGGACGAAAAAACGGAATAATGCTTCCTAGAAAATCCCGCTGCTCGATATGGGCAGCGGGATTTTTGTCAAAGTTTCATACAATTGCAAAAACAAATCGTTCAAACAGACGAATTTGGGGAAATCTTAAAGTTTTCCCCAAAACTGTGTAATATTTTTCCTTGTTCGAAGGTTTTATTGGTAGAGGGTTTTTCTTCAAACCAAATAGAAGGGAATGTGTTTTGAATTGTTGCATACACGAAATCAGGTGTATCGCATTGTGGAACGACAAGACGGCATGCGGCGCTGTTTTGATGTGGAGATGCGGTATTATCATCACTATCAGCGACAGGAGATTATACAGTACGCACACGATGTATCTTCCAACATACGTGCACTAAAGAAATTGGTCAACACTATGAACCGAGAAAATCTATCGCCGGAGCATTTCTTCGATGTGATCGAAGATTTCTGTCAGGACAGCGAACGAATATTATAACACAGCATTATTCGCTGCTGTCAGGGCGCCTTGACCACCATCACCCAATGAAACAAAAAGCCAACATCCCCAAACATCCAGCGCCTGGTGCTGCGCGGGGATATGTTATATTACAATTTGAAATTTTCTTGTGTCTACTATACAAAATAAACGTTTTGTATAGTATAGGGGAGGCAGAATCGAAAAATTGGTTGACAAATACACCGGTGGCGCGGTATCCTTTACTTATGTTTTGTATAGTTGCTGTTATAATAATATGAGCTTATAAAGGAAATCGATATGAACAAACAGTATTTAGCCGAATCGCCGCCGGTGCTGAAAGAATTTCTGGGATATATGGAAACAGTTAAGGGGCGTTCATCACAAACGGTCGATGAATACTTTACAGATCTTCGCACATTTTTCCGCTACATCAAACGCACGCGCGGTTTGGTGGCTGACGATCTGCCGGATGACCAGATCGATATTCGTGACGTCGACATACCATTGATTGAATCCATTACCTTGATGGATGTCTACGAATATATGAACTATGCTAAAAACGAACGCTCCAACAATAATACGACACGCGCCCGCAAAACAACCTCCTTACGCGTCTTTTTTCGACATCTCACGGAATATACCCATCAGCTGGAACATAACCCCATTCAGAATCTCGATAGTCCCAAACTAAAAAAATCCTTGCCGAAATATTTAACCATTGACCAAAGCCGTCAATTGCTGGATGCCGTCAAAGGTGAATTTGCCGAACGTGATTATTGTATGCTTACATTATTGCTTAATTGTGGACTGCGGCGCGCCGAACTGGCCGGCATCAATTCATCCGATATTCAGCCGGACCATACATTGCGCGTACACGGCAAAGGCAATAAGGAAAGGCTGCTGTATTTGAACGATTCCTGTTGGGACGCTATTGAACAATACCGCAAGGTACGCCCGGCACCAGATCGATCCGATCCGGATGCCTTTTTCCTGAGTCGGTTAAAGAAACGCATCAGCTTGCAAGGCGTACATTATGTGGTAAAAGGATATCTGAAACAGGTGGACGGTGCAGAAAGCTATTCCACCCATAAGCTGCGTCACACAGCTGCCACACTTATGTATCAAAATGGCGGCGATGTGCGCGTCCTGCAGCAGGTTCTGGGACACGAAAATTTAGGAACGACCCAAATTTATACGCATGTATCGAATCAGCAAGTGCATGATGTGATGGACTCTAATCCGCTATCCAAAGTAAAGCGAAAATCATCAACCAAAAAGAGTGAAGATAAAAAGACCACCGATTGATTTCGGTGGTCTTTGGTATATATTAGATGGTATCGTCATCATCATCGTCCGAACGGCGATTGTAAAACCGCGGGATCGGATGGACTGCGTTGTCACTATCTTCAGGTTCTTGAATGGTATCCTGAAAGATCGCTTCTTCACTCTCCCCTTCCCCGTCATCGGTTTCCAGATTCAGATCGTGCCGTTTATCCATATCCTCATCCGGATGATCCCGATAATACGGATCAATCATATGCTTTTTCACTACCGGAAAGATACAAAACTGAATCAAGAAAGAACGAAAAGCCGGGAACAAGAACAGATAAACCATAATGAGAATGGTCAGCCCCACCGCCAGATTCAGACGGATCAGCACATACGCCAGCGCATAGAGAGCCGCCAGCACCAACGAAATCACAATGTTTCGCTTCAGCCCTGCCATCGCCAGCAAAAAGGAATTTTTATAAATCTGCTTGGCCGAGAGCTTAAAGGTGATGATCAACAGCGGGATGTAGTACCGCATCCAAACAAATACCAGCGAAACAAAAAATATCAACGCCAGCATCAATATACCGCTGATGCCTTCGCCGCTTGTATAGAAAAATTGAATATCAAACAGCAGAATCAGGCTGATTACCAAATTGATAATGCCGATGGGCAGCGCCTGTTTCCAATTCTTTTTGATCGTTTCAATATAATCTTCCCAGATAAACGCAAAGCGTTCGCGCGCAAAGTTACGGGTGATGAAGGTCAATCCGGCGTCTGCTAAGCCGACGGTTAAAACCGGCAGCGAAAACAACACATAAATCAAATTGGCTTGTATTAAATTCCAAAATTTTCGTGCGTAGATCTCAAAAAAGAGAACGAACTCTTTCTTTTGGGGAGCATCTTTTCGCACACCTGCTCCGGGTTTATCGTAATTGGCTTGTAAAAAGCCCATACAACGACCTCCTTTTATTAAGCGTCCCTTGGATTTCACAGCAAGGATGAAAAAGCAACGCGCAAAAGCACATCCGCCATACCAGCCGCCAACGCGATGGCAGCAAACAACAAAAAGCGCGATAAATACAGCTTGAAATCGCGCCATAATCCCCCGATGGTTCCACCAGGCAACAACTGGGATGCCAGCAGCAGCGACATGCGCAACGACTCGCAGCACCCCATCAACAGCGCCAGCATTTCCACCAGACTATGCGGCCAAATCAACACGGCGGATAACAACAGTCCGTGCGCTCCCTGCGCCCCCCAATAGGCTTGTGACAAACCCAGCCCCAGACCATAAAACAGGGGTACAAGAATAGTCACAGGAGCGCCGCAAGCGGACAAACCGCTTATCAACAGCAGTACGACCAGGCATTCCACCAAAAAGCAGGAGGAGAACACTTGCCAAACAGCCTGAATAAAAGAGCCGGAAATCGGCTGAATTTCCATAACCGATGACAGCCATTCCCCCGCCGATGCCGGAGACAATGTCAGCCCCAACGCAATGCCGATCACCAAACAAACCAGATAAAACAGCAGTCGGTGATTTTCTGTACAAAAGCGGCGCAGTGATCGTCCTACGCAGCGTCGATGGTAGTTTGTCCTGTGCATTCTTTCATTCCTCCGCATGACCAAACTTTGGTAAAGTCTATGCGGAGCAAACGCGCGATATGAATACGCGGCGGAAAAGTAGCAAGGGGACGGAATGTCTCCGTCCCCTTGCATCAACGCTTTTTCAAGTTTACACCCACAACACCGCCAACGCCACCACAACCAACCAGAATGGCCAGCTTGATAAAAATATAGGTGCTGTGAGAATCGCGGAACCAGATCGTTCCCGCCAGCAAAATGAGCAAGTACAGCGCCGCGCCGCAAAGAAGTCCTAATAACAGACCTTTCTCTTTGGCAATGCGCGCACAAACCAACCCGCCGACGAAAGCACCGATCGCCGCCGCGATCACGGCCATGGGGACGACCGCGACTTTGGGAACATCCTGCGACGCCATAATGGCCGCCATTCCCAATAACAGCAACAGGCACACCACAGTGCCTACCACCACGCCAATCGCAACAGCGCGCAGCCATCTGATCGGTGTGGAAGCCGCATCTTTCTGTCCGTTCATCGTCAACCTCCTCTACGATCGTAACTCCTTATACGTATACTCCGTGAGGAGGAGAAATATGACCGTTTCGATCATCGTTGTTCACGAATATCAATCGACAAATGCTAACCGATCAACGATTATTCGTCATCATCATCGTCATCGTCGTCATCATCCACGCCGTCGTTTTCGTGCACCGTATCGCAACTTTGCAAAGCCCACTTTTTGATGGTCATTTTGTTGCGATCAGCGCCCGTTTCAATCACCAGCGTGTCGTCAGTCACTTTGAGCACACGGCCAACGATACCGCCGATCGTCGTGACCTCATCGCCGATGCGGATGTTGTTGCGCATTTCCTGCTCCTGCTTTTGCTGTTTGCGCTGCGGACGGATCATCAGGAAATACATCACCACGATGATCAGAACCAGCGGCAAAAACGACACCAGCATGGACATAATATCATTGCCGCCCGACTGAGTAGCCGTTGCTTTTGTGGTAGCCGCCGCCAAGATAGGGGTAAAAAGCTCCATAACAAGGACACCTCCTAAAATAATCTTTTCTATTATACCGTGGCATGGGCATAATAGCAAGTCCCAAAGCGGAAAAATTTACATTTCCTTCATTTCTGTTATACACGTTTATCCAGAATTTCGCGATATTTCTGATAAAACGCCTCGAATGAACCTTCTTCCAAACTTTTCCGAATGCGTTCCATCAGCGTGTTATAGAAATAAAGGTTGTGCATTACACAAAGACGCATGGCCAGCATCTCACCACTTTTGAATAAGTGGCGGATATAGGCGCGAGAATACTGGCGGCAAACCGGACAATCACATTCTTCATCCAGCGGTGCCAGATCGCGTTCGTATTTTTGATTGAGCATATTGCGATGACCGCTCCATGTAAACACATGTGCGTGGCGCGCGTTGCGCGAAGGCATGACGCAATCAAACAGATCCACGCCGCGGTGCACTGCTTCCAGTATATTGACCGGTGTGCCAACCCCCATCAAATAGCGGGGCTTGTCCTGCGGCATAAACGGTATCACCGCGTCAATAATACGGTACATCTCGGCGGTCGGCTCCCCTACCGCCAGCCCGCCGATCGCGTATCCGTCCAAATCCAGCTTAGCGATTTCCTTCATATGCTGCACACGCAGGTCTTCGTAGGTACAGCCCTGATTGATACCGAATAGCAGCTGATGCGGGTTGATCGTATCCGGCAGCGCGTTCAATCGCTGCATCTCCTCTGTGCAGCGCACCAGCCAGCGGGTGGTACGCGCGCAGGATGCTTTGGAATACTCATAAGGTGCCGGATTTTCCACACATTCGTCAAAAGCCATGGCAATCGTCGATCCCAGATTGGACTGGATCTGCATGCTTTCCTCAGGCCCGATAAACAACCGGCGACCGTCCACATGCGAGGCGAAGGTAACGCCCTCTTCCTTAATTTTACGCAATCCTGCCAACGAAAAAACCTGAAATCCGCCGCTGTCGGTCAACAACGGCCCATCCCAGCCGGTGAAAGCGTGTACACCGCCCAAATCGCGAATCAGCTTATCGCCCGGGCGCACATGCAGATGATAGGTGTTGCACAACTGTACCTGACACTTCAGCTCTTTCAGATCGTGCGCAGATACAGCGCCTTTGATAGCCCCACTGGTTGCTACATTCATAAAAGCGGGGGTTTGCACCGTGCCGTGCGGCGTTTCAAATACGCCGCGGCGTGCCGCCCCGCTGGTCAGTAAAATGTTCATGCCAAACTCCTTTGATAGATAGAATCCTATCCGATTATACCTTGTCGGGCGATAAGAATCAAGGGCATTCTTAGCCTAGCCTCTCTATCGGTTTCAAAACAGCACGACATAGCCTGTACAATATTTACGAAACTCTTTTGAATTCACAAAAAGTTTTCTTGCACTTTTTCAAAATTCGGAGTACAATATTGGTATCATACCGAAGGGAGTAATGGATATGATCTTGCGATTTTTAGGGGCAGCGCACGAAGTGACCGGCAGCTGTTTTTATATTGACATGGCCGGGCATCACATTTTGGTGGATTGCGGTATGGAACAAGGGCCGGACGAATACGAAAACCAGGATATTCCGGTAGCCGCCTCGGAGATTGATGCGGTTTTGTTGACACATGCGCATATTGACCATTCGGGTAAGCTTCCGCTGTTATACAAACGCGGCTTTCGCGGGGCGATCCACGCCACCGGTGCCACCTGTGATTTATGCGACATTATGCTGCGTGACAGCGCACACATTCAAATGTTTGAAGCAGAGTGGCGTAACCGCAAGGCCAAACGGTCGGGGCACGGCGAATTCGAGCCGATGTATGATATGGAGGATGCGGAGGGTGCAATAAAATGCTTTGTTCCCCACTCCTACGGCGAACGGTTCACATTGATGGAAGGTGTGGATGTCTGTTTCACCGATGCCGGACATCTGCTGGGATCTGCCAGCATTGAAATATGGCTGACAGAGGACGGTACCACCAAAAAGCTGGTTTTTTCCGGCGATATCGGCAACACCAATCAGCCGCTTATCCGTGACCCGCAGTATTTGACCAGTGCCGATTATGTGGTGATGGAATCCACCTACGGCGACCGCAACCATGGGGAGAACGAGCAGCATGAAGAAAAGCTGGCAGAAATTATTCAGCAGACCTTTGCCGAAGGCGGCAATGTGGTGATTCCCTCGTTTGCTGTGGGGCGCACGCAAGAGCTACTCTATTTTCTGCGTCATATCAAGCAGCAGGGACTGGTTAAAGGGTTTGATGATTTTCCTGTGTATGTAGATAGTCCCTTGGCGGTAGAGGCCACCCATATTTTCAATAAAGACATTGTAGGCTATTTTGACGAAGAAGCTATGGAACTGGTCAACGCCGGCATCAACCCCATTTCTTTTCCCGGGCTGCACACCGCAGTATCCTCGGACGAATCCCGCGCCATCAATGATGATCCTCGCTGCAAGGTGATTTTGTCCGCCAGCGGCATGTGCGAAGCCGGGCGTATTAAGCATCATCTCAAGCACAACCTGTGGCGACCGGAAAGCACCATTGTATTTGCCGGTTACCAGGCACAGGGTACATTGGGACGTTCTTTATTGAACGGTGCACGGCATGTGCGGTTGTTTGGTGAAGAGATTGAGGTACGGGCACGCATCGAGCGTTTTCAAGGCATCAGCGGTCACGCTGACCAAAACGGGCTATTACGATGGATTCAGCATTTTGAGCAAAAGCCCAAGGCGGTGTTTATCGTTCACGGAAACGACGAAGTGTGCACTTCGTTTGCCGAGTTGGTTCAGCAGACGATTCATCGGCCGACAGCAGCTCCCTATAACGGTGCCGCCTATGATTTGCTGACCGACACATGGATTGACGAAGGCAACAAGCAGAAGAAAAAAGCAGCTGAAAAGGCACGCGATCCGCGTGCAACCGCTGCATTTGAACGTCTGCTCACAGCCAGCCAACGTCTGCAGGAGGTTATTCGCCACAATCGCGATGGTGCCAACAAGGATTTGGCGAGGCTGACCGACCAGATCAACGCTCTTTGCGAGAAATGGGATCGCTAAAATGCATAAAACGCCCCCGCGAAGTCTTAATAGGCTCCGCGGGGGCGTTTGCATAGACTTATTTGGCCACAATAAAGCCTCCGATCTCCTCGCGTACTTCGTCCAGAAGCTCAGATGCAGCATCAGATAACGCCCCACGCCATACAGCGGTATCGCGACATACCGGAGCAACCGTACACGGACGCTGAATCAACTGATACAGTGAAAGTGTTTCCTCTGGCATGGGACTAACCCACATATAGCTGCCGGGAATGTGACATAGCGCTCCGAATTGCCCGGCACGATCAAACACTTCTACTCTACCTTGATCCGAATGAGGCCATTCCTGCTGTTCTGCACTCTCCTCCGGTGGCATCACATTGGTGAGATCTCCATGCACGATTTCCGGATAAACCGCCAGCTGCTCCGGCGTAATGGTGGCACTATCGGCCAATGGATGGTCTTTGTGCATCAGCAATACCATTTCATATTCCCAAAGCGGATCCTGCTGCAATCCGCGGGTGAGCATCAATCCTTCATAATATTCTTTATATAGGATATTGTAGCGCACGATCCCCAGCTGCGCTTCTTCGGTCGACACGGCCTTTAGTACAGCCGAGGGGTTCGTTTCCTGATACAGCAGGTGAAACCGTCCGGTCGCGTGGTGCTCCAACCAGCGATTGAACGCGTGCGCGATGTAGCTGGCACGCGGCACACATACCGATAGGCTCAGATCACTGCTTTTGCGATTGTGATACAGCGAGGACAGCTTGTCCATTTGAGCCAGAATATTGCGCGCGTATTGCAAAAATTGCTCTCCGCTGAGGGTGATTTCCACTCCGTGCACCGTACGACGAAACAGCGGAATTCCCAGCTCTTCTTCCAGCTCGCGAATACTTTTGCTAAGATTGGGCTGGCTCATATACAAATTCTTGGCGGCGCGGCTGATAGACCCGCATCGTGCCACCTCCTGGACATTGCGCAACTGTTGAAGATCCATGTTTATTCCTCCGTTTCTGCAAGGGGCTATTCTCACAAGTTATAACCCCTATCCAAATTATATACTTTACAGTTCAAAAAATATGGATATAATATGAATTGTTAAAAGAATAACAGCTGATTGGTTGTTCTTTTAGAAATTATTTAGGAGGTCTTTCATTATGGCACGTTTTACTTTACCGCGTGATTTGTATCATGGCAAGGGCTCGTTGGAAGAATTGAAAAATCTGACCGGCAAAAAAGCGATCGTCGTTGTCGGCGGCGGCAGCATGAAACGTTTTGGCTTTTTGGATAAAGCTGTCGGTTATCTGAAAGAAGCCGGCATGCAGGTTCAGCTGTTTGAAAATGTTGAACCCGATCCGTCTGTCGAAACCGTTATGCGCGGCGCGGAAGCCATGCGTGCTTTTGAACCGGATTGGATCGTCGCTATGGGCGGCGGCTCTCCCATTGATGCTGCAAAAGCCATGTGGGTGTTCTACGAATATCCGGAATGTACATTTGAACAGCTGATTACGCCGTTCAGCTTCCCCACTCTGCGCACCAAAGCGCATTTCTGCGCGATCCCCTCGACTTCCGGTACCGCTACCGAAGTAACGGCGTTCTCGGTCATCACCGATTATCACAAGGGTATCAAATACCCGCTGGCCGACTTCAACATTACTCCCGATGTCGCCATTGTGGATCCGGAGCTGGCGGAAAAAATGCCTCCGAAACTGACGGCACACACCGGTATGGATGCTATGACCCACGCCATTGAGGCGTATGTGTCCACCCTGCATTGCGATTATACCGATCCGCTGGCAATCCACGCGATCAAAATGATCCACAGAGATTTGAAAAAATCGTATGACGGCGATATGGAAGCCCGCGATCGTATGCACAATGCGCAGTGCCTGGCCGGCATGGCGTTCTCTAATGCACTGCTGGGTATTGTACACTCGATGGCGCACAAAACCGGTGCAGCTTACACCGGCGGACACATCATCCACGGTGCTGCCAACGCCATGTATCTGCCCAAAGTCATCCAGTACAACGCGAAGAATCCGGAAGCCGCCGAGCGGTATGCTGACATTGCGCGTGCTTTGAAGCTGGAAGGCTCCACGACGGCTGAATTGGTGGCTGCCCTTGTGGAAGAGCTGCGCTCGATGAACAAGCAGCTGAATATCCCGCTGGCTATCAAGAACTACGGCGAAGGCGGTGTGCTGGCTGATAAGAGCATCATCGACGAGAAGGAATTCCTGGAGAAACTGCCGGAAGTGGCTGCCAACGCCATTTCCGATGCCTGCACCGGTTCCAATCCTCGTCAGCCCAGCCAGGAAGATATGGAGAAACTGCTCCATGCCGTGTATTACGATGAGGTCGTTGACTTCTAATCGTTGCTGCACAACATAAGGGCCTCGGGCTACGGTCACGATAACACGATCGTAGCCCGGGGCTTTTCTCTATTTTTTCGTTCGTTCCTGTTTGCTATACCGGTGGCGGCGAATCTGTGGATCGTTTTCAGCGTTGTACGTTCCCTCTTGTATCTGTACCTCACGCGCCAGCAGCTTGGCGCCTCGTGCCAGCTGGTGCTTCACGGCATCCGGTCGGCGCCCCAGCTTTTGCGCGGTCTCTTCCACGGTAAGGCCATCCATATAGTGAGATTTCAGTACATCCCGATAGAAGGGATGCATATGTTCGATCACATCCAGCACTTGATCAGTATAGTTTTGGCAATCCTGCTGTTCCAAAAAACGGTTACAAGACATTTCGGTGTCGATCTGCTGTGACAGATGAACCGTTGTATCGCTTTGTGCTTTCCTTTTTTTGAGCAAAGCCAGCGCGCACCCACGGGCTTTGTTGATCATATAAGCGCCGGCGGACACATCATCCAGCTTTTGGAGATCGTCAAAAGCATCCGCCATGGCGACAAAAGCATCGTTGACGGCATCTTGCGCTTCAAAAGTATCCTGCAGCACAACAAACGCGGTCAGCGTCATGCGTTTGTAATAATGATGGTACAAGCGTTCAAAACGATCGGTGAAACTTTGGGAATGTTTGGATGGGTTTTGAGCGTTCACTTTTGTCGCCTCCTTTGCTCGAAAGTAATCTAGCCACACTTTTCATTTAACAGAATAGCACATTTAGCGGGGTGTTTCAACACTCTTTTCGTTTTTCTCCGCGCTTTATTCAAGACGCAATTGACAAGCGCGCGAAAAAAGAATACACTATTCTACAAGAAATTAGACAAGTTTTGTTGAAGATTGTCGTGTGGAGGGTGTTTAGATGAAAAAGCTACTGTGTGCATTGTTGTGCGGTTTGCTGGCGCTGTCGACTTCTGCCTGTACACCGGATGGCAGCGTTTATGATACGACCAACGATACGGTGCGCGTTTGGGAATATACCTACCCCAGTGAAACCACAACCACTTCCCCCTCCACAGCGACAACAACTACCATTACAACAACGACCACCGCTGCAACCAGCATCACCCACACGACGCGAACCACCGTTAGAGCCACCCGCCGCACGGCGAAAAAAGCTGCAACACGTGCAGCGGTGGAAAACGACAGCAACAACGAGTCGGCGCAGGAACCGCAGTCTGATACCGTGTACATCACCCCCACCGGCAAGCGGTACCACTTGTTGTCCACCTGTGGCGGCAAGAATTCGTATGCTGTTTCTTTGGACGAAGCACTGGCTAAAAACCTGACGCCTTGTAAAAAGTGCGCGTCTTAACAGCGCTTTTTATAAGCGATCGTTCGACATTTTTCGACATTTTCTGGACACAAGGCGATATGCCAAGTAATATAAATAAAGGAGAATTCCATTATGGCCGCAACCTATATTCTGTATAACCCTGTTTCCGGTGAAGAGGACAGCCAGATCGCTGTGGATGCGCTGAAGAACACCTACAAAGATGCCGAGTTTGTGAATGTTCTTCAAATCCCCGATTATCCCGGATTTTTTGCTGATCTGGCACCGGAGGCGGATGTGATCCTGTGCGGTGGCGACGGTACGCTAAACCAGTTTGTGAACGCTATGCAGGGGGTAGACATTGCCAACAAGATTTACTACTATCCGGTAGGCACCGGCAATGACTTTGCGCGTGATTTGGGATATGACAAATTTGCAGATCCCACTTTTTGCATCAACCAATATCTCACACAACTGCCGAGCGTTACCGTCAACGGGAAAACGCGGCTGTTTATCAACAACGTGGGGTTTGGCATAGACGGATACTGCTGTGAGATCGGCGATAAACTTCGCGTGGAAAACGAGAAAAGCGAAACCAAAAAGCCAGTCAATTATACCAAAATTGCCATCAATGGCTTGCTGCGCTATTTTAAGCCGCGCAATGCCGTGGTCAACGTGGATGGAAAGGACTATTCTTACAAGCGGGTCTGGTTGGCTCCGGTGATGAATGGCCGCTATTACGGCGGCGGCATGATGGCAGCGCCGCATCAGGACCGCCATGAAAACGAAGTGTCGCTGGTAGTTTTTCACGATGTCGGAAAATTGCACGCCTTGATGATCTTCCCCTCGATCTTTAAGGGCGAACATATCAAACACACCAAGCAAATTACCGTTTTCAAAGGTCACGATATTTCCGTGAAATTTGACCAGCCCACGCCGCTGCAAATCGATGGCGAAACTATACTGGATGTCACATCCTACACCGTGCAATCGGCCAAAACCGAAGAAACGCATCAACCGATTGCTGCATTGTAATCTTTCTTTACAACAAAAGGCACTCGTTAACAGCAGAAGCTGATAACGAGTGCCTTTTGTCGGTTTGGTAGCGCTTATTGCTTCTCGTATGTACCGCTGATGCCAAAGCCGGTGCTGTCGTCCATGGTCAGCTGGTTATCTTTTACCGAGAACGTGTAGGTCTTTTCCTCGTCCCACAGCTCCAATTTGATCAGCAATTTGTCGCCGTCGATGGTGTAGGTACCATCCTGATCGGTTACCTCGTTGTTCATGGTGCATTTTCCTTTGCCGTTAAAGGTCCATGTGACCACGCCGTCGGCACCCAGATCCGCTTTCCAAGTACCGGCAAGGGCATCCTTGCTGCCGCAGGCGGCCAGCGCAAACATCATCGCCAACACCAAAAACATTGAAAAAACTTTTTTCATAATCATTACCCCTCCAAATTATTTCAAGAATACACAGAATCGCCTTATGCCCATGGGTCGGCTGCAACCGGTGTGCGTACACCGGTCAACAGATATTGCTCCCACAAGAACCATTTGCCGTCGCTGCCGCGCTGACGAAGTTTAATAGGCCGTGGATCATCCGCACCGCCGCATGGAATAAACAACTTCATATAACCGGATTCCGCACCGGACACATGATTGCTTTCGATCGTAATGGTGTACGGTTCGGTAGGTGTATAGTTGTTCTCTGGGGTGGCGCCCGCGAAATAGGTAAACGGCAAATACGTTTTGCCATCGCGAAAGCGATCGTTCAAAAACGAGATATCCTGCCCATTCATGGGGCGCGGTCCGCGCAGCCAATTCAGCATCTCGGTACCAATAGCTTTGTCTGCTGCATACGCACACAAGGCGCACACCGTCAACGCCGCTGTTTGAAACGGTGTATCCAGAGCCGCTTCGGGTAATGCTTGCAGCTGAGCAAGACTTTCCGGAAGTGCCGAAAAAGTGAATGTCTGCTTTTGGTTTTTCTGCGTACCGGCTGATGTCAATGCAGCGCCTACCGCTTGTGGCACTGTGCTTTTCAGCTTATCAAAAATGCTCATACAAACCCTCCTCTCTTGATTAGAATTTACCGCCTCCACCGCCATGTGTTGTGCCGGAAGACGATGTATGGGTGCTGCTGCCGGAATCGTTATCTTTCGGCTTTTCGGTGCGGGATGCCTGACTGTATAGGAACAGATCGCGGCTTTCAGTCACATTCAAGCTGCCGGGCTTCAGATAGCTGTTGGCGGCCGCCTGAGAGCGAACGGATTTCAACTGACCTTTCATCACCCCTACCACGATCAACGCCAACACAACACCGATGGCAATCGAAACCGGAATCCATATCAGCGACAACGGTTCCCGCGGCAAATTGGAGTTATCGTACGGTTCTCCTGTTTTCGCCTGACTGATAAAATCATCGCACAACACGGCGTATGTATCAAACGCCGCTGCATAGTTTTCGTCCGACAGGTCGGATTTGATCTGGTCACCGATATATTGAATACCCGCATCGGTAAACACAGTAATGCCATAACCGCAGGTGGAAATGTACCAGTCGCGGTCAGCCATGCTGATGAGCAACAGCACACCATCACGGTTGCTGCCGTATCCAAACTTGGCGGTATCATACACATCGTCTGCGTAATCACGAACGGTCTTGCCCTCCAAGTCGTTGGTGGTCACCACAATGACATCCATATTCCGACGCACGCTGAGGTTGTCAAGCGTTGTGGTAAGCGCTTCCTCTTCCCCATCCGACAGCAAATCCGCCATATCGAGCACCCGCGCATATTCACTGACAAAGCCGTTTTCCGCCATAGCCGGCACCGCCATACACACGCACAGAGCGAGCACCAACACAATCGATTCAATCATCTTTTTCATTTTGCTCGCCCCCTTACAAAATACCCAACAGGTGCAGCAACCAGACAACACCGTAGGATGCCACGCTAAACGCCGCGGACAATCCCAGTGTCCAGCGCGTTGCCGCCGCTTTATCCACCGGCAGATCACCAACAAATTTGCCGGTTTGTCCGTTCATGGCAAAGGTATATTTGTTGCCGTTCCAAGTGGTGTTGAGCAGCCAAACCGGATACAGCGCATACGTGGCCTTGCCGCCATGCAGCTGAATGCTGCTGTTTTCCGGCGTAACCGAGGTATATCCTTCGACTGTGGATTTGAACGCCTGTTCCGTGGAGTTTTTCACACGCGCATTGGCGCGGTCAACACTTTGTTCGGCGGTCACATCATATTTGTCCGCCAAATACCCTGCCAAATACGCCGTTTGGAAACTCACAGCATCTGCAAAATCATAGGGCTCGATGGATTCCATCAGGTCGTCCGCCATTTTGGACGAGCCGTCCACCGGAACATGTTCAAACCCTACGCTGCCGGCACGGTGAACCAGGAAGTGGCTGGTTTCGGTATAGTCGTAATCGCTGTCGCTCCATGACCGGATACGGGTGGCGTGATAACGCACCCGCGCGTCTGCATCGGTATCAAACAGCCAGAACGGCACATACACACCCTTGATCTCATCAATATGATTTTGATTTTTGAAAATTTTAGGCAACAGCCGCTTGCCGGACAGGTGCTTCATCAGTCCCTCTTTAGCAGCTTTTTTGTCCAGCTTAAACGGGATGACCAGATCGGGCTTTAGCGTACCCGCAAACTGATCCATCATGACAACCGGGTTTCCGCAGAACGGACAGGATGTGGCCGCCATATTGGCATCGCCCACGATCTCGCCGCCGCAGGATTTGCAGATATAGGAACGAAGCCCGTCGGTTTCGCCCTCCTGCCATTCGCCGCCTGCCGCCGTTTCCCATTCCATATGGTCGGCTGCATCCTCTTGCAATGCCGCATCGTAGCCTTGCAGCGTCTCCATCTCAAATTCCGTGTCACAAAAAGGACACTTCATTTTTTGCAGAGAGCTGTTAAACTCGATCGCACCGCCACAGCAAGGGCATTTGTACTCTTGCATGGTTTGCATATCTTATCCTCCCTTTGTACCAATATAGCCGTCTTTTCTTATTCAGCGTATGTTTCTGCCAAGTGATAAAAGAACGTTTCCATTTCTTTACACACCAACGCGTTGGCAGCTACCACCTCGCCATTATCCATTTTGATGGCGAGATGATAGCTTGGTTCATCCAACGTGATTTCCTGTCTTTTCAGTTCCTTATAGCACCGCACAAGGTGGATTACATTCTGCTGTTGCATTGTTTCCAACAATTTTTCTGCGTCTTCATAACGAACCGGATGGTTGGTGAGTGTCACTGGATTTTCACGTCCATCAACGCAACATTCTGCTGACAAAAGCCACTCTTCCGTCGACTTTAACAGACAAAACGAATAACCACAATCAGCATTGGAATGTCCGCAGTGCAGGAACACTTCCTGAATATGTTTCAGTGCATATGCCGAAGAATCAAAACGTGCAAGAAATTTCGCAAACATTTTTACTGTTTGTCGTTGTCATCAAAGATATCGCCACACTCCGGGCAGAATTTTGGCGGATGAGCGGGATCTTCCGGTTCCCAACCACATTTGTCGCACCGATACAGCGGGGCACCTTCCGGCTTCTTGGCTCCACAATTTTGGCAGAATTTGCCTTTGTTCACCGTGCCGCAAGCACAGGTCCAGCCGTCCGCATCCGCCGGCTTCGGCGAACCACACTCCGGACAAAACTTGCCGGTTGCCGTAGCACCGCAGCTGCACTTCCAAGCGCCATCCTGAACCGGTTCCGGCTTTTTCGCGCCGCATTCCGGGCAGAACTTACCGGTGGCTGTCGCACCACAGGCACATTTCCAGCTATCCGCTGCCGGGGCCGCAGGAGCGGTAGGAGCAGCAGCCTGCGCCTGCTGTTGCTGCTGACCCATCGCAAACAGATTTTGCGCATTCATTCCGCCGCCAGCGTTCATCGCCATGCCCATACCCATAAAACCGGTCATGGCACCCGCTTCATTGGAAGCAGCCGCTTTCATGGCGTCCGCCTGCGCACCGACCAGTGTGGCTGCCGCCATAGTGGGATCGCGCATAATCGCAGTACGCTGCGCCTGTTTGATCATTTCGGCATCCTCTTCCGGCAGCGTGACCGAACCGAGCGCAATACTGACCACTTTCAAGCCGCGCAGCGTGCCCCATTTTTCGCTGAGAGCGGTGTTCATGGCGTTTTCAAGATCAGTGTTGTGGCTGACAATTTGATTGGGACGCAGTTCCAGATCCGACAGCTTGCCGAACGCCGGCTGCAGAGCGCTGATAAATTCGGTTTTGAGCTGACCGTCCAGCTCATCGCGCGTATATTCCTGCTCCACATTGCCGCACACATTGGTGTAAAACAGCAGCGGATCTGCAATTTTATAGGAATACACACCGGAGCAGCGCACCGACACATCAATATCCAACCCGATTTTGCTGTCCACCACACGGAACGGAATCGGATTGGGCGTGCCGAATTTGTTATCGATCAGCTCTTTGGTGTTGAAGTAATACACCCGCTGATCCTTACCGGTATCGCCGCCGTAGGCAAAACGTTTCCCGATGGTTTTGAAGGTTTCTTTAATGCTGTTGCCAAGACTGCCGGCGAAGATGGACGGCTCGGTAGAGCTGTCGTATGTAAATTCGCCCGGCTCGGCACAAACCTCCACCACTTTCCCCTGCTCGACAATAATCATACATTGTCCGTCCGCAACCGCGATGCCGGAACCGTTGGAAATGATGTTGTCGTTGCCCTTGGTGTTGGAAGAACGACCGCTGATGCGCTTTTCACCCTTGCGCATCATGACATCGTTCGGCAATGCCTCACAATAGAAAAATTCTTTCCATTGGTCAGCCAAAGTGCCGCCCAGCGCGCCTATTCCTGCTTTAATAAGTCCCATACCATTGACCCCTTTCCAATAAATGGATTCGTTTTTTACGGCACCATGCCGCATAGATGACGATCATCTGTCAGATCGACCGGCAGAATATGGATTTTTGTTTTCGGTTGGCCGATCAGGTGTGTTGCTGCATTTGGTTGCCCATCCGATCACAAGCATCCACACGATCAGACTGGCGATCCATACCACCAGCGCCAGCACAGCCCACCAAACGGACCAACCAAGACAGCGGTGCAGGATGAACAAAACTACCGCTGGGATGATACCTTCCCAGTTTAGCAGCATGTTGAACAGCAAGCAAACCAAAAAGTGTTCGCTGCGTTTTGTTCGTCGCATAGCCCATTCTCCCTTTGCCGGTGGTTTTTAACCGAAACCGAGCGGTTGCCATGAGTCGCTGGCAGCATCGTATGCATAGATCAGATTATCCGATACCGCATACAACACTTCCCGCACAAATTGGTCGTCCTTGTTCGTGCCCAAAGCAAAAATCATGCAATCCCGACCGTCGATCTTCTGACACTCTTTAGTATACAACAGACTCATACCCTGTTCAAGATAATATTGTACTTCGTCCGTTTGCATCAGCAGCTCCGTTGCAATGCGAACCGATACCTTCTGCTGATCGTCATCGTATCGTGTGAAATCGTAACAACCGGATTCCAGCGCAATATGATTATCTACCATAGACAAAACCGGATGGAAAGAGAATACTTGCCCGTTATTCCGAACGGTGATGACGACATTGGCGTGCAATTCACTTGTATTACAGCGCAGCAGCAGTGCCTCTCCTGCTCGACCTTCATAAACGATCACCTTCCGCAGGTCTTTATATTCCCCGCTTTCGGATATATCGTCAGAATACACCGTGATGGAACCGTCTCCCTGCGGCACAAACGCATACAGTTCTGTCCCTTCGTACGCCACCACATCCGTGTCACACAAAAACGAATACAGCTGTGCGTATTCGCTGCTATGTACGAGAGTACGCAGTTGTTCCGTCGTAGCCTCGCTGTCCACATTGCCGAGAAAGGCGATCCCCACAACATGATTGCCCATCCCGGCTTTGAATGCTTTCAGCGACGGATCATCAGAGATGGTATGGTTTGTCGACCATGCATTTGTTTTGGTTGTGGATGTGACTGGATAGGTACTGCTCGCGTGTATCTCCGAACCCTTGGGAGGTGACAAAGCTACACAGCCCGTCAGTGTGATACAAGCCGCTGCCATTGCGCCCAGTGCCGCACAAAACTTGCTTTTCACCATAACCACCCCACACTCAAATATGCTGCCTAACTAATGCAGTATTAACCAAACTTGACTTTGCCAGCCGCCACCTGCAAAATCATCAACGCATCGACGATCGTCGTGTCACTGTCGCCGTCCACATTGGCTGCTGCCGTCTGGTCCTCACTCAGCCAGATGGCATGCGTGGCTGATTGCATAGTGAGCAATGCATCTGCTGCCGACACAGTCTTGTCGCCGTTTACATCGCCCAAAAGCCACATATCCACATTTTGCAGTACAACACCGCTGCTGACAGTGATCGTGTATTCCATTGTGCAGTGCGCTTTTTTGGATACCCGCATGGTGTAAGCACCGGGCAACACATTGGTGATGCTGTATTCTGCCTTGTTTCCGGTAACAGTTTTGGTATAAGACGGAGCTGCATTTCCGTCTTTGTACAGTTCAACTGTAATGGGCGCTACTTCGCTTCCGGCGCTTTGGATGGTTCCCATCACCGTTGTTGCGGAATCCTTTGATACAAAGGTGTAGCTAATCGTTTTTTCGGTGGCGCTGACATCGGTTACCTTTGCCTCGTTGCCGTTGACACTATAGCTACACACCGGCAAAAATTCTGTGCCGCTGTTCGCTTTAATCCGAACGGTTAGCGTCGCGTTTCCGCTTAAATAAGTATCCATTGCCTTTCCGGCTTCGTCCGTCCACGCGACGCTTTGAACCGTACAGTTGGAAATGGCCGAGGCTGTGACATCGGTGCTCAGTTTTTCTCCCATTTTCGGCGATTTTACAGACAGATCCACTCGGCCGATTTTGCTTTCGTCAGACGAGGTAAAATATTCGCCATACACGCAAGGAGCGGTTGCCAGCAGCAAAAACATTTGATCCGGCTTGGCCGTTCCCGGATAGGCGGTTCCTTCGTCGCCGACCGCATAAGTGTAGGAATAGTCGCTTTTGGTGCCGTTGGGAACGATACACACCTGATAATCAACATCCTTTTTATATACCGGCGGAGCTGTCAATTCATTATTGGACAAATCGACAAATGTTCCATCGGAGGAATACATGATCAAATAATCGGTATCATTTTCCCGCCAGAAAATCTGCATAACATAATCGTTGTTTTCGTTGTTCAAAGCATCGCTTCGATTACACGAGAAAATAGGGCGTTTGCTGCCAAACGCATCCCCCACGATATAACGAGGCAGCTGCACCGTGACGGTTGCCGGAATGAGAATTTTGGAACCATCAATCGATTGAACAATCGACGCTTTGGTTCCGCCGGCAGATACGGTTACACCCGCCGTTGTCGGATTTTCACCGCTCAGTTTTCCGGCATATTTCTTGATGGATTTCAAATCGGACGCAAAGGTATACCCTTCGTCAGCAACAAGATGTATTTCGCATTTGTAATTCTGTCCATGCTTAAATTCTGTAAGTGCGGTGCCGTCCTCGTTGTAATAGGTGATGTCGGTAATCTGTGCATGGTTGGTGCTGCCCGCTTCAACAATATCCGGTACATCCGCCGGTGTTTGCCCTTCCAACGGCACATTGTGGAGGAAGAACACGCTTTTAATAATCTCACCATCCGTGTTCACATCATATTGCCCTTTGTATCCGCACGCTTCACAGCGGAAGATGGCTTTTCCGCTGCTGTCTACGCCGCTATATTGCTTCAACGTATGTTGTATCTTAGTTGAAGTTTCGTTGCATCCGGCACACTTTCTCCAATGATAGGTGCTGTCGGCCGTCGTTTCCCACTTGTGTGTTAAATGCTGTGCATACGCTTTAAGGCGAATGTTTATGATACCGTTTATTTTGTCATACGAGGTGTTATACAGTGACACATTGGTGGATTTCTCACCGGTTCCTTGAATGGAGATTTTGGTGCTCTCGTCAAAGCCCCATTTATCCGTCCCTCTTAAAGTAACGGTGCAATAATACAGCACCCCGCGTTTGGGGTTTTGGGTCAATTCCACTCCCTTTGCATCCACCCATTGGCTTTTATTTGTCATAGTATAGGTGGAAATATCTGCCGGGATCGACACATCGGATGCCGGTTTATACTCATCAAATGCATCCGCATAGAGGATCACTTCGGTAATTGGTTTTGGTGTGACATACACCAAAATATACTGGGTGCGTTCAAATATACGAGTCGATTTTCCTTGGTATAAAATGCGATAGCGCACCTGAACATAGTAAGCTCCCGTGTCGTGTGCCGTGATACTGACTAACGACCCCGGCTGATAATCGGACATCGTTTCCATATTGGTAATGCCGTAACTGTCCACAACACAATAGCTGGTTTCCAATGTACATTCCATTGTATCCAGCAGCGTTCCAAGCGGATGAGTATCATCATCATTTTCCAATGGTCCGCTAGCGCTTTGGTACCGTAGGTCGATGGTGATTGGTTCGTCCAAATGAGAGGTGATGGTGTACGCATCGCTTTTGCTAAGATCCTCCGCCTTGGGAGTCGCCGTAAACAAATCGTTTACCATCGTTTCGCCAAAGATACAGTTGGAATCAAAAGAATACGCTGTAATATTATCAGCACTGACACGACTCTTGCCGCGGAAAATCGTGCTTGTATGCCACTTCAACTGGTCGGATGGATAGAAATATGAGTCGTGCAAAGCCGAGGGTGCGTTAACGACAAACCCATTATACATATGTACTTCGCCCTCGGAATCGGGAGTAATATGATTCGAATTGTCAAACCAGCCCGGGCGGCCATCCTGCAGAAAGCCGCCGCCGTTTACATGGACAACGCCTGTTTTGCCGACCTTCAGTTCGTGGGTATCGGATCCGGATGACAAAACGCAATGCAAAAATCCACCAAGCATCAACAGGTTGCCGTCCACTTTCCCCATAATTGCATCCACTTTGTTGGAAAACAGACAGCCTTGCATATCGCGCTGGGAAACATTTTTTGGTTGACCGCTGGTAATAATCAGCGTGCCGCCCTCTTCAACATAAAACATGGTTCCACGGTCGGTCGTGTTGACAATTTTGCAACTGGCTAAATCCAGAACAACTGTATCTCCTTTTTCCACATTCAAAAACGTCATAGCGCCAAATGTGCTCCAGTTAAGTCGAATATAGCGGTTGCCGGTATCGGTGCATGCAGCAACATAATCGCTGATGGCAGCCACGTTATATTTCCTTAAATTAGGAATCGCTTTGCTCCAGTCCTCGTAACAATCCCAAGCCGGATCATACGCAAAGTCACCGATTTTATACGGTGCTTCCTCATTTTCGGCTGTGACAGCCAGTGGGATCACCGGAACCATGCCCACCGTCATCAGCAGCGCCATCAGCAAGCTGATAAGTTTGTGTATCTGTTTCATAGATTGCCTCCTTTTCGTTCAAGCGGTTTTTGCGAATATATAGTCCCCTCACATTTGTGCTAACAAATTATACGCTGTCTAAAATAGCCGCCAGATACCGCTCACTGGTGGAATTGTAAACAAATGCATCGATCAATCCGTCTTTTTTACACCGCGCCACTTTATCCGCTAGTTTCGGATCGGCGTTTTCATCCACGGAAAGCACAAATTTGCAGCCCGGAACCTGATGGCGTACAGTTTCACATATGCGCAGCCGTTCTGTCAGCATCCACGGTGTATAGCCTGTTACCTCCATCAACAACACCCGTGGTTTGAACAGCCGACATTGCTCCGCAGTGCTGTGCGGACTTTCCGACACGATCGGTTGACAATCGTGCATATCCTGCTGCAAAATCCGTTCAAACGCTCTGGCCATCAATGTGCTTTGCATATCGATCACGATGATCTGCACTGTGTTCACCCTCTTTCCTCCGGACATACAGACTCTATCGTACATTTGTATTATAAAGAATACAGACACACACTGTCACTGTACGAAAGTACAGTCTTTGTCATTTTTGATGCTTTTTGGACATAAAAATCCCCCTGCCCAATTTGACAGAGGGGATCGACAACGCCATTATTCATCGCCCATCGAGGTGATAACGGTGCTTTCGATAGCGGCAGCCACCAGCTCCTGTTTGGTGCGAAAGCCGCATTTTTGAATCATCTGGTTCATGTGATATTTAACGGTGCGTTCTTCGATAAACAGCTTTTTACCGATGGTGGCATAGGAATTCCCGCGAATATATAGGCGCAATATATTTTTTTGCATATCGGATAAATCGTCCGACCGCGCCTGACCAATTTCTACATTCGGCTCTTTGTCCGGGAAAACGTGTTCCCCTGCCAGTGTGCGTCGGATCACATCCATAATCTCTTTTTCGCCGTGGTCTTTGTACCACAAGCTATCCACACCGATGCGACGAGCTTTTTCCAGCACCCCTGCGTCCACCAGCGATGTCACCACAATAATCTTCACTGATAAATGCAGCTGCCGCAGCCGCTCGGCCGCAGCCAATCCGGAATGTCCGTGCAGCGTTTGCACATCCATCAGTATCAGATCCACTCGATTGTTGCAGCAAAAATATTCGACCTGTCCGGCATCGCGCAGCGCTCCCGCCAGCGCAAACTGCTCATCTTTTCGAAACATCTCTTCAAAAAAATCGAGCATATATTTGTTGTCCTCCACCACGAGAACGCAAGTTTTCATAATTCCATCTCCTCTCGCATCAGAGTGAGCTTCAGCACAAATACCGGATAGTGTGATACGGTCATTTCCCCACCGGCCTGTTCTATGCGGCGGCGCAGGTTCGCCAGACCGCCTCCCTCGGCAATCGTGCCCTTAGGGCGCTCACCGTCATTGGTGATGAAAACGGTGTAACCACCCGGAAGCCCCATGACACGAACCGTCACCGTAGATCCATGGGCGTGGCGAACACAGTTGGTTACACATTCTCTAACGGCACTCACCACCAGCTCATATATCAGCGGCTCCATGGGCAGCATACCGTCCAGCTGCACCTCAACTCCCAACTCATTGGCCTCGAGCAGCATCCGGTCATAGGGATCGTCGCTATTGGCTTTAGGCGTATACACCAGCGTTCCGGCAGCAACGGATAAGGTCTTCAATTGTTTTTCGATATCCGCTGTCGGTATTTCCCCTTGCAACATTTTGCGGATCATGGTCAGGCTACGACCGATATCGTCATGGATACGCATTTTGAAAGCCAGATATTCCCGTTCACGAATGCGGTCTTCGGCACGCGCGTACATTTTTTGCAGCTTTTGATTGATGCGTTCCAGCTCGCGGTTATCGCCAAGCAGCTCTTCGTTCGCCGCCGACAGTTCAGTGGCATCGGTAAAAACCGATTCGGTGAATTGGCATCCGTTATCGGCTGTCACGGCTTGTTCGGTGTAATGCCACACCCGCCCATCCGGAAAAACATAGCCGCCGTCATGCGCTCTCACGATACCATAATCCGTGCTGTTTTCTAACGCTTCGTGTAATTCAGACAAGGTTTGCAGATCGCGGCCGGTCATCACATGAAACAACCGATACATCTGCCGATTGCAAAGCTTCACCGTGCCGCGTTCGGTAAAGTAGCAGCCCGCCACCGGAAGGTTGTCCATCGCTTCTTTAATGCTGGCGCGCGTGATACGATTTTTATCCCGATGGGCGCCGCGTATGATGATGCCGGTAATAAAGCCGGCGGATAGAACTGTGCCGCTCCACAACACCCAGAGCGGTACCGCATTCAAGGCATCTCCCTCAAACAAAACGGCAAATGCCGCGAACATCAACACAAACCACACCGCGGTAATAATCCAGCGTTTTGAGCGACGATGAGCAAACGCCCATATTAGATAAAACAACTGCGCACACAGCACAAGAAAAACAGTAAACAGCAGCGCAAAGCGTTCCATAGGCGAAGCAGCATTCCAAACCATCACGATGCATCACCTCCCGTTAACCGATAGGTAACGAACCAACCATCCTCGCTGCGTTCTGTGCCGACGCCTGAATATTGGCGAGCCAGCACAGAGAAATCCGCCGCACAATCAAAATGGATAGATAAACGCAGAGCGGCATCATCCACAGCCGACACGGTCACAAAGAAATAGCTTAACGTGGGCAACGCCAGCTCCAGCGCCTCCTCAAACAAGTCGTACGCGATGAGAGCGGTATTCATCGGCAAGATGGTCTGTGTATCCGGCACATACACATTGCCGCCGATCCCAATCAGCGGCAGATTACTGCACGATTCACGCAGTGCCCCTTCCAGCGCGTGCAAAGGAAGTGTTTGACTGCGATCGGCAGCGATCACCATATCTTTATGCCGCTTGATATAGGTTGCCAACACCAAAATGCGCAGCAGCGTTTGGCGCTTTTCCTCTTCCGTTATGGGGACGGTCAACCGCTCTGTCAACGCGTCTATTTCACGCAATTGTTTTTGTGTTTCGCGCTGCACAAGGTCATACAGTCGATTTTGCTCTTCCAAACGGTAACGCTGGGCATCTTGCTGATATTGATCGCGTAACAGCTCGTTTCGATCCTGCAGTTCCTCTTTGGTCGATTCCAATTTCTCCCGAACCTGCAACAAATCAGACACATCCTCTTGCCAAATGGTGTGTCCGCCATGAATGGCATAAGCTTTTATCAGCGTTGTTTGATTCAGAAAAAAGTCCCCGTTTTCGGTACGCTTTCGATCAGTTAAGGAAAGCGCTCTGGCGGCATCGGACGCATAACAAACGGTATAAGCATCGTCAGTAATTTGCATACCCACCGATACGGTCTTGAATAACGAATCGTATCCGGTGTTGGTGGGAATCAAGCCCGCCTGCAAGCAGCTTTCCAGCGAGCCGGCGAATAGCAGACACAGCGCCACCGTGACATCGCCGGCAACATAATACAAAAGCGAGGTGTGATCCTCAATATACATCGCATACAATATGCTATAGACAAGGGATAAGCCGATAAATACTAAGGGAAGCCATATGGTTTTTCGGCCTCTCGACCCGCGGCATTTGGCAATCATCATCCCCACAGCAGTCAATGCACAAACCACCATACTACCGATTACCATATAATATCCGATATCGCGGGTGGAGTTGCCGCTTTCCCACATAACTGCAGCGGACGGAAAAGAAAACACGCATTGGTGCACATCGTTGGTCAAAACCAACAGCACCAAAGCCCCCATGGGCATATACAGCCATCTTGTCCACCCCGGCAACCGGTAATTTTCCGGCTTTCCCAGAGATGCCGCCACGAACACAGAAAGAAGCGGGATAAGCAGCATGGGCAAATAATACAAATACCACAGATAGCGGACAATGATGGGGTCAGTAACCAAAAAGTATTTGACCGTGCGCTCCATAATCCAAAACACCATCAATCCGGCGATGGCTGTCAGCAAACGGCGGGTTTGTGCCTGCATCACACGGCGGCGGACAGATATTCCCCAAAAGGTAAAAAGGCCGATATACAGAAAACTGCGTACCAAACTAAAAAATCGACCGGGAAGCTCGCGTCCCAAGTTGCGACAAACAATGGCAGCGAGAATACATATGCCAACGCCAACAAACACGCGTTTTGTCCGTGTATGCAATCGGTCCATGTCCTCTCCCCCTCTTTGTTCAGCTGCCATCCAATTTAACCGCATTATATCATAGACCGCGCTTTTTGCCAACCAGAAGCTTTTTTGCCTCTGGCGGCGCTCGGGTTCGAGTTGAGGGGCTATACAAAAAACAGGAGAACACACCAAAAGGTATGTTCTCCTGTTTTGGCGGAGAAGGAGGGACTCGAACCCTCGCGCCGGTTACCCGACCTACGCCCTTAGCAGGGGCGCCTCGTCACCAACTTGAGTACTTCTCCGTTTATGCACAAACCGCTGCGCTGGGGGCAACGATCAGGCTATACAATTGTTTTTGTCTTAAAAAGAGGTGGCGGAGAGGAAGGGATTCGAACCCTTGGCTCTGACGAGTCACTGGTTTTCAAGACCAGCTCCTTAAACCGCTCGGACACCTCTCCGTTCAGCGACGGATATTATAATATCATTTTTTTGGAGCAATGTCAACACTTCTGCGCAGTTTTTTCCCGATTTTTGTGTCACAGGACATGCCCGCCCGCATACACTAAGGATGAAGTGAAGCCATTCACTACCATTTTTAACAGGGGGATTTTGACCATGCCTGACAACAAACATATGGGGGCGAACAACCGCGAGGCTGTTTGTGTGGATGCCGGCCGCGTGTTTGATTCGTGCTGCGACCGCGATTGTCTGGAGGATCTGCGGGTGTATTTTACCGAGCAGGATCAAATGATGGTGGATCACGCCGTCAATGTGCGCGCCCGCAAAGCCGAGGTGATCACCACCTATATTGATGTGGAAGCGCTGCCGTTTAACAAAGGCTGCTATTCGTGCGACCTCACCTTCTATTTTGAAGTGTATGTGGATGTGATCACCGGGCGCAACGCTCCGTGTACCACCATTTGCGGCGTTGCCATGTTCCAAAAGCGTGTGATCCTGTACGGCGGCGAGGGCAGTGTAAAAGTGTTCAGCAGCGAATTCCGCGCCGACGGCTGCGACCCGCAAGACGCGCCCACCCGCAACCTGCCTCGCTGCAATGTGCAGGTGGCCACGCCGGTCATTTTGGATTCGCGGGTCAGCGATCCATGCGACCGTGTGTGCCGCCCCAGCAAGAACGACTGCGGTTGCGAATGTGGGTGCAGTCGACTGCCGTCCTGCGTGTCATGCCGGTTTAACGGTGCCTTCCGCGAGGATGATGATTGCCGCATTTTGTGCGTCACCATCGGTGTGTTTACCATTGTACAGCTGATTCGCAGTGTCCAAATGCTGATGCCGGTATACGATTACTGCATGCCCACCAAGGAATGCAGCCCCAATACCGACAATCCGTGCGATCTGTTCCGCAAAATGAATTTCCCGGTGGATGAATTTTTCCCGCCCAAAGAGGAGCCGGCATGCGGCTGCGGCAACACCGGCAGTAATCCTCATCGATAACCCATCTCACAAAAACGGACCGGTGATATTTCACCGGTCCGTTTGGTTAGGAGGCTGTTTTGACAGAACAGGTTTATCATCGCGCCCGTGCCGTGGCGTATGCTCAAAAATGGGCGTTTTCACGCAATCCCGCTTTTTTGAATTTCGATGGCATGGGTGGCGATTGCACCAACTTTGCATCACAATGCCTTTATGCCGGAAGTGGCATTATGAATTATACCGACACATTCGGTTGGTATTACCGCAGCAGCCGGGACCGCAGCCCGTCATGGACCGGCGTCCCCTATTTGTACAATTTTCTGATCAGCAACAAAAGCGTTGGCCCTTATGCCGTGCAAACGGACGCACAGCAGGTACTGCCGGGCGATCTGGTTCAGCTTGGAACCGCCGACGGGCAATTTTATCACAGCCCGGTGATCGTCGCCGCAGACGGCGACGACATATATGTGGCCGCCCACACCGACGATGCGTATATGCGACCGCTCAGCAGTTACACATACGACCAGGCGCGATTTTTACACATTGTCGGTGTGCGTCACTGGTAAGCGGGGTTACGGCAGGCTGTCCAGATAATTTTGCAGAATGATGGTCGCCGCCACCGTATCCACCACCGCTTTGCGCTTTTTGCCGCGTGTATCGGTCTGGTTCAGATAACCGATGGCCGAAACCGTGGTCATGCGTTCATCCCACAAGTGTACCGGCAAACCGGTTTTATCCCCCAACGCTTTGGCGAAGCCCTCGGCACGCTGGGCGCTTTCGCCGCAGCTGCCGTCCATGTTGCGGGGGTGTCCCACCACAATTTCGGTTGCCTGCCGCTCGCGTACCGTGTCGGCGATCTTATCGCAAAGCACATCTAAATCCTTTTCTGCTATCGTCCCCACCGGCGATGCCAAAAATCCACTTTCGTCTGAAATAGCCAGCCCGGTGCGAGCCAGCCCTAAATCCACCGCCAATATTCGCATAAAATCTCCTCCCCTGTTCACCGCCACCAGCTGTTCTTTTCAGCAGGAGACGCGTCCTTTTCCGGCAAATGGGCGTGGTCGTTTTCTGTTAACACCCGTACGGTATCACCGTCAATCTCCAACGTGCAGATCGCCGTGTTATCGCACCAGCCGACCTCATTTAAGCGTTCGATCGGCCAGCCCTTTGCAAAGCAAAGGGCATTGCGGATAGCGCAGCCGTGCGATACGACCGCCACGTGTTGTCCGTCACAGGCAGCAGCAATGGACAGCAGTGCCTCTTTCATCCGATCATAAACAGCACGCATCGGTTCGCCGCCATCGGTGTGGAAATTCCACGGTTCCCGCAGCCAGCGGCGGCTTTGTTCAGGATCCAATGTGGGCAGATCCGCCCATTGCTTGCCCTCCCAGCTGCCGCCGTTGATCTCTATCAGGCGTGCATCCTGATGAATCGGCAGATCATGGTAGCGATTCACCGCCTGCGCGGTGCGCATCGCCCGCAGCAGCGGGCTGCTGTATACCGCATCCAGCGGTACGGTGCGAAAGCGTTCCGCCAGCCGTGCAAGCTGCTGCACCCCCGCCTCGCTGATGTCCATATCGATATGCCCTTGGAAAAGTCGCTGGCGATTGCCCTTGGTTTCACAATGGCGCACCAGATAGATGGTAGTCATAAAAAATTCGCCCCTTTGACTGCCAGTATAGCAGAAAAGGGACGAATTCGCAAGGTGGTTACTCCTTTTCGGATTCCCAGCGATGACCGTACAAATCGGTCACATAATCGCCGTTAAAACACGCAAAGCAGAAATGATCCGATCCATAAACGCTTTTCAAATCCTCCACCGTTAAAAAGCGTAGCGAATCGGCACCGATGTAGTCACACAGCTCGGATTCGGACAAATGACCGGAAATCAGCTCCTCCGGTGTGGAGGTATCCACTCCGTAAAAGCAGGGATGCAATATCGCGGGCGAGGCAATGCGCACATGCACCTCGGCGGCCCCCACCTCTTTCAGCATACGCACGATCCGGCGCGAAGTGGTGCCGCGTACCAACGAATCGTCGATCATCACAATGCGTTTTCCTTCCACCACCGTGCGATTGGCGGACAATTTCATCCGCACTCCCAAATCGCGTCGATTTTGGGTCGGTTCAATAAAGGTGCGCCCCACATAGCGGTTTTTGACCAGCCCCATTTCGTATGGTAGACCGGACTGTTCGCTGTATCCGATCGCCGCCGACAGGGACGAATCCGGCACCCCCACCACCATATCCGCCTGCAGCGTACCGGCATCACGGCGTGCCAGACAGCGACCGGTTTCTTTGCGCACGGTGTGCACATTCAAGCCATCCACATTGCTGTCCGGACGGGAAAAATAGATATATTCCATGGCGCACAGCCGATGCTCGGTGACGTTGGTGTAAAAGCTGGAGGATACCCCTTGTGCAGAAAATTTGAGTATCTCCCCCGGTTGAACATCCCGACAAAAGTCCGCTGCCACCAAATCAAAGGCGCAGCTTTCGCTGCTGACGCAAAACCCATCTCCCAGCCGCGCGACACTGAGCGGGCGCAGTCCGTGACGGTCGCGGATGGCATACATATTCTTCTCGGTCAAAATCAAGAAAGCAAAGGCGCCCTCCAACCGGCGGCAGGCTTTTTGAATTTTTTCCAATAGCGGACCTTTCTCCTTTTGGATAAGGTGCAAAATAATCTCACTGTCGCTGCTGCCGCTAAAAATACTGCCCTGGCTTTCCAGTTCCCGCCGCAGCTGATCGGCATTGACGATCTGGCCGTTGTGTGCCACCGCCAGCGTTCCCATAAACGCACGCGCCAGCATGGGCTGGATGTTTTCTCGCTCGTTGCCACCGGCGGTCGAATAGCGTACATGCCCAATGCTGTTGGAACCGGTCAGCTCTCGCAGATCATCGGCAGATACCGCTTCGGTCAATAATCCGTCACCTTTTCGGCAACGCACGGTTTCGCCATCCGCGGTGGCGATGCCCGCCCCCTCCTGTCCGCGATGCTGCAGCGAATGCAGCCCGTGATAGGTCAGTTCCGACGATTCCGCCTGTCCGTATACGCCGAACACGCCACATTCTTCGTGCAATTCCTGTTCCATGCTGTCATACTCCTTTGTCTGACTGGTGTTTCTATAACGGGGAAAAGTCTTGGCGGTCAAAAGACCGCCAAGACTTTTTGGCTATATCCGATCAATCGTCGCCCTGCAGCGCGTCATATCCACGCTCGCCGGTACGTACACGGATCGTATCCTCTACATCGTACAGGAAGATCTTGCCATCGCCGACATTGCCGGTATACAGCGCCTTGCGAGCGGTTTGTACCACTGTTTCAACCGGCACCTTGCTGACAACCACTTCCACCTTCATCTTGGGCAGCAGCTTGGCTTCATCCAGCTTAACGCCACGATAGTACACGCTGCGTCCTTTTTGGACACCATAGCCGAGCACCTGTGCCACCGTCATACCGGTAACCCCGATGCTATTCATGGCTGCTTTCAACGCCTCGAAGTGCTCCTGGTTGAACACCATGACCACTTTGGTCAGTTTGTGACCATTCTCGCTGACCGCCTGCTCCGCCGGCATATGCACCACCGGAACTTCAGTCGCTTCCGCAGCTTCAGCCACAACCGGAGCCGCTTTGCCGTCCAGCACTTCCGGAACCATCTGGAAGTCGCCGTACGCGCTGGAGATACCATGCTCGGTCACATCCAAGCCGCGCAGCTCTTCTTCACGGCTGCAGCGCAGACCGATCGTGTGTTTCAGCACTTGGAACACAATGGTCATGGTCACCGCGACCCACGCGATCACCGAGATCATGCCCAGTGCCTGCACGCCCAACAGATGGAAACCGCCGCCATAGAACAGGCCCAGCTCATTGCCGTTGTTACCGCAGGAGAACAGACCAACCATCAACGTACCGGTAGCACCGCACAAGCCGTGCACACCAACCGCGCCAACCGGGTCGTCCACTTTCAGAACCTTGTCGATAAACTCGATGCCGAACACTACCACAAAACCAGCGATCAAACCGATGAAGAACGCACCGTTGGTATCCACCGCATCGCAGCCAGCCGTGATGGCCACCAGACCAGCCAAAGAACCGTTCAACGTCATCGACACATCGGGTTTTTTATAGCGGATCCAGGTGATGATCATAACCGTCACCGTCGAAACGGCTGCCGCCAGGTTGGTCGTAGTGAAGATGTTGCCCATCGCTGCCAGTTGGTCGCCCTCGGCGTTCACAGTGGAAGCGCCGTTGAATCCGAACCAGCAGAACCACAGGATAAACACACCCAAAGCGCCCAGCGTCAGGCTGTGTCCCAAAATCGCGCGTGGCTTTCCGTTCTTGTCATACTTGCCAATACGGGGCCCAAGGATCAACGCGCCGATGAACGCAGCCACACCGCCGACCATATGCACCGCTGTGGAACCGGCAAAATCATGGAAGCCGAGTTGCGCCAACCAGCCGCCACCCCAGATCCAGTGACCGGAAATGGGATAGATAAACGCGCTGATCACGGCACTGTAAATGCAGTAGGAAATGAATTTCGTACGCTCAGCCATAGCACCGGAAACGATGGTGGCCGAAGTCGCACAGAACACGGTCTGGAACACGAAGTATGCCCATTTGGGAACACCGGCGGGCAAGATCGCGGTATAAGCGCCCTGGGTCAGAAAATCAATTCCGCCGATTAGAGCACCGCTGCCGCCGAACATCAAGCCAAAACCAATCAACCAGTAGATCGGTGTGCCGATACAAAAGTCCATCAAGTTTTTCATGATGATGTTACCGGCGTTTTTCGCACGGGTAAAACCGGTTTCCACCATCGCGAATCCTGCTTGCATAAAGAACACCAGCGCTGCACCCACCAGCACCCATATGGTGTTTACAGATGAGTAAGCCATAACAAGATCCCTCCATTTTGCATGTTGTGATTTGTTTTTTATACATGGCCGTGTACAAAAAAGAGAAAGGTGCCGGGAACGGAAAACCGTTCAACCAGCACCTTTGCTTCTGTCGCTTAGTATACACTCCCATATTCCATTTGTCAAGACAAAAATGAAATATTTTTTAATAAATTTTGCATTTTCTTTGATATATGGGCAACCACATTGCTTTTGCCCATATATTTTGAAAGTTAATCTTCGTTAACTTTCAAAATCACAAAGATTTATAAAACACGTGCAGTCGTTCCATAGCTTCCTTGGTGTTTTCGGGGGTGCCGAAAGCGGTCAGGCGGAAAAAGCCTTCGCCGTTTTGGCCAAAGCCGCTGCCGGGAGTACCCACCACATGCGCATGGGTCAGCAATGCGTCAAAAAAGTCCCACGAGGTCATTCCCTGCGGGCACGCCAGCCACACATACGGCGAGTGTTGTCCGCCAACATGCCAAACACCCAACTCAGTCAGTATTTCGGTCATCAGCTTGGCATTGCCCTGATATACCGCCAACTGCTCACGGCACTGCTGCAAGCCCTCCGGCGTAAAGACCGCCGCCGCGGCACGCTGCACCGGATAGGAAACGCCGTTAAACTTGGTGGTTTGCCGCCGCAGCCACATTTTCTGCAGCGACATTCCCTCGCGGGTCAACTCGCCTGGCACCACCGTATAGCCGCAGCGCGTACCGGTAAACCCGGCGGTTTTGGACAGCGAGCAAAACTCAATTGCACACTCGCGCGCACCCTCAATTTCAAAAATACTGCGGGGCAGCGCAGGATCCTGAATAAACGCCTCATAGGCGGCGTCAAAAAGCAAAATGGCATCCTGCTGTCGGGCAAATTCCACCCACTCAGTCAGCTGCTCTTTGGTATACACCGCGCCGGTGGGGTTGTTGGGCGAGCACAGATAAATGATGTCCGCCGTCTGTCCCGGCTCCGGCATCGGCAAAAAGCCGTTGTCCCGGTTGGCGTTCATATACACAATGTGCCGTCCCGCCATCAGGTTGGTATCGCGGTACACCGGATACACCGGATCGGGAATCAGCACAGTATTATCCGCGTCAAACAAATCCAAAATATTGCCAAGATCGCTTTTGGCACCGTCGCTGATAAAAATATCATCGCGCGGCAGCTCCACCCCAAACGAGGCGTAATATCCCTGGACGGCATCGCGCAGAAAATCGTAGCCCTGCTCCGGACCGTATCCATGGAAAGTGTCCTTAACACCCTGTTCAGCGGCGCCGGTCACCAGCGCATCGCGCACCACCGGGCACAACGGACCCGCCACATCGCCGATACCCATCCGGATGATATTTGCGTCGGGGTTCTCGCGGCTGTATTCCGCAATTTTATGCGCAATGGTGGAGAACAGATAGCTATCCTCCAACGCGGCATAATGCTTGTTCACCTTCATTCGGCATCCTCCTTATACACCAGCGCCGACGCCCGCTTGTGCGCGCTGCGCGCGTGCATGGCTTTGATCTTGTCCACCATATCGGCAGGACCCTCGCCGGTGAGAATATAATGATCCAACGCCGCATAGGTGATACCCATTTCCTGCTCGTCGGTCTGCCCCTCGAACAAGCCCGCCGAAGGAGCCTTGCTGATGATGTTGGCAGGCGCATTCAGATAGCGCAAAAACTCGTAAATCTCCCCCACCGTTAAGTCGGCAATCGGGTTGATATCGTAGGCGCCATCCCCCCATTTGGTGAAATAGCCGACATACGCTTCGCTGCGGTTGCCGGTGCCAGCGACCAGACACCCACGGCTTTGCGCAATGGTGTACAGGGTGGTCATACGCAGCCGCGGCGCAATATTGCCCGCCGCCATATCCGCGATTTCCTGCACCGCCGATATCGCTTTCAATTCCGCTTCTTTCACCGCAGTCAAATCCACCTCGATGGTGGCGATATCAAACTGGCGGGCTACATCCAAGCCGTCATCCCGATCCTCGCCATAGTTGCGGGCGGACGAGCAGGGCATCACCACTCCAAGCGTGTTTTCGCTGGCCATGCGGCACAAAATGCCGACCAGCGCGCTGTCTTTGCCACCGGAGTTTCCGTAGACAAAGCCTTTGGCGCCGGAGTTCTCCAACGCTTTTTTCAAAAACGCGACTCGTTTTTCGGTTTCGCGTGCATAATCTCGACTCATTTGGCATTCTCCTTTCTTTCAACCGCTGCGGCAATAAACGCACGGAACAACGGATGCGCTTTGTTGGGGCGGCTCTTAAACTCGGGGTGGTACTGCACACCGACATAGAACGGATGGGACGGAATCTCCATCGCTTCGACCAGATGATTATCCGGCGAAGTACCGGAGAAAACTACACCTGCGTTTTCAAACGCCTCGCGATATTCGTTGTTGAACTCGTACCGATGACGATGACGCTCGTCGGTGTGATCCTGACCATACGCCTGCTGCAACCGCGTTTGCGGCGCGATGCGGCAAGGATAGGCACCCAGCCGCATGGTACCACCCTTGGGCAGATTGCCCTGCTGATCCGGCATCAAATCGATCACACAATGCGCGCCGTCCTGCAAGAACTCGCGCGAATGGGCATCCTCCAGTCCCAGTGTGTAGCGGGCAAAGGCGATCGCCGCGATCTGCATACCCAGGCAAATACCGAAATACGGCACTCCTTTTTCTTTGGCATATTGCGCCGCCACGATCATACCCTCGATACCGCGACCGCCAAAGCCACCGGGCAAAATGATACCATCGGCTTCGCCCAGCAGATCGTGGACGGTATCCGGTGTGATCTGTTCGCTGTCCACCCAGTCGATCTCGACCCGGGCACCGTTCTCCCAGCCGCCGTGGCGCAGTGCCTCCGCCACCGACAGATAGGAATCGTGCAGCTTCACATATTTGCCGACCAGCGCAATGCGCACGGTGCGGTGGCAGTTCTGGATACGCCCCAGCATGGACATCCAATCCGCTAAATCGGGAGCGGCATCGGGCAGCTGCAATTCACGCAGCACAATGCGTGCCAACCCCGCTTCTTCCAGCATAATCGGCGCTTCGTACAACACCGGCAGAGTCAGGTTTTCGATCACGCAGTCCTCCTTGACATTGCAGAACAGCGCGATTTTTTTCAGCACGGATGCTTCCACCGGCTGATCTACCCGCGCCACGATCACATCCGGCATAATACCGAAGGATTGCAGTTCTTTGACCGAGTGCTGCGTAGGTTTTGATTTGTGTTCGCCGGAGGATTCCAGATACGGAATCAGCGTTACATGGATAAACAGGCAGTTTTCACGACCAACCTCGTGCCCCACCTGGCGAATCGCTTCCAAAAACGGCTGGGATTCAATGTCACCGGTGGTACCGCCAATCTCGGTGATAACAATGTCTGCATCGGTCTTTTTTTGTACCGCATAAATGAAAGATTTGATCTCATTGGTGATATGCGGGATCACCTGTACCGTTTCGCCCAGATACTCGCCGTTGCGCTCTTTGTTCAGCACATTCCAATACACCTTGCCGGTGGTCAGGTTGGAAAACTGGTTCAGGTTTTCGTCAATAAAACGCTCGTAGTGTCCCAAATCGAGGTCGGTTTCCGCACCGTCCTCGGTCACGAACACCTCGCCGTGCTGGTACGGGCTCATGGTGCCGGGGTCAATGTTGATATAGGGATCCAGCTTTTGCGCCGCCACCTTGAATCCGCGCGCTTTCAGCAGACGACCCAGCGAGGCCGCCGTGATGCCTTTGCCCAAACCGGACACCACACCGCCGGTCACAAAAATATACTTTGCCATTAGATTTCTACCTCCCCTGTAAATACCGTTTCCGCCGCACCGGTCATCCAGACCGTATCATCCGTATAGCGAATGATCAGATCGCCGCCCCGCAGCTTCACGGTAATATCCTCGTTTTTATCGCAATACCCATTCAGCACGGCAGCCACCGCCGTGGCGCAGGCACCGGTGCCGCAAGCCAGCGTTTCGCCGCTGCCCCGCTCCCACACCCGCATTTTCAAGGTGTGACGATCGATCACTTTTACAAACTCGGTGTTGACCCCTTCGGGGAACAGTGGATGCCACTCGAACTGCTGCCCCACACTTTCCAGCGGGAAGGTATCCACATGATCCACAAATACCACACAATGGGGATTGCCCATCGAAACACAGGTGATCTCCCACTCGCGATCCCCAATGGTGACCGGTGTTTTCACAATCTGGTCGCCGGACAGCTTGACCGGAATCTTCTCCGGTGTCAGCACCGCTTGTCCCATATCCACCGTGACCGCTTTGGTTTTGCCGTCACGCACCGACAGCTTCAGCGTTTTGATACCGCTCAGCGTATCGACAGTCATGGTTTCGCGATGCACCCGACCACTGTCGTACAGATATTTGCCCACGCAACGAATACCGTTGCCGCACATCTTGCCTTCGCTGCCATCCAGATTGAAGATACGCATCTGCGCGTCTGCCACCTCCGACGGGTTGATCAAAATCACGCCGTCGCCGCCGATACCGGTATGAAATTTGGACAACCGCACGCTCAGCGTTTCGGGATCGCGTACCGTTTGATCAAAGCAATCGAAATAAATGTAATCATTGCCGCAGCCCTGCATTTTGACAAAGGATAGTTTCATGCTCTCTCTCCTCATATGGTTGATATCTACCAGCTCGATGCTGCCGGGGCGGTAACGGCTCTTCATACTGGAAGCCAGCGCTGACGCCGTATCCAGTGCTGTCAGGCACGGAATGCCCCGCTCTACCGCCTTGCGGCGCAGCTTCACGCTGTCGCGTGCCGGAATACGCCCCTTGGCGGAGGTGGACAAAATATACTGGATCTTGCCGCTTTCCAGCAGCGTCATGGTGTTTTCATCCGATTCGTGGATCTTGTTGACCTCGGTCACCTGCATACCGTTGTCGCGCAGCACCTTGGCGGTGCCTTTGGTCGCGTAAAGCTGGAATCCTAACTGGGCATACTGCCGCACCACATCCGCGATTTCCGCTTTATCCGAATCGCGCACCGTCACCAATACGCCGCCGCGCGTTTCCATATGGTACCCGGCAGCCAGCAATCCTTTGTAGATGGCTTCCTCCATCGTATGGCCGATACCGAGCACTTCGCCGGTGGATTTCATCTCCGGCCCCAGCTGAGTATCCACATCCATCAGCTTTTCAAACGAGAACACCGGCACCTTCACAGCGTAATACGGCGATGCCGGATACAAACCGGTGCCATACCCCATATCCCGCAGCTTTTCGCCCAGCATGGCGCGGGTGGCCAAATCCACCATCGGCACACCGGTCACCTTGCTGATATACGGCACGGTACGCGACGAGCGGGGATTCACTTCGATCACATAAATCCGGTTTTCGTGAATCACATACTGGATGTTGACCAGACCCTTGGTGTGCAGCGCCAACGCCAGCTCGGTGGAATAATGAATCAACTGTTCGGTCTGTTTGGGCGAGACGTTCCATGCCGGGTACACCGCAATAGAGTCGCCGGAATGGATGCCCGCGCGTTCAATGTGTTCCATAATGCCGGGAATGAGTACCTCTTCCCCATCACAGATCGCATCCACTTCCAGTTCCATACCCATCAGGTATTTGTCGATCAGCACCGCATTTTCCACACCGTGTGCCAAAATGATCTTCATATACTCGCGGATATCCTCGTCCGAAAAAGCGATGATCATATTCTGACCGCCCAGCACATAGCTGGGACGCATCAGCACCGGATAACCCAGCCGGCGCGCCGCTTGCAGCGCTTCTTCTTCAGTAAACACAGTATCGCCCGCCGGGGCTTTGATTCCCAGCCGATCCAGCAACTCGTTGAACCGGCCGCGATCCTCCGCCGCATCAATGCTGTCGGCGGGGGTACCGAGGATCGGCACGCCGTTTTCCACGAGGCACTTGGTCAGCTTGATCGCGGTTTGACCGCCAAACGCGACCACAGCGCCCACCGGACGCTCCACCCGCACAATATTCAGCACATCTTCGGGGGTCAGCGGTTCAAAATACAGCCGGTCAGCGGTATTGAAATCGGTGGAAACCGTTTCAGGATTGTTGTTGACGATCACCACATCATAGCCCGCTTTTTTGAGTGACCAGACACAATGCACCGAGGCATAGTCAAACTCAATACCCTGCCCGATGCGGATGGGACCGGAACCAAACACGATCACCACTGGCTTTTGGCTGCCCTTTTCCTGAATGAACGCGGATGCCTCGTCCTCGCTGTCATAAGTCGCGTAGAAATACGGCGTTTCCGCATCAAATTCCGCACCGCAGGTATCCACCATCTTGTAAACCGCCGGCAAAGTGGGCAGCTTTGCTTGTCCAGTCACGCGGCGAATCGCCGTGTCCGGAAAGCCGTACCGCTTGAGCTCATGGTAAAACGCATCGGTCAACGGTTCGGTCGCCATGCGCTGTTCCAACTGCGCGATGTGCGCCAGCTTATACAGGAACCATTCGTCGATCTTGGTCAGCTCGTGAACATCGTCAATGGACAGTCCGCGGCGAATCCATTCGTATACCGCGAAGAGGCGCTCGTCATCCTGCGCCGCGATTTTGTCCCGCAGCGCAGCATCGTCCAGCTCCTGCATGGCGGGCATCGCCAGACTATCCTGCGATATTTCCGCACCGCGCACCGCTTTCAGCAAGGCCTGTTCAAAGCTTTGGCCGATCGCCATCACCTCGCCGGTAGCTTTCATCTGAGTGCCCAGATGCCGCTGGGCATACACAAACTTATCGAACGGCCATTTGGGGAATTTGACCACCACATAGTCCAGCGCCGGTTCAAAGCAGGCGGTGGTTTTGCCGGTCACTTCGTTGCGAATTTCGTCCAGCGTGTAGCCCACCGCGATTTTGGTGGCCACCCGCGCGATCGGATAACCGGTCGCTTTGGATGCCAGCGCCGATGACCGCGACACACGGGGGTTCACCTCGATCACCGCGTATTCAAAGCTATCGGGATGCAGCGCGAACTGGCAGTTACAGCCGCCCTCGATACCCATCGCGGTGATAATGTTGAGTGCCGCGCTGCGCAGCATTTGGTATTCTTTATCCGAAAGGGTCACCGCCGGGGCGATAACCACCGAATCACCGGTGTGCACACCCACAGGGTCAAAGTTTTCCATGGAGCAAACCGTGATCACATTGCCGGCGGAATCGCGCATCACTTCAAATTCGATCTCTTTCCATCCGGCGATGCCTTTTTCCACCAAGATCTGGGTAATGGGCGACAAACGCAAACCGCCCTCGGCGATCTCGCGCAATTCATCCTCGTCTTTGGCAATACCGCCGCCGGAGCCGCCCAGCGTAAACGCGGGACGCACGATTACCGGATACCCGATCTCCTGTCCGAAAGCCAGCGCATCCTCCAGCGTGTTGACCACACGCGACGGAATCACCGGCTCACCGATCGCCTCCATCGTGTCTTTGAACATCTGGCGATCTTCCGCTTTATCAATGGTTTCAGGCACCGCACCCAGCAGCTGCACATTGTTCTTTTCCAAAAATCCCTCTTTAGCCAGCTGCATAGACAAGGTCAGCCCTGTTTGTCCGCCCAGTGTGGACAACAGACTGTCCGGTTTTTCCTTTTGGATGATCCGCTTGACAGTATCCAGCGTCAGCGGTTCGATATACACATGATCTGCCATGGCGCCATCGGTCATTATGGTGGCAGGGTTGGAGTTGACAAGCACAACCTCCAGCCCTTCTTCTTTCAGCGCGCGGCACGCTTGGGTGCCGGCGTAGTCAAATTCGGCAGCTTGTCCGATCACGATAGGACCGGACCCGATGACCAAAACTTTGTGAATGTTTGGATTCAACGGCATTGCGGCTCCTCCTTCCCGTTTTCCATCAACGCGATAAAGTCATCAAACAAACCGGCGGTATCCAACGGACCGGCGCTGGCCTCGGGGTGGAACTGCACCGAAAACGCCGGCATATTGGTATAACGCACACCCTCGCAGGTTTGGTCGTTGACATTGATAAATGCCTCTTGTGCGCCATCCGGCAGTGTATCGCTGAGCACAGCATAGCCATGGTTTTGGCTGGTGATATACACACGACCGGTTTTGAGCTCCTTGACCGGTTGGTTCGCGCCGCGGTGACCGTATTTTAGTTTACCGGTTTTGGCACCGTTTGCCAGTGCCAGCAGTTGATGTCCCAGACAAATGCCAAAGGTGGGAATTGCCGCTTGGCACAAGGTGTGCAGCTCGCGGATGATGTCTTCATTGTCCGCCGGATCACCGGGACCGTTGGAAAGCATGATGCCCTCCGGATTCAGCGCCAGAATGTCCGCCGCAGTGGTATGCGCCGGCACCGCCGTCACAGTGCAGCCGCGTTTGTTCAGCTCGCGCACAATGTTTTGCTTGGCACCAAAGTCCCACAGCACCACCCGGTACCGCTCCTGTTCGGCCGGATAGGTCTGCGCCTCGCGGCGGGTGACCTGCTCCACGGTTCCTTGCAGCCGATACGAACGGATCCGCTGCAAGGTTTCTTGGTCATACGGCGGCGCTTTGGTGGTCAGAAGCCCGTTCATCACACCTTGTTCGCGGATGCGTTTGGTGAGCATACGCGTATCGATCCCCACGATGCCGGGAATGTTTTGGGCTTTTAAAAAGGCGTCAATATCCCCCTCGCAGCGAAAGTTGGAGGGATGTTGACACCATTCTCGAACAATATACGCGGCGGGATGAACACCGTTGCTTTCAAAATCAGAGGGAATGATCCCGTAGTTGCCGATCAGCGGGAAGGTTTGCACCACCATCTGTCCGCAATAGCTGGGGTCGGTCAAGGTTTCCAAATAGCCGGTCATACCGGTGGTGAAAACTACTTCACCGGTCACATCCTGGGCAACGGCGCCAAACGACTCCCCCTGCCAGTATTCCCCGTTTTCCAGTACCAGATATACTGGGGTTCCCATAGCTTCTTCCTCCTTCGTTGGATATGCGCGGCCACCGTCTTTGGTATCAGCCGCTGTAAGACTGCAATATTTCCTCGGCGATGTTCACCCGCGTTACCCGCCGGTTCATCGCCTCTTGTTCCATATACCGATGTGCTTGCTCTTCGGTCATCTTTTCGTATTGGATCAACAGACATTTGGCGCGATCCACCATCCGGATCTCCCGAATCTTTTGCTGCAGCCGCTCGGTTTGCGGCACAGCCGACGACAACCGTCTATGTACCACCAGCATCATATTGACCGCATCGCCAAACGAGCGGCGATTCAGCGGAATCGGCACCACCAGCACTCCCGACTGCATCATGGGAGCGGTCAGGTCGCGTGCCTGCTCGGCTTTGGCCAACAGCAGCACACCCGCGGTGGTACCCGCCGCCATTTTCGCCAGATCGTAACCGTTGCCGTCCGGCAGCGGCGACAGAATCACGACAAGAGAAAAGCTGTGGTCGGTGATCTCGCGCCACGCCTCGCCGCCGGTGCGCACGCAGCATATTTCAAACGGCGCCAAGCCGGATAAACATTCGGTCAGCACATCCTGTCCCTTTTGGCTGCCCGCCACCAGTAAAACACGCTCCATACGTCACCGCCCTTTCCCTGTCCTCTGCTTATCTTAAATACGCCCGAAAAAGAGTTGCTGTTCCCACGCGAGAGAATCATCCGCCGCGCAGCATTGCTGCCACTCGCGCTGCTTGATAGCAAAATAGCTGTCCCGCGCGCCTTTCGGCAGCCAACGGGTCACAAACGCGCTGTTTTGTGCGCGTTCCAATGCCTCGCCCAAATTCTGTGGTAATAGCGCCGCTTCGGCCTCCGCCGATTCCCCACTGCTGGGGGCGGTCAGCTTTCGCTTTTGCTCGATCCCGTCCAACCCCGCGTGCAGCAGCAGTGCAAACGCCAGATAGGGGTTGCAGGACGGATCCGGCGACCGCAGCTCCATGCGATTGGATTCGCCGCTGGAGGCGGGAATGCGGATCAGCTGCGACCGGTTTTGGTGGCTCCATGTCACCGCATGGGGCGCTTCAAACGATCCGAACCGGCGGTAGGAGTTGGTCAGCGGATTCAAAAACGCCGTGATATCAGCGGTTTGATCCAAAATGCCCTGCACAAAGCTTTCCGCGTCCTCCGAATGGCGAGGACTGACCTCAAACAGGTTCTTGCCGCCCCGCGCCAGCGACAGATGCACATGCAATCCGTTTCCGGCGCGATCCGGCAGCGGTTTCGGCAAAAACGACGCATACAGTCCGTTTTGCGCGGCAATCGCTTTGACCACCGATTTGAAAGTGACAAAATTATCTGCCGCTGTCAGCGCATCGGCATAGCGGAAATCCACCTCGTTTTGACCGGGCCCCTGCTCGTGATAGGAGCTTTCGGGCTGCAACCCCATTGCTTCCAGCGCCAAGCAGATTTCGCGGCGAATGTTTTCGCCGCGATCCAGCGGAGCCATATCGGCATAGGTGCCGTGATCGAACAGCTCGTTGGTGGGGTTGCCGTTTTCGTCGGTACGGAATAGATAAAACTCACATTCCGTTCCCACCCGGCAGATATAACCAAGATCCGCCGCACGTTGGGTCGCCTGCTGCAAAATGGCGCGTCCGGTATCTTCAAACGGTGTTCCGTCCGCATAGCACACATCGCAATACATCCGCATGACCCGTTCGTGCGCCGGGCGCCACGGCAGAATGGAGATAGTGGAGCAATCCGGCACCAAAAACAGATCCGCGTGCTGGATACGCTCCAAGCCGAGGACATTGGGCGATTCAAACCCGATGCCCCGTTCAAAGGCGCGCGGCAGCTCCTGCGCCATAATGGCGATGTTTTTCTGGCTTCCGGTGATATCATAAAACGCCAAACGGATAAACTTGACATCGTTTTCCCGCACGAACTGCAATACCTCTGCCGCGCTGTCTTTCATAACTTCGTCTCCTTAATATACCGTATACAACTGTTTGTAAGGGTTGCGGCTGTTGGGGGTGATCACATAAAACTGTTCAGACAAGATGTTGTCCATATCCTCCGCGAACAGCGCACAAAACTCCTCCAGCGCCGGACGAACCTCATCAAGGTCGCTCTCTTCTGCCGGACGGGCAATCAGTCGATCCGACAAATCCACCGGAAGCGTGCGAGTACGCATAAAGATTTTGCCGCCATGCATCCCGACGCCGCAGAAATTGCCGACCGGTGCCGCCGCCTCCTGTTCGGAACCAAGCCCCAGCACCACGATGGTGCCGCCCGCCTGGTATTCGCCCAAAAAGCTGCCGGCCTTGCCGCCGACCACCAAAAGCGGCTGCTTTTGCTGATAGGCTTTCATGTGGATACCCGCGCGATAGCCGATATCGCCATGCACAAAGATACGCCCGCCGCGCATGGCATAGCCGGTAGCGTCACCCGCCATACCGTCGATCGCGATCAAGCCCTCGTTCATGGTGTCACCCACCGCGTCCTGCGCGTTGCCATGTACCCGCACGGTGCTGCCGTTCAGATACGCGCCAAGCGCGTTGCCGGGTGTTCCGTAAATATCCACCGTTTTGCCGGACGAGCCGTCCGCCACAAAGCGGTGACCGCAGCAGTCGCGCACTTCCACACACGCGTCCGCGCTGCCGCGGATTTGCTGATTGACCTGCCGGTACGACAGATCCGCTGCCTGTATCACCATGCGTAATTCCTCCTTCTCAATGCCGGCTGGCCAGAGCTGCTTTGCGCTGTGCCAGCGGGAACGCCATCAACTGCGGATGCCGTTTCATCGCTTCAAAATCCACCGTATCCAGCGGGGTACGATTGCGGATGAGAGAGGTGTAAATGCCCGCACGACGAACATCGCCGATCAGGATCATACCGTTCAGAACGCCATCCTGTACGAAGAAGCACCGATAATCCTCTTCGTTTTCGATCACGCTCTTCTCCCCATTATAACTCCCCGCGGTCACAATATGCAACCCCATAAATCCAACAGCATTTAAGGGCATCGCTGTATCAAACGGTTTTTCTTCGCCCGCCATGGCATAACCGGCGGCTTCACCCTGCCGATAGGCATTGGGTAGCAGCGCCAGCACCCGCCGTTGACCGGCGGTAATATCATAGCTTTCGCAGCAATCTCCCGCTGCGTACACATGCGGCAGGCTGGTGCGTCCGGAGGTATCCGCCACGATGCCGCGTGCAACCTCGCCACCCGCCTGCGCCACCAGTTCGGTGTTGGGTCGCACACCGACAGCCAGCACCAAAATGTCAAAATCAATCGTCTTTCCGCTTTTCAGCGTAACCTGATGTTTATCAAACGTCGCAGCGCTGTCCGACAGCATAAACCGCAGCCCTTTCTGTTCCAAATAGGTTTGTACCCGTTTGGAGGACGCTTCGTCCAGCACACTGGGCAGAATGCGGTCCGCCATATCCACCACCGTGATCTCCTTGACCCGTTCGTGAATACCTTCGGCGCATTTCAGTCCGATCAAACCTGCCCCCACGATCAACACGCGGGATTCCGAGGTGATCGCCTCACCCAGAGCGGCGGCATCATCCAGCGTCATAAAGGAAAACACCTTATCAACGGTGTCCAGTCCTTGCATGGGCGGTACAAACGGCCGTGAACCGGTGGCAACCAGCAGCTCGTCATAGGGAAGCACTTCGCCGCTTTCCAGCGAAACGGTCTGCGCTTTGGGATCGATCGCCGCAGCAGTTTTGCCCAGCAGCAGCGTAACGCCGTTTTTTTCGTAAAAATCCGCCGGGCGGTAATTCATCCGCTCGCGGTCGGTTTTGCCCCACAGCCAGTAGGAAATAAGCGGGCGACCGTATACCGCGTGTGGTTCCTGTGACACAACCGTGATCGCGCCTTCGGTATCCACGCGGCGAATGCTTTCGATCGCCCCGACAGCGGCGATGGAGTTGCCGATGATCACATACTGTTTCATTGTTTCTCCCCTCCGCTATCTTTCTTCAAATACGATGGCCCGGTTGGGACATCCTTTGACACACGCCGGCTCGCCCGCAGTGTTGTTCAGGCACAGCTCGCATTTCTGTACGGGACCGGATTCACCCGGCATAATCGCGCCGTAAGGACAGGACAGCACACAGGTGTAACACCCCACACATTTGTCCTTGTCCAGCCGGATCACACCGTCCTGCACACTCAGCGCGCCGCTGATGCACCCTTTCACGCACAGCGGTTCCTCACAATGGCGGCAAGCCACCGCAAAGTGTACATCATTCGGTCCATCCTCCACCTGAATGCGCGGGTGAATTTGCACCCCCTGCAGCGCATCCGCCATATACCGTTTGCCCGAATTGGCAAACGCACAGTGATATTCGCACAAATGGCAACCCAGGCACCACTCTTCGTTTACATACACTCGTTTCAAGATTGAACCCTCTTTTCCGTCCCGTTATTCACCGGCGTGTTTGATCCCCAAAACGGACAGTTCTTTTTCGTTCAGCCCGATGCCGCGCAGCATCAATCGGTTGCCGCGCAGAGCTTCGATGGAGTTGATACCCATGCCGCCCATCATTTCTTTGATCTCGTGGGTCCAGGCGTTGACCAGATTGACCAAACGCTGCGAACCGACATCCGGGTTCAGCCGTTTGACCAGATCCGGACGCTGGGTTGCGATGCCCCAGTTGCACTTGCCCGACTGGCAGGAACGGCACAGATGGCAGCCCAGCGCCAGCAACGCCGCTGTACCGATGTACACCGCATCCGCACCCAGTGCAATCGCTTTGACCACATCGGCGCTGGAACGGATACTACCGCCCACCACCAGGGATACTTCACCGCGGATGCCCTCTTCGCGCAGCCGCTGATCCACTGCTGCCAGCGCCAGTTCAATCGGAATACCGATGTTGTCCCGAATACGGGTCGGCGCTGCGCCGGTGCCGCCGCGATACCCATCGATCGCGATAATATCCGCGCCGCTGCGGGCGATACCACTGGCGATGGCGGCAATATTATGCACCGCCGCCACCTTGACGATGACCGGCTTGCGATAATCGGTGGCCTCTTTCAGCGAAAAGACCAGCTGGCGCAGATCCTCGATCGAGTAAATATCATGGTGAGGCGCAGGCGAAATCGCGTCGCTACCCTCCGGGATCATACGCGTTTTGGACACATCCGCCACGATTTTGGCGCCCGGCAGATGTCCGCCGATGCCCGGCTTGGCGCCCTGACCAATCTTGATCTCGATCGCCGCACCCGCGTTCAGGTAATCCTCGTGCACACCAAATCGACCGGATGCCACCTGAACAATGGTGTTGGGACCGTACTGGTAAAAGTCCTCGTGCAGGCCGCCCTCACCGGTATTGTAGCAGATACCCAGTTCTTTCGCTGCGCGCGCCAGCGAGGCGTGCGCGTTGTAGCTGATGGAGCCGTAGCTCATGGCGGAGAACATGATCGGAGTGCTCAGTGCAATACCCGGTTCCAGATTGTTGATAATCTTGCCGTTTTCATCGCGTTCGATTTTAGAGGGCTTTTTACCCAAAAACACTTTGGTTTCCATCGGCTCACGCAGCGGGTCGATGGAGGGGTTGGTCACCTGCGATGCGTTGACCAGCATCTTATCCCAATACACCGGATACGGCTGCGGGTTGCCCATAGAAGAGAGCAGCACACCACCGGTATCCGCCTGACGGTACACCTGCTGAATGGTATCTCCGGTCCAGTTGGCGTTGGGACGGAAGGTGTGATCGGTTTTGACGATCTTCAGCGCCCGGGTAGGACACAGCGTCACACAGCGGTGGCAGTTGACGCATTTGGTTTCGTCCGCCACCATGATGTCTTTTTCTTCGTTATAGCTATGTACTTCGTTGGCGCACTGCCGTTCGCAAACGCGGCACCGGATGCACCGGTCCGGCTGTCGCACCACTTCAAATTCGGGATAAATAAAATTCAGCGGCATAACGACCCCTCCTCCTCAGGCTGCTGTTGCAGCCGCACGATCACCGGCTCGCCGCCCTTGGGCGACCAGATCCGATCCAGTTCCGGTTCGATGATGCGGATGGCGGATTCCTCGCTGGCAACATACAAGCGGTTGCCCTTTTCCGCCGCCACCATCGACCGCAGTTTCAGCCGGTCGTTCAGCGCCATCATGCCGCCTTCAAACCCGAGCAGGATGGAGAACGGACCAGTCACCAGCAGGCTGGGGAACGCCTGCCGCAGATAGGTGAGCTCTTCCCGTTTGTCGGCGGGCAGACGCTCGATCGTGTTCCAGAAGGGGGCGGCAATGACGTGCGCCGCTTCTTCCAGCGTCATTCCCTGCTTGCGCAGCAGGAAATCGAAAATATAGGTAATGACTTCGGTATCGGTCAACAGTTCACAGCGATAACCGAACATTTCCACAAAGCGGCGGTTGGCATCATAAGAAGAGATCTCACCGTTGTGTACAATCGAGTAATCCAGCATCGCAAAGGGATGCGCGCCGCCCCACCAGCCGGGAGTGTTGGTGGGATACCGGCCGTGTGCGGTCCAGCAGTAGCCGGCGTATTCATCCAGCCGATAGAACTCGCCCACATCCTCGGGGAAGCCGACCGCTTTGAACACACCCATGTTTTTGCCGCTGGAGAAAATGTACGCACCGGGAATTTCGGTGTTGACCCGAATCACGCAGCGCGCCACAAACTCGCGCTCATCCAGCTGGCTGTCCGACAGTTTGTGCGGCAGCGGGGCGACAAAGTAGCGCCAGATCAGCGGCTCATCGGTGATGCTCGCCACCTTTTTGGTGGGAATCTTGGACAGGTTGATAATATCAAAATGCCGATCCAAGAAAGCCTCGCATTGCGCCTTGGCGTTCGCATCGTCATAAAACACATGGAACGCATAGAACTGGGCGTATTCGGGATAGATACCATATCCGGCAAAACCGCCGCCCAAACCGTTGCTGCGGTCGTGCATGACCGCGATGGAGCGAATGATCTCGTTGCCGTTGATGCGCTCGCCGTCTTTGGCAAAAATGCCGGAGATGGCGCAGCCGGACGGGATCCTCACTTGCCCTTCTTTTAGCATATTCGTTCACTCCTTACACCAAAAAAGCGTCCACGGTTTATGGCGTTTCCCCACCCTCCGGAGAAACAGCCTATCCGTGAACGCCCTTGTTCGAATGGTATTATATCAATTTGCAAGTTTCGTGTCAAGAGATTTCATAACATTTTTTGTTATTGTCGAAAACAACATAATTTGACGCACAATTATCCTTTATAAAATGTGCAAATGACAGAACGGCAAAAAAATATTGCAAAACCACTTGACAAATGCGCTGCGGTCTTCTATAATGCGCTTGTACAGCAAAGGCGCTGCGGATGAGATATCCGCGGCGCCTTCTTCTTTTTTAAGAAGTATTTCTGCTGCATACTGATTAAAAGGAGAGATTTGTATGAGTACCTGTCCTGTAACGGAAACCGCAACGACCCTGCCGGAGCTGTTCGGCAGCATGGTGTTCAACGACAAGGTTATGAGGGAACGCCTGCCGAAAGACACCTATAAGGCATTGCGCAAAACCATTCAGCTTGGCAAAAGCCTGGACAGAAGCATTGCCGATGTGGTCGCCAACGCGATGAAAGACTGGGCGGTGGAAAAAGGTGTGACCCATTTCACCCACTGGTTCCAGCCGATGACCGGTGTTACCGCTGAGAAGCACGACAGCTTCATTTCGCCGGAAGGCGACAGCTCCATCATTATGGAGTTTTCAGGCAAAGAGCTGGTCAAAGGCGAGCCGGATGCGTCCAGTTTCCCGTCCGGCGGCTTGCGTGCCACCTTTGAGGCGCGTGGCTACACCGCGTGGGATCCCTCCTCGTATGCGTTTATCAAAGACAACACCCTGTGCATCCCCACCGTGTTTTGTTCCTATGGCGGTGAGGCGTTGGATAAAAAGACTCCCCTGCTGCGTTCGATGGAAGTGTTGAACAAGCAGGCGATGCGTATTCTGCGGCTGTTTGGCAACGAGAATGTGACTCGTGTCAACACCACGGTCGGTCCCGAGCAGGAGTATTTCCTGGTGGACAAAGATCTGTATCGTCAGAGAGAGGATCTGATGCTGTGCGGCCGCACCCTGTTTGGTCAGAAATCCCCGAAAGGCCAGGAGCTGGAGGATCACTACTTCGGTGTCATCAAGCCCCGTGTCAAAGCCTTTATGAAGGATTTGAACGACGAGCTGTGGAAGCTGGGCGTTCTGGCCAAAACCGAACATAACGAAGTGGCTCCGGCACAGCACGAGCTGGCCCCCATTTTCAGCACCACCAATTTAGCTACCGATCACAACCAGTTGACGATGGAAACCATGAAAAAGGTAGCGGATCGCCACGGGCTGACCTGCCTGCTGCACGAGAAACCGTTCGAAGGCATCAACGGAAGCGGTAAACATAACAACTGGTCTATCTCCACCAACACCGGTGTCAACCTGTTGGAGCCGGGTGATTCGCCCCGCGAAAACGCCCAGTTCCTGCTGTTCCTGACGGCGGTGATCAAAGCAGTAGACGAATATCAGGATCTGCTGCGGGTGTCGGTTGCCAGCGCCGGCAACGATCACCGTTTGGGCGCGAACGAGGCGCCGCCTGCCATCGTGTCCATGTTCCTCGGCGACGAGTTGACCGATATTCTGGAATCCATTGTCAACGATTCGGATTACGATAAGAAAGAAGCCGAGCTGCTGCGGGTTGGTGTTCATATTCTGCCCAAGTTCCCCAAAGACACCACCGACCGCAACCGTACCTCTCCGTTTGCTTTCACCGGCAACAAGTTCGAGTTCCGTATGCTGGGCTCTGATTTGTCCATCTCCGGTCCCAACGTGGTGCTGAACACCATCGTAGCGGAGGAGCTGTCGCAGTTTGCAGACGAGCTGGAAAACGCCGAAGACTTTGAAACCGCGCTGCACACCTTGATTCAGAAAACCATCAAGGAACACAAGCGCATCATCTTTAACGGCAACAACTATGCGCCTGAATGGGTGGACGAAGCAGCCAAGCGCGGCTTGCTAAATCTGAAGACCACCGCCGATGCGCTGCCCGCCTTTATTGCGGAAAAGAACATCGCGATGTTCACCAAGCACAAGATCTTCACCACCACCGAGATTCGCTCGCGGTATGACATCCTGATGGACGAGTATTGCAAGAAGCTGCACATCGAGGCACTGACCATGGTGGACATGGCGCAGAAGCAGATTCTGCCGGCGGTATCCGCGTATGTGCAAAAGCTGACGAAGCTGGCGCTGGATAAGAAAGCGTTGTGTGCGGATTTGCCGGTAAGCTATGAGACGGAAACCGTCAAGCAGCTGTCCGCTTATGCTGCCGATATGCAAAAAGCGCTGGCAACGCTGAGCGCCGACATCGATAAGGCGGAAGCGCTTGAAGATGTAACTGCTCGCGCCAATGCCTACAAAGATACTATTTTGGCGGATATGGATGCGCTGCGTGCGGCAGCGGACGCTGCCGAAGCGTTGACCGCGCAGGAAGATTGGCCGTTCCCCTCCTATACCGAGCTGTTGTACAGCGTATGACAGTCGAGCGAACGGGTCCGCTTCCCGTCGCTTCACAAGGTGGTCGTGCGGTGATTTTAACCCTTAGTTGCCTCAAGGGGAACGGTTGTGATCTGACACTCTCCTTCACCCTTATCCCTCCGCTGCACAGCACCGCCGCTGTTTTACCGGTATAGGATTCACCCCCGGAGCTCTCCACCGTACGGAGGACTTCGGGGGTTAGTTTTTGCCTACAAAAGATCAGTGTATACATCGGCGTTACGAATGATGCCGGTGTGTTCCAGTGTATGGTTAGTCGTCTGAACAATCTCCCCCACACTTATTTGCGTGCAGCGCTTAATCGTCCACCGAATATGGGCTACCTACAGAAACAGCCCCCACGAATCAACGATCCGTGGGGGCTGCAAGCGTTTTAAGTTCTTCTTGAATTAGAAGCCCTGCGCCATCATCGCGTTGGCGACTTTCTCGAAGCCAGCGATGTTCGCGCCCATCACATAGTTACCCTTCATGCCGTAACGCTCGGCAGCGTCCGCCATGTTGTGGGTGATGGTCACCATGATGTTTTTCAGCTTCGCATCGACCTCTTCATAGGTCCAGCTCAGGCGCTCGCTGTTCTGGGACATCTCCAGAGCAGAGGTAGCCACGCCGCCGGCGTTGGCCGCTTTGCCGGGAGCAAAGATAACGCCATTCTGCTGCAGATACTCGGTGGCTTCCATGGTGGTGGGCATATTCGCGCCCTCGCACACCGCGATGACACCGTTGGCAACCAGCGCTTTGGCATCGTCCAGATTCAGCTCATTCTGAGTAGCGCACGGCAGCGCCACATCCACTTTCACCGTCCACACGCCCTTGCCGTCGTGATACTCGGCCTGGGGACGCGCTTTGACATACTCGGAAATACGGCCACGGCGCACTTCTTTGATCTCTTTGACCACATCCAGATCGATGCCGTCTTTATCGTACACCCAACCAGTGGAATCAGAGCAGGTCACCACTTTGGCGCCCAGCTGCTGCGCTTTCTGGATGGCGTAGATCGCCACGTTACCGGAACCGGACACCGACACGGTTTTGCCAGCGATGTCTTTGCCGTTCAGTTTCAGCAGCTCTTCGGTCAGGTACAGCAGACCGTAACCGGTCGCCTCGGTACGAACCAGCGAACCGCCGTAGGTCAGACCTTTACCGGTCAAAACGCCTTCGTATTTGTTGGTCAGGCGTTTGTACTGACCATACATATAACCGATCTCGCGGGCACCCGTGCCGATATCGCCGGCCGGAACATCCACATCCGCGCCGATGTGGCGATACAGCTCGCTCATAAAGCTCTTGCAGAACGCCATGATCTCGCGATCGGATTTGCCTTTGGGATCAAAATCAGAGCCGCCTTTGCCGCCGCCGATGGGCAGACCGGTCAGCGAGTTTTTGAAGATCTGCTCAAATCCCAGGAATTTAATGATACCCAGGTTCACAGAGGGGTGCAGACGCAGACCACCCTTGTACGGTCCAATGGAATTGTTGAACTGCACACGATAACCGGTGTTGACATGGGCCTGACCCTTGTCGTCCACCCACGGCACACGGAACATGATCTGACGATCCGGCTCGACCAAACGCTCCAGCAGCGCCTCTTTGCGGTATTGCTCTTCGTTCGCTTCGATCACGGGACGCAGAGAATACAAAACCTCTTTTACCGCCTGCAGGAATTCCGGCTGGCTGGGATTTTTGGCTACGACCTGTTCGACTACTTCGTCAACATACGACATACTTGAACACACTCCCATCAAAAATTCTCAGTATCCACAGCAAAATCGACGCACGCGCCCATCTGCTATGAGTAACCCTACAATATGCAATTATATAAGGTTTATCTTTCATTGTCAACCGTTTTTCTGCAAAAACAGGATTTTACAAGCGATTTTATAGAAAGTTTTTGGTTGCAATCCTGCAATTTGCCGTTTGTGGCGGGTGTCACTCCCCTTCGCAGCCAAATTGCAGGTTGTTTTTGGGTGGCAATCGTGGTATAGTAGTCGTCATTACGGTTTATGAGGAAAGGAACGAGAACAAATGTTAATCCGTGAGCGTCGGTTTTATCGGCGCATTTTAACCATCGCTATTCCGATTGCGTTGCAAAATCTCATCACGCTGATCACCAGCATGATGGATACGGTGATGTTGGGGCGTGCCGATGACACCGGTGTGCTGTTGTCCGCTTCGTCACTGGCCAACCAACCATTTTTTATTTTGACCATCACCACCTTTGGGCTGGCCGGAGCCGCCTCGGTACTAACGGCGCAATATTGGGGCAAAGGCGACACCAAAGCGATCCGCGCTATTTTCTCGCTGGCGATCAAAGCGGCGGCGATCGTATCGTTTTTGATGGGTACGGTGGTGCTGCTGTTTCCGGAAACGATTATGGGGTTGTTTTCCAACGATGCACCGGTGATCGCCAAAGGGGTGGATTATCTGCGCATCATCGGCTTTGCTTATTATACCTTTGGTATCAGCAACACCATCATCTGCACTCTGCGCGGTATTGAGGTGGTGCGCATCTCGGTGATCGTCAATCTGGCCTCGCTGTTTACCAATGTGTTTTTGAACTGGGTGCTGATTTTTGGTAATCTCGGCGCACCGGCACTCGGGATCCGGGGCGCTGCCATCGCCACCCTGTGTGCGCGGCTGCTGGAATTTGTCATCACCATCGTCTATCTGTTTTTCATCGACAAGCGGTTGCAATTCCGGTTGCGCGATTTGCTGCATTTTCACAAAACGCTGGCGAGTGACCTGCTGCGCTGCGGCACACCGGTGGTCATCAACGAACTGGCGTGGTCGCTCGGAATCACGGTGCAGGCTGCCATTTTGGGACACATTCGTTATGCCGCCGGCGATCCGGTAGCTGCCAACTCCATCGCCGGGATTGTACAGCAGCTGTCCACGGTGTTTATCTTTGGCATCGCCAACGCCGCGGCCGTGATGGTGGGCATGACTATTGGCGAAGGGAAACAGGAGCTGGCAAAGAAACAGGCACACACCTTCAAATATTTGAGCTTTTTAATCGGTGTGCTGGCGTGCGGACTGATTTTGCTGCTGAAAGATCCGTTTATCAACTTTTATCATATTCCCGAAGCCACCAAGGAGCTGGCTCGGCAGCTCATGGTCGTGATCGCGTTTGTCACGATTTTCGTGTCGTCCTCCTCGGTACTGATCGTCGGTGTATTGCGCGGAGCGGGCGACACCACCTTTTGTTTGGCGTCGGAAATGGTGTGCTTATGGCTGATCGCTACTCCCCTGGCATTCGTGCTGGCTCATGTGCTGCACGCGCCGGTGCCACTGGTTTTGATCGGTATGAAAATGGATGAACCCTGCAAAACCACCGCTTGTCTGATCCGTATGCGCGGCGACAAATGGCTGCGCAGCCTGACGCGCGAATTTTCATAAACTCCCGATTTATCATCCGGATGTCACAGAGCCCCGTTACACCATGGTGTAACGGGGCTCTGTGACTATAGGAAAAAAGAGAAAAAGAAGAAAGCGTTTTGAAATCGGTCAGCAACCGGTAGCGAGCCGCAAAATGACGAGCGCATCGGCGGCGGTGACCTTTCCGTCTTTGTTCATATCCGCTGCCAGGTTTTGCGTATTGGTCAATGCGATTTTTCCGGCTGCCGCTTGCAGCGTCATCAACGCGTCGATGATGGTCACCTGTTGGTCAGCATTGACATCACCGAGCGTGTATACCGGCTGCTCGCGCGTGATCGTAACCGTATATACCCGCGTGGTGGATTGATCCGGCGCGGTGACGGTCAGCGTGACCGGCTTGGTGTAGTTGGTAACATCGAGCGGGGCAACTGTCGCGCTGGTCATCAGCGTCAGTTCCGGCTTCAGCTGGCTCAAATCAGTATCATACGGCAGCGTGAGAGAAACGCTTCCCGCCGCATCATCAATCACTGCCTGCTGTCCGTTCACGGCAAAGCCGTACAAGCGCGCTCCCGCTTCGCGGACACCTTTCTCAAACAGCTCCGCCAGCAAGGCGTGTCCGGTATCGCTGGGATGGATACCATCCGCAAAGTAGACGCTGCCGTCCAAGCCACGGGTGCCGCTGTTCGCATCGATCAGCGTGCATCCCATCTCTGCCGCTACTTTACGCTGCAGCGGAGCAATCTCTCCGGTGATAACCTCATCGTTGATACTCCAGTTGCGGCTGTACGCCGTCGGCGACGTTGCCAGAATCACTACCGGATGGGACGGCAAGGCACGATACGCATTGATCAGATCCCGCAGATCCTGCTCGTATTTTTCTTTATACGGTGATTTCCAGTTTTGATCCTTGGAATCGTTGGTGCCCAGCATGATGGTGACCACATCCGGCTCGAACGCTAGGCTGTTTTTATAGGTATCGGTCTTCACATAATCGTTGCCATCCGCGCTGCCGCTGATCAGCGTTTTGCCGGAGTTGCCGAAATTCTGCACCGTGTAGTGCGAACCCAGTCGTTTTTGCAGCTGGCTGACATAATTTTGAGAGGAACTGGAAGCCCCCACACCATAGGTAATGCTGTCGCCCACGCACGCCACCTTTACCTTGGTCGGCTCGGTGGTACGAATGATCTTGGCATCATTCAGTGCCATGGTCATGGCACCATCAAACTTGTTCACACTGTCGATGTACATACGGAACCGGTTAACCGTTGACCAGTCCATACCGTTATCCGCGTTGGCTACCACCATATCCGACAACGGGAAATACAACACATTGCTGCCCAAATGCAGATCCAGCGTCCGCGTATTCACATATACGCTGCGCTCCTTGCCGTTTTCATCAGTCGCTCTCAAGCGGATCTGACCGTTATTCAACAGGCCGCTGACTTCCTCGTTGGGATCGCGCGTAATGTCCAGCGTGGCAAACAGGTAAACCTTGCTCAAATCCTCCTTGGACAGATCCAGCTGCTGGCTGAGGTTTGTCCAGTTCAAGCTCAATATATCCGTCTGCTTTGTTTTGGTAGCGGTCTGATCCGCAATGGTTGCCAAAACCGTGCCGAAATGGCGGAACTCCAACCGGTCAATGGCGTCGAGCAGGTTGCGCGCTGCCTCGTCCACCATGGCTTTGGTCGCTTTGGTTGAAGCGTATACATTGGTGGCTATCGCCAAAGCGTTTTGATACGCCGTGTAGCTCTCCTGTGTATACACATCGTCGCGTACACGAGTATCGATCGCCTGTTTCAAAGCAGTTTTATCGGGATTCATTTGAGATATCGCCGAACCGTAGACGTTCCATTCCGCCACTGCATATCCATCACCGGAGCTATGATGCATAACCAGCCGCACATATCGCGCATTAAGCGACAGGTCGGCGGATTCGGTTTTGCCGGCTCCCTGTGTGACGGTGGCGGCATCGCTCCATGTTTGTCCATCGGCAGACAGCTGCCAAGTATACGCCGTTGCGTAAGGTTCACCCCACACCACCTCAACACGGTCGATCTGGTGAGGTTCACCCAAATCCACCGTAAGCGACTCTTCGGATTGGTCGGAAGTCCATAGCGTATCGGTTTTGCCGTCCGTTACCTGCGAAACGGTGTTGCCGGCTTTGTCGGTCACCGATTTGTTCAAAGCCGCATTATCGCTGTCGATTTGCATACTGCCGTAAATCTCCAGCTCCCAAATGGAAAGCCCATACTGCTTGAGCGCCAGCTCTTTGCCTTGTACACGCAGATAGCGACCGGTCGTGCCTTGAGGCAAAGCGGTTTGCACCGTTATGATCTTATCGCCGGTTTCGTCCTTATATTGGACAGGTGCTACCGTTTTCCATGTTTCGCCGTCATCCGACACATCAATGTTATATTGGGTCGCATAGGACGCCTCCCACAGGATGCGCACGCCGTCGATACGGGTGTTCATACCCAAGTCAGCCACGATCCAGCTGTCCTGCTTACCGCGTTCCGCCACCCAACGGGTAGACATATCACCATCCACCGCATAGCTTGCCGGTTTGGTTTCGGCGCTGGCTGTCATCGGTTTGTTGGTCGCCAAATTGTGACTGGTTTGGAAGTTGATCTCCCTGATCTGGTATACATCGCCGGAGCTTTCGGTGAACCAAAGGCGCCAGTACCGGCTGATTACATTAAAGGGGATCGTTTCGGTGCCGCCTGTGCCGCTCTCCTGGGTATAGGCGGTTTGCCAGCTGACACCGTCTTCGGAATATTGCAGCTCGTATTTCGTTGCATAATTCTCGCCCCAGTAAACCGTGAGATTGTTCACATACAAATCCTCACGCATATCATACTGGATCCACGAGGGTTGCTCTCCACTTTCCCAATAGGTCTCCAAATTTTTATCGAACACTTTGGCTGCATTATGTTCCGGAACGGTCGTGCTGGACTGCATCAGCGAGCTGCCGCCCACCGACTGGGTGATGCTTTTGCCCGCATACGGTTCCGAAAGCGAGCAAAATTCGGTCACCAGATTGGTGTTATCCGTGGTCAGCACCACATTCACCAGCGTGTTAGGCTTGGTGTTGGACACGGCTTGCGAAATCATCGGCTCGCTGCCGGATTCGTCGATAATCAGCGAGCAAGGACCATCCACCGATACCGTTTTGCCGTCCGCGTATTCCAGCGTGCCGGCCTCATAAAAGTTGATTTGGGTCAATTTCAGTCCGTCGTGGCGCACCGCCTGTACCTTGTCGGTGTTGGCTACGATAACGATCTGGCTGTTGGCACTGTAAGACGCGAGCTGTTGCTCGGTGGTGTTCGGCACCACGATATAAGCGTAAGTATCGTTAGACGGCGCCACGCCGTGATCCAGCCACAACGAGAAGGTGTTGACATCGGTTTCACCAAACCGATCTTCGTCCAAATTGCCGTAGCCATTGCCCCGCACGGTAGGATATTTTTTGGCGGTATGATTCAGGTTGGAAAGGTGCACCTCGGTCGACTGCGGGAACACATAACCGATTTTGTTGTTGTACACATAGTTCGCCTGAACAGTCTTGTCATCGGTACCATCGGCCACGGCTTCACCGTTGACCGACACATCCGCCGCCTTGGCCTGGTTGAGGGTCGTGTGGATGGAGGCGGCGTGGTTTGCTCCGATACCGGCTCCCAGTGCAACATACTCATTGTCAAAGAAGAAATAACCAATCTTACCCCATGTGCGTTTGTTGGTGCCGTCGTGTTTGTTGAAGGTGTACGCCGTGGCGCCGTAGGTGCCGTTGGTTACACCCCAACAATCGTTGGAATCGTTGTCGAATCCATAGTGGGTGGCCAGCACAAAGGGAGCGGTAACGCCCGGCACATGCCGCCAATCATAGGTATTGTACACACTGTTGTACTCATCGCCGTCGATCATCACGCTGGCGGTAGCATCGGCTGTCCAGAAAATCAAGTTACCAAAGTCCGTCTTGGGCCAGGTCGCGCGCCATTCGGTTGATTTCATTCCTTTGCTGTTCATGCGAACGTTGACGCCGTAGCCTTCCCGCATATGCGACATCAGCGCCGAGGTCCACATATAATTGCTGCCGTTGGCACCGTTGTAGGTGCTGCTGGCACCGGTAATGCTGTCCAGCACCTTTTGGTATTCGGCGGCATGTTTCGGGTCGTTTTTGACCATCCGCTGCAACGGTTCGATATATCCGCTGGCGCTGCCGCCTTTATAGCCATCCGCCATTTCCAGCAGATTGCCGCGCATCATCCAGCGGGTACCGCCCAGCATATAATCAGCCATCAAATCGAGCACCGACTGCGGCATGGCATAGTCGGTACCGGCCAGCAGATCGATCCACAGCGACATATCGGAAAACAGCGATTTGCCGTAGCCGTTGGTATACAACTGATATCCGTGGCAATGGAAGGTGTTATCCACCTGAATGGCTTCGTCGGTCAGCCCGCCGACCCGCAGATTAACGGCCAGATTCTTTTCGACCACTTTTTTAAGCTGCGCTGCATCTCCGGCCGCCAAAGACCAGTAAAGAGCATTTTGTGTGTTCCACAAAGCGTTTTGTCCGGAATCGGCGGAACCATCTTTGTTTACCCGGCGCAGGATAAGAGCCATCGATTCTTTGGACAATCCCTCTTTCATCACCACACCGATGGGACCGAACCGGCGGGGTACGCCATTGCTGTTTTCCCACCAGTTGGTGGACCAGGGACCAACCCAGTTGGGGTCGTTGGGGTTCGCATCTTTGATGCTGGCCCAATAATCAAAGGCTTTGTTCACCCCATCAGCCATCTTTTGGCTGTGGTAATATTCGCCGCCTTCTTTGGCCCAAGCGTAGGACATGGCCAGCATACGGTCCAGCGCCAGATATGGCTCCCACGCGGCGCCGTTGGCCGCTGACAGAGTGCAGTAATAATCCACATCCGACCAGCTGCCATCCTCGTTTTGCATGTCCAGATATTCGCCCGCTTTAGAAACGTAGCAAATGCCGTTGTGCGCACCGCTGCTGTGAACAGCGTCGTTGCGCAGAAAATACTGGGTGATCCGCTGCCGGATCAAATCCATCTGTTCCTCCGGCGTTAAGTCCTTTTGAGGAACAACGGGTTTCACCATCGGGATGGTGGGATACTTGTTTTCGGTATATTGCCAATTCACCGCCGGCACCGCTTTTTCTGTTTGGTTCACATTATCCGCAAACATAATGCCTGCCTCCACATTAGCATTGAGCGTATCAGCAAATGCCTGCGACTGCATATCGCCGGCGCTCATTTTAACGGTGGTGTTCAAAAATTTGGTACAGCTGTCTTCCAGTGCATAGCAGTGTACGGTTTTCACCGCGCCCGGCCAGGCACTGCACACGATCGCCCCTTGGGTCAGCAGAGTGCTGCCGGCAACGGTTCCCGCATTATAGCAGTTTTCGATCGTATAGGTCAGATCGGCCGTGGCCAGACCGATGATACCGCCCACCTTGTCTTTCCCGTTGACCGCACCGAAGTTGGCGCTATTCGCGATACTGACGGCGTTCACACCTTTTTCGGAATACGACACTTTACCAACCAAGCCGCCAGTGAATCCTCCGCCGGTAATGGTGCCGTAGTTCATGCAGTTCACGATAACGCCATGCTTTACACGACCGGCCAGACCGCCGACACCTTCTTTGTTCGTTGCTGTCACCGATGCACGGTTCACACAACGATCTATGGTGCCGTTCACCATTTGCCCCACGATGGCACCGGTGCTTTGGGCGGAAGAGGTGATGCTGCCCTCAACAGTCAGATTTTTCACCAGTGCATCGCCGTTCATGGCAAACAGCAAGCTGGCGTTCCACGTTCCGGTGGCTTTCACGCCCTGTCCGTCCGCGCCGGAAAAGCGGATAGCATAGCCGTTGCCATCCAGAATATCCCAAAACGCGTCGGTGTTTTCGTTGGTGCCGAGAGGCTTCCATTCTGCTTCGTCGATGGAAATGTTCCCGGTCAGATAATAATACACCTTGGACGCTTCTTTGCCTGTGTGAACGGCTTTCAGATCGTCCACCGTTTCGATCGCCGACAGGGTGTATCCCTCCGGAAGATCAAAATCAGCGGCGTCCTCCGCCGACGCCAGCAAAATGCCGGTCGGCAGCATGGTCATCAGCATGGCGACCATACCCAAAACCGCCAAGCCCTTTCGAATATACCGTTTCATAACATCCTCCTTATGCAACAGTAGTCTGCTTTACTATCTGTACAAAATCATAGCACCTTTTAACTTGAATTTGTATGCTTTGTTTGCGATAAAATATGTAAGCTTTGCTCTCTTAACTGATACAGCAGAGCCCCGGTACACCACAGTGCACCGGGGCTCTGCCAGCATAGGAAAAAGAGAAAAAGGAAAATGCTTTTTGAAAAAGATAACGGTATCAGCAACCGGTGGCGCGACGCAAAACGGTCAGTGCATCGACAGCTGTGATGTTACCGTCTTTGTCCATATCCGCTGCCAGATGCTGCGTATTGGTCAGCGTGATCTTATCCGCCGCTGCTTGCAGCGTCATCAGCGCATCCACGGCATCCACCTGCTGATCGCCATTGACATCACCCGGCGTGTACGTCGGCTGCTCCCGCGTGATGGTAACGGTGTACACCCGCGTGGTGGATTGATCCGGCGCGGTGATCGTCAGTGTGACCGGTTGGGTATAATCTGCGGCACCGGACGGTGTAGCCGTCGCGCTGGTCATCAGCGTCAGTTCCGGCGCCAACGCAGTCAGATCAGTATCGGCCGGCAGCGTGAGCGAAACGGTTCCGGCGGCATCGTCGATCACCGCCTGCTGTCCGTCCACAGCAAAGCCGTACAACCGAGCACCCGCTGCGCGGATACCCTCTTCAAACAAATTCGCCAGCAAGGCGTGACCGGTATCGCTGGGATGGATACCATCTGCAAAATAGACGCTGCCATCCAACCCTTTGGTGCCCGTGTTGGCATCGATCAGGGGGCATCCCATTTCCGCTGCCACTTTGCGTTGCAGCGGCGCAATCTCACTTTCGATGTTGCTGTTGTTGATGTTAAAGTTGTGGCTGTATGCCGTCGGCGATGTTGCCAGAATCACCACCGGATGAGACGGCAGCGCACGATATATGTTGACCAGCTCGCGCAGATCCTGTTCGTACCGCTCTTTATACGGCGATTTCCAGTTTTGGTCTTTGGAATCGTTGGTACCCAGCATAATGGTGACCACATCCGGCTGGAACTCCAGACTCTTTTGATAGGTATCGGATTTCACATAATCGTTGCCATCCGCGCTGTCGTTTATCAGGGTTTTGCCGGAGTTACCGAAGTTTTGCACCGTATAGCGCGACCCCAACTGTTTTTGCAGGCGACTGACATAGTTCTGGCTAACGCTGGAAGCCCCCGCGCCGGCAGTGATGCTGTCACCGACACATGCCACTCTCACCTTAGCCGGCTCGTTTGTACGGATGATCTGGACATCACTCAAGGTCAGCGACAGATCCCCATCGACACGGTTCACGCTGTCGATATACAGGCGGAAGGTTTCCACTTTGGACCAATCCATCTCCCCTGTTTTGTTGGTCATATCAGTCAGCGGGAAATACAGCACATTGCGTCCCAGCTGGTTGACCAGCGTGTTGGTATTGATCCACACATTGTTCTCGCTGGAGCCGGTATTGGGTGACCGCAGCAGAACGCGGCCGTTGCCAAACATATTGTTTTCCACTTTATCCGGATTACGGGTCACATCCACCGTGGCAAACAGATAGATTTTGTTCAGATCCTCTTTGGACAAATCCAGCGTTTTTCTGAGTTTTGTCCAGTTCAGACTGAAAATTTTCCCGCCGCCGCTAATGTTTAATGTGGTGCCTTTCACCGTTGCCAGTGTTTCGCCGAAATGGCGGAACACAAGCTGCTGTTGTGCGGCTTTCAGCGCATCCAGCGCAGCGTCCACCTCCGGCTGTGTGGCATAAACTGCTTCGTAAACATCTGTTGCTGCTGCCAATGCCTGCTGATACGCGGCATACGATTCCGACGTGTACACATCGTCACGCACCACCAGATCGATCGCTTTTTTCAGCGACAGTTTATCCGATGCCACCTCGACGAGCGGGGCACCGTATACCTCCAGCTCATAGATCGACATACCATACTGCCGCAGCGCCGTTTTTTCGCCCAGAATACGCAAATATCGTCCGCTGGTTCCGGCAGGCAAGGCGGTTTGTACCCACCCCTTTTGACCGTCGACGCCGGTGATGCCTTTCCAGTTTTCCCCGTCATCCGACCAGTTGATGGTATATTTCGAGGAATACGCCGCTTCCCACAGCACGCGCACCGCATCCAAGCGGGTTTCCACACCCAGATCCACCACAACCCAGTTGTCATCGCGGCTGCGTTCGCCCGCCCAGCGGGTAGAGGCATCGCCATCCACGATATAGGATGCCGGCATGGCGTCGGAGTAGGTATAGCTGACCTTTACCGGTCGATCCAGCGCCATATTGCTGCTGGTTTTGAAGCTGATTTCCTTGATTTGATACGCTTCGCCGGAGCTTTGGGTACACAGCAGCCGCCAATAGCGGCCAATCGTGTTATAAGGTACCGTTTCTACTCCGCCCTGTCCGTTTTCCTGCGTATAGGTGGTTGTCCAATGGACCCCATCCTCCGAATATTGCAGCTGATACGCTTTGGCGTATTGATCGCCCCAGCGGATCTCCATATCGCCGATATACAGTTCCTTTTGCATATCGTAGCTGATCCACGCTTGCGATTCGGTGCTTTCAAAATAGGTTTCCTCGTCCTGATCGAACAGGCGGGCAGTGCTGTGGCCGCCTGTCGTCGGGCTGGATTGTACCAGCGAGCTGCCACCCACCGGAAGCGTAATGCTTTTGCCGGCGTACGGTTCCGACAAGGAGCAGAATCTGGTATCGGTGGTCGTACCGGAGTCCGTCAGCGATACCATCACGGTTTGGGCACTCTGTGTATTGGACACCGCTTCGGTGATGGTGGTTTCGCTGCCGGATTCATCAATAATCAGCGAACAGGCTCCGTCCACCGACACGGTTTTGCCGGGAGTATATTCCAAGCTGCCGGCAGCATAGAAATTGATTTGCGTTTGTTTCAACCCTTCGTGGCGCACTGCCTGCACCTTATCGGTATTGGCAATGATAGTGATCGGATTTTCGCGGCTATACGCCGCCACCTCTTCTTCCGATGCGGCAGGCAGCACAATATAGGAATAGCTGCTGCTGGTCGGTTTGGTGCCGTGATCCAGCCACAGCGAGAAGGTGTTTTGCGGATCCGGCAGTTTATCCGGATCCAGCTGCTCACCAAACTGCGAATAGCCGGTACTCCACAGCGACGGATACTTGTCCTTTTGATTTTCGTTGGACACATGCACCTCCGTCGGCTGCGGGAAGATATAGCCCACCTGGTTGTTGTAAGCATACGACGCCGTATACGTGGTATCCAATGTTCCCATCGCAACGGCTGTACCGTTCACCGACGCATCAGCCGATTTGGTCTGGTTGACCGTGGTGTGGATGGGCTGCGCATGCTCCGAGCGGATCCCTGCCCCCAGCGCGACATATTCATCGTCGAAGAAGAAATAGCCAACCTTGCCATAGGTGCGCGTTTTGCTGCCGTCATCCATGCAGAATGTATAAGCGGTGGCACCCTGCTGTCCGTTGGACACGCCCCAGCAATCGTCGTTCGCACTGTTCAGTCCATAAGTAGAGGCGATCGCATACGGAGCAGTGGTGCCCGGCACATGCCGCCAGTCGTACGAGGCGTACACGCTGTTGTATTCGTCGCCATCCACCACTACCGTGTTGGCGCCACTGACTGTCCAGAAAATCAGATTGCCGTAATCGGTATCCGGCCAGGTGGCGCGGAACTCGGACGGTTTCATATTTTTGTGGATCATGCGCACATTCACGCCGTAATCTTCACGCATCTGCGACATCAGCGCCGAGGTCCACATATAGTTGTTGCCGTTAACGCCGCTGTCGGCACGTTTGCCGAGAATATTATCCAGCACCTTTTGATATTCCGCGGCGTGGGTCGGATCGTTTTTGATCATTCGCTCCAGAGGTGCCACATACCGGCCAACATACCCCGGTTTCACACAGGCGGTGTAACCCAAATAGATTTCCAGCAGATCGCCGCGGATCATCCAGCGCGTTCCATCCAGCATATATTCCGCCATCAGATCGATCACACTTTGCGGCAGTGCAAAATCGGTTCCGGCCAATGTATCGATCCAAAAGGACATATCGCGGAACAGCGAAGCACCATAGCCGTTGGTGTACAGCAGATTGCCGTGGCAATGGAAGGTGTTATCCACCTGAATGGCTTCGTCAGTCAGCCCGCCACGGCGCAGATTTACCGACAAATTTTCGGTAACAACCTTTTTGAACTGCGCCGCATCCTCGGCGATCAGCGCCCGATACAATGCGTTTTGGGTGCACCACAAGGCATTCTGACCGGAACCGGTGGAGCCGTTCACATCCAGTTTGCGCAGGATGATGCCGGTGGCTTTGTCCGACAGCACGTCTTTCAGTACCACGCCGATGCGGCTGAAACGCAGCTGCACACCGTTGCCGTTCTCCCACCAGTTGACCGACCAGGGGCCTTCGTAATCGTCTTTTTCCGGATTAGCATCACGGATGCTTGCCCAATAGGAAAATGCGTTTTCCACTCCCTGCAGCATCGCTGCATCGTGATACCAGGTACCGTTCGGATCGGCATACGCCATCGCCATCGCCTGCATCCGATCCAGCGCCAGATACGGTTCCCATGTTTTACCGTTGGCCGCCGTTTCGGTGCAGTAATAATCAACATCCGCCCAGCTACCGTCGGTTTGTTGAATGGCAAAATATTCACCCGCGCGCGAGGAATAGCACTTCCCTGCCGTGGCCCCGTCATCAAACGTATCCCGTTCCAAAAAATAGGTTGTCAGCTTTTGTCGAATCGATTTCATTTGCTCTTCCTCCGTTGCATCTTGGGCAGCCACACCTATGGTCATCGCAGGCACCATAGCCACCAGCATTACCATAGCAATGAAAAGCGACAGTCCCTTGCGAAACAGATACATACCATCATCCTTCCCAAAATTACACAAAATCCATTCTCATGAATATCATCTTATCATGAAACGCGACAAAAATGTATGCTCTATTTGCTTTATAATATGTAAAGTTTGCTTTGATATAGAAAAAAGGCGCTCTTTTTCGCACACACTGCACGAAAAAGAGCGCCTTTAATGCTGCATTTATCAATTATTTCGCGTCATCGTCCACCGACGGTTTTCCCGACACCGGCAGTTCCGACGAGAACACATAGTCCTTGCCCGGCAAAATAGCGTTCAGAATGATACCCACCAGAGCAGCCACAGCCAGCGAGGTCAAGGTGATTTCCACCGAACCAACAGTGAAGGTCAGTCCGCCGCTGATGCCCAGCGCCGACACCAGAATGATCGCCGCCACAATCAAGTTGCGGCTCTTGGTAAAGTCCACTTTGTTTTCCACCACATTACGCACACCGATGGCCGAGATCATACCGTACAACACAAACGACACACCGCCGATCACGCAGGACGGAATGGTCGAAATCAGCGCACTGACCGGCGGGAAGAACGAAATACCCACCGCAAAGAACGCCGCGATACGGATCACGCGCGGATCATACACCTTGGTCAACGCCAACACGCCGGTGTTTTCACCGTAAGTAGTATTGGCAGGGCCGCCGAACAGCGACGCGAGCGTCGTTGCCAAACCGTCGCCCATCAGGGTGCGATGCAAACCGGGATCCGCCAGGAAGTTGCGGCCAGTGGTCGCGCTGATGGCGGAGATATCACCGATATGCTCCATCATGGTTGCCAAGGCGATCGGCACGATCGCGATAATCGCGCTCAAAATTTTGGAGCTATCCGAAACATTGCCAAACACAATGCTGTCGGAATGGATCGGAATATCAATCAGGTTGCCCCAGATTTTGCCCTGCCCGATGTTGCTGAAAATGGTGGACAGGTTCGTGAAATCAAAGATCGGCAGATATTTGATGGTGCCGTCGGCCAGTTCTTGGCTGCCGCCGGCGAACAGCCACGGCATATCCTGAATCAGATTCGGCGAGCTCTGACCGATGAAGTACAGCACCAGCGCCACCACATACGCGCCCAACACACCCAGGATGATGGGAATGATTTTAGCCATGCCGCGTCCCCAGATGTTGAACACAACGATAATCACCAAAGCCACCAAAGCAATCACCCAGTTGGTCTGGCAGTTGCTGATGGCGGTGGGCGCCAGAATCAGACCGATTGCCATGATGATGGGGCCGGTCACAACCGGCGGGAAAAAGCGCATCACGCGCTCAACGCCCACCAGCTTGATCAATCCAGCCAGAATCAGATACACAAGGCCGGCGCAAGCCACGCCAAGGCAGGCATAAGGCAACAGTTCTTTGTTGGAGCTGCCGTCTGCCAGCCGCGGCGCCACAGCAGCATAACCACCCAAAAACGCAAAGGACGATCCCAAGAACGCCGGTACCTTGCCTTTGGTGAGCAAGTGGAACAGCAGCGTGCCGAGGCCCGCCATCAACAGGGTGGTCGCCACATCCAACCCCGTGATGATCGGCACCAGAATGGTTGCGCCAAACATGGCGAACATGTGCTGGATACCCAAAATCAACATCTTCGGACGGCCCAGCTGCCGTGCGTCATAGAGTCCCTTTTCTCCGATAACCGCTTTCTCTTTTGCCATTATCATTTCCTCCATCTCAACCGCTGCAACAACCGCTAAGGTGAATCCTCACATACGGGCATGGCGGCGGCGTACTTCCTTTTTGAGTTGCCGGTATATTTGTCCCATAAAAAGCCTCCCGGAAAGCGGAGCTTTCTGGGAGGCTTCATGAAATCGCTTATTCGCTGACGAAAGGCAGCAAAGCGATCTGACGAGCGCGTTTGATCGCGACCGTCAGTTCCCGCTGATGGCGGGCACAAGTACCGGTTACACGGCGGGGCAGGATCTTCGCGCGCTCCGACATGAAGCGGCGCAGACGAGCCACGTCTTTGTAATCGATGGTATCGATTTTATCGACGCAAAAGCTGCACACCTTGCGGCGGCCTTTGCGACCCCGGTTCATGGGGCGTTCCGGTCTATCAGCCATGACGATTGGCCTCCTTCTCTACAATGTAAGCCGCTTAGAACGGCAGTTCATCGTCGCCCACGATCTCTTCAAAATCCCCCGCAGAAGCGGTGGAAAACGCGGGCTGACTGTCGTTGTTATAAGCAGGCATGGGCGATCCGAACGGATTCGCCGCGGGAGCACCGCTCCCCTCGCGCTTGGATTCGGCAAAATACGCATTGTCGACGACTACTTCATACGCCGTGCGTTTGTTACCCTCTTTATCCGTGTACTGGCGGCTCTGCAACGAGCCGTTCAGCGCAATGCGCTGACCTTTGTGGAAATAGCGGCAGATGAATTCCGCCGTGTTTCTCCACGCCACAACGTTGATAAAGTCGGTCTGGCGTTCCTGACCCTTGGGCTGATACGCACGATCCACAGCCACGCAAAAACTGGTAACCGCCACATCGTTTTGTGTACGGCGCAGTTCCGGCTCGCCGGTCAAACGACCGAGCAGACAAACGACATTCATGGTACGCCCTCCTTACGCTTCTTTGCGAACGGTCATGGAACGCAGCACACCATCGGTGATTTTGCTGACACGCTCCAGCTCGGCGGGGAATTCGGGGCCGCTCACGAAATTGTAGAGCACATAGAACCCTTCGACCTCGTCGTTGATCGGATAGGCCAGACGGCGTTTACCCCACTCGTCCACCTCACCGATTTCGGCATTCTGGGCGATCAGGTTTTTGAATTTCTCGTTGATCGCCGCCACGCCCTCATCACCCAGCGTCAGGGAATAGATGAAGACGGCCTCATACGAAGCTTTTACTGTTGGCATTGTTGGCACCTCCTCACGGTCTAGTGGCCCTGCCATGCGGACAGGGCAAGGATGTCCCGAAGCACGCTTCGGGTGCGCGCTCATACACGCGCTGTATTATTATATCAGCATTTTTTTATCGCGTCAAGCCTAAATTTCTGATTTTCTTCTTTACAAGCGGGCATCCTTCCCGTATAATAGAAATAATTTGAAGAAAAGGATGAACGCTTGTGCTGCAATTTGAAGAACTGAAACTGCGTTTGGAAAACCTGCTGCCGGATATACAGGATCTGGAAACCGCGATGGGATTGGCGCATCTGAAGCGCGAAGCGGAAGAGCTGGATCAAAAAGCCGCGGCGGACGGGTTTTGGGACGATATGGAAACCGCGCAAAAAGTGACCCAGCGGGCGGCTTCGCTAAAATCGTCCATCGAAGCATATGAAAAACTGGTATCGGATTATCACGACACCATGACGCTGATCGAACTGGCGAACGAAGAGCAGGACGATTCGCTGCTGGAGGAATGCACCACTGCCGTGGATAATATTGCCGCCGCTGCAGACAGCATCCGGCTGTCCACCCTGCTGACCGGCGAATACGACAGCAAAAACGCCATTTTAACCTTCCATGCCGGTGCCGGCGGCACCGAGGCGCAGGATTGGGCACAGATGCTGTACCGCATGTACACCCATTGGGCGGAGCGGCATGGCTTCACCTATAAACTGCTGGATTATCTGGAGGGCGATGAAGCGGGACTGAAAAGTGCATCTATTGAGGTGTCCGGCACCAATGTCTACGGCTATCTGAAAGGCGAAGCCGGGGTGCACCGGTTGGTGCGCATCTCCCCCTTTGACGCATCCGGTCGGCGGCACACCTCCTTTTCGGCGGTGGAAGTGGTACCGGTCATCGATAAGGATGTGGAAGTCAACATCCGTCCTGAGGACATCAAAATGGATGTGTTCCGTTCCTCCGGTGCCGGTGGTCAGCACATCAACAAGACCTCTTCGGCGGTGCGGTTGACCCATATTCCCACCGGCATTGTGGTGGCGTGCCAGAACGAACGCAGTCAGCTGCAAAACCGCGAGATGGCGATGACCATGCTGAAATCCAAGCTGGTCGAGATCAAAGAGCGCGAGCATTTGGAAAAAATCGAGGACATCAAGGGCAACCAGTCCCAGATCACCTGGGGCAGCCAGATCCGCTCGTATGTATTTATGCCCTATACGCTGGCGAAGGATCATCGCACCGGCTTTGAGATGGGCAACATCCAAGCGGTGATGGACGGCGATCTGGACGGCTTTATCAACGCCTATCTGAAAGCGTCCGCCAACGGTACGCTGGGATATAAGGAATAAAATAGACGCAGCATAGTGCTCCGGCAATCTGGCGACAGTTGCCGGAGTTTTTGCATATCCCCTGCCCCACTTGAACCACCACCGCATTTGTGATATAATTCCAATCATTATATAGCTGTATCTTTTGAGAAAAGGAGGCGGATCCGTTGCATATTGTTGTGTTTTCTATGATGTACGCTCCCGATGATTTCAAGATCAACGATATTGTGCTGGAGCTGATCCGCCAGGGACACAGCGTTAAAGTGGTGACCGGGCTGCCGGATTACGCCACGTCTCATATTCCGGGCGAATACCGGTGGTTCCGCAAACGGCACGAGAAAATGGTACGGTATGAGGTGCGGCGGCTGCCCATTATTGCCCGTCGCCACGGTGTGTTGTTTCGGATGCTCAACTATCTGTCCTATGTCGTATCCGGTTCCATTTACGCGCTGTTTTGTCGTAAAAAAGGCACCGACGCGATTCTGGTTTACGAAACCTCGCCGATTTTCCAAGCGATTCCGGCACTGATTTTCAAGAAGCTCGCTCACCGACCGCTAACGCTATATTGCTGCGATGTCTGGCCCGCTTGTGTCCAGGCGTGGAACGTGTCCGAGCACAGCTTTTTTTACCGATTCAGCCTGCGCGCCAGCCGGTTCATCTATCGCCGATGCGATACCGTGGCGGTCAGTTCCCGCCCATTTATCCCTTATCTGCACGAGGTGTGCGGCGTGGACAAAGAACGGATGCCGTATCTGCCGCAGCACGCGGAAGATCTGTATTCCGACATTTGCGGCGTATATGAAGAGGACGGCTGCACGGATTTTCTGTTTGCCGGCAACATCGGCGCGGTACAGGATGTGGAATGCATCATCAAGGCGACGGCCCGCCTGCCGGGTGAGCTGCCGTTCAAGGTGCACATTGTGGGGGCGGGTTCCAATTTGAATGCTTGCAAGCAGCTGGTGGAACAGCTGTCTTTGCAGAATAAGGTGGTTTTTCACGGACGGCATCCGCAAAGCCAGATGCCGTGCTATTATAAAATGGCGGATTGTATGCTGCTGACACTGCGCGGCGGCGACATGATCGGCGAAACACTGCCCGCCAAGGCGCAAAGCTATCTCAGCGTCGGCAAACCGATCGTGGGGGCGATCGACGGCGCCGGACGAGAGATGATCATCGAAGCGGATTGCGGCGAGGGCGTTCCCGCCGGTGACGACGAAGCACTGGCTGCAGCGATGCGACGGGTGATCGAGCATCCCGCCGTGTACCGCCAAAAAGGACAAAACGGGCGGCGCTTTTTTGAAGAGAACTACACCAAAGCATTGTTTATGCAGCGGCTGATGGCACTGCTGCAGCCAGCGGATGAAGCGTAACGGAGGATAGCATGGGAAAGCGAATTTTAGTGGTGGATGTGGCCGCGCACGAGGGCGGCGCTTTGACCATTTTGCAGCAATACTATCAAACCGCGTTGAACGACACCGACAACGAATATGTGTTTTGCGTCAGTCTGCCGGAGCTATCCGGCAACGATCATGTAACGGTGCTGCGGTTCCCATGGGTCAAGCGCAGTTGGCTGCACCGGCTGTGGTTTGATCATGTGACGGTTCAAAGGGTACTGCGAAAATATCGCATTGATGAGATTTTGTCACTGCAAAACATAATGGTTTCCGGGACAAGGCTGCCCCAAACGCTGTATTTGCATCAGCCTCTTCCCTTTTGCGGGCGGCGTTTTTCGCTGAAATCCCACCCGAAATTTTGGGTGTACCAGCATCTGATCGGGCGCAAAATTCTGCGTTCGGTGCGGCGGGCACAGCGGGTGATCGTTCAAACACAGTGGATGAAGCAGGCTGCTTGCGAAAAAGCGAGCGTTTCCGGTGACACGATCGTGATCGAGCCGCCCAAAACGGCTATCGAGGTCGCCGGACAATATGATCCGGCGGCATGGGAGCGGCTGTTCTTCTTTCCGGCGGCGGCGTACGCGTATAAAAACCACGCCGTGGTGCTGCAGGCGATGCAGCTACTGCGGCAACAGGGCATCACCGATTATCGGGTGCAGTTCACCTTGACCCCCGAGCAGCTGCCGCTCACAGCCGCGCAGAAGCCGCTGCGCGCCCAACTGGTGCTGTGCGGCGGCATACCTTATGAGCAAGTGATGCACACCTACACCAAAGCGGTGCTGTTGTTTCCCTCGTATATCGAAACGTTCGGATTGCCGCTGCTGGAGGCGCGGTTGTCCGGCAGTCCGATTTTGGCATCGGATTGCCCATTTTCGCACGAGATTTTGGAGGGCTACACCCACGCCCGTTTTTTCGATCCGTTTGATGCACGGCAGCTGGCGGAACTGATGAAGCAGCAGTTGGAGGCGGGCGTATGATGGCGAATATCATCAACCGATTGTTTGCTGCGGTCAATCGAATTGTCCCCAAGGACCCGCATCGTGTCGTGTTTTGCTCCTTTCCGGATATGAGTGACAATGCACAGGCGCTGTACGCCTACATCGCGGCGCACCCCGGCGGCCATAGCGAAAAGCTCGTGTGGTTGCTGGAAGATCCGGCGGCCGTATCGCTGTCAGTGGGCAAAGCAGTGAAAAAGCATTCGCTGCGTGGGGTTTGGCACTTTTGGCGAGCCGGATATGTGTTCCACACCCACGGCATTTTTGGTAATGTCGCTGCGCCGCACCAGATCAATGTCAGCTTATGGCACGGTATGCCGCTGAAAACCATTATGCAGCTGGATGCCACCCACGCAGGTGCGCCGGATTTCGGCTTTACTTATACCATCGCGACCTCGCCGTTGTTTCAAAAAATCATGGGACAGGCCTTTGGCTGCCCGCCGCAGCGGTGCCTGTTGACCGGGTTGCCGCGCAACGATCTGCTGTTTGATCCACCGCCGCTGAACGAGCTTATGAAAGATGATTTGCCGGATGTGGATCACATGGTGCTGTGGATGCCCACCTATCGCAAAAGCGTAATCGGTGACATTCGCGAGGACGGTACGGTATCGCAGGAAGGCATCGGCTTTTTATCGTCGGAGGATTTGGCGCGTCTAAACACCTTTTTGGCCGATCGCCGACTGCTGTTGATCATCAAAGTGCATCCCATGCAGGATATGACTCCTTTTGCCGGAATGGAGCATTCACATATTCGAGTGCTGTCCGGCATATCCGGAGCGTTATATCCGCTGGTGGGGCGTGCCGATGCACTGCTGACCGACTATTCATCGGTGTACATCGATTATATGCTGCTGGATCGCCCCATTGGGTTTGTCACCGACGATTGGGAAGCGTACCGCGATAGCCGCGGTTTTGTATTTGATGACCCCATCGCCATGATGCCGGGACCTTTCATTACGGATTACCATCAACTGACCGCCTTTTTGGACGATGTTCTCGCCGGCGAGGACTCGTTCCGGGAACAACGGCGAGCCCTGACCAAACGGTTTCACACCCATCAGGATGGTCACAGCTGCAACCGATTGCTTCACGAAATTCACTGGATATAAAAATACGAGAAATAGCCAACGAGCCTGTAAAGCGTATCGCTTTACAGGCTCGTTTTAACGTTTATAAAAGATACCGTATTTGGTTTGCAGACGTTCCAACTTGTCGCCGATTGGTTTCGCCAAAAGCAAGAGAAATACAACGTTGGAAACGGCATATTCCGCTGTAAAGGGCAACGCCGTTACACACGCAGCCAGATAGCGGTTCCACTGAAATGTGCCGTCCGCCCAAAGTGCTGTCCACACATCCATAATGCCGGAATACAGAACACCTGCCAATGCGCCGTAAAGGCACAAACCTATACGGCTTTTTCGCAACGGCTTTGCCAGAACACCAGCCAAGAAACCAATCAAGCCCCATGCCATCATCTGAAACGGTGTCCACGGACCTTGACCAAAATAGAAATCGGAAATTACCGCCGACATAGACCCCACCACAAAGCCGGCTTCACCGCCAAAGTAGATGGCTACAATCACAGTGATGGCTGTAACCGGCTTAAAACCCGGCAGCCATGCGAACACAAATCGTCCCACCGAGGATATAGCCACCAGCACCGCCAGCACAATCAATTCTTTGGAGGAGGTGTCACGCCGTTCAAAGCTGTATAGCAACGGTACGCACGACAGCACCGCCACACAAAGAGTGACCCACGCGGCATATTTTTCACGCAGCAAAACAGCGCCGCCAAGCACCACCGCCGGAATACAAAGCAGCAGCACCAACATGGTGGCATATGTTTTCCACCGTCCGGATGTCCGCATCATGCATCGTCCTCCTTATCCGCCAATCCGTTCCGGCGGCAAAGGGTCGCCACATCCTCGCAGGTGATGGCTTGGGGATACCATTCCCGCGCCATACGGTTGGCGGCGGTGGTGTAATAGGTGTTGGCAGAGAAAAAAGCGACCGGTGTATCCACCGACACGATCTCACCGTCAAAGAACAGTGCGCATCGATCTGCGTTTTGGGCAGCGAATTCCACATCGTGCGTGACGATCACCACCGTCATTCCCTGCTCGCGCAAATCCCGCAGTAAAGCAGACAGCACCAATTTGGAGGCAGCGTCCATACCCTTGGTCGGTTCATCTAGCAGCAGAATACGTGGCTGCTGCAACAGTAGCTTGGCCAATGCTGCCTTTTGCTGTTCGCCGCCGCTCAAATCGTAGGGGTGTCGATCCAGCAACTGTGCAATACCCAGCCGTTCCGCCACCGATGTGATCTTAGCGTCCTGCTCGGCCTTGGGATAGTCCATCGCTCGGCAGATATCCGCCAAATCCTCGCGCACCGTTTTTTGCAAAAAGACGGACTGCGGGTTTTGCGGCAACGCCGCTATATTGTGCCGATACAGGGCGTTTTCTGTGTACTCCCCGATCTTTTTGCCACCGATCCGCACCGTGCCGCGATAGGGCTTGTTGAGCCCTGACAGCACCCGCAACGCCGTGGTTTTTCCGGTGCCGTTACCGCCCAGGATACACAGGCACTCGCCCTCGTACACCGAAAGTGATACGCCGCGCAGCACATCCGGCAGATCGCGTTCGTACCGAAACCACACATCTTTCATCTGCAGTGCCATCGCGTCGCTGTGCGTGTACGGCGGCGGATCCAAATGATCCACACGGCGGTCGTATCGCTCCACCAGCTCACGCCCCTGTTTCACCGTCAGTGGGCAATCGCCGGTGCCCCCCAGCATATGGAACAGGCGCATTGCGCTGGGCATTCCGGCCAATGCCGGATGCGGCTGATTTTGGAAAAAGGTTCCCAGCCGCTTTGGTGCATCATAAAACTGCATACGCCCGGCATCCAGCAGCAGCACCTTGTCAGCCACCGGCAGCACATCCTCCAGCCGATGTTCCACCAGCAGGATGGTCAGCCCCAGTTCCCGATTCAGCTTTTGCAATGTGCCGATAAACTCCGCAGCGGCGATAGGATCCAACTGGGAGGTGGGTTCATCCAGCAACAGCACTTTCGGCTGCATCACCATCACCGAGGCGAGATTCAGCATTTGTTTTTGCCCACCGGATAGTTCGTCGGTATCGCGGCGAAACCAGTCCTGTATCCCAAAATAGCTTGCCATTTCCGCCACACGGCGACGAATCACCGGTGTAGGCAACCCCAGATTTTCCAGTCCAAACGCCAATTCGTGCCACACCTTATCGGTGACGATCTGGCTGTCCGGATTTTGCAGTACATAGCCGATGGTGGTGGCATCGCGGTCGGTCATTTGCTGCTGCAAAACGCCCTGATAGCGAATATCTCCGCTTTGCTCGCCAAAAGGTGCCAGTTCGCGCTTGAGCAGGCGAAGCAGCGTGGTTTTACCGCATCCGGACGCTCCGCACAGCACCACAAACTCACCGGCTTTCACACGGAAAGACAGATCACACAGTGCCTGATCGGTGGCGTTTGGATAGCGAAAACTCACATTTTCGATCTGTAATATGTCCACTGTGCTCTCTCCTTTCCTTCTGTAATCAGCGGCAAGCAGCAAAGCGCCGCATACGCCGCGTATCCCATGATCGCCCGGGCATCGACCGCCACGGAGGACACTTGGGGATAAAACACGAACGCCGGTCGTTGCACGAGCGCGCCAAGCAGCGTGGCACCGCACAATATCAGCACCAACGCCAGCAAAAACGCATCGCGTTTGCTAAAGCGAAAAAGCGAAAAGTGGCTGCGGTGCTTCAGCCCATAGCCGCGCGCTTTCATGGAAGCGCCGGTATCGATCGCATTTTCCAGCGACCAAGTCATCAAAGCCGAAAACACATGCATGCTGCTCTTGACGCGTTCTATATAATTTCGCGAAGAATACCGCCCCATGGCCTTTTGCGCCGCGCGGATCGTCTGCGCTTGTCGCCGGAGCAGCGGTATAAAGCGCAAAGCCGAGGACAACAGCAACGCCAGCTTAGGCGTTATGTGGCCAAACAAATACAGCCATTTTTCGCTGGTTAATGTCTGGTGGCAGCAACGGAACCAATACAGTGCCGACATCAGCATGGCAGCAATATTCATCCCGCACAGCACCGCCTCGCGAGTGATGGGATGACCATTTAGGAAAAACAGCGGCGTGGCACCGTTGTGCGAAAACAAAGGGTTGGACAGGGCAATCAGCAAAAACAGCACTGCCGAAAACGCCAATTGTCGGACAAACACGCGCGGCCGTTCCAACCAGGCGTAAAATCCCACGCTGCACAACAGGGAAATCGCCAGCAGCACCGGATGTGCCGTAAACATAGTGATCAGCAATACCGCCGCATAATACAGCAGCAGTACCGCTGGGTGTGTTGCGGAAAACGCGTACATTCCGATGCTCCTTTCCGATAAATGGATTGGTCGACAATACAATAGCTATACGAAAAAGACCCCGCCGCACCCGGCAGGGTCTTGCTGCTTGGCTCAGTCTTCTTCCAACAGGCGGCTGATCGCCTCGTGGAAGCTGTTGATATCCTTAAACTGGCGATAAACCGAAGCAAACCGCACATAAGCGATCTCGTCGATGGCTTTGAGCTTTTCCATCGCATACTCTCCAATACGATCGGCGGTTACTTCGCGATCCAACGAATTTTGAATCTGCGCTTCGATTTCGTCCACCGCTTTTTCCAGCGTTTCCAGCGGCACCGGGCGCTTTTCGCACGCGCGCAGCAAACCGTTCAGCAGCTTGTTACGGTCAAACGCCTCGCGAGAGGTGTCCTTTTTCACCACAATGATGGGCAGACTTTCGATGATCTCATAGGTTGTAAAACGCTTGGCGCAGCTCAGACACTCCCGCCGGCGACGAATACGCGCCCCCTCGTCTGTAGGGCGGGAATCGATCACCTTGCTTTCGGCATAGCCGCAATACGGACATCTCATAGTCATCCACCTTTCGGGCGCGAGCTGCTATGCTCCGCCGCCGTTTTATCCGAGATTCACAGGTTATGGTCTTATCATACCATTCCGTTTATCAAAAAGCAAGTGGTTTCCCCTGCGCACGGTCAAAATCCGCTTTTATTTGCTGCATACTGCTCCACAGCACTTCCGGATGCTCATAGTTGGAGCGATACAGCTCCAGCATCACCGCGCCATCGTAGCCACGCTGTGTCACCTGCTGCAGCACACCCACCAGATCAGCTGTCCCCTGCCCCGGCGGCAGGCAATCCACCTGTGCCGTGGCATCGCTCAAATGGATGTGGCGCAAGGCGCTGCCCATCGCCTCCAACACGGTATCCGGCGTGTGACCCGATCGGCGGCACTGCTTGAAATCGAACACAAACCCGGCTTTTTCCCCCAACTGGCACCGCATGGCGCGTAGATAGTCGTTATCGGATGAGCGAAACCGCACCACATTTTCCTGCAACAGCCGCACCCCAAAGGTTTGCCCCAGATCGTACACCTGCTCAAATCGTCCGATTGATTCTTCGACCGGGAGCACGCCTCCCAACCGGTCGCCGTGCATCACCACATAAGGAGCCTGCAGCCGGGCGGCAGCTTCAAACAGCGGTTTGTACATCTCCAATCCATCGCGAAAGCGCCGCTCATATTGCGAAAACAGCAGATACGGCTCGCTGCCGGACAGATACGGATGTACCGATGTGAAGGAGGCTCCAGCGGCATCGGCACGGTCTTTCATCGCTTGTAAAAAGGCGGGAGCCGTTTCGGATTCGGTATTCAAAAACACCTCGATCTGGCGAAAGCCAAGCTGCAACAGTTGTTCCAAGCAGTGCTCGGTCAGATCGGGATATAAATTGGCGGTCGATGCTCCCCACAACATGGCGTTTCCTCACTTTTGGCAATGATTTGGGTCTTGTTTGCTGTTCTCCCCCATTATACAATAGAATCATCCATTAGAAAAGGGGGATACGCATGGCTCGGCTTTATTTTCGGCGCTTCAAAGCAGCTTGGTCGCAGCTTCATGTGCTGGCGCGCGCAGCGCTGCACATCAGCTGGCAGCTAGCCGGTTGCTTAGCACTATTCGGGCTGCTTGTGGAACGGCTGATGCCGTATATGCCCGACTATTTCACCGCTGTGGCGTATCAACGCGCGGCATTTGAAAATGCACCCGCCATGCTGCTGGCAGGAGTGATCGCCGCCTGCATAGCCGACACGATGCCGCGGCGATGACCGGCAGTGTAGATAACATACAAAAACCAGAGAAAACAGCAACTATCTGTTTCTCTGGTTTTTGTTTTTTACATCGTCGTGTTCTGAACGGTGGGCTGTTCCATCACGCGGCGGAACTCTTCGCCATCCATTTTTTCATGCTGATACAGATACTGTGCCACCGCGTGCAGCTTATCCATATGCTCGGTCAGCTTGTGCTCGGTTTCTTTGTAGCTGGACAGGATGAAATGGTTGATCTCGTTGTCGATCTTGGCCGCCAGATCCTCCGAGTAGTTCCGGGTATGACCAAAATCACGCCCCAAAAACACTTCGTTGGAATCGGAGGAACCAAACATGATCGGACCCAGCGGGCTCATACCATATTTGGTGACCATGGCGCGCGCCGTTTCGGTCGCACGCTCGATATCGTTGGAAGCGCCGGTGCTGACATCGCCCAAAATCAGCGCTTCTGCCACGCGGCCACCCAACAGCACCTGGATATCCTCCAGCATCTCGCTTTGTGTGCGATACGAACGCTCTGTCTGCGGCAGGCTCATGGTGTAACCACCCGCCATGCCGCGCGGAATGATCGAAATTTGATGCACCGGATCCTGCGTGGGACAATAATAGGTGACCACCGCGTGACCCGCCTCGTGGTACGAGGTGAGCTTTTTGTCCTTTTCAGTCATGACGCGACTGCGTTTTTCGGCGCCCACCACCACTTTGATGGTTGCCTCTTCGATCTCCGCTTCGGTGATCGACATGGTGCCGCGGCGCGCTGCCAGCAACGCCGCCTCGTTCAGCAGGTTTTCCAAATCCGCACCGGTGAAACCGGCAGTGGATTTCGCCACCACCGACAAATCCACATCGGGAGCCAGCGGCTTACCGCGGGCGTGCACTTTCAAAATCGCTTCGCGCCCCTTGACATCGGGGGCGTTGACCACGACCTGGCGGTCGAACCGACCGGGACGCATCAGCGCCGGATCCAGAATATCCGGGCGGTTGGTGGCGGCAATCATAATAACGCCTTCGTTAGCGCCAAAGCCGTCCATTTCCACCAGCAACTGGTTCAAAGTCTGCTCACGCTCGTCGTGACCGCCGCCAAGGCCGGCACCTCTCTGGCGACCGACGGCATCGATCTCATCAATAAAGATGATGCAGGGTGCGTTTTTCTTCGCCTGATCGAACAGATCGCGCACACGCGACGCACCGACACCGACATACATTTCCACAAAATCGGAACCGGAAATCGAGAAGAACGGTACGCCCGCTTCGCCAGCCACAGCGCGCGCCAGCAGCGTTTTACCGGTACCGGGAGGGCCCACCAGCAGCACGCCCTTGGGCACACGCGCACCCAGCTCGTTAAACTTTTTGGGCGTTTTCAGGAACTCGACCACTTCGGCCAGTTCCTCTTTTTCCTCGTCTGCGCCCGCCACATCGTCAAAGGTGGTTTTGCGCTTTTCGTCGTTGGAGTTTTTTACCCGCGCTTTGCCAAAGCCCATGGCTTTGCCGCCGCCATCCAACCCATTGAGCGAGCGGCGCATCATCACCCACATCGCCACACACATACCGATAATCAGCAGCGTCGGCAGGAAGTTGATGATCCACGGCATCTCGCTTTCCGGTTCCAAATCATACGCGACATGGTCGTCTTTGTTTTTGCTCTCGTTCGCCTTGTCGACCGAATCCTTGATCTGATCCCAGAACAGGCTTACGTTGGGAACGGTGTATTTGATCGTGTCTTTGCTATCGATCTTGCCGTCCTTATTGGTGTCCTCGGTACGGTACTGTTCCCGCAGCAAAAACTCCAGATCGCCGCTGCCCAGATTCAGCTTAAACTCCTGCACCTGATTGTTCTGGAAATAGGCGATATAATCGGAATACTGTTTATCCTGATTGGCGCTGCGCCCCGACAGCAGCAGCCACATCGCCAGCAGGATGATCAGCGGAATACCGATCAACAGCCCCAAATTGCGGGCGTTTTTCAAATTGTTGTTGTTGGATTCCAAACGAATCCCTCCTTATCACAGAATACCGGCAGCCATCGCCCGATTACTCGCTGTAAATTTCCGGTTTCAGCACACCGATATAGGGCAGGTTGCGGTATTTTTCGGCATAATCCAGGCCGTAGCCCACAATAAATTTGTCAGGCACCGTGGCACCCACATAATCCGGCGTGATCGGCACACGGCGGCGCTCCGGTTTGTCCAGCAGCGTGCACAGCCGGATGCTCTTCGGATTACGCGCCGACAGCGTTTTCAGCAGGAACGACAGCGTGACACCGGAGTCCAGAATATCCTCGACCACCAGCAGATCGCGCCCCTCCAGCGTGATGTCCAAGTCCTTGCGCACCTGCACCTCGCCGGAGGTTGAGGTACCGTTACCATAGCTGGACAACGACAAAAAGTCAATCGCACAGGGCACATCAATTTCCCGCATCAAATCCGCCATAAACACGACCGCGCCTTTCAGCGCCGCCACCATAAACAGATTTTTGTCCTTATAATCTTCACTTATACGTTGTCCCAGTCGTTTGACAATATCCGCCAGATCCTCCTGCGTAAACAAGATTTCCTGCATATCATCCCGCATACTCATAGTAACCTCTCCTTTTATCCGTTGTTTTGATCATCCTGTGTTATGATGACCAGCATCATCTGCGTGGTCGTTGCAGAAAACGCGACGCGTTCGGCACAGCCGAACGGCGTCCACACAATGCCTTCGGCATCACAAAGCACCGGCATAGCCGCGCGTTCCCACAAAGGCACACCCGCCTCATTCATCAGCTTTTTCAGCGTTTTGGTCGGTCTGCCGGCGGGACGATACGCATCGCCCGATTGCCGAAAGCGCCAATGTAAACTATGGCTTATCATAGCATAGTCACAAACATTTTTTAATAAGATTTTGTGAACATTCTTTTGTTTTTTATATTCTTCCGGCGAAAGCAGCGAAAGGCGGTATATTTTGCCGCCGAATTCATAGCTTTCATCAATCACCGCCGGTTGCTGCGCCGAATCGCTCGCCACCGCTTCGGGCACAAACATCAACTGCCCCCGCCGCGACACTACCTGCTGTCCGCCGGAGAGCATCGTTGTACCTTGGCTGTTCAGCAACGTCTGCAGCGCTGCTATATGCCCGCTTTCCAAAGTGGGACAGCCCTCCTGCCCGGCGATATGCTGCAGCGCCCGCACCCGCAACGCCGGGTGCGCCGCCGCCAGCGGCTGGATAGCATAGCAATGGTCACCGGCGGCTGCTTGCGCTGCCAGCTGCTGCGCCAACTGACAAAGACAATCGTCGTCCTGTCGTGCCGCTTCGGAAAAGCGCCAAAATGCTTCCTCTGCGCGTGGATTGATAGCTTCCAGCGGCGGAATCACCTGTCTGCGGATACGGTTGCGGCTGTAGGCTACATCCGCATTGGTGCTGTCCTGTCGGTAAGCGATGCCTTGTTCAGCACAATACGCTTCGATCTCCTGCCGCGAACAGTGCAGCAGCGGGCGAATCCGCTCGCCCCGCACCGGAGCGATGCCACCACCACCCCGCAGTCCGCTGCCGCGGGTCAGATGCAGCAGCACGGTTTCCATATTATCCCGACGGTTATGCGCCGTGGCGATACGGCAAGGCGGATGCTGCCGCGCCACTTCTTCAAAAGCGGCATAGCGCACCTGTCGACCGGTTTCCTCCAGTCCGGTTCCCTGCCGGGCAGCCAGTGCAGCTACATCCACCGATCGCACGACCAGCGGCACGCCCCACACGGCACAGGTTGCCCGCACGAAAGCCTCGTCTGCGTCGGATTCCTCGCCGCGCAGATTGTGCTGCACATGCACAGCGATCAGCGCGCCGAAGCGTTGCTCCTCCCGCCACAGGGTCAAAAGCAGGTGCAAAAGCGCCATCGAGTCCGCCCCACCGGACACCCCCACCACAACCGAATCATCGGGAGATAGCATCCGGTAGTCGCGGATCGTTTGCCGCATCCGTTGCTCCGTTGTCATAGGTCAACCCTTTCCGTAAACAAAACAGCCGGCAGCCCGCCCCAAAGAACAAAACCACCGGCTATGTATTTATCCGTTTTGATGTACTTCCAGTTCCGAGAACTGAGTAAACTCGCCCGCAAACGCCATTTTGACCGTACCAAGGTCGCCGTGACGGTTCTTCGCCACGATCACTTCGGAGGTACCGGTTTCGACATTGGTGGGATCATCGGTCTGTCCTTTATAGTATTCCTCACGATATAGGAACAGCACCTGATCGGCATCCTGTTCGATAGAACCGGAATCACGCAGATCGGACAAGCCCGGGCGATGGTTGGTCGCCTGCTTTTCGGGGCCACGCGACAGCTGGGCGCACGCCATCACCGGAATATCCAGTTCCTTCGCCATCACCTTCAGATCGCGCGTGATTTTAGAAACCTCCTGCACCCGATTTTCCGCCTTTTCAGCGGATTTCATCAAGCCCAGATAGTCGATCACCACAAAGCTGACATCGCCTTCGCGCATCAGCCGCGCCTTGATCTCCGGCACCGTGATGGCGGCGGTATCGTCCAGATACAACGGGATTTTGCACAGCACGCCCGCGGCATCCGCAATGCGCGTCCATTCATCAGTGGACAGCATACCGGTGCGCAGCTTTTTACCGGACACCCGCGCTTCGGCCGACAGCAAACGGTTCACCATTTCCTCTTTGGACATTTCCAAGTTAAAAAACGCCACCTTGCGGTTTTGCTTGAGCGCCACGTTGCGCGCCAGATTCAGCGCAAAGCTGGTTTTACCCATACCGGGGCGGGCGCCCACAATGATGAGGTTCGCGCGGTTCAAGCCGGTGGTAATCGCGTCCAGCGTGGGCAGCCCGGTAGGAATGCCGACATACCGTTCGCGTTCCGGCGAGGTCAGCTTGCTGAGCATTTCATAGCTGCTCGCCAAGCACTCGTTGAGCGGTGTCAACCCGCCGCTTTGGCGGCCTTGACTGATATCGTAAATCTTTTGCGCCGCCGATTCCATCAGCCATTTGGGATCGGTATCCGGATCGGCGGCATTTTCCATAATCTCCCGCGCCGCTTTCATCAGCGCCCGCGCATCAAATTTGTTGCGGATGATGCGGGCATAATGCTCAATATTGGAGATAGCCGGCACGATCTGCGCCATTTTGAACAGATATTGCTTGCCCTCTTCACCGGCGAAAAACTCGTCCGCTTTCACCGCTTCCAGCACGGTCACAAAATCGATCACTTGCGACGCCATCATTTTTTCCAGCATCACCCGATAGACGATCTGGTGCTCCGGCAGATAAAAATGCTCGGGGCGCAAAATATCCGCCACGCGGCTGATGCAGCTGCTGTCCATCAGAACAGAGCCCAGCACCGCCTGCTCGGCTTCCAGGCTATAGGGCGGCTGAAGTCCATCCTGCGCCCAGAAGGATCGATTGTTGCGCTTGTTTTCCTGTGCCATTTGTTGTCCGCCTCTCCTGCTGACAAATTATTCGGTCACCATAACGGTGAGTTTGGCAGCGATGCCCTGCATCAGCTTGATTTCGGCGGTGTAGGAACCGAATGCCTTGATATCCGCCATGGTGATCTTGCGTTTATCCACATCTACGCTCAACTGTTTTTTCAGCTCTTCCGCCACTTCTTTGGTGGTGACCGAACCAAACAGCTTGCCGTTTTGACCGGCACGCGCCGTCAGCTTCAGCGTTTTGCCTTCCAGCAGCGCCGCGGTTTCACGCGCCGCTTTTTGATCCATTTCATGATGATACCGCACCGATTCTTCACGGTTTTTCAGCTCGTTCATCGCTTGAGCGTTGGCTTCCATCGCCAGTCCACGCGGAAACAGGAAATTGCGGGCGTAGCCGTCCGAAACCTGTACCAGTTCGCCTTTTTTGCCGTGGCCTTTCACATCTTGTTTCAGAATCACTTTCATCAAAAACACGACCTTTCTTCTACGATTACGGTCTGGAAGAGGCTTCGCGCTCTTCCAGATAGGTATCAATAGCGTCTTGCAGACGCTGTTTTACTTCCACCATGGTAGCATCCTTCAAGAACGCTCCCGCCATGGTCATATGTCCGCCGCCGCCCAGCGCTTCCATAATCAGCTGGACGTTGAAATTGCCCAGCGACCGCGCGGAAATGTTCACCGCGTGATCGTCACCGAACAGGGTGAAGGATGCCTCCACCCCTTTAATGGAGAGCAACTCATCCGCCGCTTGCGAAGCGGCGACCCGCATATCCGCGCCACTGCCGCTGCCGTCGCAGGCAATGGCGGTGCAGCGATACATCTCCGCATGGGACACGATATCCGACTTTTTGCGATATACCTCCATGCTTTCGGAAAACAATCGTTTGACCGCCACCGTGTCCGCGCCGATCTGGCGCAGATACGCCGCCGCCTCAAAGGTGCGCACACCCGCTTTCATTACAAAGCTGCGGGTATCCAGCATGATGCCGGCAAGCAGCGCTTCCGCATCCAAGCGCGACAGGTTGGCGCTGCCCATATACTGCGCCAGCTCGGTTACCATTTCGGAGGCAGAGGAGGCATTGGGCTCGTGATAAAAGATCACAGCGTTATCGATATAGTTCACCATTTTACGGTGATGGTCAATCACTACCACGGTTTGCGCCTGCTGATACAGCGGCAAACACTCCAGCATCGCCGGATTGTGAGTATCGGTAACGATCAGCAGCGTGTGCGGAGTCAAGCGATCCAGCGCATCGTCCGGCGACAGGAATACATCGGTTTTTCCGTTTTGCTCATACCGCTGCAGCAGCTCCGGCGCCAGCGTTTGCTGCCGGTCGGTCACCACCCAAGCAGGTTTTTCCAGCTTGCGGACGATCGCCACCATACCGGCGGCGGCACCAAGGCAGTCCAAATCGGAATAGCGATGCCCCATCACGAGCACATTCTGGCTTTCCTTGATCAAGTCCACCAGCGCTGACGCGACCACGCGGGTGCGCACCCGTGCCCGGCGTTCCACCCCTTTGGACACACCGCCGTAAAAATCATAGCCGTTTGCGGTCTTGACAGCGGCCTGATCACCACCGCGTCCCAGCGCCATTTCCAGCGCCTGGCGGGCCATTTCTTCGCTGTCGATCAGCGTATCGCCCCGCCCCACACCAATGGACAGCGTGATGCTGGTGCCATTGGCCGTTTGCACGGCGCGCACCTGATCCAGAATATGGAATTTATCGGCAATGATCTCATCCAAATGGCGCTGCTCCAGCACCACCAAAAAGCGCTCGTTGCTATACCGGCGCATAATGCCGCTGCGCGCCACCACCCAATCCTCCAGCAAGGTTTCCACCTTGCCGGTGATCTGGGCGCGTTCGCTGTCGCGGGTGTTTTGCATCAGCTCTTCCACATTGTCTATGTACAGAGCCAACACCACCGGTCGGCTTTGGGCGTATTCTTCCAGCAAATCCTGATGCTCGGTATCATCGATATAATACAGCAGAACCAGCGGAGCATTGCCCTCGTCCGCCACCGGATGACTGTACACCGTATACCAGCGTTCGTCCAGCCGCAGCGACTGGCTGGTCGCCTGGTTAAAAAAGCCGATCGGGAGACCACCGGTCAAATCTTCCACCGACAAGCCATAGGCATCCCGCCCGCCCAGCACCTCTTTTTCAAAGGTGGGGTTGTACCAGATCACTTCGCCGGCGGCAGTCACCGCCACCGTAGGAATAGGAAATTCCAGCAGCGATTGGCGGTCGGCGTCGCTCAAGCGCGCGGCGATTCCCGCCAGATACTGCTTGACATCCCGGCGAAACCGGTATTGACGCAGCGCCGCCCACAGCACGGCGATACCACCCACCGCCAGCTGGATATACAACACCAGCGGCGAGCGAAGATAGTAGCCGACCAAAATGCTGGCAACCAACAACACCGACAGCAATATGACACTGGCCGAAACGGTCCATATTTTTTTGGGTTTCACCGTATCCACCACCTTTACAGGGACAGGCAATTATACATCCATAATAATCGGCAGGATCATCGGGCTGCGTTTGGTCTTTTGGAAGATCATACGCGACATATCATCCCGCACGCGGGTTTTCATCGTGTTCCAATCCAGCGTATGGCTGCGGCAGCATTCCTCCAGAACGCCACGCGCCACATCCTTGGCTTTTTCAATCAGCTGCTCAGATTCGCGCACATACACAAACCCGCGCGATACAATGTCGGGGCCGGACACAATGCGTCCCTCGGCCGGATCCACGGTAGCGACCACCACGATCAAGCCGTCCTCCGCCAAGTGACGGCGGTCGCGCAGCACAATGCTGCCCACATCACCGACGCCCAAGCCGTCCACCAGCACCTGACCGGCCTGTACCTGACCGACCACTTCCATTTTATCGGGGGTGATCTCGATCACCTTACCGATGTCGCCCAGCAGGATATGATCCGCCGGCATACCCATGGACCGCGCCAGCGCAGCATGCTTTTGCAAATGCTTCTGCTCGCCGTGCACCGGCAGGAAAAACTGCGGGCGCACCAGTCCATGAACGATTTTAAGCTCTTCCTGGCACGCATGGCCGGACACATGGACATCGTACATTTTTTCGTACACTACATCGCAGCCGCGCTTCATCAGCTCGTTGACAACCTTCCCCACTGTCTTTTCGTTACCGGGAATAGGGGTGGCGGAAATGATGATGTAATCATCGGGACCGACCTCCACCTTGCGGTGATCGGAAAACGCCATACGGGTAAGCGCGGACATCGGCTCGCCCTGGCTGCCGGTGGTGATCAGCGTGATCTGATCTTTCGGGTACTGGTTGATTTCATCAATATCAATAAAGACGCCATCCGGCACTTTCAAATAGCCAAGCTCGGTCGCGATCTGCACATTGTTGATCATGCTGCGCCCGGATACCGCCACCTTGCGCCCATCGCGCACCGCGGCATCGACAATTTGCTGGATACGGTGCAGGTTGGACGAGAATGTCGCGATAATCAGGCGTTTGCCCTCGGCGTTGTGGAACAGGTTGGCAAAGCTCTTGCCCACCAGTCGTTCGCTCGGCGTATAGCCGGGGCGCTCGGCATTGGTAGACTCCGCCAGCATCGCCAGCACGCCCTCTTTGCCCAGTTCGCCCAACCGCGCCAAATCCATCATGGTGCCGGAAATAGGGGTGCAGTCAATTTTGAAGTCACCGGTGTGCACCACATAGCCGATCGGCGTTTTGATTGCCAGCGCCACCGCGTCGGGGATCGAGTGGTTCACATTTATAAATTCGACCGAAATTTTTCCAAGATTGATGCTGCCGCCCGCCTGAACCACGTTCAGCTTTGCCTGTTTCGCCAACCCGTGCTCTTTCAGCTTGTTTTCCACCAGCGCCAGCGTCAGACGGGTGCCGAACACCGGGAAGTTGAATTGCTTCAGCAGGTACGGCAGCGCGCCGATATGGTCCTCGTGACCATGGGTCAGCACCACGCCGCGCACATGATCCGCTACCTTTTCGATGTGCGAAAAATCCGGCAGAACAATATCCACACCGGGCATATCATCGTCCGGAAACGCCATGCCGCAGTCAATGATAAACGCATCGTCGCCGTATTCAAACAGCGTGATATTTTTGCCGATCTCATTCATGCCGCCCAGCATGGTCAACCGTACCGGCGTGACCTGCTTGCGGCGTCCACGACCGCGACCGCTCTTGGGCGCGGTTTTGCCGTTGCTGCGGCCCGCAGCATTCGCCGCCTGCTTTTTCGCGGAACCGGCCGCTTGTTTCGGCGCTTTGGATGCCTGCTTCGGCGATTTCGATTCATTCGCCGGTTTCTTTTCCGCTGCCGGTTTATCAGCTTTGGGCTTTTCCGTCTTTTTTGCCGCCGAACGATAGTTGCGGCGCGTCGGCGTTTTGCCGGCGTTTTTGCCCGTCTTATCCCGTCCGGCGGGCTTTTTTTCGGTTGCCTGCTTTGCCTTTTCGGCTGCTTTTTGGTTGTTGCTTTCTGTTGACACAATAATCCTCCGTTTCTATTGATAGACCCACGGGTCCTAAACAAATGCATAGAAAGAATAGCCCCACCCCGGTGAGGCTGCTTGCATACGCGTATGCTGTTGTAAAATCCGAACACGTCTGTTTTGCCATGCGAAGCGTCAAAGCGTTTCGCGGGAACCGGTCACTGCAAACGGTATGCGGCTGCATCCGTTCGTCTGATCCTTTTTATATTACTGTTTTTTGGCCGCGATGTCAAGTGCAGCCTCCACATGATAGTAGTATAGGCGGCAGTCACGCGGTTTAATAAATTTCTTCTTGTTTTTTTGCGGGGTTATGGTATATTAAGGAAGATATTTTTCATTCTAAAAAAGCAATAAGGAGATCGTGGGCATGAAACATGTGGAGCTTTTTACCGACGGTGCCTGTTCGGGCAACCCCGGCCCCGGCGGATGGGGCGCGATTTTGCGCTACCAGGGCGTGGAAAAAGAATTGTCCGGCGGCGAAGCCAACACCACCAACAACCGCATGGAGCTGTCCGCCGCGATCGAAGGGCTGGCGGCGTTGAAGGAATCCTGCCATGTAACACTGACCAGCGATTCCAAGTATCTGACTGATGGGGTGACCAAAGGCTGGGCACGATCCTGGAAGCGCAACGGTTGGCGCAAGGCGGACAAAAAGCTGGCGCTCAACGCGGATTTGTGGGATCGATTGCTGACCCAATTGGACCGGCACGATGTGAAAATTGTATGGGTAAAAGGGCACGCCGGACACCCTGAAAACGAGCGTTGCGACGCGCTGGCGGTGGCACAGTGCGACCGTTTTCGCATATAGCACCATTTTTGCGTCGGTGACGGCCGAATATTGGACATTTTTCACCTTGTAAAAGCTACCAAAATGGTATATATTAAACTCAGTTACAGAAAGCAGGTGTTATCCCCTATGAATAAAATGATTTACGCGGATAATGCAGCCACCACAAAGCTGCATCCGCAAGCGCTGGAGGCGATGATGCCCTACTTGACCGAGGAATACGGCAACCCCTCCTCGCTGTATAGCTTTGGGCAAAATTCCCGCCGCGCTGTTGAAAAAGCACGCTGCCAGATCGCCGAGTGTCTGGACTGTCTGCCGAAAGAAGTGTTCTTTACTTCGGGCGGCAGCGAAGCGGACAACTGGGCCATCAAAATGGCGGCTGAACAAGGCGCAGCCAAGGGCAAAAAGCATATCATCTCTACCGCGTTTGAGCATCATGCCATTCTTCATACGCTGAACGCGCTGCAAAAGAAGGGCTTTGAGGTCACGCTGCTGCCGGTTTATGACAACGGTATTGTGCGGGTGGAAGATGTGAAAGCGGCCATTCGCCCGGACACCGCGCTGGTCAGCGTGATGTTCGCCAACAACGAGATCGGCACCATCCAACCGGTGGCGGAAATCGGCGCTGTCTGCCGCGAGGCTGGCGTGCTGTTCCATGTGGACGCGGTACAGGCTGTTGGCCATATTCCGGTATCCTTCAACGGGATTCAAGCGGACATGCTGTCGCTGTCCGGTCATAAATTTCACGGTCCCAAAGGGATCGGCGCGCTGCTGATCCGCAAAGGGCTGCGGTTCGGCAACCTGATCGACGGCGGTGCCCAGGAATCCGGTCGCCGCGCCGGCACCGAAAACACTGCCGGCATTGTGGGTATGGCAACAGCAATGAAGCTGGCATGCGACAGCATTGCCGAAACGGCACCGGCGATCGCCGCGCGGCGCGATCGGCTGATTGCTGCACTCACCACGATCACCCACAGCCGTCTAAACGGCGATGACACAAAACGGCTGCCCGGCAACATCAATGTCAGCTTTGAAGGCGTTGAGGGCGAAAGCCTGCTGCTGATGCTGGATGCCAAAGGCATTTGCGCCTCCTCCGGCTCGGCTTGCACCTCCGGTTCGCTGGATCCCAGCCATGTGCTGCTCGCCATCGGGTTGAAGCACGAGGTGGCACACGGATCGCTGCGGCTGACTATTTCGGAAGAAACCACAGACGAGGATATTGAATATATTGCGCAGCAGGTGCCGCTTGTGGTCAACCGGCTGCGGGAGATGTCCCCCCTGTGGGAGCGCATTGTGAAAGGAGAAGATGTCAAATGACTTCGTTTTATAGTGAAAAGGTAATGGATCACTTCACCAACCCGCGCAACGTGGGCGAAATTCCGGATGCGGACGGTGTCGGCGAGATCGGCAACGCCAAATGCGGCGATATCATGAAAATGTATATCAAGGTGAAAGACGGTCGCATTGCGGATGTCAAATTCAAAACCTTTGGCTGCGGTTCGGCTATCGCCACCAGCTCGATCGCTACCGAAATGATTATGGGTCAGACGCTGGAGGACGCGTTGAAGCTGTCCAATAAAGCGGTGGTGGAAGCGCTGGACGGCCTGCCGGCGCACAAGATCCACTGTTCGGTGTTGGCGGAACAAGCCATCAAGGCGGCTATCGCCGATTACTACACCCGTCAGGGCATCGACCCCACCCCCATTGTGGGCAAGGTGATGGATCCCGACGAGGATGTTCACGCGTGCGAGCTGTAAACACATCAAAAAAATCCCCTGTGACAGCAAAAAGTTGTCACAGGGGATTTTTTTATTCAGCAATAATATCGCGCGCGTTTTGCATCAGTTTATTCAGCGTTTGCTGCCCCACTGATTGCTGCAGCCGCTCCACCCATTCGCGGTATTGCGGCGGGCGCGTTTTCAGATGGTGGCAATCGGTACCCAACAAGTGGATATACCCTTTTTTGATAAAAGACACCAGTCGGCGACGCATCCAAAACGATTGCATCGACGACACGTTGATCTGCGTCAGCAATCCGTCGTCAATCAACTTTTCCAGCACATGGGGATGCTGCATCAGATCCGGATAACGTTCCACATGAGCCATGATCGGCTGCACACCGTAATGGTAGGTCACCTGCATCAAATTCTCGCACACATACGGGGTGAAACGAGTCTCATAAGGCAGTTCAACCAACAAATACCGGCTGCCGATGCAAAGCGGTGTGATGTCCTCATGCTGGAAGATGGTTTTGCTCAAAAACGTTTCGCTGGCCAATATCAGCCGGGGAGACTCCTCCCCTGTTCGGCGACACAGCGCCTCAAATGCCTGTTGCCTCCGCGACAAAAACTCTTCCATCGGCATCTCATCCGACAAATAATGCGGGGTCAACACCACCGTATCCACCTGTTGCCGGGATAATGCCGCCAGCATATCCGCCGCTTCATCCACATCACGCGCTCCGTCATCGATGCCGGGCAGAATATGCGTGTGCAGATCAACCAGCGGTGTCATGCTTGCCATAGCCGTATCCATAGCCGTATTTTCCGTATCCGGCCTTGGAACCATATCCTTTGGAGCGCGTGTCGGCACCGTTGAGCACCAAGCCCAAAATCTTGGCATCAATCATCTTCAAATGCTGAACCGCTTTGTCCAATTCGGGATATGTTGCCATACCGGAACGCACCATCAACACCACGCCATCGGATTTCTTGATAACCGGCAGCGCATCCGATACCACATTCACCGGAGGCGTATCCACAATGATATAATCGTAATCGGCAGCCAGCGTTTGCAGCAATTGGCCGAATGTCTCGCTGGCGAGCAGCTCCGACGGGTTGGGCGGAGTCGCGCCGGCGGTGATAATATCCAAATTGGTATAAGAGGTATGTCGGATCGTCTCGTTCAGCGGCTGCAGGCCGCTGAGCACATGAGACAATCCGGGAGCATTGTTCATATCAAAGAACATATGCAGCTTTGGTTTGCGCAGATCGGTATCGATCAGCAGCACCCGCAAATTCGTTTGCGACAGCGAGATCGCGATGTTGACCGCGCCGGTGGATTTGCCCTCGTTTTCCATCGAACTGGAAACCACAATGGTTTTGCACCCGGGGTGTGCGATCGAAAACATCAAATTGGTACGGATGGACTTATATGCTTCCGTTACCTGAAACTTGATTTTGGAATCGACAGCCAGCTTGGAGCGGGATGCCGATTTGCTGTTCGTTTGTGCAGCCATAGTTCGTCCGTCCTTTCCTTTTATTTGCGCCGTGTTTTCGCTGTGTTGGTAGAAAAATCCGGAATCACTCCGAGCAGCGGCAAATCATACCGCTCCACCAGATCTTCTTCCGTCTTGATACGCGTATCCAGCAGATCACGCAGAAAGATGATCAGCACGATCACCACCGCACCGAGCAGCGCACCAAGCGCCGTGTTGCGCACCAAGCTGGGACCCACTTTGGTTCCCTCGCGGGCACCGGACACTTGTTTGATGGTAGCTTGTTCGTATACACCTTTCAACCGCTGGGGAATCACCTGGGCAGCCGCATCGGCAATGATTTTGGTATCCCGCGGGCTGTGCGCCTGCACCTTGATCTCCAGCACAGCGGTTTCGTCCACGATGTTGAAGCTGAACATATTCGCAAGCTGTTGATCCTTATATCCCAGATCCGATTTTTTCGCCACATCCCGATAAAAATCTTTATCGTTCAAAATGGCAATATAGGTTTTGGCCATGCTTTGGGCGTATTGGGCATACGACAGATCCGACAAATTGGACTGGGCCTCTTCATTTTTGCTGACCATCATCTTGATGGTGGAAGCATAAGTCGGCTGCACCAGAGCCGCGGTGTACGAAAAAGCAACCAACCCGCCGATGATGGTGACCAACACGACCCACCAGATTTTTTCCAAAACCAGATGGAACAGCTTTTCCAGCGATATTTCCATAGACGACGTCCTCTCATTTCTTGGTAAGCGAAGTCATTACTCGAATATTATATAGAATTTAGAGATGGAATGCAAGGATTTGTTATGCTTTTGTGACTTTATGGAAGACTTTTTTGCCTTTTTTAATCACCACATAGCCTTTGTCGAACGCCGATGCCGGAACGGTCTGCATCACATCTTGCACCTTTTCATCGTCTACCGATACGCCGCCCTGGGCAATCAGCCGACGCGCTTCGCCGCGAGAGGGTGCCAGCTTTGTCAGCATCAGCAGATCGATCACGCCGATCGCGCCATCCTGCAGCTGGTCATCCGCCAGCGCGGTAGAGGGCATATTGGCACCGGTAGCGGCACCGCTGAACAGCGAACGCGCGGTTTCGCGCGCTTTGTTCGCCTCTTCCTCTCCGTGCACCAGACGGGTCACCTCATACGCCAAACGCTCTTTCACGTTGTTGATCTCGCTATCCTTGGCTTTCGCCATTTCCTCGATCTCCTCGAGCGGCACAAAGGTCAGCATTTTCAAGCAGCGGATGACATCGGCATCATCCACATTCCGCCAATACTGAAAGAAATCATAAGGCGAGGTTTTGTCGGGATCCAGCCAAACAGCGCCTTTTTCGGTTTTGCCCATTTTCTTACCTTCGGATGTCGTGAGCAGTGCAAAGGTGATGCCGTACACCTCTTTGCCCGCTTTGCGGCGGCACAGCTCGACGCCGCCCAGAATGTTCGACCACTGGTCGTCGCCGCCCATTTCCATCACACAATCGTAGTTTTGGTTGAGGTAGTAGAAATCGTAGCCCTGCATCAGCATATAGTTGAATTCCAGGAAAGACAAGCCCTTTTCCATACGCGATTTGAAGCACTCGGCGGTCAGCATACGGTTAACCGAAAAATGCACGCCGACTTCGCGCAGGAAATCGATGTAATTGAGGTTGGTCAGCCAGTCGGCGTTGTTCACCATCAGCGCATGACCTTCCGAAAAGTCCACAAAACGAGACATCTGCTTTTTGAAGCAATCCACATGATAGGCAATGGTTTCCGGCGTCATCATTTTGCGCATATCGGTTTTGCCGGTGGGATCGCCCACCATACCGGTACCGCCGCCCAACAGCGCAATGGGGCGATGACCGGCTTTTTGCATATGCGCCATCACCATCAGCTGCACAAAGTGACCCACATGCAGGCTGTCGGCAGTGGGGTCAAACCCGATATAAAACGAGATTGGATCGCCACCCAACAGCTCGCGGATTTTCTCCTCGTTGGTCATTTGCGCGACCATGCCGCGCGCTTTCAGTTCGTCGAATACATTCATTGGTTGAAACCTCCCTTAAAAAATAAAAAACGCCCTCTGCCAATTCAGCAGAGGGCGATCAACTGTCGCGGTACCACCTCTATTTCCCGCACTTTCACAAGAGCGGGCTCACCCGGCGTTCCAATAAACGCCTCGCGCGGTAACGTGCGCACACGGCTCCCCTACTGCGGAAAATCCGGTTCAGTTCGCTGCTCCCAAAGGTATTTCACCCCGCCGATGCACCGCCTTACACCAACCGGCGGCTCTCTGCGCCATCCAAAGACGCGGGGTTACTTCTTTTGTTCATAGCCATTGGTGATAGTAAAACACACTTTCTTTGGATTGTCAAGCCCTATTTTCATCACTGCCGGGCGGTATCCTGTTCTACTCGCGCAAGCAGATCGCGCGCCGCCGCCATACCCGCCGGCGTAACCTCGCCGCTGATGATGCGCGCCAGCTCCCGCTCACGGGCTTCGCCGGTCAGCGTTTCCACCCGGGTGCGGGTGCGGTCGTTCTGCACCTCTTTGCGTACCAACAGCTGCCGATCGGCCGCCGCTGCAATCTGCGCCAAATGGGTCACGCACAGCACCTGTCGTGCCGCAGCGGTTTCTTTCAGCTTGATCCCCACCTTGCGGGCAGCATGACCGCTGATACCGGTGTCCACTTCATCGAACACCAGCGTATCAATATCGTCCGCTCCCGCCATCACCGATTTGATAGCCAGCATAATGCGCGCCAGCTCGCCGCCCGATGCGGCACGCGCCAGCGGCTTGGCTTCCTCGCCGGCGTTGGCTGCCAGCAAAAAGGTGATCTTATCTCCTCCGGACGCGGTAAGGGTGGTGGGTTCGATGGCAATATCCAGCACGGTACCCGGCATATCCAAAAAGGCCAGCTGCTGCATAACCTCCGCGGCAAAGCGGTCCGCCGTTTGGCGGCGCGCGACAGTCAGCGCTTCGGCAGCCGTCACCGTTTCCTGCTCCGCCAGCGCCAACGCGCGTTCGTCATCGGCGATGGTTTGGTCGCGGCTTTCCAGATCTTGCAGCTCGGCGCGCGCTTTATCGAGATGCGCCAGCATCTCCTCCACGCCGGGGCCGTATTTGCCAAGCAGCCGCCGCAGCGTACTCAAGCGGCTTTCCACCTGCTCCTTTTCGCCGGCATCAAACGACATCTGTCCTGCCGTTTGCTCCACATCGGCGGCCGCTTCCTCCAAATCATAACGCATCGCTTGCAGCTTATCCGCCAGCGGCTGCAGTGTGGGCAGAAATTCTGCTGCATCAATCAGCGCATCTGCCGCTTGCTGCACCGCGGTCATCGCTCCCGCGTTTTGATCATCCCCTTGCAGAGCCCATGTGGCACGCTGCAGCGACCCCATAATTTTTTCGGCGTGGCGCATTTGCGCCCGCCGCTCGCCAAGCTCCTCTTCCTCGCCCGGATGCGGGTCGAGCTGTTCGATCTCCTGTATCTGAAACCGCAGCGTGTCCATGCGCTGCGCCTTTTCCTGCTCATCGATCCGCAGCTTTTTCAGCCGCCGCGCGATTACGCCGTACCGGTGATACGCCGCAAGATAGGTTTCTTTCAGCGTCGCCAGTCCACCGATCGCATCCAGATAATCCCGCTGTTTATCCTCCGACAACAGTGCCTGATTATCGTGCTGTCCGTGAATATTCACCAGCAGTCGCCCGATTTGGCGCAGCAGCGCCACCGTCACCGGTGCGCCGTTGATGTAGGCGGTGCTTTTGCCCTCGGCGGTCACGCGGCGGCGACACAGCAGCTGGCCATCCGAGCAATCGTAGCCCATCTCCGTCAGCGCCGTCAGCACCGGTACCGACAAACCGGCAAACAACGCCGTTACCTCCGCTTTGTCGCAGCCGGTGCGCACCAGATCGCGGCTGGAACGCTCGCCCAACACCATATTCAGCGCATCGATCACAATGGATTTACCCGCGCCGGTTTCACCGGTCAACACATTCAGCCCGCTATCGAAGGAGATATCGGCTTCTTCGATGACCGCCAGATTTTCAATGTGAATATGCTGTAGCATCGTCGATTACCCGTTTTTTAATAATTTTTTCAGCTCGGTCACCAAATCCACCGACCGATTTTCGTCTTTGGTGATACACAAAAAGGTATCCTCGCCCGCCAGGCTGCCCACCACGCTGCCAAAGCGCATGGAATCCATCGCCGCACACGCGGCCTGTGCCATACCGGGCAGGCACTTGACCACCACGATATTGCCGGCATAGTCCACATTCACGACCGCGTCGTTGAGCAGCGAATGGAACCGCGCGGACATATTATCGCTTTCCAGTTTCACAGTGGAATACCGATAGGTACCGTCCGGCCCCAATGTTTTGATCAGGCGCAGTTCCTTGATATCGCGCGAAACGGTTGCTTGGGTCACATCAAAACCCGCTTCGCGCAGATATTGCAGCAGCGCTTCCTGGGTATCCACCGAATACTGGCTGATGATTTCCAAAATTTTGGCGTGTCGCCTGGTTTTCACAGGGCATCCTCCTTGTCTGTCAGCATCTGTCCATCAATTTGCGATGCAGCACATCATAAAACGGTTGGGTTTTGATCGTGATCAGGCGGGCGCTTTGTGCAGCTTTGCGCACCACAACGGTATCGCCTGCCGCCAGCGCCACGCCGTTTTCGCCATCCACCGATAAAAATGCATTGGTGCCCGCCGGGCCGTCCCACCCCACCGACAGCACCGCATCCTCTTTGAAAATATACGCGCGCGAATGCAGCGAATGGGGGCAGATCGGTGTCATCAGCAGCCCACGGAGCGCCGGGTCGATCACCGGTCCTCCCGCCGACAGCGAATAGGCTGTCGAGCCGGTCGGCGTGGCCAATATCACCCCGTCGGCGTGGTATTGGATCACGGATTCGTGTTGATTGCCGATGGCCAGCCCGATCATACGTGACAGGGGTCCGCGGGATACCACCGCTTCGTTCAGTGCGAAAAAGGTCTGACATATCGCGCCGTTCTGGCGCACCTCGACCGACAGCATCATACGGTCATCCACCGTATACTCGCCGGTCATCAAGGCGGACAGGCGGGTCAGCTCATCCGGCTCCAATCCCGCCATAAAGCCCAGAGTGCCGCAGTTGATGCCCAGCACCGCCCGCTCATAGCGCGCCGCGCGCTTGGCCGTGTGGATAATGGTGCCGTCGCCGCCCAAAGCGACCACCACATCACCGTCGCGAATAACGGCATCGGCTTCCTCGCCGCAAAAAGAGGCGGAGGACGGTGGCAACAGCACCTGTGCCCCCAGCTGCTGCAAAATATCACATACCTGCGGCAACACACGGTTCACACCCGCCGCCTTTTCGTTGGGAACGACCGCAATGCGTTTGTTCATGTTGTCCGCCCTCCTTTTTTGGAAAATGCCTGCTTGGCTGCAAGCGTCAGCGCCCGAATGTCGCCTTGCCACGGCGCAGCGGGAGTTGTATCCCGGCGGCTGAGCGCCGCCAGATATTCAATGTTGCCCTCGCCACCGGTAATGGGCGAAAAGCTGAGATAGGAAACCTCCCAGCCGTTTTCCGCCCAAAAAGCCGTGAGCCGCCGCAGCACCTGTTGATGCACGGCCGGGTCTTTCACCACCCCGCGTTTGCCAACAGCGGCGCGTCCGGCTTCGAACTGCGGCTTGATCAGACACACCACCGTTGCATCCGCGCTGACCAGCGTTTCCACTGCCGGCCAGATGGTGGACAGAGAGATGAACGACACATCCATCACGCAAAAGGCGGGACGATTCTCCCCCATGCGCGCCAACACCTCGTCAGTACGGCGCACATCCATACCTTCCAAATTGACCACACGCGCATCGGCGCACAGCGACGGATGCAGCTGCCCATGCCCCACATCCAGCGCATACACCCGCGCGGCGCCATGCCGCAGCAGACAATCGGTAAATCCGCCGGTGGATGCGCCAACATCCAAGCAACAGCCGCCTTCCGGAGAAAGCATTGTTTCCTGCAGCACCTTTTCCAGCTTTTCGCCGCCGCGCCCCACAAACCGGTGCAACGTGTCGGCGCATTCGATCACTGCCGATGCCGCCACCGCTTGAGAAGCCTTGGTCGCCTTGTGCCCATTCACCGTCACCAGTCCTGCCGCGATCAGCTCTTTTGCCTTTTCGCGACCGCTGGCCAGCCCGCGCGCCACCAGAGCAGCGTCCAGCCGCTGGCTGTCGCCGATCATGGCGTGACCTCCCGCCGCACCAGCTGCACGATGCCATCGGCATCCAGATGGAACCGGTGCATCGCGGACGGCACCTTGCAGGTACCCACAAACGGCTCGATCGCCTGCAGCTGATATTCTCCGTGGTAGCCGCTTTGTTCCAACAGGCTGGCGACATATTCGCCAATACCGCCGGTGCGGCTGGATTCTTCTACAAAAATGATCCGCTTATACGACTGCATCAGCGCGATGCAATCCTCCGGCAGCGGCTTTATGCGCGACAGCTTGAGCAGCGACACCGGTGTGCCCTCCTCCGCCAGCCGCTTCACGGCCGCAGTTGCTTCAAAAAAGAGGCGGCCATAGGTCACCAGCAGCGTATTCGCCTGCTCGGTGCCAAACAGCTGATACGAACGATAATCCGGCTGATAATCGGCTGCGGCAGACGCCTCGCTCCCCTTGGGATAGCGCACAGCGACCGGGCCGGTTTCGTCATACAACGCTTGTTTCAGATGAATTTTCAACTCCGCAAAACTCGCGGGAGCATAGATGGTCATGCCGGGAATGGTTTGCAAAAACGGCACATCAAAAATGCCTTGGTGCGTTTTGCCGTCGTCCGGAACCAGACCCGCGCGGTCGATCGCTAGCACCACATGGTTGCCCATGATCGCGGTATCGTTAAGAATTTGGTCATAGCTGCGCTGCAAAAAAGTGGAGTACACCGCAAAAACCGGCAGCATACCGCCGGTCGCCAGCCCGGAGCAAAAGGTCACCGCATGCTCTTCGGCGATACCGGTATCGAAACAGCGCGCGGGAAATTGCGCCGCAAAATCGGACAAGCCGGTACCGCCGGTCATCGCCGCGCTCACAGCGCAGATGCGTTCATCCGCTGTCGCCAGCTCCACCATGGTGCGCCCCAACACCGACGAAAAGGATTCCCCCTGCGCGGGCAGCTCGCCGGTGGCGATATCAAATCGCGACACGCCGTGATAAATATCCGGATTTTGCTCGGCGAACGGATAGCCACGGCCTTTAACCGTTTCCACATGCAGCAGCACCGGACGCCCCACCGCTTTGGCGGCTTTCAGCGCCTGCTGCAGCTGATTCAAATCGTGACCGTCCACCGGACCGAGATAGTGGAATCCCATCTCTTCGTAAATGGTGCTGTTGCGGTACACCATCGTTTTCAAACGGTTTTTCATCCGCAGCAGTCCGCGATAGCACGCCGATCCCACCAATGGAATGCGTTTCATAAACCATTCGACATTGTGCTTGACCCGCACATAGTTGGGGCGGGAACGCATATGCGACAAATGGCGCGCTACATAGCCGACATTGCTGCTGATCGACATACGGTTGTCATTTAGGATCACGATCAGTTTATCTTTGCTGCGTCCGGCGTTGCACAAACCTTCGTATGCCAGCCCGCCGGTCAGTGCTCCGTCACCGATCACCGCCACCACATAGCCGGGTTGACCGGTCAGCGTTTTCGCCTTGGCCATTCCGTTGGCAGCGGAGATCGAGGTACTGCTGTGCCCCACCACAAAGCTGTCGCACTCGCTTTCCGGCGGACAGGGAAACCCGGTCAACCCGCCCTCTTGCCGCAGCGTGTCAAACCGATCGGCGCGACCGGTCAGCAGCTTGTGTACATAGCACTGGTGGCCCACATCCCAGACGATCTCGTCCTGCGGCAGCGAAAATTCACGATGCAGCGCCACCGTCAGCTCCACAACACCCAAATTGGACGACAAATGACCACCAGTTTTGGAAACGGTTTGGATCAACACCTCGCGCAGCTCGCGACACAGTTCTTTCAGCTGTGCCGGCGACATGGCCCGCAGCTGCTCCGGCGAGGGGATCCGGTCTATATAAGGATGATTTGCCATTTTTCCACATCCCGTAACGATAATGATTTTATGCCGGCATCAGCACGCTCACCAGAATGCCCAGCAAAACACCGGCCAACACTTCCATCGGGGTGTGACCGATAAACTCTTTCAATTCAATATCCTCGGGGTCATCCCCGTTTTCTTCCGATTTCAACCGGTTGAGATATTTGTTGAGCAAGCGGGCATGTTCACCGGTTTCGCGGCGAACGCCCATGGCATCATAGATGGTCACAAACGCGAACACCACCGACAACGCAAACACCGGCGAGGATACCCCATGGAACCGCGCCATAGATACCGTCAGCGCGCAAACCGTCGCCGAATGAGCGCTGGGCATACCGCCCGCGCCCCATATCCGTTCGGCGGAAAATTTGCCGTGCAGCAACCATTCCAGCAGCACCTTGATTCCCTGTGCTACCAGCCATGCCAACACCGCCGCAAACAACACACGATTTTCAAAAAATTCTCGAAACAGTTCCATGTTTGACCTCGATCGTCTTAATGAGTGCGCACCAGCAGCGCTTGCGCCAAACGGCGCAAATCGTCCGCCGCTTCGCCAAACACCGAAAGCGCCTCAACCGCCGCCTCGGTGCGCTCGGTCGCCAGCGCGCGCGCTTTGTCCAGTCCCAGCAGCGACACATAGGTGCTCTTTTCGTGCGCCGCATCGTTGCCCACCGGTTTGCCCAGTTCCTTGGCGGTCACCGTTGTATCCAAAATATCATCCACGATCTGGAAACCCAGCCCGACCTGTTCACCAAAGCGGGCAGCGGCTTCAACCTGCTCCGGCGAGCCACCTCCGATGATGGCACCCATACGGCACGCCGCGATCATCAACGCGGCGGTTTTGCCCTGCTGCAGCTGTTCCAGCACCGACAGCGAGATGGTTTTGCCTTCGCTTTGCAGATCGATCACCTGACCGCCGACCATACCGCCGATGCCGGCCTCGTCCGCCAGCACCCGCGCCGCCGCGATCACCCGTCGCGGGTCCGCATCGGCACGCAGCATCACCTCGAATGCACGCCCCAGCAGCGCATCCCCCGCCAGCAGCGCCATATCCTCGCCAAATGCCACATGCACCGACGGTTTGCCGCGGCGCAGCGGACTATCGTCCATACAGGGCAGATCGTCGTGAATAAGCGAATAGGAATGGATCATCTCCACCGCCGCTGCAAATGGCAGCGCCGGAGCAGTCTTGCCGCAGCAAAGCTCACAAAACGCCAACGTAAGCACCGGGCGAATGCGTTTGCCGCCCGCCGCGCAGGCGTACGCCATTGCCTCCACCACCGTGTCGCGCAGCCCGTCCTTTGCAGGCAGGCATTGCGGCAGATAGGCTTCGATCTCGTCCAGATAGGATTGCAGACGCGGTGTATACAAACTCATGATGTTCTCCTTTAGTCCTGTGCCGGTGTATCAACCGGCGCGGGTTCTTTGGTTTCGTCCATCAGCTTCACGATCTTCTGCTCCGCCGTTTTCAGCGATTTGGAGCAAAAGGCCGTCAACTTGGTTCCCTCTTCAAACAGCTTGAGCGATTCGTCCAGCGTGCATTGACCGCCTTCCAAAATGCCGACAATCTGTTCCAGACGGGTAATCGCCTGTTCAAATGTAATGGTCTGCGTCATGGTTATTCATCCTTTCCTTGTACCGTGCAATGCAGCGTACCGTCGCTCATGCGCAGCTCCAGCGCATCGCCCGGTGCCACCGTGGTTACGCTTTTGATCACCTCGCCGTCATGCTGCGGAATCGCGTAGCCGCGCGACAGCACTTTCAGCGGGCTGAGCGCGTCCAGCTTGCCGGACAGCGACACCAGCCGCCGGTCGGCTTTGGTCATCTGCATTTGGGCGGCATTCGCAAACGCGCGGGTCGCGTAGTCCAGCCGCATCGACTGTCCTTCCACATAAAACAACGGTGTGGACAGGCATCGGCGCTCGCGCAGCGCGGTCAGTCGCTTTTGCTCGGTTTGCAGCCGGTGTGCCACCGCCTGACGGCTGATGGCTTGCAGCTGTGCCAGCCGTCCAAGCAGGTTGCGGGTATCCGGCACCGCCAATTCCGCCGCTGCCGACGGTGTGGGTGCACGCAAATCGGCGGCAAAATCGCAGATGGTAAAATCCGTTTCGTGACCCACAGCCGAGATCACCGGAATCGCGGATGCCGCCACCGCACGCGCCACGCGTTCATCGTTAAACGCCCACAACTCTTCGATCGAGCCGCCGCCGCGACCGATAATCAACACATCGGCTGCCCGGCGTTCGTTAAAGGTTTCCACCGCTTTGACCAGCTGCGGCGGCGCGCCCTCGCCCTGCACCAGCACCGGCACAAACACGATTTGCGCCAGCGGAAACCGCCGTCCCAGCACGTTGAGAATATCGCGCACAGCGGCGCCGGTGGGCGAAGTGATCACCCCGACCCGACCGGGATACCGTGGGATAGGGCGCTTGCGCGCCGGATCAAAGAGACCCTCTTTCTCCAGCTTGGCTTTCAACTGTTCATACGCCACTTGCAGTGCGCCGACGCCATCCGGCTGCATCTCTTCGATATAGATTTGAAAAACGCCGTCCTTTTCGTACAGCGACACCCGCGCCCGCACGATCACCTTCATACCGTTTTCCGGCGTGAACGCGAGTTTGGAAGCGTTGCCGCGGAACATCACCGCTTTGACCAGCGCCCCTTCGTCTTTCAGGGACATATACAAATGTCCCGATTTATAATGATTGGTGAAATTGGAAATTTCACCGCTGATATACACCGCCATCAAATTTCGGTCGCCTTCCAGCACCGATTTGACATACCGGTTGAGCTGGCTGACCGTGATCACACGCATTTGTGCCAATTGGTTCACCTCATTCTGCTGCCCAGCAGCGCCACACCGGCGGCATTATCCGCCGAAAACGCCGGTGGCGCAAAGCTGCCGCCAAAAGTCGCCGTCAGCCTCTCACGCAACAGACTGTTGGACATCACACCGCCCGCATACAGCAGCGGACGACCGGGGTATTGCTGCTGCAGCGCACGGGTCATCCCATCCAGCGCCGCCCCCACGCAATCCAGACAAAAGCGGGCAATTTCGGCGGGGGGAGTTCCCTTTTGCAGCATTTGCTCACACTGGTTTTGTACGCCGGACAGCGAACAGCAGCCGTCCCTCAGCGGAATGCGCGGGCGATAGGTCTGCTCAGCGGTCAGCGCCAGCTGCTCCAGCGCCGGTCCTGCCGGGAACGGCAGTCCCAACATGCCCCCTACCCGGTCGATCAACTGACCGGCTTTCAGATCCAGCGAACGCGCCACCACCCGACAGGTGATACCGCCCGCCTCGGTCGGTTCGATCGTCAGGGCATCGGTGGTGCCACCGGACACATGAAACGCCAAAAACGGCTGATCCAGCAAATCCATTCGTCTGGCACCGAAAGCAGCCGCCGCCACATGTCCCTGTTGGTGGGTAACGCCGATATACGGCACCCCCATCACGGCTGCCAGCTCGCGCGCGGCACCCATCCCCACCAAAAAGCAGGGCATATAGGAGCCGTCCACCTCCTGCGGGCGTTCGGATGCCGCTATGCACGAAAACGGCTCCGGGCAATGTTGCCGCAGCCGTTCCACAATATCGGGCAGTTGACGGACATGATGGAATACCGCATCGCTTTGGCGAAGCCCCATTTTGCCCTTGGTGACGGGAAGTAGCTGCTTTTGCTGCTCGACCCGCTCTGCCGCCGCATCTGCCCACGCGGCGGAGGTTGTATAATTACTGGTATCCAGCCCCAGACAGGCGGTCATACCGTCGCCTCATCTGCGGGCGCTTCCGTAGCGGATGGCTCCGCCGCCGCGGCTTCCGGTGCTTCCTGCGCGGTATCCTCGTTTTTTACAACATCCGTCTGGCGTGCCACGCCGCCCAAAACGCCGTTGATAAACGCAGCCTCTTCCTCGCCGCCGTATTTTTTCGCCAGCTCCACCGCTTCGTTGATGGAAACGCTGATCGGAATATCCGGCTCGTATTGGATCTCGTACACCGCCAGCCGCATGATCGACAACGCTACGCGCGAAATTTGCTGCTTGCTCCATTTCAGCGAATGGCGGGTGATGATCTCGTCCAGCTCCACCGCGTGGGCATCCGCGCCCTCGGCCAGCGACAGCGCAAACGCATCAGTCGAAATCCCGCGCGCTTCGTCCGCGTGCGCCGCGATCTCTTCCACCGTGTCGTCGGTGAACATTGTTTCAAACAGCAAGATAAACGCCAATTCTCTGGCTTCGTGTCGCGTCATTTTCAAAATCCATGCCTTTCTACCATTATCCGACATCGTCGGGAAAAAAGAAACCCTCCACCATCAAGCGCGGAGGGTCCGCCATGTATCAATCTTCCTGCTGCGCCTTATCGTCCAGCACAATACCGGCCACATGCACATTCACCTTGGTCACCGGTTTGCCGGTCATCGACTGCACCGCCGTTTTCACGCTGCGCTGCACCGCGCTGCCAACTTCCTGAATCTTCGCGTCGATGCGCAGATTGACATACACATCCACAACGGTTTCGCTTTCGTTGTTCACGACCTTGACCGCTTTGGCGGCCGCCGAGCCCATAAATCCGCGAATATCCACCGGACGCTGCGCCATACCGGCCACACCCGGCACTTCCATAGCCGCCGTGCTGGCGATGGTGGCAATAACCTCTTCCGAAATAATGCAGCTGCCCTCGGACGATTTGTAACCTTTATCACTCATGGGACAGATCCTCCTTTATCTCACGATTTACGATAGGAACAAGAGTATTATACCACAAACCGCGGATGGAGCAACAGTTTTTTTAGGATTTTACCGGAACGATCGTAATATTTTGCGACTTGACCTTGGATTGCGCCAGCACGATCTCGGTAATCTGCGCCGTTTGCTGGGAGGTGAGCGTTTCGCCCGGCACCACCACATTGCATTTTTCGCCCTCGATATACACCACGCAATCGGCAAAGCCTTTGGCTTTGATCAAATTTTCGATCTTGCTTTCCTGATCCACCGCATCCGCCATATCCTTGACCTTTTGTACCACCTCGGCCTGCACATTTCCGCTGATCTTAGCGTTGTTCATCAGATCCTGCACCATTTCCAGCGCTTCGCTGCGGGCGGTTTCGCGGTTTTGGCGTGCCTGTTTGAAATAAGCCGCGCTTTGGGCGTTCGCCACCGTGGTGTTGCCCACATACTGCGCATCCCCCAGATGGTCGCCCTTGGCGGTGGTGCCGGCCTTGGCACCGGCGGCAATGCTGGACGCTGCGGGCGCGGCAAACGAATAATTCAGATACACCGCCGCTCCCAGTGCCAACACGAGTACGCCCAGCATCATATTGCGTTTTCCGAAAATCTTGCTCATACCATTGCATCTCCTTTTATAGCGATAATTTGGTTACATACACGCGTTTGGATGTGATGTTCAGCGCGGTGGTCACGGTATCGGCAATGCGCTGCCGCACATCCTCGCGATCTCCGCCCTCGCACACGACCACCACTCCTTTGACAACCGGCTCCAGCTCGGTCACCAACAGCCCGTTTCGTCCATCCTTGGCATCCACCACGATCACCGATTCTTCGGTGTCGTCCTGCTGCGACACCCGACTGGAGGTATCGCCGGAATCCTCCACCCGATTGCTGTTGGCTTTTTGCTCGGTGGCATACACATATTGCACGCCGTTTTCCAGCGTCACCATCACCCGGCTTTGCCCGGCACCGTCGATGTTGCTCACCAGATCGGTCAACCGCTGTTCCAGCTGCTGCACAAACACATCGCTGGACACGGTGTCGGAGGCAGCGGGTGCTGCAGAGGACGGCCAAATCTCCGACAAAAAAATGAGCAGCATACCGCAAAGTCCCGCTGCCACCACCCATTTGACCGCCTTGCCACTTTGCAAACCGGCACGCAGGCGTGCGAGCACCGATGCTTTGTCCATGTCCATAGGTTCTGCCCCTTTCTATTCGTCCTGTATCTCCACTTCGACCGTCACCCCCAGTTGCTGCTGCATCAGCTGCCGGGCGGTAAACGCACCGGCAGCATTCTGTTTGTCCAAATACAGGGTTACATGGGACATATATATGCTCCCATCGTCGGATGTATCCATATGCACCGCCACTTTTTGCACCGTGATGTCATAATTTTTCAGATACCGTTTGCAAAGCGAAGCGACTGCCGCCTCCATTTGCTGCTTCATCTGCTGCTCCACTTGGGCAGACAGCGCGGTGTGCGCTGCATCCGCCGACACTTCCGGCAGATCATCGAGCGACAACGACCGCAGCGCCAGCAGCGGCGATGCCATGCAGCACACACAAAAAGCCGCCAGCAGCAAATGGAACACCCGCCCGGTACCCGTTTTGGGTGCCAATGTTTTCAGCATCGTGCACCCGATGGCGGCGGCGCACAAAGCCGCCGCCCATTGCTGAATCGCGCTCATTTCATCTCCCCTTTCTACGCGTGCAGCCCTGCCACGGTGACAATGGTGGTGGCGACAATCATAAACAATGCGCACGCCGCCAGCACCCCGATCAGCGTTTTCACCACATTTTGGGCGGCTCGCAGCAGCCCGCCCAGCGCAGGCAAGGCAAACAGCTCCGCCACCATGGCACACAGACTCAAGCAAAACGCCCACGCTACGCAGGACAGCAGCGGCGGCAGCACGATCAAAGCAGTAGTCAGCACCCCCACCCCGCCCATGGTGGTACGCAACAGCGACAAGCAGCCTTTCACAGCGTTGAACGCCTCGCTGAGAGCGCCGCCCACCACCGGCACAAAGCTGGCCAGCGAAAAGCGGATGGCGCGTCCCGATAGTGAATCGGCAGCAGCTCCCACAATACCTTGAATGGAGAGCAGCCCCACAAACACCGAGGTGGTAAGAGTCAGCAGCCACGCCGCCCCTTTGTGGAACCAATCGCTGACAGCGTTCAACTTCATTTCCGGTGTGACGGCGCCGGTCAACCCCAGCGCAAGTGAAATCACCAAGCAGGGCACAATCACCCGCCCGACCAGCAGTGTGAGCAGTTCCGCCACAAACAGCACAATGGTTTGGTAAGAGGCCGCCGACACGGCTTGTCCCGCCGCCAGCATAATGCCGCCGTACACCGGAACAAAGCTGGTCATAAACACCGATACACTGCTCACCGCCTCGCTCACCCGCTGGATGCAGCCGGCCAGCGGCACCAGCACTGCGGCATACGAGGCGGCGGCTCCCACCAACGAGAAAATATGCGCTGCCTCGCCGCGACCGGCGGTTTGGCGCATCCCCTCCATCAGTGAACACAGCAGCACGATCCCCAGCACCATGCCGATAGCGGCGAGCGGCGTGGCGGCTTGTTCCGCCAACATACCGAGCAGCCCTTCCAGCGTGCCCCCGGGTGACAGAGAGGAAAAGTCAATAGATGAAAAATCGGTGATGCCCCACCGGTTCAGCTGTTCGCGCGTTTCGGGCGTAAGCTGGTTCCACAGCTCCTGCGCCCCGCTCGCCGCCCATTGCCCGGCATATAATGTATCGGTATCCACTTGGTCACTGTCTGTTTCGCCCGCCACCGGCCACGCTAGCAGAACGAAAAGTGCCAGCACCGCCTTTATGATTCGTCGTATACGCATACATCCTCCTTATTGCCCGTTCATCAAGGCGGCGGAGGTTTGGGCGATGCTTTCAAACAGCGGCAGCGCCAAAATCAACAGCGCCAGCTTACCCACCAGCTCGGCTTTTCCCGCCAGTCCCGCTTCGCCCGCATCGCGGCACGCATCGGCGGACAGCTGGGTAAGCAAACAGATACCGAGCGCTTTTATCAGCCTTGTACCGTATTCCCCGGGCAATCCCGCCGCCGACAGCAGCCGATTGACCGCCGCAAACAGCGGCTGCGCTTGCGTGATCGCGGTGGTAAGCACCAGCGCCCCGGCAACCAAACCGATCAGCAATGTGTATTCCGGCTGGTATCGGCGCAGCAGCAACGCCAGAAAAGCGGCGACCGCCAACACCACCAGCAGCGCCGCCCACTTCATAATCCGAACACCGATTTGACGGTACGGAACAGATCGCTGATTTGCGCCACCATAATGGACAGTACCACGATCAGCCCCGCCAGCGTGGTGAGCATAGCTTGTTCCTCCCGTCCGGAGCGAATCAACAGTTGGTTGAGCACCGCCACAATAATACCGATCGCCGCCACCTTAAAGATTAGATCCACATCCATGCTCGTCCGTCCTTTCTTATATCCACAGCAGCAGGACTACCAGTCCGCCCGCTGCACCAAGCGAAGTATACAGCCGTCCCTTTTGTGCCGCTTGCTGCCGGGCATCCGCTGCCCGTTGCGCCATCTGCTGCTCAAATCGACGACAATGCTCCACCTGACCCGCCACATCGGTGGTACCCAGTCCCTCGCCGAATCCGGTCAGCAGCCGGCGGTCAGCATCGTTCAATCCCTGCCCAGCCAGTGTGGACAATCCACCGGCAAACGACACACGCGGGTCAGCAGACGCCGAAAAGCGATGCAGAAATACGCGAATCGGGGCCAGCTCCACTTGATCGGCAGCGGCAGCAAACAACTCCCCCACCGGCGCCGCGGTATAGCGAATATCGGCAGAAAGCGCCGCCGCCAGCCGTTCAAACGACTGCAATACATCCGCCCGACGGCGCAGCTTTTGCGACTGGCACCAGCCGATGCCCATCCCGGTCAGCGCCACCAGCAGCAATCCGATGACTTTCACTTAGTACATCCTCCACTTCGCGCGTTGATAAAATCTCACCGGGAGATTCGCGTCCGGCGAGAAACACGATTTTTTCAAATCCACCGTTTTGCAGCGCGTAAAACACCGGTGGGCGACGCAGCACATCCTCGATGGTTGCCCCATGGGCGGTGGACAACACCGTCACCCCCGCGTGGAGACTGTCGGTCACCGCCTGGGTTTCCTCCAGGCTGCCCAGTTCATCAAACGCGACCACATCCGGTGCCAGGCAGCGGATCGCCTGGCGAATTCCCTCCGCCTTGGGAAAATGCAGCAGTACATCGCAATCGTGCAAAGTGCTGCCCGCCGACAACTCGCCCCGCTCGTCCACCACCGACACCCGAAAACGGCGATCCTTATACCCGCCGGACAGCTGGCGCACGGCATCGCGCAGCAAGCTGCTTTTGCCGCTGGACGGTTCCCCGCAGATCAAGGTGCTGCAAGGTCGTCCGCGCTCGGATATGGCACGCAGCAAAGCATCGGCGCAGCCATCGTGCGGGCGGGAAACACGGATGCACAACGATGTGATCCGACGCATAGATACCATCTCGCCCCGCTCCATCACGGCGCTGCCCGCAATGCCGACCCGCACCCCTTGCCGTGTGCTGACAAATCCCTGCAAAATCTCCTGCTGATGGCTATGTACCGAATAATCGCACAGCTGCAAAAAACAGCCCTCGATCTGGGCGTGGGTGCACCGCATCAGATGCGGTACCGGAATGGCGGTGGCCTGTCCCTCCCATGTCACCAGCATATCCCCGTGCGAGGTAGACAGCGTCACCGGCGCTTGTTCCCGCAAACGAATCTCGTGGATATCCTCCTGTAAAGAAAGCGGCAGCTGCCGCAGCGGCGGCTGCATTCGCTCCGGCAAATAAGCAACCGCCTGTTCAAATCCCGTCATGGCTTCACATCCTTTCACCCCATACCTATGCCTGTCCTGCGACGGTTAGAACACCCGTATCTGCTCCGCGGGTATTTTTGAAAAATCGGAAAACATTGGAGAAAAGCTCTTGACAACGCCGGAGGATTCGCGATACGATCAAGGTATCTTTTACAGCAAGGAGTGGTTTTCCATGGCTAACAAAAACGCAGACCGCTTTTTGGGGTTTGCTGATGTATATGAAAATGCACGCCCGCGTGTGCCGGCCTATCCCGCCAAGGTGCTGTGCCGCTATTTGGGGCGGCGACCGCAGACGGTGGTAGATTTGGGATGCGGCACCGGATTGTCCACCGAAATTTGGCCGGACTACGCCGATACCGTTATCGGGGTGGAACCGAGTGAGGATATGTTCGCCGTTGCCGCACAAAAAACCACCGACGTCATGACCTTTCGTCACGGCACCGGCGAGGCGACCGGACTGCCGGACGAGTGCGCCGACATTGTGATTTGCTCACAATCGTTTCACTGGATGGAACCGGTTGCGACGCTGCGCGAGGTGGATCGCATCCTGAAAAACGATGGCGTTTTCGCCACGGTAGATTGCGATTGGCCCGCTGTCACCAAATGGCAGGCGGAAAAAGCGTATATGGATCTGTACACCAAGGTGAAGCAGATCGAATCGGCGGTGCCGGAAATTCGCGCATCGTTCACCCATTACGACAAAAAGCGGCATTTGCAGAACATTCAGAACTGCGGTGCATTTGTGTATACGCGCGAGCTGCTGTTCGCCAGCGAGGAGAGCTGTACCAAGCAACGGTTCAAGGATATTATCATGAGCCAGGGCAGCTTGCAGGCGATTCTCAAACGCCGCCCCGAGCTGATTGAAGAAGATGTGGCGGCATTTTCGACTGCCATTGACCAAATTTATGACGACCAGCCGTTTTTCATCGAATTCTGCTACCGGATGCGGGTGGGAATCAAATCTCCCACCGCTTGAATCTGTTTGCAGACACAACAAAAACCGGCAGCGCCTCTGATCTTCAGAAGTGCTGCCGGTTTTTGTTATACTTATTTTAGTGTGGCTATAAACTCAATAACATTGTCGGGCTGCAGCTGTGCTTTGATGGAGCCTTTGTGCCCTTCCGCAATGCTGCGGGCGATGGACAACCCAATACCAAACCCGCCGGTTTGACCGTTGCGGGAGGGATCCGCCCGATAAAAGCGGTCAAACAGCTTGTCCGCGTCGGCGGGGTCCATCGGCGCGCATGGATTCGCGCAGCGGATTACCACGCCTTTTTTGCCTTTTTCCAGCGCAAAGCGGATGGGGCTGTCGGGTGTGGCGTATTTGATGGCGTTATCCAGCAAAATCGACACCAGCTGGCGGATGGCGTATTCATCGCCGTTATAGGTTAGCCCCGGTGCAATCGACACCGAAAGCTCATGCCCCTTGGAGGCGGCAAAATCACGAAACGATTCCGCCGTGTCACCCACCGCGTCGCTGATACCAAACATTTCAAAATGCAGCGGCGAATCTTCCTCGTCCATGCGCGACAACGTGACCAGCGCGTTGACCAGCTCTTTCAGCTTTTCGGTTTGCGCCATCGCCTTGTCGATCCACTTTTGCTGACCGGTTTCCATTTCCAGCACCTTAAGACTGGTGGCAATCACGGTAATGGGGGTTTTCAGCTCGTGGCTGGCATCGGTGATGAATTGTTTTTGGCGTTCGGATGCCTTCACCACCGGATCGATCGCCCGTCGGGAAAAGATGCACACCACCACATACACCAGCGCGATACACACCGCCGCCGCCGCCACTGACAGCAGCGCTAATGTTCCCATGCTGCGCATTTCCTGATGACAATCGAGGAAAATTGCCATAAAGCGCCCCTCGCCGTTGTCCACCACATAGTATTTGTAGCCAGAGGAAAAGCCCATACCGGTGCCGTGCTTTTGCGCAATCGCCAGATAGGTATCGGTATCATCCTCGGTAACCGCGGCGATTTTGTCCAGATCCGCTTTGACCAGCGTGCCATCCTCGGTATACCGCAGCACAAAATAGCGGGTGGTATAAGGCGTTTCCTGTGTAAACTGGCCATCGGGACGCTTGCCGAGGTGATCATCCGGCGGCGACGCAGGTGCCGGAAGCGCCCCCTGGTTGTCGCCCAACACCTGCAGCATATTGGTCAGCGAAGAGTTGACCGATACAAAATTGGCGATGTTCACGATCAGGCACAGCAGCACCATCACCGCGGTAACCGCCAGCATCGCGATGCGGATAAATCGTTTTCTCAGACGTTTGATCATGCTGATTCCTCCAGCACATAGCCCAGCCCCCGGTTGGTGCACAGCGTCACATGGGAGCCGATGCCTTTGAGTTTTTTCCGCAGATTGGAAATATTGACCCACACCACATTGATTTCAGCGTCGCTGTCCCAACCCCAGATTTTTTCCATAATGCGTTCGGCGGAAAATACGATGCGCGGCGACCGCATAAACATCTCCATCAGCTGGAACTCGCGCCCGCCAAGCCGCACCGAACGCTCCCCGCAACGCAGCAGCCCCGATCCGGCATCCAGTGTGATGTCGCCAAACGACAGCACCGTGGGGCGATATTCCTCGCCGCGGCGCAGCATGGCGCGCACGCGGCAGATCAGCTCGTCCGGCTCGAACGGTTTTGGCAGATAATCGTCGGCGCCCGCGTTAAACCCGGTGATGCGGTCATCCTTTTGCCCCTTGGCAGTCAGCATCATCACGGGGGTATGGATCCCCTCTTCCCGCAGCTTGCGCAGTACCTCGATACCGTTCATTTTGGGCATCATTACATCCAAAATGATGGCATCGTATTCGCCGGTGGAGCCATATTCATACGCGGCAAAGCCATCGTTTACCGCGTCCACCGAAAACTGATTCTTTTCAAAGAAAACTGTCAGCGCTTCCGCCAGATCCAGTTCGTCTTCCGCAATCAACAAACGCATATTGATCACCTTTCTGCCGGACCGTGCGTGTCCGGCTTTTGTTTATCCTTAGTATAGCGAAAACACGCGCAAAGTGCAACATTCGCGCCCGAGCCGCTGTACCTATACAGTAAGGAGGCAACCTAAAGCCAACTTAAAGAAAAAAAGCGATTTTGCTTTAGCTGTTTTTTAACTGGGCGTTGTACCATACAGCCAGAGAGAACGAAAGCGGCACACCGCCGTTCTCCTGCAATACCGCCGGGCACCCGGCGTGAAAGGGGTTTTGAAAGATGAAAAAGACCATTGCTTTATTGTGTACGGCAGCTATGCTGCTATCGTTGTCGGCTTGTGCCGGCAAAGTCACCGATTATTCCAACGCCACCATCACCGGCAAGGTAACCGCCATCAGCGGCAGCAGCGTGACCATGCAGCTCGGCACGCTGACCGAAGCGGCGGGTGGCACGGGACAGACACCGCCCGACGCTCCCAGCGGCGGGTCGGCAGATAATACCGATCAAAATACTGCCAACGACTCTACCAGCAGCACGACTGCCGGCAGCAATAGCAATACCGGATCGACCACCTCCGGTCAGTCTAGCAGCAAAAAGTCGCGACCCTCCAAGCCCGGCAGCAACGCTTCGGGAGGCAGTTCGAGCGATACGAACACGGACAGCTCCGGCAGCAAGAAATCGCGACCCTCCCAGTCCGGCACTCAAGCAACCGGCACCACCGCCAGCAGCGCTTCCGGTAACGCTCAAGCATCGTCCGCTGCCGACAACACCGCGGCGGGCTCGGCGCAAACGCCTCCGGACAAACCGGACGGCGATAACGCGGGTGGCGGTCAGACACCTCCCGACGGCGCCCCCGGCGGCACCAGCGTCAGTTTCACCGCCGGCAGCAACACCGCTACCGTGGATCTGAGCAATGCCGTGATCACAGAAAATGCGAATACGATTGCGGTCAGCGATATTGAAAAAGACGACATTTTGACCATCACCTTTGATGACAACAACACCGCTGCCACCGTCAAGGTGGTGGATACCTCGACTGGCAACGGACAGGCGGGCGGTGCCCCCGGCGGCTCCGGCAACAACGCAGGCGGCGAAAGCAGCGGCACTGTCGATCAGGGCAGCAGCGCCAACACCATTTCGGAAAACAGCACTGTCAGCGGCAAATCCTATTCCTCGACCGGCGACGATGAAAATGCGCTGCGGGTGGATAGCGCCACCGTTACGCTGGATGGTGTCACGGTGAACAAAAGCGCCGGAGCTTCCTCCAATGCCGAAAACGGCGACTTCTACGGTGTGAATGCGGCGCTGCTGGCCACCAACGGTGCCAACGTCACCATTAAAAACGCGAACATCCAATCTGCGGCACAAAACGGCAATGGTGTGTTCAGCTACGGCAGTGGCACCACCGTAAATATTGCAGATTCCAAAATCACCACCACCGCCGATAACTCCGGCGGCATCCAAACCACCGGCGGCGGCACCACCAACGCCAGCAATCTGACGGTCAACACCTCCGGTAACTCGGCAGCGGCGATTCGGTCGGATCGCGGCGGCGGCACGGTGAATGTGACCGGCGGCAGCTACACGTCGAACGGATACAACTCCCCCGCGGTGTATTCGACCGCTGCCATCACCGTGAAGAATGCCACGCTGACCGCCAACAATTCCGAAGCGCTGGTGATCGAAGGCAAAAACTCCATCGCGCTGGAAAACTGCACCGTGACCGGCAACATGAGCGATACCAAAGGATCCAGTTCCAGCGAAAATGTGCATAATGTCATGATCTACCAATCGATGTCCGGTGATGCCGCTGTCGGCACCTCCTCCTTCTCCATGACCGGCGGCAAGCTGACTGCCAACAACGGTGATATGTTTTACATCACCAACACCGCCTGCACGCTGACGCTGTCCGGCGTGGATATTGTCAACAAGGACAGCGACGCGTATTTGATGAACATTTGCGGAAACTCCGCCGCGCGCGGATGGGGCACCGCTGGGCAAAACGGTGCGCAGGTGACTTTTACCGCCGACGGACAAACGCTTTCCGGCAAGATCGTTGTGGACACCATCTCCACGCTGAACATGACGCTGAAAGGCAACAGCACCTTTACCGGCAGCATCAACATTGTAGATAACGCTGCCGGCGGCAATGCCGTCGCGAACAACGCCGTGGTCACGGTGGAAAGCGGCAGCACATGGAGCCTGACCGGTGACTGCACCATTACCAGTCTGACAAACAACGGCACCATTCAATTTAACGGTCACACCATCACACTGGCCGACGGCACGGTGCTGAAATAATGATTTTGGAAAGGATGAGATCCATGAAAAAAGCCAAATTTGCCTCGGCACTTCTGGCGGCGGTCGCTTCGCTGGCGCTGGTCGTGGTCGGGATGCCCATGGCGTTCGCCACCGCCGCCAGCTATGATACCGCGGGCGCTACCCGCTTTGTCTTTTCTGATTCCGGTATCGATGCCACAGACGGCAATTATACCGGATACAAAGTGAAAGGCACAGCATTGACCATCAATGAAGCCGGTACCTACACCGTGTCCGGCAGCTGCGCCGACGGTTCCATCACGGTGAAAAAAGGTACGACCGGCGTGACACTGGTGCTGGACGGGCTGACGCTGACCAGCGCGGACACTGCGCCCATCGCCTGCAACAAATCCACGGAGGTCACAATCGTGGCGGCGGACGGTTCTGTCAATGCATTGGCGGATGCAGCTGCCAACAACGACGACAACTATCCCGATAATGAAAATGCGGAAAACGCCGTTATCAAATGCAAGGATGGCTCCAAAGTGACGCTGGGCGGTACCGGCACCCTCACGGTGACGGCGAACGGCAAAAACGGTATTAAATCCGGTGTCACCACCGACACCGAAGGCGAAGCGTGGATGACGATTGAGGATCTGACGCTCACCATCAGCGCACCGGTGAACGACGGGATCAACGCCGAAGCCACCTTGTCGGTGCGCAGCGGTCAGCTGACGATCGATGCAGCAGACGATGCCATCCACAGCGACTACACGCTGAACATCGGCGAAACCGGCACGACCGGTCCCACCATTGCCATCAACAGCTGTTACGAGGGATTGGAGGCCGCAACGCTGAATGTATTTTCCGGCGATATCACCATTCAGGCGACCGACGATTGTCTGAACGCCGCCAATTCGGATTTGACTGATTTTGAGTTCACGATGAATATTTCCGGCGGCAGTATCCATGCCTACACCACCGCAGGAGACGGATTTGATTCCAACGGTGATTTGACCATTTCCGGCGGAACGGTGGTGGTTTGGAGCGCCAACACCGCCGACAACCAACCTCTGGATGCGGACGGCACCATCACCATTTCCGGTGGTACCGTTTTGGCGGCAGGCGGCAGCGGCGGTATGGGCATGAATCTGAATGCGACGCAGCCGTATGTGATCATCGGCAATACCGGCATGGGCGGACAGCCCGGCCAACCCGGTCAATCGGGTGAACAGCCCACTCCGCCGAGCGGACAACAACCGGAACAGTCGGGCGAGCAGCCTACTCCGCCCAGCGGGCAGCAGCCGAGCCAATCCGGTGAACAGCCCAGCCAACCCGGACAGGGAACACAAACCAACGCCAGCGTGACCGCCGGCAGCACGATCCATATCCAGGATGCAGACGGCAACACGCTGTACACCGGTACCGCTCCCTGCAACGCCAGCTACTTTGTCTTTTCATCGCCGGAGCTGACATCCGGCAGCAGCTATACACTGTACGCCGCTGATACCAGCGTAGGTTCGGCCACCGCACAAACCGGTACTACCAGCGGCAATACACCCGGCGGACAGCCAGGGGGACAACCGGGCAGCGGCGAACAGCCTCCGGTAAAACCGGACGATGGCGAGCAACCGCCCGCCAAGCCCGATGATACCGGTTCCACCGGCACGACCAGTTCGACCAGCAGCAGTTCCACCAGCACGTCGGGCTCCACTACCGGCAGCACTACTGGCAGCACCGGCTCCTCCGACAGCAGCTCGACCACTGCCTCTTCATCTGACAGCAGCACCTCCTCCACCGGAACAACGACCACCAGTGAAGATGCCGATACAGCAGCGACGGACAGCACGACCTCGTCCAAAAAGTCGCGCAAAAACAAATCGACAACCACCAATACGGATGAAGACAGCGATTCCTCGTCGGATACCAAAAAAAGCCCGTCAAAGCACGGCAAAAAAGAGACGTCCGACGAAAGCAGCAACACTCCCAAAACCGGCGAAAGCAGTCACACTATCTTATGGATCGTGCTGCTGGTTCTGTCCGGCGGAACGTTGGTCGTCAGCCTGATCCTTTGGAAAAAGAAAAGCGAAGAATAATTCTTTTTCCCTGTGACAGCGATTGACCAAACAACCAAACAGCAGATATATGACAGAAGCCGCCCTTGTTTGTTAAACAAGGGCGGCTTCTTGACGTTAACCAATCAGCTGTTCCCGATATTTTACCGGGCTTTTTCCCGTTGTCCGCTTGAAAGCGGCGTAAAAATTGGACAGGCTGTTAAACCCACAGGCTTGGGAAATGCTCAGCACATCCGCCGATGTGGTTTCCAGCATATCAATAGCCGCCATCACCCGCATACGAATGATATAATCCTTGGGGCTGAGGCCATTGACTTCCCGAAAAATCTGAAAGAAATACGACGGACTGATATGCATCATATCCGCCAACTGCTCCACCGACAAATTCTCGGTGTAATGCGCCGCAATGTATGCCTGCACATGCTGCATTGCCTTGCTGTAGCGGGAAAACGAGTCGAGCGAATCGCTGGTCATCATACGGTATCCGCGATGAATGTCCGCCAGCAGCACCATCAGCTTCGCTTTTACGATCATTTCATAGTAGGGCGGCTTTTCGGCAAACTCCCGACACACCTCACGAAACTGCGCTTGTATCCCCGCAAACGCGGGGTTGGTCGGATCCAGCTTATGCTGAAAGCTGGGCGAGCGGGAGAAGAACATAGATAAAAAGGATTTATCAAAGGACAATCCCGGATCGGACCATATGAAACGCGGCTCAAATTCCAGTGCAATGTTTGTTAGATCCGTTTCTCCTGTATTCCACATACCGTGGGATTCAATATTGTTAAAAATCAGAATATCCCCCGCGGACACCGGATACACCAGCTCCCCCACCCGGTATTCGCCAACACCGGAGGTAATCATAGAAATCTCCAATGTATGGTGACTGTGGGGACCGTGATTGGACGCCGGACTCAGTACAGAATCGGCGCGTTTCACCAAAATGCTGCTGGGCAGCTGCAAAATCTCCTGTCGGCATTGAAAACTCATGGATACTTTCCCCGCTTCAAATTCCTTTTTTCTACAATTATTGTTCCCAGTATACCATACACTGTGCGCTTTGACAATTGTATTTCCAAGCACTTGCCATTCCGCCCCATCGGGATTATAATAGAGAGCGCGCCAAAGGGCGTAACTTGGCGAAACGAGGGTGAATTATACGAAAGGTCAAGCACAGAAAATGGATATGCTGCACGGCAGCATTTGGAATAAAATTCCGCGATTTGCGTTGCCAATCGCGGCCACCGGCATTTTGGAACAGTTATTCAACGCATCGGATATTGCTGTGGTCGGCAACTTCACCGGTGCCCAACGCACCGCAGCGGTCGCGGCGGTGGGCGCCAACAGCCCGGTGATCGGGCTGATTGTAAATTTGTTTATCGGCATCGCGCTGGGAGCCAATGTGGTGATCGCGAATGCCATTGGGCGGGGCGATAAAGCCACCATCCGCCGCGCGGTACATACCTCCATCGTCACGGCGCTGGTCGGCGGCGCACTGGTGGCGGTGCTGGGCGAGGTGATCGCCGCCGGACTGCTGAGCTTGCTGAATGTACCGGCGGATGTATATCCGCTGGCGGAACAGTACCTGCGCATCTATCTGATCGGCATGCCGGTGATTTTGCTGTACAACTTTGAAGCAGCGATTTTCCGCAGCATCGGTGATACACGCTCCCCGCTGATCGCGTTGGCGCTTTCCGGTGTGCTGAATGTACTGCTGAATCTCTTTTTCGTGATCGTACTGCATATGACGGTGAACGGCGTTGCCATTGCCACCGTGTTGTCCAACGCCGTCAGCTCGGCCATTTTGTTCCGTAAGCTGCTGCGCTCCGACACCTCCATTCGGGTGGAGCGTCGAGAGCTGCGCATCGACTGGGCGGTGCTGCGGCGCATTTTGCAAATCGGGCTGCCCGCCGGCATTCAAAGTGCGGTGTTCGCGGTATCCAACATCGTGATCCAATCCGCCATCAACAGCCTCGGCAAGATCGTGATGGCTGCTTCCAGCGCCGCCTTTAACCTGGAAATCATCGCGTACGATGTGCTGAATGCCTTTAGCCAGGCGTGCACCACCTTTGTGGGACAAAACTACGGCGCCGGACAGTTGAAACGCTGCCGCAAGACACTGGCGCTGTGCCTGATCGAAGATGCGCTGGCTTCCGGTACTGCGATTTTACTGGTGCTGTTCAGTGGTAAATTTTTGCTGTCGCTGTTCAACAACGACCCGCAGGTCATCGACATTGGCTACACCCGCTTGATGTTGATCTTCACTGCTTACATCTTCACCATGCTGTACGAAGTGATGTCCGGCTATTTGCGTGGGTTCGGCATCTCGTTGGTGCCCGCTATTTTGACCACGGTCGGTGTATGCGGTGTGCGAATCGCATGGATTTACACCGTGTTCCCCACCAGCCGCACCTTTTCAACGATTATGACCGCCTATCCGGTCAGCTTGTCCGCCACAGCGGTGCTGATGCTGATCGCGCTGCTGATTTATCATCCCTCGCGACGGTATGACCGGCAACCGGTGAACAACGCCTCGTAATTTCCCGAAAGGACGAATCCCTTACTATGAAACGCAAAGCATTCAAAGCGGCGCTGCCGTATTCGCTGCCGATCTGTGTCGGCTTTCTGTTTATCGCCGTCTCCTACGGCTTTTTGATGCGCAGCAAAGGGTTCCCCATCCTCTATCCGGTGGTGATGAGCAGTCTGATTTTCGCCGGATCGATGGAATTTGTCACGGTGGATCTGCTGTTGTCGGCTTTTCATCCATGGCACGCGCTGCTTTTGACGCTGATGGTCAACGCGCGGCACTTGTTTTACGGCATCGCCATGCTGGACAAATACAAGGGCACGGGGTGGAAAAAGCCGTATCTCATCTTTGGTATGTGCGACGAAACCTTTTCCATCAACTGCACCGTGACCCCGCCGGCAGATGTGGACAAAGGCTGGTTTATGCTGTTTGTCACGCTGCTCAATCATATGTACTGGGTCGCGGGAGCGACGCTGGGAGCTGTGCTGGGGTCGTTCATCCACTTCAACACCAAGGGCATCGAATTTGTCATGACCGCGCTGTTTGTGGTGATGTTTGTCACCCAGTGGCAGCAGAACAAAGACCACCGTCCGGCGTTGATCGGGGTGGGCTGCACGCTGCTTTGTCTGTTGATTTTCGGTGCCGACAGCTTTATGCTGCCGGCGATGGCGTTGATCGTCGCTTGTCTGACGCTGATGCGCGGCAAGAAAGGGGGCGAGCCGTCATGACCATGACCGTTTGGCAAAGCGCTGTCACCATTTTGGTGGTGGTGCTCGGCACCATGCTGACCCGCTTTTTGCCGTTTCTGGTGTTTCCGGAGGGCAAACAACCGCCCAAGTTTATTATGTATCTGGGACAGGTGCTCCCCTGTGCGGTGATCGGGCTGCTGGTGGTCTACTGCCTGAAGGATGCGGTGTTCACCTCGTTCCACGCGCTGCCGGAGCTGATCGCGATTGTGTGCGTGGCGGCGCTGCAGGTTTGGAAAAAGAATATGCTGCTGAGCATGGCGGTGGGCACGGTGCTGTATATGGTGCTGGTGCAAACCTGCTTTGCGTAAACCATACGAAAAGCCGCCGTTCGGCTCCCTTTGCGGGATCACCGGACGGCGGCTTGTTTTACGCCAAAAAGTCCTTCAATTTTTCGATATTCGTTTCTTCCATTTTCAGCAGACGCTGCCCCAGCTTTTCCGCCGGATGATCCACCCCGTCGTACAGCTTCAGCTTTTTGGTGATTTCGATGGTACCCTTGGTGCTGCCCTCGATCATCATTTTCGCCAGATGCGAGGGTGTGTTGTCCACCATGGTTTTCATATTCACCATCATATACGCCGACATTTTTGCCATGCTGCCCACCCCCTGCGGGCGGGCGCCATCCTGCTGCAGCATATCGCAGGCTTGCTGCATGATATCGGCGTATTCCGCGCGCTGCTGCTGCAAAAAGTCGCGCATGGTATCATCATCGGTCACATCCAGCAAATAGCCGATGCTTTCCTCGCCCATTTGCGCATTCTTATGAATAAAATTCAGCAGCTCCTGCCGGTCGGTCAGGGTATCTGTCATGCGGCACCACTCCTTTGGGGATAGGTTGCCCGCCAGAATGGGTGTTTATGCGTCGTCTTGCTGCTGCCGGAAAAATTCAAAAATATTTTCCGCCACCGGACGGGTCATGCCCTTTACGCCGCACAGCTCCTCCAGCGTCGCGGCTTTGACCGCTTTGACCGAACCGAAATGCCGCAGCAACGCTTTGGCGCGGGTCTCGCCCACACCGTCGATGTTGGTCAGCGTGGTGCGGATACGGCTTTTGCCCCGCTTTTGGCGGTGATACGAAATGGCAAAACGGTGCACCTCTTCCTGAATAGAGGATACCAACGTAAAGGCGGAACGCTTGGCGTGGATTGCGATCTCGCCGCCGTCCTCCGCGATGGCGCGGGTGCGGTGATGGTCGTCCTTGACCATGCCGAACACCGGAATGTCGTAGCCGCGCTGCGCCATCAGCGCGCGGATCACCGAAACATGCCCTTTGCCGCCATCCAGCAGCATCAGATCCGGCAAACGACCGAACCCCTCGCCGCTGTCGCGATGTTTTTCGTATTCATCCAGCCGACGGGAGATTACCTCCTGCATCGAACCGTAGTCGTCCTGCCCTTCAATATCGCGAATGGCGAACTTGCGATAGGCGGATTTGAGCGGGCGGCCGTTGTAGAACACCACCATGCCGGCGACATTATCGCTGCCGGCGGTATGCGAAATATCGTAGCTTTCGATATACGCCGGCGGGGCGGACAATCCCAGCAGCCGTGCCAGCTCATCCAACGCCGCCGCGTCACGACCGCTCATATCCTGCAGCTTAGCGATACGCTCGGCGGCGTTGTTGCGGCACATATCCACCAGCTGCGCCTGCTCGCCGCGCTGCGGCAAATGGATTTGCACCCGGCGACCCGCTTTTTCGGTCAGCCATTGCTCCATCAGCTCGCGATCCTCCACCTCGCCGTCGATGGTCACCTGCGGCGGGATGGTGGGGCGCATGGTGTAGTAGCGGCGCAAAAACTCGGCGCGCGCCGCGGGCGGTGAATCCTGTTCGTCGATCATAAAATGCTCGCGATCCGCCAGTCGCCCATCGGTGAAACGGAACACCTCCAGACACATCCGTTCGTGCCCTTGCGCCAGCGCGATCACATCCTGCTCTTTAACGCGGGACATCACCACCTTTTGTTTATCGCCCAGCCGCTTGATCGCGGCAATATGGTCGCGCAAGCGGGCGGCTTTTTCAAATTCCAGCCGTTCGGCCGCCTGTTCCATCCGCTGTTTGAGCAGCGCCATCGTCTGGGCACTGCCTTGGGTCAGGAAGTCCACCGCCTGCGCCACCCGTTCAGCATAATCCTCTTCGGAAATGCGGCCGGTACAGGGCGCGCAGCACTGGTCGATATAGTGGTTAAGACAAGGGCGCCCGCTGGATTTATGATAGCACAGCGGCCGGTTGCAGGTAGCCAGACGGAAAATCTTTTGGGCTTCCTCCACCGCTTGCTTGACCACATACGAGCTGATATACGGTCCGATATACCGCGCGTCGTCATCCTGTTTTTGCAGCACGGCGGTGATGCGCGAATACGGCGGCGGCGAGATACGGATATAGCTGTAGCCCTTGTCATCTTTGAGCAAAATGTTATATTTGGGCTGGTTTTGCTTGATGAGCGAACATTCCAAAATGAGCGCTTCAAACTCGCTGTCCGCCACGATATAATCAAAATGATCCACCTGGCTCACCATTTGGCGCACCTTGGGGGTATGGTTGGTGGGTGAACCAAAATACTGGCTAACCCGATTTTTCAGCGCCTTGGCTTTGCCGATATAGATAATCTGGTTTTGCGCGTTGCGCATAATATACACGCCCGGCAGCAGCGGCAGCGCCATCGCCTGGCGGCGCAGCTCTTTCAGATGCGGATTGGGTGCATCCATGCGGTATCCTCCCGTTTTAGATAACAAAAAACGCAGCCGACTGCAAAAGCGGCTGCGCTCTTTTTGTTTGTTCGATTATTCGGCAAAGCCGGATTCCACCAGAGCAACCAAGCCGTCCACGGCCTCCTGCTCGTCCACACCATCGGCGATGATCCGGATGTTGGTGCCGCCCACAATGCCCAGCGACAGCACGCCCAACAAACTTTTCGCGTTTGCGCGGCGCTCTTCTTTTTCGACCCAAACGGACGATTTGAACTCATTGGCTTTCTGGATGAAGAAAGTAGCCGGTCTGGCATGCAAGCCCACCTGATTTTGAACCAGCACATCTTTCACGTACATAAAAAAAGCTCCTCTCTCTTGTTAAACCAACACAACAATGCCTGAAACTGGTTTTCTGTATAAAAGGATATGTTTATTATATCACAAATGTATGCGCCGTCAATCAGTTTTGTCCACATAAAACGGCAAAAATTGCATTTTTGGTTGCCTGCCCTATTTTGGTTTCGCACAAAGTTGGCCTTTTGTCACTTATGACCATGTGTGTGAATAACTTTTAGTTAGAAAAAACGAAGAACCCTGTTTTCGGCCCATGCGGCATCGTGCCCGATCAAGGTTTTCCCCATTATTCCACCGAGTTTTCCCCCGCCAGTGTTTGCAGATAAGCGGTCTCCTCCTCGGTCAACAGGGCGTTTTTCAGCATATCGGGACGGCGGCGCAGAGTGCGTTCCAACGATTGGCGGCGGCGCCACGCCTCGATATTGGCGTGGTGCCCGCTGAGCAGCACCTCCGGCACCGGGCGCCCCTCCCACACAGCGGGGCGGGTGTATTGCGGGTACTCCAACAATCCGGAAAAGTGGCTTTCGTCGGTGAAGCACGCTTCCTCCGACAGCACTCCCGGCACCATACGCGAGATGCAGTCCACCAGCACCAGCGCGGGCAGCTCGCCGCCGGTCAGAACATAGTCGCCGATAGAGATCTGCTCGTCCACCAGCGCGTCCAGCACCCGCTCGTCCACACCCTCGTAATGCCCGCACAGCACGCAAAGATTCGGCTTTTGCGCCAATTCGCGCGCCTTTTCCTGGGTCAGCACCGACCCTTGCGGCGACATATAGATCAGATAAGGACGCTCGCCGGTCTGCTCGCACACTGCGCGAAAGCAATCGGCGATGGGCTGGGCGTTCATCACCATACCCTGTCCCCCGCCATAGGGATAATCGTCCACCTGTTTTTGCTTGTTGAGGGTGTAATCCCGGATCTGGTGGCAATGCAGCTCCAGCACACCTTTGTTTTGGGCGCGCCCCAAAACGCTTTCGCCGAGCACCCGGTCACACATCTCATCAAAGAGGGTCATGATATCAATCCGCATCGTCCAGCAGCCCTTTCATCGGCCGAATCAGCACCCGGCCATTGTCCACATCTTTGTCGATCACCACCGACGGGATCGCCGGAATCAGCACCTCGCTGTTGTCCGCCCGGCGCATATGATACACATCGTTGGCGCCGGTGGCGCTGACAAAGGTCAGCTCACCGTAATCCTCGCCGGTATCGGCATCGATCACCCGGCAGCCCAGCAGATCCTGAATAAAGCACGCCCCTTGCGGCAGCTTGAGGTCGCTGCGGTGCAGATACAGCACCTTGCCGCGCAGCAGCGAAGCCGCCTGCACCGTGTCCACACCCTCGATCTGCACCAGCGCGATATTTTTGTGCGGGCGGCAATGCACCGCCACCGGCGTGCGGCCCTCGTCCCAATACAGCTTTGTCAGCGGCGTAAGCTGCGCGGGCGAATCGCACCACGGCTGCAGCCGCACTTCGCCCCGCACACCATGGGTACCGACGATCTGACCGGCTTCCAAAAATTCTTTTTTGGGCATGTTGGTTCCTCCGTTTATGATAGGAAAACAGGGTACATGCCCGATGGCCATGCACCCTGTTTGGTTTTGTTAGTCGATCTCGACAGACACTTTGGCGTCCTGACGAGTCGCCGCCGCCCGCATCACGGTACGGATGGCTTTCGCGATGCGGCCCTGTTTGCCGATCACACGACCCATGTCGCCTTCCGCCACATGAAGATGGAACACAATGTTGCCCTCTTCATCCGGCGCGTCCTGCTCGACCACAACGGCGTTGGGATCTTCCACCAGACCCTTGGCGATGTTTGTCAACAGCTCTTTCATTGATGTTGCTCCTTACACGCCCGCTTTTTTCAGCAGATCCTTAACGGTATCCGTGGGCTGAGCGCCGTTGGCAATCCATTTCTGAGCTTTTTCCGCGTCCACTTTGATCTCTGCCGGATCCTGCAGCGGATTGTAGTAACCGATTTCTTCGATGAAACGGCCGTCGCGGGGATAGCGGGAATCCGCCACCACAATACGATAGAACGGGTTTTTCTTCGCGCCCATGCGGCGCAGACGAATTTTAACTGCCATGCCTGTTACCTCCAACTATTGTTGTGAAATATATCTTCAGCCATAAAGGGTCAATCCTTATGGGTGAATTCCTCTGTTACATACCAAAGCCTTTGCCGCCAAGCATTCCGGGCGGGATACCGCGCATACCGCGGCGACCTTTTTTGCCCATGCCCTTCATCTGTTTCATCATCTGACGCATCTGGTCATACTGCTTGAGCAGACGGTTGACATCCTCCACCTTCATACCGCTGCCCGCCGCGATGCGGCGCTTGCGCGAAGGGGTGATGATGTCGGGTTTGGCGCGCTCTTCCTTGGTCATCGACAGAATGATCGCTTCGGTGCGGTCAAACTGGCGTTCATCTATCTCGACATCCCGCAGCTTTTTGCCAAGACCGGGGATCATACCGAGCATTCCTTTGATGTCGCCCATTTTCTTGATCTGGGCGAACTGATCCAGCATATCGTTCATATCGAATTTGTCCTGCTGGAGCTTTTTCGCCATTTCGGCGGCTTCCTTTTCGCTGATCTGCTGTTCGGCTTTTTCGATCAGCGACATCACATCGCCCATACCGAGAATGCGGGATGCCATCCGCTCGGGATGGAACACCTCCAGATCCTCCAGCTTTTCGCCGGTGCCGACGAATTTGATGGGCTTTCCGGTGACCGACCGCACCGACAGCGCCGCACCGCCGCGGGTGTCGCCATCCAGCTTGGTGAGGATCACGCCATCGATGCCCAGCGCTTCCTCGAACGACGAAGCCACATTGACGGCGTCCTGACCGGTCATCGCGTCCACCACCAGCAAGATTTCGCTAGGCGACACGGTTTCTTTAATGGATTTCAGCTCGTTCATCAGCTGCTCGTCGATATGCAGCCGACCGGCGGTATCCAGAATCACATAATCGTTGCCGTAGTCCTTGGCGTGCGCTACCGCTTTGCGGGCGATCTCCACCGGATCGGCGGTGCCCATTTCAAAGAACGACACCCCCGCGCGCTGCGCCACCACCTGCAGCTGTTGGATCGCCGCGGGGCGGTACACGTCGCACGCCACCAGCAGCGGTCGGTGCCCCTGACTTTTGAGTAGTCGCCCCAGCTTGCCGGAGTGGGTGGTTTTACCGGAGCCTTGCAAACCGCACATCATAATGACGCACGGCGGACGGCTGGGGCTGGCGAGGCGTGCCGCCTGTCCGCCCATCAGCGCCGTCAGCTCTTCGTTGACAATTTTGATGACCATTTGCGCCGGGGTGAGGCTTTCCATCACCTGCGCGCCCACCGCCCGTTCGGTCACTTTGGCGGTGAATTCCTTGGCCACTTTATAGTTGACATCCGCTTCCAGCAGCGCCAGGCGCACTTCGCGCATGGCTTCTTTGACATCCGCCTCGCTCAGTTTGCCTTTGGAGCGCAGGCGTTTGAATGCCGCGGATAATTTATCGGAAAGTCCTTCAAAAGCCACGATGTTGCTCCTTACTCTTCCAATTTATCGGTCAGCCGTTCGATTTTGGTCACACAGTCGGCAATTTCGCGCGAGCGCACATGACGCTCGTTATACCGCCGGATATCCTGCGCCGCCTGCCGGATCGCTTCAAAGCTTTCCTGCATCGAACGGAACCGGGACGCAAGCCCCAAACGGTCTTCCATATCCAGCAGCTGCGTTTCCGCCCGCTTGATGGAATCGCGCACCCCCTGTCGGGTGATGCCGTCGTTTTCGGCGATCTCCGCCAAAGAGAGGTCCTGGTTATAATACAGCTCCATCACTTCGCGCTGCTTTTCGGTCAGCATATCGCCGTAAAAATCCAGCAGCAAAGCCACTTCCATATTTTTCGCCAAAGCCGATCCCCTCCCTCACGCGGACAATAAGAAAAGCCCGCCGTGTAAAGGCGATTGCTTTACACACATTATACACAACCATATCGGGGCTGTCAATAGGAAAATCCGCTTTTTTCGGCATTTTTTTGATGCGGCGGCTCGTTGGTGAACAGCAGCAGCGTACACATGGCGAGCAGCGTAACCGCTGCCGGCACCGATGCGGTCGCGAGCGGTGCTCCGGCGGACAGCGCCGCCGAGGCGGGCAATTCCACCGGAATCCACCGCAGCAGCAGCACACTGAGCAGCCCGCCCAGCGCCGCATGCAGCAGCCGCGCCAGATAAAAAGAACGCCCCATAATGTTATATTCATACAGCGTCGCGGTGAGCTGGCAATGCACCGACAAACCGCCCCACCCCAGCGCCAGCCCCAGCAACAGCGGCCGCAGCTCCCCGGTGGTGGAGGCTGCCACACAGCCGCTGGTCACCTCGGTGAGAATCGGCACCAGACAATCCAGATCGCGCACATCCGCACCGGCGGTTTCCAGCGGCCACGCGATCAGCCGCGTCAGCCCGCGGGACAGATCGGTGACATCGCCCAACGCTTGCAGCGCGGCAAACAGCACCACAAACCCGCACATATACAGCATGGAACGACAAGCAGCATTCACCGCGCCCGCCAGCGCTGCCGACGGACGCAGGAACGCCTCGGTCGGCACCGGTTTCCGCTCTACAGGGCGCGGCAGCGGCGTCAGCACCCGCATCCCGAGTCCCAGCAGCAACGCTGCCAGCAGATGCGCCGCCAGCAGCACCGCGCCAAAGCGAGCGCTGCCAAGCAAACCCGCTCCCACGGTGCTGATAATGAACGCCGGTCCGGCGTTGACGCAAAACAGCAGCATACGCCGCCCCTCCCGTCGGGTGATGGCTCCGCTGCGCAGCAGCTCCCCCACCGCCACACCGCCCGCGGGATAGCCACCCACAAAGCCGATCAAAATGCCCGCCGCACAGCAGCCGGGCAGTCCAAACAACACCCGTGTGGGGCGCTCCAGTCGTCGACCGATGGCGGCTCCCATACCGGAGCGGGTCACGAAGCCCGCCAGCACCAAAAACGGAAACAGCGAGGGGATCACCACTGTCGAACAAATAGACAGTCCGCGGCTGATGCCGCCGGACACCGCCTGTGGCCAGCACAGCAGCGCGCCCCCTACCCCCACCACCGTCAACAGCAAAACGCCTTTGTACAGCGTGGACCGATGCCATGTGGCGACAAACATAGACGCTCATCCTTTCTATCTACCGCTTACTAAAGGTATATCTATGCAGCGGTCGGCGGGTATAATACCTGCCGGCGGCGCATAGGAAAAGACGGGAGGGATCGTATGTTTAGCAAGGGAAAACGCACACGCGCGGCGCTGACCGGGCGGGTGGAACGTGCATTGGAGTTGCCGGGCGGTACACTGACCGATGTGCCGCATATCGAATGGTCGGGGCGGCGCGAGGCGGTGATCGAGGGATGTCACGGGATCGTATCGTATGACGATGATGCGGTGCGGCTGAACACCGGATGCGGCATTTTGATGATTGCCGGGCGACAATTGACGCTGCGGGCGATGGCCGGCGACAGCACCATGGTGTGCGGGCAGATTCGCTCGCTGGAATATACAGACTAAGGAGGTGCGCCATGTTTTTGATAAATCTGGTGCATTTTTTGCTGGGATGGGTGGAATGGGAGGCGCAAGGCGGCTTTCCCGAACGGTTTTTGAATCTGGCCGCGCGCGAACATATTCCGCTGTTTCATACGCGGCGGCAGGATATTTCGCTGCTGGGAGGATGTTACGCCCGGCAATACCGCCGTCTGCGACCATTGGCACGCCGCAGTGGGGTGCGGTTGCGGCTGACCGCGCGGCACGGGATGCCGTTCAAGACCCGCCGCTATCGGCAGCGACAGGGGTTGGCGGTGGGGCTGGCGCTGTATATCCTGCTGCTGCAGATCTTCCCCCATTACATCTGGTCCATTGATATACGGGGCAACCGCGAGGTGTCCGCCGCCCATATCGAAGCGACCATGGCAGATTTGGGGGTCAAGGTGGGAACCGCACGCACCGCTTTTTCGCTGCGGGATATTCAGCTGCAGGCAATTCAATCGCTGCCGGAGCTGTCCTGGCTGGCGGTCAATTTGGAGGGCAGCATTGCCCATATTGATGTCAGCGAGCGCATCACCGCCCAAAACCCACCGGATCAATCGCAGCCAACCAATCTGAAAGCGATTTGCGACGGACAGGTGGTGTCCACCCGCATTGTCGAGGGGCAGGCGGTGGTACACAAGGGAGACGCAGTGGTCAAGGGGATGCTGCTGGCGAGCGGCATTGTGGACACCGCCAACGGCGCGCTGTTCAAGCACGCGCGCGGCGAGGTGATGGCATTGACCACCCGCACCTTCACCACCAGCGTGCCGTTACAGGAAACGCAGGAACGACCGCAAGCGAGAGCGATCCTGCGCCCCACATTGCAGCTGTTTTCACTGCGCATCCCGCTGTACACCAACGCCGCGCTGCCGGATAACTTTGTGGAGCAAACGCAGGCACACCCCTTGACCGCGCGCGGGGTGCGGCTGCCGGTGGGCATTACCAACCAATATATCTACCCGGTACAGCCCACACTGATCCGCCGCAGCGAATCGCAGGCAGCCGCGCTGGCACAGCGGCGCTTGGAGGAATGGAAACAAACCGAGCTGGATGGCGCAACCATTCAGGAGCAAAAGCTGGACGGACACACCAATGCCGGCACCTATACGCTGACAGCCACTTTTCGGTGTATCCAGAACATCGCGATGGAGGAACCCATCCATCTGCACCCCTGAAATGGCGAAAAAGCCGGAAGTTCCGCTGAATTCCGATGTAAAAACAGAAAAATTTATGCATATTGCTTAGTGACAATTGAAAAAACTATTGATATACTATATTTATGTCGTTGTATACAAAAAGCCATACCAAAAGAAACGGAGTCTGTCTATGTTAGAACAGATCATCAGCGTCGATCGGATGGAACAAGCGGTTTCTCTGTTCGGCAGCTTTGATGAAAATATACGCTTGATCGAACAGCATTACGGCGTGGATGTGGTGACCCGCGGCACCGATATCAAGATCAGTGGCGAACCGGAAGCGGTCACCAAAGCGGTGCGCGCGGTCAAGGGGCTGCTGCAGCTGATCAACCGGGGCGAGCAGCTGAACGAACAGAATGTGCGCTATGTGCTGATGCTGGTGGACGAGGGCAGCGAGGAAGAGCTGCCGCAGCTGTCATCGGACAGCATCTGCATCACCGCCAAGGGGCGGCCGGTCAAACCCAAAACGTTGGGGCAAAAAAAGTATGTGGAAGCTATCCGCGACAACACCATTGTGCTGGGAGTCGGTCCCGCCGGCACCGGCAAAACCTATCTGGCGGTCGCCATGGCGGTAAGCGCTTTCCGCGCCAAGGAAGTCAACCGCATCATTCTGACGCGCCCGGCGGTGGAAGCCGGCGAAAGCCTTGGCTTTTTGCCCGGCGATCTGCAATCCAAGGTGGACCCGTATCTGCGACCGCTGTATGACGCGCTGTTCGATATGCTGGGCAGCGAAACCTATAACAAGTATATGGAGCGGGGCAACATCGAGGTGGCACCGCTGGCGTATATGCGCGGTCGCACACTGGACGACAGCTTCATCATTTTGGACGAGGCACAAAACACCACGCCCGAGCAGATGAAGATGTTTTTGACCCGTTTGGGATTCAACTCCAAAATGGTGATCACCGGCGATGTCACCCAGATCGACCTGCCGGGCGAACGAAAAAGCGGGCTGAAAGAGGTCATGCGTATTCTAAAGGGAGTGGAGGATATCTCCATCAACCTGTTTAACGAAAAAGATGTCGTGCGTCATCAGCTGGTTCAGCGGATCATTCAGGCGTACGAAAAATATGATGAAGGGAAGCGCCATAAGAACTATGGAAAAAATCAAAGTCGTAATTGAAAACAAACAAAAATCCATCAAAATCCCCACCGGTATCCGGCTGCTGATTCGCCGCTGCTGTCATGCGGTGCTGCAGGAGGAGCAGTTTGAAGGCTCGGCGCAGGTGGATGTGTCGCTGGTGGACAACGACCAGATTCGCGCCATCAACCGCGAGCACCGGAAAATTGACGCACCCACCGATGTGCTGTCCTTCCCGCTCGGCGAAAACGGTGTGTACGATGTCAACCCGGAAACCGGTGCCAAGCTGCTGGGCGATATTGTACTGTCGATGGAGCAGGCCACTTTCCAGGCGGAGCAATACGGTCATTCGCTGCAGCGCGAGGTCGGCTATCTGACGGTGCATTCCATGCTGCATCTGCTGGGATACGACCATGTGAACGGCGGATTGGAAGCGGTGCGGATGCGCGAAAAAGAAGAAATTGTGATGCAGGCGGTGGGTCTGCCGCGCGGCGGCAGCTATGTGCTGCCCGGCGACGACGCGCAATGAGTGCGTTTGCGCGGGGATTCGTGTACGCGTTCCGCGGCATCGGCATCTGCCTGCGGCGGGAACGGAATTTTCGGGTACATACCGCGGTGGCGGTGTATGTGCTGCTGCTGGCGCCCTATTTTCTCGTGTCACGCGGCGAATGGGCGCTGCTTGCGCTGACCATCGGGTTGGTGATGGCGGCAGAGGCGGTGAACACGGCGATCGAAAACGCGGTAGATCTGGTTGGCAAACGATGTGAAACAGCTCGCGTTGCGAAAGATGTGGCGGCGGGGGCTGTTTTGCTGTGCGCGCTGGCAGCAATCGGCGTCGGCGCAGCCTTGTTTGTGCGCGCCGACGGCTTTGTGCGGCTGGGGCAGGATTTTGCCGCGCATATCTGGAAGCCAATCGGGCTGGCAGCATCGCTGCCGGTCGCAGGCTTTTTGGTGTTTCGCTCGTATGAGCCGTCTGATAAAAAGATTTCCAAGTAATGGACAGAATGGAGAAAACTATGTCGCAAAGCAATACCAAATCGGCGTTTATCGCCATTGTCGGTCGCCCCAATGTGGGCAAATCCTCGCTGCTGAACAAAATGGTGGGGCGCAAGGTGGCAATCGTTTCGGACAAGCCGCAAACCACCCGCAACCGCATTATGGGCGTGTGGACCAAAGAGGAAACGCAGCTGGTGTTTTTGGATACCCCCGGCAACCATCGTCCCCGCACCCGGCTGGGCGATTTTATGGTGAAATCCATCGGCGATGCGGTGTCCGGCGTGGACGCGGCGATGCTGGTGGTGGAAGCCGGTCGTGAGATCCGACCGGAGGAACAGTCGCTGGTGGAGCAATTTGCCAAGCAAAAGCTACCCGCGCTGCTGGTCATCAACAAAATCGACACGCTGACCGACAAAAGCGCTATCCTCGCCTGCATTGCCCAGTGGCAGGAGGTGTATGCCTTTGACGGTGTGTTGCCGGTATCGGCGGTCACCGGCGAGGGGCTGGACGAGCTGCTGGAGGAACTGAAAAAATACACCTTTGACAGCCCCCACTTCTTCCCCGACGATATGGTGAGCGACCAGCCGGAACGGGTGCTGGCGGCGGAGCTGATCCGCGAGCAGATGCTGCATCTGCTGCGGCAGGAAATCCCCCACGGCATCGCGGTGGTGATCGAATCCATGAAAGAGCGCGACACCGAAAAAGGACCGATTTTGGATATGGAAGCATACATCTACTGCGAACGCGAAAGCCACAAGGGCATGGTGATCGGCAAACGCGGCGCGATGCTCAAACAGATCGCGTCACAGGCGCGGGTAGAGATGGAAAAACTGTTCGATGCCAAGGTGAATTTGCAGTGCTGGGTCAAGGTGAAAGAGGACTGGCGCAATCGCCAAGGGCTGCTGGGCAGCTTTGGATATAAAGAGTAATTGCCAATTTCTCCCGGAAGGGATCGGCAGGAATGGCGCTCCGCTTTTGGCTTATGCTAAAAACAAACAAGCCAAAGGAGATGGGCGCTATGCCGAACGAACAATCCCTGTGGGAAGCATTTTTGAAAACCGGACGGGTGGAGGATTACCTGCGGTATCGCGGGGTGGACATTTACCAATCCCCCGCCCCCATCGCAAAGGAGACGGCTGCGTATGCGGTTGACGACCGACGCCCTGATTATTCGGGAAAACAACAATATCGGTGAGTCGGATCGGTTTGTGACGGCGCTGACCAAGGATTGCGGTGTGGTGCGCGCTTCGGCGCGGGGCGCCCAGCGCATCAAAAGCCGTAACGCTTCGGCGACCCAGCTGCTCACCTATTCCCGTCTGACGCTGTACAAAGGGCGGGAGAAATACATCATCGACGAGGCGGAGCCGCTGCATGTATTCTTCGATCTGCGGGCCGATGTGGAACGGCTGGCGGCGGCGCAATATTTTTGCGAGGTAGCCGGGCTGCTCGCCCCCCGCGAAGAGGAAGCGGGCGACTGGCTGCGGCTGATGCTCAACGCACTGCATCTGCTGGGCGGCGGCAAATATGCAATTTCCCAAATCAAAGCGGTGACCGAGCTGCGGCTGTTGGCGCTGGGCGGTTTCATGCCGGATCTGACCGGCTGCCGCTCCTGCGGCACAGTGGAGGGGGTACCGTTTGCGTTTTCCCCCACCGAGGGCACGCTGGTGTGTGCCAATTGCTCGCCGCCCGCGGGGTATCAGCCGTTGTCGTCGTCGGTTTTGGCGGCGATGCGGCACATATTGTATTCACCACTTGAAAAATGCTTCTTTTTCGCGTTGCCGCCCGAGGACGGTCAGGCACTGTCGGATATTTGTGAGCATTTTTTGCTGGCGCAGTTGGGACGCGGGTTCCACACGCTGGATTTTTATCACGCGCTGGCAGCACCGATGCAGGCGCTGCAGCGGGCACAACAAGACGGGAAAGCAAAGGATTCAACATCATGAGAAAAGACGGGTACAAGCTAAAGGGAACCGACGCCATGTATCAGGTGGCGGCGCACATCATGGACAAACGCAGCGACTCGATGAACATGATCACCATCGACATTCCGTTGAAGCCGATGGAGGATTACCGGCACCAGCTGCGGCGAGAGGGTCGATGGGTCAGCCACATGGCGCTGTTGATGGCGGCATATGTGCGCACCGCAGCGGAATTTCCGGAGCTGAACCGGTTTGTGGTAAACAAACGGTTTTACGCGCGCAAGGAATTTGCCGTTGGCATGGTGGTGTTGAAGGCAGGCGACGCTCACCACGGCATCATGTCCAAAATCTATTTGGAGATGGACGACACCCTTTCGGAGGTCAACGACAAGATCAACGCCTACATAGAGAAAAACCGCCAGGTGGACAGCAACAACAGCACCGAACAGCTGATCCATACCCTGCTCAGCATTCCCGGGTTGCTGCGCTTTGGCGTATGCTTTTTTAAATGGCTGGACAAGCACGGGCTGCTGCCCAAAAGCGTGATCGATGCCAGCCCGTTCCACATCAGTCTGGCGATCAGCAATCTCGCCAGCATCAAAACTAATCACATTTACCACCACTGCTACGATTTCGGCACCACCAGCGTATTTGTCACCATTGGCAACTTTCGCGAGGTGCCCAAAACGGTGGACGGACAAGTGGTGCTGGAAAAATGCATGCCGCTGGGCGTGGTGATGGACGAGCGCATCTGCTCCGGCAGCTATTTTGCGTCGGCGTTCCGCCGGTTTCGCTCGTATTTGGAAAATCCTGCGCTGCTCGAGGTCAAGCCCGCGCAGGTGGTTCCCGACCCCAACTTGTGATCTTATAGCATAAAACAGCCCGACAGAAGCAATGCTTCTGTCGGGCTTTGTGTTGCCGGGAATCAAACCGGTGCGATTTTCCAGATATCCGCTGCGTATTCCGCAATGGTGCGGTCGGACGAGAATTTCCACGCGTTGCAGATGTTGAGCCACTGCTTTTTAGCGAAGGCGTACCGGTCGGTATAGTCGCGGTTGACGCGCATCTTTTTCTTCAGGAAATCGTCGAAATCCAACAGCAGGAAATAGTGATCCGGCTCGTGCCACGAGGCACCGTCCAGCAGTGAGGTATACAACTCACGGAACATACCGGTGCCGCCATCGTCCAGCGTGCCGTCCACCAGCGCGTCCAGACAGCGCCGGATGCGGGCATCACGCTCGTAGTAATCGCGGGCGCGATAGGTGGCGCGGATACGGTCGATCTCTTCCACCCGCGCACCAAACACATAGTTGTTTTCCTCCCCTGCTTCGCGCACGATCTCGATATTGGCGCCATCGTAGGTGCCCAGCGTGACCGCGCCGTTCAGCATCAGCTTCATATTGCCGGTGCCGGAGGCTTCGGTGCCGGCGGTCGAAATTTGTTCCGATACATCCGCCGCCGCCACGATCTTTTCAGCATAGGACACATTGTAATCCGACACAAATACGACCTGCATCACCTGCCGTGCCTGCTCGTCGCTGTTGATCAGCTCCGCCACGGCGTTAATGAGCTTGATGATGGCTTTGGCACGGAAATAGCCGGGGGCGGATTTGGCGCCAAACAAGAAGGTCGTTGGTGTAAAGTCTTTTAACTTGCCATCTTTGATTTCAAAATACAACTCTAAAATGCACAGGATGTTCAGCAGCTGGCGCTTGTATTCATGCAGGCGCTTGATCTGTACATCCATAATGGCATCCGAGCGGATGGCAATGCCATCGTGCCACCGGATATAGTCGGCGAGGCGTTGTTTGTTCTGCTGTTTGACCGCCAAAAAGCGATCCAGCACCGCTTTATCGTCACTGTAAAGGGATAGACCTTGCAGCTGCTTTAGGTCTGTGATCCAGCTATCGCTGCCCAGCAGCTCGGTAATCAGCGCCGACAGCGCCGGGTCGCACAACGCCAGCCAGCGACGCTGGGTGATACCGTTGGTTTTGTTCTGGAATTTTTCGGGATACAGCGCGTACCAGCATTTCAGCACGTCACGCTTGAGAATGTCGGTGTGGATTTCCGCCACACCGTTGATATAGGTAGAGCACCAGCACGCCAAATATGCCATATGCACCGTGCCGTTTTGCAGAATCATCAGCTGCGGATAATCCGATTCCGGCACCGCTTTTGATGCCAGTTCGGCTTTGAACCGGCGGTTGATTGCGGTGATGATGGTGGCGATGGCAGGCGACACCCGCCGCACGATCTTCATATCCCACTTTTCCAACGCTTCCTGCATGATGGTGTGGTTGGTATAGTTGAACACCCGCCGCGCCATATCCAGCGCGGTATCGAAATCCACCTCTTCCATCATCAGCAGACGGATCAGCTCCGGAATGGAGATAACCGGATGGGTGTCGTTCAGCTGGACGGTGATCGCCTCCGGCAGATGCGAAAAATCGTTGCCGAAGCGCGCTTTATACCGCCGCAGGATATCCTGCAGCGAGGCGCTGCAGAAAAAGTATTGCTGTTTCAGCCGCAGCAGCTTACCCGCCGGGGTGGTATCGTTGGGATACAGCACCCGCGAAATATCCTCCGCGCGGTTTTTCTGCCGCACCGATTTGTCGTAACGCTGGTCGTTAAATGCATCGAAATCGAACGGCTCCATCGGCTCGCACTGCCAAAGCCGCAAGGTGGAGATATGCCGCCCGCCGTAACCGATGATCGGCATATCGTACGGCACCGCGCGCACGCTGCCATCGGCAAATTCCACCGTGAGCGCATCCGCATCGCACCGCACCGACCACGGATCGCCATAGCGTGCCCAATCGTCTACTGCTTCTTTTTGAAAACCGTCCTGCAAATATTGCCGGAACAAGCCAAAGCGGTAGCGGATCCCATAGCCATCCAGCGGCAGGCTCATGGTGGCGGCACTATCCAGAAAACATGCAGCCAGCCGTCCCAAGCCACCGTTGCCCAGCGCGGCATCCTCCACCTCTTCCAGACGGGATATGTCCGCGCCGTCCTGTTGCAGAATGTCCCCGACCTCGTCCAGCAGCCCGGTGCACAACAGATTGTTATAGATGGCGCGCCCCACCAAAAACTCCGCCGACAGATAAAATGCGCGGCGGGTGGCGGCATGGGCGGCGCGGGAGCGCTCCCAATCGTCCGCGATCTGTGCCATCACCGCTTTGGAAACCGCGTCGTGCAGCTGCTGGGGATTCAGTTGATCCACCCGCTTGTGATGGTCGGCTTTGGCGAACAGCTCGATCGCCTGTTTCAATTCACTCATGGTCATCCTCCTTGTGCGCCGCGGCGGGGGCGCGCCCATACAAACGCGTCAGCTCCGCCAGACGATCCGCAATCTCGGGCGTAATCTGCTCGGCTCGTGCCCGCCAGCGCCAGTTTTCCCCCACCGTGGAGGGAGTGTTCATGCGGGCTTCCGCCCCCAGACCAAGCAGGTCCTGCATTGTCAAAATACAGATATCGCACACGCTCGCCATCGCCGCGCGCATCATCTGCGCCGGCAGCTGCTCTTCGTCTGCCGCCTGCAAATAATCCATAGCAAAGGCAAGATCGGCCTCCTTGGTCTCCCCTATCCAACCGCGGATGGTGTCGTTGTCGTGGGTGCCGGTGTACACCACGCTATTGTGGTGGTACGCGTGCGGCAGATGGTCGCTTTCGCCCGCGGCATCAAACGCAAATTGCAGCACCTTCATATTCGGAAAGCCACTGTCTGCTACCATTTGGCGCACGCTGTCGGTCATAAACCCAAGGTCTTCGGCGATGACCGGCAGATCACCCAGCCGGCGGCGCACCGCGTTCCACAGATGCATGCCCGGGCCTTTGCGCCACACGCCCCGCTTGGCATTCTTGGCGCCATACGGAATGCAATAATACGAATCAAACCCGCGAAAATGGTCAATGCGGATCACATCATAGATGGCGAGGCTCATCGATAAGCGCTGCATCCACCAGCGATAGCGGGTGCGGCGCATATACGCCCAATCGTACACCGGATTGCCCCACAGCTGGCCGTCGGCGGAAAAATCGTCCGGCGGGCACCCCGCGACCTCCACCGGGCGGCGATCGCTGTCCAGCCGGAACTGGCGCGGATCTGCCCACACATCGGCACTGTCCTCCGCCACATAGATGGGCAGATCACCGATGATGCGCACCCCATGCCGGTTGGCGTAATGCTTGAGGGCGAACCATTGCTTAAAGAAGAAATATTGCAGCATTTGATAATACTGCACCCGTTCGGCACACTTTACCCGCCACATCGCCACCGCCGCCGACTGGCGAGTGCGGATGTCGTCCTCCCAGTGGGAGTATGCCACGCCGCCGTGGGCATCCTTGATTGCCATAAACAACGCATAATCGTCCAACCAAAAGGCGTTTTTGTCGCAAAAGGCGCGAAAGTCCGCCGGAGGGCCCAACCGGAACCGTTCCCACACGGCGGTAAACAACTCGTGCCGCCGTTTGTACAGCAGCCCGTAGTCCACATTGGTTTCGTCCGCGCCCCAATCCACCGCGCGGTACTCGTCCGGCGTCAGGAAGCCGTCACGGCACAGCAGCTGCAGGTCAATGAAATAAGGATTGCCCGCAAAGGTGGAAAAGCTCTGGTACGGCGAATCGCCGTAGCTGGTGGGACACACCGGTAGAATTTGCCAATAGGTTTGACCGGCGCGCTGCAAAAAGTCCACAAACGCATACGCGGCAGCCCCCATGGTACCGATACCGGTATCGCCCGGCAGCGACGAGAGATGCATCAGCACGCCGCTGGCGCGATGTTGTTCCATGACGATCACATCCTTTGGTTACAGCAGTGGCTTTGCCGCCGCGCTATCCTTTGACCGCGCCGGCAATAACCCCTTTGATAATATATTTTTGGCAAGACAAATAGAAGATCACGATCGGGATGATCGCGAGCACCAGCATAGCCATCAGTCCGCCGTAATCGGTGGCGCCGTAGGCACCCTGCATCGCGATTTGGATTGCGACCGGAATGGTTTTGCGGTCGGTGCCCAGCACCAGATACGGCAGCAGATAGTCGTTCCATATCCACATGGCGTTGAGAATCGCCACCGTAATGGCGGTGGGTTTCAAAATCGGCATCACAACCAGAAAAAAGGTTTGAACAGGGTTGCAGCCGTCGATGGTGGCGGCTTCTTCAATTTCCAGTGGGATGCTTTTGATAAACCCGCACAGCATAAATACCGACAGTCCCGCGCCGAACCCCAGATACACCAGCACAATGCCAAGCAGGTTGTTAAAATGAATCTGGTGCACCACATAGGTCATGGTGAACATGACCATTTGGAACGGCACGATCATGCTGAACACAAACAGATAGTACAGCACCTTGGTCAGCCGGCTTTTCACCCGCACGATATACCACGCCGTCATGGAGGTGCCCACCACGATCAGCAGCACCGCCAGCACGGTGATAAACAGCGAACGGCCAAATGCCGCCAAAAAGCCGGAGGAGCTAAGCCCGCTTAAATAGTTTTCCCATCCCACAAAGGTGTCGGCGTTGGGCAGCCGGAACGGCTCGCTGGAGATATACAACCGCGATTTGAACGAGTTGACCACCACCAGCAGGATCGGCGCCAAAAACAGAACCGCCAGCAGACACAGAATCACCCAAATCAGCGTTTGACCCGCGTTTTTTTGTTTTGTCATCACTGCTCGACCTCCCTGCTGCGGGTGACGCGCAGTTGAATAAACGCCACGATCGCCACAATGATAAAGAAGATCACCGCTTTGGCCTGTCCCACGCCTTGCCAGCCGATGCGCCCATAAAAGGTGTCGTAAATATTCAGCGCCAGCATTTGGGTGGCTTTTTCGGGAGCGCCGGCGGTCAGCGCCAGGTTTTGGTCGAACATTTTGAACGAGTTGGTCAACGTTAAAAAGGTACAAATGGTGATGGAGGGCATCACCAGCGGAATTTTGACACGCAGCAGCGTTTTCAGCGGCGTGGCGCCGTCGATTGCTGCCGCTTCGGTCAGGTCGCCGGGGATGTTTTGCAGCCCGGCGATATAGATCACCATCATATACCCGATCAGCTGCCAGTTGGTGAGGATCACCAACCCCCAAAAGCCGTATTCCGCTTTATAGGTGATGTCCACGCCGGCGGTCGCCAGCACGCCGTTGATCAGCAGGTTCCAGATATATCCCAGCACAATGCCGCCGATCAGATTGGGCATAAAAAAGATGGAACGAAACAGGTTGGTTCCCCGGATACCGCGCGTTAACAACAGTGCCAGCACAAACGCCAGCGCATTTACCGTTACCACCGACACGATGGTGAACAGCGTGGTGAACCCGAGCGAATACAAGAATCCACTGTCGGCGGCAAACGCCTTGATATAGTTATCCACCCCCACAAAGCGGGCGCTGTCCACCGTGGTGAAGCTGGTGAACGACAGCCCCACGCCCATGACGAACGGAATGATAAACGCCATCACAAACGCCAACAGGGTCGGCAACAAGAACAGTGGAAAATACGGACGCAGCGTTTTTCTCACAACACGATTCAGCCCTTTCCCTCACATTGGTACACCCATGGCGTTATCCGGCGGCCGCTTCGCTTTCGCGCGACCAACTTTGCACCATATCGTCTTTCACGGTTTTCCAGTCCTTGGTGCCTTGGGCATACTTCAGCAGCGATGCGCCAAAGCTATCCTTAAAGGTTTGCGAGGGGAAAATGGTAAAGTTCCAGGGGATGGACGACACGCCGTCCTTGTTCATCCAGGCGAGCACCTCTTTGGCGAGCGGATCATCCGGATGCTCATCGTCGCCAAAGGTGTCAAACGGCGCGATAAAGCCAAACTGATGCGTCACATAGTCTTTGCCTTTGTCGCTGGAAAACATCCAGTAAATAAACTCTTTGGCGGCTTTTTGCTGTTCGGCGGAGGCTTTGGCGTTGATGGCATAGAAATTTTCGGTGCCCACGCACAAGCCCTGTGCTTCTTCTCCGTCCATCCCGGTGTAGATAGGCAGATACTTCACGTTGTCGGCTTTCACCTTGTTGCCGGAAACACCGCTGATCTGCGCCCACGCCCAGTTGCCGTTTTGCACCATCGCGCATTTTTCCAGCGCAAATTCGGACATGGAGTCCATCACCGTTTTGGTGCCCACGGTTTTGCGATCCACCACGGAATTGTTGAGATACAGATCAAAGATGTTGCGGAACTGGTCGGCGTATTGAAAAGCAATGGTTTTGGTAGCATCCGAGGTCAGATCCACGCCGTTGGCTTTCCATTCGTAGTAGATGGGCACATTCGCCAGATGGGTCTGCCAGCGCCAATCCTCCCCCGCTTTCAACGAGGTGGAAGCAAACACACCGTCGATGCCCAGCGCACTTTTGTGCTTTTGCATATCCTCGACCAGTGCCTTCAGCTTGGAAAAGTTGTTGATCTCCGCCATGGATGCGTAAGGCGTGGTTTTATCCGCGAGAGCGAAATAGCGATCCGTGATCGCGGCATTGTACACAATACCGTAGCCCTCAACCACATAGGGGATGCCATATACTTTGCCGTCCGAGCCGGTGACCGCCAGCGATTTGTCGGTCAAATGCTGGTACAGCTCCGAATCCGACAGATCGGCGCAATAGTCTTTCCAGTTGGCATATCCTTTGGGTCCATTGATCTGAAACAGCGTCGGGGCTTCGTCGGTAGACATTTTGGCAGTCAGGGTTTCTTCGTATTTGTTGTTGGCGGCGGTTTCGACCACCACCTTGACCCCGGTTTCTTTCTCGTAAGCCGTCGCGAGCTCTTTGTATTTGTCCGCAATCTCGGGCTTAAAGTTCAGATACCGGATGGTGGTGGTGTCGGTTTTGCTCCCGCTGCAAGCGGTCAGCGTCACCGCGGATGTGGCAGCGATCGCCAGCACCGCTGCCATGCTCAACACTCTTTTGCCTGTTTTCATACTGGTTACCTCCTACGCACAGGCCAACGCAAGCGGCACCTCCCCTTGGGGATAGTATAGCATTGGTCTGTCGAAATTTCAACTTTTTGTATCTTTCGTCCAATTTGACGCTTGCACGGACAAACAACGCCGGGCGTTCTGCCAAAATCCGCCAAGCGAAATCAGCCGTTTCGCCTTTTATGGCAACACCATTACTATCTCTTGTAACCGGACGATTATGCACCGCCGCACAACATTTTGCGCGTGAAGAGCACGCTTTTTGCGAGTCATACCGCCCATCACGCAATTGGTGCAAGGCAAGTTTCCCCCTTTTCGTGCGGGTTTTCTGCTTTTTCACAGCGCCTTTTCTGATTTACCGGTTGACAAATCTGCTTTTTCCCGATATAATAAGAAACCGTCCGGTGCAGACCGCATCGGACGGTTATATGGAGACGTATCGAAGTGGTCATAACGGGGCGCACTCGAAATGCGTTTGCCTTAACGGGCACGAGAGTTCGAATCTCTCCGTCTCCGCCATAAAAGCCTGTAATCACACCGATTACAGGCTTTTTTATTTTTACTCAAAGAGCAAAGCCTGCACGATGTTGGGCTTTCGGGGGAGAAAATCAGCAGTTCTCCCCGGCACTGATCGCCCCCCAGCGGCTGCTGAAGTCGCCGCCCTCCGGCAGAGCAAGCCCTGTCGCCATCGCCTGCGCCGAGGTGATCTTGGACTTGTAATCCAAGTGGGCGTAGATATTCGCCGTGGTGGTAAAGTCGCTGTGTCCCAGCCACTCTTGAATATGCTTGAGGGGAACGCCGTTGGCCAGCAGCAAGCTGGCGCAGCTGTGTCTAAGCTCATGCAAGTGGAAAATGGCGAATACAGTATAATAACGACAAAAACTATGCTAAAATTCTGAGGGATAATAACGGCAAGAAAAAGTAGAAAGCAACCAATCAAAACGGTCATAGATGATGTGCGGAGTGCAGTCGGGTATATCCGCTTATCCGTTGCAAACAAAAATGAGCCTTACTCGGTTGAGAATCAGAAACGCATCATCAATCAGTGTGCCGCAGAGTATGCACTTCTTATCAGCCATTTTTATATTGACAACGCATTTATATTGTGACATACTGATATTGTAATGACACGTCAGTAAAACGGAGGGAGCAAAAATGGCACAAAGAAGTATTCAAGGCGATCAAGAGCTCGCGAGAAAGATTAAGCATAGACGCAACGAACTGAATTTAACGATAGAAGAAGCTGCCTCGAGAGCAGGGGTAGGTACAAAAACTTGGAGTCGCTACGAAGCAGGCGAATCCATTCGCCTGGACAAATGCAGGGGAATTTGTAAAGCACTAAACTGGCGCGATTTTCCTAATGGGGAAAGTGATGCTGAGAGGAAATCTCTGGTTGAAGAATACCGGGATCATGACGCTTGGTCTCAGTTTCTTGCAGATAACTACGGTCCCGGAGCCGCCATGGCTTTTGCAATAGGCAGCGATATCCTGCTCGATTATATTAACCAGGATCAATCAGATCTTGCATCCATGCCGTCCGGTTCACATATTGGTCAACTGAGCACATCATTCATTTCTGAGGAACTCCCTCCGCAGTTCTTGATGAGGTATGACTACAACTTTCTCTATAATATGAAATGCGTTCTTCTCCAATTAAGATGGAGGGCAAAGCATGGAATGCCGATAACTGCTCATAGCATTTTGGAAGAGCTGATTATTTATTTATGCAATGAGGAAGCACAGGCGCTTATCGAAATCGGTGCAGGTGCGGATGATCTCATTGATAACGAGCATCTCGATAATTCAGAGGATTGGGTCTTTGACATGTTTGATGATATGGATATCATCACTTACCTATATTCTAATGAGTATCTGGCTGAAGATCACCCGTTTCATTTTGAGCATTGGAGTGACCAGCAGTTTTATATGGATTGATTTTGCGGTCAGCAGTAATTGAAGCCAGCGAAATACAAAATAAACATGGAGGAAACTAATGTTTGAACAGATGAAATGGGAAAACGTCTATGAACTTTGGAGAATGTGCGGTTATCATTTTCCCAAGGTGCTTACAGAGCCCGTATCCGCTGAAACGGTATTTGTAGACCACAAGCAAGATGGTTACATCTACGCGTACGATTGGCTTGAAGTTACAGAAGCTCAGGAAAGAAAACAATTGATTGAAAAGAATCCCACACAGTTTCTGTATTTCACAAAACCTACCAATAAGGGAACCATTCAAACTGCTGAAATGTTGATGGAAGCTCGCAATGAAGAGGAACTAGCCGCCATCTGGATAGCTGCTACAGCCAAAGAATTGTCTGAATATAGGGTCGGAAGAAATTTTGGATATTATCCGCACATACTGCATATGGCTGCATGCGAATTCCTAGGAACTCGGTATTATTTGTGGCACCACGCAATGAAAAGACTGGTTCCAGAAGTCATGATTCCTTCGTCCGTTTTAGAGAGTATTGTCTGTAAAGATGCAGAACCCGTTGTTGGACTTATTCAGATGAACACCGTATTGCTGAAAAGCACTTGGAGTATTCTGAGATATTCCTCTTTGAAAGATGGAGAAATTCCAAAATCTTTCTACCGTATAATCCCCGAATAATTTAAAGCGATTGCCAAAACCGACCATACCGTGACCGGCATAGTGTTCCGTGCGGGGGTAAGCAGAGTGCGCGGGCTGGACTTGGCCTTGGCGGATTGCTGCTCGAACTCCTGATACTTGCCGTCGATGACCGTTGAGGTCACAGTGCGCTTTACGGAAATAGTGCCCTGTTCAAAGTCGATGGCATCCCATTTCAGCCTCACCACCTCGCCACGACGAATGCCGTAAAAGGCGGCTATCAGCACCGGCAACTCCAGTTTGGTGCCCCGAAGGGATTCAAACATCTTCTGCATTTCATCTGCCGAGAGAAAGACTGGCTGAAAGCCGTTCTTTCTGGTTCGGTCCACCTTGTCCTCCACATTCTGGATCAGCATATCGGTCTTGACCGCATATTTCAGTGCCGAGTGAATGACGGCGTAATAGTGGATGACCGTATTCCGGTTTCGGTTTGACACAGTTCCGATAGAGCAATAACATTATTCCGGAAATTTTTGATATTGTTCCGAACATTGTTCTTTTTCATTCGGTCAGAGCTATAATGAAATGGCTTCGCTGATAACGAATTGATTAAAAATATAATATATGATATTCTACAAAAGAGGCGAGGATTAAATGAGCGCAGCTAAATATATTTCGAAAATTCTTTTTGACAACAAATTAGATGAATACTCATATCTGAATGATTTACCTATTATTAAATATTTGTCGAAAGAAAAGGAGATCTTCTTTTCATCAAATGTAACTTTTTTTGTCGGTGAAAACGGTACAGGCAAATCCACCTTACTTGAAGCAATTGCTGTTGCATATGGTTTTAATGCGGAAGGTGGTTCTAAAAGCTTTACCTTCTCAACCAACGCTACGCACTCTGAACTTTGCGATCATATTTCCATTGCCAAAAAGGAATATGCGCGCGATGGCTTCTTTCTTCGTGCAGAAAGCCTTTATAATGTTGCAACCAATATTGATGAAATGGATGCAGAAGAATATGAACTGATCGACCCTCCTCTGGTAATTGATGGCTATGGTGGCGTCTCTCTCCACGATCAGTCTCACGGAGAAAGCTTTCTCTCTATTGTTCAAAACAGATTTTTCGGTAACGGACTTTACATATTAGATGAACCGGAAGCAGCATTGTCGCCAACGAGATTGCTCACATTAATGGTTGAGATCAACGAGTTGGTAAAAAACAATTCGCAATTTATAATTGCCACCCATTCTCCGATTCTCATGGCTTTTCCAAATGCGCAAATCTTAGAATTGACGCAAAATGGTATTGAAAGCGTTGATTATTATGATACCGAGCATTTTCAAGTCACAAAAAGATTTTTAGAAGATCCCGAAAGAATGCTGCATTATCTATTTAACGGCGATAGCATCTGATAAAACCGTTAAATGGAAAAATTTAAGGATATATGCGATATGATGATTGCGTAATGTTCATTTGCGTTGCTTGGCGCAACGCACTTTTTGCGATACAATACCAGCGAAAGGAGTGAGGGCTTGATGCTAAGTGATAATCTGAAAGCCATCAGAAAAGCCAAAGGTCTTTCGCAAGAGGAGCTGGCCATCAAAGTAAATGTAGTCAGACAAACCATTTCCAAATGGGAACAAGGGCTATCGGTTCCGGATGCGGATATGCTGATTTCGATTTCGGAGGTGCTCGAAACGCCTGTCAGCACATTATTGGGCGAAACGGTCACGGAGTCCCCCGCTGACGATTTGAAAGCGATTGCGGAAAAGCTGGAAGTGATCAATCTGCAGCTTGCCAAAAGAAAGCTGAGAAAATGGAAGGTGCTATATTGGCTCCTGTTTTTGTTGGCAGCCATAATCGTCCTGCTCTTCGCGTTTTTCATTGCCTTCCCCAGTCCATATCTTCATTGGGATTTTAACGATCCCGAAACCGCAGTGGTCGGAACCTTTTACCACGCTTTTGAGTTTCTGTTTGTCAGAGTGGCCCCCTTTGTTTTGATTGGCGCCATTATCGGATGCATTGTTGTAAAGAAAAAATATTTGCCGCATTAACGAAAAAGGCCTGCCGAATACACGGCAGGCCTTTTTTCGGTGTAATCCCATCAAAACGAGATAGTATGTTGATGCTTCTTGTCCACCCTTCGTTTTTATGATAAACTGGACACAATTCGTGGACAATCCGTCAGAGAAGGCGAAAAAAAGATGTCAAAAAACTTATTAAAAAAGCTGATCATAATCGTCGTTGGCTCCATCATAGCTGCATATGGTATTACCCTTGCACTATACGCCGGGTTTGGCGGTGCCACCCTTGCTGTTCTGTGGCAGGGGCTTTCCACCACTTTTCATATGAGTATCGGAATGGCATCGTTTGTAGTAGCGATTGTGATGATTCTCTTTGCTGCAATATACGATCGTTCACAAATTCACATAGGAACCATTCTGTATCAAATCGTGTACAGCGCCTGTGTAGAATTGTTTTCCTCCTGTCACCTATACAGCAAGTATGTGTGGCTCAACTTGCTTATTATGCTGCTGGGTGTAATTTTATTTGCGGTTGGGACAGGATTGTATGCTGCGGCATCTTTGGGAAGAGGGTCATACGAAGCCGTAACTTTCGCATTAGCGGAGAAGAATCACTGGCAGGTCAAAAATGTTCGCATGGTATTGGATGGGTTAATGGTGGTTACAGGAGTTCTGCTTGGCGGAACATTTGGTGTGTGCACCATCATTACGATTGTCATCTCCGGACCTATCATCCAGTTTGTAAACGGTAAAGCAAAACATTTTTTCAAGCTATAAAGAGCGGGTGCTTCCTGCCCCGGCAGCTTGTTTCAGATTCACACGCTGTGTTTGACACTAAATGTTCATCTGTGTGTATCTGCCATTCAAGATACCTTAAAAATAGCCGATGTCATGTGCTTTTTCATCTCATCCATATTCAACGAACAGGAGCGAAAAGGCGAATATCTTTTTTGAAAAACAAACCTCCGACTTCCCTTTTCATCAGAATACAAAAGATATATTTTTGCCACCGATTTTGCATCGTTGATTTCGGTAAAATTGACACTCGGCAGACGGTAAACATGGCTATTCGTTTGGACAATGGTATCGGTGTTATCAAAGGAGATATCCACAACAACATTTCTGTAATACAGCAAAATGCCAATCGCTATGGCGCTGATTCCGACAAGCGCCAGCAACATGAGCAGTATCGGTTGTCCATCGCCTTTCGGAATATTATAAACACAAGTGAGGACGAACAAAACAGCAAGAAACGCGGCAGCTACCGCATAGAACACCTTTAACCGAAAATAGAACTTCTTCAACAAAAGCGCCCCTCCCCTTACGGCATTTCCTCACGCCACGGTGTGCACATCCAGTTGGTTATACGGAATATGGATGTCGGCGGCATCCAGCTCGCGCTGCAGCAGCTGAATCGCCTCACGGGTGCGGTCATATTTGGTTTCCGGTGGACAATAAAACCGCAGCTTATAGACAATCGCGGACGGCGCAAATTCCTGTGTTCCTTTGTAGATGCTCCGGTCGATGCCCTCCAGTTTCCCGATCTTGTCACAGGCCGCTTGCAGCACCACATTCACTTTGCGGAAATCCTCGTCATAAGACAGCGGCAGATCAATATCCACCATCAGCGAGGGCGGCAGCTTGGTGATCTGTGAAATGTTGCGATTGCAGATGGTGGTGATGGTGCCATCAAATGTACTGCGCACCGTGGTCGACTTCATCGTGAAGCCGGTCACTACCCCTTCGATATCACCGTATCGTATCACATCCCCCACCGAATAGAAATGGTCGGTCATAATGTGGATGCCCATAATGACATCCTTTAGAATATCCTGTATTGCCAAACCAACGATAGCGCTCAACAATCCCAGTCCGGCTACCGCCGAGGTCACATTCACGCCGTTGATTTGCAGCACCATCAGCAGCGTGCCGGCAACGATCAAAAAGCGTAAAACGCCAAACAACACACGCATCAGCGTTGCTTTTTCGCCCTTGGCCTTTCCCGCCGCCGTTTGGCGTTTATACATCACGCGCACCAGCTGCCAAACCACGACTGCCGCTATCACCAACGCGATGCTGACGATCGTGTTCGGCCGGATCAAAAATTTCAAAAAAGCATCCACTTTTGTTCATCCTTTCAATATAGCTTCTGCTGCTCGCTTTATCCCAAGTAATTTACGGCGAGGATCGATGCCCCCAGCAGCACCAGGATGGCACCGGTGATACGGTTGAGCGTTTTGGGCTGCGCTTTGTTGGCGAACAACGCGGCGATTTGGGCGAACACCAGTGTGCTGATCACGCAAACCACCAGTGCCTGCCAATCCGGCGCGCCGCCGATGGAAAAATGGCTGACGGCACCGGTGAGCGCGGTAGCGCTCATGATGAACACGCTGGTGCCCACGGCGGTTTTCAGCTCATACCCCAGCACGGAGGTAAGCACCAGCAGCATCATCATACCGCCGCCCGCGCCCACAAAGCCGCAGATAAAGCCCACCATCGCACCGCAAAGTACCGAGCGTACCGCTTTTTGTCCGGCGGTGGCGGAGGAAAAACGTTTTTTGGGTTCCACCACCGGTTTGACAATAAACTTAACGCCCAACAGCAGCGTCATAAAAACGGAGAAATTGCCCATGGTCGTTTTGGGTACCACACTGGCGACATAGCTGCCCACCATTGTGAAACACAGCACCGCCAGCATCATAATCAATCCGTTTTTGATGTCGAGATTTTTGTTTTTGCCGTATGTGTAAGCTGAAACCGCGCTGGCGAGCACATCACTGGCCAGCGCGATGCCGACCGCCATATACGGATCCATATGCAAAAAGGTAATGAGCATCGGGCTGATGACCGCCGCCGCGCTCATACCGGCAAAGCCGGTGCCCAAGCCGGCTCCCAAACCGGCGATGATACAAATGATAATGTTCAGCATAAATGTTTTCCTTACTTCTATGTATTTCGCAACATGACCATACCACAATCCAGCGAAATTTGCAAGCGAGAACGGCATCAAAATGCCGCGCGATATTGTGCAGAAAATTGCCATTTTCCTCTTGACTTAGAGTCGACTTCAAGGTATATAATGAGGGCAACGGCGACACAGCGCGACAATGCTCCGGTTGCCTATGATCATATTATACACAGAAAGGAACGAAAGACATGAGCGAATTTGAAAATGTCAAGAAGAATTTCGGCTTCGGTTGTATGCGGCTGCCCATGGATGGTGACAAAGTGGACTACGCCGAGTTCACCAAAATGGTGGACGAATACATGGCGCAGGGATTCAACTATTTTGACACCGCACGGGTGTATCTCGGCGGGCAAAGTGAAACCGCTATCCGCGACTGCATTGCCAAACGCTACCCGCGCGACAGCTTTATTTTGACCGACAAGCTGTCCACCGCTCTGTTTCATACAGAGGAAGAGGTGCGTCCGCTGTTTGAAAAACAGCTGGAATCCTGCGGGGTGGATTATTTCGATTTTTATCTGATGCACGCGCAAAGCAAGGATATTTTTGAAAAATACAAACGCTGCCGCGCCTATGAGCAGGCGTTTGAACTGAAAACCGAAGGCAAGATCCGGCATGTGGGACTGTCGTTCCACGACAAAGCCGAGGTGCTGGACGAGATTTTGACGGCGTATCCGCAGATCGAGGCGGTACAGATCCAGCTGAACTATCTTGACTTTGATGATCCGGCGGTACAGTCGCGGCTGTGCTACGAGGTATGTCGCAAGCACGGCAAGCCGGTCATTGTGATGGAACCGGTCAAGGGCGGCAATCTGGTCAATCTGCCGGAAGATGCCAAAAAGGTGCTGGATGATCTGCACGGCGGCAGCCCCGCCAGCTATGCCATTCGGTTTGCCGCCGGATTTGACGGCATTTTCATGGTGCTGTCCGGCATGAGCAATATGCAGCAGATGCAGGACAATCTGTCGTATATGCAAGATTTTCAGCCGCTGAACGAAACCGAGCAGCAGGCGGTGGCGAAGGTGTGCGAAATCTTCCACTCCAAGCATCTGATTCCCTGCACCGCTTGCCGTTATTGCACCGACGGATGTCCCAAGCACATCGAAATCCCCAATCTTTTTTCCTGTTTGAACACGAAAAAACTTTACAACGACTGGAATGCCGATTATTATTATGAAGAGGTCTACACCAAGCTCAACGGCAAAGCCTCCGATTGTATCGCTTGCGGAAAATGCGAAAAGGCATGTCCGCAGCATTTGCCCATTCGTCAGCTGCTCAAAGATGTGGCGAAGGAGTTTGAAAAGAAATGATGACCTATCGAAAACTGCCCCGCGGCGAGGAGCGTATCAGCACGCTGGGGCTGGGGATGGGCGGCATACAAAACACTCCGCCGAACGAGATCGAAGCGGTGGTGCGACAGGCGATCGAGCATGGCATCAACTTTTTTGATCTGTGCGCCGGTGGGGCGGCGGTGTATGCGCCGTTTGGCCGCGCCATCGAGGGCGTTCGCGACAAGGTGTATTTTCAGCTGCATTTCGGCGCAGTTTACAACCAAAGCGGCGAATACGGCTGGTCGCGCAACCTCAAAGAAGTGCAATCCACCTTTGCGTGGGAGCTGGAGCAGCTCAAAACCGATTATGTGGATTTCGGCTTTTTGCACTGCGTGGACGAGCTAAGCGATATCGACGATCTGCGCGACAGCGGCATTTTTGATTTTGTCAAAGAGCTGAAAGCCAAAGGCGTGGTGCGGCATATCGGGTTTTCCTCCCACACGCCGCAGGTCGCCAACCGGCTGATCGACACCGGGCTGATGGATATGATGATGTTTTCCATCAACCCCGCGTATGATCTGGAATGCGGCGACGAATACGGCATCGGCACCACCGGCGAGCGCGCTGCGCTGTTCCGCCGGTGCGAGGCGGAGCAGATCGGCATTTCGGTGATGAAGCCGTTCCACGGCGGACAGCTGTTGTCGGACAACACCTCCCCTTTCCGCAAAGCGCTCACCAAAAATCAGTGCCTGCAATATGTGCTGGATCGTCCGGCGGTGCTCACGGCGGTGCCCGGCGTGCGCAGTCTTAACGATTTGCGCGAGCTGCTGACCTTCCCCGATTCGACACCGGAGCAAAACGATTATGCGGTGATCGGCGCGTTTACCCCGCAGACAGCGGTGGGCAACTGCGTATACTGCAACCATTGTGAACCGTGCCCGGCGGGCATTGATGTGGGGCTGGTCAACAAATACTACGATCTGTCGCTGGCGGGCGACAACATGGCACACGACCATTACAGCAAACTGGCGATCAACGCCGATGCCTGCCTTGGCTGCGGACACTGCAACCGTCGCTGTCCGTTCAAGGTGGATCAACAACAGCGTATGCACACCATTTCTCAATATTTTAACAAAGGAGAGTCCCATCATGATTGAAAATGTACTGGAAAGAAAACACGCTTCTCTGTCCGTGAAAATCACAGTGAAAGCCTTGATCGCCGCCGGTGTTGTGGCGCTGGCGGTTGTGCTGCCGCAGCTGGCGCATCTGGCGGTCGGCGCTGAAGCCGGTGTCAAGCTGCTGCCGATGTATTTGCCGGTGCTGCTGGGCGGATGTCTGCTCGGCTGGCGCTGGGGGTTGGGCGTAGGGCTGATGGCGCCGCTGGTCAGCTATCTGATCACCTCTTCGGTTGGCACCCCGATGCCGGCGTTTGCGCGGCTGCCGTTTATGATGGCAGAGCTGGCGGTGTTTGCGCTGATCACCGGTCTGTTCTCCCAAAAGATCGCACAGCGCTCGTGGATGGCGTTCCCCGCAGTGGTACTGGCGGAAGTATGCGGTCGCGCGTTCTTCCTGCTGGCAGTGACAGTGTTCCAAAGCGTCGTACCGTTCACGCCCGCGATGATCTGGGGTCAAATTCAAACCGGATTTGTCGGTTTGGCGCTGCAGGCGGTGCTGGTACCGCTGCTGGTGATGGGGCTGAACGAGCTGCTGAAAAAGGATGGCGCGCATGACTGATCTGCAAACAGCGATCACTCATCTGGCGGGGCATACACTGGCGTTGTGCAAAGGGGAGGATATTCTCACCAGCGACAAGCGTGGGGTGGCTCCGATGCTCGAATGGATACGCGAGGGGCGGGATCTGCACGGGTATACCGCGGCAGATCGCGTAGTCGGTAAGGCGGCGGCGATGCTGTTTGTCAAAGCCGGTGTGTGTGAGATATACGCCCAAACGCTTTCCAAAAGCGGCAAAGCGTTTTTAGAAAATCGCGGTATCATCGTGCATTACGGTGAGCTGGCGGAGCATATTCTCAACCGCGACGCCACCGACATCTGCCCGATGGAGCGCACCGTCGCCGATGTGGACGATGTGGATGCCGGTATCGCGCTAATGAGCGATAAGCTGGAACAATTGCGCCGCGCCGCGCAGGGATAAGAACAATACACGAAAAAAGCCAACGATCTGAAAACGACCGTTGGCTTTTTCTATGGACGGCAAAACCACTGGCTAACCTGCTGATATTGTCTATATTTCCCCTTGCCATGAACGCGGGTGCGTGGTATAATGATTTCAAACAAATGTTCGGTTTCTGAAAGGAGGGTGCCGTGATGTCCGACCGTGTGTATATTGCCATTGATCTGAAATCCTTTTATGCCTCGGTCGAATGTGTGGAACGCGGGCTGGACCCCATGACCACCCATCTGGTGGTGGCGGACAAAAACCGCACCGAAAAGACCATCTGTCTGGCGGTTTCCCCCTCGCTGAAGGCGTATGGCGTGCCGGGACGGGCGCGTCTGTTTGAAGTGGTGCAAAAGGTGAAAGAGATCAACGCCTCGCGGCGGCACGCAGCGCCCGGTCGGCGGCTGAATGGCACCTCCTGCCAAGCGGACGAACTGCGGCGCACACCGGAGCTGGCGCTGGATTATATCGTGGCACCGCCGCAGATGGCGCATTATATGGAGGTTTCCACCCGCATCTACCAGATTTATCTCCGGTATATTGCGCCGGAGGACATTCATGTATACTCCATCGATGAGGTATTCATTGATGCGACCCATTATTTGAAAACCTACGGACTGTCGGCGCGCGAGCTGGCCATGAAGATGATTTTGGATGTACTGCGCACCACCGGTATCACCGCCACCGCCGGCATCGGCACCAATTTGTATCTATGCAAGGTGGCAATGGACATCGGCGCCAAGCATATTGCACCGGACAAAAACGGGGTACGCATTGCCGAGCTGGACGAGCAGCGCTATCGCGAGATGCTGTGGACCCATCGTCCGCTGACCGATTTTTGGCGGGTGGGAAAAGGCTACGCCACCAAGCTGGAAGCCGCAGGGCTGTTCACCATGGGAGATGTGGCGCGCTGTTCCATTGGTGGGCCCGGTGAGTATTATAACGAAGATTTGCTGTACAAGCTGTTCGGTGTCAACGCCGAGCTGCTGATCGACCACGCGTGGGGATGGGAACCTTGCACGATCGCCGACATCAAGGCGTACAAGCCCCAATCCAACAGCGTCGGTTCCGGACAGGTGCTGACCTGCCCCTACCCTTTCGACAAGGCACGGCTGGTGGTGCGGGAAATGACCGATCTGCTGGTGCTGGAGCTGGTGGACAAAGGGCTGGCGACCGATCAGATCGTGTTGACCGTCGGGTATGACCGCGCCAGTCTGACCGATCCCGGCGTACACTACCGCGGGGCGGTCACCACCGATCGGTACGGACGGCAGATCCCCCGTCACGCCCACGGTACCGCCAATTTGGGACAGCACACCTCTTCCACCCGGCAGATTTTACAGGCAGTGACCGATTTGTTTGACCGCATCGTGGACGAACGGCTGCTGGTGCGGCGGATGTATATCGCTGCCAACCATGTGATGGACGAAGCCACGGTAAAGCGGGAGAACACTTGCGAGCAATTGGATCTGTTCACCGATTACGCCGCCGAGAAAAAGCGGCGGCAGGAGGAGCAGGAGGCGCGGGAACGCGAACGCGCCATTCAGGAAACCACGCTGGCAATCAAAAAGAAATTCGGCAAAAACGCGATTTTGAAGGGTATGAATTTGCAAGAGGGTGCGACCGCCAAGGATCGCAACCGCCAGATCGGAGGGCATAAGGCATGACCGGACCATACAACGATATCTTGCACCTGCCGCACCCCGTGTCGCGCAAGCATCCGCGCATGGCGGTGGCCGACCGGGCGGCGCAATTCTCGCCGTTTGCTGCTTTGACCGGCTATGACGACGCGGTGCGCGAAGCGGCACGGCTGACCGACCGGCGATTGGAGCTGGACGAGTACGAACAGCAGGCGCTGAACGATCGGTTGCAGCAAATCCTCAGCCGGTTGCCGAAACAGCCGGTGGTGCGCATCACCTATTTCCGACCGGACAGCTGCAAGGAGGGCGGCGCGTATGTCACCGTGAACGGTGTCATCAAGCGCCTAGACACGGTGGAGCGCGAGATACGGCTGGTGGATGGCACCCGCATCCCCATTGAGGACATATGGGACATCGACGAACCGCCACAGGAGGACGAAGGTTTCGTTTAGTTATAGTTTCAATCTATAACCAAGTATTCTTATAGGATATTGGACAAACACCGCGGGCGGGTGTATACTAGCGTCAACGAAACGAAAGAGGAGCTGGTAAACCATGACAACTCAATATGTCGGCACCACATTCCGGGCGATCCGATGTATCGATTTTCGAATGTGATGCTCCGGTTTTCCGCATTCCCCCCTCAGTTTGAACAACCGGTTGTCGGATGAGAGAGCGACAACCCCATAAAGAAAGGATTTGAAAGACTATGAAAAAGTTTTTGTCTGTGGCGATCGCCGCTGTTCTGGCCGCGGTTGCGTTGACCGGCTGCTCCGGCAGCAACTCGGGTGTGACCATTGCCGTTCCGAATGATGCAACCAACGAAGCGCGCGCGCTGCTGCTGCTGCAGGAAAAAGGTTACATTAAGCTGAAAGATGGCGCGACCATCACCGCCACCATCAATGACATTGCCGAAAACCCGCACAACATCCAGTTCAAAGAAGTGGAGGCCGCCCAGCTTCCCAACACGCTGAAAGATGTGGATTACGCGGTGATCAACTCCAACTACGCGATCGAAGCCAAGCTGAACCCGGTCAAGGATTCGCTGGCGATCGAGGGCTCCTCTTCCGCTTACAGCAACATTCTGGCGGTGAAAGAGGGCAACGAAAACACCGATAAAGTCAAAGCGCTGAAAGCGGCTTTGGAAAGCAAAAAGGTGGCGGACTACATTGCCGACCAGTACAACGGCTCGGTGGTCAGCACGGTGGATAACCCCGGCGATGGATATGATTCGTCGGTCAATTACGACGCGCTGAAAGGCCAGACCATCTCGGTTGCTGCCTCCCCCACACCGCACGCTGAAATTCTCGCGGTCGCCAAAGAAATTCTTGAAGCCAAAGGCGTGAAGCTGGACATCAAAGAGTTCACCGATTATGTGCAGCCCAACAACGTGGTGGACAGCGGTGATGTGGACGCGAACTACTTCCAGCATCTGCCGTATCTGGAGAACTTCAACGAAGAAAACAACACCCATGTCGTGTCGGTGGCTGCCATCCATGTGGAGCCGATGGGTCTGTATGGCGGCAAACAAACCTCGCTGGACGCGATCACGAAATAAACAACCTGTTACCGAAGATAACGCTGTCTGCAATTGCGGTCAGCGTTATTTCCGATTATACAAACGGAGGATATCTGATGATCGAGATCAAACATTTGTCCAAGCGCTTTGCCACCGCGGGCGGCGATATTGATGCGTTGAAGGACATTTCGCTCACCATCCCGGACGGCGAGATTTACGGCATTATCGGTATGAGCGGCGCGGGCAAATCCACGCTGGTGCGCTGCATCAATATGCTGGAACGCCCCACCGAGGGCGAGGTGGTGATTGACGGCAAAAACATCGCGACACTGTCGCAAAAGCAGCTGCGGGAGGAACGCCGTCACATCACCATGATTTTCCAGGGATTCAACCTGCTGATGCAGCGCAACTGCTTGAAAAATGTCTGCTTTCCGCTGGAGTTGGCAGGTGTAAAAAAGGCCGAGGCCGAGGCGCGCGCCAAGGAGCTGCTGGAGCTGGTGGGGTTGGGCGATAAGCTGAAAAGCTATCCGGCGCAGTTGTCCGGCGGACAGCAGCAGCGGGTGGCGATCGCCCGCGCGTTGGCGACACACCCGAAAATTTTGCTATGTGACGAAGCGACCAGCGCGCTGGATCCGCAGACTACCCAGTCGATTCTGTCGTTGATTCGCGATATTCACGACCGGTTGGGCATCACCGTGATCATCATCACCCATCAAATGAGCGTGGTGGAGCAGATCTGCACCCGCGTGGCAATTTTGGATAACGGCACCGTGGCGGAAGAAGGCGCTGTCAGCGAAGTGTTTTCGGCGCCGCAGTCGCAAGCCGCCAAGCGGTTGGTGTATCCGGACGGATACGACACCGCTGCTGCTGTTTCCGGTGATGAAACCGTGATTCGTGTGGTGTTTAACGGCGCGGGCGCTACCCAAACGCCGCTGATTGCACAAATGGCGATGGAGCAGAACATTGCTGCCAGCATTTTGTCCGCCTCTACCCGCAGCATCGGCGACAAGGCATACGGCAATATGCTGCTGGGGATACCCGGCGGCAAGCAGCAGGCAGCCAAAGCTATTGCATATTTAAGTCAGATGCCCAACATTTTGGTTGAGGAGGTGCAGCCCCATGCTGAATGAGTTTTTTCAATCGGATGAATTCATCACCGCGATGGATATTTTGAAAAACCAGTTCCCGATGGCGATTTGGGAAACGGTGTATGTTACCCTGCTGTCTACCCTGTTCGCCACCGTCATCGGATTGCCGCTCGGCATTTTGTTGGTGGCCGGCGAAGACGGCAAGATCTTGCGGGTGCCCAAAGGGGTGCTGCATGTGCTGAATGTGATCATCAACCTGCTGCGGTCGGTACCGTTTTTGATTTTGATGATCATGGTGTTCCCGCTGACGCGGCTGATCGTCGGCACCGTGGTGGGCACCCCCGCGACAGTGGTACCGCTGGTGATTGCGGCGTTCCCCTTTATCGCCCGTTTGGTGGAAAGCAGCATGCGGGAAATCAATCCTAATATCATTGAAACCGCCCAGAGCATGGGCGCTTCACCTCTGCAGATCATTGTGAAGGTGATGATTCCCGAAAGTGTTCCGTCGCTGATTTCCGATGCGACGCTTGCCGTGACCACTGTGCTGGGATATTCCGCGATGAGCGGCATCATCGGCGGTGGCGGTCTGGGCAAGATCGCCATCAACTACGGTTACTATCGCTACAAATATCTGGTGATGATCTTTGCGGTGGTATGCCTGATCGTGTTGGTGCAGGTGTTCCAGAGCGTCGGCACCCATCTGGCGACCCGCAGCGACAAGCGCTTGCGCAACCGCAAGGTGAAAAAGGGCAAAAACACAACCGTATAACCAAAAAAGCAGAAGCAGCTTTCCCACCGGGGAGAGCGCGCTTCTGCTTTTTTGTTGTGCCCTTCAGGTTGTGTTATCGGGATATTTGTGGTAAACTGGCCCTAGACGCTGTAATCATCAAGGAGAGAACCGCACGATGAAAATTGCACTTGTGGACGATGACCAACAGGCGCTGGATCGCCTGCATACCTATATCACCGAGCTGGTCGGCGCTGCCGCCCGGCTGGATTGTTTTGCCAGCGGCGAGGAGTTTCTGGCGGCATGGCATCCCGGCGCCTATGATCTGATTGTGCTGGATATTTTCATGCACCAGCTGACCGGCATGGAGGTTGCGCGCACCATTCGGGAAACCGATCAGACGGTGCGGCTGGTTTTCGCGACCTCCAGTAACGAATTTGCCAGCGAAAGTTACGAAGTGAACGCCCGCTATTATTTGCACAAGCCATTTCAAAAGGAACAGGTCAAGGTCATGCTGGATCGGCTGGATATGGAAGAAGTGGAACAGCTGCGGTCAGTCACGATGCCGGACGGACAAACGGTGGTGCTGCGCCGGGTGATATACGCCGATTTCGCGGCGCATTGCGTGACGGTGCACAACAAGGACGGCCACAACATTACCGCGCGCGTTCCGTTTGCCGAAGTGGAACCGCTTTTTTGCGGGTATTCGTATTTTTGCAGCCCCTGCAAAGGGGTCATTATCAATTTCTACGAGGTGGCCGCCCGTCAGGACGACACCTTTGTGATGAGCGACGGCGCGCGGCTGCCGATCAGCCGCCGTAAAGCCAAGGATGTGCTGGATGCCTATTCTGCTTTTCGGTTTGAACAATTACGCAAAGGAGGCGATTACTGATGCCCCCCTTGTATCGTTTGGCCGAGGTGGTCGCCTATGCCTTGCTGAACTTTTTGCCGTTTTTGGCGCTGGCGCTGTATCCGTTTCGCCACCGGCTGCGGTTTTCGGGGCGAGTCACCGCCGGATTGATCGCTGCACTAACGCTGATACAACTGGTGCTCGGTCTTTGGGCAGCATTCTTTTCCGGCGGAAAGGCCAGCCTGATCAGCGCCATCAGCACGGCGCTGTACGCAGCGTTTTATTTTTTGGCGGTGAAAATGCCGGTAGGCAAAACTCTGTTCTCACTGCTGATGATCTCCAACATCGCCAATCTGGTGGTGGTCGTTTCCAAATGCATTGAAGGGCAGCTCTTCCCCACCCTGGCGGTGCAATCGTACCGCTGGTCCTTTTCGCTGGTGATGCTGCTGGTGGAAACAGTGATCGGCTTGCCGCTGTTCATCTACATCCAGCGGGTATACACCCCTGCGGTGGAAAAGGAGCCCTCCGGCATCGAATGGCGCTACCTTTGGCTAATTCCCGCCACCTTTTATCTGGTGTGGTACTATGTCATCTACGGCAACGCGACCAACTCCAGTCTGGAGGTGGCGCTGCGCCCCGGCAACGCGATCACCTTCTTTTTCATCAACACCGGTGCGTGCTTGGTGTATTATATCGTATCCCAGCTGATACTCGAACAAACCAAAACCATAGAATTGCAGGAGAAAAACCACCAGCTCGCGATGCAGCATCTGCAATACGACAATTTGCAGGAAAAGATTGCGGAAGCGCGGCGCGCCAAACACGATGTGCGCCACCATGTGGCGCTGATGCAGGAGTATTTGCGCGATCACGATTATGACGCGCTGGCGGAGTATTTGCAGCGCTACCAGCAGAGCCTGCCGGATGATACCCGCATCCAGTTTTGCGAGAATCCTACCGTCAACGCGGTGCTGCTCTACTTTGCACAGCAGGCCAAGGATCACGGCGTTACATACGAGGTGCACACCACCATTCCACAGACGATCGGGGTAGATGAACCGGATCTGTCGGTGCTGTTCGGCAATCTGCTGGAAAACGCGCTGGATGCCTGTTTGGCGGAAACCGGCGACACTCGCATTATTGTGCGTGCCCGGGTGGAGGCACAGTCGCTGTGTGTGGCAGTGGACAACACCTTCACCGGCAAACCACCCAAAGAGCGGGACGGCGCGTATATGTCCACCAAGCACCGTGGTGCGGGGCTGGGCATCCCCTCCATCAAGCTGATTACCGAAAAATACGGCGGGGTATGCAAATGGGAAGCCGCCGACGGCATGGTGTATGCCTCGGTGATGCTGAACGAAACCACATAGTGCACGCAAACGCCACCGGGTATCCGGTGGCGTTTTACATTAAAAACTTACTAAATTTCTGATTATCTTTTCATAAGTTGGTAAATGCCGATAT